>ENA-ORVG01000015-ORVG01000015.1-human-gut-metagenome-genome-assembly--contig:-NODE-15-length-211337-cov-6.884704_pt1 | contig 211337 bp, 187 predicted proteins | sample MGYA00242091_ERZ509233 | MGnify/ENA primary metagenome ERZ509233 (study PRJEB26280, sample SAMEA2338840) | human gut metagenome | biome: human gut; feature: human-associated habitat; material: faeces... | reverse complement strand
CCGCCGATACCGGTTGCAATATCAAGCGTAAGCGAACCTGTGGAAATTGCGTCAACATTAAGATGAGGATTTTCACCAAGACGCATTACCGTACCGGGGCCGTATTGCTTTTCAAGCTGTTTCAGGGCATTTTCAAGCGCAACTTTTTTATCTTGTGTAGCATTTTTCTTATCTGCTGCCATATATCTGAACCTCCAAAAAATAATTGTAAAGTAACTTAAAATATTATAATAAATAATATAAATAAAATCAACCGAAAGCAAAAAAATTAACAGAAACTTTCCCTTATTAAAAAATTATATAAAAAATGCTTGCATTTTGCTGAGATATGTGGTAGTATTTATGCGTTCGAAAATTACAAGGAGGTGTTCGCTAATGGCAAAATGTGAATACTGTGGAAAAGAAATGACATTCGGAATCAAGGTCTCCCATTCTCACAGACGTTCCAATAGAACTTGGAAGCCTAATGTTAAAAGAGTAAAGGCTATTGTTAACGGCTCTCCTAAAAGAGTATATGTTTGCACAAGATGCCTTCGCTCAGGCAAAGTAGAAAGAGCATAAGTAAAAAAATTATCTTGCTATTTAAAGCCGCCTGTTAGGGCGGCTTTTTTACTTTATTTTGCAACAAAAAAGCGCCTTTTTAACGGCGCTTTTTTTTGCTGGAGCTTGAAAGAGATATCTTATTTTCTGTTCCCTTTATTAATCTTTTTATATTTTCTCTGTGCGCCACAATTACGATTATGGTAAACAGGAGCGCAACAACACATAGTAACCAATCTTGATAAAAAGCAATAATAAGGACAGGATAAAACACAGCTATAACGATAGATCCCAGACTGACCCATTTGGAAACGGCAATCACAAGCACAAAAATAACAAACAGAATCAGCGCTATACGCCAATCAACCAGGATAACCATGCCTGTACATGCCGCCATTCCTTTTCCTCCTTTGAATTTAAAAAACACAGGAAAGATATGGCCAAGCGCTGCAAAAAAACCGGCAAATTCTTTATACAACATGATCTGCCTGATCTCTTGCGCGCTTTCTGGAATAGCAAAAAGATATTTCATAGGCGCGCCGAGGATAGCAAACGTAATCATAATAGCGGCGGCTACCTTTAAAATATCCCCGATCATAGTGATCACTGCAAACCGTTTGCCGTAAGTTCTGAGCATATTGGTTGCCCCGGCATTACCGCTGCCGGATTCCCGGATATCTTTTTTTGCAAGTAACTTGGAAAAAATGATGGAAAAATTCAAACTGCCCAAAAGATATGAAAGAAGAACAACCAATACGTATTTTAGAATCAGAGCGGAAGTCATCACTTTCTGCCCTCTCCCCTTTCTCGAATAATAAATCTTACGGGCGTTCCATCCAGCCCGAAAACTTCTCTGATCTGGTTTTCCAGATATCTTTGATAGGAAAAGTGGAAAAGTTCCGAATTATTTACAAAGAAAACGAATGTGGGCGGTCTGGTGGATGCCTGCGTCATATAATAGATTCTAAGCCTTTTGCCTTTATCCGTTGGCGGCTGAACGCGGGATGTAGCCTCTGCAAGCACTTCGTTAAGCTTACCTGTAGAAATCCGCATGGAATTCTGTGAATGCACAAACGCGATCAGATCAAACAGTTTATCCAGCCGCTGCCCTGTTTTAGCCGATATGAACAAGACAGGAGCATAAGACATAAACGAAAAGTCAGTGCTGAGTTTTTTCTTATAGTTTTTCATGGTGTCTGAATCTTTCTCAACAGCATCCCACTTGTTTACCGCTATAATACAGGCCTTTCCCGCTTCAAGCGCAATACCTGCAATCTTGGAATCCTGCTCTGTAAACCCTTCTACGGCATCGATCATAATTACGCAGACATTTGCCCGCTCCACAGCGGATCTTGCGCGAATTACGCTGAATCGCTCAATCGCATCCGTTACTTTGCTTTTCCTGCGGATCCCTGCCGTATCAATAAAATTAAATTTTCCAAAAGCATTTTCCACAAAAGTATCTGTCGTATCTCTGGTTGTGCCGGCAATATCGGAAACGATCGCTCTGTTTTCTCCGCAGATTCTATTAATCAAAGAGGATTTGCCCACGTTTGGCTTACCGATAACAGCAACGTGAATGATCTCATCATTTTCCTCATCATTAGTATTCTCATTCGGAAGATATTTTATAACTTCATCCAGCAGGTCGCCTGTGCCGTGACCGTGTACAGAAGAAACCGCAAACGGGTCGCCAAGACCAAGATTATAAAATTCATAAAATTCAGCCGGAGGCGCGCCGATACTGTCGCACTTATTCACACACAATACAATCGGTTTTCCGCTTTTTTGGAGCATAGACGCCACTTCACTGTCCGCAGCTAAAATGCCGGTTGTAACGTCTGTTACAAAAATAATCACATCCGCTGTTTCGATTGCAATATCCGCCTGGGCACGCATTTGTTTTAAAATCACGTCGTCCGAATACGGCTCTATACCGCCTGTATCAATCAGCAAAAATTTGTGCCCCAGCCATTCGCAATCGCCGTAGATACGGTCTCTTGTAACGCCGGGCGTATCATCAACAATGGAAATCCGCGATCCCGTAAGTTTATTAAAGAGCGTAGATTTGCCAACATTCGGCCTGCCTACGATTGCAACGGTACCATTCACGGCAATCACTCCTTTCAAAGCAATGAAAAAGAAAGGCGGACATATTTGTAATATGCCCGCCCGAAATGTTCAGAACTTATGCTTCTTCTTTAACAACAACCTGTTTGCCGTTATAATATCCGCAGTTAGAGCATACTTTGTGCGATACTGTGTATGCGCCGCAGTTTGAGCACTTAACAAGTGTTGGTGCACTCATCTTCCAAACGTTTGAACGTCTCTTATTCTTTCTTGCTGTAGAAGTTCTTCTCTTTGGTACTGCCATCGTTATTGCCTCCTTAATTTATAATCAATATAACTTATTGTTCATCAAGCAACTGCAAAAGCGCTTCCATACGCGGATCAACATCTTTCTTGCAGCCACAATCCCCTAAGTTCAGGTTTTTGCCGCACTTATAGCAAAGACCTTTGCAATCCGGCTTGCAAAGAATTTTAGACGGCAAAAACAAGTTGACTTCCTCTGTTATAAACTCATCCAGATCAAGCACGCCGCTCGGAACGATTACATATTCATCAAAATCTGCATCTGAATCATTTGCAAGTCTGGAAACAAGAATTTTTTTAACAGGAAAATCCATATCCTTGATGATCTCTTCAGCACAGCGGTCGCAAAAGCCAAAAAATTTGAAAGAAACTTTTACATCCAAAAAAACAACGCCGGCCTTGGCATATACCGAACCTTTGACCTTGGCCCCGTTTTTGATGGGATTATATGTGCTGTAGACAAGATCCTCTAAATTGAGTGTGTAGTCTATTTTAATGGGCTTTGTATCTCCGTTAAACAGATTCGAAACATCAATTTTCATAAAGCCACACCTCATCTGCACTTTTAGTATTATATATATAAGAAAACTTTTTGTCAATAGTAAAATTAAAATTATTCAGGTTAAGAAATTCAAAATATTCATTAAAAACAAAAGCCGCTGAAAACAGCGGCTTAAGATTCAATCAAAGTTCTTCGCAATAATCAAAGATCTCTACGGGAAGATCTTCCTTATCGCAGCTGATCGTGAAATAGAAATTAACATCGGTTGCTTCCGAAAGTTCAGAAAGCATATCAAAGAACTGCGGAAGTTTGGAATAATCACGGCCTACGATCTTGAACGTAGCGTCAATAAGAACATCGGTAACATCATAGTTTCCGGCACAGATACCGGCAAGGAATCCGTAAAAAGCCTTGCAGCCGCTGATTCTGTAAGTTTCTGTTTCAAGAAGCCTTGCTTTTGAAGAGATATCATAGGTCAGTTTCGGCTCTTTCTCCACACAAACAACATTGCCGTCTGAGTTTTCAACGCAGGAATTTACAAGGTCAACAAGCTTTTTTGTTTTTCCGGAACCTTTATTTCCGATAATAAGTTTTATCATTTATTATTCCTCCAAGGTTAAAATCAAATTTTAATTCCAACTATATATTATCATATACCAAGTTCTTTTTCAAGTTTTTCTTTTTCACTTTCATAACCGGGTTTTCCGAGAAGCGCAAACATATTCTTTTTATAGCTTTCAACGCCAGGCTGGTTAAACGGATTGACGCCAAGCATGTAGCCGGAAACGGCGCAGGCCTTTTCAAAAAAGTAAATGAGATAGCCGATGTTTTCTTCTGTAATGGCAGAAGATTCAAGCACAAGATTGGCAACGCCGCCCTCTGTATGTGCAAGCAGCGTGCCCTGTCTTGCCTTTTCATTGATATAACTCATGGTTTTTCCGGCAAGGAAATTTAAGCCGTCTATATTGCCTTCTTCTGCCTCAACCGTGAAATCCGAAAGCGGTTTATTAAACTTAATACAAGTCTCAAACATAAGACCGGAACCGCTTTCCTGAATATACTGACCAACAGAATGAAGATCTGTTGAAAATACGCAGGAAACAGGATACAGACCTTTGCCGTCCTTTCCTTCGCTTTCAGCAAAAAGCTGCTTAAGCCACTCGTTAAACATCGTCATGCAGGGCTCATAACAAATGAAACATTCCAACTTTTTGCCCATTTCATAGAAACAGTTTCTGATAACTGCATATTTCAGGCATTCATTTTCTGCAATCTTTTCACTGTTCAGACTGTTCTGCGCAAATTTTGCGCCGTTCATCAGTGCTTGGATATCAATGCCGGCGCAGGCAATCGGAAGAAGACCTACTGCGGTAAGTACAGAATATCTGCCGCCGACATCGTCCGGAACAACAAAGGTCTCATAACCTTCTTTATCTGCAAGTTCTTTAAGCGTGCCTTTTGCTTTATCCGTTGTGCAGAAAATGCGTTTTGCAGCTTCTTCCTTAGAATATTTTTGATTAACAAGTTCACGGAATACACGAAACGCAATAGCAGGTTCCGTTGTAGTGCCGCTCTTGGAAATGACGTTTACGCAGATATCCTTGCCCTCACAAACAGCAAGCACATCATTAAGCATAGCTGGGCTGATACTGTTTCCGATAAAATAGATCTGCGGCGTATCTTTGGCAAGCGCATTATAATTAGAAGATCTGAGCGCCTCAATAACCGCTCTTGCGCCGAGGTATGAGCCGCCGATACCGATAACTACAAGCACATCGCAGTTCTTTTTAATATAATCAGCCGCTTTTTCTATACGCGCAAACTCCTCTTTGTCATAATCTGTCGGCAATGTTACCCAGCCTAAAAAGTCGTTTCCGGCGCCGTTTTTTGCATGAAGCGTTCTAAGGGCTTGAACACCTCTTTCGGCATGATCGGCAATTACTTTTTCCGAAAGAAATTTTTCCGCGTATTTATTAATAAGTTTTACTTTTTCCATATATAAATCCTCTCTTATCACATATTGTCAATTGCCTATTCTACAACAAAAGGTGCATATAATCAACTGTTTTTTGTTAAATATTAAACATGATTTCTTTAAAAATATATGAAAAACTGATCTTTCCAACAGATTTTCCGGCATAAAGTTTAATTGTTTTTATGGTTTCACTTCCGGATTTTATAGTGATCTCACCCAGAACATCCCCTTCAGCAATGGGTGCCGCAACCGATGGCTCAGTCTTATATTCATACGAAACCTCGCCGCTCCCCTTTTTAACAAGAAGCTTGTTGGTTTCATCATAAACCGGTACAATAGATTTTTCTATACCGTTTTTTATCTTGACCGCCGTGATCTGCGATGCATCTACCTGCGGCGCAACAACCTGATAATTTGCGAAACCATAATCCAGCATATTGGAGGCGCTGTTGAATCTGCCTTCACTGGTTTGAGCACCTAAAACAACAGAAATGAGATTCATGCCGTCTCTCTCCGCTGTGGCGCACACACAAAAACCAGCTTTTGACGTTGTGCCAGTCTTAAGACCGGTTATACCGGAATAAGAATTAACAAGTTTATTTGTGTTATTCAGTTCCGTCTCTCCATCACGAAGATAATCCAACCATATCGTGGTGTAATTTTTGATCAAATCATGCTGCATCACTTCACGTGCCATAACCGCAATATCATAAGCGCAGGAGTAGTGGTTGACGGCCGTATCGTCAAGCCCTGTGCAGTTTTCAAAATTCGTGTTTTCCAGCCCGAGTTCTTTGGCGCGTTCATTCATCATGGTTACAAAAGATGTGGCAGAACCCGCAATGTGTTCTGCAAGTGCTGTGCACGCGTCATTTGCAGAGGCGACGGCAACCGCTTTTAAAAGTTCATCGACCGTCATTTTTTCGCCCTCCTCAAGCCAGATCTGCGAACCGCCCATCGCAACAGCATTTTTGCTTGTTACCACTTCATCATCCAGTGAGATTTTCCCGTTTTCAATTGCCTCAAGAATGAGCAGCATACTCATCACTTTGGTAACCGATGCAGGTGAAAGATGCTCATACGCATTTTTTTCATATAGGATATCGCCCGTATCCGCACACATTAGTATGGAAGATTTAGACAGATCCTCAAACGGTGCATTGCTGCTGTTTTCTTTCTCTGCCGCAAAACAGTTTAAAGGGGAAAAAAGCGCCATGATTATACATAAACATAACGGAACAAATTTTTTCATATCAAACAAATCCTTTCGCATAAAGCAAAATAAATCAATACATTCATATTCATATGTTATTGATAAAATTCCTTTCATTTGTTATAATCATTAAGAATTCAACAGCAAAGTTGGAGGATTGAAAATGAAAGCAGCATTTTACACGCTCGGATGCAAGGTGAATCAAGCAGAGAGCGAATATATGGCGGAACTTTTACAGAAAGCGGGATTTGAGATTGTCAACCCAAACGATGAAGCGGATTATTACATCGTCAATTCCTGCACAGTAACGGCAACAGCGGATCAAAAAACGAGGCAGAGCGTTCGCCGTTTTAAAAGGAAACACCCAAACAGCACAGTCATATTGACCGGCTGTATGCCGCAGGCTTTTCCGAAAGACGCCGAAAAACTGGAGCAGGCAGATATCGTTTTGGGAAATAAGAACGACAATGATATTCTGGATTTAATCAACAAATACGCTACACAAAAAAACAGAATCATCCGTTTAAGCGAACACCAAAACGGTGAAAAATTTGCACCGTGCAGCGTTCGTGCTTTTGGCGGACGGGTCAGAGCATTTGTTAAGATCGAAGACGGCTGTGACAGATTCTGCTCTTACTGTATTATTCCAAAAAGCCGCGGAAGAGTTAGGTCAAAGCCTTTAGAAGATTTAAAACAAGAAGTAACAGATCTTGCCGCAAATGGGATTAAAGAGGTTGTGTTGGTGGGAATCAACCTGTCCGCATACGGAAAAGGCACAGACTTCAACATTGCAGATGCAGTTGAAACCTGTGCCGGAGTCAACGGTATTTCAAGAATAAGACTTGGAAGCCTTGAGCCTGATCACATTACAGATAGTATTATCAGCAGACTCTCTACAGTACACAAATTCTGCCCTCAGTTTCATATTTCACTGCAAAGCGGATGCAATAAAACACTGAAAAACATGAATCGGCATTACACTGCCGAAGAGTATGAAGAACTGTGCAATAAACTGCGTGCCTCTTTTAAAGACTGTTCTCTTACGACGGATGTTATGGTGGGTTTTCATGAGGAAACGGAGCAGAACTTTGAGGAAAGCCTTGCTTTTATGAAAAGAATCAGTTTTGAAAAAGTGCACGTATTTCCTTATTCGGAAAGAACAGGAACCGCCGCGTCAAAACGCGGTGATTCCGTTTCAAAGCAGGAAAAAGACCGTCGGGCATCCGTAATGATAGCAGAAACGGAAAAGATACGTCAAAACTATCTGGAAAGTCAAATCGGAAGAAAGGTGCGGCTGCTTGTGGAAGGCAGAGCAAACAGCGAATATCTGCGCGGCTATACGAAAAATTACCTTCCGGTGCTTTTAAAAAGCGCGCAGGATCTAACCGGCTGTGAAACAGATTGTATTATACAGTCTGTAAAAAACGATGAATGCATCGCTAATTTAGATTTTTAATATTTTCTACTTCATTTTTAACGGCATCGGTTTGGCCGTCTGCAAGATAACTAAAAGAATAAATATAATAGCCGCCAACATTTGACAGATTTTCAAGATAAAGAATCTGCCTTGATATGATGTTGTTATTTTCAACAAATTCATTGATTGCGTAATCCTGGTCGGCGGACGCAAATTCATCTTCCGCTCCTGCCTTATAGAGCGGCAGTCCGACATACAGTTTTACAGCAGTGGTTCGTTCGCTCCACTCTTTAGCCGTTCTTGTAAACGGCTGCACCTCGTTATAAAATCCAAAATAAATCTGCGGGCATATGTAATCCACAAAACCTTCTTCCGACGCCCATCGCTCTACATCGGCATATAACGTATTATAATCCGTTGAAACCTTTGATTGCGGACTGATCCCGAACTGTACCGAAGAATTGGAATCCTTTACAGCTGAATAGACACTTTTTACCATATTGGAAACATTTTCTCTTCGCCAGTCCCCCAGCGATAATTCGCCACCTGCGGACACATACGCGGAATACTCTTTTGCATCAATCTCTTCTTTATCGGTTGGATAAAAATAATCATCAAAATGAATGCCGTCTACGGCGTAGTTCATAACGATCTCCCGCACTCCGTTTACGATCAGTTCTGTTACGGCTTCACTTGCCGGATTAAAATAGATCTTATCGGAAATATACACATTGCTTTTTGTATCTTCATTCTGATACCAGATCTTTGCCGGATTGTCGTTACTGAGTTCATTGATGTCATTAGACTGGGAAACTCTGTACGGGTTGATCCATGCCTCAATTCGCAGACCCAAGGCATGCGCGGCGCTGACCATAATTTCAAGCGGGTCATATTTCAGTTCCGACCCCTGTGTACCAAAGCAATACTGTGAGACGGGAAAATATTCTGACTGATAAAACGCATCTGCGCAGGGCCTCACCTGAACCGTTACCGCGTTCAGGCCGGTATCCAAAATGATTTTAAACGCCTCTTTGATCTTTTCTTCAAAATCCTGTGCCGTTTCACTGGAGGAGGTAAACTGCTCCAGTTCAAAATACGTCATCCAAACAGATTTGACTTGATCCGTACCGGAAGAGGACGGCTCTTTTGTATTTTCCGCTGCTGTACAGCCGGAAAAAAGAAATAACACAGAAATGATAACTGCAAATATTTTTTTCATACTTGACACTTTCCTTTGAATCTGTAAAAATAGAATAGAGTGAAATGCTATGTAAAACCGTTTCAAAACCTTGCCCGCAACAGCAAGGCAACGATGCTGATTTAAACTACTTTTGTAACCCGAAAGGCTGTGGTGATACTATGGAATACAGATTAGGCAATTCAATACGCGTAAAAGACAAAGGTGATACAGACCCGATAGAATGCCCCAACTGCAAAAATACGGTGCGGTTCAAGGTGTTCAGAAATATGGATCTGCGACTGATTCCCGAATATCCGCTGATTAACGCCCAAGGTGTTTATTTTTTGATTTGCCCAAAGTGCGCATCCATCTACACCGTGGATGAAGATCAGGGCGATCTTCTTGCCAAGGGTGAAAAATATGCTGTAGGTCCGTATGACCTAAAAAAACTTAAGGAATTCAAAAAATGACGCATGCGGTTGCGGCAGTTTATTTTGCCGTCATAAGTGCTGTTGCAATGATCCTGACAATAGCTGATAAACACAAGGCGGTAAAAGGAAAATACAGAATATCAGAAGATATGCTGCTGACGATTGCACTTATCGGCGGCGCTGCGGCTGAATATATCACAATGAAATGCATACGGCATAAAACGCAGCATAAGAAATTTATGATCGGTCTGCCGCTCATGATCCTATTGCAGATCGCGCTTATAATACTTGTCTTATATATTTCAAAACTTTAAGAGGTTCTTATGAACCTCTTTTTGTTTTATGCGGTTTCCATACCAAATCAAGCACCGTAAAAGACTTTTTCTTAAAGAATGATACAGATCAGACCACTACAGCCTTCGTTGATTACTCGCTCAATCGTTTCCCTGAACTTGCTTCTGGCATCATCCGGCATTCTTTCCAGTTTGCCACGCAGTCCCTCGTTCACAAGTTCATGCAGCGATTTGCCGAATATATCCGTTTCCCAGATCTTGTTGGGATTTTCCTCAAATTCTTTAAGCAGATACATCACCAGTTCTTGCGACTGGCTCTCGCTGCCGACAATCGGGGCAACTTCCGTAAATGTGTTGCATTTGATCATATGGATGGACGGCGCCTGTGCTTTTAGTTTCACACCGTATCTGCCGCCTTGTTTAACGATTTCCGGCTCTTCAAGGGTCAGTTCGTCAATATCCGGCATCACGATGCCATATCCTGTTCGGTCCACTTCCATCAGCGCGGACGAGAATTTTTTGAATTTTTTTCTGATCTGCGCAAGATCGCACACCAGACGCATAAGATCTTTTTCATCTCGAATCTCATCGCCGCATTTTGCAGAAAGCACGGAATAATAATAAGTGCTTTCTATGCTGATCTTAAGGCTGATCCTGCCTGTGGCAAGATCAGAATCAGACATAAACACTTCTTCAATATCTTTATAGTCTTTTAGTTCAGATGCGAATGTTTTTACGCTTCTGATATTAGTGATCGATTTGCTGATCTCTTTCACATAAGTAAACATTGAAGTTTTAAATTCATCATCCTGATCCAGGCTTTTGATCCAGCCAGGGAAATTCAGTTCAACGCATTTTGCCGGAAATTCATATAAAACGGTTTCCAAGATTTCATTGATCTGCTTTTCATCAAGTTCCAAGCAGTTGATCGGAATAACCGGAACATTGTATTTATCACTTAAATTCTGTGCAAGCGATACAGAATCGCTGCTTTTAGGATCCACACAGTTGAGCGCAACAACAAATGGCTTGTTGATCTCTTTCAGTTCATTAATCACGCGCTCTTCCGCCTCTTCATACTCTTCACGCGGAATACTGCTGATTGAACCATCCGTTGTAACAACAAGGCCGATCGTAGAATGCTCGTTTATAACCTTTTGCGTACCGATTTCCGCCGCCATATTGAAGGGGATCTCTTCCTCAAACCAAGGAGTGTGCACCATGCGCGGCTGATCTTCTTCTATATAGCCAACAGAACTCGGCACAATATATCCCACGCAATCAATCAATCTGACTCTGAAATGGAGGTTATCATCCATGGAAAGTTCAATAGCCTCTTCGGGGATAAATTTCGGTTCAGTGGTCATGATCGTTTTACCGGCAGCGCTTTGCGGCAGTTCATCTCTTGCCCGTTCTTTCTGAAACTCACCGTCAATCCGCGGAATGACAAGCGTATCCATAAACTTTTTGATAAAAGTTGATTTACCTGTCCTTACCGGCCCAACAACGCCGATATAGATATCGCCCTGCGTCCTTTTCGAAATATCTGTATAAATACTCATCTGTGCAACTCCTTATACTCCGGGAATCAAAAGAACTCGTTTTGTTTCGCAAAAGTCTTTTGTGATTTCATTTTCTTTTTTGATCAGCTCAACGGAAGTTTTAAAAGTTTTCGCAATATCCCAGAGCCTTTCGTTTTTATCGGCAAAATACACAACAAGAGCAGGCGATTCAAAATTACTGTTTCCTTTCAGTTCAACATCTGAAAGAATGCTGAACTGCCTGCTTTCATATTTAAGAGAAACATATGCAATAACCACTCTGACTTCAATACTATTCTCCGATTTGATTACGAAATCAAAAGAGGTTATGTATGCCTGAATCTGACTTGAATTTGTGATTTCTATCTTCTTTTTATCAGCAATAAATTGCAATTCCCCATTAGAATCATAAATGAAAGCGCCCATTTCAACGGTATTTTCATCACTGAGCGAAACATGCAGATCCAGAATTTGTTTGATACTTACGGATTCAAATTCAAATCTTAACGTTACATTACTTGATTCTTTTCTCAACTCGTAATCCGTATTCAGCTCTATCCGGGAAATTTTGTTTTCTGTATCGCATTTTAAAGAGTAGCAGTCGTCAGCAAGATCAATGCTGCACTGCCTGTAAACAATACACGCAAGATTGATATCGCCCATCAGTTCAATAACTGTCAGTTCATTATTTTCATCCGCTTTGATTTTATAAAAAAGATTGCCGACTTTTACTTTAACCATCGGAATATCATTTTCACGTATCCCCGGTATATCCACAATGGTGCTTACTTGCGTGCTTTTTTCGCAGCGGCGGATCTCTTCTTGCTCTCCGTCTACCGTATACAGAATCGAAAAGACAAGGTCTGTTTTTACAAGCATTTTATCTTCAATCAGTTTTGCCTCTTGGCAAATTGCGCTTGCAAAAACATTTATGATCTTTTTTATCGTTCCGTCTGATACGGAAGTTTCATCCTCAAAATCAGACTTTACATAAGCGGAACCCACTCTTGACACATAGGAGATCGTTTGCTTATCGATCAAGACATCATCACATGCATCAAGCATCTCTGCTGAGGTCTGCGCATAGGCGCACACGTTCAGCTGAAAGGAATTATGAATATCTACTCGGCGCTGATTGATAATCCGGCAATTGCAGTATTTATTGCAGACGCTCACATCGGCAAAAAGCTCCTGTTCATCTGTATCCACCGGAATATTTTTATCAAAATCCTCTTCAAACTCGGCACAGGATAAGCAGGCGCTGGATTCACTGATATACGTTATAAATATTTTCGTTTTGCCGTGAACAGTGATCACGCCGTTTTGAAACACGGAATTCACAACAAAGTTATTTACGCTGCACCTGATTATCTTTAAAATATCATCATTATAAGACTGAAGATTTTCCTGATAATCAAAATCAGCGTCTATGTTTTTGGAAAAAATGCAGCATTTTTCTTTAATTTCTGTTTTCCTGTTGTCCATACTAATGCTCCTTTTTAATTACTGCTAATTGATATGCGAACAGAAAATAAAATATAACAGATTTAAAAAAGAGCATAAAAAAATCCCGGGAACCTGCCCGGGAGATAACCATCTTCTTTATGTTCACAAATTTCAATCACTCTTTTTTATCTTAAAAATCATCCTGATCAGCGGCGCCGCAAATTTCGGCGGCGTAATAACAATTACTTTCATAAAACGCATCCTCCCATCATTTCGTGCAACAAATAATTCCGAGTATTATTACTGCAATGGCCAAAATGCGGACAAGCCATTCAACAGGAAGGCATATGGTAATTGCACAACCAATGCCAAAAGCAAGCCACAAAAAATCTCTTCGGCACATTTTTTTCATAGTAACAACACTCCTTAAGCTGCAGCTGTTACATTCTATGACGGAAAGAATTAATCGTTACTCAAAACCAAAAGAAGAACGCCGCTCACAAAATCTATATTTACCGTGCTGTTTTTAAATTCATTGCTTTGACCGATGGAATCAAAAGGGCTTAAAGTAAAATGATCCAGTTCATATGCCGCACCTCTTATACAGAGCCCCTGAACCGGCCCGCCGAGGGCGAAAAGTGAAAAGAACTTAAAATTACTCTTTTCAAGGGAAAAAGCCGTTTTATGCAGCGAGAGGACGCTCTTTTCACTAATGATAGAAGCCGGAATATTATTTCTAAGGCAATATTCAAGATTAACGATATTCGATAAGGTGTGATCTGCCCTGCCGCCGAGCGCACAAAAGATCTCCACAGCATCCGCGCCGCGTTTTACCGCCTCTTTGATACAGCAAAAAGTATCCGTATCATTTTTCACGCTGGGAAACTGCATAATAGCAGCAGAGGTTTCCGGGCGTTTTGAAGAATCAAAATCCCCGATGATAAGATCCGGAACGATCCCGGCGCTCACACAGTTCAGATATCCGGAATCCGCAGCGATGATAAAGGAATTTCTGTCAACATTGTCTTTTAGGAATCGCACGTCCTGACCGGGCGCACCCGCTATGATCGTTACTTTCATTTTAAAATTTCCCATTCTTTAATATTTTTAACGTCTTGATACATTTTCACATAACTGTTATGCCGGCTTTCCGGAATCATTCCGTTTTGAACCGCATCACAGATCGCACATCCTTTTTCATTTATATGCGCGCATGTCGTAAATTTGCACTGCCCGAAATAAGGCTGAAACTCCCTAAAACAGTCAAACAACTCATCTTTCAGTATCGTTTCACCTTTCACAAAATCAAGGGAAGAAAATCCGGGCGTATCGGCAACATAACCGCCGCCAACTTTATAAAGCTCACAGTGGCGGGTCGTGTGCCTACCTCTGCCAAGTTTTTTACTTGTTTCGCCGGTCTTGAGCGCAAGATCCGCATCTATGGCGTTTAAGAGCGAAGATTTTCCGACTCCGGTATTGCCTGAAAACGCACTTGTTTTTCCTTTCAACAGGGGCATTACCTGATTCACACCCTCGCCGCTTAAATTATTGCACATGATCACTTTAAAACCGGCTTGTTTATATATATCTGCAAAGTGAATATAATCCACGCTGAGATCGATCTTCGTAAAAACGATGATCGGCTCTATCCCCTTATATTCGGATATGGCGGTCATTTTATCAATATTAAAAGTATTGACGGCAGGATCAACAATGGAAGATATAATAAATAACTGATCCAAATTGGCAAGCGGAGGGCGAACAAGACTGTTTTTTCTTGGCTGAATCGTTTCAATTCTGTTCTCCGCATTGTTATTCAAAGAAATCTCTACATTATCCCCAACAAGCGGGGTTATTTTTTTATTTCTGAAATTGCCGCGCGCTTTGCACTCATATACAGTATCGGCGGTCTCCACATAGTAGAAACCGCCAATGCCTTTTACAATTTTTCCTGTAACCATATTCACCTTTTCGTTATGATAAATAGAAACTGGATTCTTTATTCTCGTTCATGTTGAAAGAAAGAGAATGTGTGGCACTGATCTCCGTTAATTCAACCAGTATCTGCACCGTCTCACCCGCATTCACGGGAATTGCCACCTGCACGGTTGATCCGTCCAGCGTTACAGTTTGGGAAGAATACTGCGTGCCGTTCACCGTAACAACAAGCGTATCATGCGGGTGATTGCCAGAGGAATCCACTTCGCTCGGCAGAGTAGCATTCAGTGTAACCGTATATTGCTGCGGCGCAGTTGTAGGCGGAGTACCGGTAGAAACCGTTATGGTGATCCGCTCATCCTCGCGTGCAGACGTTCCGGAGCGAGGAGTCTGGCTCAGTACAACTCCGCGTCTAACAGCGCTGTCCTGCGTTTCCACACTTACATTGGTAAAACCGCTCTTTTCAAGGAACTCCTGCGCATCCGTCTGACTCAGGCCCACTACATCCGGCACGGTGTAAGAAGCAATCTGTGTTGTAGTCGGTCCGGAGGAAACATACAGAACAATCGGCGTATTTGCGGAAACAACAGAACCGGCTTTCGGCTCCGTGTAAATCACACTGCCTTCATCTACCGTTTCGCTGGAGACCTCGCTCACCGTATAATTGGTAAGATTGCTGGCGTTGAGCACCCTTTCGGCGGCCTCAACGGTATATTCATAAAGATTCGGCACTTCAATATCATCATTGCTGGCAGCAACATAAAGAGTAACCGTAGATCCGGAGATTACCCTTTCGCCGGCCTCCGGCATCTGCGAAATCACAATGCCGGGTTCATATTCATCCGTTTTTTCATACTCGGCAACAAACACATAATCATATTCTTCGCTGGAGGCAAGATCGTCATAAGACTGCCCTACAAAATTTTCAAGCTGATGCGTGGAGGTATTGACCCCCCGCGTCATAAACACAACAATTCCAATGATCGCGGCAATTAGAAGCACAACGCCTACCACAACTGCTGTAATCACTTTTTTCTTGTGATTCGGATCATAATCCGTAACCGTATCCTCTTTTGTATCTTCGCTATCCTCGTCCGTTTTCTGCGGAACACCCTCTTTAAAAACATATTTTGTGGGTTCCTTATCCACAAAATAAGTATAATCAAAAGTTGCCTGCGGATTGCGGATCACTTCTTCAAGATCAAGAAGCATCTCGGTTGCGGTCTGATACCTGTCATCCGGATTCTTCTGCATAGCATGAAAACAGATCTGCTCAATACCGAGCGGTATATTCGGGTTAATCTCCGTCAGTTTCTTTGGCTCTTTCTGAAGTTGCATTAAGGCCACAGAAACGGCGCTGTCCGCATCAAAAGGCACTTTTCCGGCAAGCATTTCATAAAGGACTACGCCAACGGAATAAATATCCGCGCGTTCATCCGTAAATTCGCCTTTTGCCTGTTCCGGTGAAATATAATGCACAGAACCGATCGCATTTTCTGTTAACGTTTTTGTTTCCGTTCTTGAAAAACGGGCAATACCGAAATCCGTTACTTTGATATTGCCGTTTGCCAGCAGAATGATATTTTGTGGTTTTATATCTCTGTGAACAATGCCTTTATCGTGCGCATGTTGCAATGCTCTAAGAATTTGCGTAGTAAAAAACACAGCATCATTCCAAGTAATGATATGCTGCTTTTGGATGTACTCCTTAAGGGTAATTCCGTCCACATACTCCATAACGATATATTGCAGTTTTTCACCGAAACTAACGTCGTATACCTTTACAATATTGGGGTGGGAAAGCACTGCGATCGCCTTAGATTCGTTTTTAAATCTTCTTAAAAATTCGGCGTCATTTGAATATTCATCCTTAAGGATCTTAACGGCTACAATTCTGTCGTCAACATTATCATAGGCTTTATATACAACGGACATGCCGCCCACACCGATGATTTCCTGAACTTCATAACGGCCGTCCAGCCTTTTACCAACATAATTTTCCATTTATCAAACACAGCCTTTCGGGCAAATTAAAATATTTATTTCGCGATGGCAACAACAGTAATGTTATCCCCGCCGCCGTTATAATTGGCCTTTTTGACAAGCCGGTCAGCAAAAGCGTAGTAACGCCCGTCTTTAACCTCGCTGATCATCTCATCATCCGTAACATAATTGGAAAGGCCGTCTGTGCAGAGAATCAGGACTTCATCATCCTCCAGATCCACTTCATCAAAATCGATCTTTATGTTTTTATCAACGCCGATGGCTCTTGTAATAATATTTTTATTTGGATGATGCTCCGCCTCTTCTCTTGTGATCTTTCCCCTGTTCACAAGATCCTGAACCAGGCTGTGATCCGTTGTAACCTGCACGATCCTGTCATCATTCTTAAAAATATATGCACGGCTGTCCCCGGCATGCGCAATATACGCACAGGAATCCTTAACGATAGCACAAACAACCGTGGTTCCCATGCCGCGAAGTTCCGGTTTTGCGTCCGCAAGATCATACACTTCAATATTTGCGGCAACAAGCGCGGAATCCAGCATGTTGTGAATAGACGATGGTTTCATATTTGCGCGATAAGCAGCATTAATCTTATCACTGATCACTTTCACGGCAAGCGCGGACGCGATATTTCCGCCCGCGGCGCCGCCCATTCCGTCACAAACAACAGCCCATGCAACCTCATCCGGAAATTCGCCAACGGCATAAGCATCCTGATTAGATGACCTGACTTTACCTTTATCGGTTTTAGCGACTATTTTCATTGAGCCACCTCTGTTTTCTTTCTTCTCAGCTGACCGCAGGAAGCGTTTATATCACTGCCGAGAGTCCTTCTTATTGTAGCATTAATACCGTTTTTTTGCAATATACGCAAAAATTTATGGATCGCCTGATCGCTGCTGCGTATATTTTTGCGTTCTTCCACATTATTAACAGGTATCAGATTCACATGACACAGCATGCCTTTCAGCAAAGCGGAAAGTTCCTCTGCGCACTGTTCATCATCATTCACATCTTTGATCAGCGTATATTCAAAAGAGACTCTTCGGGAAGTTTTCGCAGTATATTTTTTACACATAGACACGATTTCGTTAATGTGCCATTTATCATTAACGGGCATGATTTGACTTCTGATCCTATCATTCGGCGCGTGCAAAGAGATTGTAAGTGTGATCTGAAGGTCAAGATCCATCAGTTTCTGAATGCCGGGCACGATTCCACAAGTAGAAAGCGTGATATTTCTTGCTGAAATGTGAAGCCCGTTTTCATGGTTCACATTGCTGATAAACCGGATCACCTGTTCAAAATTATCCAGCGGCTCGCCGATACCCATCAAAACAATATGAGAAATCCTGATATCCAGATCCTTTTGCGCGGTGTGGATCTGGCTCTCTATTTCTCCGGCGGTCAGATTTCTTTTAAACCCGGCAAGCGTAGACGCACAAAAGCGGCAGCCCATTTTGCAGCCGACCTGGCTTGAAACGCAAATCGTGTAGCCGTATTTATATTTCATTATGACGGATTCAACAAATTCGCCGTCATTCAGTTGAAAAAGATACTTCACCGTACCGTCCACAGCAGAAACAAATTTATCTTCCACCGAGCAAACCGATATGTAGAACTCGTTAGAAAGAGAATTTCTCAGGTCTTTTGAGATGTTGCTCATTTCACTGAAATCGGCAACGCCGTATTTATGCAGCCATTCATAAATCTGCTTAGCCCTGTAAGCCGGCAATTCGTTTGCCTTAATCCAAGTCAGGATTTCATCCAAGCTTAATGACTTGATATCTTTTTTCATTTAATTCCTTTCAATGATGCAGTAAAAGAATCCGTCTCCTTCATTTTCACCCGGAAAAATCGTTTTCATCTCCAAAAGGGAAAATTCAGGATTGCATTGCAAAAATTTTGTTACAACATTCTCATTTTCCTTTTTATTGAGCGTGCAGGTGGAATAAAGCAGCCTGCCTTTCGGCTTTAGATATTTTGAAGATGTACTCAGAATATTGAACTGTATTTCAGCAAGACCTTTTACGGAATCCAGGTCTTTATATCTAATCTCCGGTTTTCTTCTGATGATGCCGAATCCGCTGCACGGAACATCACAAATGATCTTATCTGCAGTGCCAAGCCCGGCACAGAACAAGGATGCGTCATTCACCCGTGCTTTCACATTTTTCAGAGAAAGGCGCTCTGCGGAATTTTGAATCAGACGAACCCTGCTTTCATGCAGGTCAAAAGAATAAACCGTTCCGTTTTTACCGCAAAGGTAAGACGCGGTAAAAGACTTTCCGCCTGGTGCGGCACAAAAGTCAAAAACAGTATCTCCATCATGGATATCCAGCGCTTTCAATGCCGTTACACATGAAATATCCTGAATATGAAAAAGCCCGTTTTCAAAAGCTGTAAGCGCCGTGAGATCAGCAGAAGCATTGATCTTTACAAGTCCGTTAAACACACTGCAGTCTGCGCCTTCTTTATTCAGAATCCCGCATAAGGTTTCCGCATCCGTAAGATTCGCATTCGCAACGGCAAAAACCGGCGGGCGCCCGTTAAGCGCAGGCAGAAAATGTAAGACCTTATCCTTTCCATAAGCCTTGATCCACATATTAATCAGATTTTGCGGAACGGAATACCTGACACTCAGATCAGACAAGCACTCTAAGTCTATTCGGTTTGCATCAATCTTATGCAGCACCGCATTAATAAATGAAGAATAGTAGGTAAGCCCGTTGGCCTTTGCAAGTTTAACACTCTCGTCAACCGCAGCGGCAGAAGACACCTTATTCATAAAATAGAGTTGATATGTACCCATTCTCAGAATAATCCTGAGTTTGGGTTTCGGTTTGCTGCAATACTGATTAATTAAAAAATCAAGAGTAATCTGCCTTTCCAACACGCCGTAAACAAGCCGTGCGGCAAATGCCTTGCCCTCTTTCAGCCCGGAAAGCGCATGATCCACAGCAATATTGGAATAGGCATGGTCGTAACAGATCTTATACAGCGTTTCAAACGCTGCCTGCCTTGCGTTAATCACTTCTTCTGCCTGCCACAAGCAGCAGCCTCAGCAAGGTTGCAAGCGAAGACGCCAGCGCGGCAACATACGTTAAGGCGGCGGCAGTCAGAACTTTTCTTGCGCCGTTATATTCCGCCCCAACAAGAAAGCTGTTTGTTCTGATCGTTTGCAAAGCTCTTTTAGACGCATTAAATTCAACAGGCAGTGTAATTAATTGAAAGACTGCCACAGCAGCGTAGAGAATGATGCCGATATAAATCAGCGGCTGCCAACTGAAAATGATGCCGATCAAAGCAAGCGGAATGCCAAGATTAGACCCAAACCGGGTTACAGGAATAATAAAATTTCGTATTTTTAAAGGAAAATAGCCCTGCGCATGCTGGCACGCGTGCCCTGCCTCGTGGCAGGCAATACCTACCGCAGCAATGCTGTTTGAATTAAAAACGCCTTCTGAAAGGCATATTTCCTTTGTTTTGGGATTATAATGATCCGTCAGATTCCCGGAAATACGTTTGATCCGAACATCCGTAATTCCGTTCATCTGCAACAGCTCATACGCAGCCTGTGCACCGGTCATATTACGTGCATTGCGGATTCTGCCGTACTTTTTATAGTTGGACTGCACTTTCAACTGGCAGATAAAAGCAAAAATGATTACGGGAATCATGATAAAACCGGTTATATAATAAAGATAAATATCCATATACATCACCTTTCCTCTGTATAAGGTACGAAGTGCATAGAAATTGGTGTAAAAAATGATACTTTCCGGTTCAAACGCCTAAAATGGTTCCGGGCTTCACAGGATTCCCGGCAAGAAAAGCGCGGATATCCATCTTGCTTTTGCCTGCGGGCTGGACCCGGATAACGGAAATGCATTTACCGTCTCCGCAGGAAACAATCAGCTCCTTGTCTGCTCGTATCACTTCTCCTGCCCTGCCGCCGCCGACATCGGATAAAACAGACGCGTGAATTTTAACAGGTTTGCCGCAGATAACGGTCTGCGCGCACGGCCAAGCCTGAAGCCCGCGTATCTGATTATGGATTTCAAAAGCGGTTCTGTTCCAGTCTATCGGACTCATAGATTTATCAATCATAGAGGCGTAAGAAGATTCGCCTTCCTGTTTATACGCCGCGGCGCTTCCGTTTTCAATGTTTTTTACAGTATGAATCAGCGCCTCAGCCCCTAAAACAGATAATCTGTCAAAAAGCTCGGCAGAAGTCTCATTTATGCCGATCTTTGTTTTCACAATGTACAGAAGATCGCCGGTGTCAATCCCTTCGTCCATTTGCATAATGGAGATGCCGGTCTCCTCGTCGCCGTTTAATACGGCTCGTTGGATCGGTGCGGCGCCTCTGTATTTCGGCAACAGAGATGCATGCACGTTCACACAGCCGTATTTTGGCAGATCCAAAATACTTTTCGGCAAAATCTTGCCGTATGCCGCCACGATGATCATATCCGGCGCAATACTTTTTAATATTTCATAAGCACTGCCGTCTTTCAGCGTCTGCGGCTGGTAAACGGGTAACTCATAACGCTCGGCAAGTTCTTTTACGGCTGACGGCGTTAGGATCTGTTTTCTGCCAACTTTCTTATCCGGCTGTGTAAAAACACCGGCAATCTCATAGTGTTCATCAATCAGTTTTTGTAAAGACGGCACAGCGTAATCCGGTGTGCCCATAAAAACGATTCTCATTATTCCTCCAATTTGCCGTCAACAAGATGTGAAGTAAACAAAATTCCGTCCAGATGATCAATCTCGTGGCAAAAAGCGATGGCTTTCAGATCCTCGCCGGTAAATACCTGCCATTTTCCGTTTCTGTCCTGCGCTTTGACCTGTACTTTTTTCGGGCGCAGGGTCACCCCGAATTTTCCGGGCAAAGAGAGGCATCCTTCGCTTTCTTTCTGTTCGCCCTCTTCAAACGTGATTTCCGGATTGACAAGTTCAATGGGTCCTTCACCGATATCGATAACGACCACCCTTTTCAGTATGCCCACTTGAACCGCGGCAAGTCCTACCCCATTCGCGTCATACATGGTTTCCAACATATCATCAATCAGCACGGCAAGTTTTGAATCAAATTTCTCCACTTTTCTGCTTTTTTTATAAAGAATCGGATCGCCTAATTTTACAATATTTCTCAGCGCCATATTTACACTGCCTTTCCGGCTGCAATCTGTATTACTTTGCATGAGGCAGCCGACTCATGCAGAAATCAGTTGAGCTCATAAGGGTTTAAGTCCACAGAGACCGCCACGCTCTTATACTCTTTCATTTTATCAAGTTTTTTTAATATTTGATTTAACATTCTGCGAACAGATTTTGAATTCCTGCATTTTACAGTTAATCCGTATCTGTAGTTATTGTTTAATTTGCTGATTTTGGACGGGCTTGGACCTAAAACGATCAGTTTTTCAGTCTGAAACTCCGTTTTATTCAATTCAACCAGATTTTCAAGAAAAGCTTTCGCGCAAAGCGCCGCCTTGTTTTCCTCCTCACAAATGAATGAAATAAAATAGATATCGCAAAAAGGCGGATAAGTCAGAACGCGCCGCAAAGAGAGCTCGCTTTCAAAAAACGCTTTATAGTCCTGCCGGGAAGCGTATTCAATAATTTCATTATAGGGATTGATCGTTTGAATGACCGCTTTTCCGGGTTCATCCCGCCTGCCGCTCCTGCCGACCACCTGGGTGATCAGATCAAACGAGCGCTCATTTGCAAGGTAACTTTCATCATAAAGGGAGTTATCCGCATTGACAACGCCAACCAGCGTTACATTCGGAAAATCAAGACCTTTCGCCACCATCTGCGTACCGATCAAAATATCATATTTGCCGCTTGAAAAGGCGTCAAATAATTTTTCATGGCTGAATTTTGCAGAAGTTGTATCTGCATCCATTCTAAGAACCGCGGCGTTAGGAAAAAGCCTTGAAAGCTCATCTTCAATACGCTGCGTTCCGTAACCGCTGTAACGTATACTGTTTTTACCACACTCAGGGCAAATATGATCCAGCGGCTTTGAAAAGCCGCAATAATGGCACATCAGGCGATTGTTGTAGCTGTGATACGTAAGGCTGATGCTGCAATTCGGGCAAGTTATAACATGCCCGCAGTTATTACAAGCTATAAAGGTATTATAACCACGTCTGTTAATCAGTAATATCGTTTGTTTGCCGTTATCAAGATTTTCCTGAATCAACGATTGCAATACTGCGGATATGGGTGATTTATTGCCGGAAGCGATCTCGTTTTTCATATCAACCGTAATCACTTCGGGAAGTTTGGAATTTCCGTATCTTTCGTGTATCTCACAGAGTTTATACTTTCCGTTAACAGCGGCGGAATAACTCTCCACGCTAGGCGTTGCAGAAGTCATCAACAACAGAGCATGATTATATCTGCATCTGAAACGGGCAACTTCACGGGCATGGTATCTTGGCGTTCTCTCGCTTTTATAGGTATGCTCCTGTTCTTCATCCATAACGATCAGACCCAAATGATGAACGGGCGCAAACACAGCACTGCGCGTGCCGATTACGATCTTTGCCTCGCCTCTGTCCGCCCTTTTATACTCATCCGTTCGCTCTCCGATAGAAAGTCTGCTGTGCAGCACGGCAACTTTTTTCCCATATCGTTTATGAAATATGGAAAGCATCTGCGGCGTCAGTGAGATCTCCGGCACCAAAACAATCACATCTTTGCCGAGTGCAAGTGTTTCATCTATCAGTTTCAGATAGACTTGTGTTTTTCCGGATCCCGTCACGCCGTACAACAAACCTGTTCCGCCATTGTTTTGAAGCATATCCAAATAGGTGTCAAACGCGTCCTGCTGGCTATCAGATAAAACAATGGGCGTTCTTTCTCCGTTTTCCGAAACATTGCTGTAAGGGGTTCGATAGACCTCTTTTTCAAAATATTCGCAGACGCCGTATTTTACCAGATTATCCAGTACGCCTTTACCGACTGAGCAAAATTCGCATACTTCGTTTACACCGGCACTCTGCACATCGCATAGTAGGTTGTAAACCGACTGTTGTTTTGGAGTTAAACGCACGGCAGACAAGTTGGTATCCTCAACCGAAAGACGGATCATTTTACTGCTTTTGTCGTGAATCTTATCCGTGCCTCTCGGCAGCATCTGCCGCAGGCAGTCATACGTTGTACAAAAGCATCGTTCTTTTAGCCACAGCGCAAGGGAAACCATTTCCTCAGATAAAGGAACGGTCTTTTCATCCACGGAGCAGATTTCCTTAAGCTGTGAATTTACGGCATAAAACAGTTTTACCACAATTCCGTGCCGTTTGATATTGGATCTGCCGAACGGAACGGTAACACGCGTTCCGCATGTAATTCTTGTATTCAGCGCTTGGGGAACATAGTAATCATAATCATCACCGGCGCTGAAAAATGTGTTTTCAACCGCAACGGTGGCAATCAGCTTGTTCATTACTCGTCGGTTTCCGCGTCGCCTGTACTGTTCTCTTCTTGCTGCGTTTCAGCTTTTTTGGCGTCTTTTTGCTTTTGAGTGTGGATCTCTTCCGGCTCTTCCACTACGAATTTACCGTCATAAATATCATTAATGGCCGTGGATACGCACTTTTCATCAAGCAGCACTTCGTTTTTCACAGCCTCATCTCTGATCTCTCTGGCTCTTTTAGCAACTCCAACAACAAGGCTGTATCTGCTGTTGCAGTCCTTAAGAAGTTTTTTTAAATCAGGATTAAACATAACAAAATCTCCTTCAACTATAATCAGTTATTATCATTACGCTTTTCAAGTTCAGCGTTCAGTATATCATTGATTTCATGAACCGCAGTCTGCAGTTCATCGTTTACAACAACGTAATTGAATTTTGACGCGCCTTCGATCTCTTCTTCAGCAATCTTAAGGCGTTTTTGTATCACATCATCGCTCTCGGTATTTCTCTTTTTCAGGCGGTGTTCCAGCGTATTCATATCCGGCGGCATCAAAAAAATGGAAACTGCATCCGGATAATTTTTCATGATTTTTTGCGCGCCTTTACGTTCTATAATCAAAAAACAGATCTTGCCTTTTTTCACAGCAGCAAGCGCCGGAGCGGCCGGTGTGCCGTAATAGCAGTTATTGTAACTTGCATATTCAAGAAAACTGTCTTCTGCAATCATTTTTTCAAACTCATCCGTTGTTTTAAAAAAGTAATCCACGCCGTCTATTTCACCGGCTCTGGGCAAGCGGGTCGTTGCGGAAACCGATTCACAGACATCGTTTCTGATCTTAGAAATCTCTCTGAACACCGTATCCTTTCCGCACCCGCTCGGAGCGGATAATATAACGATCATTCCTTTTTTCTTCATTGATCCTCCCCCTCTGTGCCGAATCTCTGCGCGATCTGCTTTAGATCAAGATAAGATAAAATAACATGATCCGAATCCGTAATAATGACGCTTAGGGTTTTTCTGCCATGTGTAGCGTCAATCAGCGAACCGCTTGATTTTGCCTCCTGAATCATCCTTTTGACAGGCGCAGATTCGGGACTTACAACAGAGATCACACGCCCGGCGTTTACCAGGTTGCCGAAACCGATATTAACAAATTCCATAATCAAACACACTTTCAAATTACAAATTGTTATTCAATATTTTGAATCTGTTCGCGGATCTTTTCAACCTCCGCCTTAATATCTACAACTTTGCGGGCAATCTCCACATCACTTGCCTTGGAACCAATGGTGTTCGCCTCCCTGTTGATCTCCTGAACCAGAAAATCCATTTTCCTGCCGATCGGCTCCTCGCTTTCCAGAAAGGTTTGCAACTGGGAGATATGGGAACGCAGGCGAACCGTTTCCTCGGCTACTGCAACCTTATCCGCAAAAATGGCTACTTCCTGAATGATTCTGCTTTCATCAAGCGATACATCACCGATCAACTCGTGAACGCGTGCTACCAACTTATCGTTATACTCTTTAACGGTTTCAGGCGAACGTTTTTCAATAAAGGACACGCAGTCAAGGATATATTCAGCGCGAGACGCAATATCACGGCGCATTTTTTCGCCCTCAATCTCGCGCATTCTGATGAATTTGGAAACCGCTTGATCAGCAACCGGCTCAATGAGGGACCATAATTTTTCCTCATCTTCGTCTGCTTTCCTCAAAACGAAAACATCAGGAAATCGGGCAACAGCCGAAGCGCCGTAATCTTCTTTTAAAGAATAGGTATCAGACAATTCCTTGAGCGCATTTACATAAGCGGAGGCAAGCGTATGATTGACTACCACCTGCGCGTCATCTGTTTTAAGCGCATCTATTCCTAAAAAACAATCGACCTTGCCCCTCGAAACACGCGAATTGATATACGATTTCAGTTTTTCTTCCGCAAAACCGTACTGCCTTGGCAAACGGCAGTTAAAATCAAAATAGCGATGGTTTACGGATTTTATCTCTACAGTAATAAAATACCCTTCCGATTCAGCAGTGGCTCTGCCGAATCCCGTCATAGACCTAATCATAAGCATCCCCGAAACATAAATTTTATTATATCTTAGCAAATAATTATAAAATATTATATAGCCGACATAAGCACTGGTCAAGCATTTATTCATATTTTATTTACATTATTCATTAATTGTTTACATTTTGATTTTTGAAAATAAAAGCAAGGCGAAATGCGGGCTGCATTCAAGCCTTGCTTTTATGTACTTCATTCATATACTTTTAGGATCTTTTGTGCTTTTTCAAGCACCATATCTGCAAGATACTGCGGCTTTACCACCTTTATCATATCACCGAACTGCATGATCCAGGAAACAAAACCATCGCTTACGGCTGCTTTTACATCTGTATCAAAATGCCAGATATCCACAGCTGTAAGCGGTATTTTTGAACCAAACCTATCCAGAATCTGTTCGCGCAGATCAAGATGGCACCTGAGTGTTACCGTTTCTACCGTTCCGCTGAACATATTGAACATCTTTGCGGAATAATCAGCGGGATCAAAAACCTCATATTCACTGCATTCCGATACCGGCCTTGCAGACGCATCCAGAATCATCAGGTTTCTGATTCTGTCCAGCCTTAAATTCATCAGGTTATCATGACTCATTTTATTGCAGACCAAATAATACCTGTCATCCTTCCAAATCAGCGCATAGGGAGAAACAACAAACAACTTGGTTGTATAACTTTTTATATTTTCTTTATCGATTTTTCTTGTTCTGTATTTAAACCTGACCTGTTTTTGCCCGGCAATGGCGTTATCAAGCAAATCAATAATTGTATAGATTTCTTCATTATCGCATTTATTGGCGCTTTCTTGATAGACTTGCGAGGAAAGCGATCCTGCCTGATGATCGGAGAGTAGCCCTTTCAGTTTATCCGTAAGGGAAACGGTTTTCTGCGGCGTAATAAAACCGGCAGAATTTACGGCATCGATCAACAGGCGAATTTCCGGTGTGGAAAACTCCCTTGCTTTCAAATAAAATCCTCTTTTGGGCGAAAGCACAGACTCAATCTCAAATCCGCACTGATTCAGTGCTTTCACATCGGCATAGATGCTCTTTCGTTCACAAACCACGCCGTCTTTTTTTAGAAGATCAATCAACTGATGGGAAGAAAGAGGGTTTTCCTCATCAGAAAATTTTCGCAAATATTTATAGATAAGCAGTGTTTTTAATTTCGTGGACTGCATGATTTCACTCCTCTTCATTCATACCGGTTCATTATAACACAATCAGGTTATATTTTCAACAATAGTACGAAATATAGGACAGCAATCCGAAGAACCGCTTTTTCCGTCCTCCGTCATTACCACAATACAATACTTTGGGTCATCATACGGATACACACCGGCAAACCATGTGTTCAAGACTTCTTTGCCGTCAACATAAATTCCACTTTGCGCTGTAGACGTCTTGCCGCCGGAAAGATGATTATATTCGGCGGAAGCTCCGGTGCCGTTGGTAACTACAAAACGCATATATTCTCTCAATGTTTTTACGGTTTCTTCGCTGATTACACGGTTTGACGGATTATAAGGCAGGTCATCTCTATTTCCGCTGCTGTTCAGCGTTGCCGAAACCAGCTTTGGCTCCGCATAAAGCCCATTTGCGGATAAAGCACACAGCGCTGTGCAAAATTGCAACGGTGTTGCGGTCAGAAGTCCCTGTCCGAAGCCAAGCAGAGCAAGCTGCCCTTTGGATTCTTTCAGCGTATTCATACTGGGCAAATTCCCATCTGTAACCACATAGCCGGGCATAATTTCCGTATTTCCGCCGAAACCGAGTGCCTCTGCGGTTTTATGAATATTTTCCGCGCCGAGTTTCAGCGCAAGCTCTACAAAAAAACAATTGCAGGAATTGGCAAGCGCCGCTCGTATATCCTCTTTACCGTGCGCTTTTTCATGTTGGCAGGAAAATTCCGTATCGCCTACCCGAACACTGCCTGTGCAGGTAAAATCCAGATCAACGCCGTTTTCAAGTGCGGCAGCAGTAACCACAAGTTTAAAAACGGAACCAACAGTATAAGGCATAACCGGTCGAAACATATTATCATCCGGCGCAGAATACATTGCCAAAATCTCGGCAGATTCTGCGTCCATCACAACCACAGCGCCTTTGCGCATATACTTTGCAGCGTCTTCCACCGCTTTTTGAATTTCACGATTGATCGTTAAAACAACGCCTTGCGCAACTTCAGAATTATATTCTTCATAAACTTCTCCCTCATCCCCCTCCAGGATTCTTCCGACAGCGTCAATACCAAAATTGATATTCATTTCATAAGCCGTTTCACCATATTGCTTTTGTATAAACTTTAAAAGCGCTGAAGTATCAGAGCTCTTCACTTCAAAAATTTTAATGTACTGGCAGGATGCGTAATGCTCTACCGACCGAACGACAGGATAACCCTGGGACAACTCCTCAACAATCTCCTCGATTTCATTTTGCGAAAACAGCAAATCGAGTTCGGAAAGGCAATTCTCATTGGGTCTGATCACTGCCGCGAGCGAGTCTTTGTTATTATTCATTTTTTGCATATTTCTGTCATAAATTGTTTGTTTTTGTGACGCGATTGTTACCGTATAACTGTTATATCCTGAAGAGACCGTATAATTCCCGCTAAGCGCTACAAAACCGACTCTGCCTAACGCGGCAGCAAATAAAACAGAAATGGCAACGGCGATACTGACAATTCTTTTCCCCATATAAAAGCCCCCGTGATAGTATTCACGGGGGTGTAGTTGTTTAATCACTTTTTCTTCTGAAAATCGCGTCCGGCGAAACCGGTTTATTAGCAGTAAAGGAATATACTGCCGTCGCTTTATTGGCAACAGAGGTCTTCTCCTGATCTGTTTCACAGAAAAGATCGGAAACTTTAACTAAGTAAGGTTTTGTGAAAGGTTCAAGAACCTCTAATTCTTCGCCTTCAAAAAAACGATTTCTCTGATCAACCGTAATCCGGTTTTCGTTTCTATTTTTAAATAACGCGCATACTTCCCACGACCGCACATAACCGCCGTATTCCGTAACCTGCCCTTTTTTTATTGGGCCGAAATAGAAACCGGTTGTATATTCTCTGTGGCTCATACGGTTCATTTCATCCAAGATCCATTTTGACGGCTTAAAATCCTCAGACGGATCTTGCAGATACGCATCAATTGCCGCGCGATAGGCGTGTGTAACGGCAGCGGTATAATATTCGCTTTTTGCCCTGCCCTCGATCTTGAAAGAATTTATGCCTGCCTGTACAAGCTCCGGTATGTGCTCTATCATACACAGATCACGGGAATTGAAAATATAGGTTCCGTTTTCTTCCTGGTTCACCGGAAAATATTCTCCGGGGCGTTTTTCTTCTACCAAACTGTATTTCCAGCGGCAAGGCTGTGCGCAGTCACCCCTATTGGCGTCGCGCCCGGTAAGATAATCGGAAAGAATGCACCTGCCGCTGAAACTCATGCACATTGCGCCATGCACAAACGCTTCAATTTCAAGTTCCGGCGGGCAATGATCGCGAATGGTCTTGATTTCATCCAAGGAAAGCTCACGTGCGGTAACGATCCTGCACGCACCCATTTCATAATAAGCGTTTGCGGCGGCATAATTCACTATACCTGCCTGTGTGGATACATGTATATCCACAGCCGGCGCATATTTCTTTGCCAGTTGAAGAACACCCATATCCGCAATGATAAAGGCATCCACGCCAACATCCTGGGCATATTTCAGAAACTCCGGCAAATCCGCAATCTCATGATTTCTCGGCAGCGTATTGCAGGTAAGATACAGTTTTTTGCCGCTTTTATGCACCAGATCAACAGCATCTTTTAACTGCGTTTCGTCAAAATTAGAGGGATTGGAGCGCATGCCGAATTTTGTGCCGCCAACATAAACGGCATCGGCGCCGAATTTAACGGCAAGTTTCAGGCGTTCAAGATCGCCGGCAGGTGAAAGAAGTTCGATTTTTTGCATAGTTTCACCTGCTTAATAACTCAAATACGGCGCATATCTCTGAATCAGCGTTCTAAATTCAGAATATGTTTCAGCTGTATAAAGATTGCCGTCCATATCGTGGAAGAAGAAGTAATCATCCGTATCGGCAGGATTCAAAACCGCCTCAATTGCCGCAAGACCCGGATTGCAGATTGGACCCTCCGGCAGACCCACAACAGTGGAATCTGAATTTGTATTATAATATTGCAGATAATAATCCGCCGTGTGCGCGGAAGTGGAAGAAAGCGCCGGAGCTACTTTATTGTTGATATAATCCGTAGTAGACTGGCAGCCGAGAGACGGATAGTTTGTAGTATCCGCAAGCCTGTTTTCAATAACAGACGCAATCGTTTTCATTTGATCCTCAGAACCTGCCTCTGCCTGAACAATAGAAGCAATCGTGATCACATCATGCATGGAATAACCCATTTGCTGCGCTTTTGTTCTGAGTTCTTCTGTAATCACTTCTTCGCCGTGATTCAAAAATGTTTCAATCACGCTGGATGCACTTTGGCCGATATAAAAGTCATAAGTGTCCGGGAAAAGATATCCCTCCAGCCGGTAAGGTGCGGTTTCCTTAGACTGAAGATCGGAAACAAGAGAATACGTGAAATCCGTGGATTCAATAACAGACAGAAGAGAAGCTCTGTCGCACACTTCATTTTCAACAAGCAGATCAACAATCTCCGGAACCGTTGAACCTTCCGGAAACATGATTCTAACCGTTTCCGTCGTATCCGCCTCGCCCATCATGTTTATGAGCATACCTTCAAGACCCATCTGGCCGTTAAGATAATATACGCCCGCTTTAAACGGGCCGGTAACATCGTAGTCGCCAACAACAACAGACGCAAGTTTAATGTAGAATTTGCAGAAGTTTTTACAGGTAATGAGATCATAATCCGCAAGAAGATCAATAGCGTCAGACGGCGATTCAATATCCTGCGCATAATTCACGGTAACAGAAGATTTAGATTTCGTCATTCCGAAAATATCATTGATGCAGAAAATAGCATAAACGGAAATGATCATGGAAACAACGATTACTATAATAAAGAACCAGTAAGTAGACGCTACGCCGCCTTTTTTACCCTTGCCCTTTTTGCTTCTCTTGCCGGATGCGGCTTTGGACGGCTTTTTGCCGGTCTTGATGCCGGAATAATCCTGATTGGTAAAATAAACGTCTTTTTCCTCATCTCTGGTATCGGTTTCAGAAAGATTTATACCGGTTTCATCCAGTTTGAAATCATCCGCCATAAAATGCCTCCTCTACGTGTTGATTATCTTAAGATCTGTAACTATGTAATTCACCGGCCGATCATATTCATCTGCCGGAATCGACTCGCTTATTAATTCATTATAACACAATCCCGCGCTTTTAATTGTAAATTTTTCTAAAAATCTGTCATAATAGCCCTTGCCGTAGCCAAGCCGGTAGCCCTTTTTATCAAAAGTCAGCCCCGGCACCACGCATAACGCATTCATAAATTCAAAAACGGGTTCACATTTTTTTATATCCGGCTCTTTAATGCCGAAAGTGCCTGTTACAAGATCGGAAGCATCCTTGATCAAGTAAAAATTCATATTGCCGTTTTTATCCTCGCACCGCGGTAAAAGCAGCTTTTTACCATCTTCCATTGCGCAACGAATAATATCAAAAGTATCAGGTTCACTGCCCATACTGCTGTAGCAAAGGATCTGCTCTGCGTTTTTATACAGTGCACTGCTCAAAAAATGCGCACAGATCAAGCGGTCTTTTTCTGCTTTATGAGCGATGTTTGCTCTTTTTGCCTTAAACTGCCTGCGAAGATCATTTTTCATTTGCACTGAATGGATGCCCTGACTCTTTCCGCTTCTGCTTTGCCTTTTAGTGCCGCAACGATCTCGAGCCCGAAGTCAACAGAAACGCCAGCGCCTTTTGCAGTAATAATATTGCCGTCTTTTATAACATGTTCACAGGAAAGGTCAGCGCCCTCAAGATAGGATTCAAATCCGGGATAAACAATTGCTTTTTTTCCTTTTAAAATACCCAGTTTTCCCAAAAGCGAGGGACCGGCGCAGATCGCGCACACCAATTTACCGTCTTTTGCTGCTTTCACAAGGCTGTTTTTCACAAAATCGCTGTTTTCCAAATTTGTTACACCTGGCAGTCCTCCGGGAATCACAACTGCGTCCGCAGAATCCAAATCCACCTCATCCGAAAGTATATCGGCAGTTACTTTAACTTTGCATGAAGACTCAACAACCGAGCCGGTAATACCTACGGTTTTTACCTCAATGCCCGCTCTTCTCATCATATCAACCGGGGAAAGCGCCTCAATAATCTCAAACCCGTCTGCTAAAAATAAATAAACCATAAAAAGCTCCTTTAATCATTTTAATTCAAAAAGACCGGTTCCTCCGCTCGGAAAGTTACGGCGTGAATAGATCATACCTACCGGAAATTCATATTCGCTGCCTTCATACAAATAGGCAAGAATATCTTTTTTCTGCGAAAAAACAATGTGTTCTGCATATTTTCTGTCTGAATATAACTTCTTTTGAAAACCAAAACGCGCATAGAAGTCAAACAAAGAATCGTTAGCGGGGATCAACCAAAGAAAAACATGATCCGTATTCTTTGCTTCTTCTATCAGTCTTGAAACACAGCCGCGCCCTCTGTAAGCCTTGTCAGTGCAGACGGCATAGAGATACGCCCCATTCTGATTGCAGTATGAACATTCCACAAGAAACAGCATGGAAACCAAAACGCCGTCAGAGAAATATCCAAGGCAGGATTTATGTTTACAGTTGTCAAGGAAAAAATCTATATCCTCTCTGCTGTCTCCAAACACGCGGGACCAAAGCGGCAGGATCTGATCGCGATCTTCAGTAAACGCAATTTGATCAGCCATGATACACCGCCGTTTCCTTTTCCAACCAGATCGCCGGTTTATAAGACTGTTTTGCTTTTCTGAGCCCGGGCAAGCCAAGATCTTCTTCCCGGTTTACATAAACAAAACCGGAATCTTTCAGCCGTTTTGCAAATTCCCTGTTAATAATGGCGTAAGCGCCCTGCATATCCGCAGGCGCTTTTTCAAAGTGCGTAACAAAGCAGTGCTCACTCAGCCTTTCCCCGTAAGTATAGGCGATCGGTTTATGATTTACACGAATCAGACCGCCTTGGAAACCGATTTCAGCATAACTTTCAAAGCCGGATAATACAGCCTCAAATTCAAGAGAATAATCTGTATCGCTTTCGGAATCGTTTCTGTTTTCAATCCAGTTCGTGTGCAGATCAATGCATTCGGAAATATTCTGTGCAGTGATATCTTCATAACTCCAGTCCGGATGATTCTTAATAAAATTTGAAATGTGATTACGCTTAGAATGGTATTTTTTGCCTGAAAGAGAGGCAAGATCCTCAACGTGATAGATATAATCGTTATTGCCATCATCATATTCATACGAAAATCTGCCGGGAAAGTCCGAATCCAGAACTGCTTTATAACTTTCCGTAACGCCGTAAATGCGCGGCGTTACACCGGCAGACACAGCATCGCTGATGATTGCCTGCACAGCCTGTCTGAAATCGCCCCTGCCGATCGGAAGAGAGTATTTAAAGTCATGATTACTGCCCCAGCGGCAGATCACAAACCCATCATAATGGGCAACAAGCGATTTGTATGCGGCACGCCAAAGATAGATGTTTCCGAATGTGTATTCGCAGTTCATACTGTGCGCATAAGAATAGCATTCTGAAATCCAGTTTTTGTCTTCTAATTCCGGTGTTTTAAAATTCAGCATAAAACCTCTTTGATAAAATCTTTTATTTGGCTGTTGATCAACTCCATCGGCAGCGGCTGATTGCCGTCTGAACAGGGAATGATCTTCCAGCCTTCTTTTTCAGCTGCGTAAAGGGCGGCATCACGGCACTTTTCAAGAAAAGAAACATTATTTTCATGCACATCTTTTTCCGATTCATCGCCGCCGTAGCGTTCTGACATAAGCCTTTGGGATATCTCCACAGGCATATCCAGAAACAGAACAAGATCCGGCTTGGGAATACCGAGTTTTTGATATTCAAAATCCGCACTCCAGGAAAGATACGCATTCCATTCACTTTGATCCAGTTTTTCCATCTGATAGATCGAATTGGAAGTGGCATATCTGTCCGCAACGATCAGCGTGCCGCGCTCGTAATCTTTTTTCCAGTCCAGATTATAGGATGCATATCTGTCCACGGCGTAAAACGCGCCCGCGGCATATGCGTTCACGTTATCTGCATCTTTACCGAAATCACCGGAAAGATACATTTTTACAAGTGTGCTGGAAGGGCTGTCATAATCCGGCAGCTTGATCTTTCTGAAATCTACGGCTTGCGCTTTAAGAAAATCAGTAAGAAGTTCTGTTTGCGTTGATTTCCCGCTGCCGTCAAGCCCCTCTAAAACGATTAATTTTCCCATTTGTCTTTCTTCTGTACTTTCTTTTTATTTCCGTGCTCGTCCACAATATACGTGTTCTCAAGCTGGGAGATCAAATTTTCCTTAAAACTGTCAATATACAATCTTCTCAGTTTTGCCTGTTCTTCTTTTTCCTCTGCCGAAAGCCCGCTTTGTTTGGACTTTCTGGCAAGTTCGTTGATTCTGTTAATCTGTTCTTTACTGATCATCAGTCTAAAAAGTCCTTTAATTTTTTACTTCTGCTGGGGTGGCGGAGTTTTCTGAGCGCCTTTGCCTCGATCTGGCGGATACGCTCTCTAGTAACATTAAATTCTTTGCCGACTTCTTCCAGCGTTTTCGGGTTTCCGTCTTTGAGACCGAATCTGAGGGAAAGCACCTTTGCCTCACGGGGCGTCAGCGTTTTCAACACTTCGTCAAGCTGTTCCTTGAGCAGGCTCATGGAAGCCGCATCGGCAGGCGCCAAAGCATCATCATCCGGAATGAAATCACCAAGGTGTGAATCTTCTTCCTCACCGATCGGCGTTTCAAGAGAAACCGGCTCCTGAGAAACACGCAGGATCTCGCGCACTTTTTCCGTCGGCATGTCCAGAAAATCAGCAATTTCTTCCGGCGTTGGCTCCTTGCCGTTCTGGTGCAGCAACTGGCTGTTTGCCTTTTTAACCTTGTTAATGGTTTCCACCATATGCACAGGTATCCTTATGGTTCTTGCCTGATCGGCAATTGCTCTTGTAATTGCCTGCCTGATCCACCACGTTGCATAGGTTGAGAACTTAAATCCTTTTGTATAATCAAATTTATCAACCGCTTTTATAAGACCCATATTGCCTTCCTGAATCAGATCCAAAAACTGCATTCCGCGGCCGACATACCTTTTTGCAATGCTAACAACAAGGCGCAGGTTTGCCTCTGCAAGGCGCTTTTTTGCAACCGGATCATTATCCGCGATCCGCATGGCGTATTCAATCTCTTCTTCCGGGGTAAGCAGAGGCACTCTGCCAATCTCTTTCAAGTAAACCTTGACCGGATCATCCATTGCGGCATTGTCGTTCGTGGCAACCGTTTCCGCAGCGTCCGTCTCCTTGGGCAGATCCACTTCAAGCGGGATGCCGTCCAGCGCCTCGGAGGAAAAATCATCAATGATATTGATATTGGCGCTGTCAATCATATCATTTAATTTTTCAAGTTCATCCACATCCAGATCCAGATCAACAATCAAGTTGTCGATCTCCTGCGCAGTAAGATGACCTACACTCTTGCCTTTCTCAACAAGTTTTTTAAAAGCGGCGGTCTTTTTATCGTCTGCCGCCTGCGGCGTGTTGTTTTTATTTTTGTTTTCCATAATCATTCTCCTCTGTAATTATGTATTGAACATCTTTCTGAATTCATCGTCTGACATATCTGCCGCCGATTTTTTATGTTTTTTTGCATTTTCTTTTCTGATTAGATCCATGCAGTCCATAAATTCTTCTTTAGGATTATCGCTGTGATTACCTCGGGCAATGATTCCCGAAAGTCTGCCAAGTTCATCCGCGGAAAGCACGGAAGAAAAATTCATAAGATCGTTATCATATCCGTTTTTGATATTTTCGCAAATTTTATCAAAAACTTTTCTGAAAAAGCCGGCAGGCAGTTCATCCGTCTCAAATGAAGACGCAAGCTTCATACAGTCCGGATATTTTATCAGAAGATAAAGCAATCTGTCAACCGCTTTTATCATTTTTGAAGTTTCGCCCGTGTCGTGGCTGATCTGCTGATTTTCTCTAATCGCGTTCTGAACAGTCGCATTCCATTCTTTTTTTCTTTGCCTGCGCCTGTTTGAACGGATATATTCCTGCAGCTGCGCATCAATGGAGCTTTTATCAATACCGATCTCCTCCGCGATCCTGCTCATATACAGATCCCGCTCAACCGGTTCCGCCTGCGCAAGTACAGGCACAACAGCGGACGCGAAATCAATCTTACCCTGCGTTGTGGCAATGTTGTATCTGCCGCGCATACGCAAAATGTTATATTCTGTTTCATTCATTGCCCGATCAATCATAGCGCCGAATTTTTCCACGCCCACATTTTTTATGATTTCATCAGGATCTTTGCCGTATTCAAAAGCAGGAATCCTGATCTTAATATCTGTGTTTCGGAAGAGGTTTACAGCCTTGTCCAGCGCTTTTCTGCCCGCCTCATCATTATCATAAGCAAGCACAACTTCGTTTGCATACCGGCTGATAAGATGCACCTGTTCATTGGTCAGCGCGGTACCGCAGCCGGCAACGCAGTTTGTAAACCCGGCCTGATTCATAGCGATAACATCCATATACCCTTCGCAAAGGATAATTTCGCTTTTACCGCTGTCCTTGGCAAAATTCAGGCCGAAAACTTCGTTGGTTTTCTTATATGCCAATGTATCGTTTGTGTTGATATACTTCGGTTTACTGTCGTCCAGCACACGCCCGCCGAACGCCACTACATTGCCGCGGACATCGATGATAGGCGTCATAACACGGTTTCTGAAAAAATCATAGTAATTATTTTTCTGCCCTTTTCTGACAAGACCCGCCTCATAGAGTTCTGTCAGGGAAAAGCCCTGAGAGCGCAAATGCTTTAACAGCCCGTCCCATTTATCCGGGGCATAACCAAGGCCAAATTTTCTAATGGTATGCAAAGTAAATTTTCTGTTTCGATAATATTCAAGGGCTTTGCTCCCCTCTTCGCTCATTAATACCGAATGAAAATATTTTGCGGCAGCGCGGTTTGCCTCATAAATTCTGCGCCGCCGTTTGGAAATGCTGTCATCAAACCCGTCTGTCGGCATTTGAAGCCCGGCGCGCTGGGCAAGCATTTTAACAGCGTCAATATAATCCAGATTTTCTATTTTTCGGATAAAAGTAACCGCGTCTCCCCCGGCGCCGCAGCCGAAGCAGTAAAACGACTGCGTTTCTGGATATACTGTAAAAGAAGGCGTTTTCTCGTTGTGAAACGGGCAGAGTCCTACAAGCGTGGCGCCCCTTTTTTTCAGGCTGACATAAGTGGAAACGATATCCGTTATATCGGTTTTATATTTCAGTTCCTGCAAAAAAGATTCGTTCACAGGCAAAATGACTGCTCCTTTCTTTCAAAATCAAAAATCCGCAAACTTCGGAATAAATAATCGATTATATTCTTTTAATGCATATGTATCACTCATGCCGGCAATGTAATCACACACAGCTCTTTCCGCGCCCTGCGAATCCGCTATATTCCTATACATCTGCGGCAGTTTAAAAATATTTTTGATGTAATATTTATAAAGCCGCTCCACAATAGAATATGCTTTTTCGTCCTCCGCACGGCAGATCGGGCTTTCGTATACATTTTCAAACATAAACGCACGCAGTTCTAAAAAAGCCTTTTCACATGGTTCGCTCATACGAATGTCATCACTGCTGTTTTGTATAATATCGGAAACCAAAGTGTTGATTCGCTGTGTTTTTCTGAATCCAAGCGTTTGGCGAAGATGTTTCGGTATCTCTTCTTCCGCCAAAACTCCGGCGGCGATTGCGTCATCAATATCATGATTTATATAAGCGATCTTATCGGCGTAGCGCAAAACTCTGCCTTCAAGGGTAAAGGACTTCATACTGCCGCTGTGGCAAAGAATCGCGTTTCTTACTTCCTTTGTTAAATTGAGACCGTCGCCTTGCTTTTCGAGTTTTTCTACTACACGAACGCTCTGCTCATTATGGCGAAAACCTATATCAGAAAGATCTTTCAGCGCCTTCTCGCCCGCGTGTCCAAAAGGCGTATGACCCAAATCATGCCCAAGAGAAGCCGCCTCGGTAAGATCCTCATTTAATCTTAACGCCCGGGCGATCGTCCGCGCAATCTGTGCAACTTCCAGCGTGTGGGTAAGTCTGGTTCTGTAGTAATCGCTTTGCGGTGCCAGAAAGACCTGAGTTTTATGCTTAAGGCGCCGAAACGCAGAAGAATGCAGGATCCTGTCTCTGTCTCTCTGATAACAGGTACGAATGGTACACGCTGTTTCCGGCTTGTCCCTCCCCTGCGATTCACAGGAAAGAGCGGCATACCGACTCAGAAATTCCTTTTCTGTTTTCTCTGCTATTTCTCTGATAGTTTTTTCCAAAATGATCACCGTTATCACTATTCTGATAAATAATACGTATTATAGACTATAAACCCTTTTTTATTCAGAATTTTTTCACTTGACATATTCCGCCATACCGTTTATGATCAAAAAGAGGTTAAAAATATGATCTACTTTTTTATTGCACTGATCGTGATAATCCTGATCGTGGTATTTTGCTATTATCAAAACAACACGATAGACAAAACAGAATACATCATTCTGAGCAACGAAATAGAGGGCGGGATCACGCTTGCGCAGTTATCCGATCTTCACTCCAAGCCATTTAAAAAGGTGCTGAAAAAACTGGATGAGATCAAACCGGATATCATTGCAATCACCGGTGATTATATAAATGATAAATGCAAAAACAAAAGTAAAATGCTTGCATTCGGTAAGGAACTTTTAAAGCGTGCACCCGTATTTTACATTACCGGGAATCACGAAAGACGGCTTGAAAATTTTGATGAACTCATGAAAGAACTTGCCGATATCGGCTTTCACGTGCTGCTAAACCAAACGGCACAGATTACGATCCATTCAAGCCTGATTACCTTTTTGGGGCTGGATGAAGACCAGGCGGATTTTAAAGACTATAAGGCGCGGAAAAACGGCACTTTCCAATATAAGGATATGAAGCCCTATTTTGACGAACTGGACAAACTGGGCGGTTTTAAAATCGTTTTAAGCCATTTTCCGGAAAACTTTGAAAAAGTGGAGGAGAATAATTACAGCCAGTATGATTTTGATCTGCAATTATCGGGTCATGCACACGGCGGCCAGTTCATTTTGCCGTTTATCGGGCCGGTATACAGCCCGGGGCAGGGGCTTTTCCCGAAATATGCGAAAGGCTCATTCGGAGAAAGGCCACAATTGATCGTCAGCCGCGGACTTGGCAATGCAGAATTTCCGCTGCGGCTTTTCAACCACCCGGAAATCAACGTGGTCTATTTAGAAAAAGATAAATTTGACTAAACACATGTAAAGATCTCACGCAAAACGGCGCGGGATCTTTTATATTTTTGCATACTTTTCACCGGTTTTCACAAACGAGTACCGCCCGCCGCTGAGTTCCGTCAGCTTTTCAGATATTGATTTACAGGCTGTGTCCCTTGCAGAGAAAATCATTTTGACTCGATCGGTAAAAACGCAGTCTTCAACATTTGCACCGCACTCTTCCAGGAGAATCCGTGCTCTTTCATAAAAAGAGTAATCAATTTCGATTTCGGCAGCAATGCACGGCGCCATGGTAACAATTCCGCCGGCGTCCAGCGCAATCTTTGCTGCGTGTGAATACGCGCGGACCAAACCGCCTGTGCCAAGCAGCACCCCGCCGAAATATCTTGTTACAACAACACACACATCCTTGACTTCGCTTTTCAAGATCACATCCAGCACGGGAACACCGGCTGTTCCGGAGGGTTCGCCGTCATCACTGCAGCGCTGAAGGTGATCTTTAAGCAAAACATAGGCGGGCACATTATGTGTTGCCTCACGGTTTGCCATTTTGATCTCATTAATAAAATCCTGTGCCTCCTGCACTGATTTTACAGGTTTGACATGACCGATAAACCTTGACTTTTTTTCAACAAATTCAGATGCTGCCTGTTTTTCAACCGTTTTGTACTCAATCATCAAAAATCACCAAAGAAAAAAGGCAACGCAAAACGCTGCCTTCAATTCCATTTACGCTTTTTTGCCGTATCTCTTATTGAATCTGTCTACACGGCCGCCTGTGTCAACAAGCTTCTGTTTGCCGGTAAAGAAAGGATGGCATTTGGAGCAAATATCTACCTTGAGTTCTTTTTTTGTGCTCTTGGTTTCATAAGTTGCGCCGCAAGCGCACTTAACAGTACAAGTATCATAGTTGGGATGAATTCCGTCTTTCATTTCTTTTCACCTCTTTAATTAAATTCTTCTAATGCTAAAGAATAATACCACAAGTAAACATAAATTGCAAGTGTTTTTTTGCATTTTATCCGTATTTGCACACTTTTGAAAGAGAAAATGAGTATAAAACAGCGGATTTAACCGGCTTTTGCAACGTTTTTTCAATCACTTTTCTGTAAAAAGCAATTTGATTTTTATATCTTTCCAACAGTTCCGATTCCGTTTTTACTCTATCCGTTTTATAATCCACAAGCACAAGCTCGCCGTTCTCCTCAAAAACGCAATCTGAAATGCCGCGTACAAGCACCTGTTCTTCTGAATCGGTGTCAAACACTTCATTCGCTTTTACAAAAGAAGAAATCTTAATTTCCCTGTAAATATGATCAGAAGAAAACATCCGGCTTGCAAAATCACTCATAAAGAAATCCCGCAACTGCTTTCTGTTCAGAGACTGCGCCTGAATTTCAGAAAGAAAGCCGCATTCAGCAAGACGGGATATTTCTTTTTCAAGATCCTCACTTGCCAACTTGTAGTTGCAAAACTGCATAAAGGTGTGCATAGCCGTACCTTTCTGGCCGGGCGTGAGACCCCCGTCATTCATGAAAGCAGGTTTGGAAAGTGCAAAAAATTCCTGGTGTGCATCCTTTTTATCCAGCTCGGACGCATTTAATTTTGCTGTGATATGTATATTTTTGAGACCCGGATATTTATAATTTACGCGTTCATCAATCAGCTCAATAACAGACGCATCCGGCTCCGCCGGCTCAAGATCAGAAGAAAATGTATCTTCTGTTTCAAAATTGCACACCTCTATATTCATCGAAAAACTGCTGTCTAAAACGCGAACAGCAACAGGCGAAGACGATCTAAGTTCGCCTCCATCCGGATGCAAAAGCGCGCAACAGAGCAAAAGATCCGCGTCGCAGCTGATATCCCGGCATATGCAGGGATCCATGGTTCCGCCGGCGATCTTTACGGCATCGGAAAGGATCCTGTTTTCAAGATTTTCATAAGAGAGCATAGCAATAAACTGCTCTTTTGCCCTGGTAACAGCCACATAAAGCACACGCAGGTTTTCGCTGAGCGCCGCACTTTTATTGATATTTTTCAGAATCTTATTCGGAAGTGTTTCTATACGGTAAAGCTGCTCTTCATTATGGCGCTTTAAAGAAACGCCGAAACGCTCATTAAAAAGAATATTGTTATTAAGATCGCTGTAATTATACTTTCTGGAAGTTCCGGCAAGAATCACAACCGGGAATTCAAGCCCCTTGGAATGATGAATGCTCATAATCTTTACGGCATTTTCACTTCCTGCATTCAATTCCGCAGCCTTTATCCCCTCCCCGCTTTCCGCGATCCCGTCTATCAGGCGAAGAAAAGACGTCAGCCCCACACCGGAAGATGCATCAAAATTACGGGCAAACGCAATAAACGCATTGATATTGGCATTTCTCTGCATCGCGTTGCCGAGCGCATTCATATAGGCAAAAACACTTTTATATTCGCAGATATATTGAATAAAGGAGGAGATATTCATTGTTACGGCGGTTTTGGAAAACATCTGTATTTCTTTAATAAACGAAACCGCCTTTTCTGATTTGGAATTCACAACGCTGGTATAAAGGCTGTGTTTAGCGCCGCCGCTCTCCAGTTTGATCTCTGCAAGCTCATCAGCGGTAAAACCGTAAAACGGCGACATCATAACGGACAGCAAAGGAATATCTCTTGAAGGGTTGTCAATGACTTTTAAAAGAGACAAAAGCATTTTAATCTCTGCGCACTCCAAAAGATTTGCGTTGGTTTCACACACCGTGGGAATACCAAAAGAATTCAGAACACGATCGTACGTGTCAATATGGTTTTTACTGCTGCGCAAAAGTATGGCAAAATCACCGAAATTTATATTGCGTTCTCTGCCGTTATCGGTAATCTGTTCCTGCGCCTTTATCTTTTTCTGTATCAGTTTCGCAATCTCCGCAGCCTCGCACTCGTCCTTATCTGGAGATTTGCAGCCATCCGTGATTTTCAGGCTGATACAGGGTTCCTGACGTTCGGGATAGACAGCGCCGCAGTTCAGGTACTCTTTTTCATTGTAATCGAGCTCCCCTGCTTTCTTGCTCATGAAAATTGAGAACAAAAAATTGGTGAAATCGCAAATATCTTTTCGTGAACGGAAATTCCGATCAAGAATGATCCTCGCGTCCCCAGCCGGCGAATCTTGATTATAATCCCGGTATGTTTCCTTTTTCTGATTAAAGATGTACGGCATGGCAAGGCGGAACTTATATATGCTTTGCTTAACATCACCAACCATAAATCTGTTGCTCCCGTTCGAAAGCAGCCAAAACAGCGTATCCTGCGCCTCGTTTGTATCCTGATATTCATCTACCAAAATCTCATAAAAAGAAGACTCCAGTTCTTTTGCAGCATTGGATTTAACGATATTGCCGTCTTCATCCACATCCATCAAAAGATCAAGTGCAAAATGCTCTATATCAGAAAACGTGTATGCATTCCTTTCCTGTTTGTGTTTCATGTATTCTTCCGAAAAGCGCGCTACAACCTTATAAAGCGTTTGCAGGATCGGATAAAGCGCTGCGTTATCTTCTTCGAAACGGGAGGACGGTATAGTGATCTCTTTTCGAAGCGCATTCAGGATATCTTTATAGAAATTTCTGCGCGAAACGATCTCATCCTTATAGCCCGGCGTTTCAAAACTTTTTTTTGAAGGATCAAATCTTGGAAATTCAAGATTTGATAATTCTTCAATTAAGTTATCCCAACCAAGTTCAAGGGCACAAATCAGCCTGTTGCACTGCGCATTTTCTGCGCCAAGGATCTCCAAATAATAGCCGGCGCAACTGTCCTGTTCGTCAATAAAGGCAAGGCATTCGTCAGACAGTTTCATTGCATAATGCAGTTTATCTGATACAAATTCCACTGCTGCTGCATACCACACGCTGTTTTCAAAAGGCGTGCCCGGTTTATAAGCGTCTATCATACGTGAAAGCCATAAAAGCGGCATTGGCTGTGCAGAAATATAATTGTAAGTATTTTTTACAGCCGAAATCAAGCCGCTTTCGTCCTTTGGATTTGAAAGCGTTTCCACCAGTTTGATGAAATCGGGATCATTCTCCTCGTAAAACGCATCCAGAACCGTATTCAAGGCGTTATCGGAAAGAATATCCGCTTCAGCATTATCCAGAATGGAAAGATCCTGACTGACGGAAAGGTCAAAAAAATTCTCTTTAACCAGATTGAGGCAAAATGCGTCTATCGTGCATATTTTTGCCGATGGTATCAGGGAAAGTTGGCGCAGGATCCGCCTGTTTCCCGGAGCATCTTTCAATAGTTCTTCCAGTCTGGAGGATATACGCGCCTTCATTTCCGCAGCGGCAGGGATCGTAAAGGTTACGATCAGAAGTTTGTCTATATCCACCGGATCCGATTCACTTGTGATAATACGAACTACGCGTTCCACAAGCACTGCTGTTTTTCCCGAACCCGCGGCAGCGGAAACAATTATATTGCCGCCTTTGGCAAGAATCGCGTCATTTTGCGGTTCAGTCCACTGTTTTGCCATCCTGCACCTCCTCCAAAACCGAGATCACTTTACTATCATCCATCTGGATCATTTCGCGTTTATGAATATATTTTTTACTTGCGCACACATCGCTGTAATCGCAGTAATCACAGGTGTAATTATGATCTTTGCCGTTTATGGGATTCTGTTCAATATGGCCCGCATGCAATCCGTTCCCCATCTCGGCGATCAGGGTATTGATCTTTTTTGCGATCCTGCCAAGTCCTTCAAGGGAGGCAAAACACCCTTTCAAACCGCTTTTGGTGTAATGAACAGGGATAAACCTGCCTTTTACGCCATCTTCCATCTCATTTAAAATATCATGCTCCTGATCATAGAGGACGATGCCTTTCATTTTATACTCGGAATCCGCATCCGCTTTAAGGGTCTGCTCTGCATCCCCGCCGTCCACAGAAAACACAGATCTTGCGGCATGCATATAAAGCACACCGGCAGGTATGCCGCTGAAGCGGCTTTTCTTATCCGAACAGATCGTAAACAAATACACAAACATCTGCAGGTTCAGACCATAGAGCACATCTGAAAGTTTAAACTTTTTATTACCCGATTTATAATCTACAACGCGGATATATTTTTCGCCGTCCTTATTTAGCACGTCTACCCTGTCCACAGCGCCCCTGATACGCACTGTGCCGTCCTCCAGTTGTATAACGGAGGGCTGAACATCGCCATCCTGATCAATGGAAAGTTCAAACGCCTCTGCTTGAAACGAAGAATGCGCAAATTCATCCGCAAGACGGATCACAACACTATACAGCATTTTGGACAGGCGCATAAACTGGTACTTAAAACGCTTTGTAAATTCCGTTGTGTCGCCAAGCTGCGTTTCAAAATACTGATTTAGATATTTATTGACAATGATACGAATATGCGCTTCGCTTTCCCCGGAAAGTTTTTTGGTTCCGACTTCGCTTAAAACATGTTCAAGCACATAATGGATAACCGTGCCCGTTTGCATTGCGTTCATCTGGGCTTTTTGGAGCGGACGCGCCATCAGACCAAATTTGCAGAAATAACGAAAACGGCAGTTAAAATAATCTTCTAAACGTGATGCGGAAAGATACATATCTTTGCCGAAAAGTTTTTTTGAATTTTCCTTATTATTAAGAGAAATCTCTTCATTTTCAAAAAGAAGTTTCACAGAATGATATCTGCTGTCTTTTTCAAAATACTTCTTTAAAGATTCCGAAAAGGAAGTATTCTCGCCGAACTTTGCCGCCATAAGGTCAAAGGCAGAAGTCCAGCTCTCAACAAGTTCCGTTTCCGGAATATCCTCATATCGGTAAACTTCCATAGCGGGAAACATGGTGCGCAGTGACGTAATGAGCGATGAAGGCGCGTCATTTTTGACATTACCCTCATAGGAGACAAACAGTTTATCCGATGCAACACTAAGCGCCATATAAGCAAAATATCTTTCCTGGTATGTAAGGGTTTCGCCGAAAGAATAGAGCGTAAAATCATTTTCACTGAGGGCTATCCTGTCATTCTCCGTCAGCAGACCGCCGCTGAAAACAGATTTTGGAAATTCGCCTTCATTCGCACCCAAAACAAAAACGATTTTTGGGTTATCGGCGCGCATTCTGTCCGCCTGACCAAACTGAACACAGTCAATGCCCTGCGGAAGAACGCCGAGATCCTCAGAGTGAATCATGATCGAAAACAGATCCGCGTAATCTTTTACACGCATAGACTCGCTGCCGGATACCACCGCAAGATCATTCAAGATGTTCATCAAAAGATCCCAAACACGCTGCTGTTCATCTGCAAGCGCATCTTTTCCGAGTTCATTCAGGTCAGATGCAAGCGATTTCAGTTTTCGATTTGCGCCAAAAGAGAGCAACGCATGATAAACGGCTGCACTGATTCCGGCGGCATCAGAATCCTTAACGGCATTTTTAAATTGAATGAGCCGGGAATATAAGTATTCCCTTGCCTGATTGATTTTTTCAAGCACTTTTTTATCATATTCTGATAATTCAGACGAAAAGCCTTTGGCGGAATTTACAAAAGGCACTGCCCATTTTTTAACGCCGCTGATGTTCCACATGTATATATAATTTTCCAGTGTGTTCACATCCGTGGGAGCAAGCGCCGTCAGTCCTGTTTTTGCAAGGCTGAGGATATCTTCTGATCTGAACGAATATACAACGGTTCTTAAAAGAAAGCGTACAAAGGCAACTACGGGCTGGGCGCCAATACTTTGCCGTTCATCATCAAAAAACGGAATTTCATATTTTCTGAATGCATAGGAAAGTTCACTTCCGTATTTTTCGGTATCCCGGCAGATAACGGCAATCTCACCAGCCCTGCAGCCCGCTCTTAATTCTTTCTTGATCATTAAAGCTGCATGATCGCACTCATCAGAGATACTTTTTGCCTTATAAATACTTATGGAATCAGGCCGTTCATCGATTACTGCGGCATTTTGCGAATAGAGTTGTTTTTCGCAAAGCAAAAGGAATTTGTTTTGAGTTCTGTAATTTTTATCAAGTTGTATTATGCGATAATCCAAGCCCGTATCTGACGCGATTCTGATCACGGTTGCCGCGGTTTTATTAATATAGGAAAACAGATCATATTCCTGCTCTTGCCCGAATGAATCCGTTGCAAGCGTAATATAAACATCTTGTGAATCCTGAATGATCCGTTCGAGGATCTTGATCTCATTGGCAACGAACCCGTTAAAGCCATCAATAAAAACCGTTTTTCCTTTCAGAAAAGACGTTTCGGCAAGTCTGGTGTAAAGACGTGTCATCTCATCTGCAGAGTCGAAATAAACGCCGCTGATGAGTTCTTCATATTTTTCAATGATCTTTGAAATATCAGATAATTTACCGGAAAGCAGTTTTCTGTTTATCCGCTCAGAAGCAGATTGAATATCCTGCCAGGATTTTGCGCAGGATTTCATTTCATCATAAATATCCGTCATGGAGGATATGAAAGACGCCGTGTTTGTTTTATTGGCAAAAACGGTTAGTTCATCCTTAACAAAATCCATAGCCTTTTTCATCAGGACTGCCTTGGCGCCCTTGGAAAGGACGGGCAGTGTATCTCCGCCGTACAGGCGTTTGAGTTCATTGGAAAGCCGTGTAAAAGACAGATTCTGAACAGAATTGACCCGGCTTTCGCCGAGCATAGAAAGCAGCCTTTTTTCTGCGGTAAAATTATACTGTTCCGGAGTCAGGAGCAGTATATCTTGATTGCCGCTTTCGGCAAGAGATTGAATTTTATGAAAGCAATATTCGGTTTTGCCGTAACCGGCACGGCCTAAAATTAAATACAGCATTACAATACCTTATTAAAATCCTTAAGATCCAGTTTATCAAAACGAATTAAATGCTTTTGGACCTCTGCCGCAACCTTTGCGCAGATTCCGATTTCCTGTGATTCCAGATTGAGCGGCAGTATCGGATCGTGCACGGAAAGCCGCAGCAAAAACCAACCGCCGTTAAAATTGATACGGACACCCTCATAATTTTCTGTTTCTATTTGCCACGAATCGTTTAACGCCGCATACGCCTTAAGAGAATCCATTACTTGTTGGCCATACGCTTTGAAATCTCTATCGTTTATGGGGATTCTGATCTCTATACTTTCAGCAGGTTCTTTGAGATCAGATATCAAATCATTTATATCCTTGCCCTGCTTTTTCAAAACGGCCAGCAGAGATATAATTTTTGCGGCAAGATAAGCGCCGTCATCCAGAAAATAATTTTCTTTCAGCGCAGCGTGCCCGCTGGTTTCGATCGCAAGAGGGCAGTTCACACCCTGCGCGTTTAATTCAATGGCTTTGTCGATCACATTTTTATATCCGCGTTTAAACCGGAGTTGTTTGCCGCCGAGACGGTGTTCAATAAAATCACGCAAACCGTCAGAAGTCAGGCTGTCCGTCACAATTGTACCACCCGGCGCGTTTTGGAGCACAATCGCACTTGCAAGCGCAACCAAACGGTTTCTGTTAATCTCTTTTCCGTCGCAGGAAACACAGCCCATGCGGTCCACATCCGTGTCAAAAATGATTCCAAGATCCGATTTTGTTTCCAAAACCATATTCTTTGCACATTCCATCGCGCGAGTGTTCTCCGGATTCGGCACATGATGTGGAAACATACCATCCGGCTCCAGGTATCGGCTGCCGGAGACATCTGCGCCCAAAGGCGCAAGAACCTGCCTGGCATAAAATCCGCCGGCGCCGTTCCCTGCGTCAACGGAAATTTTTAAACCTTTTAGCGGCTTTTCTCCGCTATTCACCGAATTTTTTATTATGTTTCTGAGATGAGCCGAATAGGCGCTCATGAAATCATAGTTTTGAATTTTGCCGTTTCCACTGCCGGGAGCGATATCGTAGGCAAGATTCAGGATCTCTTCTACCTCATATCCTTCCAGCCCGCCGTTCGGTGTGAAAAACTTAAGCCCGTTTTTCTGAAACGGGTGGTGAGACGCAGTGATTTCAAGCGATGCGGAAACCTGAATATCGGAAACAATTGCCATAAACATGGCGGGCGTTGCGCAAAGACCGCAGTCATAAACCTCCGCTCCCTCTGCGCAGAAAGCGGATACTGCCGCTTTTCGGATCCGGTCAGCCGAGATTCTGGAGTCATGACCCACAGCAATGCGGAAATCTTTACATTTAAATTTTGCTTTGTACCACCTTACAAATGCTGTGCAGACAGAACGCACAACTTCATCCGTCAACTGTATCTTTTCTATATCGGTTTCCACGGCAGTGCCTCTGATATCGCTGCCGCTCTTCAATTTCATCAGTTCATCTTTTGTAATAGTCTGCATTGATAAGTCCCTCATTAAAAGCGTTGTCATATGCCTCGATCAAAAATTCATACATGGGAGACGAGGTTTTGATCATTTTTCTCATATCGTCTATGATTTTGGTGGTAGCGATCCTTTTTAAATTCTTCTTCCAAACACAGAAAACCATGCTTTTTGCGTTCAGATATTTTTTCAGTTCCTCGGGCGCATTCGGTATTTTATCTTTTTTATAAAATTCGTCCGTTGCGTATTTCAGACCGGCCTTTTCTGCGCAGTCAACCGCGTTCAGCCACCGTTCAGGCTCTTTGACGATCAGTTTTCTGACCTCATCAAACTGCGCGGGTTTTCCGGTCCACATGCCCAGTCCGTAAGCATAGCCCTCCGGTTTAAATTCAAACCAATAAAACGGCGCAAAAGGATATTCAAATTTATTGCGCCTAAACATGACCCAAAGATTCTCTCTATACAGGAGTTTGCTTTTTGTGCGCCGGGTATCTCTTCTGATACGGGAAACGATATAGGTTGGATTTGTATCCATAAGCGGATCCAGATCACACAAAAGATCAGAAAGGTCAAGCACCATCTGCCGCATCGGTATAGTAGCGCCTTGTTTCAGTTCTTCCTTATGCGCTTCATAAAACGCTTTGGAATCATGAAAGCGGTTTAAAGAAAGCAGTTCGATCGTTTCAGGCTGAATGCCTTTATAATTATACATTAAGCAAACCTCCGTCAAGCATTTTCTGCGCAGCAAGCAGCGCGCAGAGTTTTGCGGCATGAAATGTAAGGCCGCCCTGGATCCAAGCGTAATATGGTTCTCGTATGGGAGCGTCAGCAGAAAGTTCTATAGAAGATCCCATCGTAAACGCGCCGGCGGCCATCACCACTTTGCTGTCATAACCGGGCATATCCCACGGTTCCGGAGTAAGATAACTGTCTATCGGGCTGCCGCTCTGGATTCCCTGGCAGAAAGCCACAAGACGATCTTCGTTCCCGAGTCCCAGAGACTGAACAATATCTCCTCTTTGCGCATCATACGCAGGAGTAGTATCAAATCCGAATCCGCTGAAAAGCGCGGCAATATAAACGGCGCTTTTCAGCGCTTCTCCAACCGTATGGGGCGCGTAAAACAACCCCATATAAAGTTCACGGTTCATGCCGAGAGTAGCGCCTACTTCTTTGCCGAGACCTGGCGTAGTTAACCGATAAGCGCACTTTTCAACAAGATCTTTTCTACCGGCAATATAACCGCCTGTTCTTGCCATGCCGCCGCCTGCATTTTTAATCAGTGATCCGGCAACAAGATCAGCGCCTACATCGCACGGCTCCTGTTTCTGTACAAATTCGCCGTAACAGTTATCAACCATAACGATCACATTCGGATTTTTTGCCTTTGCAACTTGCACAACTTTTTCTATTTCGCTGATCAAAAGGCTCGGTCTAAGTTCATATCCGCGGCTGCGCTGAATGTAGACCATCGTTACGGAATCATCCACTTGGCGGCCGATTGCGTCATAATCCAAACGTCCGTCTTTCAGCGGTACTTCATCATAAGCAATCCCAAAATCCTTAAGTGAACCCATACCCTCTCCGGATATACCGATTACATTATGTATAGTATCATACGGTGTGCCGGTAACGGAAAGTATTTTATCACCCGGGCGCAGAACGCCGAACAGAGCCGTGGCCAGCGTGTGTGTGCCGCATGTAAAATTATGGCGCACCAGCGCGTCTTCCGCGCCGAATACGTCTGCCCAGATCGCATCCAGCGTTTCCCTGCCGCGGTCACCATAGCCGTAACCTGTGGTAGACACAAAATGACTTTCTGAAACGCCGTGTTTAATAAACGCTCTGATTACTTTCTGCTGATTATATTCCGTAATTTCATCAATCGTTTCAAACTGTTTTTTTACTTTTTCCAGCGCCTGATCCGACGCTTTCAGAATTCTGCTGTCTATATCAAAAAAAGGGGTCATCTGTAAATTCTCCACTGATCTGTATTTTTAAATCCGAGTTCAAGATAAAACTGCTCATTTTTACTGTGCTCACGCATCAGATAGACCGTACCCGGCACCGTTTGGCACAGATACCGCACCAAAGCCGAGGCATACCCTCGGTTTCGGTAAGCCGGATCTGTTTTGACACCGCTTAAAACAGCGCAGCCGTTATGAACGGAAGACAATAGCGCGCTGGAAAGCATTCTGCCGTTTTCAAAAACCGCGCATGCTTTTGCGGTTGACTTGGCAATTCTTCGGTGAATATCCGCATACCACATATCAAAAGCACCGTCATACTCTAAAAAATCATAAAGGGCACGAAGCGGATCATAACTGTGCAAAGCGCAGATTGTCAAATTTGAATTTCCGGAATTTTTTTTATCGCGGGACGACATCACCGTACCCTGATCAAACGAGCGGTCTAAAAGAAATCCGGCACTGCAAAGCAGTGAAGTAAAGCCATGCAAATTAAAAAACTCTGCCAATTCCGGCACATCAGCCGAATCGGTATCTACCGCAAGCGTGATATCTGAATCCAAAATGCTGAACACGGCGGTGCATCTGCCTTGTTTCATCTGCCGGTAGAAAGCGGCAAAAGAATATCCGAAACCATACGTATCCACAAGAGATTTTATACGGATCGTATAAAGATCCACCGGCTTAAACGCATTTAATTTTTCAATATCGTTCAGTTTTTCAATCATAAAGTAAATTTAAAAATACCTTTAAAAACTTTCGGGTTTCGTCTATATCGCTTTTTTTAACAACACTGGAACCGGAATGAATGTAGCGGCACGGCAGAGAAACAGCACAAACGCGGCAACCGCCCGCAGCCGTCTGTATGGCGCCTGCATCATTTCCGCCTGCAATCTTTGTTTTTGTCTGCACGGGTATGCCGTTATCTTTGGCAACTTTAAATGCTTTTTGGTACAGATCACGGTCATAAACCGTTCTGCCGTCCATATAGGAAATGACAGGGCCATGCCCAAGCAAGCAACAACGTTCAGCGCCGTGTACACCGTCTATATCCGACGCGGTTGTAGATTCCAGCACAACCGCAACATCCGGTTGTACTCGAAACGCAGTGCATGCCGCACCGCGCAGACCCACCTCTTCCTGCACCTGAAAACAAAAATAGGTATCGTATTCCAGATCACCTTGGATCAGCTCTATCAAAAGCATGCAGCCGATCCTGTCATCAAGCGCTTTTGCTTTTAAAAGTCCGTTTCCAAACTCGCAATAATCCGAGATAAAATACACAAAATCACCGGACGCAGCAATCTTTTCTGCCTCTTCCCTGCTGTTTGCACCGATATCTATAAGAAATTCACTGAATTTAGGCGCAGAATCCTTTTCTTCACTACTCATCAGATGCACAGCTTTTGCGCCGACCACACCGATTCTGCCATTCACATTCAAACGGCGGGTCAGAACCACTTCCGGCTCAATACCGCCTACAGGGGCAAACTTGAAATAACCGTCTTCCGTAACGGATGTAATGATAAAACCGACTTCATCCAAATGCGCGCTCAGCATAACCTTTTTATCCGGCGTTTTTCTGCCTTTTTTATAAGCAATCACAGAGCCGAGCGCATCCACCTTATATTCACATTTGCCTTTGATCTGATCAATGATAAAGTTTCTTACTGCACTTTCATCGCCGGATGTTCCGTTTAAAAGGCACAATTCCTTAAGCATTCCACTCACCAGCCCTTTCCGAAATATACGCAGCAATCAGATCCGCCGTTGCCTCAACGTCTTTTACATCAATAACTTCAGACGGCGTATGCATATACCGAAGCGGTATAGAAATCAGACCACATTTCACTCCGCTTTTTGAAACAGTGATCACATCGGCATTTGTGCCTGTTTTTCCGTTCATAATTTCTTTTTGATACGGAATATGATTTTTTTCCGCGCACTTTACCAAAGAGCGGGAAATCTCTTGATCCAACACCGGCGAAAAGCCGATCATAGCGCCGCCGGAAACCATGCCGCAGTCCTCTTTGCTGCACTGCGGCGAATAGCCGAAAGACACATCCACGCAGATTGCCTCATCCGCATCAACGGAAAAGGCACCGGCCGTGGCACCTCGGGTGCCAACTTCCTCCTGTGCAGAAATCATAACCGTAATCTTTGCCGGAATCTTCTTTAACCTGTCAAGAGTAAGAAAGAGAGACGCTACACCGCACCGGTCATCCAGGCAGTTGGAGACGACTTTACTGCCGCAGAGTTCATCAAATTGATGATGAAACAGAATTCTGTCCCCCGGCTCAACCAATTTTTCCGCTTCATCCTTGCTAAAGCCGATATCCACGGCAAGGTCAGATATATCGTTAACCTTTTTTTCTTTATTCGATCTCAGATGCGGCGGAACGGAACAAATCACGCCGCGGAGCCGGCGCTTTCCAAGCACGGTTACTTCACTCGCCGGCAGAAAGCGCCTGTCCACACCACCGCTTGCGGAAAATTTCAGAAATCCGTCATCCGTTATCGAAGTTACAATCAGACCGATCTCGTCCATATGCGCGTCAAGCAAAAAATGCGGGCCCTGCCCGAATGTGCAGAATATATTTTTCATGCCGTCCGTTCGCACTTCGCCATACTGTTCCAAAATCGTTCTCAAATCTTTGTGCAGCGCGTCTTCACAACCGGAAAGCGCGCCAGCAGCCGTTAATTTTTTTAAAAGTTTCAGAGTATCCATTATTCTTTAAATCCATTCACAAGTTCTTTAAATCTTCTGCCTCTGTATTCAAACGTTTTAAACTGATCAAATGCCGGGCATGCCGGGCAAAGGGAAACGATATCCCCGCGCTTTGCGTTTTCTTTTGCAATCATCAGGGCATGTTCCATTGTATCTGTCTTTTCAATGATTAAACCGCTGTTTACATAATTTTCGTCAGCAACAACGGCATCGTAAATCTTACCCGCCGTAGCGCCGTTGAGCACAAGCAGTTTCACTTTTTTTAAAATGAGCGGCACCATCTGGCTCATATCATTTCCTTTATCCGAACCGCCGCAGATCATAATGATCTTTTGCTGAAACGCGTTTAGCCCGCTGATCACACGTGAAGGCGATGTGGCGATCGAATCATTATAATACCGAACGCCTTTGTATTCACGCACGAATTCTATCCTGTGTTCTACACCGCCGAACGTTTCCGCCACTTTTTTCATATTTTCCGGCGAAACCAGCCCCCAGACTGCTGTTATTGCAGTGCAGTAATTTTCCACATTGTGCATACCGGGAATTTTAATGACGTCCTTATTAAAAAGAACGGTTTTCTCGCCATTTTCACAAAAAACGATATTACCGTTTTCGTCAAGATAAGCACCGTTTTCAACAGGATGCTTAACGGAAAACTGATACAACCTGCCGCGTACATCGTAACGCATATCATGATAGACTCTGCCGCCGATGGAATAATCGCAATCCGCATTCAGCACAGCCTTGGAATCGGCAGACTGGTAAATCAGGATGTTTCGTTTTGCGTCCACATACTCGTCCAGGCTGATATGATGATCCTGATGCGTGATCTCAATATTTGTAACAACGGCAACATCAGGCCTGCTGACCATATTTCCCATGGTTAAAAGCTGAAAAGAAGACAGCTCCACAACTGCGATATCCTGCGCGGTAATCGTTTCCAGTTCCGGCATAAGCGCCTTGCCGATATTGCCGCCGAGATATACATTTCTGCCCTCAGCCGCCAGCATTTTTGCTATGATCGTTGTTGTAGTTGTTTTTCCGTTAGAACCGGTAACGCCGATGATCTTTGCCGGGCAGAATTTGAAAAACACTTCCATTTCAGAAGTGACTTTCTGCCCTCTTTCAATACATTCTCCGATCCATGGATTCTGAAACGGCAGTATGCCGTTGGAACGGAAGATCAGATCCATATCCGGCAATACGCTAAGGTAATCCTCACCAAGGCTGAATTTTACGCCTTGTTTTTCAAGGCGGGCGCAGATATCCGTGCCGATATAATCCTTATCCCTTTTGTCACAAGCATACACTTCTATTCCGTGTTTTGCCAACCATTCGGCACAAGGCACATTGGCAACACCCATACCTACAAACGCTACTTTTTTGCCTTTTAAGGACTCCAGATACGCTTTTACTTCATCCGTCATTCTAACACCTCTAATGCGCATAAAATGTACCATTCAGGTAATCTTTGATCGTAAAATCTTCCATATGTTTTTCAAGTTCTTTCTGGAAAGGAAGAATCTCTTTATATTTCAGCTCTTCGGGAATGGGTACACGGCTGTTCAAAATGTATTCCGCCGTCATCGCCTGTGTTTTCGTTTGCATATTGCCAAGAAAATAACAATTTTGCTTTTCAGGCTCCGCAATAGCGATAGCGAGCTTTAACTGCTCTTTTTTGCCGAATGTACAGATCATCTTAGACAGGGCAACAGCACCATCCTGCGCCTGATCTGTAACAAACACAAGCAGGCAGTTTCCTGCTCTTTTGAGACGGCGGACCGTGAGGTCATTCACAGCGCAGTCCAGATACGCGAGCACATCGTCTTTGGACATATCATCCACGCCGCATATATAAAAGAATTCTTTTCTTTTAAAGGCAGTATAACTGAATTCAAGTCCATCATACTCTACATTGCTTTCAACGGCAAAACCGTCATTTTTTAATTTATCAAAAAGGTTGCCAAGATATTCTTCCGGCGCGGCGGGATCGCCGCTGATCTTATAATAGCCGCAGTCTTTGATCTCATGCTCAATTCTGGTTAAGAACGCATTTGTTTTGCCGTATTTCGAGTAATAGACAAGCGCAACGGCAAGACTGGCAACGATCAGCAGATCACTCAAATAACTTAAAACCAGCGCGATCGTTCTGCCCCATTCAGCAGTATAGGGCTGAATGCCGATATAAACTACAATATAAACAAGTGTTACAGCCACAAGAATCCTCATTGCCGTAAACAATACCTTCTGTTTTTTTCTGATTTCTTTCATAATCACCTCTGCCTTTCCGTGAACCGGAGAATACACACGTCTATTTTATCATCTCTTGAAACTGCGCTTCGCTGATCACTTCAACGCCGAGCGCATTTGCCTTTTCCAGTTTACTGCCGGCGGCATCGCCAGCCAAAACATAACTCGTTTTTTTAGATACGGATGAAGATGTCTTGCCGCCAAAGCCCTCAATGATCTTAGACGCTTGCGCACGCGTAAGCGAAGCAAGCGTACCGGTGAGCACAAAAGTTTTTCCGGAAAATCTTGAATCTGTAATCACAGAAAGGGAATTCATATTCACCCCGGCATCTTTCAGGCTTGCAATCAGACTTCTTGACTTTTCATTTTTGAAAAATTCGGATACGCTTTCCGCCATGATCTCTCCGAACCCGTCTATTTCCAGTATTTCTTCCACAGAGGCATTCACTATGCGATCCATTGTTCTAAAATGATCGGAAAGCAGTTTTCCCGCCTTGGCGCCCACATGCCTGATGCCCAGTGCGAAAATCAGTTTAGAAAGATCGTTATTCTTTGAATTTTCAATAGAAGTTACGATATTCGTAATGCTTTTGTCTTTAAATCCGTCCAGTCCCGCGGAATTGATCTTCTCAAAGGTTAAGGAATAAATATCTTCGGTTTTTTCAATGAGTCCGTTATTTACAAATGTTTCAAGAACAGCGGGGCCCAGACCTTCAATATCCATTGCATCGCGGGAACAAAAATGGATCAGATTTCTTAAAAGCTGTGCCGGGCAATCCGGGTTAATACACCGGATCGCAGCCTCTCCTTCTTCCCGGATCACTTCACTGCCGCAGCTTGGGCAGATTGCCGGAAATTTAAAATATCCGGCAGAACGATGCTCGTTGACGCACAACACTTCAGGAATAATATCCCCCGCTTTTCGAACGGTAACGACATCCCCGATGGCTATGCCCTTTTCAGCAATAAAATCCTGATTATGAAGTGTGGCTCTTGAAACCGTTGTGCCGGCAAGATGAACCGGTTCCAGAACGGCTGTAGGCGTGAGCACACCTGTTCTGCCGACTGCGATTTCAATATCCAGCAGTTTCGTTTGCTTTTCCTCCGGCGGGTATTTAAAAGCAACCGCCCATTTTGGGAATTTAGCCGTTGAGCCGAGTTCGCCACGCATGGCAAAATCATCCACTTTGATAACGGCGCCGTCAATGTCATACTCCAAACTGCCGCGGCTTTCACCGATTTGATCGATCCGGTTAAGTGCTTCTTCAATAGTGTCCACAAGAATATACCCGGGAATCGTGTGAAATCCAAGTTCTTTCAGGAAATCAAGGCTCTGCTTATGCGAAGCCAGCGTTACGCCCTCTACCTGCTGCACATTGAAAACAAAAATATCCAATCCGCGTGTGGCGGCAATTTCGCTGTCTTTCTGCCGAAGTGAGCCGGCAGCAGCGTTACGTGGGTTTTTAAACGGCTTTTCGCCGTTGATCAGTTGACGGTCAACAACCTTTTCAAAACTTTTTTTCGGCATATACACTTCGCCGCGCACTTCGATATAGGGTATATTCTGGCTTAATTTTAACGGAATATTGCGAATAACCCTTAAGTTGCCGCTTACATCCTCGCCTACATCGCCGTCTCCCCTTGTAGAGCCGCGGACAAACAAACCGTTTCTGTATTCCAGTGAAACGGAAAGTCCGTCTATCTTTGGCTCAACACAGTACTTCGGAGCGGAAACTACATCTCTGACCCGTTTATCAAAATCACGGATCTCCTCTTTGGAAAAAGCATCCTGCAAGGATTCCATACGAACGGTGTGCACAACGCTTTCAAAACTGTTATCCGCCTTGCCGCCCACACGTTTTGTGGGGGAATCCGGGCTGTCATACTGCGGATATTGCTCCTCCAAGTTCTGAAGTTCCCGCATCATCATATCATATTCGTAATCCTCTATTTCCGGGGCATCGTCATTATAATACCTATCGCTGTGATAGCGAAGCGTTTTTCTTAAATCCTCAATTTTTTTCTGAATATCAGGCATAAAATCACCACTAATCATTATAACAAAAGCAGGCACCGTCTTCAATATTATATTTACAAAATCTTAGGTATTTAACCTTAAAAAGAAAAGACGGGATTCCCCGCCTTTTGCTTTATAAAACGAATTTTCTGTAAACCTTTTTGCCTTTTCTGATGATCACGCCGTTTTTCAGTTCTTCACCTCCAACAGAGGCATATGGATCCGTGATCTTTTCGTTATTTACGGTAATACCACCCTGCTGAACGAGTCTTCTTCCCTCGCCCTTAGACTTGATCATGCCGCCTTTCAGCATAAGATCAATCACGCCCACAGAGCCGTTTTCATCCAAATCCGAATCTTCAACCGTTGTTGACGGCATATCGGAATCATCCGCTCCGCCGCCGAAAAGCGCCTTGGCAGCCGTTTGTGCCTTAACAGCATCGTCTTCGCTGTGCACAAGTTTCGTCAGTTCAAAAGCCAGTTTTTCTTTAGCGGCATTGAGTTCGGCGCCTTCAAGTTTTTCATATTCAGCAATCTCTTTCAAAGGCATGAATGTAAGAAGTTTCATGCACTTGATAACATCTGCGTCATCCACATTGCGCCAATACTGGTAAAACTCATAAGACGTGGTTTTTTCAGGATCAAGCCACACTGCGCCTTTCTGCGTTTTGCCCATTTTTTTGCCCTCTGAATTGGTAAGCAGCGTAATGGTCATCGCATCCGCATTGCCGTTCAGTTTTTTCCGAATAAGCTCCATACCACCGATCATATTGGACCACTGATCGTCGCCGCCAAACTGCAGATTACAGCCATATTTCTGATAGAGCGCATAAAAATCGTAACTCTGCATGATCATATAGTTAAACTCAAGAAAAGAAAGCCCGCGCTCCATACGCTGCTTATAACATTCAAAAGTAAGCATACGGTTTACGGAAAAACAGGAACCGACTTCCCGCAAGAGATCAATATAATTCAGGTCAAGAAGCCAATCCGCGTTATTGACCATAAGCGCTTTACCGTCAGAAAAATCTATAAATTTGGACATCTGCTTTTTAAAACAGTCGCAGTTGTGCTGAATCGTTTCCACAGTCATCATCTGGCGCATATCCGTTCTGCCGCTTGGGTCGCCGATCATCCCCGTTCCGCCGCCAATGAGCGCGATCGGTTTGTTGCCGGCTTCCTGCAATCTTTTCATGAGCGTAAGCGCCATAAAATGACCAACGTGAAGAGAATCAGCAGTTGGATCAAAGCCGATATAAAAGACCGCTTTTCCGTTATTTACAAGATCTCTGACACGCTCCTCATCCGTTACCTGCGCGATCAGCCCGCGTTCACGCAGTTCTTCATAAATTCCCATTTGTATTATCCTCCTGTGCATTGTTCAGCATTTCCTCCGCGCTTTCCAGCAGGGCATCCGTAATATGCAGGCCGCCCATAATGCGCGCAAGTTCATATTTTCTTTTCTCGTGATCCAGCGGCGTAACATTCGTATATGTTCTGCCGTTTTTAAAATCCTTTGCGATCAGAAAATGTTCATCCGCAAAAGCGGCGATCTGCGCGGAATGCGTAACAGTTATAACCTGTGTATTTTTGGAAACTTCTTTCAGTTTCAAACCTATTTTTCCGCTTGCCCTGCCGGACACGCCTGTATCAATCTCATCAAAGATCAAAGTATCAACTGTATCATTATAGGCGATTATATTCTTGATTGCAAGCATGATTCGCGAAAGTTCACCGCCGGATGCGATCTTGGCCAAAGGTTTCGGCGGTTCTCCCGGATTGGTTGAGATCAGAAACTCAATTTTATCCGTACCCGTTGAAGAAAGAATACCTTTTTCAAAATCAACTATAAAGCGGATTTTCGGCATGTCCAAAAATTCAAGCTGCGCTTTAACATCGCTTTCAAATTTTAAAGCGGTTGTCTTTCTTAGATCTGAAAGTTTTTCGGCAAGTTCTTCTACTTGATCAAGGGCGGAATCATATTCCTGTGTCAGCCTTTCCAGTTCTTCCTCATCCGTATGGATCAGCGTTCTCTGCTTTTTTGCCTCTTCAAGACTTTTCAGCATATCCGCCTCTGAAGAACCATATTTTTTCCCAAGCCTGTAAAGAAAATCAAGCCGCTCCTCAATTCGCTCTTTTTCATTAGGGTCAAAATCAAGCGACTGGGCAGCGTTTTCAACAAGCCCCTTTACCGTTTCCAGCTCATCGTCAATATTTTGCAGCAGCGAATACGCTTTTTCAGTATCCTCAGAAAACGAGGTAAATCTTTCCAGTTCTTTTGCTGCCGAAATCAAAGAGATCTGCGCGCCTGCATTTTCATCATCCCCCGCAATGACGGTCAACAGCGAACGATATGCCGCAAGCGCTTCATCAGCGCTGTCCAGCGCCTTTTTACGAGTTGACAAACGTTCAATCTCGCCCTCTTTTATATCCGCGTCTTCCAATTCTTTGATCTGAAAATCCAAAAGTTCTGTGCTGTTATCATTTTTTTCCGCCTGCGCTGTTAATTGTTTCAGCCGGCGGCGAATGTGAATGAAAGCGGAAAAAGCGGCTTTATACTGCTCTAACAACATATTGCCGCCTGAAAGCATATCTATAAACTGATAATGATATTCCGGATTTAAAAGGGACTGACTATCATGCTGACCATGGATATTTACAAGTGTACCGCCGACTTCACGAAGAACGGAAACCGTAGCGGCATGCCCGTTTATACGGCACTGAGATTTACCGTCTCTGCTGATACGTCTGGTCAGCAAGAGTGAATCATCCTCCTCCGCTGAAAAACCCAGATCATTCAGTTTTGCTTTGACTGCCGGGTTGATCTCCGTAAACAGTGCAGATACAAACGCATAGTCAGAACCGCTGCGAACCAGTTCTCTGGAAGTCCGCTCACCAAGTATGGCGTTTATGGAATCCACAACAATGGATTTACCGGCGCCCGTTTCACCGGTCAGCACATTAAAACCGGACGAGAACTCGATCCGCGCCTTTTCAATTACTGCAATATTTTCTATATCAAGGGTTTTTAACATTTATAACTTTCTCCAAATTTGAAGTGAAAACACGTGCCGCCTTTTCGTTTCTGCACAGCACAAAGATCGTATCGTCCCCGGCAATGGTGCCCAAAACTCCGATCCACCTGGCAGAATCGATTGCCGCGCAAACCGCCCCGGCAGTGCCGGAACAACATTTGATGCAAACCATATTTACAGCATATTCCACGCTGATAATAGATTCATTTAAGATTCCGCTCATTCTGAAATCCGATTCGCCGCGCTGATCTCTTACTCCCGTTGAGTAAACGTAACGGCCCTCTTCAGAAAGTTCTTTCACAAGGCGCAGTTCTTTAATATCCCGGGAAATCGTTGCCTGCGTAACATCAAAGCCGCTCTCTTTCAAATATGCCTGCAGTTCTTCCTGCGTTTCGATCTTATATGTTCCGATCAGTTCAATTATTTTTGCGAGCCTTCTTTTCTTCATAAACTATGAGCCTCTCTCAATGATCTTTTTTTTCACGATCTGATAAAAATTATCCGGTTTCACCTTAATCAGTTTGGCTTTATAATCCGATAAAGAAACCGATACAATACAATCTTGATCTATTTCTACCGGTTCTTCGCCGTCACAGGTAAGGATGGCGTTATTGGATACATCGCTTCTTACAGAGATGTTCAGCGTAAACTTGGAATTCACAACGATACTTCGGTCCATAAGCGAATGCGGGCATATGGATGTGATTACAAAGCAATTCAGATCCGGACTTAAGATCGGCCCGCCTGCGGCAAGCGAATATGCCGTGGAACCGGTTGGCGTTGAAATGATAACGCCGTCCGCGCGCACACGGAGCATATCCGCCGTATCTGACTTGATATCAATATCGATCAGGCGGGCAAAATCGCCTCTTGAAAGGACTGCGTCATTCAGGCAGTGGCTGGTACTGATGATTTTTCCGTTTTTAATAACGGAAGCCTCCAGCATGATTCTTTCATCCACTGCATATTCACCTTTTAAAACACTTTCCAAAAGGGAAAGTTCATTTCTTTCCACCGCGCTTAGGAAGCCCAGCCTGCCGCCGTTGATGCCAAGAGCAGGTTTCCCGTTAACAGCCGCGTTTTTCGCAACTTTCATGGTAGTGCCGTCTCCGCCGAGCACAACTGCGATATCGCACGCCTTATACATATCCGATTCGGTCATAAAACTACAGTTACCGCCCGAAAAACTGGTGGTGTATTTTTCATTAAACACCACTTTGTTCTGCTGCCCGGAAAGCATTTTTGACACTTCCTGCGCAAGCGCGCGAACATCTTTTTTATCCAGATTGCCGAAAACAGAAAATATCATTTTAATTCCTCGTGTGATCTGTTGACCACGTCTTGTGCGTTAATTCCGTCAGTGATTTCCGGTGAAACAGCGGACGATAGAAACATCAGATACTCAATATTGCCCTCCGGGCCTTTTACCGGTGAATAATCAAGCCCCAAAACCGAAAAGCCTGCGTCTATAGCCTCCTGCGCTAACCGGTTTACCACTTCAAGATGAACGGAAATATCTCGGACAACGCCTTTTTTGCCGACTTTTTCCTTGCCTGCCTCAAACTGCGGTTTGATCAGGCATACGGCTTTACCGCCCGGTTTCAAGAACTTATGCAGATTCGGGAAAATCAATTTTAAAGAGATGAACGAAACATCAACACTGGCGAAATCAATTTTATCCGTGATATTGGTTTCGTCAACATATCTGAAATTGGTGCGTTCCAGATTGACAACTCTGTCATCACATCTTAATTTCCACGCAAGCTGACCGTAACCGACATCAATGGAATACACCTTGGACGCGCCGTTCATCAACATACAATCCGTAAACCCGCCTGTAGACGCGCCGACATCCATGCAGATTTTTCCGCTAATATCTATCGGAAAGCACTGCATTGCCTTTTCCAGTTTTAAACCGCCGCGGCTGACATATTTAAGCGTATTTCCGCGAACCTCAAGCACATCGTCCTCTTTCAGTTCAAAACCTGCCTTATCCACTTTCTGGTTATTGACATAGACCTGACCTGCCATAATAATCGCTTTTGCCTTTTCTCTGCTGGGAGCATAGCCCTGTTCAAAGACAGCTATATCAAGCCTCTTTTTTTTGTTCACTCTTTACCACTTCCAAAACGCCCTGCGCATCCAGCCTATATTTTTTAAGTTGTGAACTTACCGTAGCCTGTTTTATAAATTCATCATTGACCGCAATGTGGCGGAAATTGACAGAAACGCGGTTTTCCTCCAGTCTGGAAGCAAAACTTTCGCCCACGCTTCCGGTTCGTATACTTTCTTCAAAGAAAAACACATTTTCCGCATTTTCGGCAAGCATGACGGTTTCGTCACTGATTGGTTTGATCTTGTTCAGTTTAATGAGAAACGTATCCTGCAGCTGTTCATAGGCGCTGTAACATTCGCTGAATTCCCTGCCGTAAGCAACGATACAATTTTTGGCATGAACATCTCCGAACACGGCGGCGTCCTGCTTATCATATGTATAATTCTCCGGCATACTTCCCGCTTTTCCGCGCGGATATCTTACGGCAACCGCGCCGGAATCACGATAAATGCCTTTTACAAACATCAGCGCCATTTCCTCAAAATCCGACGGTGCATAGATCGTTAGATTCGGAACGCTGTTTAAATAAGCCGTATCAAAAACACCCTGATGCGATTCTCCGTCCTCGCCCACGAATCCGGCGCGGTCAATTCCGAAAATGACTTTCAGCCCCTGCATAGCCACATCATGAATCAGCTGATCATAGGAGCGCTGGAGAAAAGTGGAATAAACGGCAAAAATCGGGATCATACCGTTTTTGGCAAGGCCGCTTGCAAACGTAACAGCATGCTGTTCCGCAATACCTACGTCAAAAAAGCGCTTCGGGTATTTTTTTCTGAAATCGGAAAGTCCTGTTCCTTCGGTCATTGCGGCAGTGATACAGCATATTCTGGAATCATTTGCCGCCAGATCACACACAATCTTTCCAAACGTGGAGGAAAACGTTTCTCCACTGGCTTTCGGCTCGCCCGTTTCAATATCAAACTGACCGATTCCGTGAAACTGGGTTGGATTTTTTTCTGCCGGGTTATAGCCCCTGCCTTTTACTGTGTTCACATGAACCAGAACCGAATGATTATGCGCTTTTGCAGTTTCCAGCGCGGCAACAAGCGATTCAATATCATGCCCGTCTATCGGGCCGTAATATCTGAAACCAAGATCTTCAAAGAAAGTTGCGTTATGATAAATTCTTCTTCTAAGGCAGCCGTTAAACGCCGTTAAAAATCGGTTGAGCTGTTTTCCGATCTTCGGAATATGAAACAGGGTTTTTCTGACACCCGATTTAAAGGTGGAATATTTTTTTGAAGTCCTGATATGCGTTAAATGTTTTGCCATGCTTCCAACATTTTGGCTGATCGACATCTTGTTATCATTCAGGATCACAATAAGATTGCTGTGATTATCGCACGCACAGTTATTGAGCGCCTCATAAGCAAGCCCGCCTGTTAGTGCGCCGTCGCCGATAACGGCAACCACTTTGCCTTTTTCGTTTTTGATCTGTTTTGCCTTTGCAAGCCCGATTGCCTCGCTGACGGAAACACTGGAATGGCCGCTGGAGAAAATGTCGTGTTCGCTTTCATTCGGCCTTGTAAATCCGCTTATGCCGTTTTCCGTTCTGAGCGTGTGAAACTGCTCTTTTCTGCCGGTGAGAATCTTATGCGTATAGCACTGATGACCCACATCAAAAACGATCTGATCTACAGGACTGTTAAAAACCTTATGGATCGCAACCGTCAGTTCCACCACACCCAGGTTGGAGGCGAGATGACCGCCGTTCTTTGAAACGGTGCTGATCATCAGCGCGCGGATTTCCGAGCACAGACGATCCAGTTCGTCATACGAAAGCTGTTTTAAATCTTTGGGGGAATTTATATGTTCAAGAACAGACACTTAATCAACTCTTTTCTCTTGAAATAATAGCACTTAACCGTAAAAAATTCAACTTTTGGAATTATTTGTTTCTATTTACAAGATAAAGCGCAAGTGTCTTAAGAAAATCTGTATTTTCAAACGCACTAAGCCTGGAGACCGCTGCGGAAGTCAGCATCTCCACATCCTTTTGCGCATTTTCCATGCCTCTTACAGTAACGTAGGTTGTTTTGTTGTTCTCCGCATCTGAGCCAACCGGTTTTCCAAGCGCTTCGGTGCTGCCAACCACATCCAGAATATCATCTTTGATCTGAAACGCAACACCGAGATCATAGGCGAAGACAGACGCAGCTGCAATCTTTTCATCATCAGCACCGGCAGCAATGCAGCCAAGCAGGCACGCTGCGGAGATCAGCGCACCGGTCTTGAGCCTGTGAACGGAAAGCAGCTGTTGAAGATCCGGCGTTTCACTTTCATACTTCAGGTCAATCACCTGGCCGCCCACCATGCCCTGCACGCCGGCATTCTGCGCAAGCAGACCGCAGGCAAGCGCGATCTTCTTATCATCAAGTTCTGCGCCGGCAAGGATCTGAAAAGCATGCGTCAGCAATGCATCACCAGCCAAAAGAGCCGTGGCCTCGCCGAATTCTTTATGACAGCTCGGCTTTCCTCGGCGCATATCATCATCGTCCATACAGGGAAGATCATCGTGGATCAGGCTGTAAGTATGGATATATTCCACAGCGCAAGCAAAATCAAGCGCGTCAAATCTGTCTGCGCCGCATGCTCTTGCAAATTCAAGGCACAAAACCGGTCTCAGCCTTTTTCCGCCGTTGGAAAGGCTGTATTTCATTGCCTTAACCACTTCATCCTGGCCGTTTGCACATTCAGGAAGCAATTTGATCAATCGGTCTTCCACAATGGATATATCATTATTCAGTATATTTTCAAATTCAAGCTGTGTCATAGTTATAGATTGCCTTTCTCCGCATAACAAAACAGCGGAATATTATTCGTTTTCTTTGGATAATTCCGTGATTTTCTGCTTTGCTTTTGAAAGTTTCTCGCTGCAAAACGCAGCCAGTTTTGTTCCCTCCTCAAACAGCTTGATACTGTCCTCAAGAGGAGTATCTTTCTTTTCAAGGCAGTTTACGATCTCTTCCAGCCGTTTCACCGCCTGCTCATAATTCATTTCTTTCTTGCTCATGATCCTGCCCTCCGCAAATCTTACAACTCAGTTCGCCGTCTGCAAAAGCAACGGTCAAATATTTATTTCTATCCGCATCGGCAGCGCGTGTAATCACTCTGCCTGCCTGTTTTACGACCGCAAAACCCCTTTGCATAACAGCAAGAGGGCTCAGCGCGTTCAGCCTGCCCGCCAATGCGGAAAACCTGTGGAATTCGATCTCTGCTCTTTGCTCAAAAGAAGTATCCATTCGGTTTTTGAGGATCGTAAGCCTGTCCTCAAACGGAAGTAAAAGGGTATCCCCGTCAGCCAAAGCGGAAAAATCAGTAAGTTCGCTTAATTGCTGTGTAAGTTCTTCCACAAAAGCGCTGATATAAAGTTCTGCAGTATACTGCAGAGAGCGCACATGATTCAAAAGCGCATTCATATCCGGACACACAAGTTCCGCAGCAGCGCTTGGCGTTGGCGCGCGAAGGTCTGCAACAAAATCGCAAATCGTAAAATCGCTTTCATGGCCGACAGCGGATACCACCGGCGTTTGGCAAGCAATCACCGCGCGTGCAACTTCTTCCGTATTAAACGCCCACAGATCTTCTATAGAACCGCCTCCGCGGCCAACGATCATCACATCAATATCGCCGCGGCTGTCCAGCAATTGTATGGCGCGAACAATATCCGGCGCAGCTTTTTCCCCCTGCACCACCGTTGGCGCAATCACAAGTTCAGCAAGCGGATAGCGGCGAGACGTGATATTCTTGATATCCTGCACCGCCGCGCCGATTGCGGATGTTACAACGCCAATCTTATTCGGATATTCGGGCAGCGGCTTTTTCCTGTTCGGATCACAAACGCCTTCTTTGAACAGCTTTTCTTTTAACTGCTCATAGGCAAGATTGAGCGCGCCCACGCCTACAGGCTGCATATCTTCCGCATAAAGCTGATATTCGCCGCTTTTCTCATAGACGGAAATTCTACCGCGGCAGATCACACGCATGCCGTTTTCCGGAGTAAAACGAAGTTTATAAGCGCTGGAAGAAAACATAACGGCTTTCAGCTGCGCTTTTTCATCTTTCAAGGTAAAATACATATGCCCGGACGGCTGATAAAGTTTATAATTAGAGATCTCCCCCTCAACGAAAAGATTTCTTAAAGGCTCACTGCCGTCAAGGAGCGCTTTTATATACGTATTTACCTGGGATACTTTCAAAGTGTTCATAATGATTTTAAAGCGGCGAACACCGCAGTGCCGGCAGCGTTATCTGAACTGAAACGCGGCTCCGCGAAATATGCGCCGAATTTTTCACTTACTGTTTTACGGATTGTTTTATTTGAGGAAACGCCGCCGGCGAAAACAACGGGCAGACTGCCGTATTCCTGAAGCACTGCCGAAAGCATGGAATCCAAGGACACTCGCACGCTTTCCAGTGCAAATTTTGCGATATCGCATTTGCTTTCCCCGTTTGCTATCATGGCTTTCACTTTATTTTCAATTCCGGAAAAAGAGCAGTTGCAGCCTTGCATGGAGGCACGGATTTTAAAATCCCTGTTGCTTTTTTCAGCTTCTTTTTCCAGTTCTGCCCCGCACGGAAAACGCATGCCGAGCAAAACGCCGGTTCGGTCAATAGCCTGTCCGGCTTTCAGATCAATGCTTGCCGCAACAATATCCGCTTTAAGGATCTGTTCCCGATCAGGCGTTACCAAAACAGCCTCAGTCGTTCCGCCGGAAACATGAAATGCAAGAAACCGGTCTTTGATCAGATCCAGCTTCTCCGCAGAATAGAGAGCGGCAAGAATATGGCCTACCTGATGGGATGTCTCATAACATTTACACCCGCAGAATGCCGCCGCTGCCTTTGCCGTGTTCAGCCCAACCAGAAAGCAGGGCATATAACTGCCGGCAGCATTGCGTGGCCTTGCGCTGACACCAACTGCCTTAACGTCTCTTAAATCAAAATCTTCAGCCATATCGGAAAGCAGATCCGGCATATTGACGGTATGCTGAAAAACGGCGTCGCTCTGCCGCAGTCCGCGCGCGTTTTCCGCAACAGACAGCATTTTTTTGTAATTTTTTATCGTGCTGTCACACATAACGGCGGCAGAAGTGGTGTAATTACTTGTATCGAAACCGGCAAACATTATTCTTTATCCCTCAGATAACTGCGAAGAACACCGTTTATAAAGGAGGGATCCTCACTGCCGGCATACTTTTTTGCAAGTTCAACAGCTTCGTTTACCGCAACGCCGGAAGGAACGGTATCCTCAAAAAGGATTTCATAAAAAGCAAGTCTTAATACGGCAAGATTCACTTTTGCGAGTCTGGCTATTTTCCAGCCTTTCAGGTATTTTTCAATATTGCCGTCTATCTCCTCCGTATGTAAAACGGTGTTTTCAAAAGCAGTTTTTGCGTACTCGCTCAGCGGCTGAACATTTTCATCAAAAATTTCTTCCACATCCGAACACGGCAGTTCTTTAAAAAATTCTTTTTCAAAGAGCAGTAGAAAAGCCTGCTCCCTCATTTGACTTCTGTTCATCATTTTATAATGCCTTTCCGATCAGGATATTCAAAATTGATATTGCAAAGATTCGTTTATAAAAAAACGGCTGAAAAGTTTTCATTTTCAGCCGGATTTGAATTACTCTTCAGTTTCACAAGGTTCACTGTTTGTTTCAGGCTGCTGCAATTCAACGGAAGCAATAATAACATTAACTTTGGAAACAAGTTTTCCGGTCATGTTCTGAACGGCTTCCTTTACAACTTTCTGAACTTCCTCAGCAACCGGCTGAATTTTTTTACCGCTTGCTATATTGATATATATGCTGATATCAAGATCATCCCCGTCCTGAAAGACTCTGACCGGGCTCATGACCTTAAGGCTGCCTTTTTTTATAGTGGAAACAACATCATCCGGTTTATTGGAAAACCCGACAACACCGTTCACATCTTTTGCCGCATTGGTTGCTATAGAAGAAATAGCCTCCTCGGATATAACAACACTGCCGCCAGGCGAGTAATTTGATATTTCCATAATTTGACGCCTCCTTGCTTTTAGTATTTTAACACAACTTGCCGATTTATACAAGCATGAATTAAAATAATAAATTATGAACGATTCAGGAGGCGGATTGAATGATGGTTACATTTTCAAAGCCGCATTTCAATTGGGTTGTTGCAATTTCTTTTATCTGCAGTGCAAGATCATCGGAAAGCTCCTCACTGTCTATGATCACATCCACCCTTGTGCCGTCCTCGCTGATAACGGCAAGGCAGTTCTGCACGCCTTTTGCCTCTACCAGTGTTTCAATCTTATTTTCAATCTCTATGTAAGAAGAGATCGCCGCGATCTGCTCCGCTGCAAGTTTATGCGCGTCCTCGCTTTCCTCAGGAGCGTCAATAACCGCCTGCAATTTTTCCAAAGCGGCATCCCTTGCCGTCTGCCTTTCTACTCTGGCGGACGAAAAATATTCGCTTTCGGCAGTTGTTGTAACCTCCGTAGTTGCGTCCACAAATGTTGCCTCGCCTAAGGTTCTGGCAGAAGAAGCAATCGAACTGATCTTAGCGGAGATATCACTGTTTTCCCAGTACCAGTTTCCGCCGATTCCGAGCGCAAGCAAGAGTACAAACACGGAAACCAGGATTTTTCTTTTTCTTGATTTGCGCTTTTTGACCTGCTCATCACTTGTTAAACCTTTTATCTCTATACCATTGTTTTTTTCATGAAGTTCTTCCATCAGTTACCACCCTTTGTATTTAATTTTGCAACAGAGACCCGGCTGGAAGAAATATTAAACAGCGCGCAAACGCAATCTATGATCTTTTCACGCACCGCTTCGCTGTCCCCGCCGGAACAAACAACTGCAACACCTGCTACCTGCGGCATCTCCTCTTTAAGCAAAAGAGGAGAATCTCCGTTTTCACTGTTATAAATAACATATTCATTATTTTGAGAATTAGAACTATCGGAGTTTGATGTTTCATTATTTTCAGCGTAAACGCTTTCCTTTGTATTTTTCAACGTGATCATGACCTTGCACGTGCCAACCCCGTCTATGCTGGAAATCACATTTGTCAGTTCATCATTGAGCGTGCTTACGTATTCGGCATAATCCCCGGTTTGCACGCTTTCCTCCGCTTGCGGGGATGAAAAATTCAGTTCTGAAAGCAGGATCAGGATCACACCGAGCGCTGCAGCGGCAATCAGCAGTTTGTTTCTTGCGTCTTTTGTTCTCATCAGATCCGAAAATTTTTCTTTTAATTTAAATTTCATACGCTTTCTGCCTTCCGGTGATAGGAAATAATTTATTTAAAAAAGGTTGTTTTTTATTGCCGAATTACATTTGCCGCAACTCCCGTTTCCTCCATAATGATCTGCTTCACCCGCTCTGGTTCATATTCATCAGGCAGAATGATCGTAACGTTTTCCACGCGGATCTCATCCGATTCCTGAAACACGGTGCATTCCACGCCGGCATTTTCTATCTGATTTTCAGTCAGCACGCTTTTTATAATGTTTTCCACCTGCATTTGAGCCAAATTCTCTTCAGTTGATTCAAATTCGCTCTCTATATCAAAATCCGAGTTAAACTCTTCAAAATCAAAATCCGCAAACGGATAAAGCAAAGAAACAAAGATAAAGACGGAAATAATGACTTTATAAAATCTGCCCATTGTGCCTTTTGGAGAAATCAGTGAAAAAACTGCGGAAAGAATGAGCGTAAGGCAAACGCTGATCGTCCAGCTTTTAATAAAATCCATCATGCACTTCCTTTTGCAGCAATTAAAATTCCTATGGAAATGATCGTGGTTACCATGGACAGGATCAAAATCACATTCATGATCAACAGCGCGTCCGTAAATGCTTTTAAAACGTTCGATACAGACGAATCCGAGAACATCTGCGACACCGTTGCGCAAAGACTGAGAAAAAGCCTCCAAAATGTGACTTCCAGGATGGAGGGCAAAAACACCAAAGCAACGGCAATAATGCCCACCACGCCAACGCTGCTGCGTATCAGCGAGGAATATGCCTGAATAGACAAAAGCCCTTCACTGATCGCTCCCCCGATCACGGGAACAACAGAATTGATTGCAAACCTGACTGACCGAAGCCCGATGGCGTCCGCTCTTGCCGCCACCGCTGTTTTAAGGGAAAGTACGGAAACAAACGCCGTTGCACAAACAGAAATAGCGGTTATCAGATACTTTTTGCAGTTATTGATAAAAGCGCCGAGATTCAGTTCATTTCGGATTCCGGAGCAGATTCCGAGCGCAAGAAAGCAGTTGGAAAGCGGAATAAAAACATTTTTTGATATAAAATTCAGAATTTGTGCCAAAGATAACAAAAGCGTATTTGTAGAAAATGCCGCAACCGTATTGCCGGATGCCGCAACAATGATGCAGAATGTAGGTATAAAAGCGTATACGAAATCCGCCGATACCGATATTGCCGCGCAAGCGGAAGACAGAGTGAGCCTGATCTTTGCAATCAAAATCAGAGCGACGGTTATGGCGCTGACTGTGGAAAGCGCTGATGCCATTCCGGAATTACCGATCGTTTCCTTAAAACTCTGAAACAAAGCGGAAAGAAGGATAATTACCAATATGAGCGCTGTGGCTTCAAGCGGCGTCTGCGCGCTGCCTAAAACCGTATCCTTTACGGCATTCAAAAAATCCGTTACCGAAAAATCAACGATTTTGCTGTAATCGAAATCAGTCAGTCCCAGTTCATCAAGCAGATCCTTACTGGTGTTATCCAGTTCATCAAACGCCGAAAGATCATACTGTTCAAGAACTTTAGAATATTCCTCCTGATTCAGCTCGTCCTGCCCAAACGCGTAAACGGGAAACGCCAAACCGAAAATCAGCAGAAATAATATAAACAGAATAACATATAATTTTAAATTTCTTTTCATGATGCAAGTCCCGTAATTACTTGAATAACAGCCTGTAACAGCGGCAGTATCAGGGATACAATAATGATTTTTGCCGCTACTTCCGTTTGCCCGGCAAGCGCGCTTTCGCCGCAGTCTCTGCACAGATCGGAGATGATCTGTGTGATCAGCGCAATTCCGAGCACCTTAAACATAATCTTGAGATATGCAGAAGTTTCTCCCATTCCGCTCGCCATATCCTTTAACGCGTCCATGATCTCATTAAGAGAAGATACACATTCAAAAAATACGGCAATACAGGCAAAAATAATGAGGATCAGAGAGACGGTTTTGTTGTGCTGGCGAAGAAAAAGCCCGAAAATAAGAGCAACTACTGAAATCCCGATAATCTGTATCATAGATCAAATAAAGTTCTTACTGTGGAAAACAGTTCGCTGATCTGCGGAATCAGCATCATCAGCACCACTACGATGCCGGCGAGCGTGGTCAGCATCGCCTGATCTTCCCTGCCGCTTCTTACAAGAACGGTATTCAGCACGGAAATAATGATTCCGATCGCCGCAATTTTAAAAATAAAATTAACATCCATTGAAAAGCTCCTATATAAGCACGATGGAAACGGCAAGGCCGCCGAGTATACCAAACGCCACAAAAAGCCTGCTGTGGCTCCTGCTGTATTCCGTATAACCTTTCAGGCTTGCCGAAATGCTTTCTTTAAACGAATTTATAATTTTCAACATGGATGAAACATCCGTGCTGCCAAGATTTCTGAAAAGCATGTTTACTTTTTCATCATCAGCCGGGTCAAGACCGGTTTTGATATCGATATTTTCAAGATCTATATCATTCAGAAATCCCAGTTTTGAAAGCGATTTTTCCTTTCTGAGCCGATTGATGATCTTTCTGGAATTATCTGCCGAAAAAGACAATTCAACAGACATCATATCCGCCATTTGAATCAGTTGCCGCGCCGTTTCACAGCGATCTTTTGTTTTCAGGGCGTAATATGCGCCCGTTGCGGCGCAGACCAGATTGATCAGTAAGATTCCTAAAATTTTCAAAACATTCAACTGACTTCCATAATTTCAAACTCGTTTGTATAATCCTTTAAAAGAACTACGTAACTGAATTCACGCGTTGCGATCAGATTTCGAACGATATGCTTATTCATAAGCTGTTCTTTTGATTTGGCGTGCACAGAAACGGCAAAAGCAGCTCCGGACAGGAACCCGTTTTTCATCGCCTCTATCTCTTCAACCGAAGAGATCTCATCGCAGATGATCATTTCAGGCGCAAGCGTCCTGACCGCGATCTCAATACCTGCCGCTTTGGTAAAGCCGGTTATGACATCCGTATTGACGCCGAGATCGGCTGTGACGCAGCCGTCATCTTTACAGGCGATTTCATTTCTTTCGTCTATAACTGCGGTCTTTACATAACAATTATTAAATCCGCCGGAAAGAAGCCTTGTAAAATCCCTTAAAAAAGTTGTTTTCCCGCCGGAGGGCGGCGACGCTACAATAATACTTGGGAAATCGTTTACATAAAGCAGGTTCAGAATCGGTTTGGCGCAGTCACGCACCTCTTTAGAGATCCGGATATTCAATGAAGTGATCTCTTTGACCGCCGTAACAACACCGTTTGTTTTTACAGCTGTGGAACAAACGCCCACCCGGTTTCCGCCTTTTACGGTTATGTATCCGTTTATAAGATTGTCTATTTCACAATGAACGGAATAATTGCAAAGCCGTCTGAACACCACATCAAATTCTTCCTCATCCACTCTGTATGCGTATTCGCTGCAGTGATTCAGGAGTTTTCCTTTGGCGGTTATAAAATAAACATTCCTGCCGGCGCACAAAACCAAAGGCAGATTCTTTCTTAATCGAATTTCCGTAAGCGCATTTAAAGCCGTCACGCCCAACTGAGAAAGCGCTGCGTTGATACCGTCTGAGAGGCATGGAATAAGCGTATTGAGCGACATGATCTCACCTCAGTTAAGATATATGACAGGCTGTTTTCAAATATTACGATTTATTTTGTTGAACAATCCAAAACGATATGCTATATTATAATTAAAGACAGGAGGAAACTTATGGATATAACAATGAGCAGCAAGAAGCGGTATACCAATTCTTTTATGAATGGCGAGACCGTGAATTATGTGCTGTCTTTTTCATTTTCATTTTTATTTCTTATTGCTGTAAAACAACTGCTAAAAACATTTATAGGGCTTGATACAACTGTTTCCTGCGCTGTTGGTTTTGCCGCGTCAGAAATCGTTTTATTCGTTTTGCAGAAATATTTTGTTTACCGGGATAATGCATTAAATTCAACTTTACTCCAAATTCTCTATTCTGTTGTAAACGCGGCGGCGCACCTTGGGATCTTTGCCGCTTTTTCGGCTTTAATCAAGGCGCTGGGGCTTTTTGATTACACAGCATGGCTTGCAGTCTTTCTCTTTTTGCTGATACTGGATTACCCGGTTTCCAGAATTCTTATCTTTGACTGCGCCGAGCCGGCAGCCAAGTTCAAAAACGGCAGAATCTACAGATCTTTCTTTGCAAACCGGTTTGTGTTTCTTTCCATGACAGTTGCCCTTATTCTAATGCTGTTCATTCTGCTGATCTTTCATTGTTTTCCGTTTGGAGATACAACCGTATTAAGAATGGATCTGTATCACCAGTACGGCCCGCTTTTTGTTGAGCTATTTGACAGGGTTACAGGCGGAGAAAGTTTTCTGTACAGTTGGACATCCGGCGGAGGATCCAGTTTTCTTGGTAACTTTTTCAATTATCTTTCCGGTCCTTTTTCCGCAATCATTTTCTTATTTGACAGGGATGAGATGCCCCTTGCCATAACTGCGATCGTTACCGTGAAATGCGTTTTAAGCGCGGGAACGTTCACGTTTTATATCAAAAAAAGCCTGAACAGGCATTCGCCCGCTTCGGCTGCTTTTGGAGTATTCTATGCATTTTCCGCATATTTTCTTGCCTATTTCTGGAATGTGATGTGGCTGGATGGCATGATGATGCTGCCGATTCTTGCACTTGGCATTGAACGGATTGTAAACAAAGGAAAAGGCGCGCTTTATCTAATCACACTTGTTTATATTTTCTATTCCACATACTATATCGGATATATGTGCTGCATCTTTTCCTTTTTATATTTTCTGGCATATTTCTTTCTTGCAAAAGAACAGTCCAGATACGCAGACGGCTATACGCCGGCGGAAAAAAGAAACAGAATCAAAGATTTTTTCCATTTAAGGTTTATAAACCGCGGGCTGCGCTTTGCCGCAAATTCTTTACTTGCAGGGCTGCTGTGTGCTTTCTTCCTGCTGCCTGTATATGCGATTCTTACCGGCAGCAGCGCCACATCGGATAATGCGCCGGACTCCGTACAAACTTACTTTTCTCTTGTTGATTTTATTGAAACACACTTTGCGGCATTAGAGACCACGATCCGTTCCAGCGGAAATGATGTTTTGCCGAACGTTTATACATCCGTGCTTACGATTTTGCTGGTGCCGCTTTATATGATCAATCCGAAGATCAAATTCCGTGAAAAAGCCGTGTATGTGGTTTTGATCGCATTCTTTCTTCTTTCCTTTAACAACAATTTTGTAAACTTCTTCTGGCATGCTTTTCATTTTCCGAACGACCTGCCATACAGATTTTCTTTTATGTACTCCTTCATCCTGCTCACCATTGCGTTTAAAGGGCTTATGCATATCCGGGGAATCGGAACAAAAGAGATCTTTATAACCGGAATCCTGTGGCTGGCTTTCATCGCGCTTTCAAGCGAGATGCAAACGGAAAAGATGAGCGAAATCACGATCTATGTAACGCTTGCCTTTATGTTGCTGTATGCCGGCATGCTTGTTCTGATTCGCAAAAACAGTCTTTCCAAACTGATCGCGGGCATTTTGATCACCGCGCTTGCTTTCTGTGAAGTGGTGATCTCCGATCCCAAAGCGTTTGGATTTAATCAGACGCAATCTGCTTACACGGCAAATTATACTACGTACAGGGATGCCATAAATTATATTGAAAACAGCGATGATTCAGACTACAGGACGGAGCTTTGCTCTCTGAATACACGTATGGACGCATGCCTGTACGGTTACAGCGGCATGAGCATTTTCTCCTCCATGGCTTATGAAGAATATTCCGGGCTGCAATACAGCCTTGGTATGTACGGAAACAGAATAAACAGTTACACCTATAACACGCAGACGCCTGTTTACAATATGATGTATAACATTAAATATCTAATTTACAGGGATGAAAAAACAAGACCGTCTACGGATCTGTACACAAAATATTATGAAACGGAAAACGGAGAGGCAACCGTTTATCAGAACGATTACTATTTGCCCAAAGCATTTTGCGTAAACAGCTCCGTTGATGCTTGGAATACCACAGAAGGCGATCCGTTTGAAGTGCAGGAAAACTTCTTTTCCCTTGCTACGGGGTATTCCGGCGTGTTCACCCCTGTTAGATATGAAGACACAAATTACACGGGAATGAGCGGTGAAATATTTGATGAAAGCGGGCTGCACTGGATAGAAAAATCCGAAGACACGTCTTACGCAGAAACGGCAATTACCATAACCACGCAGACCGACGGTAATCTTTATCTTTATGTTACTGCCGACGATCTAACAGATATCAGCGTTCTGCACGGTGAAGATTCAAAATCTTTCAACATAGAAACGCCGTATATTTTGGATTTGGGCTATTATGACGCGGGTGAGACGCTTACAGTTTCGCTGGACTGCGCCGCGCTTGCCACTGGTGATGAAAACGTGGGCTTTTATGCTTACAGTATAAATAAGGATATTCTTGAAAAAGGATACGCAGAACTCGGAAAGGGGGCAATGCAGGTAACCGAGCATACGGATACAAAACTTACGGGAACTGTGACGGCACAGGAAAACAGCATTTTATATTCTTCTATTCCGTATGACGAGAGTTGGAGCGTGTATATTGACGGTGAAAAAGCAGAAACCTTTATGATCGGCGGCTGCCAGCTTGGCGTTATGATCAAGCCGGGCGAGCACACCGTAGAATATATTTACAGACCGAAGATGCTTGGATTGGGCGCCGGAATCAGCGCCGTAACGCTGATTTGCGCAGCGGCAGTTTCTGGGATCAAAATCAGAAAATCCAAGAAAAAAAGGCAATTCATAACAAATTCGTAAAAAGTTAAAAATCTGTATTTACAACAAGAAAATTATGTTGTAAAATACCACCGTAAAGCGCACAGGGCAGATTTTTAACGTTCTGCCCGCGCGCTTTCAAACGGAAAAGTAAGGAGAAGCAAAATGGCAAGATTAACAGCTCAGAATGTAGAAACCATACCATACGGACCGCTCGGAATTATAGCGATGCCGGGCTGCGAGGCATTTGCGGATAAGGTGGACAAATACCTTGTGGAATGGCGTAAAACGCAGGCTTTGGAACATCAGGGATCTATTGCGTTTTACGGTTATCAAAGAGAAACATACAAAATTGACATTTCCAATCCGCGTTTCGGCAGCGGTGAGGGAAAAGCCGTAATTAATGAAACTGTTCGCGGATATGATCTGTATATCGTTACAGACTGCTTTAATTACAGCGTTACATACAAAATGTACGGAATGACCGTGCCGAAATCTCCGGATGATCATTATGCGGATCTGAAAAGAGTGATCTCGGCAGCGTCATCCAAAGCAAAAAGAATTTCTGTTATCATGCCAATGTTATATGAGGGCCGTCAGCACAAGCGCTCAAGCAGAGAATCGCTTGACTGCGCTATGGCTCTGCAGGAACTTGTAAATCTGGGTGTTGAAAACATTATTACCTTTGATGCCCATGATCAGAGAGTTCAAAACGCGATTCCGCATAAATCTTTTGAAAATGTTATGCCCACTTATCAGATGATCAAAGCAATTGTAAACACCATTGATGATCTGAATGTGGACAAAGATCACCTTATGATCATCTCGCCGGATGAAGGTGCAATGAACAGATGTATCTATTTTGCCACACAGCTTGGCGTGAATCTTGGAATGTTCTACAAGAGAAGAGATTACACCAAAGTTGTAAACGGCAGAAATCCAATCGTTGAGCACCAGTATCTTGGCGATTCGGTTAAAGGAAAAGATATCATCATTGTGGACGATATGATCTCCTCCGGTGAATCCATGCTTGAGGTTGCCAGCAAGTTAAAGGATTTGGGCGCTGCAAGAATATTTGTATGCACCACTTTTGGTCTTTTTGCAAACGGTTTGGATGTATTTGATAAAGCATATAAAGACGGCGTATTTGAAAAAGTATTTACAACAAACGGTGTATACCAACCGCCGGAGCTTTTGGAAAGAGAATGGTATCAGTCTGTGGAACTTTCAAAGTATGTTGCATATTTTCTGGATACGCTTAATCATGATCTTTCCGTTTCTACCCTGCTTGACTCCTCAGGCAAAATTGACGCTCTTTTAAGGAAAAAAGGGCTTAAATAAAGAATAAGTTAGGATCATAACATATTGATAAACGCTGGGCTCATATAAATAAAAGAGGCAGCAAATTTCTAAAAAGGGATGAACATCATGAGCAATAAAGATTTTGACGAAAAAGATCTTATGAAGGACATTGATGAACTGGATCAGACAGCGGAGAGTAAAAAAGACACCGTTGCGCTCGGTCATGAGGATCAGGATACCGTTAGTCTTGACAAAACAACTGTCAGCAGCGGGCTTTCCGACACAGACCCAAGCGTTTTAACCGCATCAAAGGCAAAGGGCAAAAAGGTATTTACAACAAAGCAGGTTGTTTTACTTGTTGTGATTGCTGTTTTAGCTGTACTCGCAATCGGAACGGTTGTGATCTGCTCTGTTGCAAACGTAAATCCGGTTGCCTATATTGCGGGAGAAATGAGTAAAGATAAACTTGTAAACAAGTGGCAAAGCCAAACTGCACCGGGCCTTTCAGCCTATGAATTTTTTGATGACGGCACGTATACTTCCTATTTATCCACCTATTCTTTTGACGGCGAATATGAAGTAGAGGGCGATAAACTGATCCTCAAAAATCCAAATTCCAATCAGAACGTGATCTATAAGTATTCCATCGTTGGTGACACGCTTACACTTACACTGACCGATTCAAACGGCACAGAGATGGACGGCAGAGAGCCAAATAAATTTGACAGAGTGGATTCGTTTAATCAAAAATCCATTCAGGATATTATTGATGAGTACAGAGCTTCCGCAGCAGAAGAGGAATCTCAGACCGCGGAAAGTACCTCCGCTGAATCCACATCAGCAGCACAGTAATTTATAAAAAACAGCGCGCAGATCGTTATCTGCGCGCTGTTTTTTTGATCAGATACTGAACCCGGACTTTTAAAAGAGGGTCCGCTTTTTGCGGTGGTGTTATTACGTCGTCAGGTTCAGTATCCGTAAGGGTTAGCGAGCGGCTGTAGCCGTTGCGATTTTATGTTAGCACATTCAAAATCAGAAATCTATATTCTGCCGGCATACAAATATAATTTTATAATTTAAATAATTTCTATTTACTTTTTCTTTTATAAATATTAAAATAAATTAAATGCAAAAAATAAGAAACGAGGCATAATATTGTCAAAAAAATGTAAAAACTGCGGGGCAGTTCTTCCTGATGAAGCGAACTACTGCCTTGAATGTATGACGGCTTTTGACAACTCAATAAAGGAAAGCAAAGATGCTCCGATTCCAAACGGAACATTTAAAGAACGTTTGCTCTCCCGATTGACGGGCTTGAAAAGCAGAGTTTCTTCTATGTCCAAACGACAGAAAGCAGCCTTGGTCTCTACGCTGACAATGCTTCTTTTGCTTGTTCCGCTGAGCGTTTATTTGTTTTCCCCGGTTGACCCTGTAGGCGGCGTTACGGCAGATACTGCCGCCGGAAACGATAATAACGGCAGCCGGCCGATCACACGCGTTGAGGCTTTGTTTGATGAAGTATTCGGTACGGAAAGCAATCCTAATGACCCGCTATCTGAAAACAGTTCTACGTCTGATACAGGCAGTGGATCCGGCAATAATTCTGTCACAGAAACGGTCGGATCCGGTGCCGCAACGGGAAATACAGAAGCGGCTGCACCGGGAAACGGCAATTCAACCTCAACCGGTTCCGGATCTTCATCCGGCTCAGATTCAAACGGCAACAATTCCACAGGTTCGTCCGAGCCTGTTCTGAATTATGATGACTGGGAATATATGATGGAAGACGGAGATCTCATTGTCACAAAATATACCGGCAATGATAAAAATGTTCTTGTACCTGATAAGATCAATGATATCAATATACATAAATTAGATAAACATACGTTTAAAGACAATTCAACATTAGAAACCGTTACATTTAAAAACAGTGAAGATTACCATATATTATGGATCTCCAGCAGCACGTTTTACAACTGCAGTTCGCTGAAAAAAGTTGTTTTCCCCACAAACACTGATATGGGCATTTTCCCTACTTTCGCTGTAAAATGCCCAAACCTTACGGATATTGACGTAGATCACTGGCAATATAAATTTGAAAACGGCGCTCTGTATTACTATGATACAAAAAGATGGTTTCTATATGAGTATTGTGAAGGCAATACATCCTCATCTTACACAGTACCCGACTGGGTTACGGCCATCAACAATGCAAGCGATAATTTTTTGAACTGCAAGTATTTGAAAAAAATTTATTTAAACGATAAATGTTCCGGTCCGACTCCGAGAAGCAATTACAACCTGGAGGGAATCTATGTTGGAGATGCAAATCCAAGCGTAGCGGATTATGACGGCGTACTTTATACAAAATTTGAAGATTTTGTACAGTTTTCCATATATCCTGCCGGTAAAAAAGACAAATCCTTTACATTGCCGCAGGATTCATACAGTTACTTAAGGAATGCTAAAAACACATATCTTGAGACTTTAACCGTTCCGAAAACGGCAGAAGTACCGCAAAAAGCTTTGGAACATCTCTTAGAAAGTTTTCCAAATTTAAAAACAATAAAGATAGAAAAAGATCATCCGGATCTGTCCATGTTTCAAAGTTATCTAAATGATAAAGTGAACATCATTAAATACTAATCTGGGAGGAAATATGGCTAAGAAAACCGCAGAACTTTTAAACGAACTAAGTGATAAAAACACGGATTTGAAAGAATACTTTCGTGCCGACCCTTCCTCATTTACCAATACCAGCATAAAAGGTTTTTGGGAAAAGATGATCAAAAAAGCAGAAAAAACGAAATCCGATATTATTAACAAAGCGGATCTCAGTTACTGTTATTTTTATGATGTGATAAACGGGCGCAAAATTCCGAGTAAAGACAAGATCATCCGAATCGCACTTGCCATGGAACTGAATTTGGACGAATGCCAGGAAGCACTTCGCATTTCCGGCAAGTCAGCGCTTTACCCCAGAATTAAGCGGGACAGCGTGATCATTTTTGCAGTAAACCATGCGTATTCCGTGTATAAAACGAACGACCTGCTGGCAGAATACGGAGAGGAACTGTTAAAATGACTGAGACGCGAAACGAACTGTTTGATTATATAGACCGTTCCCTAAAAAACAACTTTGAAAAAACGGCTGTTTTGAAGGAATCTGAAAAGAGCTCTATTTATCTTTACACGCATACCAAAAGCGGAGAAAAGATCATAGAGCGGATATCCAAAAACAGAAACGATGAAGTATTCAGAGCGGTCAGAAACAAAGATATAGAAAATTTTGCCACGGTTCTGGAAGTGTGCTCAACCGATAACGCTTTAATCACGCTTGAAAAATATATTGAGGGTGAAAATCTGGAAGCCACCATATCAGACGGTATTCTGGATCTGAAAACAGCGTGCAGATACGCATATCAAATCTGCAACGCACTCAGCGGTCTGCACGCGCAAAATGTGATACACCGAGATATTAAGCCGGCAAACATCATTATCGGAAATGACGCAAACGCCTATTTGATTGACTTGAGTATTGCAAGGATGCAGAACGCGGAATCTGACCTGGATACGGAATCTCTCGGTACCGCAGGATATGCCGCGCCGGAGCAGTATGGCATCATACAGTCTAACCGCGCGACGGACATTTACGCGCTTGGGATTGTTTTAAACAAAATGCTTACCGGGGTGCACCCCTCCATTAAAATTCCCGGCGGACCGATCGGAAGAATCATTAAAAAAACAACATTCATTCAAATCTCAAAGCGTTTTTCTGATGCAAGGCAGCTGCAAAAGAAACTGAAACGTTTTATTTAGTTATTCACAATAAACGCTTGACAACGTTACCCGCGTATGATATGATAATTCAGTCAATAAGGAGAGGTATCGAAGCGGTCATAACGAGGCGGTCTTGAAAACCGTTTGGCCAAAAGCCACATGGGTTCGAATCCCATCCTCTCCGCCACAAAAAAGCAGCAGATGCAATATCTGCTGCTTTTTTATATTATTTTTCTTTGCCTATTGTTACGGTGCTCTGACCCCTATGGCGGATGATAGACTGCGTTGTGAACGATCCGTCCTCTTTAATATTGATCAGTTTGCCGCCCCGAAACGGAACGACATAGATATTATAATCACAGGAAAGACCATATGTAAGACGAATACCTTTATAATTGACAGAATAATTGTTCATATGATCGTGGCCGACAAAGACGCCTTTTGTAGAGCCAAGTTCCAGCATAGTCTCAAACATTTGATCATCCACTGCCGGTGAACCTTCTTTTTCAAAACGGTATCCCCATATACGATCCGCCGTGCCTTTAGCCGCATCATATCCTGCTGTATATTCCTGCATCGGCACATGGAAAAACGCAAGAGACGGCACAACTTTGGATTCATCCCCGTTAACTTCTTTAGCGATGGATTTAATGGTGTTTTCGTACCATTCGATCTGATTGTCATGAAAATGATCATACCCCCCGTTTTCCTCATCATAACTGTGCGAATCCATAAAGATCAGTGAGGTCAGAACTTTGCCGTCTTTATCCGTTACATTATAGTAATAGTTCCCGGTTCCGTCCACATTCTCGTCACCCGCTTCATAGATGCAGTATTCAAGAGATTCCAGATAATCGCTTAACGTCTGCCTATCTGCAATTTTTTCCGGATCCAGCACTTCTCCGGGTTCATACGCGATATCAAGTCCCTCATGGTTGCCGAAAGTGAACGCCCACGGAATTTTAAACTTCTCCATAAACGAACAGAAACTTTTAAATGCCGTATAATTTTCTTTTTCACTGGTAATATCACCGGTAACGGCGATCAGATCAGGATTGGTTGTTTCAATCATTTCCGATATGGTTTTATAGGCTTTAGCATCTTTCTTTTCATCATTCAGAATATGCGGATCTGTAATCTGCAAAACAGTAAACGCCGTATCCGATGCGCGTTCATAATCTTTACCGTAAAACGTAACAGTCAAAGTTGCAGCACCTCCGATAAGAGCAAGGCATACAAGGATGCTGATAAAAATCTTTAAACCTTTTTTCACATAAATTCCCTCTTTCTCATTCATTCCGGCTTTTTCTTAGCAAAAAAATCCGCAACGATAAAATCAAACTGTTCAGGAACAACAACCTCTGCCGGATCTTCGCCATAAAGTTCTTTTCTGATTCCACGATAAAGGTTATCCAGAAAACGGTCGCCCTCTCTGGCATCCAGAAGATTCAGCCCGCCTTCGTAATACAGGATCTTTTCCGCTTTCTCTGCATCCCCGCATTTAAAATATGCGTAGGAAAGATACATCATCAGTCTGGGAATCTTCTTTAGAGGATCATACAGACTCTCATATTCCTGAATCAGATCAGCACAGGCATCTGCCTTAATCAGAAGTGAGAAAATGCTTTCCGCAAGGCAGTAACTTTCCCGGTTATGGCGCAGACTCTTTTTGGCAAAGTAAACACATTCCGGATCACCAAGCTGATAGAGAATATGCGCATACAGGTGGTTGTTATAAGCATTACTTTCCAGCAGCAAACTGCGGGAACAATGGTTTTGCGCAAGCTTGAAATCACGCCGGTCATATGCAATCAGCGCAAGCTGATAAGTAACATTCCAATTCGTAGAGTGAAATTGGGACAGCAACAGCTGTTCCATCCGCTCTCCGTATGCAAATGTTTTTGGGCATGCGGTTTCATCGCCGCTGCGCAGACGGATCCATTCGGCAACATCGCTGTTATCACAAAACGCAAGTTGCTGCGGAATCTTTGCGCCAAGCAAACCGTTAAGATACCCGAAACCGCTGCCTTTTAAAATCACTTTGCCTTTCTGAGAATTGATCTCTTTTGAAATAGAAGCCAAACGGCGATCCAGCCCTTGGCATCCGCCTAAGGAAGAGATCTGATCTTTTACGGCGTTCACAAGTTCATTATAACTGCCGCTGACCATTTCCCGGGGAATATCGGCAAGCGTATAACATTCTGAAAACGTCCATACACATTTGGGCGGCATAGGAATGCACTCATACTGCGTTTTTCCGAGTCCCGCCTGAATTTCCACATAATCCCCTGCCCGGTCGGTAAGCATGTTTTGCCAGTGGTGTGAACCTTTTCTGTGCCCCCAGGAAAACAGTTTTCTGCCTTTTAGGTTGGAAGTGGAAAACTGCAGCAAGCCGAATCCATCCTGATCCACATTAGCAATAAACTTTTCTTCCTCCGCAGGAATATCATAAAAATAATCGATCGTATTTGGAATATTTTCAGGATAGGAAACATCAATTTCGTTATCAAAGGGAATTGGGGATTTTTTAATACCCATTCCGTCTGAATTATTATAGGCGCGGCTTGCAGAAACAACAACTCTTCCCTTTTTGTATTCCGGCGTTGCCATATTGCTCCACCAATACATGGGAACAACCTGTGTATTTGGGTTTTCGATCCGCACGGCGGTTAATAATTTATTCTGCTCTAACCAAAAATCGATCTGATAATAAATGCCGCGCACCCTTTCGAATTCATAAAAACGCAGCACATCTTCTCCGTTTTTGCCCGTAACAAAAGCGCAATACATTTGCGAACAGGTAAACGGCGAATGCCCTATAACGCCGCAGTTCCATTCCACCCCGCCGGAAAACCAGGCATTTCTAATGCTGAGATTTCTGAAACGGATCACATCATTTGTGTAAACAACGTCCTTTTGTTTTTTCTTATCAAACAGTTTCCACAGTCTGCCGCCGTACTCCGGCAGAAACTCCGCATATAGATACTCATTTTCAAGAACGGCAACAGTTATTTTCTGTTCCTTTTCTTCTGCATAAGCATTTTGCTGGGTGTACGGATACGAAGTTTCACGCCAGCCATAATCGATAAACAGACCTTCATAATCCTCTATATCGGATCTTGCCCTATGCGGCTCTTTTTCAAGGGACAGATGCGGAAGATCACTGTTTTGCGTGATAGAAGAAACGCGGTAGATCTTTTTTTCAAGCCTGGGCATGGTTACCCTCCTTTACTTCATAAGTATTTTTGTCTAAATCAACGGTGATAACGGTGCCGTCAGAATACGTTGTTTTCTGGCATCTGAGCGAGCCGAAAAACTCATGTTTTACCATTTCTTTATTATAGAGTTTCGCCTGAAGCTGCATAAGCGGTTTTACTCGTGCAATCTCTTCTTTAAGTTTTGATTCATCCAGAAGTTCAAGTTCGGCACCCCTGCTGTCGCTCCCGATCTTTCGGATACCTGTGCCGAACGGATTGATATACGGCATTCCGGCATTGAGCGCACAATACAGATCGCCGTTATCCCCTTTCGGAATCCCCCAGTTATTAAACCAGTTCCACGGAATCAAAACACAGTCATGATAAACAAGATTTGCAAGCGGAACTGGTATTCCGACCGCTTTTCCGTTCTCCTGCGGTCTTAAAGTAAAGGGACCGTGGTGAACGAGTGCAATATGATTCAAGAGCTGCATCGCAGGCTCTTCGGACGACATGATCATGCCTCTATCATTCAGAAGATCAAAGCATTTTGCACGGTATTCTATGCTCTGTTTTCTTGTAATCTTATGATCGGGATGAAAACATTCATCGCCGTTGACAACAGAAAAAACATCAAGATAAGCACCCTGCACATCCACGCCGTGTTTTTCAAGTTCATCATAGGTTTTCTGAACAAAGGCAGGCGCCTGTGAAGCGCAAAGGAAGGTATGCTCACCGCCATCCCAAACCGAGCAGTAGGGGTGTGATCCGTCTATTTTAGTAACTGCTTTTTCCATATCAAAAACAGGAGAGGAATAATAGAAGTCACGGTATTGATCATGCAAAGCGAAGACATATCCGAGCTCCCTTGCTGTTTTTGAAAATTCTTTTAAGCCCGGCCATCCGCCTGCTGCCTCACACGGCGACAGAATATACGGGTGATCATTATCATAGCCGTTTTTCCCCCACCCGTCCGTGTGGATATATAACTGATTCAGACCGGCGGCTTTAATCTTTTTTAGTTGCTCCGCGCGTTCATAGAAAGTAGCATAAAGGAATTCATTTGTAGCGTTTTTATCATAAAACTTTGATTTTTCGTTAATTTTTGTATAGATCTTATGATGCAGAACGGGGCAGCCGATCAGTTTTTTGATATTTTCGTTTTTACTGATCTTATCATCAATAGAAACGAACTGTCCTGTCTCCATAAGATACTTTCTGTAATCTTTGGCAGTGGTGTTGTAATCGCCGTTTTTATGGAAAATAAAACGTATCTTTCTTTCATACGAAAGCCTACCTAACGAGGACATCCAGTGCACGGAGTTTACAAAAGCCTTGTGCTTTCCAAAAGAAGAAAACATGCAGGCGTCATACGGCGTTTCAACAATAGCGGTAAAAGAATCCCGGTCGCACACTCTGCCCCAGACCGGCATATAGCAATCGCCCGTATTGATCTTTCGTAAATAGTGGGCAAAGCCGAAGGTGGACAGAAAATTCTCCTGATACCCATCCGGCAACAGGAATCCCTGACGCATGGAATCGATATGATAGGATTTCTGCCCTTTCTTTTTGGAATTGAACGGCGCCGGAAAATAAACAGCCTGAATATCATACCCCGTTTCATTTTCCGCTTTTAAGGAGAACAGGACGGTATTTCCGCCGGTAATTTCTGCTTTTAACACCAGTTCAAAATCCAGTTTTTTCCCGAACGCAACAAAACCGGAAAGGTGCGTAATGATGCTGTTCTTTTTATATTCGGTTTGTTTTTTTAACGCCGAACAAAGCGGTCTGTATGTACTGATATACTTGTTTCCCGCCTTTTTCCTGATGATAATATACGGTCGTCTGCCGTCGCTAACCCAGGAAAAACCTTTATAGATAATTTCGTAATCGCCTGTTAATTCACAGTATTGGATTCTAAGATCGTTATTTGCCATAGTTGTTCTCCGAAAAATCAGTCTTCAAGCATATTTTTAATACTTTGCGGCTGTTTCAGCGCCGTAAAGCCGTAAAAGTTCTTTGCATTTTCAAAAAGAAACATATCTTTTTGATGCGCAGAAAGCAGTTCTGATTTTACAATGAAATCAAAACTCATTTTATACGTTATTGCAACCATAGTGCGGGGATAATCGCTGCCCCACATCAGTTTTTCAAATCCGCAGATTTCTGCTGCTTCAAGGATGGAACGCACCGCTCCGTCAAACGGATAAAATTCACGGTTAAAGAGCCATGTGATCCCGCCGCTTTCTATCCTTACATTTTTATTGCGTGCCAGTTTGATTTGCTCTTTCCAGCCCGGCTTTGTAACCATACCGAAATGACCGATTGCAATACGAAGATCGGGATACTGCCGGATCATCTCTGCCAAGGAAGCTGTCTGCCGGTCTCCGTCTGCCAGATCTACAGACACGAATTTCTGTTGCTGTGCCGCATATGCAAACACTTTATCATGTTTTGTAAGATCCTGTTCCCGGAGTCTGCCGGCGCAGATCTTGATTCCGTCAAATCCCTCAAGCGTATACGGCTTATTCTCTTCATACAGTGAACAGATCTTTAGCCTGTTTTGGAATCTTTTTTTAGCAGAAAGCAGATACTCGTCCTGATTACCGTCTATCTCTTCCTGCGTAATAACAGCGCCGCTTACACCGGCATAATCCATATTCGCGATCAGCCTTTCCGCTGTATTTCTGCCGTCATCCATAAACGGCGGCATCATCTGCCTTACCTCGCCGCCGAAATCACTTTTTCCGCCTGTAAGCGGCAGAACCGGACTGCCGTTTACCATTCCGTTTTGCGGATTCCACAAATGCGCATGCGCGTCTATGATCAAATCAAGCACCTGCCTAAATGAATGAATTTTCTTACCGTAATACTTTTTTTATTGCACCACGTATGCCAAGATCCAGAATATCGTTTAAACACATAAAAACAGTTTCAAATAAAAAGCCCAAATTTCTGCCCCACAATTTCTTATTCTCCAGTATATCTGAAAGATCGTTCTTTCGGATATAATCAACAAATGCAGGATCGTCGCAAACATCCTCATTTTTATAGTATAGGATGAGACATGCCAGAGAAAAGACAAGCGGTAACGGAAGACTGCCATTCAGTTTCAGATAATCCGTTATAGACGGCAGGACTCTTGCTCTGAATTTGCTGACGGAATTGAGCGAAATGGAACGCCACATATGCTTTATAAAAGGATTTGCAAACCGCTCAAGAACCGAGCCGGCAAAATGTATGCACTCTTTTGAATTGCCAAGCGACGGCAGAATGCACTGATCCAAACAGAGATTCAGAAAATCACGCAATTGCCCATCTTTCAGGCTTTCCCCTACCGTTTCTACACCGCAAAGCAAAGACGGAAAGACTAAAGACGTATGCGCGCCGTTTAAAACACGGACTTTCATTTTTTTATACGGCGCAACATCTTTGGACCAGATCACGTTGAGCCCTGCCGCCTTAAAGGGAAGTTCGTTTTCAAAATCGCCTTCAATGACCCAAAGATGATAAGGCTCTGCCGTATCTAACAGCGCATCCTCACAACCCAGTTCACGGAAAATACTTTCCGTTTCCCCTTTTGGATAACCGGTAACGATTCTGTCCACAAGCGTATTGCAAAAACGATTTTCACGAAGGATCCATTCGGAAAAATCTTTGCCAAGGCGCCATTTATCGGCATAACGCAAAACATATTCCTCTAATTTTTTGCCGTTATCATCAATCAGCTCACAGGCAAGAATAATAAATCCGTTTAAGTGATTTTTGTATCTTTCAAACAAAAACTGAGTCAGTTTGCCGGGAAAAGAAGACGCCGGGCTGTCTGAAAAAGCACAGGAATCATCAAATGCAATGCCGGACTCCGTTGTATTTGAGATGATGTAACGAAGGTCCGGATCTTTGGCAAGCGCAAGAAATCCGCTGAAATCGCGGTAGGGATTTACAACTCTGGAAACCGAGTCGATCCGTTTTGTTTCATACACCTCTTTGCCGCCGTCTATGCCCCGCAGAATAAGATGATATTTGCCATGCTGGGCATTGATCTTATCCGTATTTTTGGAATCCGTGGGAGAAACAATTACGATACTACCGTCAAAAAGGTCTTTCTTATTGAGTTCATCGATAAACTGATCTGCAAAGCCGCGCAAAAAATTGCCTGTTCCGAATTGGATGATTTTTTCATTCATATCAATCACCGAATTTTATAAGAAGTTTTGTAAGCGAGCCGTCATTATGCGCAAGTGCCTGAAACGCGTCCGCAGCGTTTACAGCGTCATAAATTCCGCTTACCATTTTCATTATATCAACTTTTCGGCTCAGCGCAAGTTCAATCAGTTCCTCAAAATCCTTGGTATATGCGTTTCTGCTGCCGAAAAGATTGAGTTCTTTTTTCAGGATAACGGAGTGAACGAAAGTGGTTTCCCGCTTACCATTACCGATCAGAATAACATTTGCACCCTGCGCAGCCTCGTTGATGCAAGACAGAAATGTTTCCGGGGCGCCGCAAGCCTCCACACAAACATCAAAGCCGTTTCCTGCTGTGAAATCCAAAGCAGTTTTATGAAGATCTGTTTCATCCACATTCACAACGCAGTCCGCTCCGTATTGCGAAGCGGCAGTAAGACGGCTTTTGAGTTTATCTGCAACCATAACTCGGGCACCCATGGATTTTGCTTTCAGTAAAGCAAAAAGGCCGATCGGGCCGGCACCGACGATTAAAAGATTGTCTCCGGGATTGACCGTTGCTCTTGAAAGCGCGTGGCAGCTAATGGAAAACGGTTCTATAAGCGCAAGTTCTTTCGCGCTAAGTCCCCTGCCGTTTATGATCCTTTCCACAGGCATGGTTATGTATTCCTGAAAACTGCCGTCTCGCTGAACGCCCATCGTCTGATTATCCACGCAGGCATTTACAAGGCCTTTTTTACATGCATAGCATTCTCCGCAATTAAAATACGGATTGCAGGTAACTACATCTCCCGCTTTAAGGCCTCTGTCATTTTGCGGTATCTGCTCAATTTTTGCTGAAAATTCATGCCCGGGTATTCTGGGATAGGTGGTAAACGGTTGATTACCCGTAAAAGACGCAACATCTGCACCGCAGATTCCGCAATACAGCACCTTTAAAAGCGCTTCTCCGTCTTTTGGCACCGGTCTCTCTTTTTCAATGATTTCAACTTTACCCGGTTCTGCTATGATTACTGCTTTCATTTATTTCCCCTCATCCAAATACTTTTTATTCCAAATCACCGCTGTTTTAAGCGGCGCACCTTTGCAAAAGATCCTGGTTTCATAGGCGCTGATCGGATCTGATAGGAACGTTTCTTTATCTATCAGGTCAACCAGTTCATCAAATCGGCTTTTTGCAAGGATTTGAATCGCTTCTTTCATATGCTTTTCAGTGAAATTAATGGAAGACAGGATCACCTGATTCTTAAAACCGAAAGGCATAGTATCGAATTCAACTGTAGGTCCGAGTGAAAAACTGTTATAGATACCGTTACAGCCGAGCGCACCATATTGAAACGCAACGCGATGTTCGGCGTCGTTTCCGCTTGTTCCTACAAATACGGAAGCAGTGCCGCCGAGCCTGCTGACAATTTTTTCAGCGATCTCGTCTTCACGCAGATTGCCTGCACAAAGATATTCGGCACCCACGGTTTGAACCGCAAACGCTGCCTTGGGCGAATCCGCCGCACTCCGCGCAACAAAAAGGATCTTTGCATTTTTATGGTTTCTTCGTATCTGATCGCCTATAAAAAGGCCTGTTGTGCCGAGGCCGTAGATCACTGTGCGGTTAAACGTTGCCTCTTTTGCAATCTCTATTGCCTGCTGCGCACTGCATTTTCTGTGTGCCATAACAATTCTGAAATTCTGCGCTGCGCCGATATCGCACATTCTTTCATGCTGGAATATGGCACAGGCATATGGGTCAGAAAACACAAGTTTTTTTGCAAGAGTCAACGGAAGTTTTTGTATGTATTCATATTCATCCGGCAGATGCAAAAGCATATCCGGATTAAAGTATCCCTGATCGCAGAATATGCCGTCTGCACCGTCGCACCCATATTCAAAATAGGTTTCGTCCTCCGTAAACCGTGTGGGATCAAAACTATCTCCCCCGCGGATCAGCACGATAGCAAACCTGTTTTCAGAAGGCACCCAAACGACCCCTTCGTGACCGTTGATCAAACGGTTCTGCCCGGATGGAAATTTTTTTGACAGCAAATGTTTTCTGCCCATATTCATCAGTTCATGATCTGTGCCGCAAAATCCGCAAAAAACAGGATAAGCCAGTACCCCCTCTTTGGCAGGCTCGCCCCGAAGACGCTGTCTTGCAGGATTAATCAGTTCTGTTTTGCCGTATCTTAAAGGAAATTTTTCATCATTTACAAAATAAGTGCCATAAGTATTCAAATTATTTCCGCCCTTTAAAACTCTTTTATTTCAAGATTAACATTATTGTTTTGATCCAGTGTGATCAAAAGACCGCCGAGTTCTTTAAAAGTAAAATTACAGTTATACGAACTTTTAGTGTAATAACACATTTTTACGCCGTCATACTCGGTAATAAAGTTATTTAAATGATCATGGCCGGCAAACATGTGTGTTCCGCCGTTGTTTTTGAACGCGTCAAAAAATCCGTCGTTCACAGCGGCTGTGCAAGAATCTTCCATGCGAAGCCCCATTTCAAAATTATCCGTAAGTTCCTTGTATTCCGGAACCGGAACATGCATAAACGCCATATTCGGAACCTCCCTGCCGCTGGTTTGATTGATTCCGTTTACAGCCCATTTATACCATTCGATCTGGTTTTCACCAATACCGCCGTCCGTGATCTGACCATCCACAACACGGAACTGCCCGTCATCAAACAGGAACAGAGAATAAACCACTTCACCGTTTCTTGTTAAGTTTAAGATATAGTTGCCCATTCCGTTCATACCCTCAGGGCCGCTTTTAAACAGGCAGTGTTCACTTGCTTCATAGATTTCGGCAAGTTTGGCTTTATCCGCCCTGCCCTCATAATCATGATTTCCGAAAACGGGCGCCCAGGGTATTTCAAACTGATCCATAAAATCACAAAACTGCTGGGTGCATATATCGTTCCAAGCTGTTAAGACAGTATCTCCGCCGACAATGATCAGACCCGGATTGACCTCTTTGATCAATTGCTTAAGCTGAATCCTGCTCATGCCGTCCAAAATAAAATTCATTCCGAACTCTGCGGCAAATGTGGCGTGATTGCGGATATGCACATCCGTCAGGCAAAGAATTTTAAAATCATCGGAACCGGCATCGATCTCCTGCGCGTAATCCGGTGTGTATACATCGTTGGGAGACCAAGGGTCGCATACAGCAATACCTTTTTGCTCCTTAAGCGCAACAGAGGCAAAAACAGCATTGCAAACCGCGGCAATTACAAGAATTGCCGCAATGACAGCAAGAATGATCTTGACAGCTTTAAACCCGAAAAATTTTTTAACCGCATTCATATCGATTCTCCTTTATTCATAAATAAAGTTTTATAACTGTTCAATCCGAAATGGTATGTATCCAGCGCATAAGCCCTGCCTAAAGTTTGAGACGCACTTTCATAATCTTTTTTGCCAAAAAGGCCCAGTGCTTTCATAAACAGGCAGTGCACTTTATTTTGCTTGTTAAGATCTTCATCAAACACAAGAAAATCAGGAAACGAAACAGCAAAATAGTCTATTTTGATCTCATCATCCATATGCTGCTGCGCGTATTCTATAAGCCGGTTAAAGCGCAGATCCGCCTCTTTTGCTTTACCGAGTTTCAGCAAGGCAAGACCTTGGCAGAAAATGGTCTCCGGCGGCTGATCGTTGTAATAGACGGCGCTTTGCGGCTGAGAAAGGCCTGTAGAGGCTTTTACAAAATATTCGTTTGCCTTAGCCGGCTCTCCGGATCTTTCGTACGCTATACCAAGCAAAAGATTTAGAAGATTTTCCTGCGCACCGAATAATTTTCCTTCCCCGAGATTTTCGGGATAAGTAAAAGTTCTTTCCAAAAGGGCGATGGCATCGGCATACTCTTTGGAATCGATCTTTGCTTTAGCCATGGCGCAGAGCGCAAACACATACTGCCGCGGCGCTTTTCCTTCTCCGCCTTCCCAAGGGTGAAACTTATGATCCGCAAGCGCACTGAGTGCCTCTGCATATCTGCCCGTCAAGTTGAGCAGTGTGATATACTCAATATAAAGATCATCGCGTGCACAAACAAGATCCATATATTTCCCAAGAAAGGAGAGCCTTTGCTGCGGCGGCATCTGCATTTTTTTATGCAGTTGATCCAGTTCCATAAGCACTCTGCCGTCTGTTTTATCCAGCGCAAAGGCAGTTTCCAGTTCATTCAGCGCTTTTTGCGCGTTATGATGCTTATTGAAGTAAGCCAAACCCAGATTGCGGTGCGCGGTGGGAAAATCCGGCTTTAACTTTACAGTCTTTTCCCAGCAGGCAACGGCATCTTCATATCTCTTTTTATCATAATACAGGCAGCCAAGATAGTAATTTGCCATGGCGCTTTCTTTATATTCTGCCGCTTTTTCAAGGACGGTCATATCCGGCAATCTGTGCGGAAAACAAAGATAACTGCTTGCCGATTCTGCCTTTTCCGTATGAAGTTCAGCCTTTTCCTGATCACCAAGCAATCTGTAAAGATCCGCAAGATGATAATGAACCATCGGATGTTCTGTATCATCTTCCTCAAGAATGCGTATTGCATCTTCATAAAACCCGCCTGCCTTATATTCAAGCGCGATCTCGATTGCTGTATCTGTTCTGATTTGCGGCATTTTTCCGCAGATACGCAAACTGATCATATCCATAGGATCAAGGGATAGCGTTTCTTCGCAGCGTTTTACGGCCTCTTCTTGCTTGCCGAGTTTTTGAAGAATCAGCGCTTTGAGATCCATAGAACGGTAATTTCTTGCATTTTTAATCAGTGAATTTTCTATATGTTCAAGCGCTTTGCCGTACTCCCCTTTTTGGGCGCAAATGCATGCAAGGTGATAAAATGCAGATTCGGCGCAGGCACTGCTCCACGTTGCTTTATACAGAGCGTCATAGCTTTCGCTGAGTCTGCCCTGATAAAGCAGAGACACGCCGAGGTTCAGATACGGTTCGCTGTCATACGGGTTTGGATTAGAGCGGACGGACTTTTCGACCGCCTTTCTGAAATACGTTTCACTTTCGACAAACAAGCCTCTTTTGAGCAAAAGTTTTCCGTAAGCGTTATTGAGCCGTATATCTGTATCATCCCGCCTTAAGCCTTCCAGATAATAATCTTCTGCATTATAGGTTGCATGGCGGTACTGCTCAATATGCAATCCGTAAAGATAAAGATCTTCGCAGCTCTTGCAGTCTTTTGGCAGCGGAGGGCACACAGCCGGAGCGGTGGGCTCCTGCTTTTTGCCGTTTATAACATAATTCATGATAAGTCTATTATTTTTCAGTATTCTGATCTCATTTACGTGATCCGCGTTCTCGGCTTTGATCTCGGCAGCAGCGCAAGGGTGCATACAAAGGACTTCACGCTGCACACTGCCCTGATCGTGCACGATCTCTACCGTAATATCGCCGATGTCACTCGCAGCGCAAAGATGAACGGCTCCGTTTTCATAATTCATGGCAATATCTTTATTTGCATTATGAACCGTTCCGATAGATCTGTACGGCATGAAATACTGCGTAAACGTTTTTTCTTCCATAGGGCTTAAAAACGTAAAATCAGGCTGATTATCCGTATAGCAGCCAGTCATCAGTTCCACATAAGGGCCGTCTGAATCGGTAAGATTTCTGTCCCACGCTTTGCCGAAATCACCGCAGCCCCAGGTCCATTGTTTTTTACCCGGTGCAATATGATGATCGGCAACGTGAAGTATGCCGGCTCCGATGCCGTCATCATAACCGCCCACAAAATCATAATCGGATTTTGCCGCCATGTACGAAGTGGGAACGGGAATATTCTTATAACGCGAAATATCCACGCCTTTGCTGTAATCCACTTTATAATAAGTGCCGGTTGCTATCGGGAATGTGGACGACGCCCGCTTGCCGTGATCCATAACGGTTGTTACATCCGGCGGAAAGATCGTGCGGGTATGATCATTTACCGCAACCGCCGGATTTGCCCACCACAAAAAGGTCTGCGGCACAAAAGTACGGTTATAGACCTGCGCTTTGATCTCTATATACGCACTGTTCGGATACAGAGTGAAACGCACGGTGCCTTTCGTGCGAAACATAGTTTCGATCTCGCTCATAACAATGGTTGCCGAACCGTCAGAATTTTTAAAGTATGTAAAATCAACAGGATCAAAAGTGCTTGGCCGGTGATGCTGCGGCCAGTTAAATTCAATTCCTCCGGATATCCAAGGACCGGCAAGGCCAACAAGCGCCGGTTTTATAACGTGATTATAATAAACAAAATCATAGCCGTTCGTTTTATCCGTTGCGCGCTGGATTCTGCCGCCGATCTCCGGCATCATCATCACCTTAATAAAATCATTTTCAAGAAAAACGCAGGTATACGCCTTATCGCTTTTTGTATCATAAATTTTATCTATAACAGGATGGGGATATACTTTACCGGAAGAGCCCTGATACACTCTTTTTTCAAGGAACATGGGATTCTTATCCGGTTTCCCCACGCCATATGTTGGGATCTTAACTTTTTCTTTCCAAACTTTTACATCTGAATACTTCTGCATAAAGCACCTCTGGTCACAGTTATTTATGGTTTAATTATATAATAAACAAGCATAAATTTATTGCGAAAAAGAACCGAATAATTTAGAAATTCTATCACAAGAAAAACAAAATCGCTGCATGATTATATAGTTGGATTTCTAAAGAAAAAAATAGATTTTAATAAATGCAAAAATGAAAAGTATGTTAGAATAAATATAAACAGTTGTCTTGTTTTGCGTTTAACAGGCATGTATACTCTGCAAAAAAACGCGCTAATATCTAACAGACAAAATCCAAATATATTTATAATCAATGCCATGGAGAAGATCATGAAAACAAAATCAATACATTTTAGCAATACAATAAAAAACTGGGATGAAGCGCTCCCTTTGGGGAACGGCGATATGGGCTGCCTTGTATGGAACAGCGCCGACAAACTCAGATTCAGCCTTGACAAGGGCGGAATATGGGACTGCTCTAATCCGCCCGAGAATCAGGAGAATTTTACATATGCAGATATTCAAAATGCAGTAAGAAAAGGAAAGCAAAAATATCTAAATAAAAAATATGACAAATGTTATAATAAACCGACCCCCACTAAACTGCCCGCAGGCAAAATGATTTTGAATTTAGGGGTTACAGATCCGGTTATTTCCGATCTGGATTTCAACACGGCAGAAGCACGCATAAGCGCAGGCAATGTTTTGCTGAGAACTTTTATTCACGCAGAATTCTGCTGCGGCATGATAGAGATAAACAAAACAGGGATTGATCTTACCGTTGAGAATCCTGCATACGGCAGTGAACGCAAACCAATTTTCAGTTTTATTTCACGCGGAACGGTTCAATCCCTGAAAAATCTGCATTACCCTAAGCCGGAACATCACATTGCAGCCGCAGGCGGAATCGTATACAAATATTTCATTCAGCAAACCAAAGACATCTTTTACGGAATCATAACGGCAAAAATGGAGATTAACGGAAAAACACTGATTGCGTTCACTGTTGGATCCGGCAAGAGCAAAGCGTTTATTAAAGAATGTTTAAAAACAGTTACCGGCGCAATAGAGGCAGGATATGACGAACGATTCAAAACGCACTGCGCCTGGTGGAAGATGTACTGGGAAAAAAGTTCTGTAACACTTCCTGATAAACTTTTAGAAAAGCAATGGTATCTAAATAATTATCTGCTTGCATCATGCAGCAGAAACGGTCATTTTCCGATGCCATTGCAAGGGGTTTGGACAGCGGATAACGGCTCCTTGCCGCCGTGGAAAGGTGATTATCATCATGATCTGAACACAGAAATGTGTTATACGAGTTACTTAAAGGCAAACCATCTGGAACAGGGCGAGTGCTTTATAGACTATCTTTTGAGCCTGACTGACGCAGCTAAAAACTTTGCAGAGAAATTTTATAACGCAGACGGCCTGTGCCTGCCGTCCGTAATGGACATAGAAGGCCACGCCTTAGGCGGCTGGTGCCAGTATTCATTATCCCCTATCAATCAACTATGGCTGTGCAACATCATGGCGCACCACTATTTTTATACAAAAAACCAAAACTATCTTGCAAAGATATATCCGTACCTAACGGAAACAGGTAAATTTCTGCTGAGTATTCTTACAGAAAAAGACGGAAAATATAAACTGCCGCTTTCTACCTCCCCGGAGATTCATGACAACTCCAAACAGGCGTGGCTGACGCCGAACTCCAATTATGATTTGGCTTTAATGCGCTGTTTTGCAAAAAACATGATCAACATCTGCACGCAGGCGAATGATGCGCACGCCGCAGAAGAATGGAAGAATCATCTTTCAAAATTTGACGAACTTGCAGTAAACGAAAACGGCGTATTAATGCTTAGTCCGGACGAAAGCCCATATGCATCGCACAGGCACCATTCGCACTGCATGGCAATCTATCCGCTTAGGACCTTGGAATATACAACCGGGAAAAACCGCAGAATAATTGACAATACAATAAAAGATATTGAAAAGCACGGCAAAAGTGAGTGGGTTGGATATTCCGCCGCTTGGATGGCACAGTTTTACATTATTCAGCACAGAGGAGAAGACGCCTGCAATCTTCTTCATGATTTCTTTCATTATACATGCACAAAAAACGGATTTCACGTTAACGGAGACTACAAGCGAAAAACCGAATACAAATTGAAATACAGGCTGTTTACGCTTGAGGGAAATTTCTTAGCGTGCGACGCCATTCAGGAAATGCTCCTATATAGCGAATGGGATAAGATCCGGTTATTCCCTGCCGTTCCGAAAGAATGGAAAGATGCCGAATTTGCAAATTTCAGAGCCTACGGCGGACTTTTGATAAGCGCAAAAATGCAAAACGGAAAAATAACTTATTTTAAGGCAAAAGCAACGGAGGATACAGAGTTTATTCTGGAAAATGATCTGACTTTCCTAAAATCCGATACGGTTATAACTGACAAGAAAATCACACTCCGTAAAGGAAAAACGCTTATAGCGCACATCTGATTTTACAAACATGTTACGAATCAAATCCCAAGAGCGGCATAAAAAAATCCACGGCAGGCAGGCCGTGGATCTTTTTTTACTGTTTATTTGGATTGAAACCGTCATAACCCTGAGAATAATACTTTTCATCAAAAGGAATATTGGTGGCGATCCAAGTTGTTCTTTCTTCCAACGTTTGCTCACCATGACCCGTGCCGAGTCCGCCGTGATCATTGGCAAACACCACAAGCCATTCCTCATTATAATTCTGTTCCCTTTCGCTGACAGCCTGAAGGATAGAATACGCATACATATCGCAGTTGATAACAGCGCCGGTATACTCCGTGCTTTCACCGAATCCGTAACTGTGGCCGGCTGAATCGATATTATGGAATATGCCGCAGATAATATCGTCTCCTGCCTCCATTCTTTGCAGAATATAGTCCCGCATTCCGGTATCATAAGGCGAAGAAGAGGACGGCGTTTCAGGCGCAACATAATTATAAAGTTCCAGTGTTTGCGCGTTTGTTTTCTTTAACTTATCTGCTTTCGTGCGGTCTATATCACAAAAATGCATTGGCAGATCATTCTGCATAACATATTTGACTTCTTCTGCAAAATTTACATCAAAGAGCTGATCCCAATCAAACGCAAGTGACGTATCCAGCCCTTTTTCCGCAAATTCAAGCATATACGATTTATACTCCAGATTTTTCGCATCATCATTCGTTTTGATGCCGTGTTTGCTGCCCCAAACGCCGGTAAAATGAGAAGTCCAGCTGGCGGAAGTAGAAGTGGTCTGCTCCGTATCCGTACCCGTCTCTCCGCCGCAATACGCAACATACAGCCCACCGGTTTTCATGAGTTCACCGATTCCGCTGACGCCCGTTTTTGCATTTCCGGAACCATCAAGCACATAAGGCAAAGCATCTATGCGCATACCGTCGAAACCAACAAACAAGACTTTTCTGATCTTCCCCTCGGGAGATACCGCATTGCCGTTTTCAATTTGGCAGGCATCCAAAAAATCATGAACATGATGATAGGTGTTGTATTCGGGAATTGCTGAATCCGTTGTATTTTTAAAATATGTATACTCAGATACCTTTTGCAGATACTGCGGATCACTTACCGGCTGATCATCCTTTTTACAAGCCGTTAGCGACACCGCCGCAACAGCAGCCGAAATCAATATTGCTGACGCAGATACAAACCATTTTGAAAGTTTCACATAAATACCCCCTGCTCTTTTATGCTTTCATTGTACTATGATCAAATAAGCAAAAATTACGAAATATGACCATGTTTTTTAGAAATCCGGCCATTTATGCATAAGATTGCCGCTATTACAATATTGCAAGAACAGGAAAAAATTATTCTGACAGATCTGTCAGTTTTACATGTTCGTCTAAAAAGACATCATCACTTAGATGCAAACGATGCATTTTTATATCCTGATCACAGATAACCTCATAAACCTTTCCGTTTTTCCATTTAAAACTGATCTTTGCGCCGCCAACCAGCATATTTTTCACTTCGCCTTTTTGCGCAAAAAGAGCAGGCAGTGCGGGCAGCAGATCAATCACGCCGTTTTCCTCTGCAAGGAGCATTTCATTGATTCCCGCGGCAAAACCAAGATTGCCGTCAATCTGAAAATAATTCGGCGGATGAACGCAAAACAAATTTTCAAATACGCAGTGGGCAAACATATTGGTCATTACGGCCAAAAAGGTTTTGCTGTCCCGCAGACGGGCAGCAAGACACATTGCCCATGCCGCTGACCAGCCGATATGCTGCTGCGTAAAACGCAGACGGTGTTCAAATCGTTTTTGAACCGCAGCAGTATTTTTCTTGTCATCGTAAAAACCGATCAAATTTCCCGGGTAAAACGAATACAGCGGTGAAAAATGGCGATGCCCTTTTTCTGGGTACTCAAACTCTTTATGCCATTCACAAATACCGTTTTGACCGGTTTGAAACGCATACAACAGCGGCGCTTTTTGTTTAATATCGGAAACAAGCTGATCGTCCTCCGTGATCTCCAAAGCGTTTTTAAACACCTGTTTCACAAGGCCCATATCAAAGGCGGAACCAAAATCCAGTTTGCACTTTTTAGAATCATGATAAAAACTGTTTTCCGGCGAGACAGACGGACAAATCACATATGCACCTTCATGCATAACAAGGAAATCACAGGCAAATTTCGCCGCCTCTGTAACAATTACGCGAATCTTATCTTTATATTCTTCAAGGCCGCCGTTTTTAAAGTGCGTATAGATCTCATTGGCAAGCCACACACCGCAAAGCGGCGCAAACATATAACTGGCACTGCCTTTTACAGGCGAAGTTTTGCGCCAAAGATCCACATTATGGTTGCATGCAAATCCGCGGCAGCCATAATTGACCTTTGCTGTTTTTTTGCCGTTTTGGACTGTTTCATATACCATTTCTATCAGCGGCTCAATACAGCCGGAAAGCCCCGATCTTGAAGCAAACCAATAATTCATCTGCGTATTGATATTGACTGTGTAATTACTGCTCCAAGGTGGGCGGAGGGAATCATTCCATATTCCCTGAAGATTCAGAGGCTGACCGCCTTTCCGGCTGCCGGAGATCATCATATATTTTGCGTAATTATATAACAGTTCAGCCAGATCTTTTATGTTTTCACCTGATCTTACTTTTTTTATCAGTTCTGTTGCTGTGCCTGTATACGTGTTGCCGAACGAAACGCTTTGCGCGTTAAACAGTGCGCTGAAATCAGCGGTATGACGTTCTTTCAGAACCTCAAAATCTTTATGGACCTTTTGCATAGCCGTGATACACTTTTGCATAACTTTTGCCCTGTCTGCACACGGCATTTGATCAAATCCGTTAAACCCCGTTTCGGTAACAAAATACAAGGTGAGATCTCTTGCGCCATTTACAGTAACACTTTTTCTATTGTGTTTTACAACGCCGTCTGTTTTAATGCAGGTCTGAAGGCAGAAAGCCATACCTTTCTTTTCGTTATACCGAATCGGGTAGAGCTCCCTGAAAAGATAATTCGGGGCAGCATAATCCGGCGCATTGCCTGATAAAAAGAGAGAATCGCCGTCAACAAAAACGCTGCTTTTAAGTTTGCTTTTTGCAGTGATCTTAACGGAAAACGGTTTCTTTGCCTTTATTCTGTAAACAGAGACACGATCCGGATTGGAAGAAAACGCTTCTGCCAAACAGCCGTCTGACGAAACAGTATGAATAGCGTTTTTCATATCCAGACTTCTTGCATAATGATTTTGATTTATATTTTTAAATTTAAGATCAATCTCTCCGAGCGGCATAAATGCCTCGCTGTAAAAACCCGTCAGTTTTTTCTCACACAGCAAATCCGCCTCACTGTTTCTGCCCTCGAAAATCAGTTTTCTAACCTCGTTCAGATATTTTAGACTTTCAGCAGAATCGTAATTTTTGGGGTAACCTGACCACAAAGTGCCGTCATTAAAACAAAGTTTTTCCTTTTGAAGCGAGCCGTAAATCATAGTGCCGGTAAATCCGTTTCCGATTGGCAGCGCTTCATTCCAGCGTTTTGCCGGAACATCATAATAAATCGTATACATACTATTCTCCGTTCAACAAAGGATATGTCTTTAAAAATTCCGCTTAACATTATGATCGGCGGTTACATGATTACAGTTTTTCATTTTCATAAACCCGTTTGCATACTGATTCTCTTTGATAAGAATAGAATCCGCATCCTTTGCGCTGACAGCATGCCCGTTATATTTTTTAAAGCAGTTGCTTTTGATACGGATATTTTTGTGGACAGCGCCTTTATATTTTGCGTTTTCCGGTTTTATCAGAATAACATCTGCTCCGCAATAATCAAAATTATTGTTTTCAATCGTAACGTCGCGGCACGGCCCGCTTTCATACCAGCTTTTTGCGTCATCAGATAAAAGCACGCCGCTCATGGTTGTGCTGATAAAATGATTATTTTTGATGTTGACTTTGCCTCTTGTTGTGATCAATATTCCCCTGGTAATGATCCGGTTTACTGTGTTATTGACAAAATCAAAATCCGGGCAGGCATCCGTATCCTCTATCACCATACCGGATTTTGCATGAACACAGGTATCCAGCGTTAAACGGATCTCATAAGGATTGCACAAATCCGAACTTTGGATCACTGCAGAACCGCTGCTAAGCAGGGTTTTCGGATCAACAAAAACGATTCTGTCCCCTGTTTTTAGAGGATTAAATCCGTAAGACTGCGGGTGCATAAAACGAACCGTTACCTGATCGTTGTTTGTTTTAACGATCTTGAAATGTATACCGTGCACATTTACACAATCATCGCCGGCGCCCTCAAACAAGTTATTTTCTACACGAACTTTTCCGCGGCACATGCAAATCTGCATAAAATCTGCCATAGAGGCAATTTTAAGCGGCCCGCTGCCCGGAGAAAATTCACAATTTTTCACGGTTAGATCACTGCTGCTCTGTGCAACAAAAGCAAGCGAGTAATTAAACCTTTGCTTAATATGATCCAGTGTTACGGAGGAACATGCGTTTATAAATATTCCTGCATGCAAACGGCGTGCATCATAAATATAGAATCTGTCCCCCGCTTTAAACCTTGCCGTGCAGGGGAAATACGCCCGGATTCTGTTATTGCCCAGATCTTTGTAGCGGACAGCGGTAAACAACGGGTGCTGCGTTCGCTTTATTTGATTGGGAGTATTCTGCCTTACTAAGCCCGTCCAAAACGCTTTTGCGGCATTTTCATCCGCGCGCAGACGATAATCTGTTCCGCAAAAATAAGGCTTTCCACCGGCAAATTGAATGCTTGAATCCGTATCCGCCTGAAAGTCAACACGAAACATATCTTTTTTTAATACTTTAAGCTCATGCATATCGGGAGACTTGTGACGGATCTCTATATTTTTAATTGTTAAATTATCACAGCGTTCTGCCGCTATATTGGTAATTTTACCGTCTATAATCCATGTTGAGCCGGCGCCGTCCACAACAAGATCGCGGATATCAGATAAGTAAAACGCAACGGATTGCATGTGGGGCAATTCATGCTCTTTATATTCGGACTCTGAAACAGTATTCGTAATAAAAAGTTTATGCTTTTGGCATCTATCCGCTGCTATGTAATACTCCCCTTTTTCAAAAATAACAGTCTTTTCCCCTTCAATATTTTTTATATGATCAAAAAGGTCAATTAATTTTTCTGAAACATCAAAACCCGGTTTAATATCAAAATCCGCAGCAAATATTTTTTGCATAATTACCTCCCGCTACATAAAGAATCTTGAATTATTTTTTTCGAAAATTTGACATTGCCTGAATTTGATTATATAATGAATACCAGTTGAAAACATTAGAAAACGCATCTTGCTTTTTAGAAATCCTATCAGAGGGAGCGGTAATTTTGAAATCAAACGAACAAGGCGTTTTAAGAAAGTCGGAGGTCTATTTTTCCTCACCGTCGCAAACGGCAAAAAAACTTTATTACTATCCGATCAGCGCAGGGCATTTTTTTTTGTGTAAACGGGTATCATTTGACACGAAAAAACTATAACAGTCTTTTAATCACCCATATTTTGGATGGTAATTTTACATATGTTAAAAACGGCAAACATACAACGGCGCATAAAGGCGATACCGTTATTCTGGACTGCTATAAACCGCATGAATATTACACAGAAAACGGGTTTGAATCCATATGGGTCCATGTAAGCGGCAGCAACTCTTATGAATTATTTGAAGAAATTGAAAAAAACAACGGCACTTTGATCAAGTGCAAAGATATTCATTATGTTGAGAAACTGCTTTTCAGAATCTATGACAGTATTAAAGGCGATACCCCGCCGAGTGAGCTGAGAATATCTGTAGATATTTACAAGTTATTTGCCGAACTGCTTAATTTTCAGACCACCAAAAGTCTTGGTGAAAACAATTATGAAGATACTGTGCAGCAGGTAAAAGAATATATTTCAGACCATTTAAGTGAAAATCTGACCGTTAATGAACTTGCCATGGCAGCGCATATGAGCGCATCTCACTTTTCCAGAATCTTCAAACAGCAAACAGGATTCTCCCCCTATGATTACGTATTAATATTCCGGCTGAACAGGGCAAAATTTTTACTTAAAAATACGGATCTATCTGTTTCAACCGTAGCATATAAAACAGGTTTTAACAGCGAATCGAATTTTATATACTTTTTTACGGAAAATGTTGGCATTTCGCCCGGAAAATTCAGAAAACTCAAATTCTGATTCTGATTACCAATCCGTTAAAACGATCACTACACAACAGTTAAGACCCTCATATGATTTCATTTTATCATATGAGGGTCTTTTTTTCTATACAAATTTCAAAGAAAGGGAAAAGCACTGCCGATTTCTCAGCAGCGCTTCCCAAATGGAGTAATTTTGACGAATTACCGATTACTCAGTAATTTTTTTCTTTGAAAACAGAACGATATATACAAGTGCCAGACCGGAAATAACGGCTACCATAGCGCTTGCCCCGTTATAGAATCAGCGGTTCTGCCCGTATTCGGAAGATCCGGATTATTGGAGTTAACAGCCGGTAATTTGCCGTTAGTTGTTGTAGGCTCTTTGCTGCCTGTTGTGGGTTCATTTCCGGTTGTAGGCTCGTTGCCGGTGGTCGGCTCTTCAGGAGTCGGATCCGTGGTGGGTTCTTCAGGAACAGGATCTTCTCTGCCGGCAAGAGTCTGCACCATATCCAGAAGTTCATAAGCCATATCATCGTTGCTCATGCTAAGCATCGGAATTACGGCAGCCTCAACATCTGACGGAATTTCAGTTTTGATAAGGGACTCAAGCAAACTAAACGCTGCGTCACCCTGAGGATCATCGATCGCAAAGATAAGTTTGTTTTTGTTTACGGAAATCAGTTCATAGAGCCAATCATAAACTGCCTTTACAAGATCGGCATTATCTTCTGTGTCAGCAACATGAGAAAGATCGATTTCAGGAATCGTGATTAGGCTTGTAACCGCGCCGGCACCCAAAGCATTAAGGATTTCGGGAATAGCGGCATTGAGGTCTACAAGTCCGTCCTCGCCCGGTGCAAGGCAGGCAACAGCCTTAGCGATTTTATCAATCGTTCCGCTGATTGAGCCAAGATCCAGGCCTAATGTGCTGGAAAGAACGGAAAGAATATCATTCAAATTGCTGAATATACCGTTCAAACCAGTGCAAAGCGTTGCAAAATTCTCGCCATCAAGCGCAGTGCGCAGCATGTCAAGAATATTGTTTACGGCATCATTATCTTCAAAAACAGCGTTTACGATGTTATGAACATAAGTTTCTGCGCCGGCTTCATCGCCCTGGAAGGTGGCGAAACCAAGAACATCCCCTGCAGTTCTCTCCTGCTCAATGCCAAGAGCGGCACAAACGCTGTCAAGACCGGCAGCAAGTTCGTTAGCCTGTTCGCCCATACCAAATAAAGGAATCATGATAAGCGTTTGCATTACGTTTGGCATCAGGATGAAATCAACAATGTGATTGAGCGCAGCTGCAAACTCGGACTGAGAAGAAATCTCGATCGGATTTTCGGCAAAGAATGCGTTAAGCGTATCCGCCGTAACCGTTCCGTCTTCCTCTGCATAATCCGGAAGATTTGCAAAGATTTCAGCGTCGTAGTCAACATAGCACTGTGCCGTGTCTGAGCCGTTCTGGCCGCTTGTGTTAATGATTGAACTAAGCGCAGGCATTGCCGCCCAAATCATCTCAATTGTGTCTCCGGTAAGAACCGTGTTTAAAAGCGTATCTGCATCTTCAATCAGAAGAGCAAAATCTTCTTTCGGCGCTTTCCACCGTAAGTAGGCTGATATGCAGCCTGTGCTGAGATGGTTGCAGTCATTGCGGAAAAAGCCATAACAACTGCAAGGATAAGACTTAACAGTCTTCTACTTTTCTTTGTTTTCATATTATTTATCGCTCCTTTCAAAATATTAATATAAAAACAAATTCCGAATTGAAAATAAACCTAACAATATATAATCATCAAGTTTATTTTACTTCCACTTAAATATAGCACAAGCATATAGATTATTCTTTAGAAATCCCGCTATAGTATTTAGATATTCTATCATCATTGATAATACTTTAACAATTTAATGTGAATGTCTATACCACATGGATCAGAGTTGCAAGTAAATTTTAACAAAACAGCTCGATTAAAATACTTGCTCTTTCTTTATTACGGAAGCCTTTTTCAGTTCCAGTTTATCTGAATGCAACGGAATGATGATCTCATTATAAGCATTGGATATGCCGTGTTTTGTTTTCGGAGCCGTTCTGATGATCAGATCAGAGCCGTTTTCGATATATTGCTGATAATCACGTAAACACATTACAAGCTTTCGGTCTATATTAAAATAATCATTAATGAGCGTTTTTCCGCTAAACACCTGAAGATTCAGACCCGTAAAATAAAACTCAAGCATAATATCGAAATGCTCTTTTAAAATATCTTTCGGTATTTTGAGCCTGTAATAACTGCGCCTGCCGGTGGAATAAAGGTAAAAATTATGCGGCAGGGAAACTTTATCGCACTTCGTCAGGCTAAACTCATTTTTCAGATCCGTATCCGTAATCTTTTCGCAAAAAACAGTTTCGCCGTTTGCATAAACCGTGCCGTCTGATAGTATGGGCTTATGATGGATAAACCAAAACTTTTTTGCATCCTCATACGAAAGAACGATCAGTTTAACATTGCCAAACTCCGTGCCGTTTTCCGAAAAATCAAGGGGATACTTTTTTCCGTTTACGGAAAACACAGGATCCATTCCTTCACACTGCGCAAACCAGCAAACAATTTTGCCGTTCTCTTCATATTTAACAACGGGCTGCGCAAGGATATAATCAAAATCAACATCCCCTATTCGGATATTAAAGGGATAAAAGAACATGGAACCGGCTTTTATATCTACCGGCGGCAAATGCACCGTCTTTCCGCCGATCTCAAACGTTACACGCACATCGTAAAAATCTTTATATCTAAGCCCTTTTTCATAGGTGCCGGAAAAGAAATAACCGCTTGCATTCTCATCAGCCCGAACAGAGCATTTCAGAAAAGAAATATCACAAGGATCAATACTTTTCCATTTTGGAAAATAAGCCTGTTTGGTGCAGATCTCACGATCAAAATCGGTGATGAAAAGATGCATCAGCCTAAGTCTGTCTCCATGATCACGGCAAATGCCATAACGGCTTAACGGCGCCTGAAAATCATAATCAATAACGGGCAGATCATTTGGATAACCGGTAATTCTGCTTTCCTGCAGCAAGCGGTCACTCGGATTTCTGCCGCCGCAGAACATATAGTAGCCAAGCCAGTTTACACCCGACGCAAATTTAGCGAATCCAACACCGTATCCGTCTTTTTCCGAAATAAACGGCCGCCTGTGCTGATCTGCCTGTACGCCAGGGCCGGTTTCGCAAGAGGCATACGGCACGTAATCATAAACGCTCTGATCCGCAACGTTGTTTTTATGCAGATCAGCGCCGATCTCATCTTCTGTTTTGCCGGGAGTGATGGCAAAGCGATTGTTTGGCTTAAGCGCATGCTTTCCCCTTGCCCAAGGTGCGTCCGGGTAGCCGCCCATCATGGGAAGAAAATCATCATCCGGTTTGCCGGACGGCCATGCCGTCATTGTAAAAAACGGCGTTTTAAAACCGATTTCTTCTGCGATTCGTCTTAAAGTTTTTATATGTTTGGTGGGGCCTGTGTATTCATTTTCAAGCTGAATACCGATCACCGTTTCCCCATCCATAAAATCTTTAACTTCCTGAAACAATCTTTTCCAGTAAATTCTGACCTGTTCCAGGTATTTTTTAGAATCCGTCCGCTTGCCCGGCATCAAATCGACAAAGAGCGGAAAACCGCCTCTTACCACCTCTCCGTGGCACCACGGGCCGATACGAAGAATCACAGGCATATGCAGATCTCTGCATAGGGAAAGAAAGGCATGCACATCCCGGTCTCCTGAAAAATCGTAAACGCCTTTTGCAGGATTATGATGATTCCAAAAAACATATGTAGAAATGGTATTCAACCCGCACGCACGCACTTTCAGTATGGTTTCGCGCCAGCGTTTCGCCGGCAATCTTGAAAAATGCACTTCACCGGCAATAACGGTATATGGTTTGCCGTTTTTGGTAAAATACAGGGTATTCACACCATAACTGCTTTTTATATTTGAATAGTTAAAATTGCCGGATTTAACCGGTTTGGGTTCTGCTTTGATCGTAATATTCATATAGGCACCTATTCGATTCCGTTCATAACAATATGTTCAATGTCCACAGCCTGATTTGCGCCGCTGCCGCTGATCGTTATCAACGTGCCGCCCGTTTCCTTTGCAAAATTCCACGGAACGGGCGACGGACCTGTTTTTAAGCCGTAAGTCATGGTAATGCCTTCATAGGTTATGCTTGCGTTATTCTCATGATCATGACCGCAAAACAGATACTTTGTTGAGCCGAGTTCCTTGCACTTATCAAAAAAGCCGGATTTCACAGGCGCAGCGCCGGGCAGATACGAACAGTAACCGAAACCATATTCCTCCGGGATCGTATAACTGCCGTCCTCCCCTTTTACGCCGTACATCTCCACCGCCTCACGGAATTCAGGCTGCGCAAAATGAGAGAATACCATAGACGGAACCGTTCTGCCTACGGATTCGGCAATGCCCTTTACGTTCCATTCATACCAGGCAATCTGCTCATAGCCCATATAAATCTCTTTTGTGGCGCCGTCATCATACTCCAAATACCTGCCGTTATCCAGCATAAATACGGAATAAACGGGATCGCCGTTTTCCGTTATATTGATCACATAATTTCCACAGCCGTAAAGATTGGACGGGCCTTTCTGCAGCAAGCAGTATTCGGATTCCATATACTGATCTGCCTGCCAGTTCAGGCTGTTTGAAGGAATCTCATTATCATGATTGCCAAAGGTTGGCGCCCACGGGATCTGATACTGATCCATATGCCTGATAAAATTGCTGATGGAAAAGCGGCTTGCCATGGCGGAAAGATTATCGCCGGGGAGCACGATCAGATCCGGATCCGTTTGCGCAACCAGCGCATCCATCTGATCATAGCATTCTTTGTTTTTAGAAAGATCCGCCCACAGCTGGGTATCGGTAAACATCAGAATCTTAAAATCATTTCGGTCTTTTTCAACAGTCTGCACCGCGGAAAGATCAAACGCCTCTCCCGCGCTCCAGACCTGCACATGTTTTTTACCGGTTAGCGGGAAAAACAAAACGCCAACGATCACAAGCGCTAAGATTAATAATACGCAAACGGCGATCTTCATGCCTTTGATTACCTTTGATTTTGAACTCATAACAAGCACCTCACAAATAACACAAAAGGAATCAATTTTATTTTACAATTAAAGAAACGAGAAAACTTAAGAAAAAAAATCAAATTATTTAGAAAAACTGCTATTAGCCAAAAGACAAACAAAAAACAGCGCCCGAGTGATAATCACTCGGGCGCTGCCCTGTTTACTTAAAATTCCTGTTCATCAAGTGTTTGAACACCCCAAGGATCAACACCTGTATCCGGGTTTTCACTGGTTGTAGTTAAAACGCTTTGCGTTTTAAACATTTCAATTTCAAAGGAAGGATCCATATAAAACTTTTTATTCATAACACACATCCTCCTTTTAGTTTACAGCCGTAACAACGCCGTTTTCACACTTGAAGATTCTTTCACAATACTCTACATAAGGAACGCTGATGCTGCCGGGCTCGCCGTCAGAAATATAATCTTTTGCATAACTTACGTAAGCGCGCATATAATAGGTTCCGCTTTCGCTGTTATTCAGCGTCATTGTGTATGTGCCGGAAGAAGTGCTATTGTTCCAATGCGCAATTCTGTTTGCAGGAACGGTATATGCCCCTTCCTGCCCCTTGCGGAGCGTTTCATCTGTTGAAACATCATCCGTTCTGGAACAAATAATACCAGCTTCAAGAACGGTTACACCCTCCGGTGCGGAATAATCACAGGAAAGTGTGAACTTCTTATTCTGGAAATATCCGGTGCCGTAAACAGCAGGAATATCTTCTGAAATCTGCTGTGCAATCTCAGCCGGAAGCGAACTCAGTTCACTTTGCGAGTACGCACGGTAATCCACAGATTCATTAGATGAGAAGTTTACAAAGTTTGCATCATAAGACGCAAGATAGATCTGACCGCCGACTACACGCGTCCAAACGCTGCCTTCCGGCGCCTCGAAATTCAGTTTTTCATTGAAGTACGGCGTTGCAAAGCTGTTTCTGTTATTTACAGTGCCTGCATCACTCAGAACCGTAAAGGTGTGGGTTTCACCTGCATTCAGTGTGCCATACTGGCTGATCTCCGTTGCTTCTGTAAGCTGATAGGAGCCGTCTGCCACGGACCAGCCTGTGAACGTATATTTCGGGCTTTCTTTCACAGTGGCTACCGTTACATCACCGATACGGATCGCATCGCCATAGACATCCACCTGGGTGCCGTCTACAGGATCAATATAGGCTGTGCCGATCACCGTGCCGTAATAATCTTTTACGGTCAGAACTGCATTTGTGTAGACTTCAACCTTGATCTCTGTATCTTCCTGAATCAGGATCGGGATCACATAATCAAAATCAGCCGCGTTATACGTTGTGGCGTCTTTTCCGCCGGATGCCGAATCCACCGTCATCTTAACGGTATACTGATCGGAAGCATACTGCGTAAGATCAATATGAGCAGTCTCGCCATAATGATACCTGCGCGTGCCAACACCTTGATTGGGTGTGCTTTCAGGGTCTTCTACTGGTTCAGTAACAGGCTGCTCTACGCCATCAACTGCCAAATTATAAGTAACATCGAACTGTTTAACCTGCGGTGAAGAAGCGCCGGAACCGATATTCATATTGGTAAGAAGCGCGGTTGTGTGGCTGTCAAGTTCAGCCTGACCTTCTGATGTGGAAGGCAGGTTTACATAATTAACACCGCCATATTCTCTATAAATCGCTTGATCACCGGTATCAATGGTCTGACCAATCTCAGCGCCGTTATCTTCATAAGCGGTCATATCGATCTTTTCAGACTCATCCTTAGCCGCTACATAAACATCATCGTCGGCAGCCGGAGCCAAGCCATTGAGCGCGCCGCGCAATGTGTCCGTAAGATTATCGATTCTTTCCTGAACATCCAGACGATACGCGTCTTTTTCTTCATCCGTATGGTCTGAACTCTGAATGATATCTACAACGCCGGGACCCATAATAGCGGACGGATCGCTCAGATCCGGGGTCATAACATAACCGGGTGTATCGTTGCGCTCATCTTCCGTGTCATAATCCGGTTCAGTGAAGATCTTCTGCGCGTTTTCATACGCATTGATCAGCGCCTCATAACTATCCGGCGTATAATTATTGCCGTCCTCTAACACGATGCCGTTATCATATGCCGGGGTGCTGTCCTCAATCGCCTGCTGAAGCTGATCGAAATCTGCGCGCGGCTCCAGATAACGGTAAGCAACATCGATCGTATCCTCGCCTTCATGCGTAAAGTAATCCGCGTAGGTATCGCCTTCTTGCGCAGTATAATCTCTTTCCGCAGAAGTGGTGAGCAGCGTGTAATCGTTGAGATATTCCTGGCGGATCAGGAGTGCGTTCATATAGTTGTTCCAGGAAGAAGTGGTGTACCAAGTGGATTTTTCCACGCTGGCAACGGATTGATCATATGGCGTTCTTTCGTTTGTTTTATCACACATTCTGATCTCAAACGTAAGGCGCATATCATTCCACGAGGAAACTTGTTTACCTTCACCGCCCTCCTGATAACGGACAATGCCCCTCATACTTGTAGTCTGGTTCGGCTGAACCGTGGTTGTGCACTGGATCGTTGCCGGCCGTTTCAGAGCAAGCAGCCCTTCCGTATCGCCAGGATTCGGAAGATAATATTTGCCCTGCGGACCATACTGGTATTCCTGATACGCAATCTCTCCCTCGCCGGAGAGTTTTTCAATACGGCTTCTTACGCCGCTGCCAGAGGGCGCGCCGATCACAATACTTCTATCCCAGTTGCCATCCGCTTCATATTCCGTATCCACAGGCATACGGGAAATCTGAACGGAAAACTGATTCGGATCAGACGGATCAGCCGTAACGCCTTCATTTTTCGGCGAACTCTTATCATAATAGTAATACGCAATCGTTGTATTATCTATATATTGATCCTCTAAATTGAACCATTCCTTGCTGCCGTTATTATTGTTATCCCAATAATGGGAATAAACGCCCGCCGCTTTAAATAAGTTGTTATTGTCTTGGTCGTGAAATACGGAAACATGGGCGGCGTTGCCGCTTTCATTTCCGTTGAACGACATAATACGGTCTGACGGGAACAGGCTGGTGGCATTGCCAACATAATATCTGCCGCCGAAATAATCATAGCTCAGATTGGTATTACCATAGGAGCCTTCCGCCAGAAGATACGTGGCAAGCGGAAGATTATAATAAGCCCAAAAGCCTTCATTTTCTGTAGTTCTGTTGCCGGTGATCACATGGCCAGGAACCGGGTTGGACGCCACATACAATCTATCCGTCTGCGTCCAGATCAAGCCGGTGCTTTCCTCGCGAACGGTTGTTTTCAGCGTTGCATAGGTGCCGGACTCAAAACTATTGTAAGTACTGTTATTTGCAAGCGGCAGTATACCGGAAAGATGACCCGCAGACGCATCCTCTGCATTTGGCTGCGGCGTAATATCCGTATTTTCAAGCGGCTGATTATTCGCTGAATCTACGGCGTCTATAGAAATGATGGTAAATCCATCTTTCACTGTGTAATTGGTTATTTTTTCGCCTTCTGAAGATCCATCAGAAATATTGCTGCCAAACGATACAATATCCGATTCCTGAATGCCCACTGTACCGGCGTGGGTATAAATTACGGGATCATAGGAAACAACGCCGGAGATCTCTCTGGAGAAATCGGAAACTTCAATATTATAGGTATCCAGCCCAACTGCGATGGTGGTTGTGCCCGCCTGATGCGCAGTAACAATCATATCAAAACCGTCTTCCACATAATCCGCATTGCCTTTAACGGTGTGGGTATAGACGTTATCCGGCTGGTAGGAAGGATACAAGAAGTAGAAAGAACCGCCGATATCGCAGCCGATCAGGTATTTGCCGCCGTCTACAACACGGTCCACTTCCTTATAGCCGGGAACAGGATCATAATCGCCGCTTTCCTCGCCCGGGTTGGTTGGGCGGAACAGGCGGAACAATGTGCCTTCGCGGTCTGCATCCGGCGCGCCGCCGCTGTTTTCACCAAGTTCTGCGTCATAGGCTGTGGTTTGGTCAAACATGCCGATATTACCACCGGAGCGGTACATATAGAGCGCTTCGTTTAACTCATCCACAAACTGGAAGAAACCGTTTTCCGGATTCAGAACTTTAACAGGGGCTCTGTCCTTCGTGGAGGGCTGATTATCTTCTCCGATCGTGAGGTACACGCCCTGTGAAGCAATATACCACATATTATTTGAAGTCTGCGTAAAGGTATACAGCGCATCCGTAAGCATAACGGGCTGACCGCTGAAAGAAGAATCCGTGCCCGTATTCGCCGTTGAACTATAGTTGACTTCAAACTGCGGCGATGCAACCGCAGGATTTGTATTGGTGAACTCATTTGTGGAAACAGAGAAAGTCTGCTGATCATTCTTGATCATGGCAACATTATATGTGCGGGCAAGATCCGGGATGGTAAAGCCGGAAGTTGCTTCCAAATCATCTATAATGCTGAACGTGATCGTAGCAGGATCTTCCACATTTTCAAACAGGATCGCAACCTGCCCGCCGGCCATTTCCGTTAAACAGGAATAGCCGAAAAAGCCCGCCCACAACTGGGTCTGCGTTGCGGCAACAAACTGATTGTTGGAATCCATAAGCAGGAAAGTCAGCGTGCCGTTTGATCTGCTGGAGCCGCCGCCGTTTGCGTGGGAAACGATCAAAACTTTATAATAGTTACCGTTATACAGAACCTGCTTGGAATACGGTATTACGGAATACTGATTATTTTCCGTGATGGTGAAATCATTTCCATACACATCCAAATCAAGGGAAACCGGATCACCGTTCCAAACATACCGTTCACCGTTCCAAACGGCATCTATGTAATTTATACGAGGCCTTGCATTACGCATAAAGAGACGAACCGTGCCGTCATCCAAAATAACCGGTTGGCATTCACTGGTCCATCTGCCATAAGGAAGCCAGATCATAAGCTGCGGCACATTTTCCATTCTCTGCCAGGTTTGACCGCCGTCTTTAGAATAAATAAAGGAAGACGCCTGAGAACTTTCCGAACCATTCCAGGAATAACAACCGAAAATGATTGTGCCGTCCGGAAGCGCTGCGCCGCGGCCGGGACCAACGCCGTAAAACTGCTCGCCGGAATTTTTAACGTTAAGCAGTTTCATCGGAGACCAGGTCTTACCGCCGTCGGAAGAAGACCTGAAAACCAAGAATGTGGTTTTGACCGTCTGGAACTCGCAATCGCTGTAGAACAGCGTTTCATTTGTTTTGCTGCCGTTATTGTAAAGATAAAAATCATGGTCTACCGTATAGCCGGAAACCGGAGTGCCGTTGCTTTGATAGATCTGCGCACGGGCAGACGCATCATCCGATTCAAACGCACCCAAATAATAGTTATAACCGCTCTCGCCGGACCTTTGCAAAAGCAGGCGGCCCTGACTGTCAAACGCTTTATCACTTACAGGGCGGTTATTTGCGCTGGAACTGTTTAGCGCAACGCCTGCCGGGAAAAATGTTGAGAGAGAATAAACATTTTTGCCGTCTGTTGCAAGGGCAGAGTCGCAAATACTGGTTGAAGAAGGATCAAACACATCGCCATTATCCGGATAATAGGTCAGCATCTGCCAATCCCAAGTTGCACCATTGTTTGTTGACACGGCGACCATGCTATCGTTACCGCCGCCGTCCATACCGCCGTTCCAGCGCGCGTCTGCCTGGGCAACCAAAGTACCGTCATCCAAGGTAACGAGGTTTGGAATACGAAACATCTGAGAGGGTTCTCCCGGAGTGAACGGGTTGCCTTCAACCGTGCCCGAAGCGCCGGCGTTGGTACCGGACTCAACCGTTGCAAACGCATACAGCGGAAACGCCGTTAACGCCATAACAAGCGCCATAAAGAACGCAAGCATTTTCTTTGTTTTAAAGTTTGCTGTTAATTTTTTCATAATTTTTACAAATTTCCCCTTCTATAATCAATTTTGTATTGTTAAAGAAGTTAGCCAACTGAAAAGCACATCTGACCCTGCGATATTAACAGTTAAACTATTACAAATACAAAGTAATTATATTCTTTTACCAAATGTTTGTCAATAATATTTGTAAATTTTTTATTAAAATGAAAGTAAGTGGTATAAATTAAACCCATATACTTACGTTTTAATCAAATTTTATAAATGTATATATTATTTTCATTAAATAACGTATTTTGTGTGAACATATCATAAATTTACGATCGTTTCTGACTTTGGCGCAGAAAGCAGCAAATCTTCAGTCATTGTATTTTTGCCTGAAATCTGCTATGATTGTGTTAGTAGTACAACTTTGCTAAGAACGTGCAAGCGGAAAGGGAAAAGATTTGAACGAAAACGAGAAGTATTTTGTTTTACTAATAGCCTCCTACTTAAATCAAGAAGAGCCACCAACTGCCGGCAACAAGATCGATTGGGAGGAAATCTACCGGCTGAGCGCCATTCATAATGTTGCCGCCATAACGGCAAATCAGATCTTGCAGCTTAAAGGCAGCCTGCCGAATGACGAACTGTTGTCTAAATTCCGGCAACAGATCGGATACACGGTAATTGACGCTGCCGAAAAAGAAGAAACCGTGGCATTCATAAAGGACGCACTGCGCGGCGCCGGAATTGATTTTCTATTTGTGAAAGGTGCGGTTCTGAAAAAATACTACCCTATTCCAGAATTCCGTACCGGCAGTGACACGGATGTGATCATCCGAAACGAGGATATCAAAAAATGTGTGCAGGTATTCTGCGCAAAAAATTGTGTTGTTAAAACGGAAAGCACAAACGGATTTTCCGTTCTTTATAAAAAGCAGCATATTGAAATACACGGCACACAGGATTACGACCACGCATTTTTTGCTGATATTTTTGACATGTGCACCAAAAACGGCAATGAATACAGGTTAAAAGCGGAGTATCATTTGCTTTATGTTTTATGCCATATCATAAAACACTTTAAAAACTGCGGCGCCGGGATCAAGATGTTTATGGATATTGACGTTTTGCTGCGCCGCGAAAAAGAACTTGACATTGCTTTATTTTGGAACCTGTGCACGAAACTGAATATTGAGACGTTTGCAAAGGCAAGTTTAGCATTATGCCATTACTGGTTTAAAACCCCCATAAAGCGTGAAACGGACGTTAAATTAGATCCGCAATTAAAAGAACTGTTTGAAACCGAGATCTTAAACAGCGGAAACTTCGGCTTTAACGCACGGGATCTTGGAGATTTCTACATAAATAAAGCAATCGGAAAGAGCGGCAAAAACGGGGCAAATGCTAAGATCAGGGCGATTTTCAAGATGCTATTTCCGCCGAAAAAGTATCTTGAGGACAAATACGGATACGTTAAAAAGCGTCCGTATTTACTGCCGCTTGCATGGATTTCAAGGCTATGCGCCGCTGTTTTTAAGAGATCGGCACACTCCGCCTCAACCATACGCTCCATTTTGCATACCGGCACTGACGCCGAGCAATACAAAAAACTTTTAAACGAACTGGGAATCTAACAGGCAGGCAACGGGTTTGACCGTTACCTGCCTGTTTTACTTAAATATCCAGCAGGGATCACTCCCCGCTGTTACTCGAACTGTATTTTCTAAAGTATTGTAAGAACTGTTCACAATGATCCATCGGCAAAACGATTATGTAGTTGTTAAAAAGACGCACGAGTACACATTCCTGATCATATCGACCATCCGCTATAGATGGAAAAATGTATGGTACCTCCGTCTTATGCCGAAAACCAATTTTACCTTTAAAAAAATCTGATGTATCCATCCACATATTCTTATAAGCAATGCCCATATTTCTTTCCATTGTGTAAGGCACGGATATATAGCAATCTTTAATTTTACTATACGGAATAAGCATGTCCTGCTTTGGAAAAATGCCAATTCCGAAATTTTCAAAATTACGTATGTGCAGTAGAATACCGGCACTGCTAATGAAAACATACGGCTCTCTTTTTCGAAATTGATTTAACAGGATAAAAATGAGTTGCGCGATCAACAACGAAACGATAAGAATACGCAAGCCTTTTTTTACATTCGGAATTTCGTGAAACAAAACGGAAAAAAGAGTAGTAATCAATATCAATTGGGGTATATTGATCAATGTGCATTTCACAAGATCAATTAAGACATTTATTAGATATAGCCGAAATATATTTTTTATTTTATTGGTTTTGTTATTATAAATTAATTTGCAATACATAACTCTAAATTCCTTAAACAGGGATACCTTTTTATCGTTCCTGTAGGATCCACAAACACTACAGGATTATTGGTGCAATAGATATAGGCGTTGAAACCGAGAAAGGTGGAATCCAGCGGGGATTATTTTTCAGTACAGCAAGCACGTATTCTTGTCTGCGTAAAATCCGCATTCATTTTTCCATATTTTAAAACGTATTTATAAGTCCCGATATTCCGGATCACAAAACACATAAAAACTATATTAAATATTAATAAATACGTTATAATAATAAAATTATTGCCCGATCAAAAAATGAACAATAGTTTGACCGAATCTGTCCAAAAAATCAGGATTTATAGAGTTTTCAGCCGTTTGATACCATATATATATTATCATTGGTATATTTATCAGTACGGTTATAATCTGAATTATCCTGCCTTCTTTGCTGCCAAATATTTTTTTATATTCACGAGCCTCAAATGGGTCTTTAACATATGGCAGCAATAAAATTGCGCCTAACGGTAAAGCAATTCCAAGCAGTTCAAGATGCCGCACTCTGTTAAAATCATACCCTGTCAGTTCTCCGCAAATCAACATGGCTAAAACTATAACAATAGAAAGTGCTGATATTTGAAAGTTGCTTAATAAATTCTTTTTACCCATCATACCACCAGCTGAACAAACTGTTAAATATAAAATGCCAACTGTAAGCGAACACTTCTACTAAATCTCTTGTGAATAACTCATCTACGATTGATAAGCCTACTCCCGTAGCAATACCTGCAAATGGTGTGGCAAAAGAAGAAATAACATTAGAAATCAATACGTTTAAGGTAGTGGATACTGTATCGTATAAAGCCATGCAGTTTAAAATATTCCGTAACAAATTTTTTTGTAAAGCATCTGCGCACAGTTTCGTCAAAATACCAGTTATATTCTGCAATCTCCTTTTCACACAGCATGAATGAATCTTCATCGTTGCCCATATAGTGTTCTGCTTTTATAAACTTCATATTTATTTTCCCTTATTTGCTTTTCGCACGCCATGAAAAGCGACGCCACACCCGGCGAGGATTACTCCTCGCCGGGATGAAATTTAATCCGGAATTTGCCATATTGTTTTGCGAAAGTCTTCGTCCTTGAAAATATAATTATCCGGCGGCGGCAGTTGTTTGAAGGAATATTTGATATCGTTTTGTATGCACCATTTTATTAGTTTTTGACAAACGGCATTATACCTGTCGTATGTTACATCAATCCTGTTCCAATCAATAAACTTTCTGAATCTTAAATGTTTTTCCTCAATATCCGCTGCGCTTTCAAAATACTCTGTGACCGCTTTTTGAGCAATCTTTTTTTCATAAAATGAATAAAGCTCGTCCTGATTATAACTGATACATTCAACATAATCATTATCGATGTGTGAAATATCCTTGTATTCGGCAAAGCTGTATTCGATTTTGTTGAACCACACGGCATGAGGCTCTGTTTTGCACGATGTGCCGATTATCCACCAACAATCATTGATGTCTATCACCTTGTTTGGGAAACGGTATGATTTTTTGCTTAAAATATACTTATCCAATTGTTCCCAATAATGCTTTGTATAATCCTTATTCATTTTCTCTCCAAAATACAATTAATATATTCTTGAACCATACCAAATATGTATCGTATGTTTTCCATCATGGTAATGACCATATGCGCCCTGACCATGAACTTCAGGCGGTTTATTTGAGCCGAGAACAACAGCTAAAGCTTTAGCCGCACTCTGGCTATCCGCATACACACCCCAAGCCGGTACAGGAAGATGGAAAAGAGAATTAGCGTTATTATTCAGTCCGTTTAAATTAACTTGATAACGATTAGAAATACCAATTGATGGATTGGCAACCCCTAATGCTGCAAGGACTTGAATAAATGTTAGTTTGCTGCCATATTTTACTATTTTTCCGCTTTGATTTAAATAGCATAATTGATATTCTTTAGCGCTTTTATTTCTCTGACTGGCTTTTACATCAGCCAATGTTTTTGTTTGTATTAATGAGCTGATTATAGGCTCAAGCAACAAAAAGCCTATTCCTAATGTAACAATTCCTAACGCTACGATTAGTATAATAACAATGATTTCACTTATAGCAAGACCAACAGCTCCGCCTGCCAGTACGCCGCCTAATACTGATGTTCCCATAGGGTCAATGTACATTATCGGATTATTAATGCAATAGACATATGCATTACATCCTAACAAAGTGGAATTGTCTATGTAACTGAAAGCATCCGGGCTGAGGAATCTGCCCCATTCAGGATTGTAATACCTTGATTGCAGATAATAGTATCCTGTTTCCGTATCGTAGTAATAACCGCGGTAACGCAGGGGATTGATCTCCGCGATCTTGTTTTGCTCGGCGGTATTGTCCCTTGATCTGGTTTGAACCGGGCTGCCCCATTCGTCATAGGTATATTCTACAATGGCTTTGCCTGTTGCATCCGTTATCCCTATGATATCGCCGAGCTGGTTGGTGATGTAGAAATACTGCACGCCGTTATATACGAACCCCAACGGTACGCCGCCCGCACCGTATTGGAAGAACAGCACATCGTCTCTGGTCTTCTGCGCCATCAGCATACCGCCGAGATAGGCAAACTGCGTAGTTGTGCCGTTCACCGTTTTGGAAACGCGCTGTCCGTCTCCGTTATAGGCGTAAGAGATTTCCTCTTCTCCGTCCGTGATCTGCGTTAACTGCCTGCCGAGCCAAGATAATTCCTTGCTGCCTATCGTGAGCGGGTTACCGACCTCGTCATACATGAGTACCAAAGCAGTATAAATCTATACTGCTTTGGTACTTTTCCTGCCCTCAAAAAGTTGATTTTTTAAAATCTGCAAAATCGTCTACTATAAATTACAACTTTCAAATTTAACTTCAGTTCTGGTTAGCCGTATTGATATTCCAAAGCCTGTAATAACGTCTTTCTTTTTCTGTCATAAACGCAAGTTCAGTAATATCGCTTATCCTAGCACAGAGATAGCCGTCCTCATAGCCATATTCATCAATTATTTTACATTTCAGTTCATCACCGTCTACGCTTTCAATAAAACCAATGAAATTATAATCGTTGTTTCCCATGAGTTTTCCGGATATGATTTCTTTTCTCTTTAAGGCAATTTTTAAAAGTGAAGCAAAGATTTGACTTTCGTCTATCTCTTTTTCAATGTTGGAATAATCATCATCTGAACGAAGTTTTTTTATTTTTTCAATATATTGTGTTTTCGTCTGCACTTGAAAAACATCTTCAGCAGAATATGCAACGATTCCTATCTGGTCTCCGTTAATTGAAAATGACCGATAAGCAAATATTTTGTCATTCAGCGCAACTATATTCCCGACTTCAAACACATCTGTTTCACCATTTGTATAAAACTCCGCCATTTCATGCGAGTCTCGAAGTTCTTTTAAAATACGAAGCATATTTTCACTCCTTTTAAAGTGTATTTCAAACTAAATTACAATCGGTGCAATTACCTGCGTAAAACATTCAAAACTATTCACCGAGCCAAATACGCAAAACCTGCCCGTCCTGTTTTTGAATTGCAATACTGCAAGCGCCACCGGCAACATTATCTTTACCGTACTTACCAAAAGTCACGACCCAAATTTCGTCTTGATTATCAAAAATATACGGACTGCGGCGTTAGATCGCTCATGCTTTGACTTTTGTGCATTCCATTATACACAGCAGTTGCGATTGCAACTGCTGTTTCTTTTGATTCAACTGCATTTCCGGTATAGGTTCCCGCTGTATCTGACCAGTTTTTATCATAAAAAATTCCTTCTTCAAACTGAATCTCCCGGTCAGACATAACATTTCCGCAGGAAACTAATAACAATAAAAGTAAAAGGAATGAAATTGCAATACATTTTTTCATAGCAAAGTTCCTCATGAACAGAAATCCGATTTATTTGATTTTTTCAAAGTACGCTCTTCGAAATCAACATATTCACAAACTATTGTCAGCAAATCACCGGAAATGATAGAAATCTTTATCTGTAGCGGAAATTCTACTTCATCCATACGGGAAACAGCGGGCAGCATAACTCCATCCGCTCCTTTGCCGCGTTTTTCCTCTTTGAGCTGATTCAACTCCAGAATCAGCCCATTTTCATCATCCGTATACCAACAATCCACTCTTAAACTTTTGCCCCAAAAATCACAACTGGACATTTTAAAACCAAACACATTGTGAAAAGTTAGTTTAAATTCCTTGTTGGAATCATATTCTATCATTTCAATCTGAATAAAGTTATTTTCGAAATCATAACTAAAGCCCAAAAATTCAGCATCATGTAAATGTGTTGCTCCAGAGTTAATCAAATTTTTATTTTTATAATCTATTCTCATTTCATTCTCCAAAATATATTGAATTCCAAGGCTCAGGTATAGGTGAACCGGGATAATAATGCGTTCCCTTATGTTTATTATCCCATTCAATCAGTAATGCGTGATAATGTGAGCCTTGACGAAAATCTTCATTCCATTCAAATACATTTTTTCCAGAAGCCGGATCTATCCATTGAATAATTTTACCGTTTTTTGTTCCAGGATATTCTTTCATTACAAGCCCTTTAGGCTTAAAATCATAAGGATTAATGGGAAAATAATTCTGTTTTCTCTTATTATCAAGCGAAGGGCTTTTAGACCTTTCTTTTGATTTATCCTTTGCCTTATTAATACTACCACTTATACTGTCATATAGTGAAGCTGCTCCTTTTTGAAGAGCAGGAACCATAGCTGTAATTGCTATTTCGCCAATGCAAACAATAACAATACCAAAAATAATTACCACAAAAGCAGCGTAAAGTACTGCCGCAGGATTAGTACCATTTTTATCTACTTTATTTGTAGGATTATTCTCACAGTACGCAAACATATTCTTGTCAAGGAGTCCTTGACCTGTTTGAACATATCCGTCCGAACTAATAAACCTGCACAGTTCAGGTGAGTAATAGCGGGTGTTGAGGCAGTGTCAAAAGGGAGAAAAAGAATTGGCAGCGGTCAAAAATTTTGAGCACGAAATTCGACATACCAATTCATTTTCGCCAATTACAGAACTATCCCCTGATTAGTCTTAAAAGTGTTTTATTCTTTCTGCGGCATCTTCTTTATCTTTTCTGCAAACAGGGATTCAAAATCTGCAAGTGTTCCTTGTGTGAGTAAGTCTTTTTGGCACACAAAGCGATAACTATATTTTCCAAAGGGAAATTCTAAGTAATAAAAGTCGCCATAATCTCTGACTTCTTTTACATCCTGTATCGTTCTGCTTTCTACTAAAGCATTGCTTTGGCATGTAATAATATCGTTTTCAATATACACTCTTCTTGGGATGATTTTTTCTTTTTCTTTTTTTGTTTGAATTTTTGGCAACATATACACGATTGCGAACAAGACGAGGCATGCTATAATGCTTTTCGGCTCAACGATATCGCCGCCCCAATATAAATATGCAAATAAATAAATGAGGAAGAATGCAGGTATACATGTACATATAATAAATATCCGTTGAAGTTTTACAATTTGGTTGCAAAAAAATTTTTGTGAAAATTCCGTTAAATAACCTTTAAATTCAATCATTGTAGTTTCCTTTCATATAAAAATTAATGCCATGCTCTATTCCGCTTTCCATTCTATTGGTTCTAATTCGGCAAAATAAAACGGACCAAATACCATAGCTTCTAAGTTAAACGCCAACATACCTATGGCGGTTGCTTGCTGAGCGCCAGAAATCACAGTAAGAGTTGAAGCACCAAATAAGGTAGCTGCCCCGCCGGCTGCAACCATGTTTCCCATAACGGCAATCAAAGCTCCTCCAGACATAACTAAAGCTCCGCCAACTGCAAGCCCCATTGTAGCGCCAATAAATACATTCATTGCTATTTCCTGAGGTTTTAGTTTTTCTTCATATTCATAAGTACTTTTACTGCGACTTTGTGTATTTGAGTAACTCTTAGTATTTTTTGAAGAAGATTTTTTACTATTGCTATTATTAGAATTGCCTTTATTACTATTTGTACGTTTATTATTTTGAGAATTTGAATGATTATTTCGCGAATTTGAATTGTTATTTCGGGAATTTGTATATGCGGTGTTATATGCGTTAGTTGCACGCAAACCACCTATAACACCACCTGCAATGGTACATATTCCAATTACAATTAAAGCAATAGCCCAACCTGCTATTTCACCGGTTTGATCTAACATATTTATTGGATTATTCAAACAATACACAAACATATTCTTGTCAAGGAGCCCCTGACCTGTTTGAATATATCCGTCCGAACTAATAAACCTGCACAGATCTGGTGAGTAGTAGCGAGTGTTGAGGTAGTACCACTCTGTTTCGGAATCATAGTAATAACTGCGGTAGCGAATGGGGTTGAGTTCGGCTATTTCTGTATCGCCGGTAGTCTCTATGAGTTTACCCCAAGGATCATAATAGTAATTTGCTAGTATGGTTCCGTCCGCGCTTGCTATGGCAGTTACGTCATTCTGCGCGTTCTTTATGTAGTAATATTCCGTGCCGTTGCAGATAAAACCAAACGGATCGCCGTTGTTATCATACATAAAGACGAGAACATCATTTCCGGTCTTTTGACCCGCAAGAATATCGCCGTTGTAGATATACTCTGTAGTTGTGCCGTTAACCGTTTTGGAAACGCGCTGTCCGTCTCCGTTATAGGCGTAAGAGATTTCCTCTTCTCCGTCCGTGATCTGCGTCAACTGCCTGCCGAGCCAAGATAACTCTTTGCTGCCTATCGTGAGCGGGTTGCCGACTTCGTCATAAGTAATTGCTGTGCCGTTGAAATCCGTGAGCAGGTCGCTCCAGACCGTATCCCCGTATGACCAGCTTTTTGTATCAAGCACTTCCCCGAGTTCGCCGGTAGTATAGGCATATTCCTTCTGCTCTGTTATATTGCCGTTGGAATAAGAATAGGTGTAGGTCTTCCCCGCCCGCTCATCATTCGCGCGGACAAGTTGATTTAAAGAATCATACGCATACGTTGAAGTATATGTGCCGTCTGTTATGCTGAGGATATTGCCTATATTATCATAAGTATAACTGTAGGTTCCGGCAGGGGTTACTACGGATTGAACAAGCGTAGTGGTCTTATCCTCTCCCACATCCTCATAGGTATAGGCATTGCTGAACGAGGCGACTTTCCGGTTCGTTAACCTGCCCAGCGGATCATAGGTGTAACTTACCTTTTCCGCGCCGTTCCACGTTACGCCGTAGATCTGATCCGGCATTTCGCTTTTTGCGATATCTCCGTATCTGTAACCGATATTCTGCGTGCCAAGCGGCGAAAAATGCTTTACGCCTGTAAGATAATTTGTTTTATCCGCATAGGTGAAATCCGTATAGGAACGCAGCGTTCCTCCGCTCATTTCCGTGCCTGTATATTCACGTTGGGATACCACACGATCCGCAAGATCATACACAAATCTGGTATTCGTATTTGTATAATGATCCGTGATCTGCGCTACGCTGCCGTTATTTCCGTAAGAATAAGTTACACTTTGGTTGTTATTTCCATTGTACCTTGTTTGGGTCTGCCGGTCAAGATTATCATAAGAAAATTCAACATAATCTCCGTTTCCGTATGTTTGTTTAGACATTAAGCCGGAACTGTTATACTGAATTGTTGAAAGCGTGCGCCAATTCGTGCCGTTGCCAACGTAATTGCCCGTTGTTCTACCGAACTGATCATATGCAAACTTATACTGAAGATGATCATTAACATTGATATTTTGCAGCAGATCTTTTGAATACGAATAATGATTTGTTACACCGCCGGAAGAAACGGAAAGCAGGGCGTCATTATTGCCATCATAGGTATACTGCGTTTCAACGCCGTTTGCATTTGAAGTGCTGTTCAGCAGACCTTTTGTTTCATCATAAGAATATTCCGTTACATTGCCTCGCTCATCCGTTGAGGAGGATACAAAGTTTTTGCTTTCCGTGTAGGAAGACTGGGTAACAATGGAGCGGTCAAACGATTCAGCCACAGGATAAACATACCATTTTTGCGATTCTTTCAGATTATTTTTGTCACAAGTGGATTGCTTTAAGGCTCTTTGCTTGATGATCTCGCTGGAATCAAACTGCGCGTCCAGACACAAATTATAATTAGACGAGGCGGTAAAAATACCAAAACTTCCGTCTGCCTGCTTTACGAATTTGAACTTCTGCGCATCCGTGCTGTTTCCACGATAGATCTGAATATTTGCTCCCGAAGAGCCGGACGCCCCATGAACATCCAAATATCTGTTCCCATGTTTAACTGCTTTTAAATAGAAAACATCCGTTTTACCTGAAACGGCCTCTGCACGCCACTGCTGTTTATTTGCATTGCGCTCATAAGGCGTTGTATTCAGCGTTTCACTTTCTGTTCCCGTAATGCCGGCATTGATTGCGTTGCCGGAATAAGCGTTTACAATAATATATTCTTTGCCGGATTCCAGACTTGTTGCCGGGTTGCGCGCGATAATCTCTGCTTTGGTTACATTTCCTTTAGCATCATAAGTAAAGCCGTATTCCACACCATCAGAGGACAAAGAAGCCGTCAGCTGCTTTTGATCGTTATAACTATACAGATACTTACTTCCGGAAGGATTCAGCATTTTTGCCATTTGATTACCATAATAGGAAAATGTGGAATTGGTTTTGGCAAGATCCACAGCAGAAACAACATTTCCGTTTTTATCGTAATCATAGGTCTGGCCGTATTGCTCCTTATAGCAAAACGCGCCTGTTTGATAAGCATTATTGACATTATGATCGTAAGTAAAAGTAATGGCTATATTTCCGTAATCAGACGGCATAATAAGTTCATCTGCCAAAAACTGCCATGCGTTTTTTATATCGGCATTAAAATATTTATTTATGCATCCTTTCCAGCTGCCGTTTTTATCATAATAATCAATTGCCAACTCATACCTTGGTTTATAGGCGTCAGAGGCTTTCGTATTATTCAACGGAGCGGAAAATGCATAAGCCCAAGCGCCAAATGCGAAAACATCGCCTTTTTTACCGGAAACATTAAGGTATTGCCGCTGCCTTTTATACTGATTTTCAACCGTGCCCGTAAGTTTTCCGCAATTCGCAAACCCGGAAAGCCCTGCCCAGGTTACCGTGCTTTCATTTGTGCTCCAGGTTGTCCAATTTGTGGTGCCGTTTGTAAAAGCGGAATTTTCAACAAGATTATATGTACTTGCGTTTGCACTTTTTTCAAGCTGCACATCATCAAACCAAACGGTTCCGCTTGCGTTCGGGCCAAAGCCCATAGTTGCGCGCACCGTGCCGCCCTCAGGCACATCAAATATCAATAATGGAACAGCAACAGGACATACTTCAGACAATGATTACAACAGAACAGATGGCAGGATTGATAAACAATCAGACAGAGAATATGCAAACCTACCTAGAGAAGCTGGGTTCAATAACAGAGAAACACAGCAAAGTTATGAAAGCGATAGAATCGGATTTCAACAAGTCAGTCATAAGACAGACGAGCGTACTGAAGGACGAAACCAAGAAAGCGATGCAGGAGATATCCTTACAGGCTGGGAGAATGAAAGACGATTTTTCGAACAGTCTTTCTATGGAGAAAGAGCATATGAAAGATACACTGCTCAAACAAAGGATAATCAACTGGGCACTGACAGCAATGCAAGTCTTATCACTTGGAGCATTAATTTTATGGGTAACTTCGCAGACCTTCTAAATACCAACAACAGAAGGTACACAAGAAAAAGATACAAGTTATCTAAAAAGAATATCCGAAAGCGTCAGGCTAAAGGGCACAAGACTTCAGGTTATGAAGAATACGATGATTATGATTACACTATGAGTATGTAAAGGAGAAAATTTTGAAAAAGACTACAAACGAAATTAAATCAATTGCAAACGAAATATCCGGTCAATATGGATATTTTTTGAATGTAACTGAGGTAGGAAGAGTATTTGGAATCAGCAGAGAATCTGCAAGAAAACTACTTAATGACATACCAACTGCAGAGCTGACAGGGAGTAAAAAATATTATCTTTACGATATTCTCAAAAAGGTTTACAAATAGGCTGGATATTCAAACACAAATAGTATATTGTGTGTCTGAAAGGAGAGGATTTTATGTATGAAGAAAAGCGACCTGACGGTTCAACAATGTACCGAATGACAAGGCAGGTTACTGACATCAACGGAAACAAAATCCGACTAACTGCTAGAGGTAAAAGTGAACGACAGGTCAAGAAAAATATGGAGACCAAATTACTTGAATGGCAAAAAGAACAAGACGAACTAAAAAATAAAACAATGTTTCCTGAAATAAATTTCAAAGTATTTGCTGAAAACTGGTATGAACTTAACATTAAAAATGCAAATATCAGCGACACAACAAAGAATGATTACAAATACTATTTATTCTCAAACATTATTCCCTACTTTGAAAAATTCAAATTATGTGACATTACAGAAGATGACTGCCAGAGATTTATGAATACATATGTTGGTTACAGTAAAGCTAATGTATCTAAAATCCGAATGACACTTCGCAGAGTATTACGAAAAGCTCAAAAGCAAAAGTTAATCGAAGAAAATCCTGCTGAAGACATAGTGTTACCTCAAGTAACTGAAGGTCATCGCAGACCGATAACAGATGAAGAAAGAGCAATGATAATTGAAACTGCTAAAACTCATTATGCAGGAGCGATGGTACTCACAATGTTATGTTGCGGATTGCGTCCTGCAGAAATTAGGCGAATGGAATGGTCTTGGATTGACTTTGACAATGCGATACTAACAGTTGGAAAATCAAAGACAAAGGCAGGTACAGGACGAAAGATACCAATACCTGCACAATTACTAAAAGCCTTGTGCGAACACAAGGCTAAAAACTTAAACGAACAATATGTATTTGTCAGGTGCAAAAATCCAAATCTGCCTATGGACGAAAATGCATTTTACCACGCTTGGCACAATTTCAAGCGAGAAATGGATATTGCAAACGGTGCAAAGGTTTATAGAAACCGAATCATTGAAAGCACCCTATCCCCTGACCTTGAACCGTACCTGTTGCGTCACACTTTCTGCACAGACTGTCAAGCTGCAGGAGTACCAATCAATGTTGCTAAAGAATTAATGGGACATTCCGATATCTCAGTAACTGCAAAAATCTACACACATATGGTAGACGAGGTCTTTGAGCAAAACAGACAAAGGCTTGCTGAATTTACTGAAAACAAATTCAAAACGGCTTGAATTCCAAACTACCTCACCATCAAATTCAAGGACAGACAATAATAAAAGCTAAAAAAACACCACCTTATTAATCTACTAGTTTAAGAGTGGTGATTTTTATCACAGATTGTTTTTTCTCTTATTCTCTCAGTTTGATCAATAAGCATTTGTTGTTGCTTAGGCAAGTTTTCTTTTAGTCCCCAAAACTGACTAACAGGTACCTCTACCGTACTATTCCCATTATGAAACCATCTCGTGCTATTTTCTCTTATTCCTTTTTCGATTAATTTTGCACGATTATATTTTTCAATACAGCACTTTTTTAATTTTTTACCACTGCCACAAAAACAATAATCATTTCTCCCCAATTTCCTTCCCAAATTCTTTTCAACTTGATTAATTTCATTTAAATATTTTATGAAATTATCAAACATATCATAATCAAAATCATAAAAAAACACTTCTCGTTTTAATGAAAAACTTCCATATCTTCCATTATTATACTTAACAATAGCCTGTGGAAATGATGTAGTGGCTTTGTATTTTTTCATCATCTCTAAAACATTTTTATGCATAGCTACGCAACTTTTGCTGCTATTTCTTAATATAACTTTATTGAAAGCTAATAGTCCATTATTCTCTAAAGTATTAATTTTATCTTTATATAACAATGATTCAATTTTTAAATCGCCATCAAAAAACACAATATAATATTTGGATGAGAGTGGAATCATTACAAGTGTATTTTTTAAACCAATTGTTCTATTGGATACATTAATTATTTTTCCTTTACAATCAAGTGAAGCTGTCGAAATATACTGATCACTTAAAATGAAATTATTTTCATTTGATTTAATTATTAAAAATTCATATTGTTTCCGCAATGTATTTGCTAAATTTTTTATATAATTTTGATTAGTTATCCTTTTTAGCATACTTTCAATCGCATACTCATTATCAAAATCAACATGAAAACTGAATTCAGCTAGTACAGTTCCACTTCTGTAGTAAAACATCAACGAACTCTCTAAAATTTTATAAATTATTATCTTTGCTTTTTCAATTTCATTATTGTCTAATAAATCTATAATTTGCCTGATTATAGGAATATAAACATCCTCAATTCTTTTAAATTCATTTTCAAGTTTATTATCTGGTAATAAAGGGTGTTCATATGTATATTTTCCACTCATTGTAGATGAAATGCCGGTTTGGTATATTCTATCATGTTCCAAATTAAATTCATACACCATCTTTTTATTTTCAGAAAAAAACCTTATAAGACCTTGAGAAACATAATGCTGATTTTTAACTTTCACGATAAATTATTTCTCCTATAGCACTATTTTGGTTACATAATTATTATAACACAAATATGTAATAACTGTTATATTTTATCGTTTTTCGTTCAATTAATTTAGCAATGTCTGTCAAGTGTCTTCAATTTTGTTGGCTTGATTTGGCTATTTTATGCAATTGGAATTTGATTTTAGTGGCACATTAGTGTCACACAAGTGTCACATTTTCATTGAAAACAAAAGAAAAAAGCACCTTAAAAGGTGCAAAATCGTGCCAAAAATCAAAAGAAAATGGACAATTCATAATGAATTGTCCATTTATGGCAGAGGTATAAGGATTCGAACCTTAAATAACGGAGTCAGAGTCCGGTGTGTTACCGTTACACTATACCTCTATATAATGATCTGCACAATCAATGCGTTTACTATTATAACCTATAAAAACAATTTGTCAAGTTTTATTTTGAAATTTTAAAAGTGTGTAAATTAAAAATAAACAATTTGCTATATATTGTTTTTGCCGGCGGGATATTGTATAATAATTAAAAATTAAAGTATAGAATCGGTGTAAATTTGAAAATACTTACAATAGGCGATGTTGTATCTGCCGCCGGGTGCGACTATCTGCGCGAAGTTCTGCCCGGGCTGAAGAGAAATTACAAAAGCGATCTGACGATTGTGAACGCTGAAAATTCCGCTGTTGGCAACGGGATCACGCCAAAATCGGCAAACGCCGTGTTTGACGCGGGCGCAGATGTGATAACACTTGGGAACCACAGCCTGAAACGCCCGGAAATAAGCGATTATCTGGAAGAAAATGAATTTATCATCCGCCCGGCAAATTACCATGGCAGCGCGCCGGGGCACGGAATGGTAATCATAGACAAAGGCTATATCAAAGCCGCTGTGATCAATTTGCAGGGGGTTGTTTATCTTGACCCCATAAAAAACCCATTTGACGCGGCAGATGAAATGATTGAAAGAGCCAAAGCGGAGGGAGCAAAACTCATTATTATTGATTTTCACGCTGAGGCAACGAGCGAAAAAAGAGCGCTGGGTTTTTATCTGGACGGGCGAATCAGCGCGCTGTTCGGCACGCACACGCATGTGCAGACATCGGACAATCAGATTCTGCCGAACGGCACAGGATATATTACCGACTTGGGAATGACCGGCCCGCTGCAATCCGTTTTAGGCGTTGAGCCGGAATGCGCCATAAGAAAGATGCGCACGAACCTGCCGGTTCGATTCAAGAACCCAAGCGGGGAATGCACCTGCGAAGGCTGCTTTTTTGAAATAGACGATAAGACCGGGAAGACCGTTTATACAGAAGGATTCAGGAGGTAAACATGGCAAAAAGAATTACGGCTATGATTCTTGCGGCGGTTATCCTTGCCCTTTGCCTTACCGCCTGCTCCGAATCGGAAAGCGGCGAAACGCAGACAAATCCCGCTATTATAGAACAGGAAACCGTTATACGCGAAGACAACAGCACCTTTAAACTGAGTTACACACAGGCGGACAGCCTGGATCCTTTTGCGGCACGGACGCTAAATAACCAGGTGCTGAGCCAGCTTGTTTTTGAGAGTTTGTTTGACCTTGATGAAAATTTCAAGGCAAGTCTTAACATTGCCTCCAGTTATGAATATGAAGACCGCAAAACGCTTGTTGTGGGCATAACGGCAGGCCTGCAGTTTACGGACGGCACCGTGCTGACGGCAGACGATGTGGTCAGTTCTTTCAACGCCGCAAAAGATTCCGCTTACTGGGGATCTTCACTTGGAGAGATCGACTCCTGCAGGGCACGTTCCGAATCAGAGATCGTTTTCAGCCTGAACGCACCGGATCCGTATGCGCACAATCTGCTGGTTTTTCCGATCGTCAGTTCCGAAAGATCGGGTAATTACCCGATCGGGAACGGAAGATACTACTATGCCGATGAAAACGGCGAAACCGTGCTGAAAGCAAACACGCAAAACGGATTTCAACCGCATATCACGGTGATTCATCTGGAAAATATTGCATCCGAGGATTCCATAGACAACGCGGTGAATATCGGCAATATCAGTTTTGCATTTCGGGATCTGAGCAGCAATTCCTCTCGCAGGATCACTGCCAATAAAAGGCTGATCAATATGAATAATCTGGTATTTATCGGCGTAAACAACAAGAGCGGAATCACCGCCAACGCCGATGTGCGGCGCGCGATTTCGCTTGCCATTGACCGCGGCACGCTTGCGAGAAGCGCTTACGGCGGATTTGCGCAGGCATCCACCGGCATCTTTAACCCGCAGTTTGAACTTTCCGAAACGCAGTTGTTTGCTGAGGAGGGCGACGCCGATGCCGCAAGGCAGATTCTGCAGACAAGCGGCGTTTCAGGCAACGATATTTCCATTGTAGTCAATTCCTCCAACGCGGAAAGAACTGCCTGCGCGAAACTGATTGAGCAGCAATTAGAAGAGGCGGGGTTCGACGTTACGATCTATGAAGAGGATGACGCCAGATATTTTGACAGGATCTCCAAAGAGCAGTTTAACCTTTATATAGGGGAGATCAAATTGCCGCCGGATATGAGCCTGAGACCGTTTTTTGACAGCGACGGAAGCGCGCGCTACGGCATTAACCCGGCAGGGAGCGCAAGCGCCGCAGCCTATCATGCATATATGGACGGCAGCGGCCAGATCGGTGATTTTCTTCTGAAATTTTCCGATGAAATGCCCTTTATACCGCTTGTTTACAGGCGCGCGATGATTTGCTTTACCAAAACGATGAACGGAGACGTGCAGGGCAATTATTACGACTGCTTTTCCAATATAGAAGACTGGTATTTTGAGGCGGATTAACCGCTTTCAAAATGAACCGTGCAAAAAGCGTGTAACTTTTGCACAAAGCGTGTGATTTGCCTTGATAAGGCGGGTAAAATATATTATAATCATGAATGGACCAGGCAAGTGGCAAAAACGAACGGAGGTTTGTTATGATCAAATTTGAAAATCCGAACGGATATATAGAAATCACGAACAACTATTTTGAAAAACTGGTGGGGCAGGTTGCGCAATCCTGTTTCGGCGTTACGGGAATGGTAAATTCCAGCCCGATGCAGAGTTTGAAAGCGATCATTTCCAGCAAAGCGGATAAAGAGAATTATAACCGCGGCGTAAGTGTAAAGAGCATAAACGGCGGCCTGGTGATCGACCTGCATATCGCTGTTTCCTACGGCGTAAATATAAACGCGATCGCCAGCAGCATAACAAACAAAGTTCGATACAGCGTTGAGACGGTTACCGATCTGAAAGTCTCAAAAATCAACGTTTATGTAGACGCAATCAACTAAAGGAGATTATTCTGAAATGCTTACAGGTAAAATGTTTCGCGACGGAGTAATTTCCGCAGCAAATCATATTTCAAACAACCGCAAATCCGTTGACGCACTCAATATTTTCCCGGTTCCGGACGGCGATACCGGCACAAATATGAGCATGACGATCGGCGCGGCGGCAAAAGAAATGGCCGTTTTGCCGGACAGCTGTTCCATAGGCGAGGCGGCATCCAAATGTGCCTCGGCGCTTTTAAGAGGGGCGCGCGGCAACAGCGGCGTTATCCTTTCCCTGATTTTCAGGGGATTTTCCAAAGGCTTTAAAGAACTGGACGAGGCAAACGGCAAAGATGTTGCAAAAGCCTTTGAACTTGGCGTAAAAGCAGCATACAAAGCCGTAATGAAACCCACAGAGGGCACAATTCTAACCGTTGTTAGAAAAGCGAGCGAGGCCGCAACGGAACTGGCAAAAACGGTGGACGACCCAATGGAGGTTGCCTTTGCCGCTATGATGGCGGCAAAAGAAGCGCTTGCCAAAACGCCGGAGCAACTGCCCGTTTTAAAACAGGCGGGAGTAGTGGATGCAGGCGGTCAGGGCCTTGTGCTGATTTTTGAGGGATTCCACAGCGTGTTTGCGAACAATGTGATTGTGCAGCCGCTTGAGGCGCCGGAACAAGCGCCGAAAGAAGAACCGAAAAACACGGTTGCCAATGCATCGGACGATATTCAATTCGGCTACTGCTCTGAATTTTTAATAGAAAAATCTAAAAATGCCAAAGAAAAAGATCCGCTGAAACTGAGGGCGTTTCTTGAATCTATCGGCGACTGCGTTGTTGTGGTGGACGACAATGACATTATCAAGGTACATGTGCATTCCAACGAGCCGGGCAATGTGATCCAAGCGGCGCTGAAATATGGCCAGCTGATCAATATTAAAATTGACAATATGCGCTATCAGCACCGAAACGCGCAGGAGGGAATCAGTGAAAACGAAGACGATAACAAGGCAGCACTGGTTCCTGCCGATCCTGTAAACGAATACGGCTTTGTGGCTGTATGTGCCGGCAACGGGCTCACGGAACTGTTTAAAGATATCGGCGCGGATATTGTGGTAAGCGGCGGGCAGACGATGAACCCCTCCACAGATGATATTCTGAACGCCATTAACGCCACGCCGGCAAAGACGGTGTTTGTGCTGCCAAACAACAAAAACATAATTATGGCTGCCGAGCAGGCGGCGCGCCTGGCCGACGGACGCAAAGTGAAAGTGCTGCAAACCAAAACGATCCCCCAGGGCATTTCCGCCATGCTGATGTTTGACGAGGAGGCAAGCGCGGATGAAAACGCCCTTGAGATGACGCAGGCGGCTGAAAATGTTTCCACCGCACTGGTAACATTTGCCGCAAGGGACAGCGAAGTGGAAGGCATCCCCGTTAAGCAGGGTGAGATCATGGGCCTTTGCAACGGCAAGATCAGATATGTAGGCGCTGATAAAGTGGACATTGCTTTTAAAACCGCATCCAGACTGATCAAAAAATATGACGGCGGGATCGTAACGCTGATCTATGGTGAAGACGCGGACGAAAACGACGCGGAAGCCCTTAGAAAAAAACTGGAAGATAAATTCGGCGATATAGAGATCAGCGTTGTAAACGGCGGACAGCCAATATACTATTTTATTATTTCAGTGGAGTAAAATGCTTGATCTAAACAGCAGTATTCAGTATATAAAAGGTGTGGGAGAAAAAAAAGCCGGGCTTTTTCATAAGCTCGGCATTTTCAGCGTGCGGGATCTTATAGAGCATTACCCGAGAACCTATGAGGACAGATCGGATAAAAAAACCGTTTTACAGTGCGAAAGCGGGTCTGTGGCGTGCATTGAAGCTACGATGATCACCCCGGTGAAGGAACATTTTGTGCGCAAAGGAATGACGCTTTATAAATGCGATTTCACCGACGGACATACTGTGATACACGTTACCCTATTCAACAACAAATATCTCGCCGCCGCGCTGAAACTGTATGGCAGTTACATTCTCTACGGCAAGATAGAGCGGACGCTGACCAGCGCATCTATGGCTTCGCCTGAAATTGAAAAGGCAGAAAACAGCGATGCCATCCGGCCTGTATATCACGCCACAGGCAGGCTGAATTCCAAAGCGATCGAAAAGGTAATAAAAACCGCGCTGGAAAATTCGGATCGGTTTGAGGAAACGCTCCCGGCAGAAATCCGGCTGGAATACAAACTGGTTTCACTGGATTTTGCGATTCGCCAGATTCATTTTCCGCAGGATAGAGAGAGCCTTGAAAAAGCGCGTGACCGGCTGATCTTTGAAGAACTGCTGGCGCTGCAACTCGGTCTGCTGAAACTGAAAGGCAGACGTAAAGTGCGCACAAAAGCCGTTCTGAAAACCGATCACACTGACGTGTTCTTAAAACTTTTGCCGTTCAAACCCACGGGCGCGCAGGAAAGAGCCATGCGGGAATGCTGCGCGGATATGGCAAGCGGCTACCCGATGAACCGGTTGCTTCAGGGAGATGTGGGCAGCGGCAAGACTGCTGTTGCCGCCGGCATCATTTACACCGCTGTAAAAAACGGATACCAGTGCGCGCTGATGGCGCCAACGGAGATCCTTGCCGCGCAGCACGCCGAGACCCTGCTTGAGATGCTGGGCAGCGCCGGAATCAAAACCGATCTGCTGACCGGCAGCACCTCAAAAAAAGAAAAGCGCCGGATCAAAGAGGCACTGATCGACGGCGAGACCGATTTGGTAATCGGCACGCACGCGCTGATTCAAAACGATGTGGAATTTAAAAATTTAGGCCTTGTAATCACGGATGAACAGCACCGGTTCGGCGTAAACCAGCGGGCAAACCTTGCCATGAAAGGCGAGGAGGTGCACACCCTGGTTATGAGCGCCACCCCGATACCGCGTACCCTTGCGCTCATGATCTACGGCGATCTGGATATTTCCGTATTGGATGAACTGCCGCCGGGCAGACAAACGGTGCGCACGGATGTGGTAGACTCGCGCTATCACAAAAGGATCTACACCTTTATAAAAAAGCAGATCGCTGCCGGTAATCAGGCATACATAGTCTGCCCGCTGGTAGAAGAGGGCGAAAACACAGATATGATCTCTGCCGAAAAATACGCCGAAGAACTTGCAAGCGGCGATTTTAAAGGCATAAATATAGGGCTTTTGCACGGAAAAATGAAACCGGCGCAAAAAGAGAACGTGATGCGTGCCTTTGCGGACGGAGATATCAAACTGCTTGTGGCAACCACCGTGATTGAAGTGGGCGTTGACGTGCCTGCCGCCACGGTTATGGTGATTGAAAACGCGGAGCGGTTTGGGCTATCCCAGCTGCACCAGTTGCGCGGCAGGGTCGGACGCGGCAAAGCCCAGTCCTACTGCATACTGGTATCAGACAGCAAAAGCGACACGGCAATGCAAAGACTTAAGACGATGAAAAAATACAGCGACGGATTTAAGATTGCCGATGAGGATCTGAAACTGCGCGGGCCGGGCGATTTCTTCGGAAACCGCCAGCACGGGCTGCCGGATCTGAAAATTGCCGATATGCTGGAAGATATGGAGACGCTGAAAAAATGCCGGCAGTGCGCAGACCGGATTCTGGCAGAGGACTTCAATCTGGATCTGCCGAAATACAAAGCGTTGGCAAACCGTATTTCGGATCTGTTTAGAAACTCTGTTTCCAATTAAACAGGTTGTGCCCGGATCAAGCCATAAAAAACAGCCAAAGCAAAGTGCTTTGGCTGTTTTACTTTTCAGTATTTACTGCTGTTTTTTGTTTTTAAATTTAAGCAGCAGTTCTTTTGCCTCGGCAAGGCATTTAAGGCCGAATTTCCAGTTCATTGCAACGGCATAAACGCAAACGATGATCAGGAAAATCACATCAAGCACTGTATTCTGCTGATAATACGATATCATCAGCGCGATACCCAGCACAAAAGAAGATACAAGCACGGGGGTTGAGATCTTCATTTTTACATACCGGTTTACATCTATATAGCGGATGACCGCCATGCTTCCAAACGCAACAAAAGTGGAAATGGAAGCTGCAAAAAGACCGATCTTATTGATAAGCAGCAGATGCACCACGATATTGATCACTGCCGCAGCAGCGGAAGTGTAAGCAACTTTTTTGGTGTTTTTCATGGCGATGTAGATACAGCTGTAGAGCCCCACGATTACACGCATCAGCATGGCATACATCAGGATCGGCACCTGAGGATATGCCTCGCCGTAACTTTCATTGATCAGAATCGGGAAAACAAACGGCATCAGCGCTACGATTCCAAGGCAGGCGCACGAAAACAGTTTATACAGCGTAGTGATCGTTTCGCTCAGAAACCGATCCCTGTCCTCATCCTGATAATGCAGAGAAACGGATTCCGTCCAAGACAGATTAAAAATATTATAAAAGGAGATAAAAACATTTGAAAATTTATTTGCAACGGTATAAATGCCGTTTTGCCCCACGCCCAGAATGTGAGAAACGATCAGCCTGTCTGACACATTAACGACCCACCAGGCAAGATTATTCGGAATGAGCGGCAAAGAATAACGGCAGACGGTTTTTAAAACAGAAAGTTTAACCTGCTTAATTCTTAAATATCTCCACGGTTTCAAAGCGAAAAAGAGATAAGCAACTGCCAGAAAATACGCGGCAAGCGTAGATATGTAAAGGCCGTTAAGACCCAGTTTCAGCACAACAAGCGTGATCACATTAAACACAACGGTGGCGGACGCCGAAATAAAGCCGGCAACGGCATAAACCACGTTTCTGCCCTGCCCTCTTGCAAACTGGAGGAGCAGATTAAGATAAATGAGTGCAACAACATACGCCGCGAGGAACCAAACATTTGGCAGATCCACAAATTTGGAAACCAGAAGCAGAATCGCCACATAGGCTGCCGACTGCGCGGTATTGGCAGTAAAAATGGTAGAAAACAATTTTGTCTGCCCCGCACGGTTATCTCTTACCTCCAGCATAAACCGAAAAACGCCCTGATCCAACTGCCAGTTAAACAGCGGCAAAAGCAGCGTTGCATAAGTGATAAGAAGATCATAGGTGCCGTATTCCGCCGTATCCAGAATGGCAGTATACAGCGGAAGAAGGAAAAAACTGATAAACTGGGTGCAGACCTTACCAAATGTAAGAATTGCGGTATTTTTAGCAAGTTCTTTGCCTCTGCTCAAATCAACACTACCTTTCGGGAACTTGGTTTCGGCGTTTTGCCGTTTCAACAGCATTGTTGATAAAATCTTTGGATTCCGCAACGGCTTTCTGAAGATTCGTATAATCATAGGAAACAGGCAATGAGGCGCCGTTTCGGCTTTCAAAATCTTCAAAGGACTTATAAAATCCGTCTGAAAACCCGCAAAGCGCTGCCAGCGTTTTTACTCTTTCGCCCGTTTCGGGATGCGGGATGGCATATAGCGCCTTGCCGAATATTACGGAAAAGACAGCGGCGTGAAAGGATGATGCCACAACGGCCGCTGCATCTTTCACCAATTTAACAAAATCCACAGGGCCGAGGTCGCCGATCCACTGAATATTTTCACCGGAGACCGGGTTTTTGTTGCAGCAGATGATCTTTGCAGAATGCTTTTTTGCAAGTGACTGTGCAATTTTAACCAAATCCTTATTATCATCCAGATAATAGAGCAGAATATACCTTTCCTCTGTATCGATATCCGCTTTTTCACAAAGGGCTTCCCACTCTTTTCTGCTGAGCAGCAGCGTGGGATCCACACATACCTGCGCATTTTTACCGGTGAGCGCGTAAATCGTTTCGCATGCGCTTTGCTCCCTAACGGATATCCTATCCATTCGGTCTATTCTGGTTTTAAGCTTTTGAGGATCCAGTTTTTTACTTTTGGAATTTCCAAGGCTTGCCGCATAGGAACATCTGAAAAAATTTCCGGGAAAATTCAGGTAATACACATCGTCAAAACCGTTTGTCATGACCGGGTTCCAGATCTGATCACTGCCAGTAAAGATTAGGTCATAATCCAAACCGTTATGCAAGATATCTTTCTTTTTTAACCCTTCGGAAAAGTGCATGCTGCCAATGAGTTTTTCAAAAGCCGCATGTTTTTTCAGAACATTGGAGTAATTGGAGAAACGGGTATACGCCTGTTTTCCCCAGATGATAAAATTTTTTCTGAAATTCGGCAGCCCAACATATGCCCTTTCAATATACGGGTTTCTGTAATCCACAACCTCTACATCTACTCCGAAACTCTCAACGCTTTTGTACAACGCATAGCATTGCAGCAAAGAGCCGTAATTATCCGCCCTTTGAAACGTGATGATGCCGACTTTCATACACAGACCCCTTCCCCTGCTGCACCGCGCGGTTTATTTAAACTGAAGCAGTTTTTGCACCCATTTCTTTGGAAAATGAAACTGCATGGCGTAATAAAGTATATCATTTTTCAACAGAAACAGAATATCTTTGCCTTTGCCAACCATTTTTTTATAATCCGAAAGCGCCGAATGAAATTTTTTTATCCATTCCCGATACACTTTTTCATTTGATTCGCAGTAAGCTGCGCAGGCAATATCCCTTGCGGAAAAAACGCCGCGCCTAAACATCAGAAAAGCGCAGGAATTTCCCGCGTTTTTTAATATTTCATAACCCCGAACAGCAGATGTATATCTTGACGCGCTGCTTTCCACAAGCCTTTCCCGCTTGCTTTTATACACCGCGCTGTTTTGCCGTTTTATGTAATAATAACACGCTTCAGGCACATATACCGCCTTTTGGGATCTGCAGCAAACTTCAATGAGCCACAATGCATCCTCCCCGATGAATATATCTTCCGGGAATCTGACCGGCTCTGCGCCGGAAAAGACCACACTGCGCCGGAAAAGTTTATTCCAGATCACAAGACCCCATTCGCCCTTTTGAATACAAAGACGTGCGGCTTGGGCACTGTTCACACACATTTTTTCATCACACAGCACCTGAGAAACAGCACCCTGTTCCACCGTGTTAAACCCGCATACAGCTATATCGGCATCCTCTGCCAAAGCATTCAGCAAAAGCCGAAACATATCTTTATTTATATAGTCGTCCGCATCCACAAACGCAATAAAATCGCCTTTGGCGGCTTGGAGCGCTGCATTTCGCGCACTGCTTACGCCGTTGTTTTGGCGGTGCATCACACGAAATCTTGCATCTTTCTTTGCCCATGCATCACAGATCATTCCCGACATATCGGATGAGCCGTCATCCACAAGGATGACCTCCAGATCCGTTACGGTTTGTGAAGCAATGCTGCCAAGACATTTATCAAGATAGTTTTCAACGTTATACACAGGTACGATCACAGAGATCATATCATTCGCCCTCTTGCTTTAATAATTGACTCTGCGCATTTGCCTTTGACTGCACTTCTGCTGCAACGAGCCCAAGCACAACAAAGGTGCAGATACCCATCATGGATTTTACGGAGGCACTGCCGATCATAACAGCAAGCATGGTGAGCACAGTGGCAATGCCGGTTATTTTAATTCTCTTTTTAACGAGTTTGGAATTCACCATCATAAACAGGCGGAACATGGCGTAAAGATACACGGCAAAACCGATCCAGCCGAACTGCCCGATAATGCTGGCGAAGAAATTATCGTTGAGGAATGTACTGTCAGGCCCAAAGCCCCAGGAATTACGCCAGCCAAACAGATCATACAGCTGTGAATAATACCTCTGCGCCATTTCGGAACCATAGGTAGCAAAGCCGGAACCGAGCGGAAAATACATATTTGCCACTCTGCCGCCGTAGATGATCAGCGTTTTTCGGATCGAATCAGAAATTAGATATTGCTGGATATCCCGCCATGTAAACAAGACCACAACCGCCACGATAGGAATAATATAGCGCAGTTTAAACTTATCCTGCTTGCGGAACATAATTGCCATAAAGATTACGCAGAACACAAAGCAATATACAAGCGCCGCCTGTGTTAAGATCATAGGAACACACGCCAAGGCAGTATACAAAAAGAAAGATCTTGAACTGATCTCAGAAAGCGCAAGGATCACAACACAGCAAAATACAACCCAGCCAAACGAGATGCCGCGCATCCATGAGATACCGAATATCCTGAGCCCGAACAAAGAATCGGACGGTATAAAACCGATATCCACAACCTGACCAACCAATGAAAGCAGAAAAAACACAACAATGGCAAGTTTTGACGGCATAACAAGAGCGCTTACAACGCGGCGGCGAACATGATCTTTACGCATCAGATAAACAGAAGCAATAAACGGCGCAAACGTTTTCCAAAGCCACAAAAGATCGACCAAGACGGGAAACGGCTGCGTAATGAGTTTGCTGACCAGATTGGAGACCAGCCCGATCACGGAAACGGCGGCAATCGCGATCATAATCTGCCGGCTGTTTCGGTCAAGCCGCTTTGTGATCATAAGAAACCATACAAAAACGAAGGAAACCGCCCCTATCATCTCGTCATAATATCCGAAAATGCCGCCTATAGAGAAACAGATGGGAAAAAGGAGAATGAGAACGGCGTAAATATCATAAACACTTAATGTAAAATTCAGTTTTAATTTAAACTTCACGCGCCTGTTTCACCTCTCTTTTCCGAATTTTCTGCCGGCTGCACCGGCATATTCATGATATATCAGCAGCAAAAGTTTGTTTTAGCATAAAATTATTTCTCAAAAGATCTGTTCAGATCTCGGCACGCGTCCAGAAAAATGCCGACATCTACCGAATAACTTAAATATTTCACACCGAGATCACGCCACATCACAAGATCCTGCGGCGTATCCACAAAAGTGCCGATCACTTTATTCTTCTTTTTTGCCTTGGCAACGATCTTTTTCATCTCTTGCACAACTTTCGGGTTATTTACCTGCCCCGGAATGCCAAGGGACTGCGAAAGATCATAAGGGCCGATGAACAGGATATCCACCCCATCCACCTCAAGGATCTCATCCAGATTTTCAATCGCCTGAACCCCCTCCAGCTGGAGGATGATAAGCAGGTTTTTTGAATCCTCAAAATATTCATACCGATCCATAGCGGAATAATCGGCAGCACGCACAAAACGGCACACGCCGCGCATTCCGTAAGGATAGAATTTTGCAAATTTTACTACTTTTTCCGCGTCTTTCGCAGAATTAATCTGCGGCACCTGTATGCCGTAAGCGCCTATATCCAACGCTTTGCCCACCGTGTTTTCGCCGGAATCCTTCAGCCGGATAATCGGCACGGCGCCGCGCGCTTCTGCCGCACGAATATTATTTTGCTGATTTTCTATGGAAACGGGGCCGTGCTCCGTATCCAAAATCACGTAATCAAATCCGCCGAGGCTTGCCGCCTCAACGAACATGGGATCGCCGGTTTTCATAAAAATGCCGTAAACACATTCATCCCGATTCAGTTTGGTTCTGAAATCCTCAAGTATTTTATTCATCCGCGCCACGCTTTCTGTAAATATGATTATAGATTGCATCCGCAATCTCAAAATCTTCTTTTTCGTCTATATCCACCGCTTCGATCTCGTTGACCTCCACAATAAACGGATTCTGACCGATGCGCCTGCCCATTTCGGTGATCACATATCTTTCATAGATATAAAAACCGCTTGTTTCCTCATAAAGCGGATCCAGATCCTGCGTGCGCGGAATATTTTCCAGCGAATAATTAAACGGCGTTCCGTTTTTCCAAAGGAAATCCTGAAGTTTTTTAGCAGCGAACGCCGAATCGTTCATGCCGCTCAAAACCGCGTCCAGCCCCTTTTCTATGCTTTCTGCCGAAACAAAAGGCGCCGTGGTGTGGGTCATAACATAGATATCCGCAAACACATCCTCTGCAAAGGCTTTGAGCACTTCATTCATTAAGGTAGAATCCGTATCCAGCGACGGAGAACGTTTCAAAAATTTTACGTCCTTTGGAATGTACTCTTTAATCTTTTCATTGCTGCAGTAAACATAAACTTCATCTATCCTGTCTATTTTAAGCAGCGTATTCAAAATGTAATAACAAAGCGGTTTGCCGTTTGTAAAAGCCTTGGTGTTTTTCTGCGGCAGTCTTGTGTTATTCAATTTCATGGGAACTATGGCAACGATTTTCATGCTCTGCTTTTCTCCTTTAAAACAGCATCCAGATCAACGCGGGGGAACACCTCAAGCACGCCGCCGCGTGTGGCGTTAAACACTTTGATTCCGTGGGAATCCGCATATTCTTTCACTTTTTCATAGCCCACGATCAGTTTTGGCGTGGCGTATTTTCTGGAACGGTCCTCAACACCGCTGTCCACAAAATGCTCTTTTTCGCCGAGATAAGTGCAGTCCGCGCCGAGCAGATAGATCTCCTTAAAGCCCATATATACGGCAAGTTCAATACAGGAATAGGCTATGGAATAGCCGTCATAGACGATATCATAAGCGTCATCGCTGAATCTGGCATAATACTTCTGCTTTAAAATGTCATAAGAATGATACTTGGTATCTGTTGGAAATTCGACCCACGCTTTTTCGCGCTTAAACCTTGACGGCACATTATCACTGATAAACACCGGCACTTCGCTATGCGCTCTGATGATCTCCTGCAAGGTTTCAAACACTTTATCATCCTGCACGGCAAAATAAGTCGGTCGCCAGTCCGTTTGATCATAAAGCTTGCAGATGGAATTCATGCTGATGGTCTTTTCATTTTTAAGGTTTTCCAGATCCTGCATCGTAAGCGACGGGCCGGTTGCAATGATAAAACACCTTTCACCGTTATGAATGTCTTTATAAGGCAAAAGTTTTTTGTATTTTCCACCGCCGACGCCGTGCTTTCTGAAAAATCTTTTGGTATTTACAACCGCCCCCTGAAAGGAAAATTGAACATACCTGTAAAAAAGATAGATTCTGTGAAAAGCCGCATTATTATCAGAAAAATCACGCAAAGCATTATGGAGTTTTTGTTTGAATGGGATCATAGACAGCACTACCGAATCTTTTTATTTTTTAACTGTTTTAAACTTTCTTTTCCAAATTGCAAAAAGGAACTGCGCCGGCACGGCACAAAGCAGGGCGAGTTTTTTGTATTGTGTGGCTTTAAAAAGATCTGCCTGTGATCTGCCGGCAAATCTGCCGTAAATAAAATACTGCAGCATGGCTTTGATTTTATGTTTAAAATCCACATCTGAATCCAAAAAAGCCTGTGCACGCGCCACACATCCATTTGGCGACTGAATATTATGGCGGCGGCGGTTCAGGGTAAGACCGCTGTTTAAATAATCTGAAATATACACCGCCTGATTAAAAAAGCGTATCTTATATTTGCCGGAAAGTTTGACCCAAACCGTATCCTCGCCCAAAAATTTTTCTCCCTTAAATTCCGGAAACGGAAAAGCACGCAGTTTCTCTGTATACCACACTTCTGCCATATCGCCCTCCAGACCGTGATTTAGCCGTTCGCAATAGGTAGATTTTATATTGTCTTTTTGCAGAGGTTTCGTCAGGTATCCGGCTCCGTTTGCCCTTTGACGCAGAAAACTAAAGCCGCAAAGATCTGTTTCGTGCTTATATGCGCGGTATTTTTCATGTATGATTCTCACCGCATTCTCAGTAAGCCGGTCATCGCTATCCACAATAAACACAAGCGGCGTATTGATCCTTTTTAAAGCAAAGTTGAGCGCCGTATGTTTTCCGCCGTTTTCTTTTTGATAATACTTAACCGGAAAATCCGCATGCGCCCTGAATACCTGTGCGGTTTCAAAAGTACCGTCCGTACTACCGTCATCCACGATGACCCATTCAAAATCTTTATCTGACTGACAGCAAAGGGAGTCAAATAAAACATGAAGCTCTTTTTTCCTGTTAAAAGACGGAGTTAAAATGGTCAGTTCAGCCATATCAGTACCTGTTCATCTGGTTTTGGATATCAGCATCTACAATTTCCTCGCCGCTGGTGCCGACCAACGCTTTTTTGGACTTTTCAGAAAGGCCGTCGTTCACATCGGCATGCATATCGCATGTGGAAAGCGCGTCAAGTTCTGCTTTGGTAACTTTACCGTCCCTGTAATCGCGCACGATCGGCAGTTCGTACATACTGTATTTTTTATCTTTAAAGAAGTTGAGAAACTTATGCTTGATAACCCATGCGGCAGGCACCCAGATATATTTGTGCATAGCGGGCGAAACGGAACCGATCATCCAGCAGTTTCTGCTGCAGTTTCTAACCTTTTTGCGCACAGTATCCGCCTGCGCGCTGTTCCACAGTTCGTCCCAGCTCTGTTCGTTGAGGTTGCCCATGACCTCTTTTTCTTTTGTTCCGTTGCAGGGCATAACATCCCCATACGGATCAATAAAGAACGTATCAAACGCCATATCGCACGGCAAAAGACGTTTCTGGCCGTATATGTAATTGATCAGGCCGTGATTAAAATAGGCGCGAAACCACTTTTTAGGGCTGTTGCTCTTTAGCAGTTCATTGATGAGATCCTCAAAATTCTGCGCCACCATAGGTCTGTCTTTAATAATATTTCTCGCCTCAACAAAATAAAAAGAATTGTGCAGCGAAGCGGTTGCAAATTCCATATCAAGCTCATTTGAAAGCTCGTAAAGCGGAACCAGATCCTTTGCATTTGCGTCCTGCACCGTCATGCCGAAACCAACATCCGGATGTTTCATCTCCACCAATTTCTTCAGCGTGGCATAGCCGCGGTTAAATCCGTCTGGAAGGCCGCGGATCGCGTTATTCGTTTCCTCCAGACCTTCAATAGAGATACGAATGCCCACATTCGGAAACGCTTTGCACAGGTCTATAATTCTGTCTGTAAAAAAGCCGTTTGTGGAGATCACGATTCTGTCGCTCTTTTTATACAGTTCGCGCACAATATCCTTAAGATCCGTTCTGATAAACGGCTCACCACCGGTGATATTGGTAAAATACATCCGCGGCAGTTTTTTTATTGTAGCAAGACTGATCTCCTCATCCGGTGAAGACGGCCGTTTATACCTGCTGCACATATTGCACCTGGCGTTGCAGCGGTAGGTAACGATGACCGTGCCGTTTAATTTTTTAGACATGATTTACCTTCTTTACAAAATCTGTTTTTTTATAAATGGGATCCGCGTTTTAACTATAGATCTCCAAGAGTTTTTCACAATACTGATCTACCGTCATAAACTTTTTATTCAGGCAGTTTTTATGCATTTCTAAAGCAAGCTGTTTGTTGCCGAGAAGCGCCTTTACTTTATCCGAAAAGTCTTTTACATTCCCGGGCGCAAAGAGAAAGCCCGTTTTGCCGTCATCAATCAGCTCCGGTATGCCGCCGATGGCTGCGCCAACAACCGGGGTGCCGTAAGAGATGCTTTCCATAACGGAAAACGGGCAGTTTTCATACCAAATACTGGGATAAACGGAGCAAGCCGCTTTTTTTATCAGTTCTTCCAGTTCTTTACCGGTTTTAAAGCCAACATTTCTAATGTGCGCAGAATGATTGACCGCATCTTCCATAGGGCCGCTCCCCGCGCAAACAAAGTCAATATCCTTTGCGGCAATCAGCGTTTCCATACCTTTTTCGGCGCTGAACCTGCCGAAAAACAGAACGTAATCCTCTTTCTGAACAGGCGTTTTATCCACCTTGTCAATAAAATTATACAGCACTTTTGTTTTACCGCGGAACACGGGATCCTGATTGATTTTAGACGCCATAAAAGCCGTTGGGCAAATAACGGTATCTATCCATCTGTAAACCTTTTTGGAATGCCAGAAACAGCCCTCCGCGGCTCCGATAATGCTTTTCAGTTTTGAAGAATGGATGCAGGAATTTTTAAAGCAGTTTATAGAATGACCGCCCGCGCACTTCTCGCAGATCTGCCCGGACGGCGTCATCATCATATGATTGGGGCACACAAGCTGATAATCATGTGCTGTATAAACGAGCCTGACCCGCCTGCCGGATTCTTTTTCATATTGCTTAACGGCAAGGATCACGGTGGGGGTAAGCTGATAGTTAAAATTGTTCAGATGAACCGCATCCGGCTGAAAATCTTTTAAAACGGCAAGCATCTTTCGCTTTGCATCGGAAGAATAGATCGTTTTTACGGGATATGTAAATTTGGAAAGCAGGAATCCGGTATGAAAATCCATATCTTTCGTATAAAGACCAAGCTGATTGCCCACGATCCTGCCGCTGTGCTCCATGCCGAAATACTGCACTTCATGACCGCATTTTTGCAACTGCTCGCCGATTTTAAAAATATAGGTCTCGGAACCGCCGTTCGGATATAAAAATTTATTTACGATCAGTATCTTCAAGCGGTTCACCCCTGTAAAGCGCAAGCGTTTTTTTGCCGGCATTTTCCCAGCTGTAGCGGGAAAGGACATATTGCGCCGCGCGCTGTTTATAGTTTTCTACAGCATCTCTGCTGCCGAGCAAAAATTCCAGTTTGTTTTTAAGATCTTTCACATTGCTCTTTTTAAAGTAAACGGCGTTATCGCCGCACACCTGCGTGCATTCCTCTATATCCGAAGTCAGGCAGCAGTTGGAATAACTCATTGCCTCCAGCAGGCTGATGGGCATTCCCTCCAGATCGCTGGGCAAAACATAAAGATACGCATTGGAATACAGTTCTTCCAATTCCCTTCCCTGCACAAAATCCGTAAACACGATCTTTTTGCCCTGCGCTTTTACTTTCAGTTCTTCAAAATACGCCTGTGAATGACTGGATCCGCCGGCGATCACAAGCGGCATTTCCGTATGCAGCGCGGAATAGGCGTCTATCAAATAGTGAATGCCTTTTTCCGGAACGATCCTGCCGAGATAAAGGAGATACCCGTCTTTTTTCAGACCGTATTTCTCTGCAAGCAAGGAAAGAGACCGGATTTGCGGCGCACGAACGCCGTTTGGAATATAAACGGTCTCCCTGCCGTATTCCTTTTTAAAATAATCCTGAACGGAGCGGGAGAGCACAATGATCTCATCTGCATATTTTGCCGCCGTTTTTTCACCGAATTTAAGATATTTTGAAGCAAAACCGCCCCATTTTGACCGTTGCCAGTCCAGCCCGTGAATCGTTGCAACCGTGCGTATGCCGAAAAGTTTTGGCAAAAAGCACATGACCGCCGGGCCTTCGGCATGGAAATGGATAACGTCATATCCGCCGAAAAGCGCCCGGAGCGACGCAAAAAAGCTGTAAACAAAAGCGTTTAACGTTTTTGATTTCGGGGTGGGCACGGTGATGATCTTAACCTTCGGATCAAGCGGCATATCCTCGCTTTTGAACCTGCTGCCGGAAACATGACTGCCGCCCCGGTTATAGACATCCACCCGGTTGCCGGCTTTTGCCAAGAAACTGGACAGTTCGTAAACCACGATCTCCACGCCGCCCTCACGCGACGGGATCCGCTTATGCCCGATCATGGCGATCTTAAGATGCGAATCGTTTTTCATTCCGCGCCGATCCCCCTGAGTACAACGCCCACGGTTTTGAACATGATCTTCAGATCCAGCCAGGCGCTCCAGTTATCTATGTATTCACAATCCAGTTTTACAACATCCTCAAAATTGTTGATTTTTGAACGCCCGCTGACCTGCCACATGCCGGTTATGCCCGGCCGCATGGAAAGGCGGCGTTTATGGTGGCTTTCATATTTTGAAAATTCATCCAGCGTGGGAGGCCTTGTGCCCACAAGGCTCATATCCCCTTTCAATACATTCCAGAACTGGGGCAGTTCATCAATGCTGGTTCTGCGTATAAATCTGCCGACTTTTGTGATTCTGGGGTCATTATCCATTTTAAACATATAACCGTTCATTTCATTTTTAGCCAGCAGTTCTTTTTTTCTCTCTTCCGCGTCCACATACATGGAACGCAGTTTATAAATATTGAACACCCTGCCGTTTTTTCCAATGCGCGGCTGCTTAAAAATGAGCGGACCGCGGGATTCGATCAGCAGCGGCACGGCAACAACAAGTATGACCGGCAAGGAAATCAGGCTGCCTAAAAAGCCGCCGATAATATCCACAATTCTTTTAAAGATAACGGCGGAAAGCGGCAGCTGGCGCGCAGCCGTAAGCGTTGCCGTTGGGTAGCCTGCCACCATGGTGCATTCCACGTTATCAAATTCGCTGTTTTCCACCAGTTTTTCAAGCGTGGGAAGATTAATGTGAACCATAATGCCCATGCTTTCGATCTCTTCGGCAAGTTGCGCTATTTTGCTTTCATACTCGTAGGGTACATTGATATAGACTTCGTCCAGAGATTCCCTTTTGACCCAGTCGATCACATTATCCAGATTGGCAACAACCGGAACCGAAGAAACATATTTTATTGCTTTTGGTTTTACCGCAACGGCATTTCCGCCGGAAGATTTCAAAGCATCGGAAAAAACGTAATTTCCGTTTTGATATTCGGCATCGATCACGGCAACGCCTTTGATATGCCTTGTCCAGTCCTGCTGAAGGTTTGAAACAAAATCTTCTGCCCTTCTGCCAACCGTAATGACGCCCGCAAGATTTACCAGCCCGGAATGCGAAAAATGGCGAATCAGAAGGCGCTTGGTAAAATACCTGTTGATACAGGAAAACGAAATGAAAAGGAACAGCGAGATCAGAAACATATACCTGCCGTTTACAAGATCACTTCTTGTAAGAACGAGCGCTACGGAAAGGGTCATATACGTTAAAAGGCAGTTTCTGACAACCGCAATAAATTCACGCAGCCTGTTTCTGACCGACAGATCCAGAGATACCGAAAAGCCGAAAAAGATGACGCAAAAAGACAGCACAAGGCAGATCACATAAATCCATGCGGACTGCTTTGTAAGATTTGGGATCTTATGGATCGCCGTGCACAGCAAAAAAGAAATCAGATTTGCAAACAGAAGAGACGAAAGGTCCACCGAAAATTCCACAAGCAGCTGAGTAGCCTTTCTTTTATTCATAATTCTCGCAACCCTTAAAAAGAAATTTAGCCTTTACGCCAGCGGTTTATTTATAGCCGTAGCCGTAACCATAGCCGTAAGAATATTTATATTTATAATCGTATTTCTTGTAATAAGAATAATATTTATGCCTGCCGGAAGTAACGTCATTCAAAATGAACCCAAGGATATTTCCGCCTATATTATCCAGATTGGAAACGGCGGTTTTTACTTCCGCAATATCCGTCATATTCGCTTTAATGATCAGGATATAACCTGTGGTCTTTTGGGCGAAAACGGTTGCGTCCGTAACAAGATTCACAGGCGGCGTATCAATAAACACACAATCATAATGCTCTTTTACAAATTCAAGCAGTTTATCCATTCTGGAGGAGGAAACGAGTTCCGCCGGATTCGGCGGGATCTTTCCGCCGGTCAGGACGGAGAGATTTTCGATCTCCGTTTTTGAAACGGTGATATTATCCGTAAGCCCTGCAAGGATCTCCGAAAGACCGTTCTTAACCGGTATGGAAAACATGCGGTGAATGGTGGGATTTCTCATATCCCCGTCGATCAGCAAAGTCTTTTTACCCATCTGGGCAAAAGAGATGGCAAGATTGATGCTGTTGATCGTTTTGCCGTTATTGGCAGTAGGGCTGGTTATAACAAAAACGGGGCATTTTTCCCCTTTTTGCATAAAGAGCAGATTGGTTCGGATGGCGGAATACGCCTCTTTCACAACAAACGGGGATTCTGCATTTAAAACTTTTTTAGGGTCTTCCCTTGAAAAAGATTTACTTTTTTGATTTGCTTTTTTAGTTTTCCCGAAAAGAGCCATTATTTTCTGCCTCCTTTCCCGATCTCAGTACGCGGCTTATTTTCGCCGCCGGATGACTCCTCCAACTTAGCGGCGGACGGGATCAGCCGGGGTATGGTTCCGATAACGGGGATATTTTCAAATTCTCTTTCCAGATCCGCCTCTTCCGTAACGGTGGTATCAAACAGTTCGCGGATAAAGAAGATAAGGAATGTAACTACCAGCCCAACAAGAGCGCCGATCAAAATATTCAGCTTGAAATCCGGCGAAGAGGGCGAACTCGGCACCTTGGCATAATCGATCACGCTTACGCCGCCGGCTTTAATCGTATCCACAATGGCATCCGGCGCCACATCGGCAATAGAATTGGCAATATCCGCTGCAAGGGCGGGGCTGGCACTGGTTACGGTTACGTTAAAAATCTCCGTTTCGTTGATCTGCGCGCATGAGATCATGGAACGCAGCTGGGAAACGGTCATATCCAGATCCAGATTCTGCACAACTTCCTCAAGCACACGATCACTTTCCAGCACAACGATATAGGTGTTTACAAGCTGCTGTGACGCAGTGATCTCGTTTTGCCCGATGGAAGAATCCGTGCTGACACGATCCGTATTACTGTAAACATACAGCGTGCAGGATGCGGTATAGGTGGGGGTGATAAAAAACTCTGTTATACACCCGGCAAGCACCGCTGTGATCAGAGTTCCTAAAATTATATATAGAATTCGTTTTTTCAGCATGGAAAAAACTTTTCTTAAATCTATCTCGATCTCTCTTTGCTCGTTCACTTTTCATCCTCCGTAATCTGCTGGTCAATTTTTAATATAATAAATATAAATTAATTATATATAAGTAAATTATATCACATAACACTTTCCTTATCAACTTAAAAAAGGTAATTATAAAAGTAAAAGATACCAATAAAATACTGGTATCTTTGTTCATAATTCATAAATTTATTCCGTTTTTTATATTTATATAGCAAATATTTCCCAAAATATCACTAAAATTCATAATCCACAGAAACGGAAGCAGACCTCTTTTCGTGCATATACGGCTTAACATAGGCGCAGTGATACGGATCATTTTGATATGCTTCCAGCGCCTGCCTGTTTGCAAGCGTTACCAGCAGAATAACGTCATAACTCCTTTCCGAGCCCAAGAAATCAGTTCCCACTTCTATTTCCTTTATAACCGGCACGTTCCCTTGCATGGACAGCAATCTCCGCTTCGCTTCTTCTTTCGCGGCGGGGCTGTTGTCTTTCAGTTTAAAACACACGATATGTTTTACCATAGTATCTACCTCCAAAACACAATATAAAAAACGGTATCCGAAACCGGATACCGTTAAGATCTGTTATTTTGCCACATCGCTTACCCGGGATTCGCGGATAATATTCACCTTGATCTGACCGGGATATTCAAGTTCGCTTTCAATCTTTTTAGCGATCTCATGCGCGATATACGGCATTTTTTCATCGGAAACCGTCTCTGGGCAGACCATTACGCGCACTTCCCTGCCTGCCTGAATGGCATAAGCGCTTTTAACGCCGGGAAAGCTCTTTGAGATCTCCTCAAGCTGCTGAAGACGTTTGATATAGTTTTCAATATTCTCACGTCTTGCGCCCGGTCTTGCTGCGGAAACCGCGTCCGCCGCCTGCACAAGGCAGGCAACAACCGTTTTGCACTCCACATCACCGTGGTGCGCCTGAATGGCATGAATCACATCTTCGCTTTCCTTATATTTGCGGGCATACTCTACGCCAAGCGCAATATGGGAACCTTCCATTTCATGGTCAAGCGCCTTGCCGATATCGTGCAAAAGACCTGCACGGCGGGCAAGTTTTTCATTTGCGCCGAGTTCCGCCGCCATAAGGCCGGCGATGTAGCACACCTCCAGGCTGTGCTTAAGTACATTCTGCCCGTAAGAGGTGCGGTATTTCAGTTTGCCGAGCAGTTTGACAAGTTCCGGATGAACCGGGCCGCAGTTTGCCGCAAGAACGGCTTTTTCGCCCTCCTGCTTGATGATGGCGTTTACCTCGCGGGTAGACTTCTCAAACATTTCCTCGATCTTCGTGGGATGGATACGCCCGTCCTGAATCAGACGCTCCAGCGTAAGCCTGGCAATCTCTCTTCTTACAGGATCAAAAGAGCTGATCGTGATTGCCTCCGGCGTATCATCAATAATCAGTTCCACACCCGTTATGGTTTCGATAGAGCGGATGTTTCTGCCCTCTCTGCCTATGATTCTGCCCTTCATATCATCGTTTGGCAGCGCAACAACGGAAACCGTGGTTTCCGCGGTATGGTCTGCCGCGCAGCGCTGAATGGCAGTGGCAATGATCTCTTTGGCAATCACTTCGCTCTGATCGCGGGTCATCTGCTCATACTCAAGGATCTTTTTGCTCTTTTCGGTATCCAGTTCCTCTTCAAGAGATGCCAGAAGATGCTTTTTAGCCTCTTCCTGTGAAAGTCCCGAAATTTTTTCCAGCATATCAAACTGGCTTTTCTTGATGCTATCGATTTCAATTAATTTGTCGTCCGCTTCCTTAAGTTTTGCGCTCAAGGATTCATTTTTAGCCTCAATGGAATCCGCTCTTTTATCCAGGTATTCTTCCCTTTGATTCAGGCGGTTTTCAAGTTTTTGCACCTCGCTTCTTCTTTCACGGATCTCTTTATCCGCGTCCGAGCGAAGTTTATGAATTTCGTCTTTTGCTTCAATCAGGCTGGTCTTTTTGGTTGTTTCAGCCTCCTGAAGCGCATCATTAATGATCTTGGTGGCTTCCTGTGTTGCGGAACCGATCTCTTTTTCATTTGCTTTCTGCCTGAAAACAGAGCCGAGAACGAAACCGATAACGGCAAACACAACAGCGCACACTACCGCTATGACAACGGCGATGGTTGTAGACATCATGAGAATCAATAGCACCTCCTTCTGTTCATAATTTTTGTTTTTTTAATCATCATCAGAAAAGGTACAGTTTTAATATAAACCTGAAAAATTCGGTAATAATGCTATATAAATGCTGTAAAATTTATATAAACACTATATAAACTTCATATAGTTCATAACAAATATAATACACCTATATGTTGTAGATGTCAAGGCTTAGGGCTTACGATTTGCCCCAAGCGTTAAAAAACGCGGCCGGAAAACGGCTCAAAAAAGGGAAAAAGCGGGTGTTGACAAGAAAAAAATTAATGCTATAATATAGGTAAATCACAGATAAATTAAAACTTTGATGGGGATAAGACTGCGTTTTACGTTGTTGCAGAGAGCGCCCGAATGCTGAAAGCGGCGCACAACCGCGCGCAAGCCACCGCCCCGGAGTGCTGCCAATCCCAGCCGCACGCCTGCGTTAAGGGCACAATGAGCGGCGCTTTTTGCGCAATTCAGGTGGAACCGTGGATTTTATTCACCCTGTGCACACGATGCACGGGGTGTTTTTTATTTACACAAACCATTTTAAGGCAGAAATGCCGGAAAACCTATTAAATATGGAGGAAAAACTATGAAAATCACGCTTAAAGACGGCTCTGTTAAGCAATATGACGGCGCTATACGCGCGGCGGATATTGCCAAAGACATTTCCATGGGCCTTTACAGAAACGCTTGTTCCTGCAAGATAAACGGCAAAGTGAAAGACCTGCGCACCGTGATCAGCGAGGACTGCGCTTTGGAAATACTGACCTTTGATGATGAAGACGGAAAAAGAACGTTTAACCACACGGCATCCCACATTATGGCGCAGGCGGTAAAAAGGCTTTATCCCGATGTGAAACTGACGATCGGCCCCGCCATTCACGACGGGTTCTATTACGATTTTGACACAGAAACGCCGTTCTCTCCCGAAGATCTTGAAAAAATAGAGGCGGAGATGAAAAAGATCGTAAAGGAAGGTCTGGCGCTTGAAAGATTTGAACTTCCGCCGCAGGACGCTATCCAACTGATGAAAGAAAAGGATGAGCCATACAAAGTAGAGCTCATTGAAGAACACGCAGGCAAAGGCGAAAACATCAGTTTTTACAAGCAGGGCGAATTCACGGAACTCTGCGCCGGGCCGCACCTGATGGATGTTAAACCCGTTAAGGCATTCAAGCTGACAAACTGCACGGGCGCCTACTGGCGCGGCGATGCGAAAAACAAGATGCTGTGCCGCGTATACGGCACCGCTTTCCCGAAAGCCTCTATGCTGGAAGAGCACATGGCGATGCTGGAAGAGGCAAAGAAACGCGACCACAGAAAGATCGGCAAGGAACTGGAACTGTTTACCATTATGGAAGAAGGCCCGGGATTCCCGTTTTTCCTGCCAAAGGGCATGACGCTGAAAAACACGCTGATCGATTACTGGCGTGAAATACACCAAAAAGCCGGTTATTATGAGATACAGACGCCTATGATCCTCAACCGCGCGCTTTGGGAAAGGAGCGGGCACTGGGATCATTATAAGCAGAATATGTATACCACGGTGATCGACGGCGAAGATTACGCTATCAAACCGATGAACTGCCCCGGCGGAATACTGGTTTACAAGACAAAAATGCATTCCTACAAAGACCTGCCGCTCAGAATGGGCGAACTCGGTTTGGTGCACCGCCACGAGCTTTCCGGCGCGCTGCACGGGCTGATGCGTGTAAGATGCTTTACGCAGGATGACGCCCACATCTTTATGACGCGCGAGCAGATCAAAGACGAGATCAAAGGCGTTGTGAAACTGATAGACAAAGTTTACAACACGTTTGGTTTTAAATACCACATTGAACTTTCCACCAAGCCTGATGATTCCATGGGCAGTGAAGAGGACTGGGAGATCGCTACGGACGCGCTGCGTGACGCCGTAACGGAACTCGGCTACGATTTTGAAGTAAACGAGGGAGACGGTGCTTTCTACGGCCCGAAACTGGATTTCCACCTTACGGACTGCCTTGGCAGAACATGGCAGTGCGGAACAATACAGCTTGATTTCCAGCTGCCGGAACGTTTTGAACTGGAATATATCGGCGCGGACGGAAACAAACACCGCCCGATCATGATACACCGCGTTGTGTTCGGCAGCATTGAAAGATTTATCGGCATCCTTACGGAGCATTTTGCCGGCGCGTTCCCAATCTGGCTGGCGCCCGTGCAGGTAAAACTGCTGCCCATTGCGGACAGACATTTCAGTTATCTGAACGCCGTAAAAGAGCGCCTTGAAAGGCACGGCATCCGCTGTGAGATCGACGACAGATCTGAAAAGATCGGTTTCAAGATCCGCAGTGCACAGCTGGAAAAGGCGCCCTATATGCTGGTTGCGGGCGATAAGGATATAGAAAACAACACGGTTTCCGTTCGCTCTCGCAAAGACGGCGAACAGGGCGCGTGCAACCTTGACGAATTTATTGAAAAGATAGAAAAAGAAATAAATAGCAGAGCGCTGTAAAATGCAATACAGGCAGAAAAGAGCCGGACGCCTTTACGGAGTCCGGCTCTTGTTTTATTTCCGTTCGGAAAACACACGGCTGTATTTTTCAAAAAACGAATGCAGCGTTTTTTCATACAACGCGCTGTTCCGGTGATAACTGCGCGCGTGAACCGCGCCATCAACGGCAAGCAGCGTTTTCTCGCTGCCGCAGGCGTCATAAAGTTCCTTTTCCATATAAAACGGCACAAAATCGTCCTCTTTGCCGTGGATAAAAAGAACGGGAACTTTTGCATGTTTCACGTGATCCACAGGAGACGCATCTTTAAATGAGTAATGCGCATACAGCCTGCAAAGCAGATCGCAGATATGGAGTATAGGAAACGCCGGCAGGTGAAACGAGGTTTTGAGCTGGTATTTAAATTCATCCCAAGCGCTTGTATACGCGCAATCCGCAATGATACCTTTAACGTCTTGCTGCAAGATCTGATCGCTCATCATCAGCACGGTAGCCGCGCCCATGGAAACGCCCAGCAGAAAAATCTGTAAATTCGGGAAACGCTGTTTTGCATAACTTAGCCACAGCAGCGTATCTTTCGATTCATGTGTGCCGTAGCCCATAAATTTCCCGTCGCTGATACCACAGCCGCGGTGTTCCGGCATAAGGACGGTAAAACCGCCGCCGTAAAAATAATCCGCCTCAAAAGCGAACTCGCCGAGACCTGAACTTCTGGCTCCGTGGCAGGCAATCAGCAAAATGCCGTTGCTTTTTTCGGGCAGCAGAAGTTCCGCCCGGAGCGTGTTGCCGCCGGATTCCATCTTTACTTGTTCAAGCGGCAGCGTTTTAAAATGCCGCTCTGCGGATCTTGCCTCTTCTTCAAACTGATTCGGCCCGTCATTACCGGCAACAAGGGAATAAATAAATTTCGGTATTGGTATTGTTTTAAGCGATATAAGCTGATTTACTATCAGGGCGCATATTGCGAACAGAATCAATACGATTGCCGCGGCAACGCAAACGATTATTATCAAAGCTTTCATTTTCTTTCACACACAAACACGTGCCAGCCTTTGGATTCACGGTGTTCCAAAATCTCAAACCCGTTTTTTGCAAAACAGGCTTCCACTTCGTCTTTTCTGGGATCTATGATCCCGCCGGTAATAAACACACCGTTTTCCTTGAGCAGGTTTGCTGCCTGCGGCGTCAGTTTCATAATAACGTCCGCAACGATATTGGCGATCACAACGCTGTATCTGCCGCTGACGTTTTCCGAAAGATCTCCGCTGACCGCATCAAAAACAGGCGGTGTAAAGCCGTTTTTTTCTGCGTTGGCAAGCGCCGTTTTCACGGCAAGTTTATCAATATCCACGCCGAATGCGCTTTTTGCGCCCAGCAGCAGCGCGGCAATGGAAAGAATGCCGCTGCCGCAGCCGACATCCAGCACCGTGGACGCCGGATGAATATAATCTTCCATGATCTCAAGGCAAAGACGGGTGGTGGGATGGCTGCCGGTGCCGAACGCAAGGCCGGGTTCCAGTTCCAAAACCGCCCTGCCATGGGTATCGTCCACCTGCTCCCACTCCGGCTTGATCAGCAGTTTTTTTCCGACGGGCACGGGGTGCCAATATTTTTTCCAGTTATTGATCCAATCTTCCGTTTTGCACGCGTCGATCGTGATTTTGTGTTCTATCTGCTCCGCGTTCAGCCGTTCTTCCAGAAACGAAACGGCCTCCGCAGGGTTCTCCTCCGGGCTGATATAGATGTGGATAATGCCCTTTGTGCGATCCTTGCCAAGGAGTTCCTCCGAAATCAGATCCACATGCGCAATCTGCAGCGTTTCCTCCACAACATCAGAATAATCCTCTATATAAATGCCGTAAGGCACCGTCATATTTGCTATATTGCCTGCCGTTTCGATCTTTTCGGCGGGAACGGAAACCTGAATCTCCGTCCAGTCCTGCTGCAACTGATCTGCCATTGCCGCGCCTCCTTATCAATCCTCTAAATTCACAATATGTTCCGTGCCGGAAAGGCCGTGATTAAAGAGCTTTCTGTTTTCAAGCGACCACTGCCGGTCTGTAAACTTGCCGGGCTCCACCTTGGAAGTTGCGCTGTGAAATTCAAAAATCTGCGCATCCAAAGTATCCAGCGCGGACAGGATCTGCGCCTCCACAAACATGGGGCGAACGGGTGATCCGAATTCCGGCACACCATGGTGGCTCAGAATCATATGCTCCACAAGCTGCGCCTTTTCCTGCGGAACACCAAGGCGCTTTGCCGCGGAATCCACCCACATGGCGCCCTCCACAAGGTGGCCGATGAGTTCGCCGCCCTCCGAATAGCCTTTGACAAGTCCTGTTTTAGAAAAAGTAAATTCCCACGTTTTTGCCACATCGTGCAGGATTGCGCCGGAAAGGAGAAGTTCCCGGTTGATATTCGGATAGATCTTGCAGATCTGTTCCGCCATACGAACAATGGACATGGTGTGCAGCATAAGGCCGCCGACCATTGCATGGTGAAGCCTGAACGCAGCGGGGCTGGTAACCAGGATTTCTTTTTTACTTTCCATAATATCTGTAACGAGCGCTTTAAGATCCTGATCCTGAAAGGCGGAAACCTTTTTCATCATCATATCATAGATCTGCCTGCCGCCCACTGCGGAGGACGGCACAAGATCCGAAAGATTATACTGATCCGTTTCTGCCGCGGGGCGTATCTGCTGGATCCGAAACTGATCTCTGCCGTTATACTGCTCAATGGCGCCTCGAACTTTTACAACGGATTCCTCCTCAAAAAGATCCCCGCCGTTAAAATCCCAGTATTTTGCGGGCATTTCGCCGTCTTTATCCCCGATCACCAGATCCAGATAAGACGAGCCGTTTTTTGTTTTTTTGACCTCGCATTTTTTTATAAGAACGAACCCGTCGCACAGGCCGTTTTGAAGCGGTTTGAAATTCATGGAGCATACCTCTGTTTCCTTTTGATGAATCAATTATATACTAATTTTAAATTTTTATCAATGAAAACGAACCAATTGTTATATTTGCCGCCGTGTTCTTGACAAATTATGTTTAGATTGCTAAACTATGGATATATATTAATTACTATAATAGGGTTATAATAAAGACTGATCTTGCTTGGGGGCAACAAATTGACTTTTGATAATTTATGCATGAACTGCTTTGAAAGACTGACGGACGGCAGCATCTGCCGCAAATGCGGATTTGATAATGATTCGCCTGCTGATATGCTGCTTTTGCCGAGAAAAACGCTGCTTGCAAACCGATATGTTGTGGGCAAGGATATTTCGCATGAAAGCGACGCCGTAACCTATATGGGATATGACACGGAAAGAGAATCCGTGATCACGATTCGGGAGCTTTTGCCGAAAGGAATTGCAAACCGGCTGGAGGGCAACCCGGACGTTCATATACGCGAAAGATACAAAAAGAATTTTGAGGATTACAAGAAATCGTTTACACAGCTTTGGCGAACGCTGAAGAGCCTGAACGCGCTTTCCGCCGTAATCCCCGTTATAGACGTGTTTGAGGAAAACGAAACGGTTTATGCCGTTTCGGAATGGATGGCAACCGTATCGCTCAGGGATTTCCTAATCCGCAATGAAAACAACAATATTCCGTGGGACAAAGCAAGGCTGATGTTCATGCCCGTGCTGACCACACTGGAAAACCTGCATGAGCACGGCATTATCCACGGCGGTATATACCCGGACAATCTTGTGCTCTGCGGCGACGGAAAAGTGCGCCTTGCCGGATTCTGCATCAGCGAATGCAACACGGCAAACAGCGAACTGGAATTTAACGAGCACGAGGGCTACACCGCGCTGGAGCAGTATGACAACAACCACAAAATCTGCCCGGCAACGGATATCTATGCCTTTTCCGCCTGCATTTACAGAGCGCTTGTGGGCACGAATCCGCCGAGCGCGCTTTCCAGAGAAACGAATGACCGCCTGATGATTCCAAACCGAATTGCGGAAACGATCCCGGCATACGTGATCAAGGCGCTGGGCGCGGGTCTTCAGATCTATCCCGAAAGAAGAATACAGAATGTTTACGATTACAGGGAACTTTTAAACGCCGCGCCATCCGTGGTGGCAAAAGCGGCGGATATTCAGGCAGTGGAAGAACGAGAAACAGTTCCTCAAACATCGGAGAACACCCCGGTGCGCGAAACACGCCCGCCGCAAAAGAAAAAAAGGCTGAACAAAGGCCAGATCGCAGCGATCGTGATTGTTGTGCTGGCGGTAATTGCCGCTGCCGTTTATATCTTTGGCTTTTCCGGTCTGCTTGAAAAAGAAGAAGAAACGGAGATCACCACGCTGGCGCAGGTAACCGTGCCGGATTTCAGCAGCGTTGGCTACACCGAATCCGATATCCGAAACAGCGGTTCCTGGAATGAACAGTTTCGGATTACCTTTGAATACGCGTTTTCCCCCGATTATGACGCCGGCATCGTCTTTCAGCAGAGTGTTCCTGCCGGGCAGCAGGTGCAGGAGGGCAGCGCGATTGTGCTTACCGTGAGCCGCGGCACACAGATGGTGGATATTCCCGATGTTGGCGGACTGCCGGAAGCGGACGCAAAAAAACAGCTGGAAGATCTTGGCTTTAAAGTAGAAACTGTTTATGTGTATAACGATGGAACATACACCGCCGGCAATGTTAAAAGTGACGACGGCATTGCGCCGGAGGCAGGATCCTCCGTTGCAAAGGGTGAAACGGTTATCATCCAGGTCTACGGCGAAATAGAAACCACCACAGCCCCGCCGGAAACGACCGCGCCGGCAACCGCTGCGGCACAGTAAACGGCTTATGAAAAAGATATTGCACTCGATCGTGACCAATCTGTCGGATGTGATAACCGGATATCTGCCGCCGGCGATTGCCGCGGCGGCAGTTTTTGCGGCAGCGCTGTTTGCCATATGCGCGATCCGCGCGTATAAAAAGGGCGTGAATAGTAAAGATGCTTTAAAAAGATCCGCGCCTGCGGTGTTTTCCGCAAGCGCGCTTTTATTTTACATAACCATTCTATATTACGCAACGGTGCTCAACCGGCTTTCCATGCCGGAATACGACCCGTTTTCAAACCCATACGGCGGCTGGCTCATAGAGGATATGACTTTTTATTACGATTTTTCTGCCTTGCTGAACATTTTTATGTTTATCCCGCTTTGCCTGTTTTTGAGATGGTTTTTAAAATACGCATTAAAAAAGAAATATACAATCAAAATGCTTTTGATTCTCTGCGGCAGTGTGGGCTTTCTGCTCAGCGCAGGAATCGAAATATCCCAAATATTTCTAAAAGCCGGAACCTTTCAGTTTGCAGATTTGTTTTACAATACGCTGGGCGCCGTAATCGGTGTACCCGTATGCTTGGTTCTGATCAAAATTGCGCAAAAAGCAAGGCATGCTGTAAAGAAAAGACAAACCGGTCTTAACCACATCAAATAATATTGCTTTGAACAAAAAGCGCGCCTGCGGGCGCGTTTTCAGGTTGTTGATAAAGTCGGCAGAGCTGTATTTTAAACATACAGGCAAAGAGAAATAACGAACTGAAAAAGCGATCTCGCCCATAAAACAATACACATAAGAAAAATTAAATGCCGCATAAACCAAGTGTTTATGCGGCATTTGTTCTTTTTATTTTTGCTCGGGACAGTCGCGCTCACAAGAAAATGAATTGCAGTTCGGTTTTCCGCAGTTTTCTCAGCGCACCGGACCGCGCTTTGCCGAAACGGACACCCTTTTGGACTTAAATGTATTCTTTTAAAAATGCAAGCGTTGCTTTTTCGGATGCTTTAAAACCGCGCAGGATAAATCCATGATCGCCGTGAACTTCGAATAATTTACAATTCGCATACCTTTCAGCCGCTTTTCTGGAATATTCTATATTTACAAGTTTATCCTCTATTCCATGCACGATGAGCACGGGCTTTTTAAAGGAACAAATCTCCCTATAGGGATCCAGAGATGCCGCATCCGCTGCATATTTTCTGCCGAGTTTTACGGTAATGGCATAAAAGGTTTCTGGAATGCGATCCGGTTCAAATCTCGCCGTGATCATATGCCCTCCGCGGGCATCATCCGGAATGCACAGCGCCGGATAGTAAAGACACAGCGCCCGCACATCCTGTTCATGCTCCGCTGCGGACAGCGCCGAAACCAATCCGCCCTGACTGCACCCGGCAAGAAGAATGTGATCAGGATCCACAAAAGGGAGTCTCTTTACATAATATAAAAGATCATTTAGATTCTCCCTTTCCGTAAGCACGCTCATGCCGGTACTTTTACCGCTGCTGATACCGCTTCCGGACATGCAGAAATCATATAAAACAGCAATATAACCTGCTTTAAGAAAAGGCTTGGCATACGGGGCGGTAATCGCCATATTGCTTGCAAAGCCATGACTTATAATTACCGTTTTACAGGGATAGTTTACATTTTCCGGCTTGACAATCACACCGCGCAGTGTGTTGCCGTGGCTGTATATACTGAAAGATTTTATTTGCATCATAACCGCTCCGAACTGCTTATTTTATACAGCACCGCTCCATGCGGTGCGATCTCTGTTTTTATTCTGTTTTTCACACCGGTTTGAATCTGCCCGCTCCAGATCTCCAACAGGTCATACGCTTCTCCCGGCATTAAGATCTCCGAAAGGTCAAACGGGATCTCCCGTTCCTGATCCGCCGTATTAAACAGGGCAAGATATTTACAGTTTTTTCCGTTGGAGACCCATACAATAGCGCCCTTTCCGGCGTGCTCTTTTCTGGCGTGCTGATACGCGCCGAAAGAATTCTGATGCATAGTCATATACTCTTGATTTGTAAGCAGGGACAGAGTCCATTCGTCATTTTCCGGGAGATTGCCGCCGAACATGAGCGGACTGCGGAAGATGCCCCACAAAGTCATAAGAGTGATCTGCTCCGGCTTTGTAAAATTCGTATACCGGTTTGCTTTACCGTGGCACGGGGCGTTTTTAGAGAGCCTGCCAAGCGGCAGCATATCGCAATCCGGCCAAGAGCCGCCGCGAACCTCATTCTGCCAAAGGGCGCACTTATCAAACATATCATGAAGTTTGCCCCACTCATCCCAGAAATCGCCCGTAAGGCGCCACATATCCGCATTTCTGTGCAGATGCACGGCGTTTTCAATATGTGCCGGACCGGGAGAGAGCGAAAGCACGATCTCCCGCCCGCAAGAGTTGATTGCTTTTCTTATCATTTCCACTTCATGCTTTGCCGAATACGGATTATCCCACTGCCGAAATTCCGTAACGCAGATATCATCACACTTTACAAAATCCACGCCCCAGGAAGCGTAAAGCGCAAAAACGGAATCATAATAATCCTGCGCACCGGGGCAGTTTTTACAGCCGTACATATCCGTATTCCACGAACAAACGGAAAAATGATGCGCAATATCCCGGCAGGTATAGGAACTGCCTTTGATCGGCAGACCGCTGTGAACTGCGGCGCGCGGCACACCGCGCATAATATGTATGCCGAATTTCAGACCAAGGCTGTGGCAGTAATCGGCAATCGGCTTAAAGCCTTTTCCGCCGGATGAACTCGGAAAGCGGTTTTCCGCGGGCATAAGCCTGCCGTACCCGTCCATATTAAGGGGATAAAAATTATTGTAATCATTATCCTTGGCATCCGGCTCATACCACTGTATATCGCAAACGATATATTCCCAGCCGTAAGGCTTAAGATATTTTGCCATATAATCAGCGTTTTCTTTCAGCTGCTTTTCATTTACCGCCGCGCCGAAACAATCCCAACTGTTCCAGCCGAGGGGCGGCGTTTTCGCGGGCTTTTTATACATAGGTGCCACCTGCTTTCACGCATTCTGTATATTATGTAATTATAAACAAATGCAGGGCAAAGTCAATAGATTTCCGGATATCCGAAAAGCAGATTTAAAAACGGGTTCCTTTTAGGCAGACAAGCGACAAAAAGCAAAAAATAAAAAGGCAGAAAAACCTGCCTTTTCAATACAAAACCATTTTGTTTATCCGTTTTACAAAAAATCACTGCGCGTTTTCCGCCGCCTCTTTTGCCGCCTTTTCCGCCTTGCGCTGGGCGCGTTTTTTCTTTGCCTTATAGCCAAGCAGTTTATCCAGATGTTCCTGCGGTGTGGAACAGGTGCCGAGAGTAACGGTCTTATCGCCGTATATGCCATGAAAATCCGAGCCGCCGGTCAAAAGCAGTTTCTTCTTTTTGCAGATCTCCGAAAGCCGTTCGATATCCTCATCGCTTGCGAGCGGATGCCACACTTCAATTCCGTCCAGCCCAAACTGTGCATATTTATCAATCTCATCAAAATTATCAAATTTGCTTGGATGGGCAAGAACGGCAATGCCGCCCGCGGAATGAATCTCATTTATAACATCCTCTACACTGGGATACTTTGTTGGCGCAAGGATATTGGTTTCACTCTTTTCATCAAACAAGGCATAATAAAGATCGCCGAAGATCTTATCCGTATAGCCTGCATCCATAAGGGCATGCATAATATGCTGTTTAAAAAGATTGGTGGAGCCGGAAGCATGGCTGATGATAAAATCTGAAGTGATCGGAAACCTGCCGGCGGTTTTGAGCATCATGATCTGACCGGCACGTTTGCGCGCAACGGAGGTGCGCTTACAAATGCCCTCCAACCTGTTGGGAGCGTCCGCAAGATAAGATAAGATATGCACTTTTTTGCCCGCCTCAAAATCAAAGGCAGAAATCTCAACTCCGGGTATAACATTTACGCCGTAACGCTTGCCGATGACCTGCCCCCTTACCGTGCCGGCAAGGCAATCGTGGTCCGTTATGGCAATCGTATCTATGCCGCTTTTTTTGGCAATAACAATAAGATCTTCAATACCTACCGAGCCATCGCTGAGCTTTGTGTGGCAATGTAAATCAGCCGCCATAACTTCACTCCTAACTAAAAATTTTCCGCAATTTTATCAAAATTTCCGTTATACAATTATTATAACATTGTTGTGGAAACGTTGCAATACCAAATTGATCAAAATTTGGCATAATACACAAGATTTTTATGAATTTTTCGTTATTCTGAACAATTCAAACGCCTGCCGTATATGTCAGACCAATCTTAACTCTCTGTATAATGCGGCTACGGGAAGACCGACCACATTAAAATAATCGCCGATTATCTTTTCAACCAAAAGGGCACCCTGCCCCTGTATACCGTAAGCGCCGGCTTTGTCAAAACATTCGCCCGTTTGGATATACGCCCTGATCTCCTCATCCGAAAGCGGATAAAAATGAACCTTGGTCTCCTGAAAAAAAGAGCGTTTCCGCGCGCCGGCTATGATGGTTACGCCGGTAAACACGCTGTGTTCCCTGCCGGAAAGCAGCCGCAGGATATGAAATGCGTCCTCCGCATCCTTTGGCTTGCCGATGATCCGGTTTTCAAGCGCAACAACGGTATCGGCGCCGATAATGATTCGGCTGTCCGGCGCAAACGCGTATGCCTTGATCTTGGAAAGATACAAAACGGCGTCGCTTGGGGAAATGCCGTTTGGCAGCGTTTCATCCACATCGGCGGAAACGCAGTCAAAATCCGGCGTGATCAGGCGCAGAAGTTCCCGTCGCCTTGGAGACGCTGAGGCAAGAAGGATTCTTTTTTTCAGCATTAAAACACACCTCTGTAATACAGTCCTCTTGTAAACGCAAACGGCGCCGGTCTGCCGCTTTGGTAAAGCGAGATCACGGATCTGACCTGCTCCCGGGATTCATCTGTAAAATAAAACTGGGCAAAATCCGTTTTTATATCGTTCATCTTATCCGCCAGATAGACCGGCACGGAATTCAGGATCTCCACGCACGGATACGGGGAGCAGACCACCGGAAAGGATTTGCCTTTTCTATCCTTCAGAACACCGTGTTTGCCGCAGACGGCGCAGCCGGCAGCGCTTTTAACCGGGCAGTTTCTTGTAAGCATCAGCGGCAGTTTGCCGTAAACGATAATGCCGGTATCCGCCGCGTTAACCGCGTTTGCCTGTGCAAGCGTAAGTTCAAAAGACAGCACCGGGTGCGGCACAAGTTCGGCCGAAACGGAATTAAAGAGGTTAAGCCCGAAATCGCCGAACGGTTCAAAGCCCATATCCCGGGCAAGTTTCAGCGTGCCGATATTGCCGCACAGGGCATTTTTTACGCCGGCGTTTTTCAGTTCCTTCAGCCTCTGAATCAGTCTGCCCTCGCTGCCAAACATACCGCGCGGAAGTTCCGCCCCTGCGTTATATTTTATAAAATCTTCCGTTTTTGCCCAAACGGGAAGGAATATCCTTTGAAACGGATGATCCTGCGGAATCTGTGAAGAATTTGCAAATCTTGCCGTAAAATACGGCTTTTTGCCCTGTACGCGCGCGGCGGGCATGCTCAGCGGTTTTGAATGTATTTCTGTTTTGGGGAAAACGGAAAGCTGTTCCACTGCCCTGCGGCGCAGAGCATTGATCTCGCTTACGCTCAGAATCAGCCCGTCATCCAAATCAGTGCGGATACTGCCGGCATAAAACGGCGTTCCGCCGAGTTTGGAGAGCCGGTTTATTACACTTTCCGGAGTCAGCGGCGTTTTAACGGCATCCTGCGCAGCCGCGCCCGTTATATGCACGGTTTTACCAAGCGCGCAGGCAGTGAGCTGCGCCGGTTCGCCGCGGTGCATATTGAAATCCATATCCAGTTTTACGCGCGGCGTTTCCTTTTCGTAAAGCCGGGAAAGCTGCTTTAAAACGCCGGAGGCGGCAACCACATCTTCCTTGCTTCTGGTGCCAAACATTTCCGCGCCCGTTTTGCCGTTAAAATAGCCGCTTGTAAAACCGCTGCGGCTGAAAACGCTTTGCAGAGCGTTTCTGATTTCCCTGCCGCACTCGCCGCGGATCTCCTCTTTTAAAGCGGTAACGGCAGCAGCGACATATTCGGGGCGTTTCATTCTGCCCTCTATTTTCAGACTGACTACGCCGAGTTTTTCAATCTTTTTCAGTTCATCGATGAGGCTCAAATCCTTGAGGCTGAGAACATGCGTTCCCCTGCCGCAGGCGGAAAACGGCAGACGACAGGTCTGCGCGCAAAGCCCCCTGTTGCCGCTTCTCTGCCCGATCATGGCGGACATATAGCACTGCCCGGAAACGCTCATGCAAAGCGCGCCGTGCACAAAGAGTTCCAGTTCCATACCGGTGGAGGCGGCGATCTCCCGAATCTCTTGTTCGCTCATCTCACGCGGCAGAACAACGCGGGAGAAGCCAAGTTCTTCCAGTGCGGCAACGCCTGCCGGCGTCATCACACTGGTTTGGGTGGACGCGTGCAGACGCGCGCCCGGAAAACAGTTTCTGATCATCCCGGCAACGCCGAGATCCTGCACGATAAATCCGCTGACGCCGCAGGAAAGCGCATGGTGCACAAGGCTGTACGCTTCCTCAAATTCGCCGTCTTTACACAGGGTATTTACCGCAAGATAGATTTTGACTCCCCTTGCCGTGCAGTATTCGGCGGCGCGTTCCAATTCCTCATCATTAAAATTGCCGGCATTTCTGCGCGCGCTGAGCGATCTGCCTCCAAGGTAAACCGCATCCGCGCCACATCTGACACCGGCAACAAGCGCGTCCCACGAACCCGCGGGCGCTAAAATCTCTAACTGCATATATTACCTGAATACCCGACTCAGCCGTTCAGTTTTTCTCTGAGGTTGGATATTTCCCTATTGAGTCTTTCAATCTCCCTGCGGGCAACATCCACCTCCATGCGCGCTCTGGCGCTGTCCTCCAGATAATCCTTGATCTGCGCCCTTAAATTATCCGCGGAGGCAGTTGCTTTTTTGCAGGCATCCGCCTGATCCAGAGCAACAAGCACCGCGCACTGAATGGAGGAAAGGCTTGGATTCTGGGAAGAGATATTTTTCATTTCGCTGTCAATAAAATCGCCGAGTTCTTCAACGTATTCCGCGTCATCCTCCGTTATAATGGAATAAGTAGCGCCGCATATCTTGATCTGCACTTTATTTTTTGCCATATTTCACACTTCCGTAAATTAAATATAGATAGTTTTACAATTTTAGTATAACAGGATAATAAAATCTTGTCAATTAAAAAAAGATTTGGTATGATTGAGATTAAATTATACATAAAATTTTGAAAGGGCGTTCTTATGAAAATCAAAAGAACAAAAAATATTTTTTCACTTGAAACAGAAAGCTGCCAATATGTTTTCGGCGCGGGGAAAAACGGGCTGTATCACCTGCACTGGGGCAAAAAATGCCCGGCAGAAGATTTTGAAATCAGCGAGCTGACGGAGCAGAATTCCAACCACGCCGTTTTGGATTTTACCAAAACGGAATATGTGCCGTTCGGCGGAACCATGTATCGGGAATGCGCGCTGAAATGCACGTATGCGGACGGCTGCCGGGACACCGTGCTTGCTTTTGCAGACTGCAATATCAGGCAGGACGGCGCGGAGATCGTTATGAAAGACGATCAATACGGTTTGGAAGTTACGCTTGTTTACAGGTTGTTTGACAAAAGCGATGTCATTGAAAAATTCGCTGTGATCAAAAACGCTTCCGATAAAAAAATCATTCTGGAAAAAGCCGCAAGCGCAGAGATCAACCTGCCCGGCGACCGCGCCTACACCATTTTGAATGCAAACGGATCCTGGGGCGGAGAATTCAGAAAGACGCAGCAAAAGTTGGAAAGCGGCGCCATATCCTTTGAAAGCAGAAAAGGAACAACGGCGCATCACCACCTGCCGGCACTGATTGCGGCGGAGAAACCCGACGAAGACAACGGAGCGGTATATTTTGCCGTGCTTGCATGGGACGGGAATTTCAAAGTTTCCGCCGCGAGGGATTTTAACGGCGAAACAAGCGCTGTGATCGGGCTAAATGATTTTGATTTTTCAAAAACGCTGGAAAGCGGCGAAGAATTCAAAACGCCGTCCGTTTACTGTGGCATAGCGAACGGGCTTGGAGATATGAGCCGAATGATGCATGCATTTGCGGTTAAAAACGTTTTGCCGAAGCGGTTTGCTTATGAAGATCTGCCTGTGCTTTACAACAGCTGGGAAGCCACGGGATTTAATGTAAACGAGGCAGGGCAATTGAAGCTTGCCAAGATTGCCGCAGAGATCGGATGCGAACTTTTTGTTATGGACGACGGCTGGTTTTCAAGCCGCATGTCTGACAGATCCGGACTGGGCGACTGGGATGTGAGCAAACTGAAATTCCCGCGCGGGCTGAAACCCCTGATTGACGGCGTAAATGCGCTGGGTATGGATTTCGGCATCTGGGTAGAACCGGAAATGGTAAACCCGCTTTCCGAACTTTACAGAAAGCATCCGGACTGGACATATCATTACGAAACGAGAAAGCCGAACCTGATGCGCAATCAGCTTGTGCTGAACATGACAAAACCGGAAGTGCAGAAATACATTCTGGATTTTCTGGATAAACTGCTGAGCGAAAACAACATCAAATACATTAAATGGGATATGAACCGCCCGTTTTCCGAAATCGGAACAGACAACCTGAAAAACGGAAAAGAACTGTGGTACCGGCATTCACGCGCCGTTTTTGATATTGTGGACGAACTGAAGAAAAAACATACAGACGTGCAGTTTGAAGCGTGCGCAAGCGGCGGCGGAAGAACGGATCTTGGCTCCCTGAGCCACTTTGACATGGTTTGGCCGAGCGACAATACCGACCCTGTGGACAGACTGGACATTCAGCAGGGCTACAGCCTGCTTTACCCGATCAAGTGCATGCGCGCATGGGTTACGGACACCAATAAAAAAGAGCGCCCCGTTTCCATGGCGTTTCGGTTTGCCGTTTCCATGCAGGGCTCTCTTTCCATAGGCGCAGACCTTACAAAACTGACCAAGACTGAACTTGCCGATTGCAGGAAATATACAGCGCTTTACAAAAAGATACGCCACACCGTGCAGTTTGGCAGCCTTTACAGGATCATGAACTACGCGGAAGACAAGATCTACTTCACGGGATATGTAAACGAAAGCAAATCGCAGGCGGTCTATTTTGCCTGCACGGGTGCAAATTCTTTCTTCAACAACAGAAAGGTAACGCTTCGTTTTAAAGGGCTGGATGAAAATACGGTTTACAGCGTAAAATCTGAACACAGAAAATTCAAAAAGAGCGGCGCTTATCTGATGAACCGAGGCATTGACGTAAACTATTACAAGCCGCTTGAAGCAGAGATATTCGTGCTTGAAAAGGAATAAAACAAACCTTGCAGCGTAAATATAACAAAAAAAGATCCCGGAGGCGGCAAGCGCCGTTTCCGGGATCTTACTATATGCAAAAAATCAGTATTTTTTAAGTTTGTCCTCATCAAACGTTTCAAGAAATTCATCATACGTGCCTTTGTAATCGGTGATCTTTCCGTCTGCAATATCGATAATTCTGTCCGCAATCGTCTGAATAAACTGATGATCGTGCGAAGTGAACAACACCGTCTCCGGATAGCGGATCAGGCCGTTGTTCAGGGCGGTGATCGATTCCAGATCCAGATGGTTGGTCGGCTCGTCAAGCACCAAAACATTGGCGCCGCTGAGCATCATTTTGCAGAGCATGCATCTGACCCGTTCGCCGCCGGAAAGAACATTTGCCTTTTTCAGCGCATCATCCCCGCTGAAAAGCATTCTGCCGAGCCAGCTTCTGATATCCGCCTCTAAAGTCTGCGTGGTATACTGCCTGAGCCAGTCTACCAGCGTGAGATCCACGCCGTCAAAATATTTTGAATTATCGCTTGGGAAATAACTTTGCGTGGTGGTAACGCCCCATTTGAATTCGCCTTCATCCGGCTCCATTTCACCCATCAGAATATCAAACAGCGCCGTTTTGGCAACGGAATCGGACCCCACGAACGCAACTTTCTCACGCGGATGGATGATAAAAGAAACATCATCCAGCACTTTTCTGTCCCCTATCGTTTTGGAAAGATGATCCACACGCAGCAGATCGTTTCCGCATTCCCGATCCGGCTTAAAATCCACATAAGGGAAACGGCGTGAAGAAACCGGCATTTCAATCATCTCCAGCGCATCCAGCTGCTTTTTACGGCTGGTTGCCTGCTTGGATTTTGACGCGTTTGCGGAGAAACGCTGAATAAAATCCTGAAGTTCTTTGATTTTCTGCTCGTTCTTCTTATTCTGATCACGCATTTGGCGCTGGCGCATCTGGGTATATTCATACCAGAAATCATAGTTGCCGGCATACATTGTGATCTTGCCGAAATCCACATCGCAGATATGCGTGCAGACCTTATTTAAGAAATGCCTGTCATGCGAAACAACGATTACGGTGTTTTCAAAATCCAGCAAAAAGTTTTCAAGCCAGCGTATGGCAGAAAGATCCAGATGGTTGGTCGGCTCGTCAAGCAGCAGAATATCCGGATTGCCGAAAAGCGCCTTGGCAAGCAGCACTTTTACTTTGAGATCGGCGGAAAGCTCGCCCATTTTCATATAGTGGTATTCATCCGTTACGCCCAGTTTATTCAGCATGAATTCCGCGTCGCTCTCCGCATTCCAGCCATCCAGATCGGCAAATTCAGCCTCCAGTTCTCCGGCGCGGATACCGTCCTCTTCAGAAAAATCCGGTTTTGCGTAAAGCGCGTCCTTTTCCTCCATGATCTGGATCAGGCGCGGATTGCCCATAAGCACGGTGCGCACCACTTCATAATCGTCATATTTAAAATGGTCCTGCTCCAAAACGGAAAGACGTTCGCCCGGCGTGATCACAACCTCGCCCTTCTGCGGCTCCAGTTCGCCGCTCAGAACTTTTAAGAACGTGGATTTGCCGGCGCCGTTCGCGCCGATTATGCCGTAGCAGTTGCCCGCCGAGAACACAACGTTTACGCGCTCAAACAGCGCACGCCCGCCGAATTGAACCGTAACATTATTAGCCTGGATCATAATGAAATCCCCCGATAAACCATTAATTTTAAGCCATTTTTATTTTATCCTTTTTGATCTGCTATATTTTACTACACTTACTATATAATTACAAGTATTATTTATTTATTAATAAAGGTTGATTTTAAAGGTGCGCAAAGGTATAATACTTTAAAAGGCAATATTCGGTCTGTTGCGGCGGCATTGCCGCGGGAGGATACTATGGAAATTAAGATCGCACCGTCCGTTTTGGCGGCGGATTACGCAAACCTGGAAACCGAACTGAAAAAGTGTGAAAAAGCGCAGTATATCCATTTGGATGTGATGGACGGCCATTTTGTGCCGAATATATCCATAGGCGCGCCGGTCATTAAGGCGATTCGGGCGGTTACAAAGGTGCCGTTTGACGTTCACCTGATGATCTCCCACCCGTTAAAATACATAGAGGATTTTGCAAACGCGGGGGCGGACATCATCTGCTTTCACATGGAAAGCGAAAGCGACACGCAGGAGACGATAGACAAAATTCTAAAATCCGGATGCAGGGCGGCACTTGCGATCAAGCCCAAAACACCGGCATCCGCTGTGCTGCCGTATCTGAGCAAACTTTCCATGGTGCTTGTGATGACGGTTGAGCCGGGATTCGGCGGCCAGAGCTTTATGGCGGATATGATGCCAAAGATAGAAGAAATCAGAAACGCCGCGCCGGACCTGGATATTGAAGTAGACGGCGGCATCAACGCCGAAACCATTAAAACGGCATCCGCCGCAGGCGCAAACGTATTTGTTGCCGGCAGCGCCGTATTCAAGAGCGAAGATCCGGAAAAAACGATAGAAATGCTCAAAGAAAATGCAAAGAGTGTGAAAAAAGCATGAAAAAGAAACGCTTTTACAAAAATGTAAAGCGCAACACAAAATGGACGGAAGAAGAAAAAGGCTATCCGATCGACTTTGCCGATAAATATGCCTCTGACGAAGGCATTTATTCAGACAAGTTTGATTATATGCGCCCCAAGATCAAGAAAAAGCGCAAACACAAAGCGCAGGCACGCACACTGCTGAAACGGCTGGGCATTGTTGTATTATGCCTGATCATCGTTGGCATAGGCTACACCGGAATGGACGTGTACATGATGCGAAACGGCATGCCGCAGATGAGCGCTGAAGCCGACGCCCCGGCAGACAGCATGATAAATGAAGTGAAGTTTGACCTGCACTGCGCTTATGAGGACAGCATTTCCATGGACGGTTCCGTGATTTTGGATTCCGTGATCACGAACCTGACGGCAAACGCCTACAACAGTGTTGCGATCGATATTAAGCGGGATAACGGCACAATCGGTTACCGCAGCGCCCTTGCCACGGTGGACGCGTACAGCGCGGCGGCATTTGAGGCAACGGATCTGCACAATTCTGTTATGAAACTCAGCGAACAGGATATACTTACCGTAGGCGTGGTTTACTGTTATCTGGATAATTTGGTGCCGCGGCAGGACCGATCTGTTGCACTGCTTGACGGCAACGGACTTCCGTATGAAGATTCGCGCGGAAACACTTATCTGAACCCGAATTCCGAAACCGTTTACAAATATATCAAAGATATCATTGCCGAAGCTGCGGAAATGGGCGTTTCCGTATTTGTGCTGCGCGGAACAGAGATTCCGGAAAACGCGGGCAGCGGTTTTTCGGATGGATTTGAAACACTTTCCGCCAGACTTTACGAAGATATCGGCACAAATATCAAACTGCTTGAGGGCGTTGAAGTGGATATTGACGATTCGCTTGTGCAGGCAGTTGCCGGTGAGGATCAGGAGAGCGAAAGCACGGAAAACGAAGAAGAAAACAGCACCCAGGAAAACGGCAGTACGGAAGAAACCTCTGCCGCACAAACAGCGGGAGACAGAATCCTGAATTTATTTGACGAAGATCTTGGAAACAGCAGGATCTATCTGGTCAGTGTTTCGGGCAACGCCCCGCAAATAAAAACTGTTTTGGAGGAAGGCGGAGTAGAATCCTTTATTCTGCGGCAGTCTGACTAAGCGAAAGCGCATAACAGCCTGACTGCCAAACGCCGAAAGATTATGAAAAAAGTAATAACTGTTTTAGTAAGCATATTTTGTATATTCAGCACAAACCTGTTTGCAAGCGCCGCCGAAGCACCGATTCAAAACGCGCCGTATCTGGAAAGCATAACCTTTTCGAACGCGGAGATCGACGGCGGGTTCCGAACGGGGGAAACCTATTTTACCCTGACGCTTCAAAACCCGGAGCAGAGCGCAGCGCTGCAAAGTTATAAAGTAAACGGAAACGCAAATGTGATTGCAACCTACGAATATGACAACGCAAACCGCCAGACCGGGATCACAGTTACGCTGGAATTTGACAGCGGCAGCGTCATATACACTTTTACATATTCCAACGCGCCGGAATACGAGATCAATTCAAACGCCAATCTTGCCGGCATAAGCTGCGAATATGGCGAGGTGCGCCCCGAGATCAACGGGGAGGACACCGTATACAAACTATATGTGCCGAGCGATCTTACAGAGATCCATATAACCCCGGTAACGCAGGATATAAACGCCACGGCAACCGCAATGCCGGTTACACTGCGTGAAGGGCAGGAAACAGAAATCTCCGTAACCGTTACCGCATCAGACGGCAACACAAAAAAATACACGTTTGAAGTTACCAGAGTAAATAAGACCGTGGAAGAAGTAAAGGCAGAAATGGCTGCACCGGGATATGTTTCCTTTGTGGAAGGGGAACGGTTTTATGAACAGCCGGTATTCGCCGTTACTGCCGGCGCCGTGGTTGGCGGACTGATTGTGATCCTGATCATTGCGGCAATCGTAAAGCGCGTTGCCGCCAACCCATACGATGAGGACGAAAAGGATTTTTACGCAGCTGCAAAATAAGGCGCGCCGTACACATACGGGATAATCGCATGAAAGGAGTGAGCTCGTGGAACTGGAGGAAATGCTTGCCTATACGGACAGGCTGCATAACGAAAAAAACATAAGAGAATTAAAGCGGTTCCTAAACGAGCTTAACCCTGCGGATATTGCACAGCTGCTGGAATCCATAGCCAACGAAAAGAAACGCATGTTTCTTTTCAGAATGCTTACAAAAGAAAACGCCGCGGAAACCTTTGTTGAGTTTGACGGCGATACGCAGGAAAGCCTGATACGCTCTTTTTCCGACTCCGAACTGAAAGAAGTGTTGGACGAGCTTTACATTGACGACGCCGCCGACATTGTTGAGGAAATGCCTGCCTCTGTTGTGAAAAGAATTCTGAAAAATACGGACAGCGAAATGCGAGAGGCAATCAATTCCATACTGAAATACCCCGAGGATTCGGCAGGCTCCATCATGACGCCGGAATTTGTTGACCTTAAGCGGGATATGACGGTGGAAGACGCCTTTAAGCGCATTCGGCGCACGGGTGTGGATAAAGAGACGATCTACACCTGCTATGTAACGGATGCGTCGCGGCATTTGCTTGGCGTTACCACGGTTAAGGAGCTTTTGCTGCATGACGCAGACAACAAAATTGAAGAGCTGATGGAAACAAATGTAATTTCCGTAAACACGCTGGATGACCAAGAAAAAGCGTCTGCGCTGCTTTCAAAATACGATTTTCTTGCGCTGCCCGTTGTAGATATGGAAAACCGGCTGGTGGGCATCATAACCGTAGACGATGTTATCGACGTATTGCAGGAAGAAAACACGGAAGACATTCAGAAGATGGCGGCAATCGTGCCAACAGACACGCCGTATTTAAAAACAAGCGTTATGGAAACGTTTAAAAAGCGTATCCCATGGCTGTTGCTGCTTATGATATCGGCAACCATCACGAGCCAGATCCTGACGAATTTTGAAAACAAACTGGCATCCGTTGCCACGCTGATTGCCTTTATTCCGATGCTGATGGGCACGGGCGGTAATTCGGGCGGTCAATCCAGCGTTACGATCGTTCGCGCGCTTTCCCTTGGGGAGATCTCGCTGAAAGATATCTTCAAAGTGATCTGGAAAGAAGTCCGCGTCGGCATAGTCTGCGGGCTTGTGCTGGCGGCGGTGTGCTTTGTAAAACTGCTGCTGTTTGATAAATACGTACTGGGAAACAGCGAGATCACCGTTATGATCTCACTTGTGGTCAGCCTGACGATCGTTGTGGAAGTGGTGTTTTCCAAAGTGATTGGCTGCTGCCTGCCCATTATTGCAAAAAAATGCGGATTTGACCCCGCCGTTATGGCAAATCCGTTTATCACCACGATCACGGACGCGGTATCCCTGCTGATCTATATTCTGTTTGCGTCCGTTCTGCTGGGGATTTGATAATAAGGATAAATGTGATATAAAAAAGGATCCGACCTGCCGGTGCGCAAGTCAGATCCTTTTTCTTGTGTGTATTTCGCTAAAAACAGTGAACCTGATCAGTATGTAATATTATCCGTTGTGATATACTTTACACCAAGAGATGCAAGCCGGTCTGCCGCGGCAGGGTCATCCACCGTCCACGCGCCAACCGTTAAACCGGCGTCTATGCACTTTTGGATCACTTCATCCGTGTTTTCCTCTTTGGCGTAATTAAAATCAATGCCGCAGTCTCCGCCGAGGGCAAGCGCCATATCGATATCTTCATCCGTGATCTCCTGCACCAGATACCAGCAAGGCGCGTCCGTAAGTTTGCGCATTGCGGTAAGATCCTCATAATGGAAAGAGATAAACACGGGTTTCAGATCCGGATAACCGGCAAGGATATCTATGATCTCACTATAATATTCCGTATTATTCGCGCTTTTGAGTTCTATGACCGGCACCATCTGATATTTGCTGCAAATATCCAGATATTCCTCCAGCGTGCACATCTTCAGCGAATCGTAATCGCCGATATTGGAACCGTTATCCACCGTTTCCTGCATCAGTTCTTCATAGGTTTTATCCTCCACCATGCTGAGTTCCCCGGTCATACGGTAGGTGATCGGGTCATGATGAATGACCCAAACGCCGTCCGCCGTGCGATAAACGTCACATTCCGCGCCGTAATACCCTGCCTTGCCCGCCTCTTCAAACGCGGGCGCGGTATTTTCAGGCGCAACGGCTCTGAAGCCCCTGTGCGCCACGAGTTCCACATCCTGCGAAGTCTGGTAAACCGTATAATCCGGCGTTTTGCAATACCAGTTGAGCGCAACAAGGCCTGCCGCAACGATCAGGATGATCAGCGCAAGCAAAACGCACAGCACAATGATAACGACTTTTTTCTTTTTACTCATTTTCTTTTTTTCGGTTTCACTCATCAGCATTTTCCTCCTCTTCGGTTTCCGTCTCACGCTTTGGGAATTTCAGAATACGCTGTGTATCCTCAATAAATTCGCCGTTTTTCCACTCGCCTTTAATGCCTTTGGCGCTCATGCCAAGCTGAAAATGGAGCTGCGCGATGCCGAAATCAATACTTTTATCCGAATACGGCTCGCTTACACTGGCGGTAATCCTGCCGTTTTCGTACCTGAATTTAACCGGGCGGCGGTTCACGGAACTCGGCGCCTTTTCAACAAGGCGCATCGCAAACACGATCTCCTCCGGCAATTTTGTATCGCAAGCCTCAAACATCTTCTGATACGGTTTGCTTTTTTTATGGGTGGTGTTATACATGATCTTTTCTTTAAAACTTTTATTGGGGGAAACATTGCCGAGCGCAATTACGCAGTAAAGGCGAACGCCTTTTGGAAGATCCAGTTTTTCAAGCACCTTGTTTTCATTATATGTGCCAACCCAACAGGTGCCGATGCCGTGAAAAGCGCACTGCAAAACGATTGTTTCGCCCCAGTAGCCGCACGCCTCTCTTGCCGGGATTGTATCCGCGCCGCAAACGGCGATGAGACTGGTCATTCCCGAATGAAGATTGAAAGCAAAGCGGCCGTCATCCATAAAAACGAAATGCAGCCCCGCTTTTTGATTTACGTAAGCAACCAGATCTTTGATGACCTGTTTGGTATCCGGATCCAAAGGGTGATTTTTAAAGGTGCGTCTGGACGAGCGCATATCGATCGCCTTTAAATACTCCTCATTTGTCATTTGCTATTTCCCCCAGTTATCTATAACGGACATCAATTTGCCGTATTCCTTTGTTGTAATATTATCCGGCTGCGTAACAAGCATACGTTTCATTTCAAATTTTGTATTTACCGTCCACACGGAAAGTTTGTAGCCGTTTTCGTGCAGCAGATTAGAGAGCGTTGCGCAGGCGTATTTATAATTGCAGTTGATGCCCACGGCGCCCGTTTCCTTGAGCAGATCTATGATCTTAACCTTATAATCATCCGTAAAGATCTTGATGCGTGAAGGCTGGCAGTTTAAATAATAATCCATATCCGCGCAGGAGGATTCCTTAACTGCGTTTACATTCATCTGATCAATCCCCGTTAAAAACGCGCGGCTCAGAAGGTTATATTCCACCAGCATATCATGCAGGGGATCAAGCGTTCTGGTTTCCTTGATATCCAGATTAATCAGGCAGTCATCCTGCTGCAAAAGCGCAAACACATCGGCAAGCGGCGTACCCTCGTTATTCATAACCACGATATCATGGCTGATCACAAGGGTTTTATCCGGCCGCTGGCGGATATCTATTTCTATGATCTGCACATTATTTTCAATTGCCGCCTGAACGGATTCCATTGAATTTTCAGGCGTATCAAACGCGCCTGTATGCGCCGTTACCGTAAATCCCTGCACGAAAGTCAAAGTCCTTTCATCATATGTTTTATTGATGGCATATGCCGTTACGCCGATTACAAGGCAAACGGAAAGCAAAAAGGAGATCACCTGATAACTGAAATGCTTTGCCCAGGTGGGGGTCATATTCCGTTTTAGAAATTTTTTGAATTTCTGCCATCTGGTTATCTTTTCAGCCATGGAAAAACCTCTTGTAAAAAAAGGGCATTAAACGAAACCGTTTAACGCCCCTGAAAAATCAATCCTGCCTGCTGCCGGAATAGTTAGGAGCCTCTTTTGTGATATACACGTCATGCGGGTGACTTTCAACAAGTCCGGCGCCTGTGATCTTTATAAATCTGGCATTTGTGCGCAGTTCTTGAATATTATGGCAGCCAACATAACCCATACCGGAGCGCAGACCGCCCATCATCTGATAAACCGTGTCGCCAACCGGTCCTTTATAAGGAACACGGCCCTCTACGCCTTCCGGCACGAATTTCTTTGTGCCGGTTTGGAAATATCTGTCCGCCGAGCCTTTGCTCATGGCGCCGAGCGAACCCATGCCGCGGTACACTTTAAACTGACGGCCCTGATAAATTTCCGTTTCACCGGGAGATTCCTCACAGCCGGCTACAAGCGAGCCAACCATAACAACACTGCCGCCCGCGGCAATGGCTTTCACGATCTCGCCGCTGTATTTGATACCGCCGTCCGCAATGATCGGAATACCGTATTTATCCGCCATTTCAGCACTGTCATAAATAGCGGTGATCTGCGGCACGCCGATGCCGGCAACAACACGTGTTGTGCAGATGGAGCCGGGGCCTATGCCGACCTTAACGGCATCCGCGCCTGCTTTAATCAGCGCTTCAGTTGCCTCTGCCGTTGCAACATTGCCTGCGATCAGGGAGATCTGAGGAAATGCGTTTTTAACGGTATCAACCGCTTTCATGATATTCTTGGAATGGCCGTGCGCCGAATCCAGCACAAGCGCGTCCACATGCGCATCCACAAGCGCTTTTGCACGATCCAGCATATCGCCTGTAATACCGACCGCCGCGGCGCAGAGCAATCTGTCCTGCGAATCACGGGCGGTATTCGGATACTTCAGGCTCTTTTCAATATCCTTAATCGTTACAAGCCCTGTAAGTTTTCCGTTTTGATCAATAAGAGGAAGTTTTTCTACCTTGGACGCCATCAGGATCTTTTTCGCTTCTTCCAGCGTTGTGCCGCTCATGGCGGTAACCAGTTTTTCTTTTGGCGTCATTACATCCGCGATCTTAACGGAATAATCCGTCATAAAACGCATATCGCGGTTTGTGAGGATGCCCACAAGGGTGCCGTCCTCCTCACAGATCGGAACGCCGCTGATCTTATATTTGCGCATCAGATTTTCCGCATCCTGCGCCGTATTCTGCGGATAAAGGAAAAACGGATCCGAAATAACGCCGTTTTCCGATCTTTTAACTTTATCCACTTCTGTTGCCTGATCCTCGATCGTCATATTCTTGTGTATTACGCCGATGCCGCCCTCGCGCGCAATAGCGATCGCCATAGTGGATTCCGTTACGGTATCCATGGCAGAAGTCATAAGAGGAATATTAAGCTTAATATTTTTTGTTAAGTAAGTGGAAAGATCCACCCCGTTGGGAAGCACATCGCTTTCCGCCGGAATAAGCAGAACATCATCAAACGTGAGCCCCTCTTTCACAAATTTAGCGCCGTATTCGCCCATTTCATCATCCTCCTTGAAAATTGTTGTTATATTTAATCTATAATATCATAAAACAGCATATAGAATCAAGAGTTATTTTTCGCACACATCCACGATTTCGGCAACGGTATCGTCTATCGTATTTCCGTCGCAGTCTATGATATGATCCGCGTATTTTTCATAAAGCGGCCGGCGCTCGTTATACATATCCATCAGCGTTTCCCCGTTTTCCAGAACGATCCCGCGGGTAGAAAGATTTTTAATGCGCTTTTTCATCTCGTCATAACTTAAATGCATATAGATGACCTTGCCCATGCTTTTCAGATGCGCCATGGCTTTCGGGCTGTAGACCACACTGCCGCCCGTGGCGATCACCGTGCCTTTAATATCCAGAGAAAGCACTGCCGCCTCCTCCGCCCTTTTAAATTCTGCAACGCCTTTTTCATTGATAATCTGCTGCAGCCGTTTGTTTTCCATGCTCTGTATGAGCAGATCCGTATCAAAAAAATTCTTTAGCAGGATCTTTGCAGCAAGCACACCGCAGGTGGATTTTCCGGCGCCGGGCATACCGATCAGAATAATATTTTCTTCGTTTATGAGCGGTTTTTTCATTTCTTTACACCAACCTGCCTGCAGATTTCTTTCATTTTGCACGACTCACACTTTGGTTTCCTTGCCGAACACACATCCCTGCCGAACAAGACGATCCTGTGGCAAAAATCTGAGCCCTCGGCAGGCGGAATGATCTTTTTGAGTGCAAATTCTATTTTTTTCGGATCTTTTTCCGCCACAAGACCGATGCGGTTTGTGATCCGGATACAATGCGTATCCACAACGATTGCCGCTTTGCCGTATACATCGCCAACGATCAGGTTTGCCGTTTTTCTGCCCACGCCGGGCAGGGTGATCAGATCTTCTATATTATCCGGCACCACGCCGCCGAAATCGCTTATTATCTTTTGAGCCATACCGACTATGGACTGCGCCTTGCTCTTATAAAAGCCGCAGGAATGTATGTATGTTTCCACTTCGGAAACGTCGGCATCTGCAAAATCCTGCATGGTTTTAAAGCGGTCAAAAAGAGCGGGCGTTACAAGATTTACCCTTGCATCCGTGCACTGCGCCGAAAGCCGCACGGCAACAAGCAGTTGAAACGGATCTTTATATTCCAGTGAGCAGACCGCGTCCGGGTAAAGTTCTTTCAGGATCTCCACCGCTTTAAGCGCTCTTTCCTTTTTCGTCATAGAATCTCCTCTTTACTTACGGTTTTTATCCGTGTTTTTGATCTTATCCCAGTAAGCCTGAAACGCCTGCTCGTTTTTATTTTTACCGGGAATATAATATTTTGTGTTTTTCAGTTTATCCGGTATATACTGCTGCCGAACCCAATGAGTTTCAAAATCATGCGGATAAACATAAAACTGGCCTTTCACCGCCGCGTCCTCGCCGTCAAAATGCTGATTCTGAAGATTGCGCGGAACCGCGCCGTAATTGCCTTTTTCCACGTCTGCCATAGCAGCATCTATCGCCGCCTCGCCGGCATTGCTTTTCGGGGATACGGAAACCAGAATCACCGCATCCGCCAAAGGAATACGCGCCTCCGGCAAACCGACAGCCATAGCCGTATCCACCGCCGCTTTTACAATTGGAAGAATCTGCGGATACGCAAGGCCTACATCCTCGCTGGCACACACAAGCAGCCTGCGGCAGGCAGACGGCAGATCACCCGCGGCAAGCAGGCGGGCAAGATAGTGCAGGGCAGCGTCCGGATCCGAACCGCGCATGCTTTTCTGATAAGCGGAAATGATATCGTAGTGCTCATCGCCCTCCCGGTCATACCGAACGGAACTGGACTGGGTAAGCTGCGCTGCCGTTTCAAGCGTAATATGCTTTTCTCCGTTTTCCGCAGGGGTAACGAAAAAGCAGTTTTCAGCGGTATTAAGGGCTTTGCGCACATCGCCCGAACAGCCTTTGGCAATCTTTTCCAAAACAGGCTCCTCTACCGATACATGAACGCCGTTTTCACTGCCGAGGATGCTGAACCCTCTTTTTACGGCAGGCACAATATCCTGCCATGCAACGCTTTTGAATTCAAACACGGTAGAACGCGACAGCACAGCCGGATAGATATAGAAATAAGGATTTTCCGTTGTGGACGCGATCAGCGTGATTTTTCCGTTTTCTATGTATTCCAGCAGGCTCTGCTGCTGGCGCTTATTGAAATATTGGATCTCATCCAGATAGAGCAAAACGCCGTTTACCGTTTCAAACGTATCCAGTTCGGATACGATCTCTTTTATATCTTTGGTGGAGGCATTTGTGCCGTTCAGGCGGCGCAGTGCCTTATTGGTTTTCTTTGCAATGATGGACGCAACCGTTGTTTTCCCGGTGCCGGACGGGCCGTAAAAAATCAAATTTGGGATATTGCCGCTTTGAATCAAATTATAGAGCGGCTTGCCCGGCGCAAGCAGATGGCGCTGGCCCACAACATCTGAAAGCTCAGTTGGCCGTATTCTGGAAGCAAGCGGATCATTCATGATGGTTCTCCTTTTCAAGCGCGGCCTTTTTTGAAAACGCGCAGCCGCAGAAATTCTGGCGGTATAGAGCATACTGCCTGGAGAGTTCTATGGAGCGCTTATAGCCCTCTTTTTTCTTAAAATCGGACGGCAACCACTGAACGCCGTATTTTTCCGCAACCTCATAGCCGATCTCATTGATCTTCTGGGCGTTTTTGAGCGGGCTTATGGAAAGTGTGGTGCAAAAATAATCAAAGCCTTTTTCCTTGGCAAGGCGGGCGGTTTCCTCCAGCCGCAGCCTGTAACACCGAAAACAGCGTTCGCCGCCCTCCGGGCAATCCTCCAGCCCCTTGGCAATCTGCAAAAAATCGCCGTAATCATAATGCCCTTCTATAATATCCACCGGGTTTTCAAAAGGCATTCCTGCAAGCAGGCGTTTTTCCTCTGCAAGTCTTTTTTCAAACTCAGCCTCAGGGGAAATATTCGGATTATAATAAAACACGGTTATCCTGAAATACGGATTCAGATATTCAAGGCAGGCGCTGGAACACGGCGCACAGCACGCATGAATTAAAAGAGAGGGCATAGTATGCTCTCTCTTGTTTTCTTCTATAATGGATTCGGTTTGTTTACTGTAATTGATCTTATTCATAACTTATTTGCTTAAATAGTTTTTCGGATTGATTCTTGTGCCGCCCACACGGATCTCAAAATGGCAGTGCGGGCCGGTGGAATTGCCGGTTGAGCCGGATTTTGCAATCTGCTGGCCTTTATAAACGGAATCGCCGGGCGAGACAAGTATTTCTGAATTATGGGCATAAAGCGTAAAGACCTTATCTCCGTTTGCATCTGTGCCGTGATAGATAAGCACATAATAGCCATAACTGTAATCCAGACGTTTCACGCCGGCTACAACACCCTTTTGCGCCGCCACTACCTTTGTGCCCGTGGGGCACGGAAAATCAATGCCGCCGTGATAGGAGCCGTTGCTGTAGTTCGGGAACCCGGCGGAAACCGTGTAATGCCCCGGAACAGGATACGTCATATTATAAACGCCGTCCGACCTATTATAAACGTCCGTGTCATTATAGATCACGGTAGGTTTTTCATCTCTGTCTCCCGTTGTGAAATCAGAAACTTCATCGGGAGAGATGATGCCGTTCATCAGATCCTCGATCTGCTGCTCTGCGGCATCGGTAAGCGCCTGATCCTCATTTCTGTATTCCGTATACATGCCTGTTTCGGCGGTAAGCTGGGCAAAAAGCTGATCACTTTCCGCTTTATCCTGCGCAAGTGTAATCTTCTTTGAGGCAATATTTTCCTGTGCCTGTGTAAGAGAATCCTGCTTATATTTGAGTTCATTCTGCTGGGAAAGCAGCGTCATATTCATTGCGTCAAGCGCTGTTTTCTTTTCATTCAGATCCGATTCACGCGCCAGGATCTGCTCCGTTTGCTCCTGAATCTCCTGCAGCAGTTGTGCATCACTCTTGGAGACTGCTTTGATCATTTCATAGCGGGTGAGAAAACTGGAGATATCGCTGCACGTTAAAAGCGCAGTGAGCAGATTGTAATTGCCGGATATGTAAATGGCGCGCATACGAAGGCAATACGCATCATACTTTGCCATGAATTTCTCATTCAGGTCATCCAACTCCGCCTGAACCTTATCCACTTCCGCCTGCAGCGTATCTGCCTGCTTTTGGTTTTCCTCTATACTGGTTTGCAGGACTTTGATATCTTCCTCATACTCCAGCACCTGCTCATCCAAAACCGTAAGCTGCTGATTGATAATGCCGATTTTTTCATCCAGCGCGTTAATATATTCTTCCGTATTTTTGGAATCTGCCGCAAGCGCCGCAAGACGCTGCTCCGCCGCTTTGAGATCGGCATCCAGCACGGCGATCTGCGCTTCCAGTTTCTTTCTTGCCTCTTCGCGTTTTTCCTCTTCCGTCATCTGCGGAGCCGTTGTGCTTTCCGGTTCCGATGCCGTGGTATCGGCTGCGACAGCGGGAACCAGACCTGCCGAAAGCGGCGTAATTGCCATGACTGCCGCTAACACGGCGGACAGTATTTTATTGGATCGTTTGTAATGCATTCGATTCAGCGACCTTATAATAAATTTTTACCCTTTATGATTCATGCCTGCCTTTACGGGAGGTAAAGCGCAGGGTTTTTACAAGCCGAATAACTGGAGCTCGGGGTGCGCACTTCAAAATGGCAGTGCGGGCCGGTGGAATTGCCGGTTGAGCCGGATTTTGCGATCTGCTGGCCTTTTTCCACGTGCTGCCCTTCTGAAACCAGCCGTTCTGAATTATGGGCGTAAAGCGTATAAACGTTATCCCCGGAAGCCGTTTTTTTATCGTGTTTGATTACGATATATCTGCCGTAACTTCTGTAAGTGCCGTCCGCATTTTTCAGATCGGCGGAAATGATAACCGTGCCTGATTCGGCGGCAACAACCTTTGAGCCGGTAGGACAACTGAAATCCGCACCGCTGTGCCCGGAATACTCGCCGAACGCGCAGGTGATTGTTGTTTGCGACGGAACGGGATAAGTCAGGCTGATCGTGCCGCTGCCAGAACCGCCGGAAGTTGTTCCCCCGCCCGAACCGGAGGATCCGCCTGAATCCGGCTTTTGCGTAGGCGGCTCGGTAGCCGGAGGCGTCTGCTCCTCATATTTATCTTCTGCGGCTTCTATGGCGGCGTCTACTTCTGCCATAGCCGCTTTGTTATCTTCCAGATACTCGGTATAATTACCGGTTTCATCATTCAGCTGCTTTAAAAGCGCGTTCGCATCGCCGCGCTCTTTATCCAGTTCTGTTTTTTTATCTTCCAGTTCCTGCTGTTTCTGTTCCAGTTCCGGTATCGCCGCCTCCAGCGACGTTCTGGTGTTCTGCAGCGTAACCTGCGTTACCTGAAGTTCGGCTCTTTTTTGGGTGATCGCATCGCGGGAGGTATTAATCTCATCTATTTCCGAATTAATGGATTCCAGCAGTTTGCCGTCCATCTCCGAAACGCGCTTGATCATTTCAAGCCTTGTTAAAAACTGGGAAATATCATTACTTGTGATCAGAAATACAAGAACATTCGTTTCACCACTGATATACATGGCGCGCATGCGCTTGGAAAACGCCTGATATGTGCCGGAAAATTCTTCTTCCGCCGCAGCGCAGTCTTTTTGCAGCTGCTCTATATCTTTGCCGATCGAATCGATCTCCTTTTCGTTTTCGGCATATGCGGTCTTTAAAATCTCTACCTGATCTTTATCCTGATCCACTTCGCTGCTGACCAGATCATACTGGCGGTCCAGATACGTAATCTTTTCATTCAGCGTATCAAAATACTCCTGTGTGCTTGCGGACTGTGCCTCCAGATCCCGCAATTTGTTTTCCGCCTCTTTAATACGCTGTTCCAACTGGGCCTTTTCCTGCTGGGGTGTGAGTTCCGCGGCAGAAACGCTGACTGCATGCGGAGCGGGATAAAAAGCAAACAAAAAAACAAACAGTGAAGCCAATAAAACGCTTATACTTCTTTTGAATAAGACAAACCGTTTCATTGACTCCACTTCCTATTATATAATAAATCAGACCGACTGTAAATATTATTTACAATCTTTTTATATGTATTAAATTTTGTAATTAAAAATTAAAGGTAACTCATTGGGTTAACTCTGGTGCCGTTTAACCGCACCTCAAAGTGAACGTGAGGGCCTGTGGCGTTGCCGGATTCACCCGAATAAGCAATGATCTGCCCCTTTGAAACTTTATCTCCAACGCCTACAACAAGCGAGGAATTGTGCGCATAAAGCGTGGAAAGGCCGTTGCCGTGATCGATCAGGATATACTGACCGTAACTGTAAGTCAGTTTTTTGGCAATAACGACAACGCCGGAATCGGAAGCATGAACGGCAGTGCCCGTTGGGCACGGCCAGTCTACGCCGCCGTGATAAGAGCCGTTGCTGTAATTCGGATAACCTGCAGAGATCTGCCTGTAACTGGTTGGGTAAGCAAGCTGACCGGTGCCGGGGTTATAATTGCCGCTGCCTGGCTTATTGCTGCCGGAGCCGCTGAGGGCGTTATTGATCTCCGCCTCAATCTGCCTTTTCTGCTCTTGATTCGTATCTATTGTTTCCTTAACTTCAGACCGTTTATCATCAAGTGACGCAAGCGCGGCATTACACTCTTCCACCTCTGCGTTAAGTTCTGCCTTGGAAGAATTGTATTCATCAATGGATTTCTGAAGTTCCTGCTTGCGGGAATTGAGGCTGTCCTTATCCTTGCCGAGCTGGATCTTGTTGTTTGCAAGTTCCTCGCGCTCTTTGTTGATCTCCTCCATTTTAGTCATCAGATCATCCAGCGTAGCGCTGTCCTGCTCCGAAACAGATTTCACCATTTCCGCACGGGTCAGAATGGAACTGATGTCGCCGCTTTCCAGCAGAACTTCCAGCATGGAAACATTGCCGGAGATATACATGGCGCGCAGTCTTTGGCAGTATTCCTCGTAAACGCCGTCAAATTCCTGCTCTTTTTTCTCTATCTCCTTTTCGGCTTTGTTGATCTCCGCCTGCGTTTCATCTATTCTTTTCTGAACCGCATCAATCTCACTTTGCAGATCATCGCGGTTGCTTTCCAGCGCATCCAGCTTGTCCTGAAGCAGATCTATTTTTTTCATGAGGGCATCAGAATACGCTTTTTTATCCGCAACCTGATCATCAAGGGAATCTAACTCCTTCTGCGCCTCTTTGATATTTTGATTGATCTTGTCCAGTTTGCTCTGCGAACTGGTTTTTGCCTGTGCGGTAAATGCTGATGAAAAAACGAGCATCAAACTGAGCACAAGACAAAAGATTCGTAAAATTCCTCTGTTTTTCATTTTAGATTGCACTGATTTCACTGCCTTCCCTGTTAAGATATCTGCCCATAGAGATCAACGCACCGCCGACGCCGGTTACAATGCCGATTGCAATGAAAATTCCAAGCATCGGAAGGGCGTAATCCGCGAAATTCAGCGCGTCCAGCTGCAGCGAGGACAAAAGATCGCTGAATTGATGAATGGCAAATTCATAAAACGCCCACACAAGGCCAAGCGAAATCACGCCGGAAATGATACCCAGAATCATGCCTTCCACCACAAAGGGCAGCCGGACGAAACTGTTTGTTGCGCCAACGGATTTCATAATACTGATCTCCAGCCTTCTGGAATAAACGGTAAGTTTGATCGTATTTGAAATAATAAACACACTGATTGCCAGCAGGACGGCTACAATTACAATGGAAATAACCTCAACGCCGTGGCGTATGGTAACCAGTTTTTCGGCAAGGTCTTTATTTTCCCGAATGGTATCGATATGATCCAACTGCTCAATCTGAGAAACGGTTTGGTCAAAATAAGTTAGGTCATCCACCGTAACTTTAAACGCATCCGGCAGCGGAATATCCGAACTGATCTCCGTAAAGAACTGCGCCTGCGCCTCTTCCATGGTGGAGAGCTGATCTGCCCACGCATCCTCCTTGGGAACAAACTCTACTTCTTTCACGTTATCCAGCCCTTTAAGCTGTGTATCCATTGCGGCGATATCCGCATCGGAAGTATCATCCTGAATATAGACCATGACCACGTTTTCCTCTTCAATCCTGCCAAGCAGGGATTCGATGTTGAGGAAGATCATGGAAGCGCAGCCGATCAGAACAAGACAGCTCATCAAAACACAGATGGAGGCTATGCTCATCATTCTGTTTGACCATGTATTTCTGAAACCCTCTTTGAAGAGGTATCTGAAACTGGAACCCGTCATCAGTCCTCACCTCCGTCTTTTGCGTCTTCTTTTTCTGCGGGTGAAGAACCGTCGTCGATAGATTCAAAAATATCTTCTATCTCGCTGCCGAGTTTAACATCCTCGTTAAAGAAATACATATCCGTTGCTTTTTCCGGCTGCGCCGATTCAAACTGCGCATGCGTGGGATCCGGCGTATCGGAAACCACTTCTCCGTTTTTGATAACGATAACACGGCGGGGGAACGCCTTAACCAGCGTATGCTCGTGCGTTACCATAATAACGGTGGTGCCGTTGTTGTTGATCTTGGTAAGCATCTCCACGATCTCGTGGCTCATTTCGGGGTCTACGTTACCGGTAGGCTCGTCCGCAATGATCAGTTTGGGGTTGTTTACAAGCGCCCTTGCCAGAGAGACCCTCTGCTGCTCACCGCCGGAAAGCTCATTCGGCATGGAACGGGCTTTGTGGGAAAGACCCACAAGCTGCAAAATATAAGGAACGCGTTTTCTGATCTCTTTTTCCTTTGCGCCGATCACGCGCATGGCAAAAGCAACATTATCGTAAACGCTCATTTTGGGAATGAGCCGGAAATCCTGAAAAACGATGCCCATTGTTCTTCTGTAATAGGGCACCTGCTTTTTCTTTAACGTGTCCGAGCGGTAATCGCCTACGATAACCACACCTTCCGTGGGCTTTTCCTCGTGCATGATCAGTTTGAGGAACGTACTTTTGCCGGCGCCGGACGCGCCGACAACAAAAACGAATTCGCCGTCTTCGATCTTTATATTCACATTATTGAGCGCCTTGGTGCCGTTGCTGCCGTACACCTTGGTAACATCACGAAATTCAATCACTTTATTTTTCCCTCTTTGATTTTATGCTGAATTTGATTTTTAAACTATACCACCTATATATAATAAAGCAATTCACAGGATAAATCAAGTTAAAAATGTTTTTATTTTGTAAATTATGTAATGAATTTGTAACAGGCAGGGAGGCTATACAGCCGGTTGCACCAAAGATATAAAAATTCGGCAACACGCAAAGTATTGCCGAAATCGTTTTGAATTAATACTTGATCGGGCTGGATTCCAGATATTTATTGACCATCAGGGCCACTTTAAATACGATGGCATCATCAAATTCCCTTAAATCAAGACCGGTGATTTTTTTGATTTTTTCCAGCCTGTAAACAAGCGTGTTTCTGTGCACAAACAGTTTTCGGCTGGTTTCCGAAACATTAAGATTGTTTTCAAAAAACTTTTGAATGGTAAACAGCGTTTCCTGATCCAGCGAATCGATAGAGCCGGATTTGAACACCTCTTTCAGATACATTTCGCAAAGCGTTGTGGGCAGCTGGTAAATCAGGCGGGCAATACCCAGATTCTCATAACTTGCGATCGGCTGCTCCGTATCAAACACCTTGCCGACCTCAAGGGAGACCTGCGCCTCTTTAAAAGAGCGGGCAAGATCCTTAACGCCCGTTACGCACGTGCCGATCCCCACAACCGCCGTGCAGTAAAATTCCGTTGAAAGCGTATCGCAGATGGAGCGCGCCAGTTTTTCCAGATCTTTCATCTCCACATTAGGGCGCACTTCCTTAACAAGCGCAATATCTGTTTCATTTACGTTAATCACAAAATCCTTGGCTTTATCCGGAAAGAAATTCTGGATCACGTCAAAAACGGAAACATCCGTTTTCTGCGGCACGCGGATGATAAAGACCACTCTGGTAGCGTCGTTATTAAAATGCAGTTCGCGGCTTTTAATATAAATATCTCCCGGAAGAATATTATCCAAAATCACGTTTTTAACAAAATTAGACCGGTCAAACTTTTCATCATTCGTCTGCTTGATCTGGTTAAACGCTATGGCAATAATATCCGCATAATGCTTACTTAGATCATCCGTTCCGTCAATAAAAACAGCATATTCCGGGTGAACGGAATTGCCGAAGGCCTTATATGTGCACCCGTCCACACAGGTTTGAAGCCCGGCAAACACGCCGGCGGAAACAACGCCTTTTCTGATTTCGCCTATCTGGCCAAGCTCCGAGCAGGCGATAACGGTGCCGCCCTCGTCCACAACGCCGAGATCGCGGTCCATCGTATCCCGCATCTGATTCACAAGGCTCTGAAACAATCTGTTCGGCAAAATAACTCCTCCTTAATAAACCGCTGAAATTTTGCACAAAAGCAATCGCTTTATCTTGTTCATATTATACAAGGGCGTTCAACATTTTGCAAGCATTTTGCCAAAATTTTTATATTTTTTTGTTTAACTTGCATAAACCGTTTTGTTTGTTCAATCTATACCACAATATATAGTATTTTTCAGCGGTTATCACACATATTTCGTGTTTTTTTTACAAGAGAAAGCTCCTCTTTGCCTATATATCTTGCCTGGCCGGGCGCCAGATTTTCATCCAGTTCCAAAGCGCCCATGGCGATGCGTTTCAGTTCAAGAACCGTAATGCCGTGCTTTTTAAACATCCGTTTGATCTGGTGGTACATGCCCTGTTTCAAAACGATCTTTGCACAGGCAGGATGCCCGCCGACGCTTTCCAGCGCGGCAGGCATACAGGTTTTGCCGCCAAGTTCCATACCGTTTTCAAAATCACGCCGGACCGCCGCGTCAAAAGGTTTGTCCAGCACGGCAATATATGTTTTTTCAATATGATTTTTGGGGCTTAAAATATCATGGGCAAAGCCGCCGTCATCCGTGATCAACACAAAACCGGTGGTATCCTTGTCCAGCCTGCCCGCAGGGAAAAGATCTTTTCGTTTCATTTCAGGCGGCAGCAGATCCACAACGGTTTTTTCACCGGTTCGGCGCCCGTCTGAAGAAGAGATCACACCCTTGGGCTTATTCATCATAATATACACGTATTTGTTATAAGAAATTTCCCTGCCGTTTACAAAAACGCCATCCGCATCCGGGTCGATTTTCATATCTGCCGAACAGGCGGGAGAAGAATTCACCGAAACGCCGCCTGACCGGATCAGCAATCTTGCGCCGCTGCGTGTAATATTGAGTTCGCGCGCCAGAAATTTATCCAATCTTTCCATATTTCTGCTTTCCGTTACTGTTTTATGATTCCTTTTGCAGACCTTCAATAAAACCGTCTGAAGCGGAAGTGGAGCACACATCTCCGCCGATCAGCACGCCGCCGCAGACGAGCAGATTGGCGTATACGCAGTCTCTGTTCTCATACCCGGCGTAATTTGTGATGTTATATGTATAAACGGTTGCGGTCTGCCCTTTGTAATTTTCCAGATCAAAGCCCTGCGCTTTCTGGATCTCATTATACTGCGTGTATGTATCGTTAAACGTCTGCGGGATCTGCACTTCTTTTTCCTCGCACGGCGTTTTGAATTCCCAGCCGAGCGATGTTAAATAGTCTTCCCTTTGCGCATCTGTTTCCAGCGTAACCTCGCTTGCCGCCGGCCGGCTCAGCGCCGCATGATTGGAAAAGAAGGTTATGGAAATAACGATAATGCCCGCCAGGATCAGGATCAGACCGAAAATGGTTTTCGGTTTCAGTCTGAGCGTAAACATTTTCATAAAATCACCTCATAATGATTTTATGAAAACAGGGCTGAAAATATTATCAATGTTTTACAAAATATATTCCTTGATTTTATTAAGATATGCGGCGTCCGCAAAAGCCTCGATTTTTATGCCGCCGTCCGTATACGCCTGCGAAAGCACTTCGCCGTTTTGCCTGATCTCATGCAGGATCTCTCCGCGTGAAAACGGCACAAGCAGTGTAACTTTCTTTCTGGAAACCGGCAGCGCCTTGGCAATGGCATCCAAAAGCGCTTCTATACCGTACCCCGTTATTGCGCTGACCCTTACATTGGCGCCGATCACAGGGTGATCCAGCACCTCCGGCGCTAAATCGCATTTATTGAGCACGTTAATAACCGGTTTCCCGTCGCACCCCAAAGAGGAGAGCAGATCATTTGTTACCCGAATATGTCCCGCGCATTCGGGATTCGAAATATCGCACACATTGAGTATAACGTCTGCCCAAAGCGCCTCTTCCAGCGTGGAGCGGAAAGCATCTACAAGCTGATGGGGCAAACGGCGCACCAAACCAACCGTATCCACAAGCATGATCTGCCTGCCGTCCGGCAGGATCAGTTTTCTTGCCGTTGGATCCAGCGTTGCAAAAAGTTTATCCTCCGCCAGCACACCGGCATGGGTGAGGCGGTTCATCAGCGTGGATTTGCCGGCATTTGTGTAGCCGACGATCACAGCGGAAAGCACGGCGTTCTTCTGCCTGCGGGTATGCGTGGCCAGTCGCCGCTTTCTGATTTTTTCCAGGCTGTCGTTCAGATGCTCTATCCTGCGGCGGATATGGCGCCTGTCCGTTTCCAGTTTTGTTTCACCGGGGCCTCTTGTTCCAATACCGCCGCCGAGCCTGGAAAGGCTTTTTCCCTGCCCGGAAAGGCGCGGCAAAAGATATTTCAGCTGGGCGAGTTCCACCTGGATCTTACCCTCCGCGCTTCTTGCGCGCGCGGCAAAGATATCCAGAATCAGCGCCGTGCGGTCTATAGTGCGCACGCCGCAGGCATCTTCTATATTTCTGACCTGAACGGGAGAAAGTTCCCCGTCCGCAATCAGCAGATCCACTTCATGGCTGCCGCAGAATGCAACAAGCTGCGCCAGCCTGCCCGAACCGATATAGGTGGACGGAGAGGGCGCCTCACGCCGCTGAACGACCACGGCGAGCACCTCAGCGCCCGCCGTTTTCGCCAGTTCTTCCAATTCGTTTACAGACGCATCCGCGTCAAAATCACCTGTATCAACAGAGAGCAGCACCGCTTTTTCCGGCGCGGCATCCTGCCGTGTTTCTATAAAATCCAAAAAATCAGTTCCTTAATTTTAACTTTCGCTGTCCACAATCGCATTGAGCACTTTTCTTGCCATGGGGCCTGCCGTCTGCGAGCCGGAATTGCCGCGCTCGGCAACCACAACAAAGGCGTACGGATGCTCTTCATCATCCATAAAACCTACAAACCAGGCGGTATTGTGGGCATCCACATCATCGATCTGCGCCGTGCCGGATTTTGCGCAAAGATTCAGACCTTTATACCGGCTCTCGCCGTACTGCGCTTTTACATTGTTGCGCATCAGCGATTTCATCTGCGCGGCAATATCCGAACTGAGCACCTGCGTTTCGCTGCTTGTATAGCCAACATCCACCGCTTTGCCCGACGCATTTTCAAATCTGTCTATAATATTAAAGGAAACGGCTTTGCCGTCGTTCGCGATAGCGCACATCAGGCGCAGCATTGCGGCAGGCGTAACCAAGGTATCGCCCTGACCGATCCCCGTCCAGCCGGTATAGGCGTCCGCGTCTCCCGCCTCCAGGAAAAACCGGCTTTCGGCAGACTGAATGACGCCGCTGACGGAAACCGACTGTGTCAGACCAAGAGAATCCACGGTTTGTGCCAGTTTTTCCGGTCCGAGTTCAATAGCGATCTTGCCGAATGTGATATTACAGCTTTTTGCAAACGCGTTTTCAAAATCCGTTGTGCCATGGCGCGCGTTGCATATGATATTGTCCTCCTCAATGCCGTCCACATCATAAACGCGGTCACAGCGCCAGGTTCTGTTATAGATATCGCTACCGATATTCTGAAGCGCGCTGATCGCCGTTACCACTTTAAAAGTGGAGCCGGGCGTGTAAAGACCGGTCAGGAACCGGTTGATATAAACGCCCTCATATTCCTCTGAGGTGTTAATATCGGACGGAACATCGTTTACATCATAGGTGGGTGTGGAAACCATACAGATTATATCGCCCGTTTTATAATTGACAACGCCGATTGTGCCTTTGTAATCGCCAAGCGCGTCAAGCGCCACCTTGTTGATCTCACTGTCTATGGTTAAGTTCAGGTCGTTGCCGCCTGCGTTCTTTTTAATATTATATACCCCGTCCACAACATTATAACCAACCAACTGAGACTCAAACTGCGTTTGCACGCCGGTTGAAATAAAGCCTCTTGTGTCGCCCACAACGTGCAGAGTGGAAAGGCGGGTTTCCTTATCCTCGCTGTAGACTCTTTTTCCGTCTTTGGATTCAGAGAGCACAACGCCGTTTTTATCGCGGATCTCGCCCGCCGCGATCAACTGCCCGTCGCTGTAAACATGGCGGTTATACGTTTTCATGACCCAGTCTGAACTTTCCGTTACAAGACTGAACGTAAGAAAGCCGATACCTGCGATAAACAGGGCGCATAAGATCCAGAGGAAAATTCCCCTTTTTGTTATCATTTTCATTTCTTTTTCGCGCCTCCCAGATAGTTATACGTTCTTACATCAGACGCTTTGATATATGCCAGCACCGCCCAGCAGCTGATCATAGACGAGCCGCCCTGGCTGACGAACGGCAGCGTAACGCCCGTAAGCGGGAGCACATCCGTGATGCCAAAGATGTTAAGCGCCGTTTGAAACAGCAGCAGTCCTGCCGCCGCTACAGCAGCAATGGAATAAAAAGTTGATCTTGCCGCGATGGAATTAATAAGCGCCGAAACGGCGATGGCAACAAACGCCAGCACCAGTATAATGCCAAAGATATAGCCCCATTCCTCACAGATCACACCGAAGATCAGATCCGTTGTTGACGCATATACCGTTCGTGTATATCCGTTTCCGATGCCGAGGCCGAACAGACCGCCGGAGGCAAGACCGATCAGTGTTCTGGTCTGCTGGTATCCGCTGGAATTATAGTAATCCGCTTCCCACACATGCCGGTAAACGGAAAATCTTGCCATAACATAGGACCGGTATTTCAAAACGATCCCCGCGCCGAGCACGGCAGACGCGATGGCGAGGATGATCGTCTTTATATCGCCCGAAGTCATAAAGGCTATAATCAGAAATGTTACAAAAAAGATAAGCGCCGTGCCGAAATCCTTGATCAGAATGAGCGAACCTACGCACGCAACGGAAAAACCGATAAACGCAAAAATATTTTTACTGGTCTGTATTTTTTCCAGCGTGGCGGCGCCCACAAAGATGAACGCCACTTTCACAAATTCGGAAGGCTGGATCATAATGCCGGATTCCGCGCCGCCGATGCGGATCCAGTTTCTTGCGCCGTTGGTGGTTTCCGCAATGATCAGGTTGACCGCCAGCAACAAAAGCGCGGCGATCGCAACGGGCAGCCTCAGTTTCATGCAGAGATCCACATTGCCCAGCAGAAACACCATAACGATATAAACGATAACGCCCGCCACGATCATCAGGCACTGCTTGAGCGCCGCCGAGGGGCTGACGGAACCGATAACGGATATTCCCGTTGCGCACAGGAAAAACGCAATCATCTCCAGTTCAAAATTACGGCGGTGCATAACCGTGTAAAACACGATCAGATAGATCCATTCCACCGCGATCAGAATTCCCATGGCAACAAGGGTTTGATACTGTATGCCAAGATCGGGAGACCAAGCAGCGGAAAAAGACGTGATTACCTCAAACAGCGTTAAAAACGCAAGCAGCGCGAAATTGTTGATTGGTTTTATCTTTGGCAGTTTTTTCTTTTTGACCGCCTTTTTTTCTTTTGCCATCGGGCTCACCTCACTTTTCATAGAAAACAAATACCCTGTCTCCGAAAGTGATGGTGTCCTCATCAAAGATCAGCTGCGTCTGAGTCAGGTATCTGCCGTTTAATTTTGTGCCGTTGTGTGAATCCAGATCACAAAGCGCCCAGCCGCGCGTTGTTTTATAGATCCGCGCGTGTTCGGAAGAAACCGTGTCCGCCAAAATTCGGATATCGCACTGCTCGCCCCTGCCGATCAGCACATCGTTTCTCTTGAGATAAACGGGTTTACGGCTTTTAACATCCACAAGCACGGCATAGGCAATGGTATGGCCGCCGGCATTCTGCCTGATCTGCTTTTTTGTGGAACTGGAAATGGCGTCCGCGCATTCAAATCTGAGCGGAACCGTACCGATTGTGATCACATCGCCGTCCTCAATCACAGCTTTTCCGTCTATCTTTTTGCCGTTTACGAGTATGCCTTTCCTTGAAAATGTATCCGTAACGACCCAGTCCCTGCTTTTTTTAGCGATCACGGCATGAAAACGCGAAACGCTGGGAAGAGGCAGCACAATATCGTTTGCCTTTGACTTTCCGATGGAAGTTTCCCAGTGGTTGATCTCAATCACGGAATCGTTGTTTTCATCTGTAAGCTGCGCCATTTTATGCACCCTGGGTCTGTTTCTGAAAAGCGAAATCACACAGGTAAAAATCACGATCACCGCCGCAACGGGCAGAGCATACCGCATTACGGCAGTAAGCATATCCATAAAATCCTGCATAGAAACACCTCTTTTTAAATATCGGCAAAGCCGTAAAATTAAAACTTTCTCAGTATAAGAATATAGTTGATAAATTAAAATGTCAAGATTATATTGAATTTATTTACAATTCGGGTTATACTCGATACATAATAAAAAATATAATGAATGAGGTAGTTCTATGAGTATAACAAAAACTTTTTTCGGCAAAGTGAAAGATGAAAATGTGGATCTTTACACTATTACCAACAAGAACGGCGCCAGCGTTTCCATACAGACCTTCGGCGCAGGGATCCAGGCGGTGAACGTGCCGGATAAAAACGGTGTGCTGGGCGATGTTATGCTTGGTTTTGACAAGCCCGAATACTACGCCGACCCAGATCTTGGCTATCAGGGGCTTGTTGTGGGCAGAGTTGCAAACCGAATCCGGGACGCGAAATTCGTTATGGACGGCAAAGAATACCACACCCCGAACAATCAGGGCACTTGGACACTGCACGGCGGCGGAAGATTCAGTTTTTCCGTGTGGGAAGTGGAAGAGACGACGGAAGATTCCATAACGCTTGTAAAATTCTCGCCGGATATGGAAGACGGATTCCCCGGCAATTTTACAATGAAAGTAAAATACACGTTTACGGATGATAATATTCTGCGCATTACCTATTCCATATTAAGTGATAAAAAAACCGTTGCCAACCCCACGAACCACGCCTACTTCAACCTGAACGCAAAACCCGGCAGCAGAATTGAAAGCCATATGCTGAAGATCAACGCCGATCAATTTACGGAAACAGACGGTGATCAACTGCCGACAGGCGAACTCGGGAACCTGAAAGGCACAATGATGGATTTTTCTCAAATGCACAAAATCGGCGATAAGATTGACGAACCTTTCAGAGCCATCCTTGACGGCATAGGATATGACAACAATTACTGCCTGCGGAACAAACCCGGCGAATTTGCCGAGGCGGCAGTTTTGTATGACCCGGAAAGCGGAAGAAAAATGTGCGTATGGACGGATATGCCGGGCGTGCAGGTATACTGCGGCGGCTGGCTTGCAAAAGAGGGCAATCCCGGAAAGGCAAACGGAACGGTTACATACAGACGCGGCGTGGCGCTTGAAACACAGTATTACCCGGACAGTGTAAACCATGCGGATAAATTCCCGTTTTCTTATATTGAGCCGAATCAAGAGTTTAAATCTGTAACGGAATTCAGATTTACTTCGGAATGACAGCTGAATTGCGCATAACATTAAAAAATGCAACCGATAGTTGCGCAATTTCAAACCAGAATTGGTGGTGTGCAACCGATTCCGTCTGCTACAATTAGGATGACGGCAGACAGGAAGATGCCTGTTTAAAGTTTCCGCCTGCCGGTTGATTCGGATCCGTCCTATTTACTTAATACCGAGGTGATCATATGAATATTGAAACAGCCAAAAGACTTTACGAATACAGAAAAGCACACGGATACTCTCAGGAAGAACTTGCTGCCAAAATAGGCGTATCCAGGCAGGCGATCTCTAAATGGGAAAGAAGCGAAAGCAGCCCGGACACGGATAATCTAATCGCGCTTGCGCAGTTATACGGCGTATCGCTTGACACCCTGCTGATGGGAGAGGAAGAACCGCAAAAAGGATCTGATATAACAGAAAGCGGCACGGCGGATCCGCACACGGAAAGTGAGAGCGGCACAGACAGCGGCAAAGAACCGGAAACGGCAGAAAGCCAAGCAACCGAAACCGAAAACCATGAGCCGCAGGCAGAAACAGAACCTGCTGCGCAGCCGGCGCAAACGGAAAATGCGTATGCTTATGCAAACAGCGCGCCAAATGAGCAAAACAATTCTTACGGCACGGCGGCAACCTATTACCCGCCGGCAAAAAAGAAAAAACTCGGCACGGGCGCCAAAGTAGCCATTATTGCCGGCGTTGCTGCCGTACTGATCATCATAGCGGCGGCAATCGGGATCAATGCTTATGACGAGATCCGGGAAGACCGCCTGGAGATGCAGCGCGGTGAAACAATTACACAAAACGCAGAGACCACAACCATGGGAAACGGTGCCGCCGGTTCAAGCAGTTCGCAGACGGCATATACGGTAGACCCGGCAACGGTAAATAAGATATCCGTGGAATGGGCTGCTGGCAGTGTAAACATTGCCTATTATGACGGCAGCAATATCACGTTTGACGACGGATTGGATTCCGCCGATTCCAATGCACTTTTCACCAGAACGGAAGGCACCGAACTGAAGATCTATTTCAATCAAAATACCGGAAACACGCACAACAGCAACGGAAAAGATCTGCAGATTCAGATTCCGAAAGATATGACTTTCCCTGAAATAGACATTGAATGCGCGTCCGCACAGATCAATGTAAACGGAATCATCGCAGATAAGATAGAATTGCATTCCATTTCGGGAGAGATCAACGCAACAGGCGAATTTGCATCTTTGGACGTTGAAACCACTTCCGGCACGGCGCAGGTTACGAACACTGCCGCTTTGATACGGCAGATAGACGCCAATACAGTAAGCGGAAACATAACCGTAACCATACCCCAGAGCATAGACGGATTTTATCTTGAATACGAAACCGTATCAGGTGAAGTAAACACAGATTTCAACACGCAGTCCAGCGGTTCTTCCCGCCGCGGAATTTTAAATTACGGAAACAGTTCCACCAAAATAGAAGCAGAAACCGTAAGCGGTGATTTTTCACTCAGAGCCGCGCAATAACATACCAAAGAAAAGATCCGCGGGATTTACCGCGGATCTTTTTTATGAGAAACCAACAAGAATTTATTTAGCCGGTCTGGAATTCGCATAGATCTGATTCATTTTTTCATCCGGATAATGCGTATCCAAAAACTGCTCTATCTGATTGGAAGGCGCAATCCCCTCCGCTCTTTCATTCATACGCAGAGCGGCTGTCGCGGAAAGCGCGCAGTCAAAAACAAAAAACGCAATAAATGCCCAAACGATCACTTTCTCAAAAGGCAGATGTACCCGTTCAAAGATCTTTTGCATAACGGGAATCATAATTTTTGCCCAAAACACACCAAGCACACCCCAGAAAAGGGAATACAAAAGGCAAACTCTGCCGTTTATATTCAGCGGCAGATGACTGTAATCCCACGCAACGGTGCCGAAACAGATTTCCTGCCCCAGAGAGCAGATGTATTCCGTTGCCGTTCCGCTCACGAACGCAATAAGAAAAATCTTCCAGAGTTTTGCTTTCTGAAAATGCACGAGCAGCAGCGTTAAAAGCACGGCGCCCATACCATACGCAATGCTGAGATGACCCAAAACCAGAGATTTTCTGCTTTCTATATAGCCGTTTTTAATCAGGCACCAAACCGTTTCCAGCAGAAAACCTGCATAGCAGCTTACAATAAAGATCCAAACATACTGAAAAAAAGTAAAATTCCGTTTTTCCAAAGCAAATCCTCCTAACCCATTAACTACAAGTATAGAACGAAGAAATCAAACTTCAACAGAATTTGACAATAATTTATCAATATTTAAGAATTAACCGAACATTTTAAACGAAATGTAAAAAGCGGCGGCATTTTGAACTTTGCGCATGCTTGCCGGCTTAGACAAAAAGAAAAGCGGAGCCGCAAGACTCCGCTTAATTTTTTATTTAACGATTTGGCTTAGCCAAGTTCTGAGAAATACTTGATTGTGCGAACCATCTGTGAAGTATAACTGTTCTCGTTATCATACCAGGAAACAACCTGAACTTCATACTGATCCTCAGCAATCTTCAGAACCATGGTCTGTGTAGCATCAAAGAGTGAGCCGTAACGCATACCAACAATATCGGAAGAAACGATCTCATCCGTATTGTAGCCGAAGCTCTCGTTTGAAGCAGCTTTCATAGCAGCGTTGATGCCCTCAACTGTAATATCCTTGCCCTTAACAACAGCGGTAAGGATCGTTGTGGAACCGGTTGGGGTAGGAACACGCTGAGCGGAACCGATGAGTTTGCCGTTGAGTTCCGGAATAACAAGACCGATTGCCTTAGCAGCGCCTGTGGAGTTCGGAACAATGTTTACAGCGGCAGCACGGGAACGGCGAAGATCGCCTTTTCTCTGCGGGCCGTCAAGTGTCATCTGATCGCCGGTATAAGCGTGGATCGTTACCATGATACCGCTTTCGATCTCTGCGTAATCATTCAGAGCCTTAGCCATAGGAGCAAGGCAGTTTGTTGTGCAGGAAGCAGCGGAAATAACCGTATCTTCCGGCTTAAGCGTGTCATGGTTAACATTGTAAACGATAGTGGGAAGATCGTTGCCTGCGGGAGCAGAAATAACAACCTTGCGGGCGCCAGCTTTAATGTGCGCCATGGATTTTTCCTTAGAGGTGTAGAAACCTGTGCACTCCAGAACAACGTCTACGCCAAGCTCGCCCCAAGGAAGATTGGAAGCGTCTGCCTCTTTATAGATCTTGATCTCCTGACCGTCAACGATGATGGAATCCTCTGTTGCCTCTACCTTATCGGCAAGAGCGTATTTGCCCTGAGAGGAATCATACTTAAGAAGATGAGCAAGCATCTTAGGGCTTGTAAGGTCGTTGATGGCAACAACTTCATAGCCTTCTGCGCCGAACATCTGGCGGAACGCAAGACGGCCGATACGGCCGAAACCGTTAATAGCAACTTTTACCATTGGATTGTACCTCCGTAAATTTAGATTTTAAAATATTGGATTGTCAATATTTTATCGATATATATTTTATACTCTTTTCCTGCGAATATCAAGCATTTTTTTCCATTTCAAAAAGTTTGTTGAATCTAAACAAAAGTATGCTGAAAAGCGGCTGCGATTATATGGATTTTTTGCTTTTTTCCGTTTTCAAAAGCACAATTATGGGAATCAGCGAAAAGACTGCCACCGCTGCCGAGGCAAGAAAAATATTGGCAGTGGGGATCGTTTTGACCGTTCCGAGCTCCACATAAGTCTGATTGTTGTTTGCGATAACGGCAGCGCCGATATACGGCCCCGTAACCATGGGGATCAGCACCTGAAAAACGATCCTTACCCCCTGGAACAAACCGACTTTATCCGTTGGCGTATAATCCCTGATCGTGCCGCAGATGCAGGCGGAGGCAACCAGATACGTGCCCATCATGACCGTGCCGAACACCATCAGAACCGGCAGATTATCGCCCTTTGCAAAATACATAAGCACAAAGCCGATCACAAGCACAATGGCGGCAGGCAGCAGGCAGCGGATCTTACCGACCTTATCGATCACCCTGCCGAACAGCACGGAGATCACGGCGGAAAGGATCAGAATTACGCCGAGCGGTATGGCATAATCGGTTATGCCAAGCGTTTTTTCCAGATAGATGATGATATACGGCATAAACACCTGATACGCAATGCTGAAAATGCAGAACGCAGCAAATGCGATATAGAGCCGCGGATTCTTTTTAACGGTGGACGGACGGAAACCGTAAATGATATTTTTAAAATAATTTTCGTTGTTTGCCCGCATCCCGGGTTTATCCTTTAAGATGAATATGCCAAGGATACCGCAGACCGTTGTTGCAATGCCGACGATGAGGAAAAAGGTCTGCCATTCGCCTCTTTGCTTAAAGCCGTCCAGCACGCCGAAAACAAGAATCATGGCAACAAGCGGAAGCGCCTGCAATACCGTTTCCGCCCTGCCGCGGTTGGTGTCATCCGTAACATCCGTTACCCAGCTGTTAAACGCGGCGTCAAACGCTGTTGAGCCGAAAAAGGTCATGATGCAGTCCATCACAATCACCAGCATTGCCGCGGCTGCTGCGGCATTGGCAACATGAAACACTTTTTGCGTATTATCCACCGTTATAAAGCCGAAAGACGCCGTAACAACGCCCCAGAATATGTAGCCGGTTACAATAAAGACCTTGCGTTTGCCGATCTTATCCGAAAGCGCACCCATAATCAGCGTTGTAACGGCAGCCGTTACCGCGGACGCAGCAACCATGGCGGCAATATCGTTGGCAGTGCCGCCGACGGCGTCAAACAGGTAAACATTGAAATACATATTTTCTATGACCCACGCAAGCTGGCCGATCAGCCCGAATAAGAAAACGCTGATCCATATTCTTGCACCGAGTTTGGTGGATTTGTTTTCCTTACTTTTCATAAGATCACCCCTTTGATTTTATTATGGCACAGAAAAGAAAATTGTCAAGAACGGAAAAGAAAAAAGCCCGCGGAAAAGACGGGCTTTGCGCATTCTTTATACATAAAATTTATTTTTCCTCATGGCGCTTTGCCGCCGCGGAAACAAAGCCGCGGAAAAGCGGATGCGGCCGGTTTGGCCTGCTCTTGAATTCGGGATGGAACTGGCAGGCAACGAACCACGGATGCGAGGGGATCTCCATCATCTCCACAATATGATTATCCGGTGAAGTTCCGGCAAAGATCACGCCGTGATTTGCGAATTCTTCCCTGTAATCATTATTGACCTCGTAGCGGTGGCGGTGGCGTTCATAGATCATGGAAGCGCCGTAAAGCTGATAGGATTTGGATTCCGGATTCAGCACGCACGGATACTGGCCAAGGCGCATAGTGCCGCCCATCTCCTGCACGTTTCTCTGCTCCGGCATAATATCGATTACGGGATTCGTTGTTTCCGGATCGATTTCCGCCGAATTGGCGTCTTTCAGCCCAAGCACGTTTCTGGCGAATTCAATAATGGCAACCTGCATGCCAAGGCAGATGCCGAGATACGGTATACCATGCGTTCTGGCATAATTGGCAGCCTTGATCTTGCCCTCAATTCCCCTGCTGCCGAATCCGCCGGGCACAAGGATACCGTCCATATCTCCGAGCACGGCATCCAGATCCGCGTCCTCCGGCTCCAGTGTTTCAGAATCGATCCAGTGGATATCCACCGCGGAACGGGTCTCTATACCGCCGTGTTTCAGCGCTTCGTTTACAGAGATATAACTGTCGTGCAGTTCAACATATTTTCCCACCATGGCAATCTTAACTGTGCGAACGGGGTTTCTGAGCGCCTCCAGCATCTCGTTCCAGTCCGCAAGATCCGGTTCGCCGCATTCCAGGCCGAGTTTTTTAACCGCAACATTATCCAACCCCTCTTTGTGCAGCATGATCGGCACGGCATAAAGAATATCGCAGTTGTTATTTTCAATAACGCAATCCTTTTCCACATTGCAGAAAAGCGCAATCTTATTTCGTATATCATCGGTAAGCGGATGCTCTGTGCGGCACACGATAATATCCGGATGTATGCCGAGCGCAAGCATTTCCTTAACGCTGTGCTGGGTGGGCTTGGATTTCAGTTCATCCGACGCAGCAAGATACGGCACAAGCGTAACATGGATAAACAGGCAGTTTTCCCTGCCGTATTCCACCGAAAACTGGCGGATCGCCTCTAAAAACGGCTGGCTTTCAATATCGCCGATTGTGCCGCCGGTCTCCACAAGGCAGATATCCGCGCCGGACTCTGCGTTTCTGTAAATATAACGCTTGATCTCATTGGTTACATGCGGAATGATCTGAATGGTCTGGCCGCCGTAAACGCCCTTTCGCTCATCCGTAATGACATTCCAGTAAACCCTGCCGGAAGTCAGGTTGGAATTCTGAGAAAGGGATTCATCGATAAATCTCTCGTAGTGGCCGAGATCCAGATCCGTTTCAGCGCCGTCGTCCGTTACAAACACTTCGCCGTGCTGAACGGGATTCATCGTGCCCGGATCCACATTCAAATACGGATCCAGTTTCTGCGCGGTAACTTTCAGCCCGCGCGCTTTTAAAAGCCTGCCGAGGGACGCCGCAGTGATCCCTTTACCAAGGCCGCTTACAACGCCGCCCGTTACAAATATGTACTTTGGCTTATTCACAAAAATTCCTCCTTATCATACAGATCGTTAAAGTTTAATCAAAACAGATCATTTGTTTTCCGGTTCGCAGGTAAGGCGCATGCCAAGTTTTTTCAGCACGTTTTCATCCACATTGGAAAGCAGAACCGTGGAATGCATCTCACAGTTTTTCAGGTTTTCCAGCTGCGCCACCGCCGCGGCGGCATTCGGATCGCTGCCTGCCGAAATAGAAAGCGCGATCAGCACCTCATCTGAATGCAGGCGCGGATTTTTACTGCCGAGATACCTGACTTTCAGCGCCTGGATCGGTTTGATAATCTTGGGATCGATCAGCAGCACGCTGTCATCAATACCTGCAAGGTGCTTCAGGCAATTGATCAGCGTGGCGGAAATGCAGCCTAAAAGATCCGAGGTTTTGCCGGTAATAACGGTTCCGTCCGCAAGTTCTGCGGCGGCGCCCGGTTTGCCCGTTTCTTTCAGGATCTCCCTTGCCGCAGCTGTGCATTTGCGTGAAGTTTCGGTTATATCCGCCTGTTTCATCAAAAGTTCCAGTTTATAGATCTCATCGCGGTTTTCCGCGCCTTTTGCCGCATTCCTGAGCGCGTTGAAATAACGGCGGATAATCTCCTGCCGTGCCGCCTCGCAGACGGCATCATCATCAAAAATACAGTTCCCTGCCATATTGACGCCCATATCGGTTGGGGATTTATACGGGCAGCTGCCGTAGATCTTTTCAAAGATAGCCTTTAAAACGGGGAAAATCTCCACATCCCTGTTGTAATTCACGGTGGTTTTACCGTATGCCTCCAGATGCCAGGGATCGATCATATTGATATCGTTGAGATCCGCCGTTGCCGCCTCATACGCCATATTGACGGGATGGCGCAGCGGCAGATTCCAGATGGGAAACGTTTCAAATTTGGCATAACCGGCTTTGACGCCGCGCTTGTTTTCATGATAAAGCTGAGAAAGGCAGGTTGCCATTTTTCCGCTGCCCGGGCCGGGAGCGGTTACAACAACCAGTTTTCTTGTAGTTTCAATATACTCATTTTGGCCGAACCCAAAATCGCTTACGATATTGGACACGTTAGACGGATAGCCGTCTATAATATAATGATGGTAAAACGGAATGCCTCTTGCTTTCAGCTTTTTCTCAAACGCCAACACACGCGGATGCGGCGCATACTTAGTGAGCACGATGCTGCCCACCATAAGGCCGCAGTCCGTAAACGCTTTTACCAGGCGCAGCGCGTCCACATCATAGGTGATGCCCAGGTCACTTCTGACCTTGCATTTTTCTATATCCTCTGCGTTTACCACGATCACGATCTCCGCCTCGTTTTTAAGCTGGAGGAGCATTTGCAGTTTACTGTCCGGCAAAAAGCCGGGCAACACGCGCGACGCGTGAAAATCATCAAACAGTTTTCCGCCGAATTCCAGATACAATTTTCCGCCGAATTCGGAGATGCGCTCTCTGATGCGGCTGGACTGCATCTTTAAATATTTATCATTATCAAAACCGATTTTATACATATTCTTCCCTCTTTGACAATCCTAAAAAAGAATAAGACGGCTGCACGCGTGTACAACCGTCTGTACTTTCCTATTATAAGGCAACAGGCAGGATAAATCAATAGCGATCTTTAAAAAAATTACGCAAAATTCGATTTATTTTTTATTTCTTTTTTCATACGCCGCCTTTACCGTTTCAAATGCCTCGGCATCAAACTTTCTGTCCTTAAAATAGTATTGCAGATCCTCCTGTGTGATCTTTCGGATCACACGGCAGGGATTGCCCGCCGCGATCACGCCGGAAGGGATATCCTTGGTTACAACGCTGCCGGCGCCGATGACGGTGCCGTCCCCGATCGTTACGCCGGGCAGAATCACGCTGTTGCCGCCGACCCATACATCATTTCCGATCTTAACGGGGATGCCGTATTCATACATGGTGCCGCGCGCCGCCGGATGAACCGGGTGCCCTGCGGTGTAAACGGAAACATTGGGGGCAAAGAAAACATTGTTTCCTATATCAACCCTGCCCACATCAAGAATAACGCAGTTGTAGTTTGCGTTAAAGCAGTCCCCCACATAAATATTTTTACCGTAATCGCAATAAAAAGGAGGGTTTATCCATGCGTTTTCACCCAGCGAGCCAAACATTTTATGCGCTACCTGATTGAGTTTATCAAAATCCCAGGGATCAATAACGCTGTTGAACTGATGAACAAGGATTTTGTTCTGTTTCATAATCTCAGCAAGAGTATCATCCACCCTGTAAGCCATACCTTTTTCCATTCTGGTTTTATTATCCATAAAAATCCCTCTCAAAAAAATACTGCGGCGGATCTTGCACCGCCGCATTTGATTGTAACTTATTTTGAAAATTCACGCAAGGTATTCCGAAACATTTTCGTAATCCTTTACTTTTTCCGCGTTGTTTTCGGCGATTCGCTCGCTGAATCCAAGGCGCCTGCTGCGTTTGCCGAGCCTTTCCTTGAATCTTCTGGAAACGGCAATAAAGATCACAAAGATATACGGCATGCCCAGATTGGTCTCCAGCAGGGAATTAATAATCATCGGCGCGATCTTCTCCTCTATAGAGGTGAGTTCCGCACTTCTGATACCGCCCAGATAAAGACCGACTTCCCAGCCGAACTGCACCAGAATACCGATCGCCAAAAGCCATGGTATGTTGACTCGCTCGTTTTTCTTTTTCCGGGTGGCATTCCATATGATCAGCCCCAGATAACCCACAAACAGGATCAGCGCCATCCAGCCGTGATAAGCGCCCGTGGTGCGCTGGATGGTTATGTAATCATTGTGCGGCCCGAACGTTTGGGTAAGCAGCGGGCAGCAGAGCCACCAGCCAAGGATCAAAATCGTCCATTCAAACAGGTTTTTATCTTTGGAGATCCAAAGCCAGATCCAGGTGAAATTCGTAAATCCGTAACTCATGCTCATCCACAAAAGCACCCAGAACAGGCTGTGCCCCTCTGAGATAGAGCGGGAGTGCGTGGCAAGATGAAAAATGCCGTAATCCACAACCTGATAGAGTATGCCGGCAAGAAAGCCCACAATCACGGTTGCATACTTTTTCTTATAAAGCAGCAGCCCGGCGTAGACCACAAGAAACGCAATGTCAAGCCACATATAAAAAGGCTCAAACACTCTTTGTGCAACAACTTCCATATATTTACTCCTTAAACAAAAAATTTTAAAGGTACAAAGACCCTATTAAATTATATAACATTTAATATGTTTTTGTAAATATTTTAACAATTCAATCTTTTTGCGCTATCGTACAAAATTAGGCTGAATCTTTGTGCAGGATCACCAACAAAACACCCGAAATCTGTTAAGTTGAGCAGATTTGAGGTATTTGCATCTCTTTTTATTGACTTTTCATCCGTTCCTTTTTATATTAAAAACAGAGAGGAGGCGGACGTCATGAAAAGCAAGTCCAAATTTCTCACGGATGATGAAACAATCAGAAAACTCTATCTGAACGCCGGATACAAACAGGTAACGGGCATAAAACTGCTTGGAAACGGTGAGTTCAACGCCGTATACGAGGCGGTTGCGGACGGGAGACCGACCGCGCTGAAAATCTCACCGCCGTCCCGGGCAGAAGTCATGCAATATGAAAACGGCATGATGAAAGCCGAACTCTACTGGTATGAGCAGATCAGAAAAAACACCTCCATTCGCGTGCCGGCTGTTTACCACCGGGATTTCAGCCGCAGGCTCATTGACGCGGACTGGTTTATTATGGAAAAGCTGGAGGGAGAGCAGATGGACACCTTTGCTTTTTCTAAAGACGAAAAAACACAGTCTCAAAACATTTTGGCTGAAATGGCAGGCGAAATTCATAATATCACAGGCGAAAAATTCGGATACATCCAAAACAAGTTGTATGACAACTGGTATCTTGCGCTGCGTGCCGCCGTGAAAAACCTTTTAAGCGACTGCGCAAAAAAGGGCAGGCGCAGCCGGCGCGGAGAAACGTTTCTTGGGTGCATAGACCGCGGAAAAAACATTTTTGAAAAAGCGCCCTGCACCATGGTGAATTATGATATCTGGGCGGCAAACGTAATTTGCCGCCGAAAAAATCAAAAGGTGGAATACGCATGGATAGACCCGGAGCGCAGTTTTTGGGGCGACCCCCTGTTTGATTTTTGCTGCCTTGATTTTTTAACGCCGCTTGAAAAGAAACATTCCGTTCAGGCGCACAACAGAGTTTCCGCCGTGAAAATCAGGACAGGCAGAGAAGAAAAGATCAGATATGCCGCATCTCTTGCCATGATGGCGCTGATTATGGAGACCGAAAAATATTACCGGTATACGCCGTGCCATTTCGGATACTGGCGCAACACGATCATAAGCGGCATACTTTACCGCACGGCATTTAAAGAACTGAAAAAGCTGTAATCTTGACCGCATAATGCATAAAGTTTAAAATATATCTTAAAGTAACTTTAAGGATATAAGTTTAAGAGGTGCAAACATGCTCTATACGATTGGGGAAATGGCAAAAGAGCTTGGCATACACGCGTCAACGCTCAGATATTATGACAAAGAGGGGCTGTTGCCGTTTGTGGAGCGCTCCAGCGGCGGGATCAGAATGTTTACGGAAGAAGACTTTGCCACACTGAAACTGATCAACTGCCTGAAAAGATCCGGCCTTTCCATCAAAGAAATAAAATCATACATAAAAATGGCGGCAGAGGGCGACCGTTCTTTAAAAGAGCGGCAGGAACTGTTTGAAAACCGCCGCAAAGCGGTAAAACAACAAATGGCGGAACTGGCGGAAACGCTGGAAGTGCTTAATTACAAGTGCTGGTATTACGGAACCGCCGTAAACGCAGGCAGCGAACAAGCGGTAAAAGGGCTTTCCAAAGCGGAACTGCCACGGCAGTTCCAAAAGGCAAAAGCCAAACTGGAGATTACGGAAAAGAAATAACACAAACACTGTTTTGGCGCCCTGTATGCGGGCACTGAAGTGATGAACTGAAAAACGGACGTGATCACACGTCCGTTTCAGACTGTCGATAAAGTCGGCAGGAACGTGCAAATCGGAATTTAAAAATAGATTTTGTTTTCT
>ENA-ORVG01000009-ORVG01000009.1-human-gut-metagenome-genome-assembly--contig:-NODE-9-length-267475-cov-9.212149_pt1 | contig 267475 bp, 280 predicted proteins | sample MGYA00242091_ERZ509233 | MGnify/ENA primary metagenome ERZ509233 (study PRJEB26280, sample SAMEA2338840) | human gut metagenome | biome: human gut; feature: human-associated habitat; material: faeces... | reverse complement strand
TTCGTACCTGCATCGCAGGTACGAAGCCGCACGAGGTCGTCCGAGGTCGTCCATCCTTTCTCCCCTAAGCCTTCAGAATCGCGCTCAGCACATACTGATTATTTGAGAAGTTTTTCTGCGAAATATCCCCGAGTCTGATCAGGTCAACATCCAGCCACAGTTCCTCTGCTGCCACCATCATATTTGCAAACATAATCCCGAAATTCACCTCATCCCACTTCCGAAGCTTCTCCACACTGTGCTTCTTCGAGAAAATATGAATCCTGTTATCATACACCACAAATCTCCACGGCTGGCTGTTCATACTGGATGGCGACAGTCTCGCCGCTTCCAGCATCTGCGTCATCCACTGTCGCGGCACCTCTTTGAACACACAAAGATCCTCCAGCGGCAGTCTCTTTGCTTCACTTTGCCGTCTCGTATGCGAACCATGACTCTTACCAAAAGCGACGATCCCCACCAGCCGCTTTCCGTTCTTCTCAAGCTCCGCCTTTTTCACACGATTACTTCCGATAAAGCAGGTTCCCAGTCCGATACTGCACAGATACAGCACCATCTGTTCCATAATATAACCCACGTTCATCAGATATCGTTCTGACTCCTCCGAATAAAAAGCCATATAATACGGCGCCTTCACACTGAACATACTGAGCATTCTCTCCTGCCCTTTTCTGTTGTCCAGAATCGCCATATCCACACCGATGCCCGAAAACAGTGCCGGCATCTCCTTATAATGCTCCCAAATCTTATCCAAAGTCTGCGGCGGAAGCGTATCAAAACAATAATTCCTTACTGATTTTCTAACAAAAATAGCCTCATATAAATTCATACTCTCACCCTTACTTCATCTGCTATCCGTCTGTTTTTGTTACAGTTCACTGCTGAATGAACAGTAATATTTCTTTCATAGCCGGCCGCGGCCCACTCCCCATTTTTACAGGAGCAAAGCCGCATTCCGAAAAATTTACGTTTAATCTTCCGCATTCGACAGAAATACGGAAATTCTCCCTCTTAATCGCAAATATTTTTCAATTTCCAGCTCATCCATTTTTACTCTGTAATAATATTGTAACATATCCAAAAACTTTTTCAAGGGAAAAACGCGCCAAATTTTGTATATTTTTCACACATATTTCCCATCAAATTTATGCAACTTTAAAACCTGTGCTTACGCTTCCGCGGTCAGCTTCTCCAACTCCTCCACATAAGAAGCAAACACATCCAGCGCCTCTTCCACAGGCTCCGGCTTCGTCATATCGACGCCGCAGATCTTCAAAAGGTCGATCGGATCCATCGAGCAGCCGCCGCTTAAGAACTGTTTGTACTTCTCCACGATACCCGGCTCCCCTGCCAGGATCTTGCTGCTGATCGCAATCGCCGCCGAAAATCCCGTTGCATACTGATATACATAGAACGGTGTATAAAAATGCGGAATTCTCGCCCATTCCAGCGCGATCTGCGGATCCGAAATCATATCCGGTCCGAAATACTCCTTGTTGATCGACAGATACAGCTCCGAAATACCGTCCGCCGTCAGCGTGCCTTCCTCTGCCATCTTCTCATGAATCCGCTTCTCAAACTCCGCAAACATCGTCTGGCGGAACACCGTTCCCTTAAACTGATCCAGGAAATAATTCAGCAGAAAAATCTTCTCCTCTTTTTCTTTCGCATGCTTCAGCAGATAGCGGATCAGCAGTGCCTCGTTGCAGGTTGATGCCACCTCAGCGACAAAGAGGCGGTACTCCGCATACGTAAACGGCTGTGTATGGTTCGAATACCAGGAATGCAGCGAATGGCCCATCTCATGCGCCAGTGTGAAGACCGAATCGATATTTCCGTTAAAGCTCATCAGCACATACGGATGGGAATCGTAAGAACCCCAGGAGTAAGCACCGCTCTTTTTTCCTTCGTTCTCATAAACATCCACCCAGCGCTCCGAAAAGCCCTTGTCCAGCAGTGCCACATAATCATCCCCGAGCACGGCAAGCGCTTTCTTCACGATCTCGATCGCCTGCTCATACGTATATTTCTGCTCGTACTCTTTCGTCAGAGAAACGTAAACATCATACATATGAAGTTCATCCACACCGAGCAGCTTCTTACGCAGTGCCACGTAGCGGTACATCGCCGGCATTTTTGCATGAATCGCCTCGAGCAGCTTGTCGTAAACCGAAACCGGGATATTTCCGCCATCCAGCGATGCAGCCAGTGCAGATGGATATTTTCTTACATCTGCAAAGAATGCGGCCTGTTTCAGATTGGCACCGAACGTTGCGGCGAGCATGTTTTTGTGTTTTTCATACTCCGCATAATACTTCTCAAACGCTTCTTTTCTGACCCGGCGGTCCTTGGACTGTAAAAATCCGACGAAGGTGCCGTGGCTCAGTGGAACCTGATTTTCCTCTTCATCCGTGACCGGCTGGAATCTGAGGTCTGCGTTCGAAAATGCCGAGAAAATCTGATCCGGGCTGGATGCCATCTCTCCGGCTTTTGCAAGAACCGCCTCCATCTCCGGCGAGAGAATGTGCTCTTTCTTGCGGAAGTTTTCTTTTAATATGCGATCGTACAGACGGAGCGGCTCATATGCTTTTTCAAATTCTGTAACCGTCTCCTCGTCAAGCTCCAGGATCTCCGGCTCTACGAAAGAAGAGGCATCCGCAAGAACAGCCATCATGCTGTCCATCTTTCCGGCATAGCCCTGATACTTCTGATTTCCCATATCCTGGTGATATTTCTGGCTTGCATAGACATACAGGCGGGAAAAGACGCGGCTGATGTCATCCAGACCGGAAAGAACGTCATACAGCGCTTCTGCACTCTCTTTCATTGTTCCCTGTTTTGCGCGGAACGCTTCTATTTTCTTCGCAAGCTCCTGCTCTGTTTTCTCAAATTCTTCATCACTACCAAACAAACTCGAAAGATCCCAGCAGTACGCCGGATCCATCTCTTCTCTTTTTTTCAGTTTAATTTCTGCCATATTTCTCCCTTCATCCATCTTTTTAGACGGAACCATTTCTGCGGTTTTTCTTCTAATACTAATGTGCCGCACTTACGCTTAGTTTACCACAATTTAACCTCTAAATCTAAAATTTTTTCTTAATTTTCTTGACAAATCCATAAAACGATTGTATGATTGTACTATCAAATTAATACAGTAGTACAAAAGGAGTGAATGCCATATGCCATGGAATCTTGATTCCTCGCGGCCGATCTATCTGCAGATCATCGAGCGGGTACAGATGGACATCATCACCGGGCGCTATCAGCCGGGCGATAAGCTTCCGTCCGTCCGCGATCTCGCGCAGGAGGCCGCCGTCAACCCGAACACAATGCAGAAAGCGCTTTCCGAACTGGAACGCAGCGGACTGATCTATTCCCAGCGGACCAGCGGACGCTTTATTACCGAAGATAAGGAGTTGATTCATCAGATGAAAAAAGGACTTGCCGCCGCAGAAGTATCTGCTTTTGTTGCCCACATGAAACAGCTCGGCATAACCCCGGAGGAAATCCGGCAGCTACTTGCCGAAACGATTGAGGAGGAAGAAAATCATGAGTGAACTTATAACGTGTAAAGACCTGACGAAGCGCTTCGGAAACCACACCGCGCTCGATCATCTCAACCTTTCCCTGGATTCCGGGAAAATTATCGGACTGCTGGGGCCCAACGGAAGCGGAAAGACAACGCTCTTAAAGCTGCTGAACGGACTGCTGACCCCGAGTGAGGGTGAAGTCCTTATCGCCGGAAATCATCCCGGTATTGAGACAAAACGGATCGTCTCCTATCTGCCGGATAAAATGTATCTCGGCAGCTGGATGCGCGTCTCGGATCTTTTAACGTATTACAGCGATTTCTTTGAGGACTTTGACATGTCCCGCGCCAATGCCATGCTGGAATCCTTAAAAATCAGCCCGAAGGACCGTTTGAAAACGATGTCGAAGGGAACGAAAGAGAAAGTCCAGCTCATCCTCACGATGAGCCGCCGCGCAAAGCTCTACTGCCTCGACGAGCCGATTGCAGGCGTCGATCCGGCAGCACGCGATTACATTTTATCTACGATTTTAAACAACTACGAACCAGACGCATCCATCCTCATCTCAACGCATCTGATTTCCGATGTCGAAAATATTCTCGATGAGGTCATCTTTATCCAGGAGGGCCAGTTAAAACTGCACGCCTCGGTTGAGGATATCCGGATGCAGGAGGGTGAATCGATTGATTCTTATTTCAGGGAGGTATTCAAATGTTAAAAAAATGTCTGAAACATGAGTGGAAAGCATGCTGGAAAAACATGGCGCTGCTGAACGGTGCCGCCATTTTCATGGGCGCTCTCGGAGGCTTCGGATTCCTCTTTTCCCAGCTTTCTGAGCTGCCGGATCTGCTGATCGTCCTCTATCTGTTTGCGTACGTTTTGATTGTGATCGCCGCATCCGTCATGACACAGGTGCTGATGATCCAGCGCTACTATAAAAATCTTTTTACCGACGAAGGGTATCTGACCAACGTCCTTCCGGTATCGGCAACGGATCATATTCTCTCCAAAATGCTGATTTTCGGCGCATGGAGCATCTTAAACGCACTTTCCGTTCTCGCTTCCTTCGCTTTTTTGCTTCTGCCGTCCGCAATCCGGTATTTTACCGCAAACACCCTGCTTTTTTACAACAAGACCATGACCTTTTCCGATTTTCTGTCCTATCTCTGGGCACAGATTACCTGTGTTGCCGATGCTGCTTTTTCCCTGATCGGCATCACGAACCACATCGGTATGGCACTGTTTTCCATCGTTGGCTTCTTCGCTTCGCTGTTCTTTGGCATTCTTCTGTTCTATGCCGCCATCAGCATCGGAAGCCTGGTATCCAGCCACAAAATTCTGACGGCTGTCCTCTCTTATATCGGCATGACTACCGTGATCCAGATCTTCGGAGGAATCAGCATCGTCCGTGTTTTCCAGGACTCCACACCGACTGCTGTGGTTACCACATCCTCGGTTTCCACACTTATCATCACCGTGGTGCTCTGCGTTGTTCTGTTCCTGATCTGCCGCTATATCTTAGGCAGACGGCTGAATCTTTCATAAAAATTGCATTAAAAAGCGCCGCCGCGGACGAACCCAATCGTCTGCGGCGGCGTTTTGTATGCATGTTCTGCACTTATGCCAGATGCCAGATATCCTCGTTGTACTGTGCAATGGTACGGTCGGAGGAGAAGAAGCCTGCTTTTGCGATGTTGATCAGGCACTTCTTGTTCCATGCATCTTTGTTCTCGTAGTCTTTGTATACTCTTTCTTTTGTCTTGATGTACTCTTTCAGGTCGAGCAGCGTCATGAACCAGTCTTTGTTCAAGATCTCTTTGTAGAGTCTCTCCAGGCAAACCTTGTCGCCAATAGCAAGAAGCTCATCGCTGACGATGAAATCAACCAGCTTTGCAATCTCCGGATCTTCGTCATAGATGTCTTTTGAGCAGTAAGCAGCATCTGCGTACAGGTCGATGACATCCTGCGGTTTCTTTCCGAAGATGTAGATGTTCTCTTTTCCGACAAGATCGCCAATCTCAACGTTTGCACCGTCTTCTGTTCCAAGCGTCAGGGCACCGTTCAGCATGAATTTCATGTTTCCGGTTCCGGAAGCCTCTTTGGATGCCAGGGAGATCTGCTCGGAGATATCTGCTGCCGGGATCACCTTTGCAGCTTTTGATACGTTGTAGTTCTCAAGCATAATCACTTTGAAGTACGGGCTTACCTCAGGATCGTTATCAATCAGCTCCTGCAGGCACAGGATCAGATGGATGATATCTTTTGCGATGATATAAGCCGGTGCAGCCTTTGCACCGAATACCATGGTGATCGGGGTTTTCGGCTTGTTGCCGCTCTTGATATCCATGTATTTGTAAATAGCGTACAGGGCGTTCATCTGCTGGCGTTTGTACTCATGAAGACGTTTTATCTGTACATCGATGATGGAATTTTCATCCAGCGCGATATTCTGTGTCTCATACAGGAACTGTTTGAGATCCAGTTTACGGTTGTGTTTGATCTCCTCAAGTTTTGCAAGAACCTTCTTGTTGTCTTTGTATTTAAGCAGTTTTTCCAGCTCGTCGGCATCTTTTTTGAATCCCGGTCCGATCAGACTCTCGATGTACTGTGCCAGTTCACGGTTGCAGTGCAGCAGCCAGCGGCGGAAAGTGATTCCGTTTGTCTTGTTGTTGAATTTCTCCGGATAAATATCGTAGAACGGTTTCAGCTCGGAGTTTTTCAGGATCTCGGTGTGCAATGCTGCAACGCCGTTAACAGAAAATCCGTAGTGGATATCCATGTGTGCCATGTGGACGCGCTGATCCTTGTCGATGATCGCTACTTTCTCATCTTTGTATTTCTTCTTTGCCTGTGCGTCCAGCTCGTGGATAATCGGCATCAGGTGCGGAACAACCTCCTCGAGGTAATCGATCGGCCATTTTTCCAGTGCCTCTGCCAGGATGGTGTGGTTGGTGTAAGCACAGGTCTTGCTTACAACATCGATGGCTTCCTGCATGGTAAAGCCTCTCTCCTGCAGCAGACGGATCAGCTCCGGAATGACCATGGACGGATGGGTATCGTTGATCTGGATCACAACGTGATCATACAGCTTATGCAGATCGTAGCCCTTCTGCTCGCACTCCATCAGGATGAACTGTGCGCCGTTGCTGACCATGAAATACTGCTGGTAGATACGAAGCAGCTGTCCGGCACGGTCGCTGTCATCCGGGTAGAGGAACAGTGTCAGGTTTTTCTGGATCTGATGCTTGTCAAAGTTGATGCTGTCTGATGGAACGATGCTCTCGTCTACCGTATCTACATCGAACAGATGCAGACGGTTACAGCCATTGTTGTAACCCGGTACGTCGATATCATACAGGGTAGAATGCATCGTGAAGTTTTTATACGGAACTGCAAAGGATACCGGCTGTCTGACAAGCCAGCTCTCATTTGTGATCCATGGATTTTTCACTTCTTTCTGTTTGTGGTCGACCAGAAGCTGGCGGAACAGACCGAAGTGATAATTAAGACCGATACCGTCTCCCGGCAATCCAAGTGTTGCGATAGAATCAAGGAAGCATGCTGCCAGACGGCCAAGGCCTCCGTTTCCAAGGGACGGCTCCATCTCCATCTCCTCGATCTCCGTCAGTTCTCTTCCATGAGTAGCGAGTGCTTTTTCTACTTCCTCGTACATACCAAGGTTGATCAGGTTGTTGGACAGCAGTTTTCCGATCAGAAACTCTGCTGAAATATAATACAGCTTTTTATTTCCGGTGTTTCTTTTACGACCTGCCATCTCCTGTTTGGTGATAACCATCAGGGCTTCAAAGATTTCGCTCTTTGTGCAGTTGTCCAGATCTCTTCCAAAACGCTCTTTTAAGATTGCCTGAATTCTTTCTTCCATTCTTTTTTCTCCTCGTGTTGCTGTGGAAAATTCCCACAGTGTAATTTGGTTGCGCTGCCGTTCCGGATTTTCTGCGATTGGCAGCTTTCACAGTTCCATTCAAAGCTTTTCCTTGAATGGAACTGTTCACTTCTGAATCACTTTTTTGCGGCAGCGAAACTGCAAGGGTTTTACTGCTGCGCGATCCGCGACTTTGTGGATTCCCTTACGATGAGTTCCCCATCGTATACTTTGCTGCAGGGTTCTTCTTTTCCTGAAATTAAGGAAAACAGCATCTTTGCCGTCTCTGCGGCAAGCTGCTCCACCGGCTGGCGGATCGTTGTGATACTGGGTATATAATACTCTCCTGCATCAATTCCGTCAAATCCGGCGACGGAAATGTCATCCGGCACGGTAAGCCCTGCCTCTTTTAAGGCACGGCACGCACCGATTGCCAGCGTATCCGCGGTGGCATACAGTGCGGAAAACTCCGTCTTTTTTTCCAGAATTTCTTTTGTTACCTTGTACCCTGTGGCGAAAGAATACGTGTCGTCCTTCGTCATATGAAATACCAGATCAGGGTCATAAGGTATCCCATGATCCAGTAAAGCCTGACGGTACGCATTCAGACGGAGCCGTCCGATACTGATGTCGTCCTCGCAGGCGGTAATGATGGCAATGCGCCGGTGCCCGAGACCACAGAGATAATCTACCATCTTATAGCTTTCCCTGTAGTCATCGACCGATACGCTCGCGCACGGTTTTCCTCCGTCTGAAACCGCCCCGATTGTACTGATCACGTACGGAACCGGGATCTGCGCCATTTTCTCATGCGGATGCGTAAAGTTTCCGCCGAGGAAAATGATGCCGCGCAGCCGTTTTTCTTTGACGATCTCGATCGCGGAGTCTACCTCATTTGCCTTTTCCTCTACTCGCTCAATAATGCAGGAGTATTTCTTTTTTCGCACAACCTCTTCAATCACACTGATCATGTTGTTGAAGAACATGTTGTCCATGCCTTTTACCAGAATGGCAATCGCTTTGGCATTCGACCGCTTCAGGTTTCTGGCACTGTTGTTCGGTACGTAATTCGATTCGGCAATGACCTTTAAAATCATCTCTTTTGTTTCCGGATTGATGTCCGGATGATTGTTCATCGCTCTCGATACGGTACTCACGCCTACCTTACATTTGCGGGCAATGTCCCTGATTGTTACCTGTTCCATATTCTGCAGGCCTCTCCTTTAAACTCTGTACCTGTTCTGCCGGAATCTCTTCCGGCTTGTTTTCCCGGCCTGTTTTGCTTTCTCTCCGGCGCGTATTTTTATTTTGCAATACGTGCTGTAATCTGTGTCAGCCGATGAATTCTCTTTGCCAGCTCCTGTGTAAACTGTCCCGGAAGCAGGCGCCATTTCCAGTTATTTCCAAGTGTAGACGGATAGTTAATTCTCGCCTCCGTTCCAAGACCTAAAAATTCCTGCATCGGAGTGACAGCCAGATTTGCCACGCTCTCCATTGACATGCGAATGAAATCCCACGGGAGTTCCTCGTCGGTACTCTTTGCATTTCCCATATACTCTTTGGAGAATTCGCGGTCTTCCTCACTCATGACATAATACCATCCAAGAATGGTATCATTGTCGTGCGTTCCGGTGTAGACAACACAGTTTCTCTCGTAATTGTGCGGCAGATAATCACTCTCCTCACGGGAGTCAAAAGCAAACTGCAGCACCTTCATACCCGGATAGCCGGATTCTTTCACCATTTCGATCACGCTCTCGGTAAGATATCCCAGGTCTTCTGCGATGACATCCACATCGCCAAGCTTTTCTTTGACGGTGTTGAACAGATCCATGCCCGGTCCTTTTTCCCAGTGGCCGCGCTCTGCCGTCTGATCACCGAACGGGATGGAATAATATTCATCAAATCCGCGAAAATGGTCGATGCGGACAGTATCGTACAGTTTAAACACGTGAGCCAGACGTAACAGCCACCATGCATAACCTGTGCTCTTATGATAGTCCCATTTGTATAACGGGTTGCCCCAGAGCTGTCCGGTTGCGGAGAACGCATCCGGCGGGCATCCGGCAACTGCTTTTGGCTGGTTGTCCTCATCAAACTGGAACAGAACCGGATTTGCCCAGGTGTCAGCGCTGTCAAATGCCACATAAATCGGAATATCACCGATGATACGGATACCCTTTTCATTTGCGTATGCTTTCAATGCTTTCCACTGTTTCAGGAACATAAACTGCTGGAATTTGTAAAATGCAACCTCCCCGGCAAGTTCTTCCCGTTTCTGATTCAGTGCTGCTTCTTCTCTGTCCTTTAATTCTGCCGGCCACTCACTCCAGCTGATTCCGCCGAGTGCATCCTTAATCGCCATATACAGCGCATAATCCTCCAGCCAGTAACCATTTTCCGATACAAATGCATCATATACGTCATCTGCCGCAAATCTTTCAAATGCTTTTCTGAGTACTTTGAAACGGGACAGATAAATCTTTTCGTAATCAATATACTCCGCATTGTCACCGAAATCGCACGCATCACACTCTTCTTCTGTCAAAAGTTCCTCTTTTACCAGGGTCTCCAGATCAATAAAATATGGATTTCCTGCAAAAGTAGAGAACGACTGGTACGGCGAATCTCCATATCCCGTCGGTCCAAGTGGAAGAATCTGCCAGTAGCTCTGGCCGGCCTCCTCCAGGCGATCCACAAATTCATACGCTTCTTTCGAAAAACATCCGATTCCATATCGGGACGGCAGCGAAGCTACCGGAAGTAAAATACCACTTGTTCTCATTTTTAAACCCTTTCTCCTTGTCGTTTTTTCTATCCATCCGACCCCACAAATACATAATTCCTGTTCACGGATACGCAGCAAATTGTAACTTATACAGCCCTTCTAGCCAGCTCATTTTGTTTCGTAAAAACAGGGCTGCCTGTATCTCGTCTGTATTTTCGGAAACGGTGTCGGTAACGTTTCCGGAACTCGTTATATTTACAATACCATACTCTGCATCAAAAAACAATCCCCAAAACCCTTATCATATTTACCAAATATTGAATACTCTGTTTATTCAAAACAACGAATTTGCATTTTTGTAACGATGCAAAGCCATACATAAAAAGACAGCATGCGGGGGGGCGGAACCGCTTTGGGCACTTAAAAATCATGAATTTTTCAAGCCTCCCATATAGGTTCTGTCCACGCATGCTGTCTTTTGCGGTATCTGTTTTTCACTTAAAACTCCAGAATAATCTTTGTTCCGGTTCCAAGCGTACTCTCAATTTTAATCTTCGCATCATGAAGAATTGCTCCATGCTTCACAATGGAAAGTCCAAGTCCGGTACCTCCCGTTTCGCGGGAATGACTCTTATCCACACGATAGAACCGTTCAAAGATCCGCTCCTGATCTTCCTTTGCAATTCCAATTCCGGTATCTGCCACAGATACCACTGCCCGTCCGTTTCTTCCGCGTGAAACCGTCACTTCAACTTCACCGTCCTTGCGGTTGTACTTGATCGCATTGTCGCAGAGATTGTAGATCATCTCATAGAGAACCTGTCGTGCACCTTTGATCCGGCAGCTCTCTCCTCTCAGTGTCATCTTCACCTGCTGCTCCTTTGCCCGTATGGAAAGATGTCCCTCGACATCACGGCAGATCTGCATCAGATCCACTTCCTCCATCGGGATTGACTGGTCGTTTTCGTCCAGTCTGGACAGCTTGATAATATCCTCGACAAGAGAGCTTAACCGGCTCGCCTCACTGTGGATTCTGCCCGCAAATTTGGGAATATCCTCCGGTTTTACCATGTTGTTTTCGATGATCTCCGCATATCCGGAAATCGACATCAGCGGTGTTTTCAGCTCATGTGACACATTGGCTGAAAACTCACGGCGCATCACCTCGGCTTTCTGTTTTTCCGTCACATCCAGCACCAGGATTACCGCACCGGATACAACACGGTCCACACGCACCGGATTTGCAAGAAGCTGATAGACTCTTCCATTTATCTCCAGCATCCGTTCCTCGGAACTGCCCTCCAGCGCATGATCCAGTGCCTCCTTCAGCTGCTCGTTGCGGCTGACTGTCACGATATTGTGGTTGATGCACTCCTCCGCTGTCACATCAAACAGATTCTGTGCCGAACGGTTGATGGAAAGTACGACCGACTGGTTTGTCACGATCAGACCATCCTTCATATATTCCGTGATTGCAAGATACTCCTCCTGATTATGGCGGAGCTCCTCCATCTGCTGCTGAATCTGCTTCTGCTGCTGATGAATTCTTCCAAGCAGCGGACTCAATTCCTCATACGCTTTGTTGTCCAGCGGATGATTCAGATCAATCTCATTGATCGGCTTTACAAGCGCCTTTGTCATATGGCTGACCATCAGCAGCTCCACGACAAGGACTGCCGCAATCAGTACAACCACCAGCCATATATTCCGCAGCATCACACCGAACACACTGTCTGTTGTCAGGGAAACACGGATGATTTTTCCATTGTCCAGGCGCAATGCCGTATAATATGTTTTGCTCCGCAGGGTCTCGGAATAACGGGAAATATTGCTTTCCCCGGTCTTTTCCGCCTCAATCACCTCCGGCCGCCCGGAATGGTTTCCCATCATGTTCTCATCCTCGACCGAATCAAACAGAACGGTTCCGTCCGTGTCAATCAGGGTAACCCGGCTTGCCGTAATCTTGCCGGCCGGTTTATCCAGACTGTCATCACCCATCTTGTCCAGAAAATACCTGTAATACTCACATTCATTTCTCACCGAAACACGAAGCTGCTCCGCCGTATTGTTGTACATTGCCCAGCTCATGGTGAAAAAAGTCAGGATAATCGCAGCGATAATCAACGCTCCCGCATGTTGAAAGACTTTTTTACGCATCTTACTTTCTCAGCCTCCTATCCGGTATCCCACGCCGCGGACCGTCTCGATCAGCTCGCCGCATTCGCCCAGCTTCTGGCGGAGTGTACGCACATGAACGTCTACCGTACGGGTTTCTCCGTCAAAATCATAGCCCCAGACATGGCCGAGCAGACGGTCTCTCGTAAGGACAATTCCTTTATTTTCCATTAAAAATTTCAGCAGTTCAAACTCTTTTAAAGTCAGGGTAACCTTCTCCCCTTTGGCCAGAACCTGATGCTGTTTCACCTGGATCTGCAGATCCCCGGTCTCCAGCACATCGTTTTCCTTCTCTTCTTTTCCGGCACGGCGCAGCACGGCACGTACCCTTGCGATAAATTCCATCATGCCGAACGGCTTGGTAATATAGTCATCGGCTCCGCAGTCAAGGCCCATGACCTTATCATACTCAGCGCCCTTTGCCGTTACCATAATGACCGGAATTTCTTTTGTTACTTCCGATGCCTTGAGGCGTGAAAGAATTTCAAGACCATCCTCTCCCGGAAGCATGATATCCAGGAGAATCAGATCCGGAAGCTGTTCTGCAATAGCTGCATTCAGCTCTTTTCCGCTTTCCAGGCCTCTTGCGGTAAAACCGCTCGATTCCAGTGTGTATACGATCAGTTCCCGTATATTTCTTTCATCTTCCACGCAGTATATCATCTGTTATTCCCCTTTATGGTGACCGTTAATGGAGTACACAACCCATTCCGCAATGTTTGTTGCATGGTCACCGATTCTTTCATAATATTTTGCAATCATCAGATAGTCCAGAGACTGGACATCTGTGGTAATTCCCTTTCGCATACCCTGCAGAATTTCATCCTTGACCTCATCAAAAAGATCATCCACGATATCATCGAAATCGATAACCTCCCGTGCAAGCTTCAGATCCTGCTTAACGTATGCATCGATGCATTTTGTTACCATAGAAGCTGTTGCTTTCGCCATATCCTTCAGACGGATGCTTGCATCCGGCACACCAAGACTCATTACTTTTACGATATCCGCAATATCCGCTGCCTGGTCTCCGATCCGCTCCATATCGGTAATCATTTTTAATGCCGCAGATACCTGACGCAGATCACGTGCTACCGGCTGCTGCTGTAAAATGATGCGGAAGCAGAGATCCTCGATCTCCCGTTCTTTCGCATCGACAACCTGGTCTTTTTTGATAATCTCTTCTGCCGCTCTCTGGTTTCCCTCCAGCAGAACCTCATATGTCCGTCCGATTGCCTGCTCGCAGAGTGCGCCAAGCTCAATCAGCTCCGTGTGCAGAATTTCCATCTGCTGCTCAAATCTTTCCCGCATATCAGCCAAACCTCCCTGTAATATAATCCTCTGTCCGTTTATCCTTCGGCATGGAGAAGATCTGTTCGGTCTCTCCGTATTCTACTACCTCTCCTAACAGGAAAAATGCGGTTTTGTCAGAAATTCTGGCTGCCTGCTGCATATTGTGTGTTACCATGACAATAGTATAATCTTTTTTCAGTTCTACCGCAAGATCTTCGATTTTGGAAGTAGAAATCGGATCCAGTGCTGAGGTTGGTTCGTCCATCAGAAGAACCTCCGGCTGTACGGCAAGGGCACGCGCAATGCAGAGACGCTGCTGCTGTCCGCCGGACATGCCAAGTGCGCTTTTCTTCAAACGGTCCTTCACCTCATCCCAGATTGCTGCCTGTCGAAGAGACTGCTCCACAATATCATCCAGCTTCGCTTTGGAACGGACACCATGTGTTCTCGGTCCGTAGGCAATGTTGTCGTAAATGCTCATCGGGAACGGATTTGGTTTCTGGAATACCATGCCGACCCGTTTGCGGAGTCCGTTGACATCCATTTTTCCGCCGTAGATGTTTTCTCCGTCCAACAGCATTTCACCGGTGATCCGGCAGCCCGGAACGAGATCATTCATTCTGTTGATGGATTTTAACAGGGTCGATTTACCACATCCGGAAGGTCCGATAAAAGCCGTCACCTCATTGGCATCAATGCTCAGGTTGATATTTTTTAATGCATGAAAGTCTCCGTAATAAAGATCCATATTGGATACATCTATTTTGCTCATGTTTTTTCCTCGTCTCTCTTTTATTTCTTTGCAATTTTCTTCGCAATCATTCCGGAACAGCCGTTGATCAGAAGGACAATCAGCATCAGGATGACGCCGGTTGCATACATCTGATTCATATAGAGGCCTTCACTGGAAAGTGCATACATATGAACGGCAAGGGTACGGCCGGAATCCATAAGGCCTGCCACCTTTGCAATCGTTCCTGCTGTGAAAAGAAGTGCTGCCGTCTCTCCTACGACACGGCCTGTCGCAAGAATGACACCGGAAAGAATGCCGGGTACGGCAGATGGAAGAACAATTTTAAAAATCGTACGAAGCTTTCCGGCTCCCAGTCCAAAGCTTGCTTCCCGATAAGAATCCGGAACCGATTTTAAGGCTTCTTCTGCTGTTCGCATAATCAGCGGAAGAATCATGATGGCAAGTGTACAGGCACCGGACATCATCGAGTATCCCATTTTCAGGGTTTTCGTAAAAAACAGCATACCGAACAAACCGTAAACAATCGATGGGATACCGGAAAGGGTCTCTGCTGTAATCCGGATCAGGCCAACCAGCGTTCCGCGCTTGTTGGCATATTCAACCAGATAAATTGCTGAGAAAATGCCGAGAGGCGCAGCAAGCAGCAGGGAAAGTACTGTCATCGTAACAGTGTTGATGATCGCCGGAAGCATCGTAACATTCTCTGTATTATAGGTCCAGGCAAACTGCTCCAGTGTCAGGTTTTTCACGCCACGAATCAGAATGAATCCAACCAGGAAAACCAAAACGGCAAGTGCAAGAATGGCTGCTCCCCAGGTAATTCCGGTCAGCACGGAGGAAAAAACACTTTTGTGATACGTAACCTTTGTTCTTTCTTTTTCTTTTGTATTTATTTTTACAGCTTCCATTGTATTTACAGCTCCATTTCCTTTAATCACCATAATGTACCCTCCGGTTCAGCATAGACACCGATAAATTGATCAGCAGGATAAAGACAAACAGCACAACACCCGTTGCAATCAGCGCTTCCCGGTGAAGTCCGGATGCATATCCCATCTCCATTACAATATTGGCTGTCATGGTACGAAGGCCTTCTGTGATTCCTTTTGGCATACGAGGCTGGTTTCCGGCAATCATAATCACTGCCATTGTCTCTCCGATGGCACGTCCGATGCCAAGCACGATACCTGCCAGGATTCCGGATTTTGCCGCCGGAACAACTGCAAAGAAAACGCTCTGGGAATGCGTTGCACCAAGGCCAAGGCTTGCTTCATAGTAAGATTCCGGAACACTTGTAATGGCGGATTCTGTTACACCGACCACGGTCGGAAGAATCATAACGGCCAGAAGAATAGATGCCGTCAGCATTGTGTTTCCATTTTTGCCGGTCAGCTGTGCCATCAACGGGACGATCACAACCAGTCCGAAAAATCCATATACGATAGACGGAATACCGGCCATCAGGTTAATGCCTGATTTGCAGATGCCGTAAAACCTTTTCGGACAGTAACGGGAAAGAAACACCGAGGTAAGAATGGCAACCGGCACACCCATCAGGATTGCAAGACCGGTCACGCAGATACTGCCGACAATCATCGGCAGGATACCGAAAATGTTGTTTCCCGGTTTCCACACGGTACCGGTCAAAAATTTCAGCGGTCCGATTTTAAAAATGGCAGGAACGCCATTCATGAACAGGAAAATGCAGATCAGTGCAACAGCCAGTACGGAGCAGCACGCCGCAATCAGGAATACAAGTTTCATGATCGTTTCTCTTAGTTTCATAAGATAAATCCTTTCATTTCATTGTTTCGCGGAGCGTGTTTGAAAAAGACTTTCGTTTTTTTCCTTACGAACTGCTTTTTCAAGCACGTTCCGAAAGACAGCTTCTTTTTCTGAACATTTTCGGATACGGAAGTAAGAGCGATTTTCCATTGTTCGCCCTTACTTCTTTTTCCATTGCTTTATACATTCTTTATTTTACATCTGCCCAGTCGGTTGTGTCGCCAACATAGATGCTCTTTACCTGATCGCTGGTCAGCCCATCGGTCGGGTTCTCTTTGTTTACGATGACAGCAATACCGTCGGTTGCGATTACGGTTGCGGTAAGCCCTGAGGATTTCTCCTCATCCTTTAAGTCACGGGATGCCATACCGATGTCGCAGAGACCGTCGCTTGCGGAAGTGATACCTGTTGTGGAGTCGCTCTGCTGTACTTCGATGTTAGCGTTTGAATTTACTTTTGTATAAGCCTCTTTTAATTTTTCCATCAGTGGTGTTACAGAGGAAGATCCTGCTACCACAACCTTTTCACCGCTGCAGCTTCCTTCGTAGGCTTTGGTATCTTTGATTGCAATATATCCGTCATCTGAAACAACCTGCTGTCCGTCGGTGCTTAAGATGTAGTCCATGAAATCCTGCGCATCTGCGGAAAGACCGTCTTTTGTTACAATGTTGAACGGACGGCTTACTTTATAGGAACCGTTTTCTACGTTCTCTGCGCTTGCCTCTGCTCCGTCGATTTTCAGTGCTTTGACTTCATCATTTAAGGATCCAAGGGAGATATAACCGATTGCGTACTGGTTACCTGCCACCGTGCTCATCATAACGGAAGTATTGTTGGTGATCTGTGCATCAACGGTGGTGTTGTCTACTTTCTCACCTGCATCGTTTTTCTCTTCTACACCGAACAGCTCGATGAATGCACCTCTGGTACCGGAACCATCCTCACGGGAGATCACGCTGATCTGTCCGGAGAAATCTCCGCCTGCTGCGTTGCTGTCACCGTCTGTGCTGCCATCTGCCTCTGTTGCAGAAGCCTCTTTTGTAGTGTCTGCTGCCAAAGAACTGCTGCTGTCGCTGCTTCCACATCCTGCAAGCATTCCTGCAGCCATCATTGCGGTTAAGGTGATTGCAATTACTTTTCTCTTCATAATATTCTTTTCTCCTCTTTTCACACGGGATTTTTGTGATTTCTATTTTGTAAAATCGCAATCCCGATGTTTTTTACATTTCGTTTTTACAGGTATCATCATAACAACGGCGTGTAAAATGCAAAATCTCAGAGATGTTAAGTTTATGTAAAACATGAGTTTTTCCTTTTTTACATTCCATTTTCCGGTCGTAAACCGCTCCGTCACCTCTCTCGCAAGTGGCACATTTTTTCCGCGCAGTGCGATCCTGCCCAAAGGATCTTTTTCTCCGCAGGAAATTTCAACAAGATTTCCCATAGAAAAAAGGCTCCCCGGAATACTCTTTTTTCAGAGTATTCCGGGGAGCCTTTTTCTAAAGCATATGCCAAAGCGGATATTCGCAATCCGCTTATTCCGTCATCGGCACGTCAAGTTTTTCGGATGCCTCTTTTAACAGATCAATGATCGGCAGATGCTGCGGACATACGCTCTCGCACTGGCCGCACTGCACGCAGTCTTCTGCTTTTCCCGATGTTTCCAGCAGCTTTTTATAATAATTTTTCGCGCGGTCTTCTTCTCCATACAGGCGGATGGTATTCAATGCCTTGAATACATCTGGAATCGCGATTCCCATCGGACATCCGTCGCAGCAGTAACGACAGGCGGTACATGGAACTGCCGGACTCTTTTTCAGCGCTTCCTGTGCTTTGGCGATCACTGCTTTTTCTTCCTCGTTTAGCGGTACAAAATTTCGGAAGGTTTTGATATTATCCTCCATCTGTTCCTCGTTTGACATACCGGAGAGCACGGTTGCAACACCCGGGAGGGAAGCCGCAAAGCGGAGTGCCCAGGACGCAATCGATGCATCCGGATGAACACGTTTCATCTCTGCTTCAATCTCTTTGCCTGCCGATGCAAGGGAACCGCCCTTTACCGGCTCCATAACAAGGAATGGCATATTGTATTTCCGAAGCACCTCATACAGACGTCCGGACTGGATCAGCGGATTGTCCCAGTCAGCATAGTTCATCTGGATCTGGACAATTTCGACCTCCGGATGCTCGGAGAGAATCTTGTCAAGCAGCTCCGGCGTTCCGTGGAAGGAGAAACCAAAGTGTTTGATCAGTCCCTCTTCTTTTTTCTTCTTGGCCCAGTTAAAACAGTCGTATTTCACATAGCCTTCATAGTTTGCGCCGTCCTCGACACTGTGCAGCAGGTAATAATCAAAGTAGCCTGCTCCGGTGCGCGCGAGCTGATCGTTGAAAATGCGGTCACGCCCCTCGATGCCCTCGTCCATCATCCACTGCGGAAGTTTGGTTGTCAGAGTAAAACTTTCTCTCGGATGACGCTCTACCAGCGCTTTTTTCACGATACTCTCCGATTTTCCGCCGCAGTACATATAGGCGGTGTCAAAATAGTTCATTCCGGAGGCAAGGTACGCATCAACCATTTTACAGATCTGCTCCAAATCCAGTTCTCCGTCCTTCTCCGGAAGACGCATCATGCCAAATCCTAATTTCGGCATTTTTGTTACATCTACACTCATGGTAAAATCCCCTTTCTTTTCCACAGAAAACCTTCGTTTTCTCAGTATTGTTGAAAAAATTGTAGCATTAAAGTGTACTTGAAAGTCAATAGTTTTTTTAATTTTCGTCAAAATTTTTCTTTGACTTTTTCCGTTTCCGGTGGTATTCTGATAAAAAAATTATGATTACAAAAGGAGTAGCACTATGATCTGGAAAAACCAGTTTCTTCACCTCACAAATGGCGATGTTTCAGCTGTTTATGGGGATAGTGCGCTCTTTTTTAAGTAAACTTCACTTTTTGAGTTCTTAAAATTCTATAGAAAACGCACATATCTCCCAATCAAAATTTTACTATATTTTGACAAGGAGATTTTTTTATGTCTGAGAAAACTATCAGAAAACAAATACGAACTTTATATCTTATGACCACGGTCGGCTATTTTCAGATTGCGGCGGCTTCGTGGGTTGCACTGCTCGCACTCCGCGGATTTTCGCTGCTGCAGATCGGGATGCTCGAAAGTATTTTCCATATCGTGAGCCTCTGCTTTGAACTCCCCTCCGGTATTGTCGCCGATGTCTTCGGGCGGCGGAAAACGCTGATTGCAAGTCAGATAGCCTCCCTGATTTCCGGTACGTTGATGATTTTTTCCACCGGCTTTGCCACAACGGCGCTTGCTCTCGGATGCAGTGCGCTCAGCTATAACCTTGCATCCGGCACACGGGAGGCACTTGCATATGACAGTCTGAAGCAGAACGGGGACGAAGGGTTTTATGCCCGTTTTTCTTCTACTGAAATGATGCTGTACCGTATCACCAATTCCACCGCAACGCTCTGCGCAGGTCTTGCCCTGTGGCTGGGATACCGGCGCGCATATGCGATTGATCTCTTCTTCGGACTGATTGCGCTTGGCGTTTCATTCCACCTTGTGGAAATAAAAACGGACGAAACACCAGTTCATTATCCTGTTGGACAGGAAATCGTTTCGGTTGTGCAGGAAAGCTGGCAGTTTCTTGTCCGTGAGAAAAAAGCAAGAAATATTATGCTGGTGAACGCACTCATCGGTGCCGTTTCCACGCTGGTTCTCTTCTTTTTACAGGCAAAGCTGCCACTCACCGGCATGAACAGCGCGCTGCTTGGACCTGCCCTCTTCGTGATGGGACTCGGCGCGGCACTGGGATCGCGGATGACGGCATACTTTCACAAATACCGCTACCGCGCGATTCTGCTGTTTGGCACGATCGGTGTACTTTTCGCCTTTCTTATGAGCTTTACCGGACTGCCGGCCCTTATGGTCTTCGGCGGATTTGTCGGATCCTTTTCCGATGATTTTCTTGAAGTCCGGACCGATATTCTGCTCAATGACATGATCCCGTCCAAGCAGCGGGCAACGCTGATGTCGGTGAACTCATTTGTCTTTTCTATGATTATGATCGTCCTTTCCACCGCGTTTGGATGGATCATGTGATCGTCAAAAATTTACTTTCATTGAAAAACGCTCATCAGTTTTTTTGCTGATGAGCGTTTTTTTCAAAAAATGATCAAACACCGCCGCTCCCTGCCAGAGCGCCGTCCGGGGTCTGCGGGGGTGTGCTTCCCCCCTCCACATTCTCCACCACTTTTTCTTTCTTCAACCACTTCCAGACATCGCCATATACGCGGTACTTCTCTTTCTCGTTCAGTATTTCATGCCGCATTCCCGGATACAGCTTTCCTCTGACATTGCGGTACCCGATCAGCCGCATATGGTCGATGGATTTTTTAAAGCGCCGCACATTCACATAACACGGATCATCCCCGCCGGACAAAAACAGCACCGGCAGCTTCCGGTTTGTGCAATGCCATCCATGGAATCCATACGTCTCCTTCAGCAGATCATTCAGCGCAAAAAAAGCATCATCCGAAAACGTAAAACCACAGAGTGGGTTTTCTTCATACTCCCGCACCACCTCCGGGTCCGAACAGCACCAGGCGAACCGGCTCTTCTCATCCGCAAACCGCGCCGCAAACGATCCAAACGACATCGCCTCCAGAAGATTGCTCCGATGCTCATCCCCGAGCACCGCCGCCTCCGCGTGTCCTACAGCCGCACCCAGCGGCCGCAGATAATTTTTGCTCGGCGAACCGCACACAATCAGCGCATCCAGCTCCTGGTCGTGTTCCTTCGCGTATGCGCGCACAACCAGGGATCCCATACTGTGCCCCATCAGAACAAACGGCAGATCCGGGTACTCCCTCTTTGCCCACTTCGTGACAAGAAACAGATCCTCCACAAGTCCTGCGCCGCCCGCGCCGTACATAAATCCGAGGTCCTGCTCCGACTTCACACTCTTTCCGTGCCCGCGGTGATCATGAATCACACACACCACACCGTGTTCCGCCATAAACTCCATAAACGGCAGATACCGCTCCTTGTACTCGCTCATTCCATGGCTGAGCTGCAGAAGCGCCGTCCGCTGTACGCCCTCCTCCGGCTCCACCACAAGCCCGTCAAGCACCAGTCCATCCACCTTCGACTGAATCGTAAAACCTCTTTGCATTGCACCTTCCCCTTTCTTCCAGAACGATGCCGAACTGCCCGAAATTCTAAACCTCCGTGTCCTCCGAAATTTCCGGCGGAACCGCAAACGACGATGTAATCCGATCGTAGCACTCCTCGCACAGATCAAACTCATGCTTTTCCAGGTCCTTCCCGGAAAAGTACCCCCACGTCGTGTCGACTGAGCAGATCCCCTCCAGCAGCATTCCATTCTGTATTTTCATATTTTTTCCGCAGCAGTTGCACACCGCCGCTTCCAGCTCATTCGTGTTTTTGTTGTATTTCCGCATTTTTCTTCCTCCCGTGTATCAAAAAACGTTTCTTTCTTCGTTCCTGACACAAAACAGAAATCAGATTTTCCTGTGTCCTGTCGATTGTAACACACCTTTCCCGCCATTCCTACTGGGAATGAAAGGAAAGTCCCGTGCGTTAAATGCGTATACAATAACGATTTTCCTCTACCGTTTCGGAACCGATTCATCCGTCCGGCTCATCAGCACCGCATCCTCCTTTGGAAGATCGTAGTACCCCTTCCTGAGGCCGTCCTGCACAAAGCCAAGACTCTCATACAGATTCCGCGCCGGCGTATTGCCAAGGCGCACATCCAGATGAATCACGCGCACCTTTCTTTCCTGCATCCGATGGAACAGTTCCTCCATCAGCGCGCGTCCGATGCCGCGCCGTCTCGCCTTTTCTGCCACGCAGACATTCGTAATCTCACTCTCATCAAACGAAATCAGAATTCCGAGATATCCTAAAATTTCGCCGTCCTCCTCTGCAACGAGAAACAACGCATCATCCCGGATCAGAAATGTAAAAAATCCCGTCTCTGTCCACGGAATCGAAAAGTTGGCCTCCTCAATCGGCATCACCTGCTCCAGATCATCGATCTGCATTTCACGGATTGTGATCATTCGCTTTTTTCTCCGTTCTCCTGTTTTTTCACCACATCGGCATGCTTCACAGATTCCCGCTCCGCTCTTTCACGCTCCGCCTGCGATTTTCTCAGGTATTCCGGCTCGTGCTCTTCTGCCGTCTGAATCTTACCTTCTTCGTAATAGACCTCAGCCAGTGCTCCGACGGCTGCCGCTCTCTGGCGGTTGACGTGTGCCGGTGCAAAGGAAAACGGAATCGTCAGCAGTGCCTCTAATTTTTCCCGGTAAACCGCAACGCCGTCCCCGAGGAAAATCACTTCGTGGTCGAGGCAGTTCAGACCCTCAGCCAGTGCCTCAATGCTGAGTGCATCCTGCTCCCAGATTGTGTCGAGATGATGATCCGTGTAGCAGTAAAGTCCCGCATACACCTGATTTCTTCTCGCATCCATGATCGGGCAGACAAATTTGTCAGTATCCCAGATATTGTACGCGATTGCCGCTGTTGTCGGAATGGAAATCAGCGGCTTGTCGAGCGCCAGTCCAAGTCCCTTCGCCGTTGCGGAACCGATGCGAAGGCCGGTAAAAGAACCCGGACCGCCGGAAACTGCGATGGCGTCGATGGTGGAAAGATCCAGTTCTGTCATGTTGCAGATCTCATCCAGCATCGGCAGAAGCGTCTGGGAATGTGTCTTTTTATAATTTACGGTGTACTCCGCAAGCAATGTCTCATTTTCAACGACAGCCACCGAAGCCACCAGGCCGGAGCTGTCCAGTGCAAGTATTTTCATATTTTTTTATTTCCTTTCCGATATTTCCTTCCTGTGCCAACTCATTTTGGCAATCTGCCGGAAACAGGAATCTTTGCGATCCCTTTTGTTTTCCACCACATTCAGGATTCTTTCTTTTATTCCACCGTAATTTTCCGGTAATCAAACCCTTTCTCGAGGTCTTTTTCTATCGTAATCGAAATCGCACCCTCCGGGATCAGCTCTTCAATCAGTTCTGCCCATTCGATCAGGCAGACACCCTCACCGAAAAAGTAATCATCGTATCCGATTTCTTCCATTTCTTCTATATCACCGATCCGGTAAACATCAAAATGATAAAATGGCAGGCGCCCTTCGGTATATTCCTGAATAATGGTAAATGTAGGACTGTTGACTGCCTCTGTGATGCCAAGTCCTTTTGCAAAGCCCTGCGTCAGAACGGTTTTTCCAACACCAAGGTCTCCGTTTAATGTATAAATCTGGCCCGGCTTCGCCGCTTTTCCCAGCTTTTCGCCAAGGGCAAGCGTCTCCGACGCAGAATTTGTTTCTATGATCATATGCTTTCTTCTCCTCTTTTTCTGCCTATCATTTTAACACAAACAAAAAAGTAATACAACCGCAGAACGAAACCGCTTTTCCTTGTGCTTTTCCTTGCTTTTTCTATCTGTTTTCGCTATACTATGTATCAGAATTTCGCGGCCAAAAAACATCCCACTCCTGTTTTCGGCCCGGAAAATGCGGTAAAACACGCTCTGCGCATTTTATCCGCGTAAATCAAAAAGGAAAGAGATCAAAACTGTTATGCTGACTGTAATGAAATTTGGCGGAAGCTCCGTCGCAGATCTTGCGCACATCCGCAATGTAGCACAGCGCTGCATCGAAAAACAGCAGGCCGGAAGCCAGGTCGTTGTCGTTCTCTCCGCGATGGGAAAAACGACGGACGGACTGATCGCAACCGCAAAACAGATTACGGAAAAACCGTCCCGCCGCGAGATGGATATGCTCCTCTCCACCGGTGAACAGGTTTCCGTCTCTCTGATGGCCATGACCATGATCCAGATGGGTGTCAGTGCTGTTTCTTTAAATGCCTGGCAGGTACCGATGCACACGACTTCCAATTACCAGAACGCGCGCTTCAAACGGATCGACACCGAGCGCATCCGCAAAGAGCTGGATGACAACAAAATTGTCGTTGTCACCGGCTTCCAGGGCATCAACAAATACGATGATGTCACAACGCTCGGACGTGGTGGCTCCGATACGACGGCAGTTGCCCTCGCAGCAGAGCTGCACGCGGATGTCTGTGAAATCTACACCGATGTAGACGGTGTCTACACCGCAGATCCGCGGATTGTGCCGCATGCGCACAAGATGGAAGAGGTAACTTACGATGAAATGCTGGAGATGGCTTCGCTCGGCGCAAAAGTCCTTCACAGCAGATGCGTGGAAATCGCAAAAAAATACGGCGTGGAACTTCTGGTCTGCTCCAGTCTGAACCGGAATTCCGGAACGATGGTAAGGGAGAAAACCAAAATGGAAAAAATGTTAATCAGCGGCGTTGCTGCCGACAAAAACGTGGCAAAAATCCGTGTTGCAGGCCTTGGCAACGATCCGGAGAGCACATTCCGCCTCTTAAATTTACTGGATCGGAACAATCTGAACATTGATGTCATGATCCAGTCACTCGGAAAGGACGGCACAAAGTCCGTTTCCTTTACCGTTGCAAAGCCGGATATGCTGCGCACGATCGATGTGCTGAACGACAACAAGAATTCGCTCGGCATCAAAAAGCTGGATTATGACGAGAACGTGGCAAAGGTTTCCGTCATCGGAGCCGGTGTCCGCTCCCATTCAGGCGTGGCTGCCAAAATGTTCGGCGCGCTCGCCAATGCAGGAATCAATACCGAGATGGTTACCACTTCGGAAATCCGCATCACTGCACTGATCGACGAAGCATACGCAGATCAGGCGATGCGTGCGATTCACGAGACATTCCTTGAGTAATCATCTGCCTGGATCGTCTCATAAAAAATATTTTCAAAATCAGGAGGAACACAATGATGTCCAACCCAATCGTTACAATTACTATGGAAAACGGCGATGTGATGAAAGCAGAGCTTTACCCGGAAATCGCCCCGAACACCGTAAACAACTTCATCAGTCTAGTAAAAAAAGGCTTCTATGACGGCCTTATCTTCCACCGTGTCATCCCGGGATTCATGATCCAGGGCGGAGATCCGGCAGGCACAGGCGCCGGCGGCCCGGACTATTGCATCAAGGGTGAGTTCTCCCAGAACGGATTTGAGAACAACCTCGCTCACACCCCAGGCGTTCTCTCCATGGCACGTACCATGTTCCCGGACAGCGCAGGAAGCCAGTTCTTCATCATGCACAAAGCCGCTCCGCATCTGGACGGCGCATACGCTGCTTTCGGAAAAGTAACAGAAGGCCTAGAAGTCGTAGATAAAATCGCATCCGTCAACACAGACTACAGCGACAAACCGCTGCAGCCGCAGAGAATGGCTACCGTTACCGTTGAGACCTTCGGTGTCGAGTATCCGGAACCGGAGAAATGCTGAGAATGAACGATGAACTGATGTTAGTTGAACCATCGGAGGAATACTTCGCCGAGCTCGCCGCCTACCGGAACGATTTTCTGGAAAACAGCGATTCCATGGACGGCTGCGGACCACTCCGCCGGTTTGATGATATGAAGGCGTACCTTGAAGATGCCATGCGGTATACCAGAGAGGAGACTCTGCCGGAGGGCATGGTTCTCGCAACACAGTTTCTGTGCATCCGCAAATCAGACAACCGCCTTGTCGGCATGATTCAGGTGCGCCACTACCTGAACGATTTTCTGCGCACCTACGGTGGCCACATCGGCTACTCCGTCCGCCCGTCAGAACGCAGAAAAGGCTATGCCTCCTGGATGCTGAAAAATGTGCAGCCGTACTGCAAAAGCCTCGGTCTTTCCGAAATTCTGGTCTGCTGCCTGGATACCAACGAGGGAAGCCGCAGAACGATTCTGAAAAACGGCGGCCGGTTCGACGGCACCGCTTATCATGCAGACGAAAACGAAACACTGGAGCGTTACTGGATTACCCTGTAATTCTTTAACCTTTCTGCTCCGGAGCATGTTTGAAAAACCATTTCACATGTTCCGGGGCATTTTTTGTAATTGTTTAATTTTTCATAAATTTTTCTTGACATCCGTGTCATTTCACTTTATAATTTGGAACTGCAAGCGAACAATTCTGTTCTTATGCAAAATATATGCCCCTGGTAAAAAACCGACGGACAGGCAGGGGTAGTTGCCGAGCGTGGTTAAGAGCCACATTATTGATTGCGTTAAAAGCGCAAATTTTATGAGTTGATTACTTTATAATCGATGCTCTACGACGAGCACATCATCTTATGAAACGGTCAATAAGAGTACGTGACTATATATTTCTGCATAGGAAAACAGGGGGAAGCCTGGATTTTTGCCCATCCCCTGAAGTTTGCACAATACGATCATGTATAAATTTCGATTTTTAGACAGATGATGCACGTCATCTGTCTTTTTTTCGTGCTTATAGCCAAAGATGAACCCAACACCATTTTCTGGAAAAGGAGAACCAAACAATGTCAAAAGTTATGATCATCGGATGCGGCGGTGTTGCATCCGTAGCCATTCACAAATGCTGCCAGAACAGTGAAGTATTTTCCGAAATTATGATTGCAAGCCGCACACTTTCCAAGTGCGATGCTTTAAAAGAAAAGCTGGCTCCGACCACAAAAACGATTATCACAACAGCAAAGGTGAATGCCGACTGCACAGAAGAATTAATCGCCTTAATCAAACAGTATCAGCCGGATGCCGTATTAAATCTGGCACTTCCTTATCAGGATCTCACCATTATGGATGCCTGCCTCGCATGTAAGGTTCCTTACATCGATACCGCAAATTACGAAGCAGAAAATACAGATGATCCGGCATGGCGCGCAATCTACGAAAAGAGATGCGAAGAGCTTGGCTTTTCTGCCTACTTCGATTATTCCTGGCAGTGGGCTTATATGGACCGTTTCAAAGAAGCCGGCATCACCGGTCTTCTCGGAACCGGCTTTGATCCGGGTGTCACCAGCGTTTTTGCAGCCTATGCGCAGAAACACTACTTCGACGAAATCCATACCATTGATATTCTGGACTGCAACGGCGGCGATCATGGATATCCGTTTGCAACCAACTTCAATCCGGAAATCAACCTCCGCGAGGTATCCGCTCCCGGCTCTTACTGGGAAAACGGCCACTGGGTAGAAATTCCGCCAATGTCAATCAAACGGGAATATAACTTCGATGAGGTAGGCGAGAAGGATATGTATCTTCTTCACCATGAAGAAATTGAAGCTCTTGCCAAAAACATCCCGGGCGTAAAAAGAATCCGCTTCTTCATGACCTTCGGCCAGAGCTATCTGACCCATATGAAATGTCTGGAAAATGTAGGACTTCTCTCGACCACTCCGATTACCTTCAACGGACAGCAGATCGTACCGATCCAGTTTTTAAAAGAGCTTCTCCCGGATCCTTCCACCCTTGGTCCGCGCACTGTTGGTAAAACCAATATCGGCTGTGTTTTTACCGGTATCAAGGACGGAAAAGAAAGAAGCATTTACATTTACAATGTCTGTGACCACCAGGAATGCTACCGGGAAGTAGAATCTCAGGCGATTTCCTACACCACCGGCGTTCCGGCCATGATCGGAACCATGATGGTCGTGAACGGTCTCTGGAACAAGCCGGGTGTCTACACCACAGATGAATTCGATCCGGATCCGTACATGGAGGCGCTCAACAAGTGGGGTCTTCCGTGGAAGGTCGTAGAAAATCCTGTTTTAGTAGATTAAGCCTATGTATAAGATAAACGAACTGCCAACTCCCTGTTTTGTCATTGATGAGGGCAAGCTGGAAGAAAACTTAAAGCTCCTGCACCAGGTAGAAGAACGCACCGGTGTAAAAATTCTGCTGGCTCAGAAATGCTTTTCCTGCTTTTCGGAATATCCGCTGATTGGAAGATACATCAGTGGAACGACTGCCAGCGGACTCTATGAAGCGCGGCTTGGCAAGGAAGAAATGGGGCTGGAGAATCATGTGTATTCTCCGGCCTACCGCCCGCAGGATATGAAAGAGCTCGCACAGATCTGCGATCACATTATTTTCAATTCAGAAAAGCAGCTCCGAACGTACCTCCCTGTACTTAAGGCTTCCGGAACCGCAAAAGCCGGACTTCGCATCAACCCGGAATGCTCCACGCAGGAAGGCCATGCGATTTATGATCCCTGTGCACCCGGCTCCCGCATGGGCATCCGCGCCTGCGATTTTACAGACGAACTGGCCGATCTTGTGGACGGTCTTCATTTTCATACCCTCTGTGAACAGAATTCGGATGATCTGGAAACCACGCTGCGCGCCGTGGAAGAAAAATTCGGCAAGTGGCTTTTTAAAATGAACTGGCTCAACATGGGGGGCGGTCATCATATCACCCGTGAGGATTACGATATCGAACGCCTGATTTCCTGTATCAACCATATGAAAGAAACGTATGGTCTTCAGATTTACCTGGAGCCCGGGGAAGCGGTTGCCTTAAACGCAGGCTACAATGTCACGGAAGTTCTCGATATTGTCGAAAATAACGGAAAAATTTTAATTCTTGACACTTCCGCTGCCTGCCATATGCCGGATGTGCTTGAAATGCCGTACCGCCCTCCGCTCAAAGACAGTGGACTGCCCGGGGAAAAGCCTTATACCTACCGTCTTTCCTGCAATACCTGCCTGGCGGGCGACGTAATCGGCGAGTATTCCTTCGATTCCCAAATCCGGATCGGTGACAGACTGTATTTTGAAGATATGGCGATTTATTCGATGGTAAAAACCAATACCTTTAACGGAATCCCACTCCCCTCCATCGCGGTGATGGACAAAGCTGGAAACTGCCGAATGATAAAGGAGTTTGGATATGAAGATTTCAAAAACAGATTGTCTTAGAACCCCAAAAGCCGATGGCTTTTACATGCCGGGCGAATTCGAGCCCCACGAAGGCACGCTGATGATCTGGCCGTGGCGTCCCGGTTCCTGGAATTACGGGGCAAAAGCGGCAAGAGCGGCATTTGCAGAAATTGCAGAAGCAATTGCCGCTTATGAGCAGGTCTATCTCTTCGTCCGTCCACAGGATAAAGCATCGGCACAGGAACTGCTTTCCTCCGACCGGATACATCTGATCGAAGCCCCGACAGAAGACGCATGGGCGAGAGATACCGGCGCTACGTTTGTGGTCAACGATCAGGGCGGGCGAAGGGGCATTCAATGGGAATTCAACGCCTGGGGCGGCCAGTATGACGGTCTGTACTCCCACTTTGAGCATGACCGGGAGGTTCCGGAACGAATCTGCAGTTTTCTCGGAGATTCCTTCTATAATGCCCGCCCCTTTGTTCTGGAAGGCGGTTCCATCCATGTTGACGGGGAAGGAACTCTGCTTACGACCGAGGAATGTCTGCTGAGTCCGGGGCGCAATCCCTCTCTTTCCAAAGCAGAAATCGAGGAAAAGCTGCGTCAGTATCTTTCGGTTGAAAAAATCATCTGGCTTCCTTTTGGCATTTACAACGATGAAACCAACGGCCATATCGATAATATGTGCTGCTTTGTAAAGCCCGGAGAAGTTCTTCTTGCCTGGACGGAGGATGAAAACGATCCGCAGTATGCCAGAAGCAGGGCTGCTTTTGATCTTCTCTCCCATACGGTTGACGCAAAGGGCCGAAGCTTTGTAATTCACAAGCTGCCCATTCCGAAGCATCCCATCTGTATTACAGACGAAGATCTTCTCGGCTATGATTTTGAGGATGGCGAAGATCAGCGGGAAGTCGGGGAACGCCTTGCCGCAAGCTATATCAATTTTTATCTTGCCAATCACTGTGTCCTTCTTCCCCGGTTCGGCGATGAAAACGATGCCGTGGCTGCAGAAATTCTCGGAAAATGCTTCCCGGATCGACAGATTCTTCCGATCGATGCACGCGTCATTCTGACCGGCGGAGGCAACATTCACTGCATTACACAGCAGATTCCGGCAAAGAAAAGAGGAAACGGATTATGAGAAATATGAAAATTGCCGCACTGCAGTTTTCGTGCTGCAGCCAGGTACAGGAAAATATAGATAAAGCAGAGACTATGGTCCGTGAAGCTGCTGCAAACGGAGCCAATCTTATCCTTCTTCCTGAATTGTTTGAAAGACCGTATTTTTGTCAGGAAAAGCGATACGACTATTATGATTATGCCCTGCCTTTGACAGAAAATCCCGCTGTCCGGCGTTTTCAGGCTGTTGCCGGAGAACTTGGGGTCGTGATTCCGGTCAGCTTTTATGAGCGGGATATTCAGCGCCTGTTCAACTCGATCGCCATGATTGATGCAGACGGATCCATTCTTGGCGTTTACCGCAAGACCCATATCCCGGACGACCATTTTTATCAGGAAAAATTCTATTTCACTCCCGGGGATACGGGATTCAAGGTCTTTGAAACACGTTTTGGAACCGTCGGCGTCGGCATCTGCTGGGACCAGTGGTTTCCGGAAACAGCACGATGTATGGCTGTTCAGGGAGCTGAGATCCTGCTCTATCCTACCGCGATCGGAACTGAGCCGATCCTGAATATAGACAGCAGCGGGCACTGGCGGCGCGTCATGCAGGGACATGCTGCCGCAAATCTTGTTCCGGTTGCTGCTGCAAACCGGATTGGTACCGAAACCGTAACGCCCTGTGAAGAAAATGGCGGCCAGTCCTCTTCTCTTACCTTCTACGGTTCTTCCTTTATTGCCGATGCAACCGGTGAACTCGTGGCATCGGCCGGAAGAGATACCGAGGAAATCCTGTATGCCTCCTTCGATCTGGATGCCCTGCGCGAAGAACGTTTTTCCTGGGGGCTTTTCCGTGACCGGCGGCCGGAAACCTACCGTATCATGACGAAACAGTAAAGCCCTGTCACTTCCTAGAGCGTGTCTGAAAAAGGCTTTTCGTGAGCTGCGAGTCCCAGTTTGTGGGAGATTTTATCCGAATGAGGGCGGCGTAGCGGGCTACGGCAACCGAATGAGGGTAAAATATACCGCAAAGTGGGGCTTGCAGATTGCGGAAATGCTTTTTCAGACACGCTCTACAGCGGTGCGCTGCATCACATTTCTAACTACAAAGGAGAACCGCTATGCAATATGGAGTTTTATGTCTGCTGCCGCCTGCGGCAATGCTGATTTTTGCATTAAAAACGAAAAAATCTTTCGAAGCTCTGATTTTCGGAACCCTGGTTGCCTATCTTATCATGTACAAAGCGGCTTTTATCGGACCCTGGTGTGATCTGCTGCTTTCGGAGATCAGCAACGCAGACAACCAGTATATTCTTCTTCTCTGCGGACTGTTCGGAGGCTTCATCTTCCTGCTCCGCGAGGCAAAAGGAACACTTGGTTTTTCCAACCTGTTAAGCCGTTTCTGTAAAAATGAACGGATCACCATGATGATGTCGGTATTTCTCGGAATCATTATTTTTGTCGATGACTATCTCAACATCATGACCGTTGGAACCTGTATGAAGGATGTCTGTGATAAACGAAAAGTCCCACGCCAGGCCCTTGCCTATATCATTGATTCAACCGGTGCACCTGTCTGTGCACTGATTCCCTTTTCCACCTGGGTAGTTTTTTATTCCGGTGTTTTTATTCAGGAACCGGAGATTCTCAATATGGGCTTTTCCACCGGTATGAGTGTTTACTTAAAAGTGCTTCCTTATATGTTTTATCCCATGGCTGCACTTCTGGTTGTGGTTCTGTTTGCCTGCAAACTGATGCCAAAGCTCGGAAAAATGAAAGATGCCTATACCGATCTTGAAAAGAAAGAGCAAACACCGGAGCATCCCAAAATGCACAATGCCCCTTCCGTTGACATTGCCATGGCCGGAATGAGCGTTGATTACCCGCCCGAAAATACCAATACCGGAAATATACTGGATTTTCTGATCCCCATCGGTATTCTGATCGGTGTGACAGTCGCCACACAGGATATGATGCAGGCGATTATTCTTGCTCTTGCTTCCTGTATGATTCTTTATCTTCCGCGGAAAAAAATGACCTTCACGCGGTACGTGGAACTGTTCTTTGCCGGCTTTGCAGATATTCTTCCGGTTCTCGCCATTCTTCTTGCATCCTTTATGATCAAGACTGCCTGCGGCGAAATGGGACTCTCGGAATACGTCATCAACCTGTGTGTTCCGTATATGAATGCCAGAACACTGGCAGCTATTATTTTTGTTGTCATTGCAGTTCTGACCTTTGTCACCAGTTCTTTCTGGGGAATTGAGGCTGTAGCCGTTTCCATCGTTGTTCCGCTTGCCATCGCCCTTAATGCCAATGTACTCCTGGCACTTGGTGCTGTCGTATCCGGCGGTGTTTTCGGAAGCCATGCATGCTTTTATTCCGACGCAACGGTTCTTTCCTCCGCGACCTGCGAGATCGACAATATGTCGCATGCCGTATCGCAGTTCCCTTACGTCCTGATCAGTGCTGCTCTCGCCGTAGCGGGATTCTTAATCTGCGGAATTTTTGCTCTTTAAAAACACGTTCTAAAATAAAAAAGTCTTCGACGATCGGATTTTCCCAGATTCGTCGAAGGCTTTTTTTGTTTTTTTATTCTTTTACACTCAGCCGCACCAGCGCACGCTGCAGCTTGGCTTCGGCAATACGGTATTCTTTGTCCGTCAGACCGCCATTTGCCAGCGCCTGCTCGGCACGATGTCTGGCCGCCTCGGCGCGCTCTGCGTCAATATCCTCTTCCCACTCCCAGGTCGTTGCCAGGACACGGCAGACCCCGTTCATCATGGAAAGCATTCCGCCGATGCAGGCGGCATTTCTTCTCGTTCCGTCCTCCAGCACAATATGCGCCTCGCCCATACCGAGCGCAGTGCAGTAATTGCAGTGCCCCGGCAGAATTGCCAGGTCACCGCTGATGGTTCTGCAGACAACGCGCGCTACGTCGCCTTCATAGAGAAGTCCGTCCGGCGTGCCGACACGTAAGGGAAATGTACTCATACGTCATTCCTCCTTTACTGATTCAGTGCTTTTGCTTTTTCAAATACCTCGTCGATGGTACCTGCAAACAGGAAGCAGCTCTCCGGAAGATCGTCGCACTCGCCATCGAGGATCATGCGGAATCCGCGCAGGGTTTCTTTTAACGGCACGTATTTTCCTTCCATACCGGTAAACTGCTCTGCTACCGAGAAGCTCTGGGACAGGAAACGCTGCACCTTACGGGCACGGCTGACCGTCAGCTTATCCTCTTCGGACAGCTCGTCCATACCCATGATGGCGATGATATCCTGCAGCTCTTTGTATCTCTGCAGCACCTGCTGTACGGCACGCGCTACCTCATAGTGCTCATGACCCACGATTTCCGGTGTCAGAATACGGCTGGTAGAATCGAGCGGATCAACGGCTGGATAAATACCCTGGCTGGAAATTTCACGGGAAAGTACCGTTGTGGCATCCAGATGGGTAAATGTCGTTGCCGGAGCCGGGTCAGTCAGGTCATCGGCCGGCACGTAAACGGCCTGTACCGATGTGATGGAACCCTTTCTCGTAGAAGTGATACGCTCCTGAAGTGCGCCCATCTCGGTTGCCAGCGTCGGCTGGTATCCTACTGCGGACGGCATACGGCCAAGCAGAGCCGAAACCTCGGAACCTGCCTGCGTAAATCGGAAAATATTATCGATGAACAGCAGCACATCCTGATTTTTCACATCACGGAAGTATTCTGCCATGGTAAGGCCGGAAAGTCCGACACGCATACGCGCTCCCGGCGGCTCGTTCATCTGTCCATAGACCAGTGCTGTCTTGTCGATAACACCGCTCTCTTTCATCTCGTTGTAAAGGTCATTTCCTTCACGGGTACGCTCTCCGACACCGGTGAAAACGGAAAGTCCGCCGTGTGCCGTTGCCACGTTATGGATCAGCTCCATGATAAGGACTGTTTTTCCAACACCGGCACCGCCGAACAGACCGATTTTTCCGCCCTTGGCATACGGGCAGATCAGGTCAACGACCTTGATTCCGGTTTCGAGGATTTCCGTTGCCGGAACCTGCTCCTCGTAGGACGGCGGATCGCGGTGGATCGGCCATTTTTCTGCTGTTTCCGGTGCCGGCTTATTGTCTACAGTCTCACCGAGCAGGTTGAACACGCGGCCTAAGCACTCCTCTCCGACCGGAACGGCAATCGGGCCGCCCGTGTCAACTGCTTTTGTTCCGCGGACGAGTCCGTCTGTGGATTTCATGGCAATACAGCGGACCATATTGTCGCCCGTCTGCTGCGCCACTTCCACAACCAGTTTCTCGCCGTGGTTGTCTATCTCGATGGCGTTCAGAAGTGCCGGCAGCTCTCCTTCCGGAAAACGGATGTCCAGAACAGGACCCGTTACCTGCACAACCTCGCCAATGTGTTTTTCACTCATTTAACGACTTCTCCTCACTTTTCTTGTTTCCACTCTTACACGCCTTCCGCACCGCCGACGATCTCCGTGATCTCCTGCGTAATGCTTGCCTGACGGGCACGGTTATAATACAGATTGAGCTGTTCAATCATCTCCTCTGCATTTCCCGTTGCCGCCTCCATTGCGGTACGGCGTGCCGCAAGCTCACTTGCCACACTCTCACAGATACCGCCGTAGATCAGGCCGCCTAAGTATTCCGGCACAATCGCTTCGAATACCTCGACACCGTTTGGCTCGTACAGGATCAGATTTCGGATTTTTTTCGCTTCCGGATCCTCTCCGTCCTCTTTTGCAATGTCAATCAGAGGCAGGATCGGCACGGAAACCGGCATCTGCGACAGCATCGACACGAATTTTGTGTAACAAAGCTCCACATGTCCGAAGGTCCCTTTCCGGAACTCACGGCACAGTGCGCGCGCGATCTCAAAGCTGTCTGCCACGGAAAGATTTGCGATCTCGGCAAAGCTGTCCGTCAGGATGTCCAGCTTCCGGGACTTTGCATACTCCACTGCCTTTTTGCCGACCGGAACCACACAGATCTCTTTTCCTTTGGCATCTGCCTCAAAGCATCGGAACAGATTCGCGTTGTATCCGCCCGCAAGGCCGCGGTCTCCGGCAACCAGCACGTAGCAGCATTTCTCGTTTTTTGCCTCTTTTGCATAAATGGAATAAAATTCCGTGTTTCCTTTTGCAATATCCTGCAAAGTGCGGTACAGCTCCTGAAAATACGGACGGCAGGTATCAGCCCGCTCCTTCGCTTTTCGCAGCTTGGAGGACGCTACAAGTTCCATCGCCTTGGTAATCTGCATCGTGCTTTCGACACTTTTGATCCGCAGCTTTACGGCTTTCATGTTTGCAGCCATAGGCTCCTCCTTCTTTCCTTATTTTGCAGGTCTTGTATTGATAAAGTTTTCGGTGTACGATTCGAGCGCATTTTTCAGCTTCTCCTCGGTATCCGCCTCAAGTTTTCCGGTCGCGGAAATCTCCTGCATCACAGCAGCACCCTCTGCATCGGTATCAAGCCAGGTATACAGTCCGTCCTCATAGGCGCGGACATCCTCAGCTGCAACCTTTGACAGAATTCCTTTCGTTACCGCATAAAGAATGGCCACCTGTTTTTCTACCGGAACCGGTGCATTCTGGTTCTGTTTTAATACTTCCACAATACGCACACCCTGCTCCAGACGCGCCTTGGTATCGGCATCCAGATCGGATCCGAACTGTGCAAAGCTTGCCAGCTCGCGGTACTGGGAATAGATCAGTTTCAGAGTTCCGGCTACTTTCTTCATCGCCTTAATCTGCGCATTTCCGCCGACACGGGACACCGATACGCCAGGGTTTACCGCCGGCATAACGCCCGAGTGGAACAGCTCTGTCTCAAGGAAAATCTGTCCGTCTGTGATGGAGATAACGTTCGTCGGAATATAGGCGGAAATATCGCCTGCCTGGGTCTCAATGATCGGCAGTGCCGTCATGGATCCGCCGCCGTGTTCATCGTCCAGCTTTGCGGCACGCTCCAGAAGTCTGGAATGGAGATAGAAGACATCTCCCGGATAAGCCTCACGTCCCGGCGGACGGCGGATCAGCAGGGAGAGTGCACGGTATGCAACTGCGTGCTTACTTAAATCATCGTAAATGATCAGCACATCTTTTCCCTGATACATAAAGTACTCGCCCATAGCACAGCCGGAGTACGGTACAATATACTGCAGCGGGCTCGCTTCGGATGCCGTTGCTGCCACGACGATGGTGTACGCCATTGCGCCGTTCTTCTCAAGATTTTCTACTAAGGACGCTACTGTCGAACGTTTCTGTCCGATCGCAACGTAGATACAGATCACATCCTTGCCCTTCTGGTTCAGAATGGTATCTGTTGCGATCGTTGTCTTTCCGGTCTGACGGTCTCCGATAATCAGCTCTCGCTGACCTCTTCCGATCGGAACCATGGAATCGATCGCTTTAATGCCGGTCTGCAACGGCTGGTTAACACCTTTTCTCTCACAGATGCCCGGTGCCGGGCTTTCAATCGGACGGTACTCTGCTACCGTAATCGGGCCTGCGCCGTCGATTGGCTGGCCGAGCGCATTGACAACGCGTCCGATCATGCCTTCTCCGACCGGAACCGAAACGACCTTTCCCGTTCTTTTTACAAGCTGTCCTTCGCTGATGTTCTCGCCGGAGCCGAATAAAACGACAGATACGCTGTTTTCCTCGAGGTTCTGTGCCATTCCATAGCTTCCATCCTCGAACTCCAGCAGCTCGCCTGCCATGCAGTTCGAAAGACCGCTGGCTCTTGCGATTCCGTCTCCGACCATCAGAACGGTGCCTGTCTCATCCTGCCGGATCGCATTTTCATAATATTTGATCTGGCTGCGGATGACCTTGGATATTTCTTCTGGTTTCAGTTGCATGTTTTCCTCCTACACCACTGTATCGCTGATTCTTCTGGAAAGCTCGGACAAACGTCCCTTTACGGTTCCGTCAAACAGCTTTCCGTCGAGCTCCACACGGACACCCGCCAGAACGGACGGATCGGTTTTCAGTTCCATCACAACCGTTTTTCCGCTCATCGTTTCCAGTTTTTTCTTCAGAAGCTCTTCCTGTTCCTTCGACAGGGATGCTGCGCTCGTCACAACTGCCTCGGCAATGTTGTGCGCCGCAAAGTATCTGCGCTGAAACGCTTCCTGGCATCCGCCGAATTCACGGAGAAGATTTTTTTCACACAGCAGTTTGATAAAATTGACCAAATACGGTTCCGCCTGGCTGCCAAATGCCGCGTCGATCAGCCCGATCCGCTCTTTTCGCGGAATCGAAGGCTCCGATAAAAGGCGCGGATACTCCGGGTTTTCCCGGAACAGAGCTCGGATCTCTTTCATCTCGGAAAGGATTTTCTCTTCGAGATGCTCCTCTTGGGCCAGCTCATACAGGCTCCCACCGTATACTCTGGCAGTTTCTGTCATGATGCTTCACCTACATTCGATATAAATTCATCTATCAGCTTCTCATGGTCTTTTTCATTAATCTCGCGCTCAATGACTTTTCCGGCAATATCCATGGCAATGCCGCCGATCTCGCCTTTGACTTCATTGACCGCTTTCTTTTTCTCCTGGGCAATCTCTTTTTCTGCCTTGTTTTTCAGGGCAGCCGCCTGTTCGGAAGCCTCTTTTACGATTTTCTCGCTCTGCAGCGTTGCTGTCTTTCTGGCGCTTTCGAGAATCTCGTTGGCTTTTGCCTTGGCATCCTGCATATTCTGCTCATATTCCTCTTTGATGGCGTTGGCTTCTTTTTTTGCCGCCTCTGCGTCTGTGATCTCCGCGTCGGCTGCCGCACGCCGTTTTTCCAGCATCTCATTGATCGGTTTGAAAAGGAACCGTTTGATCAGATACATCTGGATGAAGAGGTTGCAGATCTGTGCGATAAAAGTCCAGGGGACAATTCCTACCAGTTCCTGAACCTGCATAGTTTCTTTCCTCCTAGCAATACTCTACTCTTTGCTCTATTTCAGGAAGTTCATGAACATTCCCGGTGCTACGAAGATCAGAAGCAGGCCGGTTACGAAACCGTAAATACCTGTGGTCTCTGCGATCGCACAGCCAAGAAGCATCGTACTTGTTACATCACCTTTGCATTCCGGCTGACGTCCGATTGCCTCAAGTGCCTTTGCTACGGCGTTACCTTCACCGATACCAGGTCCGATACCTGCGATCAGGGAGCATCCTGCGCCGATTGCGCATCCTGCGAGAGCGATACCTTTTGCTAAAATCTGAAAATCCATCTTGTTTTCCTCCTGTATTTTCTTTTTGTAAACCTCATTTTTTAATCTCTTTAGCCTTCCTCTGCTGCATTCGCAATGTACATGACAGTCAGCATACAGAAAATAAAGGCCTGCATCACGCCGGAGAACCAGTCAAAATAGACCGACAGAACAGCCGGAACACCGACGTCCAGAATCGGGATCTGTGAAAGGGTTCTTCCGAGCACGCCGGGAAGCAGTCCCAGCAGCTTTCCGCTTGCCAGTGCCAGAGATCCGTAGATCAGGGCATTGATAACAACGCCGGAAAGGATGTTTCCAAAGTGACGGCACGCCATACTGATCGGCGTTGCGAGCTCCGACAAAACGTTAAACGGTGTCATAACCGCAATCGGAGTCGTGAATCCTTTCAGATATCCGCCAAAACCGTTGGTTTTGATCTTCTGTGTGGTGATCATGATGAAAACCACAACAGCCCAGGCCGCCTCGGTGGAAAGATCTGCTGTCGGACTTCGAAGTCCGATCAGGCTGATCAGGTTCGAGACAACGCTGGTCGCGAAAAGCGCCGACACAAAAGGAATCAGATACCGGAATTTTTCTCCCATGTTGCCGATGACGAATTTATTTGCGGTCTCCACAATCATTTCTGCCACCGCCTGGCGTTTGGAGATGTTCCGTATCTTCAAATCTCTTGTGAGCCAGATGCAAAGTCCGGTAATGAGTGCCATTACAATCCAGCTTACCACCAGCGTTTCGCTGATCTGAATTTTCCCGAACAGCGGAAAATCGATCGGGATCGTAAAAAAGACTTTTGCACCGGAGATATCAACCTCCATTCTCTTTTCTCACCTCCTCTGTATGAGATAAAATAAAAAATTTGAACCTTTTGTCAAAGCGAATCTTCACAATCCGCTTCGCTGCTTGCTCATAACCGAATCGCTGCTTCGCTGTTTCGGTTTAAAAACGCCGTCCCGTCTTTGCGGCTTTCGCCTGAGATCAGGTTCAGCGCTTTATGCTGTTTTTTATGCCCTTCAGCTTGATGGCCGTTCCCGGAATTAAAAGCGGCAGGATTCCTGCGGCAAACTGGAAGCATGGAAGCACAATCGCCAGAATTGCCCAGAGCATCTGCATCAGGTTTCTCTGCGAATAGCTTGCCTGCATCCGCCGTTTTGCTCCCGCCTCGTCTGTCTCGGACACTGCTTTTTGTACTGCCATGCCCATCAGGAAAAAGTTCAGCACCGCAACGGCACCGCCTCCGATTCCCCCGAGGATCACCCGATAGTCAAATGGGATTTTTTCCGGCCAGATCAAGTGCAGGATCAGAAACCCGACCCACATCACAACCACGCCGACAACAGTATAGATGGCAACATTTTTCGTCTCCTTTTTTACGGCCGGTTGGACCTTGTCTCCGAAATTGCTCATATCGCCTTGTTTCCTTTCTAAGGGATTTTCCCCTTAAAATCAGTCTGAAATCTTTTCTCTGCCACTTGATCTTCGTCAACTGTGAAAACTTTTTCAGACACGTTCTAAATATGTCGGTTGAAAGACACCCTCTTTTTCTTCTTTTTTCCGTCCGGCTCCGTCTCGATGCGTTTCTGATGCCGCAGAACGCTCTGCCCGAATTTCCAGGCTGTCACGGCACCGCCTCCGATGCCAAAGAAAAAGCCGATCAGATAAATCCATGTTCCAACCGAAAAGCGGTCGCAAAGCCACCAGCAGAGTGCCAGACAAAGAAAAAGAGGCGTCACAAGGGACAGTCCGAATTGTGTCAACATTGTGAGATTGGTAATCATCCCCGTCCACTTCTTCATATCCTGTCCCTTTCTGCCGCCTCTTTTTGTCAGACCCTCGGATCTGTGTCTTGTTTCATTTTTCCCAAAACACACTTCCATTTTTGTAACCACTTAGTCAGATTGTACCATAAACGTTTTCATAAGACAAATGAATTTGTATATTTTCCAAATTATTTATTTTTATTTACATTCTTTTCATAATAATTGGAACAATTTTCTCATTTTGTCCCATTGCAAAATTGCAGCGTTCACCTCGCTTCTTATTTTTTGAAAAAAACTGCGGTTTTATTCCACACATACTGCCGTTTTTTCTTTCCAACCGGAAAGCTGATAGCTTACCTCATAGTGTCCCGGCTCCAGCAGGTATCTACCGTTTTCTTCTGATCCGAGCACTTCTGCAACCGCTTCTTTTTCACTTTTGGCAACCATTGGAAGTACGGCCTCTGCGGTACAGTCGAACGGAACATCCATGGTGATGGTCACGTGCTCTTTGTCGGAAAGCTCCCAGCGAATGCTGTACATTCCCGATGCAGAATCATATTTTGCCTCTGCATACCTCAAATCCCAGTTCAGCGTCGGTGCAAACTGTACGGTCCTGGCACCCGGATGGGATTCCATCGTGTTGATGCCGGCAACGTGACGGAACATCCATTCCTGGATGGAGCCGTAAGCATAATGGTTCATACTGTTCATGCTGATGCCGGAAATCGTACCGTCCGCAAGAAGGGAATTCCAGCGTTCCCAGACGGTAGTTGCACCAAGCTTAACCTCATAAAGCCAACCCGGAAATTCCTCGTTCAGCAACAGTTCGTAGGCGAGATCGTTCATGCCGTTGTCTGTCAGCACGTTATTCAGCAGCGGTGTTCCGACAAATCCTGTTTTCAGTTTGTGGTTACTCTGCTCAAACAGCTTCAGAAGCTGCCGTTTTGTCAGCTCTTCGTTCTTTGACAGATGGTATTTCAGCGTCAGCAGCAGCGCCGTCTGTGTTTTGATGCAGCAGCGGCCTGTTGCGCTGTAATATTCTTCCTGTACCACAGCAAACTGCTCCTCGGACAGCTTCTGATACTTCTCCTGCTCCTCGCGGTATCCCAGCACACCGGCTGCTTTTGCCACGATTCCTGCGCTGATCGCATAATACAGGTTTGCAATAAACTCCTCGTCCGTTGCACCCATGACCTGCTCCGCTCCCTGTACCGGATTGTCCAACGCAAGCCAGTCGCCGAAGTGGAAAATATACCGCCAGCCGTGGTTATCCCCATCCACTTTCGTGATGTAATCCACCCACGATTTCATGCTCACAAACTGATCTTCCAGAATACTCTTATCCCCGTAAAACAGATACAGATTCCACGGAATGATGCACGCCGCATCGCCCCAGACACATGCTGCATCCTCGACGCCGCACGACGGCACCACGTACGGCACCTTTCCGCCGAGCACGCTCTGCTCTTTTGCCATGTCGTACAGGTATTTTGCATAGAATGCATACGTATCTTCGAGATACATCGCCGTCGGCGAGAACACCTGCGCATCACCCGTCCATCCCATGCGCTCATCACGCTGCGGGCAGTCGGTCGGAACATCTACAAAATTGCACTTTAATCCCCAGCGCACATTACTGATGAGTTGGTTGACCAAATCACTTCCTGTTTTCATCCAGCCTGTCGCGGTGATATTGCTGTAGTAAGCAAGTCCGGTGAAATCCTCCTTTTTCAGATCCGGAATACCATCGATTTTTACATAACGGTATCCATAGAAGGTAAAATGCGGCACAAGATCTATTTCCGTTCCATCCGAAATATAAATGTATTCGGATTTTGCACTCCGCAAATTTTCATTGTAGAAATTGCCGTGCTGCAGAATTTCTCCTGTCTGAACATGTACTTTTGTTCCTTTTGGCACGTTGACATGGAGTTTAAAGATTCCCGTGAATTCCTGTCCCATATCGAAAACCAGCTCACCTGCCGGAGTATGAATCAATTCTTTTGGCCGGAAAGTTTCATGAACCGTCACCGGAAGACTCATGCGATCGGTCAGTTCCCCTTTCGGTGCATCACAGAGGACTGCCTGCTCTGCAGGAAGATCCGGCAGCGTATCATCCCGATGCTCGCCGTCGTAGACATTGGAAAACGAAATTTTGCTGCGTCGTATCTGCCATGTCTCATCTGTACCGATGACTTCTTCCGAGCCGTCTGTATACATAAGATGCAGCTCCGCAATCAGCTTCCAGTCATTTCCGTAAAAGCCTCTATCCTCAAACGCACTGAAACCAAACCGCGCCTTATACCAGCCGTTGCCAAGCAGTACACGGAGTGTTCCCTCGCTCGAAAACTCCTCTGTCACATCGTATGTCTGATACTGTACCCACTCATTATAATCATTGCTGTACGGTGTCAGATATTCATTTCCAACATGCTTCTCATCAACAAACACTTCATACAGTCCAAGTCCGCATATATACAGCCGTGCTTTTGCCACTTCTTTTACCGGAATAATTTTCTTTTCAAAATAAGGATGGCGTTTTTCTTCACTGCTGCAGGAGATCCATTTGGCAGACCATGCTTCCTCCCGCTTTCCAGTTTCAAAAAACTGCACTTCGCTTACTGCTTTTTCTCCGGCATCGCTGCCTGCTTCCACCGTCCAGTAATACCGTGTTCTCGGCTCCAACTTCAGTTTCACCGGATAGCAAAGGCTACTCGCTTTCGTATCCTCCCCCGAGTCAAACAACAGATGTTCCATCGCCTCATCCGATGATACACGGATCCTTGCGTAACTCTGCTGCTTTCCTTTCGCTTCTTTTATTTTCCACGAAAAGACCGTCCGTTCCATCCGAAATCCCACCGGATTTTCCAGATGGTTCACTTGTGCGTGATAAATCTTCATCTTAAATTCCTCCTCCATTTTTGTATTTCAAATATCCCCATTTTTTTCATTTTATCATAATGCATGTTTTCAAAAAAGATTCTGTTTTGCAGGAAAAAGCATCTTTATTTGCACCCATTCCGGACAAAGCCTGTGCTTTTTTCTCCGTATCATACTCCTTTCTCCCGTCCCTGAATATCAAAAATGCCGGATTTTCTACCACAAATCCGACATTTTTGATTTCCATCCCTATCTTATCTTCAGTTCAGCAATTCATCCGCCAGCGTTCTCTTCGGCACATAGTGCACATCGTTCTCATCCCGGTAATAATTCGTATTTCCATCCTCCGGCACATCCACCAGATGAATCTCCTCCGCCGGTTTTCCAAACGCCACAATCAAAAGCGGCCGGATCTCCTCTGGCAGTCCAAGCACTTCCATCACCTCGCCCGCCTGAAAATTCCCGATCATGCAGCCGCCAAGTCCCTGCTCCACAGCCGCAAGCAGCATCGTTTGCGCCACAATCCCGACATCCTTCTGATACCGGTTCAGATTCTCATCAATCCTCTTATCCTGGCAGATCACAACAAAACCCGTCGGCCGTTTTCCCGGATGCGGCAGTACCATATCCGGCAACGCCCGCGCCCACTTCGTCAGTCCCTGCACCTTCTCCACTTCTTCCGGCTCCCACGCCAGAAAATACTTCAACGGCTGCTTATTCACACTCGAAGGACAAAGCCGCGCGCAATCCACAAACCCTTCCAACGTCTCCCGCGAAATCCGCACCGACTCATCAAATCCACGATAACTCCTGTTCTTCAACACCAGATTCCTTAACATGTCCCATATCCTCCTGTCTCAAATTTACTTTCTACCACCCACTCTACCACACCTCCCCACCCCCGCAATCACCTTTTTCATTTTCCCTCTTGACATACTTTGATATTCAAAGTATTATATATCTAGTTTTAAAAACCACATGCTAAAGTATTTTACATCACATATTTATTCTATTTATTCGTCGCCAATAACCAGATCCAATGGCTGCCGCCGCGCCGTGGATGTTCCTCCAGGTGAGCGCATTTGCAGGAGACCCGCAAACTCTTAGGCTATGGGATTTTGTGTTGCTTTCAAAAACGGCACTGTCTGAGCGCAGCGAGTTTGCCGTTTTCGAAAGCGCTTTTAGCAAAACTAGAGAAACACGCTTTGCGAGTTTCTCTAGTTATCGCGGCAGTCGCCAAGGTCTCGTGCGAGCACGGACTTTGGCTCGTTGCTCGCGTAAATTTCAGAGCCTTAGAGTTTCCCGGCCTCCGAAACCACGCCCATCTGGAGGAACATCCACGGCGCGGCGGCAGCCACTGGATCGTCCATTTATCAAAAAAGGAGAATTTATATGCTTCCAGAATTAAAAATAGGAAATTTAGTTGCCAGATACCCCATTATCCAAGGCGGAATGGGCGTCGGCATCAGCCTCTCATCCCTCGCCGGTGCCGTTGCCAAAGCCGGCGGAATCGGCGTCATCTCCGCTGCCCAGCCCGGCTGGCGCGATCCGGAATTCGCGCGTGATCCCTTAAGTGCCAATCTCCGCGCACTCGCCTTCCACATCCGCCGCGCCAAAGAAATTTCAAATGGCGGCATCATCGGCGTCAATATCATGTGCGCCCTGACCCACTACCAGGAATACGTCCGCTGCTGTATCGAAAACGGAGCCGATCTCATCATTTCCGGGGCTGGTCTCCCGACTGATCTGCCAAAATACACAGCGGGAAGCTCCATCAAGCTCGCCCCTATCGTTTCCCCGCCCCGGACCGCCAAGGTTCTTCTGAAGCTTTGGGACAATCACTATCACCGCGTCCCTGATCTCGTTGTCATCGAAGGTCCTGCAGCCGGAGGCCATCTCGGCTATTCCGCCGAAACCGTAGAAGAAACAGCACGGCGCGGCTACGATGACGAAATCCGGGAAATTCTGCAGATTGTACATGGCTACGAAGAAAAATACGCCTGTACCATCCCCGTCGTCTTTGCCGGAGGCGTCTACACCCATGAGGATATCCTTCACTATCTGTCGCTTGGCTGCGCAGGCGTCCAGATGGCTACCCGTTTCGTTGTCACGGAAGAATGCGATGCCGATCCGCGCTACAAGCAGGCATACCTGAATGCCAAAAAAGAAGATATCACGATCATGCACAGTCCGGTCGGCATGCCGGGCCGCGCAATCCGCAATCCGTTTCTGACGGAACGCGAACAGGAACGGGAAAAAATCTCACACTGCTACCAGTGCCTCAAAAAATGCGACAAAGCCTCCATTCCCTACTGTATTACCACTGCCCTGACCCGCGCTGCCGATGGCGATACCGACAACGCTCTCCTTTTCTGCGGAGAAAATGCATGGCGTCTCGATCACATGACCACTGTGCCGGAGCTGATGGCGGAGCTGGCCGGGGAATCCCTGCCTGACATCAAAAAATAAAAAATTTAGTAGTGACTTTCCTTCCCAATAATGTTACAATCTTCTTTATGGTGTCAGCATAAAAAGTCTTCAAGAACTGACCATAAACCCAAAATTTTTGTAACACACAAAAGGAAGGAACTCTATGAACAAACACAACAAATCCCGCAGCTCGTTTTCCGGCAAAATCGGTTACGTGCTGGCTGCAGCAGGCGCTTCCGTCGGACTTGGAAATATCTGGCGTTTTCCCTACCTCGCAGCAAAATACGGCGGAGGAATTTTCCTCCTCATTTATATCCTGCTGGCGCTCACCTTCGGCTACTCCATGATCGTTGCCGAGTCCGCCATCGGGCGCATGACACGAAAAAGCCCGGTCGGCGCTTTCCAGTCGTTCGGCAAATCGAAATGGCTTTCCGCCGGGGGCTGGATCAACGCCATTATCCCGATTCTGATCGTTCCATACTACTCTGTCATCGGAGGATGGGTCATCAAATATCTGATCGAATACGTGAAGGGCAACAGTACCCTGCTCGCAGAGGACGGCTATTTTTCCGGCTTCATCTCAAACGGAGTTTCCACAGAGCTCTGTTTTGCCGTTTTCTGCCTTATTACGGTCGCCATCATCTACGCCGGTGTGCGAAACGGCATTGAACGCGTTTCCAAGGTGATGATGCCGATTCTGATCGTCCTTTCCGTTATCATTGCCGTTTATTCCGTAACAAGACCGGGCGCACTGGCAGGCGTGAAGTATTTCCTTGTTCCGAACCTCAAAAACTTTTCATGGATGTCCGTCGTCGCCGCCATGGGACAGATGTTCTACTCCCTCTCGATCGCGATGGGTATTCTGATCACCTTCGGTTCCTACATGAAAAAGGAGACCGCGATTGAGGATTCCACCCGGAACGTCGAAGTTTTCGACACCGCAATTGCAATCATGGCAGGTCTCATGATCATTCCTGCCGTCTTTGCCTTCTCCGGCGGAGATCCCGATACCCTGCAGGCAGGACCGTCCCTGATGTTTATCACCATCCCGAAGGTATTCGCCAATATGGGCTTTGGCACTGTGATCGGTATTCTGTTTTTCCTTCTGGTGCTGTTTGCCGCACTGACCAGCTCCATCGCACTGACAGAAAGCGCCGTTTCCACCTTTGAGGATGAGCTCGGCTGGGGCCGTAAAAAATCGACCGTTCTGATCGGCGTTATCATGATTGCGCTCGGAACGCTCTCCTGCCTTGGCTACGGACCGCTTTCCTCCGTCACCATTCTTGGCATGCAGTTCCTGGATTTCTTCGATTTCCTGACAAACTCCGTAATGATGCCGATTGCTGCCATTGCCACCTGTCTTCTCGTTTCGAGAGTCATCGGTGTGGCGAAAATCGAGGAAGAAATCATCCACGGTGAGAGCCGCTTCCGCAGAAAGAAAATCTTTCTTGTCATGATCCAGTATCTCTGCCCGGTGTTTGCACTGATCATTCTGTTCAGCTCCGTGGCAAATGCATTCGGCTGGATCACCATGTAATGAATCTGTAAACGATGAAAAAAGATTGTTTTCGAAACACGATCACGATTTCGAAAACAATCTTTTTTTATCCAAATCTGTCACACCAGCATCAGGAATCCGTCAGCAGCAAAATATCTTCCTCCTTCAGATACAGCTCCTTTGGAATCCCCATTTCCGGGCTCCAGTCTGTTTTTGCGATCTTCCACTGCAGCCAGCTGCATTCGGCATTCTTCCGGAACGAAATGTTCCATTCAAACGGATCTTCCCAGATTTCGGATTCGTTGACCGGAAATACATTTTCCTCACCCGGCCTTTCTACTGTGGCCAGAAAATGTGCCCGGATGCCGACTGCGCGGATATCGTCTGCAATTTCCCGCTCCTTTACGTGCAGCGTCACGCCCCAGTCCACGGTCCGCAGCGTGTGCGCATCCACCCGCTCGGCCGCCGAAATGTTCTTGCAGCCCGACAAAATTGCCGCTGTGCGCGTCTTCGGATTCTGGAAAAATTCCTTCAGCGGTTCCATGACTTCCATCTTTCCCCGGTTCATACAGCTGACCGTATCGCAGAGGCGGTACACCTCATCGCGGTTGTGTGATACGAAGATGACCGGTTTTCCGGCCTCCTTCAGATGTTTGTACATCTCCTGCTCCAACTGCCATTTCAGATAGGTATCGAGCGCTGAAAACGGCTCGTCGAGCAGAATCAGCTCCGGCTCTGCTGCGAGCATCCGTGCCATCGCGACGCGCTGTTTCTGTCCGCCGGAAAGCTGTCCCGGGATCTTTTTCTCCAGCCCTTCCAGCTGAAACTGGCGGATCAACAATTCCGTCCGGCTCCGGTCCGGCCGTTTTCCCATGCCTGCCTCAATATTCTGCACAACATTCATATGCGGAAACAGGGCGTAATCCTGGAACATATAGCCGACTTTCCGCTTCTGCGGCGGCAGATTGATTTTTTTCTCCGAATCAAACAGCACCTTGCCGTCAAGGACAATCCGCCCTTCATCCGGCTTTTCGATTCCGGCGATACACTTTAAGGTCATGCTTTTTCCACAGCCCGACGCGCCGAGAATCGCAAAAATCTCCTGCTCCGCCCGGAACTGCATATGCATAAAAAAGCCGTCCAGTTTTTTCGTAATATCTACTTCAAGCGCCATGATTTATCCTCTCTACCACTGTTTCTGATTTTTCTTTCTCCGGTTGCCGAGAAGGTTCATCGCCGTCATCGTAAGGAATCCGACGAGCAGTACGACAACAGACCAGAAACCCGCCGTTTTATAATCCCCGTCCTGAATCACCATTGCGATTTTCTGGGAAACGGTACCCGTCTTTCCCGGAATATTTCCGGCCAGCATCGACGTCGCGCCGTACTCACCGAGCGCCCTTGCAAATGCCAGCACCGTACCGGAGAGCACGCCGGGACCTGCCGATGGGATGACCACTTTCCAGAAAATCTTCCACTCCGACATACCAAGCGTCCGCGCCGCATAGATCAGGTTCGTATCCACCTGCTCAAATGCCGCTCTCGTATTGCGGTACATCAGTGGAAACGCGATAATCGTTGCCGCCAGAATACAGCCAAGCCATGTCTGTACTGCCTTGATACTGAAATTCTCATACAGTGCAGCACCAAACGGACGGCGGAGGCTGAAAATCAGAAGCAGGAAAAAGCCTGCAACGGTCGGCGGCAGAATCATCGGAAGTGTCAGAAAGCCGTCAATTACGGCACGCGCGCCGGGACGCAGCTTCATCACCGCACGCGCGGCAAAAATACCAAAGAAAAAGGACAGAATCGTCGCCACAATACCGGTCTTGATCGAAATGACAAGCGGGCTCCAGTCCAGTGACTGTAAAAAATCCAGTATTTCCTGCATAACATTTCCTTTCTATCCACGGCAGCCCTGCATACCTGCATCACGCATCCTGCCCGGATTTTCTCTGATGCAAAACCACCGTCCGTAGAAACGAAATCTTTCTTTTTCGGACGGTGATTCCAAATCCCTGCTGTTTTTTGTGGGATCTTCTTTTTATTCTACCTCTGTATCAAAGTAATAATTCCGGAAGATGGCGGCTGCCTCATCGGAAGTCAGAAACTCTACAAAGTCTTTCGCTGCTGCCTGCTCGGTCTCATCTGCCTCTTTGTTGACAACCTGTGCTGCCGTGTAGATGACATTTCCGGTCAGATCGTACGGAACGACCTGCAGAACCTTCAGACGGTCCTCCAGACCGTAGGTATCGGAATAATAAACGGTACCAACCTCGTTGGATCCCTCTGCAACTGCGGAAGTAACAGCTCCTACGTTTGCGCATTCATTGATTTCCACGCCGCCGAGCGCTTCGGAAACCTGCTGGGTTGTGATGGCCGATACGTCGTCTGCTTTCTCCAGAATGCCTGCATTGACCAGTGCTTCTCTTGTGTATTTTCCAACCGGAACGGAACCGTCTGCCAGTGCGATGCTGGATGCCTTGTTCAGATCCTCCAGGCCCGTAACTTCTGTATTGCTTCCCTCATAGGTTACAACGCAGACCTGATTGTTTACAATATTGTGGCGGGTTCCCTCAACCAGAAGATTCTCTTCCTCAAGCTGATCCATCTGTTTTGCTGCTGCGGAGAAGAATACGTCGCAGGATGCACCCTCTTCGATTTGTGTCATCAGAGTTCCTGAACTGTCATAGCTTCCAACCAGTTTGACATTCGGCTGGGTCTTATTGTACTCGCTGATCAGCGTCTCCATTACGGAGTTCAGGCTCTTTGCGGCAAATACGGTGACAGTGGTATCGTCAAATACTTCGCCGTCTGCTGTGCTCTTGGCACTGGATGCGCTCTCTGCTTCCGAAGAAGCGCTGGATGCAGATGTGCTCTCTGCCTTGGAGCTGCTCTTACTGGAAGAATCTGTGGAATTGGAAAATCCGCATGCGGCAAGAGAAAGTGCCATAGCTGCCATCAGAAGAATGGATACGGTTTTCTTTTTCATGATAATTGACTCCTCATTTTGTATATTTACGTATGAAGCGCCGGATGTGCACCTTTTCGTTTTCCGGTTTTTGCTGACCGGATCTGAATGAGCTGTGCGGCAATGCTGATTGCAATCTCCGCCGGCGTCTCGCTTCCGATCTCGATTCCGATCGGGGCATAGACACTGTCGAGCTGTTCTCCGGTAAAACCCTGCGCTTCCAGTTTTTCGCGCACATACTTTGTCTTTCTGCGGCTTCCCACCACACCGATGTACGATGCGCCGGTGCGAAGCGCAAACGCCTCGGCATCCGCATCGCACCGGTGGCCGCGTGTCACAATCACGAGATAATCATTTTTCCGGATCGAAAGAATCTCGTCCAGTTTCGTAAAATCCACCAGCATGGTCTGCCCGGCGTCCGGGAACAATGCTTTGTCCACATATTCCTCCCGGTCATCGAGTACGATACAGCAGAAATCCAGATGATGCAGCACCGGAACGAGTTCCTGGGCCAGATGGCCGCCGCCGAACAGATAAACCTTTCCGTCGTAGCAGAATTCCTCGGCGTAATACGTTTTCCCGTCCAGTTCCAGAATCCGGCAGTGGCCCGCTTTTTCCTGTGCCGCCGGAAGCATTTCCCACGCTTCTTTTTCCAGCACGCGGATGCCGGTTCCGTCCAGCGCAAAAAAAATCCAGTAACTGCGGTACTGCTCCTGCGCCGCAAGTGCCTGCGCCAGACTTTCTGCTTCGCCGTGCGCTCCATTCATAAAATAGAAGCACACCTTCACTCTGCCGCCGCAGACCATGCCAAGCCCCTTCCCCTCTCCGGTTCCGAGATCGTATTCTCTGTATTCACTTTTCTTCTCCTGCACCAGCTCCTGCGCATGCAGAACCGCCTGATATTCCAGGTTTCCGCCGCCGATAGTTCCGAAAATCCGTCCTTCCCGGCCGACCAGCATATAGGCGCTCGTCGTGCGCGGAATGGAGCCGTCCCCTTCGGTGATAAAGGCAAGAACCGTGTCCTGTCCCTCTTCCAGCTGTGCAAGCAGTTTCCGGTAAAGTTCGTCCATGTTTCCTCTCCTTGTGTCTGATCGCTGGTCTACTTTTCCGTCACCAGTTCGATGGTGTCACCCTTTTGAATCGTGCCGCCGCGCAGCACCACCGCGAAAACGCCCTCCCGCGGCATGATGCATTCACCCATGCGTTTGAAAATCTCGCAGTGGCTGTGGCACTCCTTTCCGATCTGCGTCATCTCAAGCAGCGCATCCCCGCAGGAAAACCGCGTGCCGACCGGCAGATTCCGGAAATCATATCCTTCCACGATCAGGTTTTCCCCGAAGGCGCCGAGCGGAATATCCGCCCCCTTTGCACGGAAGGCTTCTATTTTTTCATACGACAAAAGGCTCACCTGGCGGTGCCAGTGCCCGGCGTGTGCATCGCCCTCGATGCCCCAGTCTTCCACCAGCTTCGCCGTTTCCACCTCGTGCTTTGCCGTTCCCCGTTTTTCACTGATACAGATTCCTATGATTTTTCCCATTTCTTTTGTTTCCTCTTCTTTTCGAACCGCCGTCATTTCATCCGCCGATACCGGACATCAGGTGGTGCTCTGTCATATCCTTCGGCCGCTCAAAGCAGTGTTCCATCGGCTTTTTTAAGATTGCCTGTGCCATCACATCCCGCAGATCCGCCGCCGTTCCGTTCTGCAGAACCTCCCGCAGATCCACGCCGTTCTCATAGCAGAGACAGAGCTTTAAAAAGCCGCGGCTTGTCAGCCGTACGCGGTTGCAGCTTCCGCAGAACTTTCCGTGGATCGCGCTGATAAAGCCGACGGGCATCGACAGCTTTTCGTACCGCACATAAGCCGCAGGACCGTTTCCTTCTTTTTCCTGGTCCGGCGTACATGCCCCATACCACTGTTCCAGCTCTGTTTTCAGCGCCTCATTCGACGGACCCACGTACGATTTTCCGGCGCCCACCGGCATCACCTCGATGAACCGCACCGGGACTTTTTCCTGCTCTGCAAATTCAATCAGTTCCTGCGCATGCAGTTCTTTTCGATGCACCGCATTCAGCTTCACTAAAAGCCCCGCCTCTTTGGCCGCGCAGATGCCCTGCTTTACCTGCTCCAGCGCATCGCGTCCGGTAAGCGCCGCAAACTCTGCCGCATCCACGGTATCCAGGCTCACATTCACGCTGTCACAGCCGGCCGCCTTCAGATCCCTCGCACACGATGCCAGGCGCACGCCATTCGTCGTGATCCCAACGGATGCGGTGCCCGGCACTGCTTTTATTTTCTGCACCAGCTCCACGCACTCTTTTCTTACCAGCGGTTCTCCTCCGGTAATCCGGTAATGCGTGATGCCAAGCCCAGCCGCGGCGTGCACAATCTTCAGCATCTCTTCGACGGTAAGCGGTGGATTCTGTTCCGCCTGCTCCAGTGCACAGCCCGCCGCACTCTCCGGCATACAGTACCGGCATCTCAAATTGCACGCGTCCGTGATGGAAATCCGCAGGTAATCTATCGTTCTGCCATACTGATCCTTCATCGTTTATCTGCCTTTTCCAAAACCGCAGTTCGGGAAGGTGCAGACCTTGCAGTTCAGGCAGAGACCGCCCTCGCCAAGACCGGCCAGCTCCTCCGCTGTCACCTCATCATCTGCAATGAGGCGCGGCAGGACAAGATCGAAAATCGTCCGTTTCGAATACATGACGCATCCCGGCAGGCCGACGATCGGTGTTCCGTTTTCGGCATACGCCAGAAGGAACATGGCTCCCGGCAGCACCGGCGCGCCGTAGGAAACGATGCGTGCTCCGGTATTTTTGATCGCCAGCGGCGTCTTGTCGTCCGGATCCACACTCATTCCTCCGGTGCAGAAGACAAGATCGGCACCCGCTTCCATCGCGCGGCGGCATCCGTCTGTGATCTTCGATGCATCATCATCGTAAACCTCATGAAAGATCATCTCCGCGCCGAATTCTGCCAGCTTTTCCTGGATAACCGGTGTGAAGGTGTCCTCGATCCGATGGTAATACACTTCATTTCCCGTTGTCAGAACCGCAAATTTTTTCTTGTGGAACGGCTTTAAGGTCAGGATCGGCCCGTAGGAACAGACTGCCTGTGCCGTCTCCATCTTCTCTTTTTTGATGACGAGCGGAATAATTCTCGTTCCCGCCAGTTTGTCGCCTTTTTTCACGTATGTATCACCGTGGCGCGTCGCAATCATCATCTCGCCGAGGCTGTTTACTTTTTTCAGCTTCTCGCGGTCCACTTTCAAAAGGCCGTCGCAGTCCGCGATCAGTTCAATTTTTCCTTCTTTGACATCGGACGGATGCATGTGATCGTTTTTACACATATCGTAAAGAATCTGTGCCGCCTCATTTTCATGCAGCATTGTATCGTCCTTTTCCCAGATGTAAATGTTGTCCTTTCCGACACTTAACAGCACCGGAATATCTTCTTCTGTAATGATGTGGCCTTTGCGGAATACCGCATCTTTTGTCACACCTTTGATAATCTGTGTAATATCGTGGCAGAGCACCTGGCCTACCGCGTCTTCTGTTTTCATCAGTTTCATCTGAAACGCCTCACTTTTTCTATTTGAATCTATTCCAGTTCCCCGCAGATCACTTCCAGCACGCTTCCGGCGATGCACCGCGCCTTATCGGAAATCGTGAAGCAGTTCTGCAGTTCTTCTTTCCGCGGATCGATGTCCGCAATCTTAAATCCCTTCGTCACCGGATAGCCGTCGCGGATCAGCCCGCGCAGCAGACCGGAGAGAGATGCTTCCACAGGTACCGTCCCGTTTTCTGTCTCAATCTCTGCAATCACAGCCCTGGCTTCCACAATGTCTCCGATCGAAGCCGCATTCCGCAGAATACCTTCCGCCTGTGCATGCATCACACGCTCTTTTCCGTACCCGCCGATGATGCCCGGAATGCCAGTGTTCGGAACCGCGCTTCCGCTTCGGATCACGCGTCCAAGATTATGACCGCGCTTCGTCTCAATTACAACATCCACATCTTCTCCTGCCGTAAAGCCCGGTCCGAGGGCAATCACAAGCGGCGCCATCTCTTTTGTCGTCCCGAGATTTTTCTTCGCCAGAATCGCATCGACCACGACGGCCGGGCGAAGTGCTGCAATGCTTAGTCCCGCCGGATCCACGAGCACCGGAACACCATCTTTCTTCCAGATCCGTTCCATTTCCTGTTCCAGAAGTTCTTTCCGGTTCTTTTTCTCTGCGAGATCCACGTCCATGCGCACGGCTTCCACGTCCTCTACCCTGGCACTGCCGGCATATACCGCTTCGCTCAAAGCCACCTGCCGCCGGATCGCCGCCGGGTGCTCTGCTTCCAGAACCAGCAGACGAAAGCCCGCTTTTTTCAGACGATGGATCGTACCGGTTGCAAGATCTCCTGCTCCCCGTACCACGATCAGATCTTTCTTTTTCATCTTCGCTGTCTTCCTTCTTTCGTTTCAGCAGCAGCCGTTTTCTTCCGTCTTCCGCGGCCTGCTTCGTTATTCTTGTTCGAGAATAACGCTTTTTCCATTAATAAAAATACAGGAAAGGACCCGTTTTGTCAACGTGTCCCCGTAAAAAATGTTATTTTTCTTCTGTTCCAAACCACTTCTGAAACGACGCATCGGCGCCTGCGCGGACTTCTTGTTCAAACTTCCGGTACCGCTTCAGGAATTCTTTTCCCTCCGGGGTCAGTACCGTCTGGCCGCCGTTGCTGCCGCCCCGGTTGCCCTGTACCAGCGGGATGCCGAGATCCTCCTCGGCGCGCTTTAAGATTTTCCATCCCTTCGAGTACGCCATCTGCATGCATTTGCAGCCCTTCGAAAGGGAGCCGGTTGCTTCCACATGCTCCATCAGCTCCGCCACACCGGGACCGAAGGCATGATCCGTCCGGCTGACGCGCAGCCGCATGTCGTACCGCAGCTTCTGTCGTAATGTTTCTTCTTTTTCTTCCATTTCCACCTCACACCTCTACAACAGCACACGGTACTCCGCCTCATAGGCAAGTCCCGCCGTCTGAAGTGCCGCAAGGATTTCTTTTCCCTCTTCCGGCGCTGCTTTCCAGGAAAGGCCGCAGCCCGCCGTAATTTCCCGCGGAACGGGGATCATCCTTCCCGGCAGGCCGTGCGCTCTCGCATACTGCTCCATCTGCATCGCCTGCGTTGTCCCCGCAAACGTCAGAATCCAGGTTTCTTTTCGCTGTCTCATATCGTTTCTTCCTTTTTCCAGCTTCTTTTGTATCCCGGATGCCGGCTGCCGCCTCTCTCACTGCTGCATTTCTTCTTCGGCAAACTCCCGCAGAGCCTGCGCGGCAATCCGGACTTCTTCTTCCGTCAGTACATGGGAAAAGCTGAACCTCACGGCTCCCTGCTCCCGTGTCCCGAGTGCTTCGTGCATCAGCGGCGCGCAGTGTGCCCCGCTTCGGACTGCAATACCATAGTTCTCATACAGCCAGTCGCTGACATATCCCGAATCACAGGAGCCGATGTTTAATGCCGCCGTTGGTACCCGCTGCTGCAGATCGTCTGTTCCATATAAAGTAAGTCCCGGGATTCCCTGAATTTTCTCCAGAAAGAGGTGCATCAGCTCCCTCTCTCTTTTGTAAATCATTTCAATCCCCGTCTTCTCCAGATATTCCAGCGCTCCCAGAAGTCCCGCAATTCCGTGGACATTTAAAGTTCCCGCTTCCAGGTGCTCCGGCATCGCCGCAGGCTGTTCTTTTTCATAGCTTCGGATTCCGCTTCCGCCCATTTTGAGCGGCCGGATCGAAAGTTCGGGACGAACGTAGATTCCGCCGGTTCCCTGCGGTCCTAATAGTCCCTTGTGGCCGGAAAAACAGAGCACGTCGATCCCGCTTTTCTGTACATTGATCGGCAGAATCCCCGCTGTCTGCGCCGCATCGACGATCAGACGCAGGGAATGGCGTTCCGCAATTTCGCACACCCGCGCAAGATCCGTGATATTTCCGGTCAGGTTGGAGGCATGCGTAACGACAAACGCTTTCGTGTTTTTCCGCACTGCCGCTTCCATCTGATCGTAATCGATCCTTCCAGATACATCCGCCGAAATCACGGAAAGCTCCAGTCCCTGTTTTTCCAGTGCATACAGCGGGCGCAGAACGGAATTATGCTCGCAGACTGTCGTGATCACATGATCCCCCGGCCCGAAGAGTCCGAAAATTGCCGTGTTCAGTGCCTCCGTATCGTTGCACGTAAATGCAATCCGCTCCGGACTCTCCGCGTGAAACAACTCTGCCAGCCGCATTCTCGTCTCAAAGACGATGCGGCCCGCATCCAGTGTCGCATCGTGTGCACCGCGGCCTGCATTTCCACAGCCGTGCAGTGCCTGAATCATACGCTCCTCTGCTTCTTTTGGATGCCACAGCGACGTTGCCGCCGAATCGAGGTAAATCATGGCTTAATCACGCGGTCTGCGCTGCTCATGCGCTCCACGATGTCATACATGTTGGTCACACTGCCGACCTGCAGCTTTTCGGTGATGCCGTAGAAGTTCAGGCATGTTCCACAGGTCAGAATTTCAACGCCGCGCGCTGCCAGATCTTTCAGATCCTCCAGGGACTCGGAACCCTTGCAGGTCAGCTTTGCACCGCCGTTGTAGCACAGAATCGTATCCGGCAGCTCATCCTGCTGGGTCAGTGCATAAAGGAAGCTCTTCATCAGAATTTTACCCAGCTCCTCGGCTCCTTCGCCCATATGGTCTGCAGAAAGAACGACGAGTTTTGTTTTCTTTGCCGCCGGTACGAGGCATACGGTTTTCTCTTCTGTTTCAGCCGGCTCTGTTTCCGATACGGTGAACTCCACATGATACTCTTTTTCTTTCTTCTCTTTTACCAGAAAGCCATATCCTTTCTGCTGCGCCATTTTTTCCAGGTTCTGCACGGCGATTTCATTATCCACCAGAACCTCCACTTTTCCGCTTCCCGCAAGTTCTGCAATCGCATTTTTTGCCTTTACCAGCGGTACCGGGCACACATCACCCATTGCGTTTACTGTCTTTTTCTCCATCTCTGCCATTTTTCATCCTCCCTGCCTTACCATTTCCTGCTCTGTGTCACATAAATTTCGGTTCCTGCCGGCTCTGTGATTTTTCCAACGATTGCTGCCGGAATCCCCTGCTCCAGCAGTTTTCTCTGCATTTTTTCTGCATCCACGGCATCCACGGCCATCAGAAGCCCTCCCGATGTCTGCGGATCAAACAGCACCTCCTGCATGCCGAACGGTATATCCTTAAAGGTCACATGCTGCTCCAGATGATTCCGGTTCCGCTGGCCTGCCGCAGTGATCAGAAACTCCTCCGCCGCTTCCACAGCCCCCGGGAACACCGGAATCTGATCCGCCCAGATATGGCAGGACACGCCCGACTCCATCATCTCATGCAGATGTCCTAGGAAACTAAAGCCCGTTACATCGGTACAGGCATGAATGTTATACTTCCGTGCCGTCTCCGAGGCGTACTTATTCAGCGTCATCATCGATTCCACTGCCTTTTGAAATCCACCCGGGTTTTCCTCCCCGACGCGGTGCGCCGCACAGAGAATGCCGGTTCCGAGCGGTTTCGTCAGAATGAGCAGATCACCCACGCGGCCCGTATTGTTCTGCCAGATCCGGTCCGGATGCACGGTTCCCGTGACAGAAAGGCCGTATTTTACACTGTCATCCGCAATCGAATGACCGCCGGAGAGCGATCCGCCCGCCTCCTGCACCTTTTCCGCGCCGCCGCGCATGATTTCTCCGAGGACATTCAGATCCATCTGTTCCGGAAAGCAGACGATATTCAGGGCTGTCCGCACCTCTCCGCCCATCGCATAGATGTCGCTTAAGGCATTCGCCGCCGCAATTTTTCCAAACGTGTACGGATCCTCCACCACCGGCGGAAAGAAATCCAGCGTCTGAACCATCGCAAGGTCGTCCGTCAGCCGGTAGACGGATGCATCGTCTTTGCTGTCATAGCCCACCAGCAGATTCGGATCCTTTTCCCCTTTCGGCAGCTTCTCCAGAATATGTTCGAGCACGCCTGCCCCGAGCTTTGCCGTACAGCCGCCGCTCTTACAGAAAATAATTTTTTCTTCTTCCATCGTTACCTGTTCCCTCTTTTTTCAGCTTCTTCCGCACTCTCCGTCCGTTCCGCGCAGAAGTCCCAGCGCATGCGGCAGGGTATCAAGTACAAATCCAAGACTCTCTTCCACCGCCTTCGGGCTTCCCGGCAGATTGATAATCAGCGTCCGATGACGGATTGCACTCACTGCCCGGCTCAGCATCGCCCGTTTTGTGATCGCCATGCTGCCCGCGCGGATCGCCTCCGCAATACCGGGTGCCACACGGTTTGAAACCGCCAGCGTTGCTTCCGGGGTCACATCCCGCAGGGAAAATCCCGTGCCGCCCGTCGTCAGAACGAGATCACACCGCTCCAGATCGGAAAGACGGATCAGCTCCTCTTCGATCATCGCCCGCTCATCCGGCAGAAGGCGCATCGAAACGACCTCATACTGCTCCGCCGGAAGCAGCTCTTTGATCTTTGGGCCGCTCTTATCCTCGCGCTCGCCCTGATAGCCTTTGTCACTTAACGTTACAATTCCCACCCGGAAAACCGGGAAATCTTTCTTTTCTGCCATGCTTTATTTTTCCTCTTTCTGATAGATATAATGACCGCTCTTTCCGCCGTCCTTTTCCAGAATGTGGATATCACGAATCACCATGCCGCGGTCCATCGCCTTGCACATATCGTAGATCGTGAGCAGCGCTGTGGAAACACCAGTCAGCGCCTCCATCTCCACGCCGGTCTTTCCGACACAGGATGTGGTGCACACGGCCGTAATAGAATTTGTATTCTCGTCCGTGGTAAATGTCACTTCGCAGTTCGTCAGCGGCACAATGTGGCACAGCGGAATCAACTCCGCATTCTTCTTCGCCCCCATGATGCCTGCCAGCCGTGCAACGCCGAGCACATCGCCTTTTTTCGCCGTATGGTCCCGCACGGCTGCAAATACCTCCGGGCTTACCTGTATGGTTCCCGTCGCCGATGCTGCCCGGTACGTGTCCGGCTTCTCATGGACATCGACCATGACGGCGCTGCCGTCTTTCTTAAAATGGGTAAATTCCGCCATCTGTCTCCTCCGTTCTATTTCCGTTTTATTCTCCGGGTTCCCACTCTTCTTCCGCTTCACGCACGGGAAGCTCTGCTCTCCCATACCAGGGATTCGTGTTCTCACCGCTTTGTCTTCTGTTTCCTGTCGCGCACGTAACCAGAACATGCTCGATCCCCTGCCTGCGCAGCAGCTCCACAAGTTTCTCTGCGGCCGCCCGGTGTTCTTTTTCCTCATACTGGTGCAGTACCGCATAAAACGTTCTGCCTTTCAAATCCTTCTGCTGTCCCTGTTCCGATGCGATCAGCCGTGCCAGATCTTCTTCCGTGATATGGTGTTCCATCGTACAGCCAAGCAGTTCCGCCGCCCGTTCTGCCCGAAAGCAGCCCTTGCCAAGCGGCTGTCCCAGTGCCGAAAGACCTGTCACACCAATCACAAGATCTGAAGAGGAAAGCAGCGCCGGTTCATGTTCCGCCGGTGCCTTGCACGGCAGGTGCCTCGCGCCGTCCGCCTCGATCAGCGTCAGATCGGCCTTTTTGCGTGCCGCTTCAAATAGTTCCGTTTCCGGCATGGAAAGCTTTTCCGTATCCCGGCAGGCACTCCCGATAATCGCTGCGCGGCCTGTACGAAATTTTCTTTCGACCGCTTCCAGACTCTGGTCATGCCATTCCTTCGGCGGACGGTAAATGTGCGTCGAAGTTGTCACCAGTACCTTCTGATCGTTTTTTACACAAAAGCCTGCCATCTCGTACAGCAGCGTCGTTTTTCCGCCGCCGCCGATGATAGAAACTACATGGTTCTTTTCCTTTAAAAAGGGGAACGCCGTTCCCATTCCTACCGGCTCCAGCTTCTGTTTTTCTGTTTTCTGCCAGATTCGAAGCATCTCCTCTGCCCCCTTCTGCCGTCTTTCTTTCTCACTCTACCATACTCATTTTGGGCTGTCAAATTTTACTCGCGCCGTAAAAACTTGAAAAAAGAACTGCCCCGATCGGGCATCCCCATCAGAGCAGTTCTTCTATTCTTACTGAACGTGTACGGTAAGCACCGCTGCATTTGATCTGTTTCCATCGCTGTCCGTCACATGATACGTCAGCGTGTAATCTCCCGGCACTGCAGTATCCACATCGCCGTCGATCTCAATCTGGTTAAAGAGTGACTCCTGGCTGTCTGCATCATCGGTCATCTCTTTGATATAGCTGGTTTTGTCCAGATCGTTTCCGGCTTCCACTGTTACTTCATACGTATTCAGGTACAGTTTTGGGCTTTCCGCCGGCAGTGCTTCGATTTCCATCTGCGCATCTGTCTCATTTTTTGTGCCCTCTGTGTCATTCTGCTGCGGCTCCTCTGTTGCCGGTGCAGACTCATCTGCCGCCCCACTGTTATCCGTTTCCTGCGTAGCCTCATTTTCCGCCGGGGTATCTTCCGCTGCAGCTTTATAATTCACGCGGCGTGTTGCTTTTGATACATTATTGTGACTGTCCTTTGCCGCATAGACAACCGATGCACTGGTATGGTCATCGTTCGGGAAAATGTTTTCAATCACCAGCGAATCTGTCACATCTCCGTCTTTCTCATCCGTTGCAGTAACGCCTTCCAGCAAAGGCGCTGTATCACTGCCTTCCTCATACGTTACATCCCCATCAGCTGGAAGCTCGATTTCCGGGCCTTTTCGGTCGTCCGTCACTACGACAGCTGCTGTACCGGCTCCTAGCGCCACGCACAGGACAATCAAACCTGCAACAATCCCTTTTTTCATGGCAGTTAATCGTCCTCCTCCTGGCCGTAATCTCCATATTTGTACTGACCGTATTTTCCGTATTTACCATACGCCTGTTTCTGCATATCCACCTTGTTCAGGACAACGCCAAGCAGCGGGCAGTTACTTCTCTCGAGCTGGCTCTTTACTTCCTGTGCAAAACGATAGCTGATCACACCGGACTCAATGACCATGATTGAACCATCACAGATTTCTGCAACGATTGCACTGTCGATAACGCTTCCAAGCGGAGGAGTATCCACAATCACATAATCGTAAACTTTACGAAGTGCATTTAAAAGACTTCGGAAGTTCTTTCCCCCCAGAAGCTCTGCCGGATTCGGCGGAAACGGGCCGGAATAAATCATGTAAAAGTTCTTTACATTGGTAGAACAGATGACATCCTCCAGAGTTGCCTGACCGGACAGGAAGTGTGCCAGTCCGCGAACAGATTTCTGTGTTTTCGTTCTTCCAAGAAGAACCGATTTCCGAAGATCGGCATCGATCAAAATCACTCTTTTTCCGCTCTCTGCAAGAGAAATGCCGAGCTGCATAGAAACACTGCTCTTTCCCTCATTTGGTGTACAGCTTGTAACCGCGATTACTTTCTTATCTTCTCCGCAGAACTGAAGGTTGGTCCGAAGAGATTTGTAGGCTTCCACAATCTGATAGCCTGATTTTTCCTGTTTTACTACTACCTGATTCACGTTCCGTATCCTCCCTTATTTCTTTCTTCCACGGCCGTTTTTGTTTTTCTTCTTGCTCTTTTTCTGTCCTTCTGCAAGAGGAATTATGCCGAGTGTACTGACACCCAGATAACGTTCTACATCTTCGGAGGTCTGGATGGTGTCATTTGTCAGATAAACAATAATGATGATGACAATCGCGATAAATGCCCCTGCTATTGCACCGATCAGCCCGTTTTTCTTAATACTTGGGCTTACCGGCTCATCTGGAATATTCGCCTCATCTACCACATTTACAGCTTCTGTGTTCATAACGTTCTGAATATGATCTGATGCTGCTACACGGATTGCATCCGCCATCTGGCTTGCTACATACGGATCTTCGTCTTTTACTGTAATCGAAAGGATACGCGTATCGTTCTGTGTAGTAACAGTAATTTTGTTCAAAAACTCCTCATAGGTAAGATCCAGATTTAACTGTGCAATAACGGTTTCAACAACCTGACGGCTCTGAATCAGCTCCGCATAGTCTTTGGTTAAAAGAGAACTTGCCTGCAGATCTCCACTTGTTACAGTACTGCTGCTGTCCTGTTTTGACAGTACATACATTTTTGTCGTCGATTCATACTGCGGCTTCATAAATACTTTGCTGACCAGTACCATCAGAAGGCCAAGTGCCAATGCAGCTAAAATCACATAGCCAATTTTGCTCCAGAGCACACGAAGCAGTTCCAGTAAATCGATTTCAATTTCATCCTGATTCTGTTGATTCGTTTCCATCTTCTTCTCCTGACTTTTTTTAGATTTCTCCGGCATCCCTTAAGATTTCCATCGGATTATCGTGGAAAATCCTTTCGGCATATGCCTCTCCCATTTTTTTTGAAACATAGGCAGCGCCTGCTCCTATGTTGGGAATACGTGTTTTTGTGTTGTGGGAATCGCTGCCGACAAAACCGAGCAGATCTTCCTTCATCAGTTTTCTGCAGTAGCGTTTTGCCCCCCACGTATACTTTCCAAGTATACTTTCCACATTCACCTGCAGTCTTGCGCCCATATCCACCAGATCGCTGGAAAATCCGACGCTCTTTACCGTTGCCTGATAGCGCTCCACATGCGCGATAATCGGTTCGTAACCGCAGGACAGTACATTGTAGACTCTCTCACGGATATGCTGTGCGGAATCTCCCTCGGAAAATTCCAACAGAACATAGGATGAACCGGCCATGGTCACATATTTCCGTTTTTCCAGGATATCCTGAAGATCCATGTTCGAGTGAAGTTCACACCCGAGATAAAGCGACATATCCGGATATTCCTTTTTTGCCGCTTCCTGCAGTTTCAGAAACTGCTCATGTACCTTTTTTGCCGGTGTTTCAAACATCCGCCGCCGATAATGCGGTGTGATGATAATCTTCCTGACCCCGTCCTCGTGCTGCATTTTCAGCATCGCCAGCGACTCTTCCAGGTCAGCTGCACCGTCGTCTACCCCCGGGACCATATGGCAGTGTACATCAAATAATTCCTTCATACCTTATCCCTCTTTTTGTGTTCTTTCTTCAAGTCACGCATACTTAGACATTCTACTTTAGTATACATCCTTTTGTGATCTCTGGCAATACAAAAAACATACTCTGTATTTATTTTTTAACATTTTTGTCAAACTTGCCTAAAATGAGGGATAAAAAAGAGACCTCCATTTTCATGTCGGCCTCTCCCGTTATTTTCTGCAGATGAAAACCCCTGCCTCTTTTGTGATCGCAATTCCGCCGTGTTTCTGAATTTTCTTTTCCAGAAATTCTTTGAATTCCCGCTGTCTCGGATACAGATACTCATTCTGATTTCCATGGCAGGAAAGGATATAGTCCAGAAGCGGCTCCGGCCGGTCGACCCAAAGACTGTCCTCGTAGATTCTTTTCTCTACGCTGCCAAAATAAGGCTTTAACTGCTTTTCTCCGTGATCCAGACCAAAAATAGTATACAGCGCCACCTCCGAAAGATTGATCTGCGGATCAAACTCCTGTACCAGATCGGTAATCTCTTTCATATGGCCTTTTCCATACGTACTGCAGTAGAACACGCCGTCATCTGAAAGCACACGGCTGATTTCCTGCAGACCGCGGGACAGATTCTGGACATAGAACAAAACATGATTTGCAATAATCCGGTCGTATTCCGCATCCGGAAACGGAAGCTTCTGGCAGTCCAGTGTCCGGAAATCAAAACAGGATGCCTTTTCTTCTCCCAGATTTTCCGCCGCATCCCGGATCATGCCGTCTGACAGGTCAGACAGACAGATATACTTTCCTTTCAGCACGGATGGCTCCGCTTTTTTCCAGAGCTGTCCGTTTCCGCAGCCAATCTCCAGAATCCGGCGCGCACCGTCAAAATCCATCTGTTCCAGAAGCCACGGGAACCATCCCTTTTTATTTTGGGAATACTGCTCGTGCAGCGAAATACGGATATTCAGGTTTTCCCCGTTTTTGTACTGCTCCACCAGCATCTTTTCCATATCGGTCAGATGAATCAGGTTCAGAATGCCGGTCCAGTCGATCTGGTTCGTCTCCTCCAGAATCTGTGTCGTATTCTGCAGCGCCTTTTCCATCTGCTCCAGATTTTCCATCTTCTTGTGCACAAGTCCGATCTGCATTTTCAATGATTTCAGAATATCCGCACTCGTATCGTGAATCGTCATATTTCCGATCTCATTCAGGGAAAATCCGAGATATTTCAGCGATAAAATTTTCTGCAGCTTCAGAAAATCCTCATCCGAATACATCCGATAACCGGACTCGTTGATAAAGCTTGGCTTCAGCAGCCCTTTTTTGTCGTAATAGCGAATTGTCCGAATGGTCACATGGGCCATCCGGGCAAATTCACCAGTGGTATAATATTGATCCATATCCACCACTCCTTCGCAAAAGCCGCTTTTTTGCGACCTTTGCATTTCACTTTTCTCTCTTACAGACGGTCTTTGTACATCTCAGCAAAGTAGTTCTGATACTCACCGCTGATGATGTGTTTCCACCAGTCTTCATTGTCCAGATACCACTGGATTGTCTGTGCAATTCCGGTATCGAAATTATATTTTGGTTTCCATCCAAGTTCAGTCTCGATCTTGGTCGGGTCGATTGCATATCTTCTGTCATGGCCCGGGCGGTCTTTTACGTATTTGATCAGAGATTCCGGTTTGTCCAGAGCTTTCAGGATGGTCTGTACTACCTGAAGGTTTGTTCTCTCGTTGTGTCCGCCAATGTTGTAAACCTCGCCTACTTTACCTTTATGGATAATCAGGTCGATTGCTTCACAATGGTCGGATACGTGCAGCCAGTCTCTGACATTCTCACCGTTTCCGTATACCGGAAGCTCTTCGTCTGCCAGTGCGCGGCTGATCATAAGCGGAATCAGCTTTTCCGGGAAGTGATACGGGCCGTAGTTGTTGGAGCATCTGGAAACGGTAACCGGGGTACCGAAGGTTCTGTGGTAAGCCAGTACAAACAGGTCTGCGCTTGCTTTGGATGCAGAGTACGGGCTGGAGGTGTGGATCGGGGTATTCTCTGTAAAGAACAGGTCCGGGCGATCCAGCGGAAGGTCTCCGTAAACTTCATCGGTAGATACCTGATGATATCTCTTTACGCCGAATTTTCTGGAAGCATCCAGCAGTACACGGGTTCCCATTACGTTGGTCTGAACAAAGATGCCAGGATCCTCGATGGAACGGTCTACATGGCTCTCTGCTGCGAAGTTGACAACAACGTCAAATTTCTCTTTTTCAAACAGATCCATGATGAAAGCTTCGTCTGCGATATCACCTTTTACAAATTTGTAGTTCGGTTTGTCCTCAACCGGTTTCAGAGTCTCCAGGTTTCCCGCATAGGTCAGCAGGTCCAGGTTTACGATCTGATAATCCGGGTATTTGTTTACCATGTGATGTACGAAGTTTCCGCCGATAAATCCGGCTCCGCCTGTTACTAATACTTTCATGCTTTTTCTCCTTTTTGATGTGTTTATCTTCTCAGTTTTATGTCAATTCAACTTGTTGTACTCTCACTATAATGGGTGACGTTGCGTCATGGTCAAGAGGAGAATGAAAAAAGTTTGTGAAAATCTTGTTTTTTCCCTCCGAGAGTACATCTATCTTAAAATTTTTACGGCGATTCTCGTAATATACTGTTCCATTTCCTGACTGGTCAGCGCGTCCACCATATATTCCTCATAAAAGCGGTCGTCCAGCAAAAGTCTCTGTTCCGTGGCATACCGGAACAGCTTCCGGTACGCCGCTTCAATTCCCTGCCATGGTCCTTTATAATAATAACAAAGATACTCTCCCTCCGGCCGAACCGTGTATCGCACTTTCACCGGCACACGATCAAAAATCAGATAAAAATCACGGTAATCCAGAAAATTCCCCGTTTCCAGTGTTTCCCGTTTCTGAACAAACCCAACATTATACGAACTTCGATTTCCGTATTGCCCACAGTAAGCATAGAGCTCTCCGATTTTCTGATTGACTGCCAGATTATCCGCTGACTCGCTGTGATTTGTGACAAGATACTGCAATGGCAGGGTATGAATCCCCACAGGACAGAAGGGATCTTTTTCAAACGCCTCACGGCATTCCGCCGATGCCTGTGCCAGAAACCGCTTCTTTTCCCCTATCCAGCGCTGCATCTCGCGGAGCCGCTGCATTTTTTCGCGCACCACCTTCTCCTCCTGTTCCAGCAGTACTCCGAATTTTTCAGGACTTCGCTGTTCCAGATAATTTCGAATCTCTGCCAGCGGCATGCCCAGCTCCCGCAGCATTCCGATCACATCAAACGTTTCAATCTGATCCATCGCATAATACCGGTAGCCGTTTGTCCCTCTTCTTTTTGGTACGAACAGCCCAATCTCATCATAATGGAAGAGCGTTTCCTTTGTCGTGCCTACCAGCGCTGCAAATCGCCCCGCGCTTAAATACTCCTGTTTTCCCATTTCTGACTCCTTTTCCTGAATATGTGCTCTCGGAATTTTTCCTGTTTTTCACCTTTTTTGCACTTGACTATAGGGTTACCCTATCCTTTATAATAGCAAACGATTCAAATTTTCACAAGAAATCTTTCCCATCTAAAGCGTGTCTGAAAAAGGCTTTTCACACATAAAAAGGAGGTTTTTGATTATGAGCCAGTCACTCGCCAAGGATTTCAACTTCCGCTCCCTGCTGAAGTTTGCGTTTCCATCGATCATCATGATGATCTTTATGTCTCTCTACAGTATTGTGGATGGCTTTTTCATCGCACAGTACGTGGACAGCATGGCGCTTTCCGCCGCCAATATCGTCTATCCTGCCGTCAGCATTCTTCTTGCCGTCGGCATCATGTTCGGTACCGGAGGCAGCGCCGTCGTCGCTGCAAAGATCGGACAGGGAAAACAGGAGGAAGCCAACCGTAACTTTTCGGCCCTTACCCTTACCACACTGATCATCGGTATTCTGGGCGCAGTGCTCGGCAACCTGTTTTGCCGTCAGATCTGCAGTCTGCTCGGTGCAACGCCGGTGCTGATGGATTACGGTACCGCCTATCTGCGGACGATCCTTTCCTTTGCCCCGGTCTGTCTTCTCCAGGCGCTGTTCCAGTCCTTCTTTGTAACGGCAGGGCGCCCGGGACTCGGACTTTCCCTTACGGTGTCCGCCGGCATTACCAACATGCTTCTGGACTATCTGTTTGTCGTTCCGCTCCATCTTGGTGTTGCCGGAGCTGCCCTTGCCACCGGCCTTGGCCAGTGCATTCCGGCCGTTGCCGGCATTTTATACTTTACCTTTGCCCGCAAAGGCCTTCGCTTCACCCGTCCGGAATTTTCCAAAGGCCTGCTCTCCACAAGCTGCTTCAACGGTTCCTCCGAGATGGTCAGCAATCTTTCTGCAGCCGTTGTCACTTACCTTTTCAACATGCTGATGCTGAAATTTGAGGGCGAAATCGGTGTTGCCGCCATCACGGCGATTCTGTACGGACAGTTTCTCTTTGTTGCGCTGTACCTCGGCTACAGTATCGGCGTTGCACCTGTGTTCAGCTTCAACTACGGCAGCCGGAACAAACAGCGGCTGATCCGGCTTTACCGCATCAGTATCCGTTTCGTTGTGGTAAGCTCTGTGATCATTGCACTTGTGGCTGCCTTCGGTTCTCCTGTTATTTCCGCCGTTTTCATGCAGAAAGGCACCTATGGCTTTGAACTGACCCGCCACGGTGGTTACCTGTTCTCCATCGCTTACCTGTTCTGCGGTACGAATATCGTCGCCTCCGGCATTTTTACGGCACTGTCAGACGGAAAGACCTCTGCTTTGATTTCTTTTTTGCGAACCTTCGTCTTTATCGTTCTCTCCGCGCTGCTTCTGCCGCTCGTGCTTGGCACCAACGGTGTGTGGCTGTCGATTCCGGTCGCCGAATTTCTGACGCTGTTCATCTCCGTGCCGAAGCTGTCCCGCTATTTCAAGGATCCGAAAGTCGCACCGCAGACAAAAACAAATTGATTCACAAAACCCCGCACAGGGATCCGTTTTTCACCGGATCCGCTGTGCGGGGTTTCTCTTTTGCTACCACTTTTTTTCCCGGGCAGTCCCGCAGTGCAATGGCCTCTGCTCCGGCTTGATTACAATCCGTTTCGGTCACCATTTTTTCCCCGGGCAGTCCCGCAGTGCAATCGCTGCCCGCATCTCCACGTAGCAGCCGCACATGCGGCACATGCCGGACAGCAGCTTTTCACACTCCTTACAGATCGAAAGCCGCCGCTCGTATTCCTCCTCCGGCGCTTTATCGTCCGCCGGAATTCTTGCAATATAATCATACATATTCTGAAAAAAGCCTGCCTCGTCCATCTCACGAAGCAGGCATTTTTTACAGATCCTGGTATTTCCGTCCATCAAACTCCTCCGGAACCGAATCTTTTTTCATCCCAGATATCTTCTGGTTTTTATGGTTTCCCTATTTTACGGCGATATGAAGCACACTGCATGCCGGAATGGTAAAGGAAATTCCCTCTTTGGTTGCCTGTACACCGTCAAAGGTCTGAACGCCAACCGTCTCCGGCGCTTCAAAGGTGTTCTTATCCTGCATATGGCCGGTTACGATCTCGGCTTTGATCTCGTCGGCTTTTTTTCCAAGAATTACCGCTTCTACCGGATATGCTTTCTCCAGATCCACATTCGTCATCGTGATATGAAGTACACCGTTGGCATCTATCGAAACAGATTCTGTCAGATTCGGAACCATGTATTCGTCTTCCAGACCAACCTGCTCCGTTTCCAGAGAGCTTGCCAGAAGGTCATTTTCCTGATGTACCTGATACAGATCGAAAACATGATACGTCGGAGTTTTGACCAGCTTTTCCCCCTCGGTCAGGATCATCGACTGCAGAACATTGACCATCTGTGCGATATTTGCCATCTTGACACGGTCGCTGTGTTTGTTGAAAAGATTCAGGTTGATACCTGCGACCAGTGCATCACGCATGGTATTCTGCTGATACAGAAATCCCGGATTTGTTCCAGGCTCTACATCATACCAGGTACCCCACTCATCCACGATCATGCCGACCTTTTTGTCCGGGTCATACTGATCCATAATGGCGCTGTGGCGACGGATCAGCTCTTCCATATACATCGTCTTTTTCATGGTCTTATACCAGTCTTTTTCCGCAAACTCCGTTGCACTTCCCTTGTGATCCCAGGTTTCCGGCACCGTATAGTAATGAAGCGACAGGCCATCCATCATGCCATGCTGCTGTGGGGAGATTCTGCGGAAGCATGCTTTCATCACTTCCTGCGTCCACTCATAATCATCCGAATTGGCGCCGCAGGCAATCTTCCGGATCTTTTTGTTTCCATCGTAATCACGCACAAAGGTCTGATATCTGCGGTACATATTTCCGTAGAATTCCGGATTCATATTTCCGCCGCAGCCCCAGTTCTCATTGCCGATGCCGAAGAAATCGACGGTCCACGGCTTTTCGTGGCCATTTTCCGCACGAAGGTCTGCCATCGGAGATACCCCGTCAAATGTCATATATTCAACCCACTCCGACATCTCCTGTACAGTACCGCTTCCCATATTTCCGTTGATATAGGTTTCACATCCGATCTGACGGCAGAGTTCAAAAAACTCGTGGGTACCGAAGCTGTTGTCCTCGACAACACCGCCCCAGTTGGTGTTGATCATTTTTTTGCGGCTTTCTTTCGGTCCGATACCGTCTTTCCAGTGATATTCATCTGCAAAACATCCGCCCGGCCAGCGCAGTACCGGAACTTTGATATTTTTCAGTGCTTCAACAACATCGGTACGCATTCCGTTCACGTTCGGAATATCGGAATTTTCTCCTACATAGAGTCCTTCATAAATACATCTTCCCAGATGCTCCGAAAACTGTCCCTGGATTTCCTTATTGATTTTTGAAAGCTTTCTGTTCGCATCAATTACTAACTTAGCCATAACTTGTCCCCTTTCGAGATCTTAAATTTGGCTTTATTATAGGAGATGTATCTCACTTGTGTCAATGAGCGTACAAGTTGTTTCCCCATGATTTTTTCAAAAAGCGCGGCCGTCTGGCTGCTGACCAAAAGGCCGCTTGTTTTATTTTTCATTCTGCATACGAAAAAACCGCCCTGGTTTTCACCAAGACGGTTACCGTCCGTGCGTTAGAGGATTCGAACCCCCGACCTTTTGGTCCGTAGCCAAACGCTCTATCCAGCTGAGCTAAACGCACATTTTTTGTCGCTTTAGAACTCTTTGTTTATCACTCGTTCCCGCTGACATCATGTATATTACACTATCCCAAGAGAAAAGTCAACACCTTTTTGAAAAAATTTTAAAATTTTTTCGAATAACAGTTTTTTGTGAAAATAAGGGCTTTTTCCCCTATTTCACAGTCCGCACCAGGTAGTCTTTCTTTCGCAGTTCCTCTTCAATCAGATCCAGGGTCTGCGCAGAGTCTGCCGATACGGTATGAAAATGTTCCCCTGATGTGATATTCTTCAGCGGCCGTGATTTTCCCTGCCGGATTTCTTCCATAAACAGTGCCACCTTATTTCGTGAACTGATATTCAGTTCCGCACGCAGTTCTCCGTAAACCTCGTGACGCACAATCACATCCAGCACAACGCCGCCGAAATCCACAATTGTATTCAGCTCGTCCTGCATCTGCTCATCCGTGTGATTCACCTCAAAGACCCGCGTCTCTCTTACCGGGCTGCTGCAGATGTAGCCGCGGTTTGTCGCAATCACATCGTATCCGGCAGCGCGGATCAGGGCAATGTCCTGGACAATCACCTGACGGCTGACTTCACAGCTCTTCGCCAGCGCTGCACCGGAGACCGGCGTCTTACTGTTTGTTATTCTTTGAAGAATCTCTTCTCTTCGTTCCTTTCCACTCATCATAAAACAAGACCTCGCATTTCGTACACTTCCCTTATCTTATCACACTTTCCGCCGTTTCTACAATAGCAGGAAATCATTTTCCAAAAGCTTTGTCAAGGACTAAAACTTTATGAAATTTTCCGGGCTCTCGTATATTCGTCCCGCCAACTGCCAATCATGAACGTATAACAGTAACGAACGGTAACCATACGTTCCATGTTTCAGGAGGATGCATACCATGGCGATCAATAAAGTTGAACTGTGCGGAGTCAATACATCACGCCTTCCCGTACTGAATGCCGAAGAAAAGGAGACTCTGCTGAAAAAGGCCCGCGAAGGAGATGCTGCTGCCCGCGAACGCTACATTCAGGGCAATCTGCGCCTTGTCTTAAGCGTGATCAAGCGCTTCTCCAACAGCAGTGAAAACGCCGACGATCTCTTTCAGATCGGCTGTATCGGCCTGATTAAGGCGATTGATAACTTCGACACGACCTTAAACGTCCGTTTCTCCACCTATGCCGTGCCGATGATCATCGGTGAAATCCGGCGGTATCTGCGTGACAACAATGCGATCCGCGTCAGCCGTTCCCTCAGGGATACTGCCTACCGCGCCATCTGCGCCCGCGAACTTTATCTCAAGCAGAACCAGAAAGAGCCTTCGATCGAAGAAATCGCCGCTGAAATCGGCATTGGAAAAGAGGATATCGTCTATGCCCTCGACGCAATCCAAAGCCCGATGAGTCTGTATGAACCCGTCTACACGGAAGGCGGCGATACCCTGTATATCATGGATCAGTTAAGTGACAAGAAAAATAAAGAAGAAAACTGGGTGCAGAACCTCGCCCTGCAGGACGCGGTCGCCCGTCTCAATGAGCGCGAACGCCAGATCATCCGCATGCGTTTCTATGAGGGGCAGACCCAGATGGAGGTTGCCCGGGAAATCGGCATCTCGCAGGCGCAGGTCAGCCGGCTGGAAAAGTCCGCCCTGCGCTCTATGCGGAATTATCTCTCCGACGAGCGGTAACGCCCGCCGTTCACTGAATTTCTGCAAACTGCAGCCGGTAATCCGACGGCGGCATTCCATAGTGTTTCCGGAACACACGGGAATAGTAAAAGGGATCTTCAAATCCGCACGACAGCGCCGTCTGTTTGACCGTCATCCCCATCTGCAGCAGCTTTTCTGACTGCTGCAGCCGATATTCCAGCAGATACTGTCCTGGTGACCGGCCGATTTTCTTCTGAAACAGACGGTTCAGCGTTGTGCGGCTGACCGCCATTTTCCGCGCAATTGTCTCCGCGCAGAACTCACTCCTGTGATACCCTGCGGCAATCAGAGTCATCACTTCCATGATCCGCGGATCTTCCTTCTTTCTCTCCTCCCGCTGCGGCTCCGCCAGATCCTGGTACACGCCCAGAAGCGCAAGCAGCACACCGACGGCCTCCTGGCTGTTCCGGCGATAGAGTTCCATCTGGCAGAGACGCTCAAAATACGGCAGAAGCCTTTCCTGACGGAGAGGCGGCGCCGCCGGCTGCTGTGGGTTCAGTACCGACCGTGCCAGAATCTGCCGGCATTGTTCCCCGACAAAATCAACCCACACATATTCCCACGGCTCGTTCTCATCCGGCGCGTACTGCACCACCTGCTCTGGACAGATTAAAAAGCTCTGTCCGGCGGTAAGTGTGTACGTCTTTTTCCCGCAGGTAAACGTTCCCTTTCCGCTTATAATATAATGTATAATATAGCACTGCCGTACACCCGGCCCCCAGGAATGCAGATCATGGCAGTCCTGCCGCCCGGCATCGACAGGCCGGATCCCGTTCATTTCTGATACAAGCATATTCTTTCCTTTTCCCGTATTTTATTCTTTATGAAGCAAAAATCCATGCTTTTGTCTTAAAATTCCATGGTTTTGCTCTGGAAATCCATCTATACTCAAAGTACATCAAAACTTACGGGAGGTCAATACTATGATCAAACTTACACCGCCGATGGGCTGGAATTCCTGGAACACCTTCGGAGAAAATATCAATGAAAAAATGATTTTTGAAACTGCTGATGTCATGGCCGAGAGCGGCCTGCGCGATAAAGGATACGAATATCTTGTCATCGACGACTGCTGGTCTTTACGTGAACGCGATGAAAACGGCCGTCTTGTGCCAGATCCGGAAAAATTTCCGCATGGTATGAAAGCCGTTGCCGATTACGTTCATTCCAAAGGGCTGAAATTCGGTATGTATTCCTGCGCCGGAAACATGACGTGTGCCGGCTACCCTGGCAGCTATGAGCACGAATTTGTCGATGCGGAAACTTTCGCATCCTGGGATGTTGATTTCTTAAAATACGACTACTGCTACCACAGCCCGATCCTGCACGGAAAATATCTGTACCGCCGCATGGGACTGGCACTCGAGAACTGCGGCCGCGACATTCTCTTCTCTGCCTGCTCCTGGGGTGCCGATGAAACGCATGAGTGGATCAAAGAAACCGGCGCTTCCATGTGGCGTTCCACCGGCGACATCTTTGATACCTGGGATTCTGTCAAAGATCTCGTGGCACAGCAGGAAAAACTGCATCCGTACAACGGCGTCGGCTGCTTCAACGATATGGACATGCTGATCGTCGGCATGCATGGAAAAGGAAATGTTGGACTGGCCGGCTGCAGCGATGTCCAGTATCAGACACACTATGCACTGTGGGCATTCCTTGGCTCCCCGCTGATGATCGGCTGCGACATCCGCGAGATGAGCGACGAAACCCGCCGCATTCTCATGAATGACGAAATGATCCGCATCAACCAGGATCCGCTCTGCCGTCAGCCGTATAAAGTGAAAAACCATGCATGGAATGACAAGGTTCTGATCTATGTGAAGGCACTCGCAGACGGAGATCTCGCCATCGGTATGTTCAATCTCAGTGATGAAAAATCACGTGCAGCCATGAATCTCGATGAAATCGGCCTTCCGTTCTCCACCGGCCATACTCTGGAACTTACTGAGGTCTGGACCTGCGAGAACCTGTGTGCAAACAATGCATCCCTTGTCACAGAGCTCGAGCCGTTTGCATCAAAAGTATACCGTGCAAAGGTCGTAAAACTCTGATGGCACGCTGTATGCAGTGCGGCAAAGAACTCACACATAACGAGATCGGCGCCCACCGTAAATTTATCAACCGCGGCGCAGAACAGTTTTTCTGCAAGCAGTGTCTTGCCGAGCATCTCGGTGTAACGCCGGAGCTCATTGACGAAAAGATCGAACAGTTCAAGCGACAGGGATGTACCCTGTTTGTATAAGGCCGCTGCATGTAACGCACAGAGTCAGATTTCTATGCATCTGGAATCCGGCTCTGTGTTATTTTTATGTTTTATGAAGGTTTCCGTCCGGCATCAGTTCCACGCAGACAATCTCGGGAATGTTATTGAACCGCGGAACCAATTCCGTATTTCCAAGTCCGGACGACAGCACCAGATGCCGTTTTCCATCCTCCGAATCAAAAATCCCCTTCATCTGTCCCGGAAACCATCCCATGTCCGGCGCATAAACACCGCCAATGCCAGGCAGAATGACCTGGCCGCCGTGAAGATGGCCGGAAAATACGCAGTCAATGTCCCACTCCTCCAGCCCGTCATTTTTCAGCCAGGCAATCGGAAGATGGCTGAGCAGGATTTTGTAACGGTCGGTGTTCTCAAACTCCCACAAGAACTTACACTCTCCTGGATCCGCTTCGCCAGTTTCCAGATATTTGTCCGGGAGACAGTAACCGTAAATGCCGCCGATACGGAGGGGCTGGCTGTTGATGGTGATGTCTTTATATTCATAGTTCAGGACGGTGGCGCCGGCAGATTCGTAGAGAGCGGTAATGTCTGTACCGTAGTTCTGCTCGTATTCCAGTTCATGGTTGCCGAGGGAGATGTATGTTGGGGCGATTGCAGATAATTCTGCCAGCAGCGTTACCGCAATATTATTATCTGGCTCATTTGCATTTAGAAGATCACCGGTGATCATAATCAAATCTGGTGACTTCATTGCTGCTTTAGAAATCAGATGTTTATTATCCGAACCAAAGATGCTGTTATGGAGATCTGTTATTTGTATCAGACAAATTTCTTCCGAAATTTTCTTCGATTGCAGTATATATGTTATGCTGTTTAGATTATATTTCGATTTTATAACACTTTTTCCTGTTATGCACAGAAGCATAACAACCAATATGCCCACTACCCTACGCAGCTTGTACCCGTTTTTACATCGTTTTCTCATTCTATTTCTAACCATCTTATATTTTAGATCGAATCATTCTCAGCAGATTCTGCCATTGTCTTCTCACTCTAAAAAAGTTGACTTTTTCAGGATATGCTAATACATAAAAATCATAATTATTTTTAAAACGTACAATCCCCTCTTTTTCTGCCTGCTCCAGTGCTTTTCTATACTGCTGTTGAAATTTTTCTCCTCGTTCTTTATCAAAATCTTCTTTCCATTTTTGGCACTTTATCAAATCCCACTGCGCTGAATTCAGCAGTTTTAACAATGCCGCCTGATAAAGTTCTTTACACCTTTTTTTCTTAAAAAATTTTATTCTTTCTTCCTGTGCATCATATTCGTCAAATCGTTTATTGAGCGTCAAATTTTTTGTTATTCCACACGGATTTGTAAAATAGAAATAAAATACAATATCTGTTACTGCTATTCTCTCACTTCTATAATACAATTGATACGTAATATATTCATCTTCAAATAACCTCCCTTGCGGAAAACGGATTCCATTAAATACTGTTTTCTTAAATAATTTTCCACAACAGGATATATATTTTTCCACGTTTTGACCACAAAAAAGTTTGCTTTCAATTTCCAAGCCAGACTGGATTTCCACACAATTCTTGATTTGTAACTCAGCGCATGTATCTACTTCTTCTATCTCAGCAAAACGTTTTAATCCGCAGATAAAGATATCCGCGTTCTCCTCTTTCAAAACTTTCAGCTCTGTTTCAAGCATTTTACTATGCACCACATCATCCGCATCAATAAACATTACGTATTCCCCTGATGCAATTTCTAAGCCCGCATTTCTAGCAGAAGAAAGCCCCCCGTTTTCTTTATGAATCACCGTTATTGTCTTCTGTTTTTCAGCATATTCATCACATATCTCGGCCGAACCGTCAGTTGAACCATCATCCACTAAAATAATTTCATATTCCTGACAACTCTGTGCCAGCACACTGTCGATACACCGTTTTAAATAGCTTTTCCCTTGATAAACCGGAATTATAATACTAACCGTTATCATATCTGATCCATCCTTTTATTTTCAAGTAGATTTTTTCTCCCAAAAGCTTTTTAATCATACGATTCGGAAGATATTTCCAATCATTTTTCTTTTCCTCTAACAATGCCTGACGATGTTTTTTATGATACTCTTTTTCTGCTCTTTCCATCCAGCTTGCATGAAACCAATGAACCGAAATTGTTTTTTTTGATTTTCTTCTATATCCTGTTTCAAAATCAATGGGGCACATACAAATGGATGGTAAAATCATAATATTTCCCTCTAAAATCTGCTGCTTATCCTTTTGTTCCAGTCCATGTTTCAAAAAAATTTCTGTATTAATAACCGGGCATGTCTTCTTATTTTCTGATCCGTCCTCTAAAATAAACGGGATCGTTTGATACATCTCCATCATTTCATACAACAAACCGCATCCCCGTTCAGCGCCAAATCCAAGCCCCGTAGAAATATATTTTTTATTTTCAAATCCAAAAAAAGCACTGTATTTTAGCAGAAAATCAATCTTTTTCACTAATTCTACATCTGTATCAAAATATATCCCTCCATATTCATACACAACCCGGAGTCTTACATAATCTGTAACAAATGCCCACTTTTTCCTATGATATGCGTCAATTACATACTGCGGGCATTCTTTTATATTAAAATTTTTTTCATTCCATTCTACAATAAGATAGTCTGGACAGAACTTCTGCCAGCTTTGCATGCATCGCCTGACCGAATCTGGAATTGGCTTTCCCCCAAACCAGCAATAATGTATTTTTTTAGGAATCATCTCTCTCACCCACGCATTTCAAATCGTCTAATCGAATTTTTCCCCAGGCATTTACGTTCCAGTTAATCTTTAAAGCATGTTTACTATCCTGAATTTCAAATGTAAATGCCGGAAACACTGCATCCAAGTCATCGTAAGTTCCCATTTCGTTTACATTATAAATCACCAGCAATACGAAATATTTTCCCGGTACAAGTCCACGCAGCAGCAATTCCATTTCCAATATTTTGCTTCTTCCTGCCGAAAAGGATGTAAATTCCTGCAAAATTCCCGCTGCAACAGATCCTCCATCTGCTGATCTTATTTCTGTCCTCACGGATAGATTTGAAATATTTGTTTTGGCCTCAACCGACAAATCAAATTTCAGCTTTTCCTCAAATTCATATACCGGTACCTGTTTGTCCACAAGATGCACATGTGTCATTTTAGCCTTAATAACTGGCGGCAGATGTGCCATTCTCTTATTTTTCAGATCAATATCTACACTTCCGTTTTTAACAGCTGTATCCATATACAAATCAATTGCTCTTTCTACCCCGCCGTCAAATATCAGTTCGCCGTGATCCAGTACAAGGCAGCGGGTGCAAAGCTGACGAATGGTATTCATATTATGACTCACATAAAGAATCGTTTTTTCTTCTGAATTTGCCGCCTTTCCCATCCGTCCAAGACACTTCTGCTGGAATTTCATATCTCCGACAGCCAGAACCTCATCCATAATCATAATTTCACTATCCAGATGAGCTGCCACAGAAAATGCAAGTTTAACATACATCCCACTGGAATATCGTTTTACAGGCGTATCGATAAACTCTCCACATTCGGAAAATGCGATAATCTGATCCAGTTTTTCTCCGATTTCTGCACGGCTCATCCCCAATATTGCCCCATTCATATAAATGTTTTCACGTCCCGTTAATTCCGGATGAAATCCCGTTCCTACTTCAAGCATAGATGCCACACGGCCATTCATTCCAATGCTTCCTTTGGTTGGTGCCGTTACTCTTGACAGCAGTTTCAGCAATGTCGATTTTCCTGCTCCATTTCTCCCTAGATACATACTGAGCTTTCTCTACTACTATCCCCTCGCTCAATATCGGTACTATAACTATAACCTTATCTGGGAAGATCTGCACCTGCTCTAAGTGCTCTAAGAGGTATTCTACTTTTAATTTCTCATTACCATCTACATATCTGGATACCTCCTCATCTATGTTAGCCAGTACTTTATCTATCTCTGCAATATCTCCAGAGTTAGCCTTATTCTTTTCTGTTTCTGCTTTGAGCTGGATGATCCTCTCATCTAACTCCTCTGCTTTTTTCTGGTATTCCTGTTTATTTAGGATCCCATCTAAGTAGGCATCCAGTAGCTTACTTTTTCTGGAGAGCTCACGCTGTAGATCTGCCTCTGTATGCCCTCCATTTGCCTCTAGGAGCTGTTTTCTGAGCTTAGTAAGCCAATTTATCATATCCTGCTTTATTGTGTCTGTATTCGCCTGTAATCGCTCTGATACTACCCCCATTATTTCCATGAGGGAGTTATAAGAGATATTTTCATTATCACAGCCTAAAGGATTTATCTCTCCAGCTTTCCCCATCGTGCTATCTCTTTTTCTGGTTCTCCTGCCTTTAGTCTGCTTTGTACTGCATACCCAGTACTCATCCTTAGATACTCTCTGTTTCCTCCAGTAAGGAGCCCCACAGATACCACATACCAGCTTACCACTAAAAGAGTATCCGCTGGTTTTCTTGCCTCTCCTGTCGGATCCTGTGGCTATTACTCTCTCCTCATGGATCTTACAGATTAGATCCCACTCCTCCTGTGTGACTATCGGAGGGAGAGCGTTTTCTACATATACCCACTCCTCCTTAGGGAGTTTTATAGTTTGCTTACTCTCAAAATCGTGTCTTTCTTTGTTTATAATCATGGTACCTACATTTTTACAATCATATACAAATTTAGGTATATCCATAGGTTTCCACGGTTTCCCTACCGTGTTACGGTATCCAGCATCATTAAGCTCCTTAGCTATGAGGGTAGATCCTTTTCTTGCCATAATGCCCTCACACATGAGCCTCCTTACCTTAGCCTGTTCTGGATTTATATAATACTTACCATCTTTTTTATCCCATCCATATACATTACCACTACCCTGTAAGGCTATCTCCTGCCCCTGTCTGGCTTTTTCTATTCTGTGATCGTGGTAGTTATGGAGTTTCTTACTAAGGTTTCTGCTAAACTCCTCCGCTATGATCGCTCTTACACCTGTGATAAGGGCATCATCTGGGGAGTAAAATTTCCCATCCATGTACATAAACAGGAGCTTTCCTGTCTGTACTACCCTGTTAATAAAGAGGTACCAATCCAGAGTATTTCTCTGGAGCCTCTCTTGATCCTTGATTACTACAATATCAAATAGATCCTCATACAGATCCTCATAGAGCCTCTGGTAATCATCTCTGCCCTTTACCATTGTACCGCTCTTACTGCGATCAATATACTCTCCTACCAGTTTCCAGCCATGATCCTTAATACATCCTCTATTCTCCTCAATCTGGAGTTCTATAGCGTTTAGTTGTTCCTCCTCCGCTGTAGATACTCTGGCATAAAATACCGCTCTCATACCAATAGTATCTCTTATATCCGTTATTTTCCTGTATGCCATCCTGTTTACCCTCCTGTAATAGTCCTGTGAGCTCCTGTGTGCCTCATACAGCCACTTTTATATATTAGGTGTAGACTTCTTTACCCTCGATAAAATAGAGGGCTTTATGAGGCTGTTTTTCAGTTTCTATCTATTATACACCCCTTATATACTAGATACAACTAAAAAATGAGGGCTACCAGCATTTTACAGCCAGTAGCCCTCTATATGAAAAAATATTAAGGAGTGCCTAAAGGATTAAGGTAACTTGATTACCTGTCCGATGTTAATAAGGTTTTTATTTTTGATACCATTGAGCTTAACCAGAGTATCTACAGTAGTTCCATACTTTTTAGCGATCTTGCTAAGAGTATCTCCCTTAACTACTGTGTAGGTCTTAGCGGATCCTCCGCCTGTCTTACCAGAAATATCTCCAGCATTTACCCAGCCATATACAGTAGAGCCCTTACCAGAGATAGCCTGTAAATGATACGGATGTACCGCACCCTCAGCCTTGTTAGTTACCTTAGCCTGTCCTGCCTTACAACCGTATGCAACTCCACTAGCTGTAGAGCTGGTATAGTGGAGGCATCCTGTAAAGTTTACAATATCTCCAATATTGTAAGAGCCCCCTCCGTTACCAGATGGCTTAGGAGCCTCCTCTTTAGTAGCCTTAGAGCTGTACTTAGGAGTAACAAAGCCTCTGATATACTTACCGTTTACTGCAAGATCTCTATATCCTACAGCGTTACTCTTGTTACCCTCGATAACCTTAATAACGCCTCCAGATACAGATACTACAATACCGATATGATCCGCACTACCTGTATTATCTCCTACTCCGTTATCATCCCAATCATAGAGGATCATATCTCCAGCGGATGGAGTGTAAGCATCATTCTCTACCCAGATACCCATATTCTTAGCAAGCTGGATAAACTGATTACAGCTACACTCTCTAGGGATAATATCTGTAAGTCCTGCCTTAATGCCTACAGCGGATGCAAAAGTAGCACACCACGCATCTGTATATTTTACAGCATAACTTCTAGGGAGTGGATTACAAGCGTTATAAGTATCAATAATCTTTTTATGGGATCCGTCACTCTCTTTACAGCCTAACCAACCCTTAGCGATCTCAACAACCTTTGATCTGATTTCTTTCTCTGTCATAATAATACCTCCGATCTAAACACTTAAAAAGGAGAGCCCTGTAAAGGCTCTCCCTGTCTGTCTGATAAATATATTTACTGTGGAGCTGTATAGCTCTTTGCTCTGGCACTATCGCCTAATCCCTTTGTAGTAGGATCGTTTAGAGTGTTCCAAACCGATACCACCACTAAAGAGAGTACATAAGGATTAGAGATAGCTCCTACAATGAGCTCCCCTACCTTACTCCATGTGGTAAGATCCTGTGCTGTAAGTCCTGCATACGCAAGCACAGGAGTTAAAATACTAAGTACAATCTGTACCCAGAATACAGGATTTTTTACTCTAACTTTTAAATTCATACTGTACCTCCTTGTGAGTTTGTTAATAGTTGCTACGATACCTCAAAATGAGGTAAAGAGATAAACTGGATCACCTCCTTACTTTAATCCTACAGAAACCGCTAAGTATCCTAAGATAAGTGTTACAAGCCCTGTTACAATAAGCCACTTGAATTTATCCCACTTATCCCCATCCTTACCCTCCAGCTTGTTAAGCCTCTCAACGGTTTCATTCAGATCCCCACGCATATACTTAACCTCAGTAGCCAGCTCTTTTATAGCTCCAATCATCTCACTGTTACTTTTGAGTATCTCATCATGCTCATTAAGTCGATTAGTGTTACTCTTTGCTCGCTGTTCTACCTCAGTAAGTCTGTGCTCGATGTTAATATCTGCATCTGTAGACATATCCATAAGATCCTCCTTTCCGCCATAATAAAAGGGAGAGCATTTAGCTCTCCCCCTGTGGCTTACTCTGCAAGCTCTGGTAAATCAAGATCAATGAGGATCTGCTTAACCTGCTCTCTGATTACAGGCGGTACATCATTGATCGTCTTTTTGCCCTTTACAATAAGGGTAGCGTAAATTACTGCCATAGCTTTTACCTCCTTTCTGAGTATTGTTTTTAAGATAATATTGAGTAACATACTACTCATTATCTCCGTCTAAGATTTTTTGTACGGCTTTTCTGAGATCCTTTGGTATATTATCAATAGTCCTTAACCCTTTGCGGATCAAAGTAGCGTAAACCTGTGCCATAATCTTTCTCCTCCCTCTTAGTTAGCTGATAACCCTAACATCTGCTCATACACATCTGCTAAGGCTAACTGTAAATCTGTAGCCTGCTCCTCTAAGGAGCTATTTTTCTCTGCCATGAGCTGGATGTACTCATCTTTCTCATAGATCTCCTGTGTTTCAATTTCAAACCCATCAAACCCAGAGCTAAGATCTCCCTCCTTAGCCTCCTCATGGATCTCTTTGATACCTGTATTTACATATACACGGTAATCATCAATTTCAAGAGGCTTTACGCTCTCCGCTGTAGTTCTTACGTTTACAAATTTCTGCATTACCTTTTACCTCCTTTAAGTAATAATTGTGCATATATTCTACATTAGGCTCTACATATTTCTGGTATAGCCTAAAACTATCACAATGCTGTAGCCAGCCCACATAGCTATTAAATGAGCACCACTCACTATAAGTAGGGCTCACATTGTTTTCTCTTTTACTGGAGATGCTAAGCATCCTACGCTTAAATGTTTTGCAAGTTGATTTTCTGAGTAAGGTATACTCTCCGAAAAATCTATAGCCTACAAAATCTACACCTCTTACCTTAGTAGGAAATACCTGCCAGTTATGCTTAAGCACCTGCTTAAGATTTACCGCCATAAACTCATCTAACTCTCTTTTGAGTTTGTGCAATTCCTCTTTACTGCTACCGAAAATAACCATATCATCCATGTATCTAAAGTAGTACTTAACGCCCTTAACCTCTTTGAGCCAGTGATCTACTACAGATAAATTAAAATTACCGTCATACTGGCTAACATAGTTTCCAATGGGAATACCTACGCCATCCACAAACTCTCTACCGTTATCGTCTATGATAATATTTACCGCCACACCTAGCCTCTGGAGGATCTCTATATTTTCCTCTGTGGCTGGACAAGTACTAATACTATCTATGATCTCATCCATTAACCAGATAAGCTCCTCATCCTTAAAGAGCTCTCTATACTTAGCCTTTAGTACATCGTGTACAATGCTGGGATAATACTTTCTTACATCCAGCTTTAAGCAATATTTTGTAGCCTCTGGATCTGATACTAAAATACTGGGTATCCACTTCTCCGCTACTACTTTTCCATCTTTCTTAATCTTTTTCTTATACCCTCGTAACTGATTGATAATAGGCTGGATCCCTCTGTTAGGGATTGCACTATAGGTATCCTTTGTCATGGAATTAAGTAAGTAGGGCTCTATAACCTGTAAGATAGCCCATTGACATATACGGTCTGGGTAAAATGGTAATTTATAAATCTCCCTCTCCTTATTACTCTCTTTCTTTGTAAAGATTTCATATTCTGAGGTATGATACCTGTGTTCTATTAGATTTTCCTGTAGCCTCTTTAGGTAATGATCCAGATCTTTCTCTATACACTTTACCTCTGCATACCACCCTTTACCTCTCTTTGCGTTCTTGTGGGCTTTTCTAAGATTATCCATATTACAAATCTTAGAAAATAAATCTCCAGTATCTTTCATGTGTTTTGGCACCCACCTTATCATAATTTTGTATGTGCATAAGAGGGAGCTAACTACCTGTTGTAGTACCCCTGTGCTATCGTTCACATAACAATCAGTTCTTAGCTTGCTAGGCTAACATGGTTTACGGATCTCTCCGCACATAAGCACCCTCTTAGCTATTTTTTACCGCTCCTCATAGAGGAGTTTTATGTTTTGGCAAGAGCCACGGTAGCTAAATCTCACTTATATAAATAAGTGTCATGGTGTAACACACTTTTACTATTTTTCTTTTTATATGCACATATAGTAAGTGACTGCTGATATTCCGATTGCGATTAGAGGAGGTATTATTCAGATTAAGATACCATGCACCACATTTAGTACCATTATTCCATTTACCACCTAATTTAGTAACACGAAACGCCTTTTAGCTACCGACAAAAAGGGTAATAAAAAAGAGCTTTACAGCCCTCTCTATTACCCTCTTTGATTTCTTTATTTTGTTGAGTTTATGATGCTATTGTTATGCACTAATCTTTGTCTGAGGCACATACAGCAAGCGACCGCCGACAAGCCGAACGCGAACAGAGGAGGCATAAGCCAGACCAAGACACCACGCACCACACACAGCACCATCATACCACCTACCACCCAATATAGTAACACGAAAACCATCATTGTTATTCCAATAATAATCTCCTACTGGGAGGTTAGATGCACCGTTATGCTCCGCACAAAGGAAAAGATCTGGATGATCCTCATCGTATCCAAAGCCACTAATATAGCCCTCTCCTGTGGCAATATTAAAATCTAAGGCTTTGTATCCATCGGCTGTAGTATCATCCTTACACTCTCCATAAGGCTTAACAAAAGCATTGTATACTCCGCTTGCCTTATCGTTATAAATATTGATAGCATCCAGCCAAGTCCAGATATTACCCCAGAGGTTTTCTTCTCCTCTGTAAGATACTGAGCACTTACCATCTACTCCAGCGTTAGGATCAATACCAGATCCATTACCTAAACCAGAGGTAGCACCTGTTACTACAGCCATGTTAGTAGATCCATCGTCTGTAAAAGTACTTACACCCTGTCCGATAACGCTTTGAGCGTTCATAGAGGCATACTCTACTAAGATAAGCCACTGAGTAGCTGTAAGAGCGAAAATGTTATGAGATTTCCAGCCCTTACCTCTGTTAGTACAGAGCTTTCTTACGTTTACTCTAGTGAGGTTCTGCGTAAGTCCACTGGCTGGCTTAGCACCTGCGATAGATGAGAGCATATCTGTAGCAAAATCCGCTACCTGCTCATCCGCCTTAAGGTATGCTCCAGCGGAGGTATCAAAGATAGATCCCTCAAAAGCTGAGAGGTAAATCTTATCCTGTAAGATACCGTTATCATCTAAGAAACCATCCACAGGCTTAAATCCTGCCTTAGGTGTAGGGCTGATATAAAATCTAGCCTTATCATATTTCTTACCTCTACCAGAGGAGGAAACACTGGATTTTACAGGCACAACCTTAGTATAGAATAAAGGCTGTTCTACCATAGTCTGTACCTTAGTACCGCTAGGATATTCTGTAGTACCCTTTGTAATGGTAGCTGAGGTAGCTCCTGCCTCTGAGTAACCTGTTTCCCCTCTGTAGGCTACCATAACGCCCTCATTAGTAAGGTTACATCTCTTTCTACCACCCCACGGAGTGAGCTTATCAAAATCTGCACCAGAGGTAAGATTTTCTGCTCCTGCTAATCTTGTAAATTTCTTATTTACAAAATCTACCTCTACTCCGTATACATCGGAGCTCTCATAGCCTACAAAGCTCTTAACATCGTCAATCTGCTCCTGTAAATTAACGATCTGGGCTACAGTAGCTCCAGCGGTAGGATCTACATTTACCTTTACGCTAGAGGCATTAGATACCGCTGTTACAAGATCCACCATAAGGGAGCTTACACCGATACCATTAAATGGAGGCATATAATCCGCTGTAGCGGTACTCTCATCTGCTACTGAGATACTGTAGAGGATCTCTCCAGCCTGTGGATCATTTGCATAAAGTCCTAAGTTTCTTACATAATAACCCTGCCCTAAGGTCTGATTAGAGAAACTAGCGGATACTGTAACATTAGATCCATTCTTTCTCACTACAGAGGCTACCTTTTCCTCCTGTTTGATAGTACCGATACCTATCATACTTGCCAGATCTCCAGATAGCTTAGCATCGGATACCTTGATCTTAGTAAACTCCAGCTTAGTAGTACCTGCTACCACTTTTGCTAAGAGTTCCTGTCCTTTTTTTGTGATTACTGCACTCTTAAAAGCACCCATTTTATCACACTCCTTTTCTTTAATTTATTGTAATAACTGTAGCTGTGTTTACAGGGCTTGCTACAGTAGTATTACCGCTGTTAGTTGCTTTGCTGTTAATATCGTGGGTAATGATTTTTGTAAACGCCATTCCAACGCCTACTCCCTCGTAATGAGGGCTTTCTACCCAATCCTTTACAGCTATATCCATTGTGATAGCTCCAGAGGAGCCTCCTGTAGATAATGCCTGTGCTACATTGAGATCTGAGCTCTGATTTACAGTACTCTTTATATCGTGAGTGATAATGTGAGTACCAGCTCTGCCTAAGCCTACACCATAGTACATAGGGCTCTCTGTAACTACCTTAGGGTTAATATCGTTTGTGATCTGATACCTCATAGCCACACAGGATACTACCGCCACACTAAAAGGAGTTGTATTTCCCTCCTCCAGAGTGTTTTTAAGATCCAACACCAGATTACAGGGGATCATATCCTGCAAAATAGAGGAGATCGTATCAAACGCCCCCTCTATCCCTAAATGAGTTATAATCTCTAAAAAATAATTTTTATAATCTGGATTAACGCTAAAGTTATCATCTCCACAGATACTAATAAGCCTGTTATAAAGCTCTTTCTCCGTATAAGGTACTTTATCATTCCACTTAACCAGCACATTAAAACGCCTTGTTTCTAGGCTGGCTCCTGCCTCTGGGTAAATACCCATCATATCCTCAAAACGCTTAATACCGTACTCATCCGCTGTTTCAATAAACATATTGTTAAGAGTACGCTCAATCTGTTCTAGGATGTACTTAAGCTCTGGCGTTTCCGCCTTTGCTATCTCCTTAAACTCTTTAAGCTGTCGGAGTACAGGCATCCAATAGCCTAATAGATCAATCTCTCTAGCCAATATAAACACCTCCTAACAGAGGTATCTCCTCCTGTGCTAAGGCTAAGTTACTGGCTACATCGTTTAGCTGTGTATCCGCCACATCTAAGATCCCATCCAGATTAAGGAGCCTGTTTTCTATCTGAGAGATACGCACTACTAAGTTACCTTTCTCCCAGTTCTTACGCATTTCTAAGAAATACGCCTCCAGAGTTTCCTCCGCCTTAGGTTTTACCTGTGACCACTGGTAGCCATCATTTAGAGTTATTCTGGATTTTATGCTTACTGTCTTACCCACAGCGGATACTACTGTTACGGTATGACCTATAGGAGCTATACCACTACCTGTACCCTGTGGATCTGGATCTATAGCCTCCTGCACCGCTTTTACCAGTGTGCTAGATGCTACTCCAAAATCACTATTGATAATGATTAACTTAACAGTGCCTCCCCCATTCCACACAGGGATAACCACTGTACCGCCTACACCATCCAGAGCATCGGTTTTCTCTACATAATCCTGCTTATTACCGCCAAAAGGGTTACTATCAAAGGAGTTAAGGTATCGTGTCCTTAGAGCCTCTGTATCCTCCTCATCCTCCGCTGGGATAAGGAGCTCTGTAAGCTCTCCAGTAAGATCCTTATCAATGTACTCAATGGAGCTAAGCTCTCCAAAAAACTTATTACCATTAGTACCCTCTGTTTCACATTCCATCTGGTAATAAAAATAGCCATCAGCACTCTCTATAAATGCTGTGGCTACATAGTTAAGCTCATTCAGATTAAATCTGGATCCTATAGGGATCTCCATATTAAATTTACCCTTTAGAGTAGCCTTAGTAGCCTCATAAGGGATAATACCTCTTTCCTTACATCGGAGGATTAGAAACTCTCTTACTGCGGTATCTGCATACCCATTATTTACGATATTACCTAGCTGGATATATACATCTGCGTGCTCTGCGGATACAGGGGCTATAGCGTTCATAATAACGGAGCCCTCACGCTTATCTACATCACTTGCCACCCTTGCTAGGGATCTATCTAATATATTTTCGTATGTCTGATCCTCATACATCCATTTCCACCTCCTTACTACCTACATCTGTTACCAGAGTAAATTTTATGTGGAGTACATCTTTAATCTGGGATACCTCCAGATCTTGTACTCCTGTTATGTGCTCATTCTCAAATAAGCACTCCTCCATATACCGCCTTACCTCACTGTTAAGGTACTCCTCACTGTAGCTATATCCGATGAGATCATAAACCTCATCCCCATACCCCCAGCTATATATAATCCAGCGGTATCTCTTAGCCTTAAGAGCTAAGTAAGCCCACACACAAAGAGCATTTACACCAGTTACAATCCTCCCTGTGAGTGTGCCTTTTTCAAAGTCGATCTCATACTCACGGATAGAGGAGGCTGTTACCTCTTGATCCGTTAGAGTAAGATCCTCTGTTGTTACAAAAGGAAATAAACTCATTTACGCCTCCACCACCCTTGCTATGATTACATACTTGTTATTATCATTAAGTTTCTGTACCAGCACCATATCCCCAGCCTTAAGCCCATCGGTATAGGTTATCTGGCTCTGTTTCCATGCCCTAGTATCTGGATCTGGGTTATCCTTACTGGCAAAACCGTTACTCTGTGTAGTATCCACAGATACTCCAGATACATAAGGTACTTTTATTTGTCTGGTATACCCTGCTACTAAATAATCTGCTATATACAGATCCTCAGCATTGAGTACCAGATCATCTATCTTTACGCTGTTAGAGCTTTGCATTATTCCTAGCTGGGCTAAGGTAGGATTATCTTTAGCTCCCTGTGATCGCATCATCTCTAGCACTTCTGCATATTGATGATCGTTTTTCATGTTATCCCCAGTACCAGCCATGCTACCCCTCCTTAGTATCCATCATTTGTTTTAGAGTTACTGTTAAGCTCATGGTAGCTACTCCATTTTGCCATGTGTGAGTATCCGCATCTATCCACACTACACCGCTGAGCCCTGTAGAGCTATCTCTCACTACCGCCCCTGCTCCTGTTACTGCCTCATTGAGGTTTACACATTCCAGAGTAAAGGTTTTCTCAACCGTCTTAAACATACTCTTAGCTGTGGTAGTAGCATCCTTGCCCTCCTCTTTAGTGTAAGTCTGCTGGAATATACCGTACTTTTTCACATCTGCATCATTTTGTACTACTCCCTGTGGTTTACCCTCTCCATCATAAATACGAACCTTATTAACCATGTTAGTAATGCTCTCTTTATAGTTGGAGCTGGTAATATTGCTATCCTCTGTGATCTCAATACTGCATACCACCTTACCCATTTCCTCTACATTGAGGTAGCCTTTTTTAGCTACCACCCTGTAGCTTACTCCGTTCTGTTGATATGCCTGTGTATAGGCTCTCATAATAATCTCATAGATAGATACATTCTGTACTATGAGTTTCTGTGTTAGCCCTGTCTGAGCTAAGGAGCCTACAGGGATCTCCATATCATCACATACCATCTGAGTTATCGCCTCCGCTGTTTTAGAGCTAAAATTGTAAGTGGCGTTACTCTTGATGGTATAGAAAAGAAGATCATAACAGGTATAAGTAACTGTACCTGTAGTACTGCTTGCCTCCCTCTCTACTACATAACCTCTAAAAAGCTCTGTTTTTCCATCATCCTCAAATAGATAAACAGGATCCGCTAAGTTGATGGTAAGAGGAGTAATATTTTTATCTAATGGAGCGTTTACAATGTGTAGCTCTAACTTTCTGGCTACCTCTGTTCTGCTACCTCCCCAGCTCATAGAGGATACATACTCTGTTATGTCTGTATTCTTATGCACTACTATCACTCTTTACCACCTCCTAAGGGATCGTTAATACTTGATTAGGATAGATAAGATTAGGATTTTTTATCTTATCTCTGTTAGCATTATAGATCTTAGTGTACTGAGCTCCACTACCGTAAAACTGTTTAGCTATTTTCCAGAGGCAATCTCCACGCTTTACCGTGTAGGTTCTGGCTGTATTAGTAGCCTGTGGCTTTGTAGCCCTTACTGTAGGCTTTACAGTAGCTATAGTAACGGTAGCTCTCTTTGTCTTTATCTTTTTGTACTCCTTTATATTACAGGTATAATAAATATCTCCTGTAGCATCCTGCTCTCCCCACACAAAGCTCTCTACTGTAGCCTCCATGTTAAGAGTGCCTGTAATGATAACCCTAATAGGAGTACCAGACTTTCTCCAGCTCTCGATCTTCTCTACATAAGTTAAGGGCTGTTTACGCCCTGCATTATTGCTAAAGTTATAATCTTTTGCTGGAAAAAAAGACTTAAGAGAGATCTCTCTTAAGCCTGTGTTACCGATAAGGTTTACATCTCCTACCTGTATTACATTTACTACCGTATTTTTGTGTGATACGGATACCGTGTAATCGGATGGTTTTACAGGTAATTGAAACTTATCCTTATGCTGTTGTAACCAAAACTCCAAAGTGATCCCTCCTCTCTTAAGTCATGTTAGGTAACAACTTTTTGAATTTTGCCACCATATCAGAAACTACCTTATCTGTATCTGCCTCTTTCTCAATGATTACCGTATCCGCCAATTTTTCAATCGTTACGGATCCAATACCACCGCTCTTAGGTAGATCGCTATCCTGTGGATTTCCTGTACCTCCTGTACCTCCGTTATTATCCTGTGGATCATCTGGATCCCTGTCTATAGGTGTAACATCCTTAAGCTGTACACCTCTGGTACTCATCCGCCTCTCATATTGATCTGCTTGATTTCTGGTTAAGACTTTCTCTCCTTGATGGAGGATAGCTGGGTAATTATCGTATGGTACTCTGTCTTTACCATAAGCAAAACCTAAAGCACCTTTTACCTTATCTACCCCAGATCCTACAAACTCCTTAGCCTTGCTGATCGCTCCACCAACTTTATCTACAAAACCGCTAATAGCATCTATCGCTCCGCTTATTACACTTGTTACGGTTCCTATCGCTGTAGATACAGCACTGGAGATACCACCGAAGATAGTGGATACCGCATCAAATAAGCCTTGAAATACACTCTTAATGGTTTCTACGATAGTGGTAATCGTAGAGCTTGCACTGTCGAAAAATCCACAGATACTACCCCAGATCTGAGAGATGTATGGAGCTAAGAAATTGAATACTGTTTCAATTCCTGTAAGTAGTCCATCTACCACCGTAAGGATCACATCTACTACCGCACTGATTATAGGGGCTAAGGTCTGCCATACAGTAGATACTACTGTTACTACTACAGATACAATAGTTTGGAATAATCCCATGTGATTACCGATCACGGTAAGTACTTGCTGGATCACATTTCCCACAAAAGTAAAGATAGAGCTCAATGTAGGCATAATAGCTACAATCGCATTTACCACTACTGTAATGATCTGTTGGATCACTGGCATAGCTGTTACGATGATATTAGTAATAGTCTGGATCACTGGCACAATATAAGGGATGATCTGAGATACACCGCTCATAATTGTACTAATTACCTGCCCTACTACAGGAGCTATCTGCTGTACCGCTGAGATAATCGGAGGGATGATAGGTAAGATCGTATTGATCGCCTGTACTATTCCATCCTTAAGCCCAGAGAACATACTAGCAATACCGCCACCGTCTACCTTTACATTAAAAAGCTGATCGAAAATAGCTTGCAATGCTCCAGTATCAATACCGATATTACCCAGCCCTGTAAAGATTGCATCCTTGATAGATGTAAGGAGTGGTAATACATTTTCCTTAATCTGAGGAGCTACCTTTTCTACCGCTGTTCCTATTGCTGTAGGCAAGTTGCTAAAAATCGTCTGGAGCATCGGTATAAAGTTACCAAAGAAAAAGGTACTTGCACTCTCTACCAGCTCTCCCATACTTCTAGCTACTGCCTCTCCATCCCCTATAGATAAATTACCTAAGAGGTTAGTAACTGAGGCTTTCATCATCGCAAAAGATCCGCTAAAGGTCTGCTCTGCCTCTCTTGCTGTGGTTCCTGTGATATTTAATTTATCCTGTATTACTCCGATAGCTGTATATACATCCGCTAAGTTGTTTATATCGTACTTAGTACCAGTGATAGCCTGTGCATCCTTAAGGAGCCTATCCATCTCCTCCTTAGTACCACCATAACCCAGCTTAAGGTTATCCAGCATCGTGTAATTTTGCTTTGCAAAGCCTTGATAAGCGTTCTGGATGGATCCCATATCAGTACCCATCTTGTTAGCGTTATCCGCCATATCTATCATAGCTTTGTTAGCAATCTCAGCGGATTTATTTGTATCTCCTGCACACGCACTCAAAAGAGAGGCACTAAATGAGGTAACATTTTCCATATACTCATTAGCGGATAAGCCTGTAGTTTTATATGCTTGATTAGCATACTGTAACATCTTATCTACCGCTGAGGTATCTGTACTACCATCGCTATTAGTCTTTGTGTACAGTGTTTCCACACCGCCTATACTTTGCTGTAGTTTAGCTCCCTCTCCTAAGGATTTACCCATAAGAGCTGTAGCTCCTGCTCCTGCAATTCCTACAGCGATTGTTACGCCTTTTGCAAGGCTCTTAAGTGTACTACCGATCTTACCCAGTACAGCACTAGCTCCATCCTTTACCGCTACCATAGCCTTTACAGACATATTACCGATGGATTTTAAGCTACTGCCTATACCGTGGAGGATCTTACTAGCACCGTCTTTTACTGCTATAAAAGGTTTTGCTACTGTCTTTCCTACAGATTTCAGTACACCGCCTACCTTACCCAGAGGAGCACTTGCTTTATCCCTCAAAGTAACAAAAGGCTTAGCTACTGTTTTCCCTACGGATTTTAGGGAGTTTCTAACCTTTGTGATCCCACTTGTGGCTTTATCCCTAACAGAGATAAAAGGCTTAGCCACCAGCTTTCCTACTGTTCGTACACCTACCCTTATTTTATTTAGTCCAGATGTAGCTCTATCGTGGATCCCTACCGCTACAGAGGTAACTCTATCTCGTAGCCCACCTAAGGTATTTTTGATTTTAGCTAAGCCCTGTGAGGCTAGATCTCTGATTTTTACAATAGGAGTAAAAGTAGTGGCTATCTCTTTAAGCCTCTGCTTAATCTTGCCTACTGTACTAACCGTGAGATCCTTTAGCTTAATCACTGGAGAGAATACCTTTTTAGTAAGATCCTTGATCCTCTGGGTTATTCTCTCTACCTTTTCTGTAGCTTGATCGTCTACCTCTGCTCTGGTTAATGCTCTCACATTCCCCAGCCTATGCACTCTACTCTCTACCTCGCTGATAGTAGGAGAGGCATTATCCTCTACCTCCACCTCTGGAGTAGCTGTGGTAGTATTGACGGTATCTAAGGTATCCTGTATAGCACCAATAACCCCAGAGGCGTTATCCTGTAAGGATACCTCTGGGGATACTGTTGTATTGCCTACACTATTTACAGTTTGTCTAACGCTCTCTACTACTCCAGAGGCGTTATCCGTAGCATTGATAGTAGCATTAACCCTTGTACGCCCCATCTGTTGCATACTCGCATTAGTTTTATCTATCTGCTCCGAAAATTCACGCTGTAAACCTAGATTTTTCTTAAGGGTAGCATACATATTATCTTTTAAATAAAGTTTTGCACCAAACTCTACCGCCATATATGCCACCTCCTCTATGTGAGTAGATTGATATTGTACATAACACTATTACTCTTATTTGCCCTCTCTAGCTCTTTGTTATTATCATCTATCTCCTGCTCATAAAAAGCCTGTAATACTAAGAGCTCTCCTCTAGGCAATTTATAAAATACAGATGGGAGTACTCTACCGTGTTTCCAGTAGTAATACATCATCTGGGTAAGCCCATCTGTACTTATGAGTTTTTTACTTCTTTAACCGCATTATCTCCGAAACCTGCCAGCTCAGAGATCTCTCCGTAAATCTTAGCGATCTCTCCAGAAAGTAAGATCGCTCTTACCAGATCCTTAGGAGTAGATACCTTAAACTTACTCATAAGCTCCTTGTTTTTAAACATCGGAGCACCTGTAGCATCTACTACACCCTCGATTACTGTAAAGAGCTGGAGCTGGGTAATATCAATATCTGCATCCTTGCCCTTTACATCAATGCTCATATCCTGTATCTCCTCAAACTTAGCTGGAGTAATCGCCTTAATTGTGAGGATAAACGGAGCACCGTATACCTGTGATAATCTGGTAATCTCTACCTCCTTAGTAGGGAGCTTAATCTCTCCTACATCGGAGCCTAAGAGGAGATCTAAGATATTAACCGCCTCTTTCTTTTCTGTTTCCTCTGCCTGTACTGCCTCTGCATTTACATTCTTTGTAGCCATGTTATAGCCCTCCTTAATTTTTCATATAATAAAAATAAGGGGAGGTTTTACCCTCCCCAAACTGCACTCTTATAACTCTTACTGAGGAGTAATCTGATCTAAGTACTCGTACCCTGTAAAGGTAAACGGAGCCTCTGTTTCAAGAGGTTTCTGAGCCTCCCAATCAAAGAGAGTAAGATCATCCATCTGTACTCCTGTGATAGATACACGCTCTGCACCGTAAGCATCTGGATCCGCTAACTTACTGATAAGCGTAAAGCGTACATCCTGCTTATTTCTAACCATGTTAGCTACCTTAATAGCCATTCTGGAATTTACCTTGTGCATAGTGAGAGATCCTGTACCCTTACATCCGACAACCTTGTTATCAGTGAAGAAAGTACCGCACTGTTTAATCTCCTCTTTTGTAAACTCTACCTTTGCCTGTGCCTTATAGCACTCTCCTACATAGTCTCCATCTAACCAGAGCTCTCCAAAGGTACCGTTACAAATTCGCTTTGTTTCTACTGCCATCTGTAATTACCTCCTTAATCCTTATTGATGAAAATATCTACATCCTCGATAGCATCTAAGATAGAGATAGTACCCTTAAGGAATACATGAGAGCCTGTATTAGCCTCCTTAATAGCCTGCTCATCCATCTCAGAGGTATCTACTCCGATACTCTCTAAGTACTGTTTCTGCTTAGCTACATTGATCTCCATAGTAGAGCTATCAGCCTTAAGCCAGCCCTTACCTCCCTCTGTAGCCTCCAGCCCTCTAAGGTAGCCCTTGATAGCTGTAATCAGTAAGCACTTATTATCATAAGAGTTACTGTAGTTACCTATGTAGCTCTTGTTAATAGTGCTGTAAATATCTCCCTCAATCTGATCCTGTATAGCGTTGATCTTGATTTTCTGGAGATCCGCTGTTTCTACCTCTGTAACTGTAGTGAGGGAGTTTACACCTCTTGCAATTACAACACGCTCTCCATCGTTATAGAGAGTGAGCTTACCAGCATCAATAGCGGTATCTACTTCCTCATCGCTATCTACCAGAGGGATAGCTGTTACCTCAGTAAGAGGCTTATAGGTAGCGGATACTCTGAGATCTAAGCCAGCTAACAAGCCAGCAATTCTACTACAGTACTCCGCCTCTGTATACTGCTTTTCTCCTACCTCGATCTTATTTGTAGCGGAGCTGTTTACTACCTCAAAGTTAATAACGCCCCTGCTATCTCCAGCGGTCTTAGGGAGTACTGCTACAGGTCTGCGTACAGAGTTCTTTCTGATACCCTTAACCCATGTAGCCAGCTTAGTAGCCTCCTCTGTGGTAAGATCTGGAGCTCCTACAATGTAATTTACTTTCTGTGTAGCAAAATACTTTGTAGCCTCATCGTAACTCTCTGCTGTTGTATCCATCGTGTAGATAATTACCTTAGATGGAGAGCCGATAAACGCTCTCTCAATATAAGCGGTATTCTCTGCACTAAAAGCACTATCTCCAGTAGGGATCTCATCAACACTACGGAGCACCATAGCCCCCTTGTTTTTGGCATCCTTAAGCATAATACCTACAATGCCTATAGATCCGTTCTGGATGGCTGTTACTGCCTTTTTGGAAAACTCAATAATAATATCTGGTAATCCCATTCTGTTTAACCTCCTATCCGTTTGTTACTGTCTTTGTTTCAATATCCACATCTCCGATAAGCTCATAGTTATCCTCTACAGGTACATCCTCTGTAAAGTTGAGAGTGATCTTTACATATAAAGCTCCCTCACTAACCCTCACATCATCGGAGTAGTTTTCTATCTTTGCATATCTAGGCTTTTCCTTTACTCCAGCTAAAGGGATCACAGGTACAACCCTCTTAAGGAGGAAAAGCCTTTTAAGCTCCTCCTTTACCTCATAGAGTTTTTCCGCTACCACTTGATTAGCCTCGTTTCTTTTTGCAAAATAAACGATCTGAAATATAGGATCATCCTCATACACATTGATATTTTTTAGCTCGCTACTGCCTGTAGCCAGCGTTACATAAAAGCTGTTACGCTCAAAATTGTTAGGAACCTCCTCTATATGCACTGGCACCCCAGAATAAGCGGAGGCAATAACCCTACACACGCTGTTAAGCAATCTCATAAGCTACCTCCCTCTATCTCTCTACCTATTTGCTGTAAAAAGCTCTCTACCAGCCTGTTAAGTCTGGGCTTAGCATCCTGCATACCTTTTTCCATAAAAAAAGAGCCATTTACATAGCTCTCTTTCAACATGATCCCTTTTTGGTTCCTGTTCTTAAGGTATTTAGCTTTTCCGCCTATACTCAGCTTATCCGCTGGTAAAAATCTCTTATGCTGTACATGACCATCATTTACATACAGAGCATACTCTACATTAGTTCCCACCTCTACAAAATCGTGAGGTATCCCCTCTCCGAAAATGGTAATACTATCTACTAACCGTGAGGTATCTACTGGCACATGAGGTATAACCTCGCCATGATAGATATTAGCCATCCTCTGGAGGAGGATCTTTTTCTTATCCGCCCATTTATCCACAAACTTACTAAAGTTCTCTACAAAATCATCCCAGCCCTCGATAGTAAAGCCCTCCACTATACCTCCTCCTCACTGAGGAGCGATACAATGAGCTGAGTACGCTTTTTATAAGGCTTATCTGCAATAGCCTTAAACTCCGTACTCATAATAGGCTTATCGTACTCATCCAGCTCATAGATATATAAAATATCTCCCCTTTTAATAGGAGCCTCTGGATCCGTGTAGAGTGTAAGATCTGTGGTATTCTTTTTTTGTGGCTGGAGCTGTGCTGTGGTAGTACTATCCTCTGCGGTATGGCACTCATAAGTACCAACCTTTATAAGAGTTTTATTAGGGCGGTTAAACTCTCCTAATGTTGAGGAGTATCTTTTTACTACCACTTGCTTATCATAGAGAAATTGCATACCTTAGCCCTCCTTATATCCGCCTACTGGATCATCCAGCGTATAGGATCTAGGGAATAGCTGGCGGTATGGATACAGCTTTTTTTCTACTGATACAGGTAATGGATCATCAAAGGTTACACTCTCATCCGCTAAGGTATAAGAGCTCTCCCCCTCCGCTCCCAGCTTTCTAAATCGCTGGATAGCTAAATCCTCCTGCACATTCTTAAGCTGTTTAGGGAATACATCCGTATATCCTGTAATAATGCCCTCATCGTTAGTAAGAGCCTCTATAAAGGTATCTCTACAAAATGCCTCTATATCCTCTCTTGATTTCTCTAAGAGCACTGTTAATAGCCCCAGCTTTTTTGTGTTATCCTCCGATATTCCACAGAGGATCCTACAACGCTCTAAGCTATCCATAGGAGATCCCTCCTTATTCCTCTACCAGCTCTACGCCCTCTAATCCAGCCAGATACTTAGCTACTGCTAAATTATCTGTACTAGCCTTACCAGCACTGAAATACACGCCTACAGCGGATACAGTTAAGTAAGGATTTTCAGAGGTAAAGTGATACACCTTTTTAGGCTTATCCTCTTTCTTTTCCTCCTGCTCTGGAGTTACCTCTGGGGATACAGCACCCTCTGTAGGAGCCTCTGTACCCTTTTCCTGCTCCTGTTTTTCATCGGCTGGAGCATTTACCGCCTCTTTCTTTTCCTCCTGCTCTGGAGTACTCTGTGCTTTTCTAGGCATATCCTTTTACCTCCTTACAAAATTAGGGTTACTTACTTACCTGCCTCTGTGATAGAGATCTTAGATCCTGCAAAGCTGTTAAGGAGCTTGATTGTACTCTCGTTAAGTACATGACCTTTGTAATAATCTCCAGCCTTAGGGAGATCCTCATAGAAAGTACCTCTAAGCTCTGCGATCTGTACCTCGCCTAAGTCTACCGTGAGGATGGTCTTAGTATCAGCATAACGATCAAGTACTAAAGAGATTTCTCCAAAGTCTGTTACAATCTTCTGTACTCCAATACCAAGTACATTCTGCATAGATCCGTTATCACCTAAGAAACGTACATTGTTACCTGCCTTAGCAAGCTGGTTAATCATACGCTTTACATTTGCATTAACAAAAGAAAAATACTCTCCCTGTGCTCCGTGATCCCACATTTTCTGTAGTGCATCTAAGAAGTGATCCTCTGTAAGTGCTCCCTTTGTTTCTACAACATTATTAGCATTTACCAGATTTACAAGTCCGTTCATCTGTCTAGGAGTAGTTCCACTCTCCAGAGCCTTAGTACCGTTAAGGAAGTACCACTCCATATCTCTCTTAGTTTCTACTAAGCGATCCTGTACCTCACTATTAAATACATCGTTGATACCCTTAGGATTGAGGGATCTAGCTGTACCAGATACCTGTGTTACCTTTTCGATAATCTGACACACATTAGAGAGTGTTTTTCTGCTGGAAGTGATAACCTCTCCTGCCTCAGAGCCCTCTAATTTAAGATTACCTCTCTCAGAATTAAGCTCTTTCTCTCTCCATGTTACTGTAATATCCTTTGCTGGTACTACCTGCCCTCTACTCATAATCAAAGTAGTAAGCGGAGTATCTGTAGGAGATACCAGCTTAATCTCCTCTGTGAGGTCTACAACCTCATTCTCCAAAAAATCAGCTCTTTTAACCATTCCTGCCATTGTTATTTACCTCCTGTTTGAGTTATTTTGTTTTGAGGAGCTGGCTTACTCCTCATCCTCCTTGTTTCTGTATGCTCCTAACTTCTCGCTAAGCATACCCTTTACATTTCCAGCCTTTTTGTACGCATCGTACTTAGTTTCATCTTTCTTGTTAGATGAGGATCCTGTAGCTGGAGTAGATCCTTTGAGAAACTCAGCTTTAGCCTTTGCAACTTCTTTAGCCACCTCAGCATCAAAGAGCTTTTTCATACCCTTTACTCTCTCAGTGAGCTTAGTTTTACGCTCATCCTCATCTGCGATAGTTGCTAAGTCCTCTACAGCGATAAGATTTCTAAAGCCAGCATCCAGCCCCATCTCCTGTACTGCATCTACTACATCCAGCTTTAAGCCTTTGATAGTAAGATCCAGATCTCTCTTAGCCTGTGCCTGTAAGCGTTCCTGCTCCTCCGCCTGTCTACGCTCATCCTCTGTCATTTTTTCCTTAGCCTGCTTATCCGCCCACTCTTTATCACGCTTTTTGAGAGCATCCGTTACTCTCTTATCTGCCATCTTTTCATATTCTTTCTGGATCTCTGCTCTGATCTCCTCCTCTGTCTTTACCTTAGGAGTATTATCCGCACCTGCTCCAGTAGTGTTAGCGTTAGCTGTGGTATTAGTCTGGGTACCGTTACCCTGCTCCTGTGTCTGTGTAGCTGTGTTCGTGTTTACATCTGCCATAGTTGTTATCCTCCTTAAAATGAGTTATATAATGCTGATCCCTCGTAAGTTATCTGCAAAATATCCCTACTGTTTCTACATAAGTTAGGGTAAATATCTGGAGAAAATATGTATTTACTATGTAATCTTTTTTCAGTTTCTTTAGATTTTTATTTCAGAGCAAAAAAAACTACCAGCATAACGCTAGTAGTTTATCTTTCTTATAATTGCACCATTTTATAGGGCTCTTTCTTGCTAAAATACCTGTAGTAAATAATGTTTCCTGCCTTTTTTATCTCAATATCATCTACATTAGCCATACTAAAGAGGATCCGCCTATACTCCTTAGCTAGTGTATCATCGTGTAGTAATCTCAGTACCTTATCTATCTCTCTTACACTCCACTCATAATCTGAGAGGGCTCTTTCTGCTTTGTATTTTGCCTCTATACGCTCTTTTTCTTCTTTAGCCTTAGAATATACCTCATAAAGTTTACAAGCCTCTAAAATAACGCCTGTACGCTTATCCTTGCCATAATCATAAGTCCACTCATGCTGTATTTTTACGATCCTATACTCATTAGATCTATTTAACTCTACCTCTATATGTGCTGTAGAAATTTTCTCTTTAGATACCAATAATCCAGCCTTATACAGCCTCTCAATATCTCTAGGATTATCAATAAAGCTAGTCTGCAATAAAGCTCTCTCCTCTGGTTTTAATCTCCATACTACATCTGGCTGTATCATGTACGCTTTATCTCTTAGCTCCTTAGGTATTTTTCTCCACTCAGTATTAGTAAACTCCTCAAAAGGAATACCTTTTATGTATCTATGCTCTTTGATACTAAGAAAATCTACAGCATAATGATAAAATCCATTATCCTCCCACAGATCCCTTACTATTCCAAACTTTATAACAGGATCCAGCCCCCTACTCTCAATAAAATATACTGCTTGTCCTATCTCTATCATGTTATCCGCCTCCTTTTATCTATCTTAATCAGATTTCTCCTCAAAATTTAGGCAAAAAAAAAGAGGCTAACAAGTTTTTATACCTGTTAGCCTCTTTTTCCATTACTTTTCTCTAAAATATTTACACGTTCCGCCATCTATAAATACTTTATCTGGCTTTGTAGCTGGGTATTTATACACCCCACAGCTACACTTGCTGGGATCATTTTCCATAGAATTACCTCCATACGCAAAAATACAGCCTACACAAGATTTACCATTTTCCTCCCAGTTAGAAAATTTCTCCTCTTTTAGCTCTTTTAGTCTTTCCTCATTCATTATTAGCCCTCCTATCTGTCTAAGCCCTTAAAAGCTCCTCTCTGCTGGAATTTATCATAACCTTTATCTAAAACTACCTCCATATCAATGTATGTAGTGTATCCAGATTTTTCTATTTTAGTAATTCTGTAATATGCACCTCTTTGTATAATCATCTCACTTTCTCCACCAAAAGTAGATTGTTTTTTAGTGCCATCCCAATCATCAAAGCCACTTGTATCATAATCTGCACCGCTATAATAACTAAAGGGCTCTGCATAAATCATTTTTGTACCTTTTGGGGAATAAATATTACAAATAACCTCTCCAGAAAATCCTTTACCCTTTGCGACACCTGCACTAATAAAATTGTACTGTCTACCGCCTTTTCCTATAAATTTTTGTAATTGTTCATTTGTCATAGAGCTAAAACCAGTAATTCCTAACATACTATCAATAGCCTCAGATCCACAACCTCTCTGTAGCCATATATCAAAATCATACTCTGATTTATCAATAAGTGTGGTCATTTTACGGATCTCATCTCCAGCACCCTCATAGTTAAGACTTACCTTTTTATTTCCAATCTTATTATACCACCCTCCAGCGTGTCCTGTCAGCGGTCTATTAAATTTACCACTACCAAAGGTATAATCCCAAGTAGCGTGTTTCTGAGGAGCTGTAGCCTTTTTCCACACCTTACCACATACACCTCTGAGTACTGTATCTGCATCCGATGTATTTTGAAACCAGTAAGCATCATTTTTACGCTCCTCAGAATATGGATTATCCACCCAGATACCAGCCTTTTTCTGAGCATCTTCTAACTCCTTTTTGAGAGTTTTTACTTTCTTAGCCTGTAGCTCATATTCCTTACCCTTTTTTTCAAATTCTGTAAGACTTTCTTTAAGCTGTACAAACTTTTCATAATCTGCCCCTGTTGTCTGAGATAACTGTAAATCAAAATAAGCGTACTTATTAGGTATCTTATCTTTCTTTACTGCATAATCCTCAACCGTTACATCCTGTATCCAGATACCACTATATTTACCTGTTCCGTCAGTTCCTCCGCTATGAGCTAAATAAGCAAGCTCAAAATTTGCATCCTCTAGCTCTAGTTTCTTCTCCTCAGCCTCTTGTAATAATTTTTGTTGTTTAAGTTGCTCATCTTGCTCAACTCTCCACTTCTCATAGTTCTCAGCACCTCTAACGGATCCTGTAAGCTCGTTAAGCTCATTATCCTCAAAGGTATCACTTACTACAGGGATATACACACATCTACAGTTAGGATGGCGTGGGAGAGTAGGTTCCTCCCCCCTTTTGAATACTTTACCGTTATCATCTCTGCAATACTGGCAAGTTCTACTATCTCCGCCATTAGCACAGCGGTATCTAAGCTCCTCTACCCCAGTATCTTTATATACATCATCGTGAGCACAGTAGGTAACTCTCTTTGTTTCTGTCCTTGCTACCCTCTCAGCGTTATATCTGGCTGTATCTATACCTTTATTGATCCTATCCGTGATCTGAGGTATTCCCTCTCCCAGTATCATACTCTGAGTAAGTCCTACACGGAGATTTCTACCCAGCCTCTCCTTATCTTGCCAGAGCCTATCTGAGAACATAGCACCGCTCCACGGATAATCTAAGGTTTTCTGTATCAGAGCTGGATTAAGCCTGTTAAAATTAGCCTTTACCGTTATGCTCTGCCCCAGATCGTATACCTGCCTTAAAAACTGATCCGTATAGATATTACTAAGCCCTTGCCTAAAGGTAATCTGCTCTTTCTGTCCTAAGGCTTTTATCTGCTCTCCGATCTGCTCAAATAATCCTCTACTCCGTGTGAGTGCTGATTGATTAGCATAGCTCCACTCTCCCCCAGCCTTTTGTACCTTTGCTATGGTTTCTGTTACTCTGGCAAGGATCTCTTTCTGGCAACTAGCATAAATAGAGGCTAAGACTTTCTCCATCTTAGCCTCATCCTCAAACGCTTTGAGATTATTTTTAAGTACTGCCTCCTCACGCTCCTTAATGAGCTTAGCTCTCCTCACACTGTCCTCATGGAGGATCTTTTTCTGCTCTGGAGTAAGCTCTGAGTAGGGAATACCATACATTTTCGCTACTTCTTTGTTTACATAGCCTACATTAGCCACTCTTTACACCTCCTTACAGCCTCATATATCCCTTTTACTGTTCTGGTTGAGGAATTGTAGCCCCCTGTGCATTTAAAGCCTCCTGTCTGCTATTCTGTGCGTTAAGGTTAGGGAATAAGTAATTACTATCCTCTGTAATATTCTGCGTAGAGTAAGGATCTGTATTCTGTCTATCTCTTTCCTTATCTGCATCCAGTTTCTCCAGCACTTCCTTAGGGTTATCAATGAATGGGAGTAAACTAAGGAGCGTCTCCTTATCCACTTTTCCATCCAGCTTAGTTACTGTGTCTACAATTTCTGTAAGATTGTTAGGTACATTTCTACTAAACTCCACTTTGAGGTTAAGTACATCCACCTCACGCCCTGTATTTACATGAATAGGCACACTAAGCACTCTTACCAGCTCCTTTATAGCCTTTTCCATCTTTCTCTCCTTGATAATGCACTTAGTTTCAAGCCCAAAGAGCTTAAATCTGATAGCTACACCACTAAGATTTCCTGCAAAGTTCTCATCTGAGAGATCTGGTACAGCGGAAAACTTGTGGATATTCTTCTCCAGCCTGTTAAGATGGTTCTCTAGTGCCTCCGTCTGGATCTCTTTAGTGACAAACTTAACATCTCCATTCTCCATTACCTCAATAATGCCCTCATCTTTGAGTTTCTGGATATTATCCCCACTCGCTGTCATATTTTTAAGCATTAAATAAGCATTTCTAAACGCCTCAAACTCATTAGATACATCGGAGAGCACCTTATCATAGTCATTTACCAGAGTTTCTATCTTTTCAAGATCGCTCATCTGCTCCTCATTGTTATAAACAGTGATAATAGGGATCCTACCGAAAATGTGAGGCTCCTCTTTTACAAACTCATAGCTTGCAAACTGTCTAGCCTTGCCCTTACCTGTAGCCCCACAGGATCCATCATCTACACACTTAAAAGTTTCTATCTTAGTAGGGCTATATACCTCTGCATAGTGGGTAGTTTTTTTAGTATCCTCTGTATCAATATCATACAGGCGGATCTTATAGGCTGGCTCCTTTGTTGAGCTGTTCTTATACACCACAATAAGATCCTCTGGGGATACTCTCATCATCTTAGTATGGCTCTCCTCATCTTGATATACTAAGATATGGGATAATCCCTTAATCATAGCCTCCTTGCCCCACTCTATAAAAAGATCGTCTTTATCATTTTCACTACAGATCTTATCTAACTCATCCTGTACCGCTGTATCCTCCAGCTCTGTAAGGTCTACCCCTACATCCGCTGGATCTGCCTCTACAGGTGCCTTATCCTTTTTAGGCTCTGTATAGTTAAGTACAATAGGATTACCCAGAAAATAACCTACTGTGTTATCAATCGTCTGTCCGAAAAAGTCATTTACCAGCTTGTTATTAGGCTTGTTTTTATCTTTTCTCGGTCTGTTCTGGATCTTATGCTTACCCTCATACAGCTTTTGAAACTTTACATATCTGGGAGCGATCTTATTTACATGAGTATCTACCAGATCATTAAGAAAACTGGTGCTAAATCTGCCTCCCTCAACTTCTACATTAAATTCTCTGTCTATCGGTCTGCTAAGCTCTGCCATATTACTTATATCCTCCTTTTCTGCATAAAAATAAGCCCTCACTTATTAGGGCTTTTACACTAAATTCTAAAATCTTCTCTTTTAAGTACTCTGATCTCATTACCGCCATCTGCCATAGTCATAGCAAAATCTAAGGCATCAAATAAATCATCGTGATCCACCTCTGGGAATAACAGTAAGCACTCCTCCAGATCATCCATATCCTCTCTAAAATATACCTTGTGGTTTTCAAAGTTAGCCGATCTCCTCATAGCTCTGGTTACTTTGTCCTTAGAGGTATTGATATTGATAATAGGGAGTAAAGATAACCTCCTAAGCTCCTGTGCTAATGATTTCTGATATGCTACCGTTTCCACGCCTATTCTCTCCACCATAGGAAATTTATTTCTACCGTAGTCGATAATGGTATTAAGCTGGGTATTAAAGGTTAATCTCTCTTTCACATAATCCAGTACATATACATTGTGATCCGCATCTACCCCTATTACCATGAGTACAAAATAATCTCCTTTATCCTGCTCTTTCTCAGATATTGCTAAGTCACAACCAAAACAGAGCCTTACCTTGATCCACTGATCTATACCATCCTCTGTTTTAACTCGTACCTTAGCGGTCTGAAAATCATAATCAATCTTATACTCCTCGTAATATCTGAAATACTGAGCCTTAAAAATTTTACCCTTTGCCAGCTCTGTATCATTTTGATACTGCATATTAAAAATGATCTTACCAGACTGCTTAAGAATAGCCTCCAGCCTCTCTAAACTAAATTTCTCCTCCCAGAGAGATACTTTCTTACCGTTTATCACTCTTATAGCTTGCTGGATATTTACCACATAATCTCCACTCTTTATCAGATCCTCATACAGATCCAATGGGTTATATCGTGTACCCAGTATATGGATCTCTCCATCTGGCTCCAGTGTAGGGAAAAGAGAGCTATAAAACCACTCAATAAGGTTACTCCTCTGCTTTTCAGTTCGTGCATTTTCCAGCCCTACTAAATCATCGCCTATAATTACATCAAAGTGCTTAGAAATAACCGCTCCAGAGGCTCCTAATGCTGTTAGAGTAGCCTCTTTCTTAATCATGCTACGCTTATTGACAGTAAACTCTCTATCATTCCACACATTATCCTTACTGGTTTTCCAATCTCCGAAAATTCTAATAAGATCCTCATTCTGCTCAAAGTGAGTACGAACCTCTTTAAGAAACGCCTCCGCCTGTGTTTGTGTTTTGGATCCTATCAAAATACGGATATTAGGATCTCTGAGGATCCTTGTAATACAATAATCCACATCGCCTACAGTACTTTTACCGAAACCTCTAGGGGCTAGATCCAGCGTGCTCTTACTATTCGATATGTTAGAGATAATGCTCTTATGGAGATCCATTACATTTCTCTTTGTAATATAGGTACATACCAGATAATACGCTATCTCAAAATCTGCCTCCTGTATGAGGTACTTTATCATAGCATCTCTTTCTCTTTGATCCTGTACCTCCCCTAGCTTATCCTCTACTAGGGATACTACTTTATAATCTAACACATCCGCCTAACCTCCTTTCTATGCATAATAAAAGGGAGCCTGTTAGCTCCCTACATCGTTACCAGCTTGATAATAAGTACTATAGCTACGATCCATAGCGTAACCACATTAAACGCCTGTACATTCTTATAACGGTTACTCTCTGGCATAGCATTAAACCAGAGGGTATCTACTACGGATAATCCTACTACCGCTATGGTACAAAGGATAAATACCAGCTTTAATAATCCTGCTACCATGTTCTACTCCTCCTCTCACGCTCCTTATACTCTGCCTCCTCTCTGAGGTCTTTATAAGGTCTACCACAATATCTACACCTCCAGCCCCAGCCCTTTTTATATGCTGGCTTATGCTTAAGGATATAGAGTGTATGTTTACATCTTCCTAAATCGCACATATTAACCCTCCATATCCAAAACCATCTCTATAACGGTCTGTCACAGAGTACAAACCATACCTATTAAGTAAAATCTGGTTATCACAATGGTTCCAATCTACTACCCAAGTATTTCCATACTGGAAACCAAAACACTCTGACCTATTCCACAAAAGATCTCTTTCTGATAAAGTAACCTCCCACAGTTTAATAAGTCTACTTTTACTATCTGCTGGATCAAAATGATACAACCTACTTAACTTTACCGTTTGACCGTAGGCACACCACTCCATCCTTAGCTGTCTGGCTATTTCTGGCTGTATAGGAGTTGCATTTACCCCTCCTATAATCTGCACATTATACTCTTTTCCTACCTCTGATATAATAATCTCGTCTGCTCGTGGAAATAACCCTCTCAGATCATCCTGTAAAATAACACTACTCATTCTCTGCCTCCTTTTGCCTGTTTTCTAATTCTAAGCTACTGTTATGGCTTGCCACACAAAGGCTCATTGTTACAATTCCTATTACTGCTCCTGCCACAAAGCATCCGATCCCTACTAAGATAATCATATATAATCCCTCCTAACTTAAAAGGAGAGCCTTTTACAGCTCTCCCTCCCTAACCTCTGCCTTTATTTAACTGTTTCCCACTCCATAGGCTCCAGATCATCAAATACCACAGGTACTCTCTCTCTGAGCACCTTTAAGAGCGGTACTGCTACCTCTAACATCTGTGGATGAGGCTTTCCTGTAGATCCGCAAGCTCTAAGGCTTAAGAAGTGCCTCCACTCTCTAAGGTTAGCTGTCATTACTACCTCTGTTTTGAGGCTGTTAGGTAATACAGATCTTGCCTCCTGTGGAGTTCTTCCCTCACTAATCAGATAGTTATAGGTTTTCTCTGCTCTCATACAGCTATCTAACCAATTATCCATCTCTGGAGTATCCTCCTCAAAGAATACAGGGCGGATAAAAGCCACATCTCCGCTCTTATTGTAATTACAGTATCTTGTACTCTCCTGTGCATAGCTGGCTACTCTGTGACGTACAATCTCATGGGATACACCTCTATCACAGATAAACTTTACACTAAAAGAATAATGCTCCAGCATCGCCATGTGATTACTCTTAATGAGAGCTCTTACCATCTTCTCAGCGGATCCCTCTGTGATTTTATCCTCACTCTTATAACATACTCTGGCTACTCTCTCGATCTTTTTTAAGATTTCCTCTCCGTTGAGGGTATCTAAGATCTCATATCCTGCATCTACGATTTTCATATATACCCTCCTTACAGCACCATAGCTAAGCGATCCTTAAGCTCTCGCTCAATGTAATCTCTTACCTCCAGCGGATTAACATTGTTACCTGTGATATGTACCTCTGTATATCCGTTTCCCTCTTTGATCTCCTCCAGCTCTACTCCTGCCATACCAGAGATAATATCTTTAAGGGTTTTATCTACGATCTCAGCGATCTCCTCATCGGTCTTACCTTTTCTCTTGCCTGTGATCTCGATATGTCCTACAGATCCCATAAACAAGCCATTTAACATAGCATCCAGAAAATCCTCATGTTTAGGCTTGTCTTTCATACCGCATTTACAGTTAGGATGTACTGGAGGCTCTTTTCTTCTAGCTCCCTCGATAGCATCAATCTCAAACTGGATAAACTCCTGTGCTTTCTTAAGATCCTGTACAATATCATCCTTATGCCCTGCTCTGGAGATGTACTTTACAGCACTCCCTAAGTTGAAATTTAAGCCCCACGCTCTGATTACATCCTTAGGCTGTGGGTTCAATCTGTTATAGTGTTCTGGGTTAATAGCATTACTCATATTATGCTTACCTCCTTATGTTTGATAAGTAACATAATCACATAAACCTTAAAAAGTTAGATTTATTTACCTCTTTTCTTTTCCTTTGTGCAATTCTTACAAATGGCTCTGTATTTTCCCTAGAGAAAAACCTTATACCCATTGTGCAATCTGCACTACTTCTTAGCACTTTTCATAAGCTGAGCGATTTCATCTAAACGATCCTTAGCATCCTGTGAGAGCTCCTGTGTACCGCCACTCTCTACACGCTCTGTAGCCTCTCCCATAAGGAGCATATCCAGCTTAACAAGCCTCTCAAAATCGTTGATATTCTTTACTTTTACCTTGCCCTGTGCAATATCCTTACTAAAATCAGCCATAAGGTTATTGATAAGGATACGGTACTTAGTCCGTACATCCGTTAACTCCGCTGTGATCTTAGCCTCGTTACTGTTCTGAGCGTTCTCTATATTTCTCTGGGTTACTCTAGCTACCCAGTTAAAAGCCCTGCTCCACCCTGCTACCGTTCTCTCTGTTCTTCCTATGGTTTCTGCTACCGCTCTAAGGGATCTTTTATCTCCTAAGCCATAATACAGCTCAAAGGCTTTCCTCTGGAGCTCATTCTCTTTACTCAATGTATTAGCCACCCTCGATCCGCCTCCTTTCTTTGCTCTTTGTGAATAGGAGGGAATTTCTACAGTTTTACTTACATTCCTGTTGTTATCCGTTAATTCCCTCTATTTTCTTTCTATCTATCTTCCTTACTATGTTTTCTTTTATAGTACTGAAATTAGTTTTTCTTTTTCTTTGTATTACTACATTAACTACTCTTATATGTTTATTTAGTATTATTGCTTTATTTAAGCCTCTTTTCCGCCCTCCTCCGCCTTTTCCTCATTTCATAGGAATTTCAGTAAGGAGAATGAAATTAAATAGAGCTACCTCTTACAGTAGCTCTTTCTCTCTTATATGAGTTGTTAATACTCTTATGATAGTTTCTTTCTCCGCCAGCTCCGCCTTTACGCCTCTTACCTCTCTGTATACTTCCTCTCGGATCTTATTACAGGTATTTCCATGATCTGTAAGCATCTTGTTATATTTCTGTGTCATTCTGTCTATAACATTCTGACCTACTCCCAGATCTGCCAGATTTCTTATCTCCTCTGCTAAGGTCATTTCTCTTACACCGCTCATAACCACTTTTCCGCCTCTCTTTCTCAGCATCTTCTCCAGCACATCCATGTAAGATGTTTTTACTATAAGCCTCTCTTTAGTAGCCATGTAATAAAGCCCTCATCTGGAGTACTCTCTACATACTCATTGTATCGGTTACTGAGCATTACCAGCTCATCCTCTGTAATCCTTACACTGTTGGATCCGAAACGGAGCATAGGGAGAGTAGTTTTCTCCTCTTTCTTCTTTTTCTCCTTAGGTACCTCTTTCTCTGTAAAAATCTCTTTAAGATCTATCTCTGTAAAGCCCATTACCTCTAAGGAATAATCTACCGCCTGTAACTCAAATAACTCTTTTTTGAGTAACTCATCATCCCAGTTACTTAACTCTGCCAGCTTGTTATCTGCAATACGGTAAGCCTTTACCTGCTCTGGAGTGAGATCATCTCTTACTATGTATGGTACTCTATCCAGCCCTGCTAAGATACTAGCCTCTCTCCTCGTATGCCCTGCGATGATAACCATATCTGCATCTACGATAATCGGATTAGTAAATCCGTACTCCTTAATACTCTCCATAACCTTTTTTACTGCATAATCGTTAATTCTAGGGTTATTCTCATAAGGGATAAGATCCAGCGGATCTGTGTACTTTACTTGTAAATCTTTCATAGCCTCATGTACCTCTCTTTCTATTTATTTCCTAAGCTATGTAATTTTGTTTCATTAGTTAGGGTACATATCTGTAATTTTTATGCACCATTTTACAGATCAAACTCTCCACGCTCTGTATAAGAGCCTCCTACCTGCTTAAATTGCACCCTCTGGTAGCTATTTAGGTTACTAAGAGGGATCTCTGTTTCTCGCCTCCGCTTTTCCTGCTCTGGAGTTTCATAGGGATTACTCATTTTCTTTCTCTTATCCCTATCTGAGGATGTATAGTAAGGATCATGCTCTCTTAGCCATTTATCCGCCTCATCTTCCTCACGCCTAAACTTACTCAAATCCCTCCACCGCCTCTCTGCATCTTTTACACACCATAGAGCCCTCTGGTATAATGGCTCCGCACATTACACACCTGCTATCTGTGGAGATCTCTTTACTCCTTACTGCCTTATACTCATAAATCCTTATGGTATCATGTACTACTCCGCACTCATCTATAAAACATTGAGGAGTTTCTCCTCTCGGTTTTCTCAATTCTATGTAAGATCCGTTTTCATCGGTTCCACACTTTATCAAACTCATCTAATCCTCCTCCAGATAAGCTCTAAGCTCTCTCTGTATTCTCTTTATACCGCTGTTTATATTCTTACTAATCACACTCTGATCCACGCCCATTACAAACGCTAACTCATCCTGTGTATATCCCAGTACCAGCACATACGCTATACTCATATACTGATAATGGCTTAACTTTCCTTTTCTGTATGCCTTATTAAACTCTGCTCTATCGCTTTTATGGTATTTATCCAGATCAATAGCTGTTACTGTCTTAAGATCTGTGAGGATACAGGTAGCTACTGTATCTCCTTTTTCACTTAAGCCCTCTAAGCCTCCCCAATTTCTCAAAAATCTCTTTATATTCTTAGGATCCTTATAACTCAGCCTTAGTAGTTGATCGTTTACTACATTTCTTACAATCGCTCCCAACGCTACCGCCTCCTCTCATTGCTTTTTCTATGTATCTTAGGTGTACCTCCGCTGTAATACCGCTGTATAACCCAGTGCCTTTTACTGTAGCTACACTCTTTCTAAGAGCTGTAATCTCTCCATAGGTATAATCATTATCCAGAGGACACATCCACTTAATGGCATCTCCTACCTTAAACATCGTGTACCTCCCTTTTAACAAGAAAAAAGGAGTATAGTTTTTCCTATACTCCTGCTTGATCCTGTATTATTCCTGTGTTAGTTCCTGTCTTAATTCCTGTGCTCTTGCTATTACCTCTCTGCTATATGCTGAGCTATAAATATCTTTATCCCACAGCTTTTTAGCTCCGCTCTCGCCCATGTTATATACCATGAGTACACAATTTTCTCCGCTGGAGGCTAAATACTTATCCTGTATCTCTCTTAAACAGTTAAGCCCTACTCTGATATTTTGATATGGATTAAAGAGATCTGTTACTCCCTCCGCCTCCATCCGCTCTGTATGCCATTTCTCGTATATCTGCATATAGCCCTTACTGTTTCCGTTATCTCCTACCTTATCCCAGTGATAACCGCTCTCCCTCTCTATGAGGGCTAGTACCGTATAATAATCTACTCCGTACTCTTTACACTCACACCAGAGGTAAACCTGTACTATTTCTGGAAAACATCCTCCAGCATCCTTATACTCCTGTGGGATCTCATAATATCTAAATCCATCCTCATATACCTCTGATCCCCAATCTGCACTCATCGTATTATACGGATATGTATAGTTAAGATCATGCTCCAGCTTTGCCTCCTGCTCTGTTTCCGTTACTGGCTCTGTATTCTCAGCTTGCGGAGTTTCTGTAATATAAATCTCCTCAGTAGGAGGCTCCTTATCTGCTCCTTTGAGATTTACACTCATTACCACAGTAATTACTCCAGCTATTATTACTCCTGCCAGTATAAGAGGCTTTATATTTACTCTGGCTCTCCTCTTTCTTCTAACTCTCCTTTTGCTCATCCTGCACCTCCTGTAAGATCCTATTTAATCCTGCTATTACTTTCTGCATATTATCTACTTGCCCTACTAATCTGCTTAGGGTAGTGGATATATCATCTGGATCTCTGGAGTACCAGTAACCATAAGTAGAGCTACATATAGCCTCTCCATTCTGCCTCAGATCGCTTACAATGTTTCTTAGCTGTTTCTGATGCACATTAAACAGTACACACAGCTCTCTAGCCTTTATCGCTTTTCCCTCGGTAGTATGAAACTCCTTAAGGTACTCAGTAATATCCTTGCCTACCTCCGCCACAGCTTTTACCTCCCTTTTAAGTTGATATATAACCTAATCACTTTTGAGGAGGATTTTTAGAGAAAATATAAAAAAGTGGTACATCTTTTCTCACAAAATGTACCACTCTCTGTATTATTCCTCTACGATCTCTCCATCTTCTGTTACTTCTACAATTTCTCCCTCAATACAGCGGTAGTATGTATCCTCTTTGATCTTCTCTCCATCTACTACTACCATCTTAGCTCCTGTGAGCTCCCAGCTCTCCTTATCATAAGGATCCATATAATCTCCATCGCTATATCTGGCTCCTACATATTTCCAATCAGAGAGGATAAGATGAGCTCCCTTACAGCCCTTAGCTCTTGCCTCATGCCCCCATGCAACCGCTACACCAGTAGGATCACTAACAGATGAGGCTCCTTTATACCCTGTAGCGGATGAGGCTCCACAATTCCCTGTAGCGGATGAGGCTCCTTTATACCCTGTAGCGGATGAGGCTCCATAATCCCCTGTAGCGGATGAGGCTCCATAATCCCCTGTAGCGGATGAGGCTCCATAATTCCCTGTAGCGGATGAGGCTCCATAATTCCCTGTAGCGGATGAGGCTCCATAATCCCCTGTAGCGGATGCAAAACCGTGTCGCTCGTCTGATCCTGCCTCTTTGTTTACCTTACTCATAGTAAAATCAATAGCCATCTTTACAAGTCCTGCAATAGATAATCTAGCTCCGATCTTAATATCAGTAGCACATACCTTAGTATTATCTCCGCTCTTATCCATCTCTCCAGATAACTCTACCTCATGAAATACGCTATGTGCTGGATCATAATATCCGAAACAATCTAACGGATACTCGCAAGCGTGAAAACCTGTATCACAGCACTCCGCTCTTTCTGTGTGAAATTCCTTACCCTCCTCATACTGATAACCTCTACAGGTAAGATCTTTGTTAAATCCTTTAAATGCTCTCATAGATTTTTCTCCTTTTCTATGTGTGTTATTTTTATTGATAAATAACTTAATCCTCAATATAAGGAAAATTTAGATAGTTTTTGAAAAATATTTTTATTTACTACTTTCCATTCTTTCTCTGGTACGATTTACCTTAAAAGTCTTAACCGCTAAGAGCTCATCCTCTGGGATCTGGAGGAGATACTTTACCTGCTCCAGCATTAACTCTACCTCTGCGATCTCCTCTACTAAGTTATCTCTGGCAATAGCCTTTTTATCCTCCGCTACAGGCTGTCCTAAGCCTGTTTCTACTCTGCGGTACTTGTTTACCGCCTGTATGAGCTCTGCACACTCCTCTACTAACTGGTTACTCTGTGCCTCATATCCATAGTACTTAGCTGTTTCTAAGTTCATTTCACTAATTTTACACATAATATTTTCCTCGCTTTTTATAATAATCTCCAGTTCTCTAATACCTTTTCCATACTGCTATACGGACACCACGCCTTAGAGTTTTTATCGTATACACATAAACACGGTACAGGATCCGCTCTACTGGTTTTACACCTCTTTACCATCTTACAGGCTGTTTCTATCGTGTATATCTGCCCTGTAATAAAGCCCATAGATGTTTTACCGATAAACTCAGCTCTCACTATTCTAAGTGCCTCCTTATCAATGCTCTTATACCGTTTCCTGTTAAGTTATCCAGATCCACTAAGCGATCATCCAGCCCTCCTAAGGCATCTATAACCGCTCTGAGTGCCTCCCTGCTCTTATACAGATCTTCCATTAAAGTATCCTCAATGAGGTAATACTCCTTAGGATCTCCAAAAGATACCGCTATGGCATAATCCTCTTTTCTCATAGCTAAGCTCTGCTCCTTAGCCTTATCTATCCAGCTCTTTTTTACAGTGATACTCTGGCTAGGGTTCATCTTTGTTTTAGCCTCAATAAAGAGTTTATCTACCACTACATCTCCTTTTAGAAACGGAGTAGATCCAGATCCTACTACCTGCCTACCGCCCATAGCCTTAGCTATACGCTTTTCCTGTATGGAGCTCTTAGCTCTTGTACTATCTTTCAATTTCAATCTCCACCTCCACGTTTAAATATTGATCCCTAAGTTTTCTCCACAAAGCCTCTCTAACCCTGCCTCTAAAGAAAATGGGCTTTACCTCGTATACCATACTAATTATGCTTACGCTATTCATAGCATCCAGCATACTCCATCTACCATCACAGGCTCTAGCGTTAGCCCACCCTGTAAACTCCTTAAACGTACAATCCTTAATTTTCTTTTTCATTTACTTACTACTGCCCCCTCTTATAAAGAAATTGATAATAAACATCACAAAGAAAATAACCTTAAAGGAAACTCCAATCCCTAATAATCCAGCCACAAAAGCTATTAAAAAGCTCTCTACCAGAGTTACTCCTGCTGTTACTAAAATCACAAGCAATACATATCCAAACATTACTCCGCCTCCTTAGTTCTCAAAAACTCATTTACTAAATAAAAATCCTTTTCCATGATTGATAAATGCTCCTTAGCATCTTTTCTTTTATACACTATTACAGGGCTCTCCTTAGGCTTTCTCTCTTTCTTAGGTTTCTGAGCTCTAAGTACCTCATACGCCCCTACTGTAGGGATAATCATATACCCCTTACTCTCCAGAAAAGCCTCAAACGCCTTTAACTTGCTTATGTGTAACATATTTCTGATAGCCATATTATTTACCCTCGCTTTCTTCTGGTACTACCTCCAATATTCCAGCCTGTGTAAGCTCGTAGATAGTATCTGTTACAATATCCAGCTCTGATCCTCCTACATGATAAGTACCCTCCACTGCTACCTCTACATACAAATCTCTGTGCTCTGTCCTTACTGAGATCTGTACACATGGAATATCATAATCCTCTGCAATATAAGCAATCTTGCTAGGCTCATCTGCATCCATTAAAAACTTATGGTACCATTCGTGCTGATACTCATAGCCGATACCCTCTAAACAACGCTCTCCAGCATCCGCCCACTCTTTACCTGTCTTAAATCCGTACTTTTTAAGTTCCTCTAAATCAATACCTGCTTTTACTCTTAAACTCATGTTATTCTGCCTCTCTTTCTTCTAATCTCACTCCGCCATACTCCCAGAGATCCCTTTTCATCTCATCCATATCTAGCTCTCCATTTTGCCAGCGTTCATAATACTGTAATACCAGCTCTGTAAACTCTGGTATCTTCTTTGCATAGGTCTTTTTCCAGTAGTGATCCATGAGTACCTCCATAGGGAGTACTAAGAGTAATGTCATAGCTGTATTTATGGCATCCTCCATAGCCTCCTGTTTGATCCTCTTAAGATCCTCCTCTGTTACCTGCCTTACTGCATTATGGAGCTGTGATCTGGTTAAATTATAGGTTTTTACCTGCTTACCTTTTTGCTTTTCAAGCCTACGCCTCTCAGCTCTACCCACGCTTAACACTCCTCTCTCATATAAATCTTACTGGCTCTCCTACCCTTTTTACCATTAAGAACCCACTTACTGAGTTATCCTCTATCTGAGGTAGTGTATTTACATAAAGCTCTATACTTAACTCCTCTCGGAGTTCTCTGTTTATACTCTCTAAAGGAGCGTTTACAAGATAATTCAACTCACTCATAGTAGTAGCTGTAAAAGGCTTTCCTATAAAATCTCCCATTACACCTACTCCCTCATCTCTTACCCTGCTCCACGCCTCCTTAAGCAAAATCATTAGCCTACTTACATCCATGATATACCGCCTCTACTTTCCACCGCTTAAGAAACTCCTCCAGAGAGTTATACTCAAACTTATAAGCTCTTACCGATACCACCAGCTTATTTCCTGTACATCTGGTTTTAATCGGATACACCTTACCGCTCTGGAGCTCACACTCTACCCCTATGTATCTAGCTTTTATCATCCTGCTCCTCCTGTACCTGCATAGCCTGTAATCTGTTTAATAATCTACTGGTATCCTTAATGGCTAACTCCAGATCTATAGGATCCATCTTTCCATTAAGCCTCTGCTCCAGCTCTGTTACCCAGCTATCGTTATCCCACCATCTCCACGGTAAAATACCAGCCTTATCTAAGACTTTCTTAACGCTTTTCCACGCCTGTAGCTCTTTCTCTACATTCTGGAGGCTTTTTAACTTCTTTTCTGCCTCCTCTAAATCCTTTGCTAACTTTGTGCCTAATCTCTGCCCTATAGCACTCTTTACTACCTTATCCTCCAGATAATCCTTACAGTACTCCACCCTGTCATTGTAAAAGGGGATCCTATCCTCCTCCAGCCGACTAAAGATAATGTACTTATACACACCTACAGGCTCCTCTATCTGCCTGTACAATGCCTTTTTAACCGTTCTCAGAGCCTTAGTATCTGGATTGAAATAAATAAGCCCTACATGATCTGGGAGCTCCTCTTTCTTTACCAGCCCCTTAGGTACTACAAAATAAAACTCATTACAGTACTGTAGGTATAAATGCCATTTATTATCCTGTAGAAAATCATTCCTACTCACTTTGATCTCATAGCCGATAATATTAGGCTTTGTATAGCTCTTTGTGATAGCCAGCCCATCAAACTTAAGTAGCCCCTGTGGATCTGGAAAATAGGTACTACAGGTTTTACACTCTGTTAGAAAATAACTGGGCTTTCCATTATGAAACTCTTTAAGAGCCAGCTTTATATCTGTACTGGTTACTTTCTGTGCCACTCTGTTTACCTCCTTTGTTGTGATACTTAACTTAATCACAATCGGTAAGTATTTTTAGACAAAAAAAAAGAGGATCCTAAGATCCTCTCTCTGGTATTAAGACTCCAGCACATTCTCCTCTATGAAAATATCCTTATGCACATCTGCCTTAAATGCTAAGAGTGCTCTGGAGGCTCTCAGCATTACCTCCTCATCTCCCATCATTTTAGCCCCTGTGTAGGTATTCTCCAGAAAGTCTATTACCTCCTGTTTCTGCTTTTCATTATCCATAGATACCTCCTTACAGAAATAGCTCTAATAACTCATCTATGAGCCTCTGTGTTTCCTTTATTTTCTCCTCCAAAGCTTTTACCGCCTCTGGATCCTCTGTGTGATCTTTCTGCTCCTCCATCTTCCCTACTCTATTTGAGTAAAGAGAGATCCTCACAGCTCTATCATAAGGTGTCATATCCTTAAATCTTTCCTCCATACGCCCTCCTATTTGAGTAAATCTCTTATTCCTACTGTAGTTTTCTTATACACAGCATTTTTTACAGCTCTCTTAGGGTTCTTTGCCAGCCCTACACCCTTTTTACCATACAAAGGATTAACTGCTTTCTTTACCGCTCTCTTAGCCTTACCTGTAGTGCTTGCTTTGATAGCCTTTTTAAGGCTAGGTTTTCTTACTCCAATTTTCATATAATCCGCCTCCTACTCTATAGATCCATAGATACTCATGTACTCTATATTTCCATTAAATTTACTGGTTTCTGTACTAAATCCATCAAACTCTATAACCCTCGCATCATCCTCTAAAACCTGCTCCCAGCATTTCTCTATATCGGTATCACTAAAAGGTTTTACAAACCTTAGAAACGCCTCCTTATACTGCTCCAGATCCTTATACTCTAAATATACTGTTACCTTAGTTCCTGTAGCTGATATAGTAGTTTCCTCTATTTTGAGTTTTATTTGATTTTTATGTACGCTACCATGATGCTTATAAGGCTCAAACTGATCCGCTGTTATCTCCTGCCTCACATTAGCCTCATTATACCTATTCAGATATAAATTGATCTCATCATCATCTGCATAAATTACAGGTAGCTCCTCCGCCTCCTCTGTGGCTGTTTCTGGCTCCTCTGTTACCTCTGGAGTACTCTCTATAGCCTCCGTTACTTTCTCCGTCTCTGTGGACTCATTTACCGCCTTATCTGTATTTCCACAGGCTGATAAGGATAGTGCAATACCTAAAGCTATTACTACGCTCAATCTCTTTATCATGTAACCACCTACCTTTTTATATAGTGGTTATATTATAACTCATTTATGAGGCTAACTCAATAACCATCCTAGCCCACGCTCTGGCATCATCCTCCCCATAAAGTTTATATACACACTTAATATACGGTACCTTGTAATATAAGCCATTAAGCCCCTCCGCTGTTAATCCCCTCCTGTCATACTTACGCTCCACATTCTGTAAATGGTGCCTAAATTGATGTAAAAAAGGCTCTAACTCTGGCTCTGTAAGATATATCTCCCCTGTAGCTGATACATAGTTATCATCTCTTACCCAACAGGTAATAACAGGAATTGATACCATATATAAATCTGCTAACTCAGTATTAAGAGCTCTTATAGCCTCTAAAGCCTCTATCCTATCTACAGGAAATTCAAAGCCCTTTAATAATTTTACAGCCTTGCAATCCTCAAACCACTTTTTATAATACTCAACTCGTTTCTCAACACTTATAGTATCTTGCTTATTAAACATCATAAGATCAAACGGATCCACCATCTCTACATACCTCCATTATTTATACTGTTCATAAAATCTATCCACAATCTGTAATATCTTATCCTTAGCCTGTAAACTATCTACCCACTCTTTAGGGAGGTGCTCTCCTCCAATAAATAACCCAGCTAAGGATCCTGTAATAGCTCCTATAGTATCTGTATCCTCTCCTAAATTAACCGCCCTTAATACTGCCTCTGTATATGAGTTTGAATTATACAGGCACCAGATACTAGCCTCCAAACTGTCTACTACATATCCGCTACTCTTTATATCCTCCTCGGAAAGAGTAAATACCCTGCTAAGACTTTCCAGCCTTGTATCTGGATATACAGTATCTTTATAATACTCATCTACCGCTTTTATAGCATCCTCTATAGCCTCATTTTTATCACGGTACACCATAAGATACATCCCAATATAAACATAGTATACACAGGCTATCTTACTAATTAGATGAGCATGAGTTAAACCAGATACCTTATAAATAAGATCTACAGCATTAGAGTTAATAGGCGTAACATCAAGATATAAAATCATCGGTAACATTCTCATAAGAGAGCCATTTCCATTACTGCATACATCACTACTGCCACAATCACTAACATTTTCTCCCATAAGGTACCGCTGGATAGATAATCTGGTAGTACCTCCAATATCAAACACCTCTCCAAAAGGCGTATACTCTGCCATGTTATACCACCTAGAAAAAGCTTCCATCATACCATCTGTAGAAAAGCCTCTACACATACTATCTAATGTAGCTAATACCATACTCGTATCATCGCTCCATGTACCTACAGGCTGATTATGAGATCCATAACCCTCCATACTCTCCACAGGAGAGCTCTTTAATACTTCTCTCTGCACAAATTCTACAGGTACTCCTAAAGCATCTCCTACAGCCAACCCTAATACTCCGCCTAACAACTTATCTTTTCTTAACATAAATCATCTACCTCCTTATTACTCTACCCACTCTAAACCGCCTGTATACCTACCTCTGTGGGTTATTAACTTATCTGGATACACTCTCTTAAGATAAGCTATATCTGTTCTAAGTGTTCTCCTAGATACTCCTAACTCCTCTTGTAGCTCCGCTGTGTTTGTACACTTAGCCTCCTTAAGGATACTTATTATCTGGAGCTGTCTAGCATTTACTCCATGTATACTCATCTCCGTACCTCCTCATAATCCATATCCCATACAAACTCATTCTCATCTACCCACTCCCAGCCATACTCTCTACAAAAGCTCTCAGCCTCCGCCTCTGTTTCAAACTCTGTAAAGTATTTCTTTGTGCCAGCACTCTTAATATAAACTGTAAACATATTTCCCTCCGATCTGGGAGCCCTTAGGCTCCTAACTCCTGTACATACTCCATACCATCAAAGCTACAAAAGCCTCCAGCATCTAAGATACTCTGTAAAGCTCTTTTCCCTCCACAGGGAATATATGGAACTAAGATACCAAACTCATCTCTATCTGAGCTAAAAGCTATGTAGCCCTTGCCCTCCTCATAGAGGGCATATCCTGTAACTACTCTAGCTATTCTATCTGTACCAAACTTAGCTCCTTTTAATCTCTTAATTTTCATTTCCTACCTCCTAATATCTACTATGTGCTATCGTAGCAATCCCTCTAAGCAATCCTGCTACACAAGTATTAAGATCTCCATCCTGCCAGCACTCATCTACTCCGATAATCCTACCTGTCATATACTCATCATGCTCATTTCTGGCTACCATAAAATCTGTATCAGTTCCACACTCATCCTCTCTGTCGCTCATCTTGATAGTAAAGTGGCTATCCTCTGTATCACAGTACTGTAAGTATCCCCACCATACACGGATCTCACTCTTTAATACCTGTACTCTCCATTTCCAGTTACTATCCTTTTCTGTAAGCTCCTTAGCTACTTCTTTTGCTACTTCCTTAGCCTCTCTAAAATCTACTGCTATCCCCTGTACCTCCTGCTTTTCTTCCTCAGTATCTACTAACTCAATCTTGCTAATTAAGGATCTCCAGTAAAATACTCTGCCATCCTCTGTTACTAAAAACTCCTTATGGAGCTTGCTGTTTTCCTCTGTGAGATCATAGGCTCTACACTTAACACATTTTCCGTCAATGTACTCTACTGTATAATCCTCAAACTCTGCATTTTCTTCTAAGTAAGAGATAAAGCTCTCAACTGTGAGGGCATCCATGAGCTCCTCTGTAGCTCTCATAAAGTTTACTCTGTATCTGTTATCGTTATCCTCTTTATATCTCATATTGTTTACCTCTCTTTCAGTTTGTATCTAGTTCCTTACCTCACTTATAATATATATCCCCTATATAATAATGTCAAGTACTTTTTATATAACCCCTGTATAAAATAATAGAGGAGGCTTTTTACTGCCTCCTCCTGCTCTTACTTCCAGAAAAATCTATCTACAGATACTCCATAGAATTTAGCCAGATTGTAAAGTACCGTAGCCTTAGGGATCCGTGTACCTGTTTCCCACCTGCTTATACTTACCTCTGTATATCCTGTACCTTTTACCACATCTTTTAGAGTGTATCCCTTTTTCTCTCTTACCTCTCTAAGGTTATGTGCTAAGGTTTCCTCTATTTCTCTCATGCCATCCCTGCCTCATATACCTGTTTTCTAAGATACTCTAGCTCCTCCAGATCATTATAATAAAACTCCTGCACTCCGTTAAATCCCTGCATTTTCTGCTCTTTACCATCCTTAAGAGTAGCCTTAAACCACGCCCCAGCTTGTGAGATGATCCCCAGCATGATAGCCAGATCTAAGGTATCCTTAATCTCATCCACGCCTGTACTGTAGTTAAGTGTGTAAGTCTGGAGCCTACGATCATTTTTAGTAACCTTATTTTTCTCTACTTTCACGCTTACCAGATTACCGCTAGGGTTAGCATATCCGCTACTTACCTCTTTATACTTCTCATCCAGTAAGGATCCCTTTGTAAACCATAGGATCTGTGAGCACGCATGAGCTATAGCGGTACCACATGGGATCTTAAAGGGCTTATACGGATTTCCAATATTTTCTCTGAGCTGGTTAATCATAAGAAAAGTACACTCAGTTTTCTTACAGAGAGGTACCGCCTTATCACAAAAGGCTTTCATAAGAGCACTATTACCTCCATAGCTTTTCTCATCTAAGCCCTTTTCCTGTACTGCCTTAGGTATAATGAATGGAGCACTATCTAATACCGCTAAACCCACCTTACCAGATCTTATGTAGTCTAGGAGCATATCTAAGAGCTCCTCTCCATACTCACTCTCTGGCTGGATGAGGATTACCTTACTCCAATCTACCCCCAGAGTTTCTCCCCACTCCTTATCTATCGTATTTTCTGCATCCAGATATACACAGTACTTATCTTTGTATTTCTTTTGGAAATTAGAGATAATATCCAGAGCTGTAGTAGTTTTACCACTCTGAGGTAATCCTACCAGCTCTATGATCCTCCCTACAGGCACTCCTCCTCTGGTTAAGTAATTCATCATAGGGGAGGTATAGGGGATAAACTCTATCCCCTTAAGATCCGATGCTTTACGGATTATATCCGTTTTGTATTTCTTATTTACCTCTGCTATGAGGTTATCTATCTCCGCCATCGCTGTTCTCCTTTTCATTCCAATTTTTAACTACTCGTATCTCATCCCAGCCCTCAGCAAAGGTAGGAGGCTCTAAAAATCTTTTCATTCTATCCATAGCCTCCTTAGGTACTGTACGATCCCTTTCCTCGTTACGCTTAATACAAACCTCAAAAGGAGTATCTACAAACACACAAACCTTTTTACAGTTTAATAACCTAAGAGTATCCAAAAACTCCACTCTATAACTCGCTTTTAAGTTTGTAGCATCATATACTACATCCTTACCATGATATAGATCCGCTCTAACCAAACTCTGTAAAACGGTAAACACAGCACCATTATTTTTCATATCGTTTATATCTCCACAGAGCTTATCTCTAAGATAATCGGAGGATCTAACAATTACATCTCCCAGCCTATCACTCTCAGAGCTTTTACCGCTGGCTGGCAATCCAACTAACATATAAAATACTGGCTTATTATTCTCCATCCTCAGATCCTCCTAACTCCTGCATAATGCCTACCTCCGTATTAAAGAGGTTTACATCTGCATCCGTGATACCTAAATTGTAATTTAACTCAATTACATTTCTAATAATGGCTATGTCTACTCCGCCTCCATCATTAGGGCTAAAAAGTACAATACCATCATCACACTTAAAAGCTGTTTCTCCAGAGATCTCTACTCCGTTCTTCTCCAGATATGCTAAAAACTTATCTAACTTTTCCTCCATCTCTAACACCTCGCCATAACATCTCTCATCATATCCAGCTTTTTAAGCTCCTCTACAATATCTCTCTCTGGCTCCATTACAACTACTGGCATCAATAAAGCCTGTATAGCCTTAACATCTGGAGAGTAATACTCCTTATTATCCACAGTAGTTACACTGTATCCCATTAACTCCTCTGAGCTCCTGCTCTCCTCCAGCTTTGCTATCTGGTTCACATTAAGCCAGATAGTAAGGTTTCCGCTCTGATCCTCAACTCTTATAAACATCGCCTTTTATGCCTCCTTAAAATATTTCTACACTGTACATAGAGATCATCATCTATATTTCTGAGCTCATGGAGATCTCTATGTAGCTGGCTCTTACTGATACAAAACTCTTTAGCCATTTTACGGATACTGTCCTTAGGATTATCTATTAGCCACTGTGCCTCCTGCTTACATCTATCCTCTATGGCTTACCTCCTAAAGTACTCATAAGCCCATCGCTCCATAGGCTTACTCCTCCATAGGATCCTCTGGCTCTCTGGTATATTTATCCTTACTAAATCTATCCAGATCTACCTCTGCTATCCTCTTTGAGAGGGATTTCTTTAATCCGCTGTAGATCTTCTCAGCCATCTCTAACTTAACTTTGAGGCTGTTATAAGCTCTGCGGTAAATAGCCTCTACTAAGGCTTTATCCTCTGTGAGCTGTTCTACTCTGGCTTTTTTCTCCTGCACAGTACCAGATACTTTTACCATCGCCTCATTTTGAGCACTTTTCTTAGCATTAGAGGCTAGATCCACCTGCATACCCAGCTCCTCTACTCTCTGCCCTGCATAATACATAAGAGCTGGGATCTTAACACAGTAGTACTCTATCTGGCTATCTGGTATATCCTCTATAGAGTTTTCTCCTATGCTTTCCATAATCATATCCAACTCTGAGATAGCACTATCAAGCTCCTTACTAAAATCTGCTATCAACTCATTAGAGAGGGTTATTACAGGGGAGCTCTCCTCTTTTACCTCCGCTATGATTTTCTTTAATTTATCGCTCTGTACCATCCTCTACACCTGCCTCCGCTTTGATCTCTTTTACACAATCAGAGCAATAACAACCCTCATAGCCCTCAATCTTGTATAAAAAGCACATCCAATTTCTATTCCACTTTCCCTTATCGGAGCATCTCTTACATGATCCCTGCCCCTCTCCTGTACACTGAGTTACTTTCATTTCACACCTCCATAATATCTACTTAACAAGCTACTCAAATTATAGGAATACTTAACCCTTTTCTTTTGCTGTTCAATTCTTACACCGTTTTCCTTGCACCACTCTACAGGTACACTCTTACGCCCCTCTGGTTTTATCTCAAAATCTCCCTTAGCTGTTACTATGTAAAAATCTCTTACAAGATCCTCAAAAGTTATATAATAGGTTTCCTCTAAATCCCTGTAATTTAGGAGAAAACCACAGTAAACTCCTTTATGAGGAGTAGCTTTCCTCATCCCCCTAAGCTGACTGTTACGGATCTTTTCCAGAGGTATACTCTTACCCTTGTGGGATTTTAGCTCTAACAAGAATGTAAGAGGATATTTATAAAGGCGGAAATCCGCTGGATTAGCAACTCCCTTAAATCCTGCGGTATCATCCTTATATCTCTCTACATAAAAATCCTGTGGGAAACTGGCTTTTATTTCCTCCTCAAATAGCTTTCCTACACTCTTAGCCATTGTTTACCCCCTTAAATCTGCTAGGAGTAAACTTACATTTCTTTCTGCGATCTACATACATAGATCCCTCTTTATCAATGCCACAGTAGTAAGCTCCTAGCTCTCTACCACAATGCTCACAGTTACCACATACCGCTCTCAACGCTGTATTTTGCCCTGTAGAGGCTTTTTTCTTTTTACCTGTAGACTTATTAGCCTTTTTTCTGTTTGTATCTTTCTGGGCTGTCTGAGGCTTTTCTGGAGGGTTAGGATGTACCCACTTACCAGCATCCACTAAAGCACACTCATTTTTATATCTACAGTAAGTACACTTGCTATCATCTTTCTCTGGAGGGATCCCTGTCTTACAAGCATTGTTTACAGTTCGTATCTTGTTAAGTACTGCCTGTTTCATCTCATCGGTTATTTTCCAGAGGTACGGTTTCTTTTTACAGAAATTTCTATCCTCATAAAAGAAAAGGATATAATCTATCCCCAGCCCCATACCGTAACAAGTAGCTTGCCACTTATGATCCGCCTTAGGCTCATATCTGTTACTAAACTGGTAAGTACTCTCTGTTTTAATCTCTAAGATTACATCCTTACCATTAAATCTAATAACTCCGTCTGGCTGGAAATAAATAGAGAGCTCATCATTTTTACATCTGCCCTCTGTGTGATCCTCATTCCAGCCTACAAACTCGGTTTTAATACCTTTAGCCTGTGCCTCTTTTACCATCTCCTCCAGATCTAAACACTCTACACCCTCCATACGCTCTACTATGTGCTGTATGTCTAAGTGCCTATCTGTACCGCTCTGGCATATCTCAATAAGATTTACCTCACTCTGCTCTCCGTTCTGAGAGCCTCCATGTACTCTCTGGAAAAATAACATACGCTCACAACCATACATAGAAGATGGGCGGATATACTCAGATGGGGCTACCTGCCTCTCCTCCAGCTCCTTAGCCTTTACAGCCTCCTCATAGTTTTTAAGAAACTTATCCTCAAAGGATACGCTCTCTGCATTTTTTCCTTGTGCTACTGCTATTAAGCTCTTTAATCCCATTAGTGACCTCCTAACATAACTCCGATGATATAGAGCTCAAATAAGAATACAAAAATACTTAAAGCTCCAACAAAATCTCCTACCAGCTCACAGCCCTCTCTATGAGTTCTGTAAAATCTTCTCCATTTTCTTTTAATCCGTCTTACCATCCTTGATCCTCCTGTTTTGATTGATAAGTAACCTAATCACAAACGGTAAGTAAATTTAGATAAAAAAAAAAGAGGAGGCTTTTTACGCCTCCTCAGAGTTAATCTTATAATCTTCTACCCCACGGATCCCACGGAGTATATCCTACAGGGCTATAAAAAGAGCGTGGATAAATATAAGGATCTTTTTTCCAACCCCACTCTTTTTCCTTTGTTTCTGCCTCCTGTTGATAAATTACCTGCTTACAGGTAGATTTAGCATACTCAATCTCTTTTTTAGTTCCTACTGAGTTCTCAGAATGTAGCAAAACATAAATAGCATCACACTGATCTATCATAGCCTTGTTAATCTTATAGTAATCTGCTAAGCCCTCTGGTAAAAATGATGGATTAAGTACTATATGCCCTTTACTCCGTACAAACTCCTCAGCCTCATTAAAATACTTTTTATAATCAAATCTACCTGTCATAGCTCCAGCTATATACACTCTCATGCTTTTAATTCCTCCAATACCCTAAAGTGGTGTACCTCTCTGGTATCTCCATTTTTAACCTGCACTCTCCTTACAGATCCTACCTCTAAAGGAGTTACGCACTCCTCCAGAGTTCTCTCTTTCTTATCTTCCTCATCGTATACTTTATATCTCACTGTTTACCTCCTACATCATACTTTTTAAAGCACTCATTACAGATAGTTTTCTTTACATAGCTATCTAACCAGTTATGCCACACATCAGCCCTCCTATAAGGCTCCATCCAGATATATCTATGGCAATCGTGACACATCACAGGAAATACAGCAAAACGGTTATATCTAATTTTCATCCTGTGCCTTAGCCTCCTGCTCCTGCCTCTTTTCGTGCATCTTCTTACGCTCCTCATACTCCTCTGGAGAGATCTCTATAAAGCTCTTTTCTCCCTCCTTAAAGTATCTGTTTACCTCTACCTTTTCTCCGTTAGATCTCTGGATATGTAATACCGCTAAGGTATCAAAATCTCCGTTTTTACGATCTGTGAGGAGCTCATCGCATACAATCACATCCGATTTATTAGATGGCATATAAGGCATAGTAAGAGGGAACATCTCATTATAAATTCTACCAATAAACCCATTATGCCAGCACAGGTTAGGATCATCCCATTTAATACAATAATATCTATCGTTATCGTGATATTTTACTGTACCATCTGGGTATACATCCTTAAACAGGCTACTCATACGCTTACACTGGTATGTAACTACCCCGCCATTTTCTCCTCTACTACATACATTCCATACATCCTCTGTATCCTCAATCGGAGTAAGAGGTTTTCCCTCTATCAATCTATTAAGGATCCCCTTTGTAATACCTATACTAAAACCGCTGTGACCATCTCCACAAAGGCTCTCAAAAGCCTTAAGAGCACTATCATAACAAGCACAGCCATAATCCCATTCACTCTCTGGCTTATCTCCTCTTTCTCTCTTAGATGCTATCTCTACCTCTCTTTTAGCCCATTCCATCATGCTCATAATAATTATCCTCCTAATAGTATAATTCTTGTCCTACTTCTATATGGTTAGGATCCTGTATATTATTTAACTCTACTAACCTGTAATACTCTGCTCCAGCTCCATACAGATTTTTAGCAATATTCCAGAGGCAATCTCCCTCTTTTACAATATAAATTTTTCCATTAAACAGATCTCTTACTCTATCATGTGGGGCTTTCTTCTTTTTAGGCTCCTGTTTCTTTTCTTCTCCAGAATAGTACCAGCTCTCCGCCTTACTGCCACAATAGGTACATCTCTCCCCTATTGTTACCTCAGCTCCACAGTATTTACATTTTGCCATCTGGTTTCTCCTTTAATCCCATTACATAATCCATTGATAATCCTAAAAGGCTACAGATCTTAGCAAGCCTCATACTACTAAGATCTGTACCGTTATATAAAAAGGCGTATATTGTGGATCTGCTCATCCCTGTTTTATCGGAGATAGTCTGGAGAGGTATATCCAGCTCCCAGATCCTCTCCATTACTCTCTCTCCAGCACTCATTATAGAGTAGGTTTTTCTCTGTGCCTTTTCGTGCTCTACTCTGATATGAGAGGGCTTTGTTAAGCCCTCATAATCTCTTATACCTCTGCTATATCTATGCTGTACGGTATCCAGCCTTATACCGCTCTCTTTAGCTATCTGATTTAGAGTTTTACCATCTACAAAAATCCTGTTAGGTTTACCCTTTAGCTCTGGTAAAGGAAAATATCCCATAGGCTTACTCCTCCTCTAAATAATCATCCGCTAAGTTTTCTCCGTACCAGTAATCATTTACCTCAGCATCTACGCTCATAGGGAGATCTATTAGGCTGTGTCCTACTCTTTTCATAGTGTTTACTAAGAGATCTGCTCCCTCCTTAATATGATCCTCTGGTACCTCCATGATTAACTCATCATGTACAGTTATTACCATGTGGCAATCCAGAGCCTTATACTGCGGATCATTGTAAATAGCGATCATAGCTAATTTCATAATATCCGCACTGGATCCCTGTATTACAGCGTTAAGGCTCTGCCTGTGAGCCTCTTGATAACGGTAATCATCGTGATCTGGTAACTGCATCTCTGGCAATCTTCTCTTTCTGCCCTGTATGGTAGTTACATATCCGTACTCCTCTGCCGTCTTCTCCACCTTAAGGCGGAGCTGTTGGATCTTAGGAAAACTCTTATAAAAATCATCAATAAGTTTCTGAGCCCACTCTGCGGATCTGTCAAACTGCTCTCCGATGGCTTTAGCTCCTCGCTCATACATGATACCTAAGAGTACACTTTTCATAGTTGTACGCCTGTGTTTACCCTCAGCGTTTACCGTACCATCTGGATAAAACTCTCTACAATCCTCATAAGGCACACCGTACACCTTAGATCCCATGATAGCATACAGATCTTTACCCTCTCTGTATGCCTCCTGCATAGCCTCATCTCCAGATACATAAGAGAGTACTCGTGGCTCAATCTGGCTAAAATCTCCTCCCACAAACTTATAACCATCTCTGGCTCTAAAGATCTTACGGATGCTTTTCTCATGGCTAGGGATGTTCTGGAGGTTGATCTTAGTAACTGTATCACTACTTGAAAATCTACCTGTTTTTGCTCCGTACTGGTTATATGTGGTATGTACTGCATTAGTCTTAGCACACTTAACCTCTGGGATCTTGTCTATGTAAGTTCCTAAGAGCTTTCCGCACTCCTTATATCTCTGGTAGTTATCTAAAAACTGGATAAACTCCTCTCCCTTTTTAGTACCTGCCTTTTTAGCCTTGTTTCTGTGTTGCTGTACAATCTTATCTCCTGTACCTCTCGGCTCTTTTCTGGATACGCTTTTCAGTTTGAAAATATCATAAAATAAACAAGCCACCTGCTGAGGGCTGTTATAATTGATCTTCTTAGTACCTTTAGTTAATCTCATAAGAGTAGGATTTTCCTCTATGTACTTATCAAACTTAGCTACATACTCATCACAGAGCTTTTCTTTCTCCGCCATCTCCTCATTGAATTTTACAGAGAGCTCCTTAGCGTAATCCTCACGGATCTCTACACCTCTGAGCTCCATATCCATACAAACATCAATAAGAGGCATCTCAATATCTCTAAACACATGATAGAGCTTTCTATAGTCTGCTCTCGGATGATCCTCTCTAAGATACTTTTTCTGGAATTGATACAAAGCCCATGTTTTAAAACCATCGTTAGCACCATAAATAGCAAAAATATCAATAGGGATATAGTTACATGGGATACCCTCAAAGAGATCTCCAAAATCCTCATCTGAGCCCTCCCCATTGAGGATATACTTGTTATACATCGGCTTTAATCCGTGTTTCTCATTCTCATTGAGTACCCAGCCAGCTATGTTAGTATCCCACCATACATTAGCTATCCTCTGCCCCCACTGAAAAGTAACCACTTTATCATCAAACTTAATATTATGGTTAATACACTTAAGGGATCCGTTAGCCAGATAAGGAAGCATAACCGCCTTACACTCCTCCTCTGTCATTTGCCCCTCAACTCTTTTATTCTGGAGATCCGTATGATTAAACGGTACATAGAAACTGGGGAGATCTGGATTATATAAACAGATACCTACTAAAATATCGTTATACACATCCAACCCTGTAGTTTCCACATCCAGTACATACTCACTTACTCCAGTTAAGTAGGTTTCCATTACTTCCTTAAGCCTCTCTGGAGTACGGATAATCTCATACTCTCCCTCAGCACGGAGCCTACCGCTCTTTACCAGCTCATTTATTACCTCTAGCCCTTTAAGTAAGGTATTCTGGTTTCTTTTCAAATTTATATTGCATACTTTTTTATGAGCTAATCGGCTACTAAGATCCTCCAGATCCACGCTCTCTCTACTCATATCTACCTGTATCTCTCTTGCCATCCTGTATCCTCCTGTTTAATAAAAGAGGGAGGTTTTTAGCCTCCCTCCCTGCCTTAAAATACTCTTGTAGCTCCTGCTCCGCTGTCATTATTACTATCGTTATTGTTACCCTTGTTAAGCTGTAATCTACCCTCGATAGCCTTAATCTGATCCTCACGATCCAGATCTAAGATAAGTGAGCCTACTAAGTTCTGAGGCTCTGGGATCTCCATCTCACTAGGATCCTTAGGGAAATACTGGTATGTAGTCTTAAGGCTACCCTTTGCTCCAGATCTCTTAATCTTAATATCTCTCTTAGTGAGATCTCCGTACTCTCCAGCTAAGCCGATAAGGTTCTTAATATCTGTTAAGCCTCTCTCCCAGAGCTGTACCTGCTTATCCTTATCTTTCTCATCCTTGTTAATCATCTGCAAGAACATTCTAAGCTGAGGCTTATTACCGCTCTTACAAAACTCACAGCTCTCTCCTTTACAGAGGCAAGTACGATCTCTACCGCTACCGTCTACATCTAATTTGTGTACCTCGTAGATGGGAAAATCGTAATCAGTTTCTCCATCCTTTACTCCTACCTCTCCCTTATGGAGGAGGCGTACTGTAGCTGTATCTCCATCATCCTTTAACTGAAACCAGCCTGTTTTAGAAAATCCTCCATTGTCATACTTGTTAATAAGATCCTGTAATCCCATTTCTGTATCCTCCTGTTTTTCCTTGATTATTTTTTTTATCTCTACAGCATCAAAGCCTTTACAGCTCCTACCATGCTGTTGATAGCAAAACGCTTATCCACATTCTTTCCTACCAGCACATCCGCCTTATGCTCACTCTTTTTAGTAAGCACTACAGCCTCTCCTTTTAAGATGGCTAACAGGGTTCTTAAACTACTCATACCGCTTACCTCCTTGCTTTTCGTGATAAATAACTTAATCACATCCACCCAGATTATTTAGACAGCATATTGATAACCAGCTAAAATAAATTTCTTTTTGAGGTTCTTGATATGCCAGCTTACGGTAGCATTAGTAATATTGAGAGCCTTAGCGATCTCTCCCTTAGCTCCTCCAGCCATGAGGATATTTACCGCTACCTGCTCCTTATCATTGAGCTGTAAGCTATCTAAGAGATCCATAAACTCTACAGAGCTAAAATCCTTACACTCTACCTCAAAGGTGCTATCGGTTTCTGTACCGCCCTCTTTATTGATCTCAGATAACCGATCTAAGCTATCTGGGGTGGTACCTGTAAATCTTTTCTGGCGTGTAGCCTCGTTGTATAAACGGTTAAGGTGCTGGCGTACATAAACCTTAAGGAGAGTAGAAAAAGCTACTCCCTGCTCTGGATCGTAATCCTCTATAGCTCTGAGCATCGGTATGTAGCTCTCACTTGTGAGATCCTCTAACTCAGAATTAGGGATAGAGGTTAAATAAGGGGATACCAAAAGGTTAATAAGCCCCTTGTTAGCCTCTATGAGCTCTTTAAGATAGCTCTCATCTCTACTCTCTTTGTACGCTTTAATAAGTTCCTCATTTGTTCCTGTAATAAATCCTTTACTCATCCTGTTTTCCTCCTTTAATATCCTGTGAGATGGTCTTTCCAGCCATCTCCGTACTCTTTGACAAGATCGTTAATATCCTTTAGGCTCGTATGCCATTTGAGGTTGATAAACCGAAAACCTTTAGGTATCAGTAACCTCTTGATCTGGGAGGCTCCTTTTCTCCCTGCATCATCGTTATCTGTGGCAAGTACAAACCGCCTAAAAGGTGTACGCTCCAGCTCTTTACACTGATCCTCTGAGATATGTGATCCCATGATGGCTACCGCTGGTACTCCGTAAGAGATAAGGCTGAGAGCATCTATCTCACTCTCTGTAATCCAAACCTCCTCTATCTGATCCGATGTACCCCAGCTAAAAGATCCGTTAAGGATCTCCCAGAGCCCAAACACTACGGAGGTTTTATCTACCTCTTTGGCGTTATAAAAATGCTTTCCAGCTATGCTCCTGCCTTTGTAAAAAATCACTTTCCCATCCATGCCCCTTACAGGGAAAAGTACTGTTTTATCCTCTGGATCAAACCCCAGCTCATAAGCCTCTAGCACCCAGTTAGCTATCCGCCTTTTATGTAAGTACCTGCACGCCTCCTCACTCTGTAGGAGGTTCTGTGTGTACTGCTTTACTAAGCTCTCCTCCAGTACTGAGGATTTAGCTGTGGATCCTCTGTACATATCCAGATCTGGGAGCTCTCTCTCCTCCGTCTGGTAGTTGTACTGATTTACCAGCCACTTAAAGCCCTCTACTGGGCTACTTAGCCCTAACAGATCCGCTACAAACTGAGGTAAATCCGCTGTGTATCCACAGGTGTAGCAATGCACCGTACCAGCCTCATAGGTCTTATCCTTTGTTACCTTTTGCTGTAGGAGCACTCCGCAAGATGGGTTATGCTCCTTACCGTTTGCGTGAAAAGGGCAAGTACACATAAGATCCGATCCTGTGTTTTTAATCTCCTTAAGTAGCCCTGCTCCGTAGAGCTGGAGCTTAAGATCCTTAAGTACCTGCTCTACTGTGGCTACTATTGGAGTTTTCCAGATCGTTATCACTTTTTAGCCTTTTTCTTTTTAGGAGCTGTGAGCTTAAGCATTACTACCTCTGTTACTGTTAAGGCATCTGCTAATACTTCCTGTGGCAACTCTCCAGCCTCTACCGCCTTAAGAGTTGCATCCTCATCTACTGCCTCAACCGTTTTGATACAGCTTGTAAGGTTTCTCTCACGGAGCTCTGCTAAGAGCTTTTCCTCATCCATGCTCTTACGCTCCTGCACAATTCGCTCAAAACGGTATCCAGCCTCATCCGTGTAATCACTTTCTCCAGCCTCTAACATTGCATCCTTAAGGAGTGCCTTGTATTTCTCCTCCTCTTTCTTTGCCGTATCAAAGGCTAACTTTTTGGCTTTATAAGCCTCCTTTAACTCTGCTAAATTCATTAGCTTGTACCTCCTTTATCTCTGTTTTATTGTATATCATTCTCTGTTTAATAGAGATTGATAGCAAAAATATATGAGGGGAGTACCCCCTCTGTGTTCTCTCTGTTTCTCAGAGAACAATTATAATATAATCCTGTTTTACAGAGATGTCAATACCTAATTTTCTGTTTTACAGAGTTTTATCTCTGTTTTACTTTACTTTTTCTCTGTAATACTGTATAATTAACTTATCCCTCAAAGGAGAGGAGGTGTAAAAACAATGAGTACATTTGCTAAAGCACTTACCTACTACCTAGCGGTAAAAGGTAAAACTCAGCAAGATCTAATCAACGATCTCCACTACAGCTCCTCTACAGTTTCTCAATGGTGTACTGGAAAGAACACTCCTAGAATGGATAGGATTGAGGCTGTAGCAACTTATCTAGGGATAGATGCTACGGATCTCCTAAGAGATCCAGAGATTTTCTCACAGGAAAAGTTTTCTACTGATCCTGCTTTAATCTCAAAGATCTTAGAGAGTAAGCCCTCTCTATACGATTTATTTAAGCTATCTATCTCACTATCAGATAAGGATCTGGAGCTACTTAAGGGATTAGCTCAACGCATCAATGAGCTACAAAATCTTAAAGAGGAGTAATCCTCTGGATGGAGCCAGCCTGCAAAAGCTGGCTCTTTTTCTTTATCAAAACTCAACCGTAATCTTCTTTACGCCAGCGTCTTTTACAGCCTTTATGGTATCTGCAATAAACTCATTCACACAAATTTCTGCAAGCCCCTCATCTGCATCCAGATCGCTCATAAGCTGATTATTTAACATTTTACACTCATTAAGCTCCGCCTCTAAATTTTCAATATAGGCTTTCTGTTTAAGCGATACATCCATAAGATGCTTAACCTCGTCTAAATCGTTAATATGTCTATGATCTCCTAACATCTCTCCTACAGGCATTTCCAAATAATCACAAATTTCCATTAACTTCTCAATGTCTGGTAAATGGGCTCCTCTCATCCACCCATTTACTGTAGTAGGCGGTACCTCCAGCACCTTAGCAAGCTCTACCTGCTTAATCCCTCTCTCTGAAACTGCTTTGTGTAAATTTTTTGCAAACTGTCCTTTAATCATCTTTTTTTCCTCCTATAAATTAAAAAGCTGGGATCTGTGGCTCACTCTCACGCTCTCTAAGAGGTGTAGAGTTTCCAACTTTTGAAAAATCCATATAAGCCAGAGGGATACCGTACAGATCACTAAGCTCCTGTGCTTTCTCCATCTTAGGAGCTGTCTTACCTGTTTCCCAGCTAACAATAGTCTTATCACTACAGCCTAAGATCTCTGCTACCTCTGCCTGTGAGTATCCTGCCTGTATTCTGCAAGCGGAGAGCCTCCATTTCATTTCAAAGTAATTCATTAACTAGCCCTCCCTGCTTTATATTTTTCCAGAGCCTCCTCTGTTACAAACTTCTTAAGAGTAGGGATCATTACCTCACGCTCTACAGCCTCCAGTTTTCCGCTCTGGATATTTCTGTAAACATTTCTCTCACTACAGCCTAAGATCTGGGCTACCTCCTCTACCGTGTAGGCTTTCTCCTGTGGCTCCTCCTGCTTTTCCTCTACAGCCTCTACAGGAGCCTCCTCTCCAAACACTGGAGCATACTTAGCCTTGAAAACCTCACTCTGAGCTCCGATAATACGCCCTGCCATAAGATCACAGCCAGCCTTAGTAATGTGGTACAATCTACCGCCCTTATCTGGATCCTCTGAGAAATACTTAGGAGCCTCCTCTCCTAACTGTGTAATATATTTGCGGATCGCTCTTAAAAGGTTATCGTGCCTCTTTCCCAGCATCTCCGCTACTTCCTTACTTGTAATCGTCATATAAAAAAGTACCTCCTTTTCCGATTTACTTAACCTAATCAGAAAAAGAGGTAACATTTAGAGAGATTTTTATTATTTTTTCTTACTTAAATCAAAAATAGAGATTTTATCATTCTCTGAGTTAATTCTGGTATTAGTATCTACCACAATCTTATTATCTAAGATACCTGCTACAAGCCTCTGGATAATCTCTAACTCTCCCATCTCATGTAAATAAATAGGGTACACATCTCCCTCATCTGTAAGATATACAGGGATGATCCTCCCTTTAGGTACTCCGCCTTTAGAAACCATAATCTTTCTCTCCTCCTTTATCCTTTTCTCCATCTGGTTTATTATCCTTTTTATCCTCTGTGCTCTCCTCTGGATTTTCACTAAGTAGAGGCTTAAGGTATCCTGTGTTTACTTCCCAGATCATAAGTACCTCTTTGTTATTGATACCATATCTGTTTTTCTTGATGCTGATTTTAAGAGTGCCATCTATCACGGATAGAGATAATACTCTTGTGGCGTTCTGTCCTACACCATCACTCTCTGCCAGATCGTGGAGCTCTGGGCTCTCTCCCTTTTTACGGTTCTTAACTGCCTCACGGTTAGCCTGTGCCATAAGGAGTACAGGCTTTTTAAGCTCCTTACTCATCAAAAAGAGATCCTCTGAAATATTGTTATAAGCTATTCTAGGTATATCCGCCCTACGCTTATCACTCATAAGAGAAAGCTGATCTATTACGATCATATCCGCCCCATGCTTAATAGCTAAGCTCTTAATCTCATCCACATTAGGCTTACGCCCCTCAAAATCATCTGGAGTAACTACGATAAATCCGCTCTTTTGCTGGAGCTGTGTTATGTACTTCTCGTAATCCTCCTGTAAGTACTTTGCTCCGTCTGTATCTGGTTTCTTTCCCAGAGTACCAGATCCATTAAGGAGCCCCATATTACTAAAGTGCTTATTGAGGGTATCGAAACGAAAACCAACCATAGCGGTACTCATCTCTCCAGAGTACATAAGGATCTTGTAACCCATGTTCCACGCCATAGTAGCAAAGTACTCTCCGATCCATGTTTTACCTACGTTAGTCCGCCCTGTAAGTACTACCAGATCCTCTCCCCAGAGCCAGCCATTAGTAATCTCATCCAGCTTAGGGATACCTGTAGGAATACCTATAAGCCCTTTTACCTCACAACGCTTTTTATACTCTGTAAGACGATCTCCAGCGTTAGAGATAATATCATAGCCATCTTTATTCCTGCTCACTGGTACGGATTTCTCCAGCTTTTCTATCTCCTCTTTGAGATACTGGATAGCCTTAATACTATCCTCTTTTACTACCTTTGCTGTATCCTCAATCAGAGGCACCAGCTTAGTATATGTGTAAGCCTCTTTGAGCTTGTATACTAAGTAATCTGTACTCTCTGTGACCTCCAACATTTGAAAATCTTTGAACCTGCCTAAAAAGGTTAGTTTATCTGGCATCTGCTTATAGCTGTTGTAATGCTCTACGATAAAATGGATTTCATCTTTACAGGTAAGAAACATCTCCTCTATTACTCCGTTAGAGTGGAGGATCTCCATATCTGGAGCATCTAATACCTTACAGAGTAAGCTCTGCTCAATCATATTAGCCATTTATAATCCCCTCCTATCTCCGCTTGTAATTTCTACTACCTGTGAGGATCCTAATACTCTACTGGCTATCCGATCCCCTAACTCACTCCTAAGCTCCTCTGGAGAGAGGTTACTGGTATAGATCGTAGTAAGGTTATTAGATACTCTGGTATTTATGATGCTTACCATCCTCTCCCTTACCCAGTCCGTTACCCTCTCTGCTCCTATATCGTCTATGATAAGGAGCCTACAGGTTTTTATCATTCTTAAGATCTCATCAAACTCTGGATCTTTGTTATCATAGTTATCTCTGAGATCTTCTAAGAAAGTGGGGAGAAAAATATATAGCCCCTCATTTTCCAGCCCTGTATTAAAAGCTATCTTTCTGAAAAAGTAACTCATAATCTTACAAGCCCATGAGGTTTTACCGTTCCCTGTACTCTTTCCCCAGATATATAAGCCTCTGCCCTCATCTACCATATTGAGCACATCATTTTTATAATTATCCAGCACTGTAAACGCCTCCAGATCCTCTCCATTCTCTGGCTTAAGAGCGATAGTGTAACGGTATCTCTCTGGGATCCTGCTTAAATTGTATAAAGCTCTAAGTACTCTGTAGCCTCCGCATACATCACTACAAGAGCTTTTATCTTTCTGGCAATAATCACTTGCATAGCATTTCATCCGCTTTTACCTCCTTTTGAGTAATCCTAATCACAAAAAAGGCAAAAATTTAGAGGAGAGCTGTTACACTCTCCTCCAGATTACTAAAATACAATATCTTTACCCTCAGCATCTTTAAGGGTATTACCGCTAAACTTTTTACTAACCGCTGTAGGCTTTCCCTGTCTACCATAGTTCTTAAGTGGATAGAGATCTTTCCATCCCTTATCTATACTTTGATCCACGATAGCCAGAGCCACTACAGGATCCTCTCCAGCATTATCTCTAAGAGTACTAGCAAACTTCTCTACTGTAGTTACTTTAGGAGTATAGTTTTTACCCCTACAATACTGGATAAATTTACTAAGAGCCTCTTTCACAAACTTATTAACAGGATCCTCTAAGATAGTACTATAAGATTTCTTTTTAGGGGCTTTGCCCTCCATCTCTTTAGAGATGGATTTTTCTATATTATCTTTACTATCTTTATTGAGTAAAAAATTTTTACTCGTATCGGGTAAAGTTTTTTTACTCGTTGGATCTTCATCGGATAAAATTTTTTTACTCGGTCTTAAAGCTGTATAGCTGTTGTAAATGAGAGCCCCTTTAGTGGTACTGCTCTTAGTGAGGAGCCCCTGCTTAACTAGGTTATCTAAAGTGTTAATTACTGTAGGTCTTGATACACCACCCAGCCACTCACAGAGGTAGTCTACACTCCCTGTAAAAGCTGTGTTAGTAGTTTGAGAAAATCCGTAGATGATCGCATAGAGCATAAGAGCATTACCCTTTAGTTTTAGCTCTGTTACCATCCAGCCCTGTACAGCAAAGTAATTATCTTCTCTTACTTTTATCTGTTTTGCCATAATTACCTCCAGTTAAGGAGAGAGGAGAGATACTCTCCCCCCCCTGTAAGTATTACTCCATCTCTGAGATGGTTTTCTCAATGTTATCACAAACCTCATCAAAAGCCTGTTTAATAATAGCCTCTCTCTGCTGAGGGTTCGTACCTCCATCAATCTTAATATCCATATTTACTGTAGGCTTACACCAGATACCACTCTTATTCTGTACACTCATACCCAGCTCTACGCTGATACCTGCTACTCTTGCTGTAAAATCATTTGCCATCTTTGTTATCCTCCATCTCTTTTAAATTCTTTTCTCTGCGTGCCATTCTACGGTTATACTCCTCCACGGATTTACAGCCCATCTTTCTAGCTACTACCTTTTTGTGGAGGAGGGTACCGTTATTCTTTTGGATCTGCCTCTGCATTTTCCTTTTGAAACTGCTCACTCTTTTCTTCCTCCATTTCTGCTACGCTGTGCCATACTTCATCCTCTGTTTCAATCTCACATATACTATTATGTGGATTGATAATAACCGTAACATCACAGCTATTAGAATTAAAGCTAGGTAATCCAGATCCATAACCACCATTACCCTTAAGTTTAGTTCCTAAGGCGGTAGAAATAATATCCTCTAAGGATTTACCATTTACCTCTAAACCGTATCCGTGATCTGATACCTCAGCATTTGTAAAACTGATTTTAAGCATCCTGCTTACCTCCTTTTCTTTTGATACTTAACCTAATCACACAAACGGTAATTTTTTAGATAGCCCTCAAAATTAAGGACAAAAAAAAGGAGAGCTTTTACACTCTCCTCACACTTAGGGTTACTTTTTCAGTTTTGCTTTTCTCGGTAATGAGGCATAAGCCTTTATAGCCTCCAGATCCTCCTCATACCAGTATCTATAGCCTCCCTCATCTCTTACGCTTGCTGGAATAGCTCCAGCATCTTCCCAGAGGCGGATAGATTGAGTAGAGGCTCCTACCAGATCCGCTACCTCTTTCCTTGTGTATACTCTTTTTCCTGTATCTGCATCTATTGTTATCGCTCTCATTATGTACCTCCATTTTGAGTTATTATACCACACCTGTATATTAAATGCTAAGTAATTTGTTAAGGATGGTTTTAATATCCTGCTTAGATCCTTTACCGTCTACTACTCGATCAATAAGATCTTTATTTTCTAACAGATAATCCTCTACTGCCTCATCTATTGTACCCTTAGCCACCATAGAGATTACATTTACAGCCCCTACGGTACCTATTCTGTGGGCTCTATCCTCAGCCTGTGCATTATCTCCGCTATTCCATGCTTTATCCATAAAAAATACATAAGAGGCTTTATTTAGAGTTAATCCAGTACCCATAGCTCCGATAGTTCCTATAGCTACTTTACAGTGTGGGTTAGTCTGGAAATTGTCTACTAATCTCTGCCTTTGCTCTGGAGGTACCTCTCCTGTAATTACAATCGGATCATATTCACTAAGCTCTATCCCCAGATCCTTAGCTATCGTGCTCCACTGAGAAAATATGATAGCCTTGTGACCATTAGGGATAATTTCCTCCTCCAGCATCTCCTTAATACGATCCAGCTTAGGGCTATCATCTGTTAAGTTAGGATTACCGCTGGTAAGCTGTCTGAGGCGGAGAGTACAATTAAGAGGATTAACAGAGGCTAAGATATTCTCCATATCCGCTACAATGCCATTTTTAATATCCCTGTACTGTTTTTTCTGAGCTGTGGTAAGTTCTACATACTCAGTACTGTACAGCTTAGGAGGGAGATCTAGTACCTCCTCTTTCTTTCTTCTAAGCATTACAGTATTTAACTCAGCATTGAGGCTATCTAAGTTTTTATATCCGATTACTTTATAGCCTCCGAAACCTCCCATAGTACAATAGGCATTTCTAAAACTATAAAAGGATCTCCTCTCTACTCCCAGCCATGTAAGGATATTCCACAGATCCTCCGCTTTATTCATCGGAGTACCAGATAATCCTATCTTAACTGGAGCTTTCAAAAATCTAAGAGCTTTTCCCTGTTGAGAGCCTCCGTTTTTAGCCTTATGGATCTCATCCACAATAATAGCCCCTATATATCCATCCTTAATCCCCAGATAGAGAGCATCTTGTATTTTCTCATTTCTGAGGCTCTCAATATTGATAACCCCAAAATAAGAGGAGCCCCTGTACCAGTCATTTAGCTGTTGTACTCTAACATCCATTGTCTTACCGTCTACCATTACACAGCCCTCGTTAGAGTGGATCTGGATCTCTTTCTCCCAGTTATATTTTACAGAGTTCACTCCGCATACAATAAGGGTTTTAATGAGCTCTTTCTTTCTGGCTACACAAATATCAATACTCTCCTTTGTCTTGCCTAAGCCCTGCTCATCTCCGATAAGTAAAGAGTTTTTCTCCATTCCATAATTAAAAGCCTCGATCTGATGAGGGAGGGGAGCTGTCTTAAAATCAAAATCTCTTACAGGCTTAATACCCTTTAGCCTCTCCTGTGTAGCCTCCCTTTTATCCTCGATCTCCTTAGTATTGAGAGCTTGTACTACAGCCTCCTCACTTTTGATATTGCTAAGCCCTACTTTCTCTATGAGAGCTGGTAACTCATGTGCTGGGATCTCCCACGCTCTATCCTCTGGTAAATATCTCCGCTCTGCCAGCTCTTTTACCTTAGCTACAGTAGTGGGATCGTATCTAAATGAGATTTTAAAAGCATCATCAAAATAAGTACCTTTTTCCAGTTTTTCTACTGTTATCATAAAAATAAACCTCCTGTGATTTAGTCTTTATATAACTTAATCACAGGAGGTAAATATATTTAGATAACCCCTATATAATTTATGCCACTAATTGCACATAAAGCCCCAGCTTTCTAGTACAGTACATATAATCCTCTAAGTAGTGGATCATGCTTTCAGTATGTATCTTGGAACATTGTGTCCGATAATCCCTACTGCTTCTCCTTTTTCTACCTCAAATGAAATATCCTTCAGCGCCATAAAACGTTTTCCATACTCTGGTGTTTTCTGGCCTATTTTCAGTGTCGGATCTTCTTTTTTTCTTATTTTTGCATGGAATCGTTCCAGATCTTCCCGTAATGTTGTTCCCCCGATTGCACCCAGTCTATATTCTTTTGATACATGATCTATTTTGACCATAATCTGTTTTTCTGCCATCCTGTTCTCCTTAAATGGTATCCATAAATGTTCTTTCCACTTTATTGAATAACACAATTCCAAGTACAAATAAGATCATTGTGCTTCCCCACCCCATTCCATAGTATCCTGCATGAAAATATCCTGTTCCGAAAAAAATATAGCGGAATGAAGTGATGATCGGTGTCATTGGATTCAGCATATAAATCTTCATATATTTTTCAGGTACAAGCCGCAATCCATATGCAACTGGCGTTCCATACTGCCATAATTGTAATCCAAAGCCTATCAGCATCGCCAAATCACGATATTTTGTTGTAAGCGCTGAAACAATAATTCCAACTCCCATCGCCAGCATCATCATCTGAATGATCAATATTGGAAATAGAAAGAGATACCCGGACAATCGAATTTCCATTTTCCCTTTCCATATAAAATACAGCAAAAAGATCAAAAACATGGCAAATTGAATACCGAAGGAAATCAAATTAGATATGGTTGACGCTGCCGGAGATACCAGCCTTGGAAAATATACCTTTCCCATAATAGAACTGTTTGTTATAAATGTGTTTGCCGTACTGCTGACCGTCGATGAAAAATAGCTCCAGCAGATCGTGCCTGCCATATAGAACAGAAATGCCGGAATTACGGTTTCTTCTGTTGCTTTCACATCCAGCGTAGTCAGGTTTGCCAGTGAACCAAAAATCACAGTGAACACTATGGTTGTTAACAGGGGCTGTATCACCGCCCACAAAGGCCCTAAAATTGTCTGTTTATATTTCGAAATAAAATCTCTTCTCACAAATAAAAAAATCAGGTCTCTATACTCATATGTTTCCTTTAAATGAAGATTGATCCATTTTGAATTTGCCGTAATAACTGTTTTAAATTGTTGTTCCATCTTTTTCTCTCTAACCTTAAACTTTGATTTTTCTTATAAATATTTTGATTCTTTTCGGTATCATGGAACGAAGTTTTCTCACAAACAGAATTCTGTTTCTTCGTTTCTGATACCACCGTTCCACACATGCATAGTTCTGTTTTTGCAGTTTCATTACTTTCTCCCGCTGCCGTTTCAGTGCAGACGGCTGTACCAGCTGTGCATTATATTTTGCTGCCCGCTGATAAGATGACGGATATTTTATAATGTTACTTCCATATTTCGCAAGCATAGTCTTTCCCTGCTCATTATTCACAATCAGACAGGAGACTCCTTTTTCTTTCTCTATTTCACCTCCATATTTTTTCAAATATTCCGGGTGCACCAGCTCTATCCCCCAATAATCTCCTATGGTAATATCACCCTGACGATATTCTGATGCAAACGGACAAAAATAGCAGCTTTTCCGGTATGTGTATCCATTTAAAAACATTTGATAATAGGAGCTTTCTTCCGGTTCAAAATATCTTTCTTTCTGACTTCCATCCCTGTTCTCCAATATCATTTTTCCGTATAACTTCCACCCGCTGCTTTTATCTCGAAAATAAAATCCTGCTATTTTTTTTCCTTCTTTCGATTCTATGTATCCTAAATAATTCTGGAATAATTTTGCACTCGGTACACCATGACATATAATTTCTATTGTATATAAATTTGCATACGTTCTCTGAAGGTATCCTCTCAGTCCTGCTATCTGACAAGGCGTTCCACTAAACAACACAGTCTCGTTATGTTCCAGATGCCGCTTAATTTCAACATATACATTTTCCAAATTGCTTTGTACATATTTTGAACCCTTTAATTTACAAAGTTCCTCTATCTTATTTATCCCGATATGTTTTATTACTAAGTTTTGGTTTTCATAAAGCATAGCACATCCATAGACAATTCCTTTTCTTTTTAACACTTCCTGCGCCAGCACGGTAAAAATTCCCCCCGAAGCATTTTCTTCCAGATCAGCGTCCTTTGCCTGTGCCGCATACGTTTCTTTTCGTGATTGCTCTTTTTTCTCAAAACTGCAGACTTTTAAACATTTTCCGCACTCCGTACACTTCGATTCATCTATTTTAGGATAATCAAAACCATTTTCATCCTCTTCCATGTAAATCGCATGTCTGGGGCAGCACTTACTGCAGGCTCCACATCCACAGCAATTTGTCTCATTCTTTTCGGAAATTATATTTCTCATTTACCCTTTTCCCTATTCTAATGCTTCTTTTATTGCTTCAAGCTTTCGATACTGATATCTTGTGTCCGGTTCCAGAAAAGCACCTTCTCCCCATTCATTCCATGCATTAATAAATATTACCGGCTTTTCCTCTTTCCGTGCTCTTTGTACCAGTATTTTCATATATTCAGCAAACTTTTCTATGGAAAATCCACTGACCATAACTCCATGCTTATTTCTTGGCGTATTATCCCAATCCACAAAACACCCCGGCCAAAAATTTTTCTTCCATTTCGCATTTAAAATCAAATCCCATATCTCATCGTAAAAATACATTCCCAGACTCTGCTCTTTCTTCCAATCCATTCTTCCTTTCTTCTTTCGACATTTTCGATAAAATGACACCATTTCCTCTCCACAAAATTTTCTGATCAAAGAAATTTTTCTGCTTGTTCCAGGTAGCTCCTGGCTTTCGATATTTCGTGAATATACAGGCTCAAATTCAATTTGATAATCAAAAATATCGTTTCTGTAATACATATCTGAATAATACGCCGGAAATTGAAAGGCCAGACATAAATCCGGAAAACCTTCTTCTTTTGCTCTTCTTCTAAAATACGATGCCATCTTATAAATATCGATCATTTGTTCCGGCTTATAAACAACGAGCAATGGGCACCCATCTACTGTTATATATCGTTCATCTTGAAAAAAATTCAGCAGATACTGAAAGTGCCGTTCCCACTCTTCTTTTCCGCCATAATCCTGCTCCATGATGATTTCCTGATCTCCACCATCCCAGTTCTTACTCCAGTTTTCATTGGCCCAGCAAAAGCAAAATGGGATCTCTATTTTTTTGTTTTTCAGCATTTGTTCCGCCGGTTTTTCCAACAACTTCTCACCATGTTTAAACCAATAATGATAATAGCAAAATCCGAAAATCCCATATTTTTTTGCCAGATTACTCTGCCAGATCTTTACCTGATCATCCATTAAATCATAATAGTTAAGGTCCAGTGGGATTTTGGGCTGATCATGTCCGGAAAATAATGCTTGTGCTTTTCGTACATTTGTCCATTCGGTAAACCCCTCACCCCAGCATTGGTCATTTAATGGTATTGCATGAAACTGAGGCAGGTAAAATGCAATCAGCTTAACTCCTTTCCCATCTTTAACTTCTGCCATTTTTCTTCCCCTCACCTTCTGTTTTTTCCATGATTTTTTCAAAACATTCCAAAAGACATCTCAAACGAGTTTCAAACTGAAAGCTCACATCGCTTTTCTTCTGAATCTCAGCAATTTTTTTGAGTCTCTGATATCTTAATGCACGAAATTTATAAAATTGATATATGCCTTCTCTCCCATATCGTTTCCAGAAATACGTCATCGTTCCATTTATTCGAAGTTTAAATTGTTTTTCATTAAAATCATGCTGTTTATCTAAGGTTGCTCCCTCCAGGTGAATAATTTTTGCCTGTGGTATATTATAAATTTTTTTACCTCTTTTTTTAATTCTCCAGGACAGTTCTTCCTCCTCGGCATACATAAAAAAATCCTCATCAAATCCTTTTAATTGTTCAAAGAATTTTTTCTTCATCATCATGTCTGCCCCAAATATATAGGCAGCTTCTATCTTTTGATTGGTATCATTAAAATCTTTTCTTCGTATCTGCAATGCAGGATGTTTTCTGTATAATTTTTGTTTTGCTTTTGACAGCATCAAATACCGCCAGGATGCATATCTCTTTTCCGTACACAAATCATCAAACTTTAAGCAAAAAGACGGACACGGCATTCTCTCTGGTGTATACAAATTTCCGCCTATACATCCCATATCTGGATTGTTTTTCATCTCTTCCCATAAAATTTTTACTGCATTATTCATCAAAACTGTGTCCGGATTAAGAAAGAATACATAATCCCCCGCTGCGTATTTTGTTCCCAGATTGTTCGCTTTTCCAAATCCAAGATTTGTTTTTGCATCTATCATCTTAACTCTGTTTTCAAATTTCTCCTGTAATCTTTCTGCTTCTTTGTTCTTTGATGCATTATCCACGATAACAATTTCAAATTCTACATCCGCAGTTTGTTGAAATATTGAATTGACACAATCGATTGTTAAGTCTATGGAATTGTAATTAACAATAATAATTGAAACATCCATACGCTATCCTTTCCCTTTTATTTTTTCCTTTATGCTCTCATACCTCTCTTTTCCTAAAATACTTCTGCATATTCTGTTCGGCAGATGAATCATACAGTCCATATTTCTTAGATATTTTCTTTTTTTCTTTTCTTTTTCTGTAAGCCATGATGCTTCAAAATGATGAATCGAATATGTATTATCTGTCAATTCACACTTATGACTTTTCCAATTGATCGGGCAGAAATACTCTGCTGGATAAATATGAAACTTACAAATTTCCTGTTCCACATTTTCTTTCTTCATTCCCAGTTTTACCAGTGCCGCTGTGTTATAATAAGGACACGTTTTTAAATTTTCTTTTTCCTGCTCAACAAAATCAATCTCTTTATAAATGTCCAGCATTGCCTTCACGACCGGATGAAAAGCAGATGCACCAAACCCCTGTCCCGTATTCACATAAACTTCATTACCTTCTTCATCCGCTTTCTTCTCAAATCCGATATAGCCATCTGTCTCTAACAAATCATCCAGTGATCGAATTAGTTCGACATCCGTATCCAGATAGATTCCTCCATACTGATAAATAATATCCAGTCTGGCATAATCGGATACAAATCCCCAGCGTTTTGCCTGATACGCCTGCTCCATATATTTATTTTTATGAACATCATAATTATTGCTGTTCCATTCCATAATTTCATAACCCGGACAATATTTCTGCCAGCTCTTGATACATTGGATCACCAGCAATGGTTTTTCGTTTTCCCCAAACCAACAATAATGAATTTTTTTCGGTATCATATAAACTCCTGGCAATAAATAGAATATTTTTTATAATCTTTATTTAAAATTGCTTTTGCAAGAAAATAATATCTGTCCTTTTTCTTCAGATACTCTTTAAAGTTGGTACAGACAAATTCACATTCCCCTGCAAATACAGCCTTTTTTATTTTTTCCGGCAGCATAACAATCCTCCGGCAGGTAAATACAATCTGTCTCATTACCCTTTGATAATTCTCGTAGTCAAAAGGAATCTCCATTTTCTTTTGAATCTCAGCCATTAACAGCATAATCCAATAAGAATCTACTCTTTTTGGATTTTCATCATGCTTCTGTGTAATACTCTCTCCATGAATTCGATATGCATACACTACATCAGACAAACAATCCACTTTATTCGCCATTGGAAAAATCACAGCTCCGATAATTGCATCCTCATACCAATAGCCCTCCGGAAATTTCAATCCTTCCCACAGTTTTGCTTTCATCACCTTTAAACAGGGGCCTCCCCAATATTGATTTCTTTCTTTTGGCAAATGTTCTTTTTTTATCATTCCTAGAAAACCATTTTTATCAAAGCGATAGCCATTTCCCTCTACAATATCCGCATCTTCCAGATACGCTTTTGACAGCAAACACTCTATTGCATTCGGTAATAAAACATCATCCGAATCAACAAACATAATGTATTTGCTTTTTACTCTTTCAAGTCCTGCATTTCTTGCACCCGAATACCCTTTATTCTCCTGCCGAATAACTTCTACACATGGATTTTTTATGTATTGATTTAAAATTTGCCCGCTTCGATCCGTCGATCCATCGTCAATGGCAATTATCTGAAAGGAATATTTTGTTTTTTGCAGGACGATCGACTCCATACATTCCTTCAGCCAGTTTTCCGAGTTATATACAGGCACTATAATCGTGAGATCATATCGAATCTCTCTGCTCCTGTTTTCAGAAAATACATCCGGCGACACGGGCGGTGCAACATCCATCAGTATTCTCTTCGCATCCTGTGAAGAAAGTGTAATCTTTTCTTCCCGTATTTCATAAGCAATCCATGCCGCTATTCTTTTAAAAAGCATTTTCAACCTCCCTTTAAATCAGGCTGAATATCCACCACCAGTTTTTCTTTATCATATACAACAATATTTTTTGTTTTTCGGGCACATCAAGTTCCTGTATTTTTAATGGACATTTTCTCACTACAGGATCATTCAACAGTTTCTTACAGTACACTTTTCGCTCCCTCCTGTCTGTCATTTTACCTCTTTCCTTCAGTCCAACTAATATAACAAACCATGTCAGCCAGTTCAATTGCTGCTCAAAACAATACTCTTTTCTATTTTTGAATTCTATCTCTGCATGTTCTATTATTTTCTTACACGATTCCCATCTTCCCTCTCGAAATGATTTCGAAATAGAATCTGGATTATACCAGTAATGATAAATTCCGGCTTCTTCTTTATAGTAAAATTTTTGTGTACATAAAATCACTTTTGCACTGAAAAGGATGTCTTCACTAAACTTAATCTCTTCGAAAAAAAATATCTGATTTTTCTTCAAAAAATCCGTTCTGTACAATGCTCCCCATGCCCCAACAACAGGTCCCAAAGTTAATTGCCTCGTAGCCAGCAGTCTTGGATATATTTCTTGTAAAATTCTCTTTCTATCATAAATTCCTCCCTGCATTTCTCTTACTGTTTCCACCCGACATGGAACATTTCTTTCCAGCCCTGGCCATTCTGTCCGCAATGCTCTATATCTGACGAAATCTACCTGATATTTCTGCGCCAGCTCATAGAGCTGCTGCAGTCCGTCTTTTTCCAGCCAGTCATCACTGTCCAAAAAGAAAATATATTTTCCAGTTGCCACTGTTATTCCCCTGTTTCTTGCAGACGCAAGTCCTCCATTTTTTTTATGAATCACTCGCACTCTTCTATCTTTTTCCGCATATTGATCGCATAAAACCGGACTCCGATCCGGTGATCCATCATCAATCAATATGATTTCTATATTTTCTACCGTTTGATTCCGCACGCTGTTTACACAACGTTCTATGTAGGCTTCGACGTTATAAACGGGGATCACAACAGATATTACCGGCCTATTCATTTTTCTTTTCTCCTGTTATTTTCGCTAAATATTCTTCTGCTTCTTTCCTCTCTTTCTGCAGGATGGACTCGATCCTTTGCCAGTTTATCTTTTTTGCTGTCTGCAGTTTTTTCACATGATCCATCTTCCTGTCCTCCACTCCAAATACTTTCAATAAATCATTCATCCGCGTATTGATACGTTCTTTTCTTTCGATCACAAAAAATTCTTTATGGAAAATTAATGCAAACGCTGTTGCATGAAATGAATTAGAAACTACAGCTTCCGCATTTAAAATTAAATTTACAAATTCCAACGGCCCAATATCTGCACATACTTTGTCACAGATTTCTGTTTTAAAAACCGACCAGATCTCTGTTTTTGTTTTTTTAGAAATTTTTTCCGCAATTTCCTCTGCCACGCAGTTTTTATCAAAATCATAAAGCAGCACATACTTTTTATTCGTCTCTGTTTCCGGCAGTATTTTTTTCCACTGACACTGTTTCAGCAAAAAAACGGGATCACAATTTCTTTGAGACTGAAGTCCCATTTGCTTCACCAATGCAGCTCCTGTCTGCTCTCTGACCGAAACAGCATCAAAGGATTTAAGCCATTTCTTCATACGCTGTCGGTCTTCTTCTTTTAACTCATCAACTGCAAAACTCGCCGCATACGATGCCCTTCTTCCCTTTTCCGTAAATTGCAGAAAGAATGCAGGATCTTTTCCATTTGGGAAGATTGGATTCCATATCTGATCGCTCCCTGCCAGATACAGGTCTGCTTCTTCTATATTTTTTAGTTCTTCACACGTTCTATATGTTGTATCTGTCAGTTCTAACGCATTTTTCCGGAAAGCATCAAATCTATATTTTCTTTTACTGAATAATTTTTTTATTCTTCCTGGCATCTTCACCAGCAAATAAATCTCTCGAATTCCTGCCCTGTCATATTCTGGATTATTTACCGCTTTCAGACTATAATGCCTGCTTAGGTAGTCCGGCTTATAGTCAATAATTTTCACCTCATGACCGCAGTCTTTCAAATATTGCATTAATGCATATGCCTGTAAGCTTGCGCCTGCATTATATACATCATGGCAAGTGATAATTCGTATTCTCATTTCTATCCTCTGCAAATACACTCTATTTTGTTGATTTCCTGCCTGTTAGAATAATCCTTTTTCCTGCACTCCTGCACCAGCTTTTCAAGCCGTTTCGGTTCCCGTAATATTTCACTGATTTTTTCTCCACACGCTCTGTTTTCCAGCGGCACTATGATTCCATCTATTCCGTTTCTCAGCTGACTTTCTGCTGTTGGATATCCCGTAATAATCACCGGTTTTCCAAGCATTTGAGCTTCCCTTACAGCTACACAATTCCCCTCATATCTTGATGGCTGCACATAAACATCACACGCCCTGATATATGGATATGGATTCTCTTTTTTCCCCAGAATTTTTACATATTGTTTCATTCCCATCTCACATATTCTTTTACGGATTTGCTTTTCATTTTTCCCAAAACCAATTAAATACCAGGTTACTTCCAATCCATTCTGTCTGATTTGCCGACAGATATCCGGCACATTATCAAAATTTTTAGCATAGCAGAACCTGCCAATTGACAATATTTTTATCCCCGATGCATTCATTTCTTTTTCCACTGAAAAACTTTCTGCCTGTCTTTTGATGAGCTGTTCCGGCAAAATATTTTTTATCAATATAATTCTATTTTTTAATGTAGGAAATTTCTTCAAAAATTCTTTTGTAACTGCCTCTGAGATAGATGCGATATAATCATATGCCTTCCACATTTTTGTTTCGGATAAAATATCAATCTGCACCTGGGAATAGTCCGTATGGATCCATGCGATCTTTTTCTTAGCATTTACTTTCTTCGTTACAATATAATGTGGTGTCAGAAAACTTACCGCCAGATCATACTCCTTTTGGGGTTGTATTCGCGGCATAAAAGGGCTGGTATATTTATGGCTATATTCTAAATTCACATCACTGTCTCGGTAATTATGCTTATGATCATAAATCACCGCCGCTGTTTTTCCATATAGCCTTGCCATTGTTAATAAAACATGTCCCTCTTTTAAAGTTGCCTTCATTGGGTGCGCCAAAACTGTATACGCAGCTTTTTGCGGAAGCAGATGGACTTTATCCGGAATCTCATCCATTAATTCTCCTTCCTGACGAAGCAAAAAAAGATCTATTTCCCATTTGCTTTCATCCAGTGCTTCTAAAAATCCTATCAGACTTCTTTCCGCACCACCCAATTCCAACGCATGTGATACAATTAACATTGTTCTCTTCATATTCGAAACCTCTTAAATACATCTACTCCCCAAATCCTATGAATCGGTCTTGTTATCTTCCCTCGCAATTTTTGTGTCCTGTTCATCCAGGATGCCGCATACCAGTGAATAGAAAACGTATCTGCTGTTTTTTCCAGCTTTCCCGTTGCACTGTCATATGGATTCAAAACATTCACCGGATATACTGCCGCTTCCCATATTTTTTGTTTCTGCCCATTCTGTTTTAAGCCTAATGCGGTCAATGCTTTTGTATTCAGTTCCGGACACATTCTTACTCCATTCTTTCCATCCAGCAGTGCATCATATTCTTTCAGCATCGCCCGAACCACTGCTCCATGCGCAGCGGATCCAAATCCCAGTCCCGTATTTACATATCGCTTATTTTCAAATCCGAAATATGCATCTTCCTGCAATAGCTTTTCCAGTGGCCGAATCACTTCCACGTCTGTATCCAAATAGATCCCTCCATACTTTTCCACCGCCCAAAGTCTGACATAATCGCTTAAATATGCATACTTTTTTTCTGCATAGCACATTCGTGTATATCCATTCATGTTTATGTCAAAATTTTCTTCATTCCATTCGATCATTTCATAGTCCGGGCAATACTGATGCCAGCTTTCTATGCACTTTAAAGCTAATCGGGATTTCTTCCCTTTCCCAAACCAACAATAATGTATTTTCTTCGGTATCATGTATCCATCCCTTTCTATCACATCTTTTATTCACTGGTTATCATTCTTGCATTGCTTTCTAATTTTCTTTTATGAAAATAGTCATAGACTTTCTCTGGCAAAATTCCCACAAGAATTGGCTGCATCGTATATAGGTATCCGCTTATCGGCAGCCCCAGTTTTCGGACCGCTATTCCTTTTACGTAGGCCTCATTTATTCTGTATCGAAGCTTTCTTCTCTTATATGCTGCTCTGTCATCCCGCATGAAATAAAGCTGTTTTGGAATATTTTTACCTCTGTATCCCGCCTCATACATTTTTATCCATAAATGATAATCTTCTACCCGTAAAATACTTTTTTTCTCTGTGTATCCAGCCACTGCATCGTATGCTTCTTTTCTTACCATACATGGTGCATGGCAAAACGGAGATCCATACAGAAAATCCTTTTTCTTTGGATATTCCGGATGACTTATCTTTCCCCATATTCCTGTTTGATCAAAATATCCCATATCTGTGCTTACGATCGAAATTGTTTTCTCTGTTTCCAATGTTTCATATTCAGCTGCAAATCGTTCCGGCAGACAGATATCATCCCCATCCATTCTTGCAATGTACTTTCCTTTGGCCGCTTTCAGACATCTGTTCAAGGTATAATTAAGTCCCCTGTTTTCTCTGTTTCTCAGTAAGATCATTTTTTCCGGATATCTTTTCATATAAAGCTCTGCCACTTCGTACGTTGCATCGGATGATCCATCATCACACATAATCAACTCCCATTCTTTCATTGTCTGGTTTAAAATCGACTCAATTGCTTCTGACAACGTATCCGCACAGTTATACATTCCCATAATTACACTGATCTCTGGATTTTTCATATAAGCCCCCATATAAAATGCATCTGATAATAAAAGAATCCAATATATCCCAAAACAGCAGCACTTTTTATAATTTTCGCCGAATTCTCTGTAAAAATATTTTCCATTTCCCAGGGAAGTAAAATGGACGCAGAATACACAGATCCATAGGAAATCAGCCGTCCTATGAATATACCGGAAGTTTTCATCGATACAACTGCAATTCCACTTGTCAGGATTGAGAAGTTTGTCATAATGTTAATTACCGGGTTATCCGCTTCTTTGATCTGCCTGCGTCCAACCACAGAAAAAATCATAGGAATAGAATAGACAAATACTCTGATTGGATTGGTTCCATTATCCTCCCACTCTTTCCAGTCCGTTACCATATTAGAATACTGTGTATTTGACAGCGCATCGTTCATCCCATCTGTAAACCTGTTTACAAATATCAGTATTAAAATGCATCCTAAAATACACAGCACACTCTTTTTATTCCATGCTTTCCCCTGCACAATAAAGATAATCGGTACCATAAGAAGCGCTGACGCATGGAACGTTGCCCCTAACAGGATAATTACTGTCAGTGGTACATATTTTCTTTTCAGAAGCAATGGAAATCCCGCCATAATAATTGCAATTGCCAAAAACTGGCGAATACCATTCTGACACCAGGACATGTAATCCGTTCCTGCAACAAAAATAAATATACTCATCCAATAGTTTTCACTATATTTCCGGTAGATAAATGCCATGCATAACATTTGTACTGCAGCTATGATCAGAAAAAAACCAACAGATGAATTTCCAATAAAGCTTTTTAAAACCACCATAAAAACGGAAAAACCTTTATCTTTTTTTATTCCCTGAAGATAGAATGGGAGCTCGGCTATCCTATTCGGTGCTTCGCTGAAAACTCTCCGGTATGCATAGGTGTCTCCAAAATTATCAGATCGTAATGCTGCTGCTATTATGTACGGAATCACCAGCAGCACCGCCGGTGCCATCTGCCATCTTTCTTCGATCCTTCCCATAACGATCTCCTGCTTTTTCGACAGAAATCTTGTCAGAATTATCCCTGCTGTCAAAATCCAAATTAATTGAAACCAATAGTTCGTTATGGACATCTTTCACATCTCTCCTTTTGTTTTACTAAAAGTCTCTTTTTTCATCCTCTCGCAGACTCTGCACTGTTTTCTCCACCACAACGTCTTTCCGAAACTCTCTCTCCATCTTCTCTCTCCCCGTCTGTCCCATCTGCTCTCGTTCTTCTCTGCTGCAATGCAGCATCTCTTTCATTGCGTCATACAGCATCTCTTTATTTTTTACCTCAACCAGCAAACCGCTTTTCCCATTTTCTACGCTCTCCCTGCACCCCGGAATATTGCTTGTGATGACCGGGCGGCCTGTGGCGGCGGCTTCTAAAAGGACATTACTCATTCCCTCATGGTAACTGGGAAGCACTACGCAGTCTGCTTCTATGTAAAACGGACGTGGATCCGGCTGAAAGCCGTAGAAATGGGCGATGTCGCATTTTTCCAGTTCTTTTACCTGTTCTTTGTATTCATCCTCAAAAAATCCAACCAGATCAAGGACAAAGTTTTCGTTTTCTTTTTTCAGACGCCGGACGGAATAAAACAATTCGTCGATTCCTTTTTCTTTCATGATTCGTCCAAGATACAGAAAATGGATTCGTGTGTGCTTCGGATAAGGCTGCATTTTGTATCTCTCTAAATTAATTCCCGCACCGGGCAGGACGATCTGGCGATCGGCGGATATGATTTTTCTTTTACAAAATTCACAGGCATTTTCTTTATTTTCGAAAAAGACGTATTTCACTTTTTGGAACGCTTTTCGATATAAAATTGTAACAATCCAGGCTAAGACTGGTTTTTGAAATGCCGTTCCCAACCCCTGTACATTGGCATAATACGGAATTTGCTTTTGACCGCTAAGCAAGCCTATGTAGATATTCGGTTTTATGGAATAGGTGAGTACAAGATCTGGCTTCACTTTTTTCAGCAGCCGATCATAATCCCATAGCAGCTTTGCTTCCGTGAATGGATTCACCCCACGGCGGTTCATGGATATTGGAATGCACTGGATTCCCATGTTCTGGAAATCTTCTTCATGCCCGACAAATGGCATCGCCAGAATCACTTCATACTCTTTCTGCAATGCTTCTGCCAGTTCTCTTCGAAACTGCCAGAACATATACGAATGGTTTGTTACAATCAGAAGTCGTTTTTTCATTGTTCTTTCCCGTTTCGTGTAATATCTCGCATCGCTTAATTACTTATTTCATTATTTCATTTATAAATTATATCATCTTTTCATTAATATGCAATTACTTTTCTCATTATTTTCCAGTAATTTTCTTTCGCTTTCGACAGTATCCACTCTGCTTTTACTTCTTTCTTCTCTTTTCCCCATTTACCGCCGCCTGTTTTCCAACTACGAGAAACACACATTTGGTTCAGAGTTCGTAAACAAGGTCAGATCCTTTTCTATGCAAAAACAGGGCAGAACGTTTTGTTTTTCCACACGTTCTGCCCTGTTTTTCCTTTCGGTTTTAATGATTTACTTTCGCTTTCTGCATCTGTTTTTCCATCATTCCCTCATGAATTCCATCCTGCCGCAGTACCGCGCCGGCTGTCTTCCAGAGGCATTCGAGATCCATTCCTAATGCAATGTGATGCACATAATATCCGTCCAGTTCCGCTTTCTCCCGGATCGGAAGTTCATCCCGCCCATGGATCTGTGCCCAGCCGGTGAGGCCCGGACGGACACTGTTTGCACCGTACTGCTCCCGCTCGGAAATCAGATCCTCCTGATTCCAGAGCGCCGGACGCGGACCGACGAGCGCCATGTCGCCTTTTAAAATATTGAAGAGCTGCGGCAGCTCATCGAGGGATGTTTTCCTGAGAAAGCGTCCGACTCTTGTGATAAAGAGATCGGGATGGTTCAGCAGATGCGTCGGCATATCATGCGGCGTGTCGATGCGCATCGTGCGGAACTTGTATATGTAAAAATACTGCCCGTTCCGGCCCACCCTCTTCTGCCGGAACAGCACCGGTCCCGGAGAATCCAGGCGGACTGCAATGCCGACTCCCAGCAGCAGCCACGATAATGCTGCCGTTCCCACAAGCGCCAGCAGACGGTCCAACAGATTTTTCAGATACTTTTGATAAACTCCTTTTTTCTTCTCCCTCATGCTTTTCCTCCCTGCTCCCTTGCTGTCCGGTCACTGTTCCGGCGTTCCTTCTCTTTCCCATAGCCGTACTTTCCGTAACCGTAACCATATTTTCCATACCCGTAACTGCCATAGCTGCTGTATCCGTAGCCCGTCGTGCCCTCCTGCACACCGTTCAGCACATAGCCGCAGACCGGAATCTGCGAATCCTCAAAAAATTCCAGCGCGCGCCGGACTTCCCGGTCCTTCGTTGTTCCCTGATGCACCACGAGAACTGCTCCGTCGGCAATTCCGCCGAACAGTGCCGCATCCGAAAGCACTCCGCACGGCGGCGTGTCGATGATCAGAAGATCGGCCTCTTCTTTCAGACTTTCGATCATGGTATTCATCCGTACCGAGCGCAGCAGCCCCGCAGGGTTCTGCGTACTTCCCGCTCCCGGCAGGATTTTCAGCATCAGATCCCGGTAGTCGGTAAGTGCCTCCTCCCAATCCATCTGTCCCTTCAGCACGGCAGCAATTCCACGCTCTTTCCGTCCGATCAGTCCCATACACTTCATCACCGAAGGATTCCGCAGATCTCCGTCCAGCAGTATTACGCGGTATTTCTTCTTTGCGAACGCCTCCGCCAGGTTCACGGCAACCGTCGTCTTTCCCTCCCCCGGCACGGCACTCGTCACAAGAAGAACCGGACAGTCACTTTTTCCAATTATTCTGTCCTCCGTCCTTGTCCGGATCAGCTGCATCGCCTCTTTGAAGGCATCCGGCACTTTTGGATTGCAGATGGTAATGGTCTGTTCTTTTACGCTGCTTCTTTTTTTGATCTTCGCCTGCGGCAGATTTCCAAGGAATGCCGCATTCGTCAGCTTTTTAATATCATCCGCCTGACGAATTGTCTTTCTTGTTCTCACGTAGATGAACAACAGCAGGAAGGCCGCTGCAAGACCCGCTGCAGCACCATACGTGCCGGCCCGCACCGCATCCTGGCTGTTAACCGGCGCTGCCGGAACACCGCTTTCATCCACCACCGTCAGTGTCGTCGCACCGATGATATACTCTGCCACCTCCGGATAATTCATGATAACGGATTTCATCACCCGATACGCCGTCTCCGGTGACGCGTCCCGCACACGAATCGTAAAAAGATTGGTATTTTCCATCACGCTCGCCTGAATTTCCGATGTCACCGCCCCGATTCCAAGATCCCGCGCCACAACATCCTTCAGTACGCCGCTTGTCACAAGATACGGAAAGGTCTTTCCAAGCTGCTGTGCCGTTACATTATCGTAATAAGAATAACCGACCGCACGGTTCGATCCGACCACGAACGAGGTATATGCCTCATAGACCGGCTGATACCGCAGCTTTGCCGTCAGAAAGGAGCCGCCTCCTGCAAGGATTACAAGCGCCAGCACACCAAAGAAGAATTTCCGGAGCGCCTGGAAATACTCCGCCAGAAAGGCGATCAGATCTATTTTCTCCGGTTCCGCTGCGGAATAGGTTTCATACGTTTCTCTGTTCATGCTCTTTTGCTCCCTCTCATCGTTCTGCCCTGCTGTAGGCGCCGTATCCGTAACCGTAACCATAGCTGCCTCCGATCCGCTCGCCGAATCCCGGATAAACATTGTCGAACACACAGCCGATGACCTTTTCTTCTTTCTGGTTCAGCGCGTCGATGGCATCGTTGATGTCCCGTGTCAGCACGCCGTCCTGCCGAACGGCAAGAACCGCACCATCAGCCAGCTCCACAAGCTCCTCCGCATCCGCGGCCGCGCCCATCGGCGGCGTATCCAGAATAATATAATCCATGTTTGTCCGGCACGTATCCAGAATCCGCCGGAAAATTTCACCGCCGACTGCTTCCGACGGTTCCTCCAGCCGTTCCCGGCAGATGCCCATGTAAACATTCGTATCCTTGTATTTTTCAAAAACGCCGGATGCCGACTCCTTTCCGACTGCTACCTGTCCGAAATCTTTTCCGGCCTTTTGCGGAAGTTCAAAAATCTTATACAGCGCCGGCTGACGAAAATCACAGTCCAGCAGAAGGACACGGTTCTGTTCCTCCGAAAGGGCAAGCGCCAGATTGGCGGCAAGCGTCGACTTTCCTTCATTTTCCGCCACACTGGTCACCAGCAGCACTTTTCCCCCTCTCCGGTCGAGTCTTCCGCGCACACGGGAAGTAATGCGCTTCAGGGATTCCACATAGGGAAAGCTCCGTGCCGGATTCGTGATCAACATGGAGCTGTTTTTCCTCTTTTTTTCATGGTACACGGTTCCCAGCAGATCCGCATCAATCTTGCGGCCAAATTCCGTTTCATTTTTGACGGTATCCCGCAGAAAGGAAAAGAAGCCCACCAGCGCCGCCGTACCAAGCGCGGCCGCCAGAAATGCCATTGCAGCGTACTTTTCCGTCGGAATCCGGTTCGACGGATTGCCGGAAACCTGCGGCTGCTGCAGTGTCTCCAATACTACATTGGGAATAATATAATCCGAAATGGTTGTGTAGTTCGTCAGCACCGACCGCAGTACCCGAAAGGCTGTTTCCGGCGAATCGGCTGTCACGGAAAGCTCCATTAAATTGGATTCCGGCACAATTGAAGCGCTCATGTCCGCCGGAAAGGATGAGCATCCCAGCTCCTCCATCACTTTTTTCTTTAAAATATTGTTTTCCAGAATCGCCTGAAATTTCTGCGTCATCTCATACGTCGCAGAAAGGCTCGATGCTGCATTTGCATTCTCGCCGCGCCCCATCACGGCAAACGTGGTTTTCACCGTGTACTGATCCCGATGGACTGCCGTCAGCACCGTGTAGGTTATCATCGCCGCCGAACAGGCAATCAGAAGGATGATCCACCAGTTTTTTGCCATATCACACAGAATGCTCCGAAGATCCCAGTCTGCTTCGCCGTTCTGTCCGTTTCCTGTTCTGTCGTATTCTCCCATCTGGAACCTCCTCATTCATTGACGCAGACAATCAGGCGGATGGAGCCTGTCTGTCCCTCCTCCGATGTCACAGTATACGTTACTTCATAGACACCTTCCTTTCCGGTGTCAACCGGATTCTCTATGGAAAGTTTTTCTCCCCCAAGGATCTCGTCTTCCGCGGAAACCGCGTGAAGTTCATCGTCCTCTCCTTTTTCATACGTCATCTGATCCACCTTCACCTGCTCCAGATAATCCTTCGGATCAAACGCCTGCTGCAGTTCCAGATGGATCAGATATTCGCTTAAAGTAATCTGCGGCTTTCCGCTCTCCTCTGCCGGATCGTAGAGTTCCACCGTCACCGGAAGACTCGTCACATCCCCGGCACGGTTGGCTGCAGAATACGTTACCTGATACAGCCCGGGCGTACTGCTGATCTCGTCCTGATACGAGAGCCGGATGCGGTCCGTAATCGTTCCATCCAGACAGTCCTCTGCGGAAAGTCCTTCCGTCAGGTCATCTGCATTCACACTGAACCGGAGCGCCCCATCCAGGGAAAAGACCGGCGATGTATAGTCGTTATAGACCATCTCCCGTTCCGCGTGGGTGACATTGTTGTCCGAATCAAAGGCAACGATGCTGATTTTCCGCCGCCCTTTTTCGATAAAGTTGGAAATATGTTCTACTGCAAGCGAATCCGTCACATCGCCGTCCTTCGCATCGTACGCCGTCACGCCGGACAGAAGCTCCGCCTCATCCGCGTGGATACTGACCGAAATTTCACTGTTATCCATCGAAATCTCTGGCCCTTTCCCGTCTTTTCCGGTTCGCTGCCGCATCAGGCACCCACCAAACGCGAGCGATGAGGCAAGAAATAAAATCAGAACAGCCGCTCTCATTTTGTGCATATCCTTTTGATGTCTCCTTTCGTTTTTCAGACAAACCAGCGTCTTTTCCGCCTTCGTTCCGGAGACGGCTCATACAGAACCGGCCGGTTCTCCAGAATTCTCCTCGGATTTACCTTCAGCAGAAGCTCCGCATACGATTCACCGTACCACTCCGACAGAAATTCCCGGATCGGTTTCATGTCCGGCGTCCGGTAATCAGCGCGGTGGGCATCGCTTGCCGCACAGCCTGCCAGACGGTTTTCCAGCAGATAATGCGCTGTCCGCTCTGCTTCTTTTCCAAATCTTCCAAATACGCTTCCTTTGTTCATCTGCAGAACTGCGCCCATTTCCCGGAACTCATACAGAAGCTCCGGCGAATCCTGCACGCAGAAATACCGCTCCGGATGTGCCAGCACCGGGATCTTTCCCATGGCCGGAAATTCCATCAGCCGCCTTCTGATCCCGTCCGGTGCCATGTCAAACGGCACCTCGATCAGATAATAGCGGCTTTCATGAAGCGGTATCAGCTTTCTCTCTCTGATTTTTTTGTTAAGCGGCCCGATGCTCATAATTTCCATGCCGCGCACCAGGCTGATGGGGATGTGTTCCTTCCGGATTTCCTGTTCCAGACGGTAAAACAGCTCCAAAAGCTGCTCCGAATCGTAATTGACATACCCATCCTCCACGCCCTCGATTCCCGTCTGGTTTGCATGCGGTGTCACAGCAAGGATACGCACTCCGCTCTTTGCCGCAATTTCCGCCATCTCAAGGGATGTGGACAGATTCGGGGAACCGTCGTCAACCCCCGGCAGAATATGTATATGAAGGTCCGTCATGCTTCTTTTCTCCTTCGTACTGATATTCCGGCACCATTCTCTTTACCCGCTCGCAGATGTCCGGACATTCGTTTTCCGCCGCCCGCTCGAGTTCTTTCATTTGTTTTCGGAATACCGTCTCATCAAATGCAATCTGCCGGCCGATAAAAATGCGGCTGTTTTCTGTCGTCTGCATCCCCTCCTCATTCATCAGCAGCTCCTCATACAGCTTTTCGCCCGGCCGCAGGCCAATGTACTTGATCTCGATTTCCACTCCCGGCTCATACCCGGAAAGGCGGATCATGTTTTTCGCAAGGTCCGCAATCCGGACAGGATCTCCCATGTTCAGGACAAAAATCTGGCCGTTTTTCGCATACGCGCCCGCCTCGAGCACCAGACTGACCGCCTCCGGAATCGTCATAAAATAACGGATGATGTCCGGATGCGTCACCGTCACCGGCCCGCCGTGCTCAATCTGGCGGCGGAACAGCGGAATGACGCTGCCGTTGCTGCCAAGTACATTTCCAAAGCGCACCGCCGCAAACTCCGTGGTGCTGTGTTTTCCAATCATCTGGATCACCATCTCGCAGAGCCGTTTGCTCGCTCCCATGATGTTCGTCGGATTGACCGCCTTGTCTGTCGAAATCAGAATAAATTTTTTTACGTGATACCGGCTTGCCGTGCGCGCCGTCTTTAAGGTTCCGATCACGTTATTTTTGATCGCCTCGTTCGGACTGTCCTCCATCAGAGGCACATGCTTGTGCGCCGCTGCGTGAAAGACGATATCCGGCCGGTAACGGGAAAACATCGACTGCAGCCGCCGTTCATCCCGTACCGAACCGATCAGCACCGTCATGTGAAGCCTCGGGAATTCCCATTCCAGCGATTTCTGGATCTGGTATGCATTGTTTTCATAAATATCAAAAATGATCAGATGACCGACACCGTGGCCAGCTAACTGCCGGCAGATCTCGCTGCCGATGGAGCCTCCTCCTCCCGTCACAAGAACTGTTTTCCCCTGGACATAATCGAGAATCGCATCGAGATCGACGCGGACCGGATCTCTCGGCAGCAGATCCTCAATTTTAATTTTTTTTCTGATCTTTTTTTCTTCCTTCATAGCTCCCACTCTCATTCTATTCGACATCTTCCCCGTTCTCAGTCATCCTGTTTTTCCTGCTCCTGCAGACAGTCTTCGAGCAGATACAACAGTTCCAGCGCCGAACGGAAACCGGCTTTCTGCTTTCCGCAGATCAGAAATCCCTGCAGACTGCAGTGCTGGCGGAACTGAATCTGAATGCTGACCATCCGCTCCGTTCCGGCCGGAAGCGTGGTCTCCTGTCGGTTTTCCATTTCCTCCGTAAATTCCCATTCGTCTTTTTCTTCTTCCCGCAGTCTTCTCATACGGCTTCCCGCATCCGGCATCCCGAGCAAATCATAAATACGGTTCATCCGAAGCAGCATTTCCCCGTATCCCGCAAACGGAACATCGTAATGCAGAAGCGGCAGGCGGATCACGCCTTTGGAATGGCTTCCGTTCAGCTCCTGAAAACATAAGAATAATGCTGCATCTGCTGTTGTATGTACCTTTTCTCTGATTTCTTCCATTTCTCTTCTCATAACCTTCTCCATCCGCTCTTTCTTCTTGTTTTTATAGTAATGTTATATGTAATATTTATTTTTGGAATATTATACCAAATCTATCTCGCATCGTCAATCTGCTTATGCCTCCTTTTCTTTCGATTTTCACTTTCTTTTCTGTGTTTTTTCTACATGGAGTTTGCTTTTTTGATCTTTTTCGAGTTTTGGTGTCGCGGTGCGTCACTGTTCGTCGAACGATTTTATCAGAAGTGAGGCCTTTCGGCTTGAATGAAATCCTGTGGATGTGCTAAACTACAGTTTGTAATCGTATGATCGTTCCTGTAATGATTTCATAGTTACAGTATCATATTTTCCTGCACCAGACAACCGCTTCGACGTGAACGGCTGCACATCGACGCAAACGGTAAGTGATTCAGGAGGTGGTATTTTTGTACTCAGAGTTGATTTTTCCATTCGATTCCAACGATCCGGTTCTTCTTGAAATTCCGGTCATCATCACGCAGGGTGCCTCGGAGCGATTCCGTTTTCCGCTGGATGAGCTCATCTATGTGGAGGCCTGTCAGCACCGACTGATTCTGCACACCGTTCAGGGAGATTTTTCAACCAGGTGCACGTTTGCCGATCTGACGGTATGCCTTGCACCAACCGGCCGTTTTTTCCGCAACGGGAAGGGTCTGCTAATCAATTTCTCCCATGTTGCACTTGTGCAGGCAACCGGCGAGGTTCTGCTGAAAAACGGACAGACCGTCTTCTGCAGCCGCAGGCGGAAAAGGGAAACGCGGGAAGCTTTTCTCGCATATGCCAGGGCGCTGTCCCGCCGCTTATAATATGTTTTCTATGTCTGGCGGATCTTACTTTGATCCACCGATACAAAGAACAGCAGCCGCTGGTTCTGTTTTCGAACCAACGGCTGCTGTCCTGTTTCTGTTTATTTTTCAGTTTTTCCCTGCCGCTTCCATCCGCGCCGCAAACTGCGCATAGAAATCGGTCTTTGTGTCATACGGAAGCAGATAAAACAGCTTCAGAATTCCCATGCTGATCTGCTGCCGCAGCGCGTCATCCTCTGTCCGGCGCGCCTCGTTCTGTTTTTCTTTCAGATAATAATGCCATTCGTTCGTAAACGCTTCATACTTTCCGAGCTCCGGCGTGTCGAGCCAGCGGCGGACTTTGACTTTTGTCTTATTCTCCTTCGGACATTCGCTGACCTGAAGAAAATAGGAAAACGTTCCGTTCTCATACAGCCGTCCCAGCGGAAACATCCGGCAGAAGCCCGGCCGCGCATCGTGAATGCTGCACCGGCCCTCATCATTTAAGAAACTGCACTGGTCTGACTGCTCCGTCATCTTCAGATGCGGCAGAATCACGCCGTCCACTACGCGGAGCGAAATGTATCCCGCCGTCAGAATCTCCTCCATCGTTTTGCCGAGCTTCCTCTCCAGCCGGTACAGGTCCATCGGATCGAGCACAATCGAGTCGCCCATCCCATGGCAGCAGGCGGAGCATCCGCGGCAGTCGTCGCAGCCCACTTTTACCATATCATTCGCTCCATATCGTTTTCCGTCTGAAATCTTGTCTATATCTACGTTACGTTCCATACTTTCTTCCTGTCTGTTTTTTATTTTTTATACTCAAAATCCGGAATCTGATGCCATCTCTCCCGGAAATAATGTGCCGCCAGTTTCGGCTTGCGTTCGCGGGTGAAGATTCCCTTTTTGTTGCCCTGTACACGCAGGAGGCTCTGGCTCGTCGCAAAGTCTGCGAAGTTTTTCCCCCGGCTGCCGGTTTACGTTCCGGCACGCTCTGCCCCCACGACATGCAGCACCTGGTCCTTTACCTGAAATTTGATTTCCATTCCCGCAAAAGAAAGCCCGTAAACCCGCTCTTCGCTGTTCTGATACGACGGGCGCGGGTCCTGCTCCAGCACTTTTTTCAGTGCCTCCCGGCGGTCCGCCGGAATTTTTTCCAGCAGCTCATCCGGAATTTCAACGGGAATAAAGTATTCCTTCGTCCTTTCCGTAAAACTGCCAAGTGCCTCCGCATGGCTGTCTACATGCGGCAGATACGGTTTGATGTCCAGAATCGGCGTGCCGTCCATCAGATCTGCCCCCGACAGATGAAGCACCGGCCCGAGTGCCGGATGCTGCTCCACACGCTCCAGCTTTACCGAAGAAAGACCGATCGGATTGGGCCGGAACGGGGAGCGCGTTGCAAATACACCGACCCGCTTATTTCCGCCAAGCCGCGGCGGCCGCACCATCGGCGACCAGGTGTCGCGCACAGCCTCGGAAAACTCCCAGATCAGCCAGAGATGGGAATATTCCTCGATGCCGCGCAGCGCATTCGCATCGCGGAACTCCGGTTCAAAGACGATCGTACTCTTTAATTCTTCAATCAGCCCGCTCTGCCGCGGAATCCCGAACTTTTCCGGGAAATCCGTGTGGATCCGGGCAATCACTTTCACTGCAATTTCTTCTGCCAAAACGGTTTTCTCCTTTATGCTTACCAGACTCTGAATAGGTTTATTCTAACATTTTGCCGGAAAAAAGTCCACCTGCCAGCCGGCGGTTGGCGGAAAAGTGTCAGAAAAGAACGGATTTCTCATAATTTGCAAATCCATTTTTCTATCCTATGACCGCAAAAAAGAACAGGAACCGTTTTGCTGTTCCGATTCCTGTTCTCTCCTCTTTATGCTCCAAGTTCCCGCATGCCTTTCAGCAGGCCTTCGATCTGTTCTGCTATTTCTTTTACTTTCGCTTCCAGTCCCAGCAGTTCCTGGCGGTACATCTGATTTTTCTTTTCCGTATCCAGTACATGTACCGTCTGGACCAGAAACGCTCCGGCCTTCGGCTGAAGCTCCTCCGGCAGATGCGTTTCCTTTAAGCGGTTCCGAAATCTTTCCAGGTCATTCCCTGCAGCCCTCAGATACTGATTCATGTGGATCCCTGTGTGGCGCATCATCGCTCTGCCCTCGCCGCGTACCTTTGCGTACGTTCTCTGGCTTTTGGCTGCATACAATGTCATCTGTACATACATCAGACTGGTCAGCGCCTTTTCTCCGGTCATTGCTGTTTCATATAATTCTTTTTTCACTCTCTCGCTGCTCATACATTCCTCTTTCCGCCACTTTTGTTCCGCTGGCAACGGTTTGGATTGCTCCGGCAGTTCATGTTGTCTTTGGTATTCAGGAGTATAAAAAAAGACTCCTATCATGACGACTGCCACAATAAAAGTCTTGCGTTCTCATTTGATACGGACGTCTCTCGACATCGGCTGACGATTTCAAACCCACCCGGGATGCGTTTTTGTTTCCCGCGGCGTTTCGCTACTCCCTTTTACTTGTTGATGTGTATATTAGCACACTTCCTGTCGAATTGCAAGTATATTTTTTGCATTTTGTCCCTCATTTCATGCAACTTACGTTTTTTCATTTGTGTTTCTTCCTATATAAATGCACCGCCGGAAAGCATACCGCTCCGACTGCCAGCACGAGAAAAACGATATCTGCATACATCTTCACATATCCAGCCGCCTGCTCCCACGCCGCACCGACCGCAGCACCGATTCCGACGAGAAGAATGTTCCACACCGTGCTTCCGATGATTGTAAACAGCAGAAATTTCGGCATCTCCATCCGTGCCATCCCGGCGGGGACGGAAATGAGGCTTCGGATGATGGGAATGCACCGACCGAACAGAACGGCCCGCTGGCCTTTCTTCTGAAACCATGTAATCGTTTTCCAGGCATCCTCCTCGTGAAATCCGAGAAGCTTCATCGGGCGGCTGTCGAGCAATTCACTAAGGCTCTCCGTGCTGACAAGCGTTCCAGCTCCATAGAGAACCAGCGCCCCGAGAAGCGATCCTGCCGTGGATGACAGCACAACGCCCGCCGGACGCAGACGGGTGCATGTCGTCAGAAAACCGCCGAACGTCAGAATCACCTCGGAGGGGATCGGCGGAAAGACATTTTCCACAGCAATCAGAATCAGGACGCCGACATATCCAAAGCGGTTGACCATATCCAGGATTACATTCTGCAAGCTTTCTCCGTTCCAGCAGCTCCGCACCGTTTTGAGACCTGCGGCGTTTTCCCGTCTCTGCTCCGCGTCACGGAATCGCTGCTTTTTCCTTCTTCCCCTGCATTCTATGCACCGCCGCCCCTCTGCATGACCCCTTTTTCCGCCAAAACTTTCCTCTGTTTACGATTCCGTCAGATTTTCTTTGTTTTGTTTTCATCTTCTCTTCAGAAAAGCTTTATCTCATGTACACATTCTGGTCACAATTTTTCCGTATACTAATCTCATCAACAACGAAGGAAACAAACACAAACCTCCATCGTTTTTCTATAAATTTTAACCAGGAGACAGCAAAGCACCCTTGGAAGCATGTCTCCAATGCCAACCTTTCTAATAGATAGATTTCTTTTTCATACCGCCGGGACCCTGACAAGTCCCGGCCTCTCTCCTTTTTAGGAGATTTTTTTATTTTCAGCTCTTTTTTTCCTTAATTTTCTAAAGTTCCCACGACAATTTTTTCTTGCACGTGACTTTCCCGTATAGTAGAATAAAAATAGTTGTTTTTTAACAGACACCATGGATAAAAAAGGGAGAAAAATACCATGAAGATTGGATTTGACAATGAGAAGTACCTGAAAATGCAGTCTGAGCATATCCGCGACCGCATCAACCAGTTTGACAACAAGCTGTATCTGGAATTCGGCGGAAAGCTGTTCGACGATTTCCACGCATCCCGCGTTCTTCCGGGCTTTGCACCAGATGCCAAACTGCGCATGCTGATGCAGCTCTCCGACCAGGCAGAGATTGTAATGGCAATTTCCGCAGCCGATATTGAGAAAAACAAAATCCGCGGCGACCTCGGCATCACCTATGACAGCGACGTGCTCCGTCTGATCGACGAGTTCCGCGGACGCGGCCTCTATGTCGGCAGTGTTGTCATCACGCAGTATTCCGGACAGCACAGTGCAGACGCGTTCAAGAAGAGACTGCAGAAGCTCGGCATCCCGGTTTACATTCACTACACGATTCCGGGCTATCCGCACAATGTGCCGCTGATCGTGAGCGATGAGGGATACGGAAAGAACGAGTACATCGAGACAACCCGCCCGCTCGTTGTCGTTACCGCACCGGGACCGGGAAGCGGAAAGATGGCAACCTGCCTTTCCCAGCTTTACCATGAGCACAAACGCGGTGTCAACGCCGGCTATGCAAAATATGAGACCTTCCCGATCTGGAATCTGCCGCTGAAGCACCCGGTCAACCTGGCTTACGAGGCTGCTACCGCCGATCTGAACGATGTCAACATGATCGACCCGTTCCACCTCGAGGCATACGGCGTGACAACCGTCAACTACAACCGTGATGTCGAGATTTTCCCGGTTCTGCGTGCGATCTTCCAGCAGATCTTCGGCGAGAGCCCATACAAATCCCCGACTGACATGGGCGTCAACATGGCCGGAAACTGTATCATTGATGATGAGGCATGCCGCGAGGCTTCCCGTCAGGAGATCATCCGCCGCTACTACACTGCTGTGGACGGTATCGCAGACGGCTCCCGCTCCGAGACCGAGGCTTACAAGATCGAGCTTCTGATGAAACAGGAAAACATCGTTGCCGCAGACCGCACCACCGTTTCACCGGCTCTCGTCCGTGCCGAGGCGACCGGCGCACCGGCTGCTGCCATGGAACTGCCGGACGGACGCGTCATCACCGGAAAGACCGGCGATCTGCTTGGATCGAGTGCAGCGCTTCTGCTGAATGCGTTAAAAGAGCTCTCCGGCATCGACCATGACGTACATGTTCTCTCACCGGAATCCATCGCTCCGATCCAGACCCTGAAAACCAAGTACCTCGGAAGCAAGAACCCGTGTCTTCATACCGACGAGGTTCTGATTGCGCTGTCTGCTACTGCTGCACAGAGCGAGGATGCACAGAAAGCACTCTCCTGCCTGCCGCAGTTAAAGGGCTGCCAGGTGCACTCCAGCGTTATGCTCTCCGATGTGGACCGCAAAATGTTCCAGCGTCTGGGATGCGATCTGACCTGTGAGCCGAAATTTCAGTAAATAATTTTTATATCTTGGACATAAAAAATCCAGGGCATACGGTACTTTCCGTACCTGCCCTGGATTTTTTCTTTTCCGGCTTTTGTTTATAAATTTTCTTTTCCGAATCCCATTGGCAACAGCTCCTCGAGTGTCATTTCTTTCCAGGAACCGTCGCCCTTGCAGAGAAGGACGAGAAATTCGTTCGGATCAACGAATTCCCGCAGCACCTGACGGCAGACACCGCACGGTGTGCAGAAATCCTCCGGCTCTGCCTCTCCCGGGCCGCCGCAGACGGCGATCGCATCAAATTCCGTTACGCCCTCGGATACGGCTTTGAAGACCGCGGTGCGCTCCGCGCAGTTTGTCGGTGTATACGCCGCATTTTCAATGTTGCATCCGGTATAAATCGCTCCATTCTTTGCCAGAACCGCCGCGCCTACGCGGAATTTCGAATACGGCACATACGCAAATTTCCGCGCTGCCAGAGCCTGTTTTACCAGCTCCTGTTTTATTTCTGTACTGATTTCCTGTTTCATATCCAGCATCCCCTTTCCAGTATCCCCTTATTTTTTCTTTCTTATTTCTGATCTTCCCGGATCAGAATCCGCAGTGCCTCGATGGCTACCTGAATCGCACCTTCCGTATCGTGCGTAATGTGGTTCTCCATGCCGCGTTTTACTCTCTCCTGATTTCCCATCACAAGAAAATCCGATCCGGCACGGACGCCGCGGGCACTTGCCACGATAAAGAGTGCCGCCGATTCCATCTCTGACGCTTTGCATCCAAGCTTCATCCATGCATCCCATTTTTTCAGCAGCTCATCGCCGACCGGCATCTGCTCCGGGTCGTGCTGGCCGTAGAAGGAATCCTTGCACTGTACCACGCCCGCATGCCATTTTTTCCCAAGATTCTTTGCCGCCTGCACCAGCGCATTCGTCACGGTAAGGTCTGCGACTGCTGGGAACTCGATCGGTGCGTATTCCTTTGACGTTCCCTCCGCACGGATCGCTCCCGTTGCCACCACGATATCGCCACCCTCTACATCGAGTGCCATACCGCCGCATGTTCCGACGCGGATAAACGTATCGGCGCCGCACTGGATCAGCTCTTCCATCGCGATGGAAGCCGACGGACCGCCGATGCCGGTAGATGTAACGGAAACCTTTACACCGTCCAAAGTACCCGTATAAGTCACAAATTCCCGGCTGTCTGCGACGAGCACCGGGTTCTCAAAGTAAGCTGCAATTTTTTTACACCGTTTGGGATCTCCCGGCAGAATCACGTACCGTCCCACATCGCCTTTTCGGATCTGCAGATGATACTGCAGCCCTTCTTCTCCTGAATAATTCTGCATATGCAAAAACCTCCTTAAAATAATATAGTTAATTACATCTAATCATAGACAAATGTGTTTAGCTCGCATTCTCAAACCAATAGATTTTTGAATAGTTCCATAGTAATTTGCACTTTCTCGCATTAACTTTTTTACAATGTTTTGTTTGGCTTTGAAAATTAATCGCTTTTTGGTCCGGGTATAGTGCTGTTACATATCCTCTGTGAGTTTCACCATTTTTGAATGTATATTCAACCAAATCCCTATGATGAATTCCTAAAACATGGTCGGTTTTAGCTTTGCTTTGTCTGCGCATAGGTTTTATTGCCCATTCTTTTATATCACAGGTATCAGGCTGCAAGTCCGTAATGCAGACAGCATCATTGGTGTGTGATTTCTCAATATTCCAGTCAATGCGTTTGTTGGCTGTATCCCCACCACTCGTCAGATATAATACTCCCAAACCTGACAATTGTTTTCTAAGCCACATCTTACCAATCATTACATGTTGTGCATAATTCAGGTTTTTATTGTCAGACGATTTTAACAGGGAAAAATATCGATCCATATATAATTCTTCCTGGCCTTCGGTTTTCTGATGGCAGCTTTCACATAATGTAATCAGATTGTCTAACGTATTAGAACCATTTCGTCTTCTTGGCTTAATATGGTGAACCTCTAATCTACAATTAGATTTTCCGCATTCCATACACTTACCGCCATCTCTTAGAATCGTTGCTTTACGGATATTTTCGTCCAGTCTGTTGGATTTTTGATATTGCCAGCTATAAGACTTATACCCATCTGTTAATACCCGGATATCAATAGAAACATCTTCCAGCCAATAATTTGTTATATTTATCCATTTATTAAGCCGATTAATAACTCTTATGGTAGCTTGCCGTTTCTGTAAAATACTTGGAGCAATTCGTCCTTTTCTTTTAGAAGATTTACGATTGTCGAATCTCGCCTGCCGATATCTTTTGTGATAACGATGGTAACGTCTATAGTTTCGCCTAACTTCCATAAGATGTTTTACATCATTGCGTTGCTCAATGGTTCCTTTGAAAACAACTTTATTTTTACTTTTACATTTCTGAACCAGAGCAATCCCTACATGAAGTCCGCCATCATCTATTCCACAACGAATCTCATCTTTACAGATTTCATTTTCTTGAATTTTTTTCTTCAATTGTATTACCATTGGATATTTGCTGACCAATGCTGCTCGTTTCTTACGGATAAGAAACCATGCTTTTGGTTCTTTTGTCGGTGCTAATTGTTTCCCATTAGCATCTAATACAAAAGAATAACTTGTCATTTCTGACACCTTCCTTTCGGAGAATTGCTCTTCGTGCCAAAGTCAAGTAGAGGATATGTGTTTCCCTGTTATCAATGCAGGACATTAGCATTGTTTCCTGGTTTGTACTCACAGAGCTTCAGACTGAAGATTACATCTAAAGGTGTGTCTTTACCTTACTACTTAACATAGTTCCTATCTGCAACATGTCTTTCGACAGTAGCAGTCACTTAGGCTTGAGACCTATTGTTAAGCTATAGATAAGAGATTTCATATGTCCACTCTTATTTACATTTATATACATATTTCTATGTTTTTAGTTACTTAACAATTAGTCCTTCGTATTTTCGTATTCTCATAGTTCTATTCTACCACAGGCCGCACCGCAAATACAAGGCTTGACACCATTTCACCGCCCCTTTCATTACGGATATAATCACGTTCCGCAGTTGCCTTTTCCCATTCGGGATGCTACAATAGGCACAGAAACCAGAGTTCTTACTTTCATTTTTACGAGGAGGGATTATTTTATGAGTTCCTATGTCATCAGCTGCTGCTCTACGGCAGACCTTACCGAAGAGCATTTCTCCAAACGGGAAATCTCATACATCTGTTTCCATTACAAATTAAATGACACCGAGTACGCGGACGATCTCGGCAAGTCCATGCCGTTCGATCAGTTCTATGCCGCCATGGCCGCCGGCGCTTCCACGAAAACATCCCAGGTGAATGCCGATGAATTTGAAGCCTATTTTGAAACATTCCTGCAGGACGGCAAAGACATTCTCCACGTCTGCCTCTCCTCCGGCATTTCCGGTGTCCTGAATTCTGCGATGATCGCCAAAGCCGACCTTGAAGAGCGCTACCCGAAACGGAAAATCCTCATCGTGGATTCCCTCGGCGCTTCCTCCGGCTATGGTCTTCTGATGGACCGCCTTGCCGACCTGCGCGATGAAGGAAAACCGCTGGAAGAGGTTTACGATTTTGCGATGAAAAACCGCCTCAAAGTCCATCACTGGTTCTTCTCCACGGACCTCACCTTTTACGTGCGCGGCGGCCGCATCTCCAAAGCCTCCGGCGCAATCGGCGGCCTCCTCGGCATCTGCCCGCTGCTCAACATGGACAACGAAGGACGGCTGATTCCGCGGTTCAAAATCCGTACCAAGAAAAAAGTCATCAAAAAAATCGTCGACCAGATGGAAGAAAACGCCGAGGGCGGCCTCTCCTACTCCGGCAAATGCTACATTTCCCAGTCCGCCTGCTACGAAGATGCGCGGGCCGTTGCGGATCTTATCGAGGAACGCTTTCCCAATCTGAACGGAAAAGTCGAGATCAACAACATCGGAACCACCATCGGCGGCCACACCGGACCGGGTACGGTTGCTTTGTTTTTCTGGGGAAAAGAACGCGTGGATTAATCCGAAAAAGCTCTGCCTCATAAAAAGGCAGAGCTTTTTCTTTTTTTCCAGATATGCCTCAAAAGCACAAACAACAGATATCCGACAGCCGCGCCGAATGTATTTGTCACAACATCGTCCAGCTGGCAGTAGCCGCGCTCTGTTAAGAGCTGCACTGTTTCCAGCATCATGCTTGTGGAAAACGCCGCATAGACGCAGCACCATCCTTTCCGAAGAGACGGAACCGCCGCCGGCAGCAATACGCCGAACGGGAGAAACAGCAGAATATTTTCCACAAAATACCGGTCCGGCAGACGCTGGTTTCCCCAGGTTTCAAACAGCTTCACATCCACGCCCGTTCTCGAACCCGGTTCTCTGGAAAACAGCGTAATAGAAAGCATCATCGCAAAATAGACTGCTACCAGAAACCACAGCAGAAGCTGGGTGCCAGGAACCGCATGCGCATGCTCCAGCCGTTTTTGTTTCTTTATCATCTGCCGGTTTTTCCACGCCGCCGCAACCGTCACAAAGCCGACACCGACTGCAACCGCATGCGGCAGATACCGGAATGTATCAAAAATATCCTGTTCAATCGTTGTCAGATAAAGAGGAATTGCCATTTACATCACCTTCCGTATTTTCGCGGCTGATCGGAAACACCCGCGAGATAATCGAGACTGCAGTCATACAGCTTTGCCAGCGGAATCAGACAGTCCAGCGGAATCTCACGGATGCCTTTTTCATACCGGTTGTAGGTGTCCGGGTGACTGAAAATCTTCCGCGCCGCCTGTGTCATCGAGTAACCGCGTTCCAGACGGAGCTCTTTCAGCCGGATCAGCATTTTCTCCCGCTCCGGCGTTTCTTCTATTTTTCTGTGCATAGAGTTCCTTCTTTTTATTCCGTCTCCGCCGCCGCTTTTTCTGCCTCCGGCACATAGCCCGGATTGTCGTCGTATCCTTCTAGGAAGTTGTGGCGGATGCCGTGCTGCTTATAGCCGACCACCGTATCAATATTGACATTCTCCACACTGCGGAAAATATTGCTCTCGACAAACGGATTCACCTTTTTCAGATTCTTAATCAGTTCCTTGATTTCCACACGTTTCGAGCGGTTCTCTTCGTTATTGCAGGTCGTGCAGGTATCGGTAAACTTGCAGGCACACTGGATGAAATGCAGACCGTTATAATCTCTCCACGCCTTGATATCATCCTCGCGCACCAGATATAGCGGGCGGATCAGCTCCATGCCCTCGAAGTGGATGCTGTGAAGCTTCGGCATCATCGTCTGCACCTGCGCACCGTAGAGCATTCCCATGAGGATTGTCTCAATGACATCATCGTAATGATGGCCGAGTGCGATCTTGTTGCAGCCAAGCTGCTGTGCAAAATGGTACAGATGGCCGCGGCGCATTCTCGCGCAGAGGTAACACGGCGAATTTTCGACATGGTAAACCGAATCGAAAATATCGGTCTCGAAAATCGTGATCGGAATATGGAGGCTCTTTGCGTTATCCTCGATCACCTTGCGGTTCTCCGGGCTGTATCCCGGGTCCATGACAACGAATTTTACTTCGAAATCAAATTTATTGTGAAGCTTTAACTCCTGAAAGCATTTCGCCATCAACATCGAATCTTTTCCGCCGGAAATACAGACAGCGATTTTATCGCCCGGTTTTACCAGCTCGTATGTGTTGATCGCTTTCGTAAATTTGGACCAGATCGACTTTTTGAATTTTTTGCGGAGACTCTTCTCCACGTCTGCCGCCTTGTCCTGCTCCTCCGGCACGCTCATCACATCCATCAGCCAGGCGATGTAACCGCCCTCCAGGCTCACAGCGTCCCAGCCCTTTTCCTGTAATTCTTCCGCCGCTGCGACACTGAACCGGCCGCGGCTGCAGCAGATAATCGTCTTTTTGCTCCGGTCAATCGCATCACTTGTCTCGATTTCTTCTGTCTTCATCACAAGCGCTCCCGGAATCGCGCCGTGGGAGATCTCTACCGCATCGCGGATATCGACGATCTGATAGCTTGACGGATCGAGCTCTTTTAGTTCTTTTATTGAAATACTGGTACTCATGTAATTTTTCCTTTTCTAATTAAAATGCCTTACTTTTCTTCATTCTTTCATTGTATCGTTTTTTCTGTGACTGTCAAGAAAAAACGCACAAAAACGGGGAGTCTCTGAACATTCGTTTCAAATCCTCCCCCACTTTTTTATTTTTTCCGGATATCCGCCATCGTCTTCAGCAGAAGTTCTTTCTTCCAGAAGACCAGCCCTGCACTTGCGAGCAGAATCGCGTAACGCAGGATCCTGTACGGGAAAATCAGATTGCAGATGATACTTGCTCCAATCAGAAAAACGGAGCACGCCAGAAGAAATCCTGGATTCATCAGATTTTCCTGGATTCCTTCGTTCACCAGAATCCGTTTGCTCACAATATAATGGCCGACCGAATACAGCATATAGCATGCCAGCGTCGTGTAACCGGCCGCGATGTAACCGAACAGGCGGATAAAAATAAAGTTCAGCACCACATTCGCTCCAGCCGCCGCCATGGATGCAGCCATCAGAAACTGTGTTTTTTCATAATAAAACTGCGGCATCGAGAGAATATTATAAATGAAGATAAAGAACACACTCGCTGCCACCGGCGGAATGACGTACACCGCCTCGCGGTACTTCGGTGATCCGAAAATCAGCACCAGCTCCGGGCTGATCAGCATCAGCGCCACGGCTATGCCGACCACTACAATGCTCAGTAGCTGCAGCACCTTCCGCATCGAGCGGATGTCGCCCTTTTTGATCTTGCTGTACATCCACGGTGTCAATGCACTGTTCATACCGCTGATGAAAAGCTGCACCAGCATACCAATGCTGTACGCCAGTCCGTACAGCGCAACCTCCGTCTTTCCGACCATCTTGTCGATCATGATGCGGTCGCCCTGGTTCAGGATAATGCCGGACAGATAATGCGGCACAATCGGAATCCCGATCCGCAGCGCATAGCCCCAGTATTCTTTCGAAAAAAACTCTTTTCCTTTGCAGAACTGGAACACAATAATCGGCACACAGATGCAGACCTGCACCCCGACGATACCTAAGATCCGCATCATGGCCGTACCGCCGTTGATACGGATCAGCACCAGGCTCGCGATCGGGTTCATCAGCGCCTGCAGAATCGTCACGCAGACCAGAATCCGGTACCGATACTCAAACCGCTGCCGCCCCGACCAGTAGGAAAGCGCCGGACTCAGCAGCGCTTCCAGAAACATCAGCAGAATCATGGATTTCGGCAGATTCAGAATCTTCTCCCAGAAACCCGATGTAAAACAATACAATGCAAAAACCGCACCCGTAATCACAAGCGTCAGTCCCTGCATTGCAGATGTATATTCATCCCGCTGCTTCTCGTACTTTGCCATCGCATTGTCATAAACACCATTAAATAAATACAGCGATGTCATAATCGTCAAAATCTGCAGCCAGGACAGATAAACCGTATAGGTTCCGTACTCCTCGGTGCTCATCAGACGCGTGAAAATCGGAACTGTGATGAACGAAATGCCTTTCTGTAAAAAACTGCAGATCGTAAACCAAAGCGCCGCCTTCGCCTGGACGGAGAGAGAACGGTATTTTGAGGTAATGTTCATGTAAAATAGAACTCCTTGCTGTTGGTTATTTGCGTGTTTTATGGTAACACAAAATGGGGGGGACTGCAAGAGGAACATCCATTAAAATCCCCCCATGGTTGAACGCTTCCATTCAACCATGGGGGATTCTCACTGCTTTATGTGTTTCGATTCCCAAATGATTCAGAATATACATATAGGCCAATGCATACGACTGACACACACCTCTTCCGTCCATCAGCACACCATAACTGGTATAATTCTTATAATTCAGATCATACTCTGCATGCAATACCAGATAATCGTGAATTACAAACGCCTTCTACTCATCTGTCATGGAATTGTTCATCAGTTTATAGATGGATGCCAGTTTCTCATCCACTGCATTAAAAATCTGTTTGGTTTCTTCCGGTGTTCCGAATGTATTGGTAATTCTCAAACCTGTATAGTATGCATCACCATACCAGGCAATGATTCTATTATACGTATCACTCGGAAAATACGGCGAATAGCCATAATAAAAGCTTAAGTCATAGGTATCCCTTCTTATTTTTAAATCTTTAATGGATACCCATTCATTTCCAGCCAGCATCGCTTCTTTCACACGATTCTCCAGAACCGTATACAATTCATACTCCGTTCCGCTGAACTCATCGCCTTCATCGGCCCCGTATGTATCAATCCCGGACTCATCCTGCTGTGGTTCCATGGGTTTAATATCGCCCGTCGGCAATGTAACATCCTCATTTTCGTCCGCAAACGCCTTTTGCGGCATCACAAAAATGGATGCCGCAAGCAGAAACAAAAATGCTGTCAGTTTAACGATTCTCTTTTTTCTCCTCTCCATGCGCTTTTCCTCCCTGCAATTCTTCTAAATACAGTTTTGCATCTTTTAAGAAGCTGACCGCAATCATCACGATCACAATGCCGATCGGAAATGCCGCTACGATACTGACAGACTGCAGACTGTTCATGGAACTCTCTGCAAAAAGAAGTGCAATCGGAAGCAGGATCAGCAGGATACACCACATCAGCTGAATTCCTTTTGCCGGCTCTTCGCCGTCTTCCAGTTTCCGGTAGCTGTAGCACGATGCCGTCAATGCGATCGAGTCGAACGATGTCGCATAAAATGCAACCATCGTAACTAATACAACAACCATAATCAGCGGTGCACACGGCATGGTTTTGATCATCGACACAATCAGATGATATAAATCCCCATTTTCATTATACTGCGAAATGAAATCAATTGCACCTGAAATCTGCTTTCCCATCGAATAATTTCCAAGAATAATAAAGCTGACAAGCGTGGAACCCACACCAAAACCGTATCCGCCGAGAATTGTCTGGCGCACGGTTCTTCCGCGGGAAATGCTGCCAATGAAGAACGGTGCTGCCACACACCATACCATCCAGTATGCCCAGTAATAAATGGTCCAGTTCTGTGGGAAGTTTGTCGTACGCATCGGGTCCGTATACGTTGATAAGCTGATAAAGTTCTGAATCATTTTTCCAAGAGAAGAAAATCCAGTTTCAATAATATACCGCGTCTCTCCCCCAAACAGCAGGACGAAGGCAAGGAGTCCGAAAAACAGATAAATGCACACCTTGGCCAGAATGCTGATTCCTTTGAATCCATGCAGAAGAGAATAGGTATAAACACAGCAGGTGATCAGAAGAATGATAATATTAATCACAGTTCTGCTGACTTCCATATGGAACAGCTCGCCGATGATTTCCGCCATCAGCGGAGTTGCCACACTAAAAGTGGTAGCAGTTCCGGCCAGCAGTGCAAAGACAGCCAGAAGGTCAATCAGACGGCCGCCAATTCCATCTGTCTGTTTTCCCAGAATCGGACGGCACGCCTCGCTGTATTTCTGACGGTTTCGTTTTCTTACATGAAGCATAAAGCCAAACGCAACAGCCAGTACCAGATAGAATCCCCACGGGATAAAGCTCCAGTGAAACAGTGGAAATACGCCTGCCCAGTCCTGAATGCTGCCAAGTTCTGCGATGTGAGGATCTGTTGCGTACAAAATCCACTCAGAGAACGAATAAAACAGAATATCTGCTGCCAGACCACAGGTAAACATCATGCATCCCCATGCAAAAAAGGAATATTTTGGCTTCTCATCCGGCTTTCCAAGCACAATATTTCCGTATTTGGAGCCTGCCAGAAACAGAGACAGAAAGAAAATGCCAAGTCCGATGACCAGGTAATACGTTCCAAAGGTGTCTCCAAACAGAAATCGAATCTGGCCAAGTACCTGATTCGACTGCTCCGGTGCAAAGAAAAATACGATACATAGAGCAACGATCAGCGCCAGAGGCACCAGCGTGATCATCCAGTCGATTTCTTTTTTCTTCTGTTGGTTCTTACTGTTCATTTTCTTCCCTTTCTGCGTAATCCGCATACGATGCATCGAGTGCAACAAGCTCGCTGAAATTGTCTACTTCTATGATATCCTCTGCCTTCATTGGCCGGATGCCAAGCTGATACTCTTTCGGGTAGCAGAACATTGCCACATCGTCCCAGTAAATCTGACGGTTTTTCTTTACTTCAAACTCCTGCTCCAGATGGCCTTTTAACCGCTTTCCATCTTCTGCTGTCCATCGGGAAATGCTGTAGAGCTGCCAGCCGCCCTTTCCGCCGGTTCTGCTGCAGCCTGTCACAATGCCGTTTTCCACAGTCTGCAGCCACTCGTCGGTCTCATCATCGGTCCACACGCTGTTGTAACCGGATCGCTCAAACTCCGGAGACAGAATTTCCGAGTGATAGATGATCTGGTCGCCGTCGAGAATAATGGCATTTTCCAGATGTTCCCGCGCCACATACAGCGATGCAATGTTATTGCAGGTATCGTACCACGGATTGTCGATCAGTTTCAGGCCCGGGTACTCCCCTTCCAGTGTCTGGAACTGTTCCTTGAGGTAACCGACTACCACGTAAATTTCTGTGATTCCGTTTTTGTGCAGTCCATCGATGACGGTATCAATCATCCGCACACCGTTTACCCGGACCAGCGGTTTTGGTGTTTTTAACGTTACCGGCTTCATCCGGTTTCCAAGGCCTGCCGCCATAATAATGGCACGCTCTACTTTGTACATGTTTCTTTTCCTTCCTCTCCCAGTTCCTGCTGGACTATTTTGTAATAATCTTTTGCATAGCGGTACTGCCGCAGGGAATACTCTCCGAATTCTACGCCTAATTTCCGTTTATACTCGCACCAGTTGCTCCAGAGCAGACCGCAGACCGCGATGTAGCAGTAGATTTTTATGCGTGTTCTGTCGTCACAGTTTCCTTCAAAATAAAGATCAATCAGATGATCCACCTGCTCTTTTTTGTAGAGAGAATAGATACAGAACATTGCGATATCCACATGCGGATCCTGCATTCCGGCGTATTCCCAGTCGATCAGGCGGATCTCCTCTTTTCCGTTTTCTTCCACAAACAGAAAATTGTCCGGCACAGCATCAATGTGAGTGAGCACCCACTCTCCGGCATTTGCTTCGATGTAATCCTTTAACTGAAGCACATGCGCTTTCGTCTTTTCGTAATCTTTATATGCTGACGGAGTTCCTTCCCAGAGGCTTTCATAGTATTCCATCTGTCCGAACAGGTCGAAGGAATGGTCTACTCTTAATTTCTGCCCGTGAAACTCCCGCAGTTTCTTCATGCATTTCTGAAGATCTTCCTCATTTTCTGCATCGCAGACCCGCGCACCTTCGAGATATTCTGTGATTTTGTAGCCGTTCTCCGGGTTAATATAGGCAATCTCATCACAGATCCTGCGGCCGGCGATCGTCTGATATACAGCGGCTTCCTGCCTGCGGTTGATCAACTGATCGGTTCCCTCTCCCGGAATTCGCATAATGTATTTTTTATCTTTACAGGAGAATAAAAATGATCGGTTTGTCATTCCTTTTTTCAGAACTGTAATGTTTGTCACTTCGTTCTGCTGTGCTCCAAGTGCTTCACAGATTACCTGAATCGCATCCGTCTGCAGCTGGCTGGAATCGCTGTCAATCTCACGCAGCTGCTCATAGGTATTGATTTCTACGGCATCGGCAGCATGTACAACACGGGCCGTCACAATCATTCTGTCTTTCCGGTATAAGGTTTCCTCCCAGAACGCTCCGTCGTATCGGGAATCTCTTCCCAGTTCTTCCAGACGCTCCCGCACGATCTCCGCTTCTGTTTCCAGCAGATAACAGATGCCGATCATCGCGTTTCCGCCTGCCTGTTCTTTCTGTACGACCAGCTCCTGCTTCCGGTTTACGCGGACGGTACTGTCATCATCCACCAGATCGCTGACCATGTACCAGGAATATAATTCGTTTCTGCTGTATGGATTCTTTTCACACCAGATATCACAGGGAATGATGTAGCTGTTTGATAAATGGGCTGCCGCCGTTTTCAGGGAATGCAGATTGTTTTTCGACACATAGTCCGGAGCGACGATCAATTCTACGCCGTATTCATCGATCAGATATTCATACTGCTCTTTCATAAATCCGACAACGACGTAAATCTCTGTAATGCCGACTTCATGAAGCTGACGGATTGTGCGCTCTATCAGCCGCTCTCCCTTGATTTCCAGAAGTCCTTTCGGTGTCTCTGTATTAATCGGAACCATCCGCATACCAAATCCGGCGGCAAGGATAATGGCGTTTTTCGGCGCTTTCTCTTTTGCCTCACGCAGTGTCTTTTCCGTCGGACGGATCTCTTCATCCAGGTAACCTTCTGAAATCAGTTCCTTGATCGAACGATTGACGATTCCAAGCGAATGGCCGGTCTGTGCGGCAAGGATACGCTGATTGATGAAGGGTTCTTTTATCAGGTTGTTCAATATATCTTGTTTTGAGTTGTTCATATACTTCCTTCTTTCATTTTTCATGAACTTTTGTTTTCGATTATACCATAACTTTATGACTTTTTCAATCCCCTGTGTGTTAGGATAGTTGTCAGTGAAAGATAATTACTTTTGTGGTAGTATATATGTGAACTTCCTATAAAATTAACTCTCATAAAATTCCTTTTAAAGTATGCTACAACTGGCTTAAAGCAAGAACATGTCGAAACGAGAGTTAATATTTCAGGAAGTTCACATAAAAAGATCCAAATAATTAACATTATTTGGACCACCTGTCAAAGGAAGCCTTTTTCCTTTTCGCCGTCATCAGGACTTCTTTGCGCTTCCATTCATAAATTTTTCTTAAAATTTACCTTTATTTTACCACACTACTCCCAAAACTACAATATATCTCCATTTTTCATTTTTTTTACATAGAACCTTTCTGGCCTAATACAATCAGTACAGTTTTAAACAAAATCTTAATATCCAGCATAAAGGACCATTCTGAAATGTACTTCGTATCCAGTTTTACAACCTCTTCAAAATCTGTAATCTCGCTTCGTCCGCTTACCTGCCACATACCAGTCAGTCCCGGCTTGATTGCCAGTCTTGCTCTGTGATGGAGCTCATATTTCTCCCACTCATCCACTGTCGGCGGACGGGTTCCTACAAGGCTCATGTCGCCTTTTAACACATTGAAGAACTGCGGGAATTCATCCAGCGAGGTTTTGCGGATAAAGTTTCCGATTCCTTTGCCTGGTCCTTTTTCGCTTCCGATGACACGCGGGTCATTCTCCATTTTGAACATCAGACCATCGCTGACGCGGTTCTGTTTCATCAGTTCTTTTTTCCGCTCTTCCGCATCCATGTACATGCTACGGAACTTGTAAATTTTGAATTTTCTTCCGTTCTTTCCGACACGGTACTGTGAGAAGAAGATCGGGCCCGGAGACTTGATATAAATCGCAGGGGCAACGAACAGGAAGATGATTCCGGTCAGAATACATCCGGCAAGACCGCCGCAGATGTCCATGATTCGTTTCAGCACAAGCTGTCCTGCGCTTGCCATATTGATGCAGGTGGTGACCACGGTATAGTTGCCCATGCGCTCTACAGTCTGATTTTTTCCCTGCATTTCGTTCACGTCCGCAATTTTTACGTGGATCGTAATGCCCATCTCGGCGAATGCGTCGAATACTTTCTGCGGGATTTCTCTGCCTTCCGGCAGAACGATCAGCACTTCGTCGAACCACTCACGGCAGACATACTCAGCTGCATCTGCAAGGTTCGATACCACCGGTACGCCGTGGATTTTGTGTCCGGTTCTGTCCTGGTCTACGAGAACAACGCCGGTCGGATGAACGCCGATGTAATCGAAATCCAGCATGCTCTTCACAACGGACTGTGACTGTTTTTCGGTCGTGATGATCAGAAGCGAACGGCCGCTGTGTTCCCCGCTGCTGCGTTTCTTTACCACAGCCTTCCATCCGGTGCGCATCAGATAGGAAAGTATTCCGTACAGAGCACCGGTCAGCATAATGGTTGCTCTGGAGAACTGATCTCCCTCCTGAATCAGGAACAGGTAGAATACACCAAGAACGATGATGTATACCATATTTTTTACAGTCATTCCGATTTCCACGAGGTATCCGCGCTTCATGACGTTTTTGAAGGAATCGTCCAAAAACATGATCATCAGCTGGATCAGAGCGAATACGATAGCCTCATTTCGGTAAATTGTGCTTCCATATGGATTAAAACTGTGATGTCTTAAGAAATAACCCATGACGAAAGCGAGCTGAAGACAGATAATATCAAGAACCATAAAATCCAGATGCTTCAGCCATCCTGTGGATAATTTTTTGTACATACCTTTCTCCCCTGTCGTATTTTTTTCGCCGTACTCATAACACTCTCTTGTTTCGCATAGTTTTTCTAGCTTTTATATTACCATTTTCACTAAAAACTTCTCATTTTTTCTGGTACTATGCATTTGTAATATCTTCTGTGACGAATACAGAACCATTTTTTTCTTTATTCTAAGTATTCTATCCCATTTCTACTTATTTGTAAAGGTGTGGACACACTTTTGGACATACTTTTTTCACATTTTCGCAAATTATTACATTTTATATTATTTCATCATATCCAGAATCTGTAATGTTTTCATCTTCTTTTCGACATAGCGATGGAGATATGCACGCAGCAATCGTTCCAGTTCGTCCAGGATCTCTTCATTTACGGTAAAACCATACAGCTTCTCCAGCGGTGCCGCAATGATATAGCGGCATGCCAGCACGGTGCCCGGCTGCAGCGGCCATGGATCTCTGATGGTTTTTCCGCAGTTTTGGCAGTAGATGGCGCTGTCGCGCGGGGAGAAAATGGTCAGATTTTCTTTCGTGCCGCACTCCATGCAGGAGAACATCTGCGGTGCTTCTCCGCTGATCGTGATCGTCCGCAGTTCGAAGATGCACCGGACCAGGCGGAGGTCCTGTTTTCCGCGACGGATGGCGTTCATCGTCACGTACAGAAGGTTCAGCATCTGGGTTTCATCGTTTCCTTCCTGGCCGAAATATTCAGCCAGTTCCAGAAAATAAAAGCCGTAATAAACGCCGGGCTGCATCTGCGCCAGGTCGAGGAAGTATTCTTTAATGTTTGCGCTGGAGAGGGTGTAGCTGTCACGGCCCTCGTAGACCTGAAACTCGCCGAAGACGAACGGATTGGAGACGGCCATCAGCGGGCTTTTCATGCGGCGGGCGCCGCGCGCGAAGGCAGTGATTTTGCCGAGCTCCCGGGTCAGGATCACGACGCGCTTGTCATACTCTCCGACCGGGGAGGCGGATAATACCATTCCGCTTACATTGATTGGTTCTCGCATGTTTCTTCCTTATTATAATGCAATATTATAAATCGAGTTTCTTTTTATCATATCCGAAGTTCTTCACGAGGAAATCGCTGTCGCGCCAGTCTTTTTTGACTTTGACCCAGAGCTTCAGGTTGACTTTCTGCTCCAGCATCTGCTCCAGCTCATACCGCGCGTTGCTTCCGATCTTCTTAAGCATCGCGCCCTGTTTTCCGATGATGATGCCCTTGTGGGAATCGCGCTCGCAGATGATGGTCGCGTCGATATCAACGATTTTTCCGTTCGGACGGTCTTTCATCTGGTCGATCACAACGGCGATACCATGCGGGATCTCTTCGTTTAAGGCGTACAGTGCTTTCTCGCGGATGATCTCAGCCACGATCTGGCGCATCGGCTGATCGGTGATGGTGTCCTCATCGTAGAACTGCGGGCCGTACGGCAGATATTTGAAGATGCTCGGAATGATGTCATCGGTGTTCTGATGACGGAGTGCCGAGCACGGAATGATCTCGGCAAACTGGAACAGCTTGCGGTACGTATCGATGAATTCCAGGATTTTATCTTTCTCCACGGTATCGGTCTTGTTGATAATGAGGATGACCGGCGCATTGACTTTCTCCAGGATCTCTGCGATATGGCGCTCTCCTGCTCCGATGAAGTTGCTCGGCTCTACCAGCCAGAGAATCACATCGACTTCTTTTAACGTTTTCTCAGCTACATCGACCATGTACTCGCCGAGCTTATTTTTCGCCTTGTGGATACCCGGTGTGTCGAGGAACACGATCTGTCCCTCGTCACACGTATAAACGGTCTGGATGCGGTTGCGGGTGGTCTGCGGTTTCTTGGATGTAATCGCAATCTTCTGTCCGATCAGGTGGTTCATCAGCGTGGATTTTCCCACGTTCGGACGGCCGATCAGGGCTACAAAGCCGGATTTATAATTTGCATTGTTTTCCATTGCTGTCTCTTCTCCTCATTTATAAGTTCTCTACGTTCTTAAACAGTTCTTTCTCTTTCTGAATGGCTGCTTCGCTTCCGACAACGCAGATGTTGTTCTGTTTTAAGGCTGCATCTACAAGGTCTGCCAGTGCATGAATGTCATCCAGGGTTGCATCGAGGATCTGGTCTCTCTCCTGCTGGAAGTCTGCTTCTGTGATGCCGTTGAACCATGCGCTCTCGGAGGTCTGGCCTTTTGCGGACGGGTTCATCGGGACGTCGAGTTCGCTGATCGTTCCGATGATGTATTTGGTCATCTGGCGCTCGTCTGCCTCGAAATTGCGCACGTAATCGCCGATACCGCGGTATACTTCAAGGGTTCTTCCGACGTTCGGGTCACGATAGGAAGAAATGCACGCGTTTCCGCCTCTTCCGAAAGCTCCGCCGCAGCCGTAAGCGCCGCCTTTGACACGGATGTTGATCCACAGATAGTCATAGCTCAGCATGACACGCAGGATGCGCAGGGCTCCTGTGTAGTCGTAGCCTTCGCGCTCGAAGTTTCCACAGAGTGCCACGTACTGTACCTGGCCGGAGGTCTGGAAGGCTTCGTTTTTCTGTTCAAAGTCATACACAATGCTGCCCGGCTCCACTTCGTCGGTGTACAGATTCTCTTTGAATGCTGCGATTTTTTCTTCCAGCGGTGCGTAGCCTGTCTCGTCTGCGGTATAGGAGACGGTCAGATTCTCTTTGCGGAAGATGTATTTCATCAGGGTCTGCAGATTTTTAATCAGTTCTGCTTTTTTCTCATCGAAGTTCTCGTCCAGATCTTTTAAGAGCTGGTAGAAGCCGATGCCTGCGATGCGGTCCTGGAAATTGCTCATCGGGGAGTAATAGGAAGCTGCACGCATCACAGCCGTTGCATTTCCGGCGGAAGACAGGCGGTTCTGCAGGCCGGATTTCATGCTGGAGATGATCTCGTGAAGACGTTTCTCGTCATCCAGGCGGGAGGTGTTCAGGATTTCCTCGATCATTTTCATGACGAAATCCAGTTTGTCGTACAGGAATTTCGCGCGGATGCCGAACATTCTGCGGCAGTCGTCATCATTTTCCGGAATGCGGAATACCTGCAGTCCGCAGTTGATGCCGCCGGTCTGTGCATTGATCTCGTTGAACAGTTCGCCATAGGTGTAGTGTTCGGTGTCCACATAGCCGAGAACGGATTTCAAGACACCCATGTACGGGATCAGATCGTTCGGCACATTTTTCGTATCAAACAGCAGGTTTAAGTAACCGATGCCGTTCGTGAATACGTTGTGATGAAGCACAGTCGTTCCATCGACTTCATGCTCGTCATTGTAAAGTTTGATAGACTCACGTTTGATATCGCTTCGCTTTAGGAGCGGAATCGTCTCGAGTGCTTCCTCGCTCTCCTCTTCTTCCTGATATGCTGCCAGCTCTTTGGTGTCAGCAATGATTTTCTCGATCTCTTCTTTTGACAGGCTCTCTTTGTATTTCTGCAGTTTTTCTACGGTCTTTGCATCATTTTCTGCGGCAAGACCGGTCTTCGGAACGAGGGTCACGATGGAGGCATGGGTGTTGTCCAGCAGATACGTCTGGATCAGGTTTTCGAAATAGCCTTCTTTTGCCAGTTTTTTCAGCTCATCGTAGATCGCAAGCTGCTGCAGGTAGGCGAACGGTTTGTTCTCGTCGTACAGCCAGCTGTCGAAGACGTCAATGCCGTACATCAGGCCCTTCGGGAAGCTGGAGAAGTCCGCCTCACGGAAACGGAATTCGAAATAGTTGATGCCTGCCTCGAGGGCTTTCTGATCCATGCCGTTTTTCACGATATCCTCGAGGGTGCCGCGGATGATGGACAGGAATTTTTCTTTCTCGTTTTCATCGGCGTTTTTGGCTACGATGGAAAAGAATGGCTGTAAGATGCCGTCCTCGTAGGAGCCGTAAACGTCTTTTCCGATGTGTGCGTCAAGGAGTGCCTGTTTGACTGGGGCTCCCGGTGCGTCAAGGAGTGCATACTCCAGAACGGAAAATGCTACGTTCAATTTTACATCCAGACCGCTGCCGATGACCATGTTGTAGGACAGGTACGCATTGTTTTCAAGTGGATCGCCGTCGAGCACCGGATACTCGTGTACAATATCGAGGGTCTCTGCAAATGGTTTCTGGTACGGAATTTCGGATTTTACTTCTTTTGCCTCAAAATGGGACAGGTATTTTTCATCCATCCACGCCAGTTTTTCTTCCATGTCCATGTTTCCGTACAGGTAGATGTAGCTGTTGGATGGATGGTAATAGGTCTGATGGAATTTCAGGAAGTTTTCGTAGGTCAGATCCGGGATGCAGGACGGATCTCCGCCGGATTCTACGCCGTACGGGGTGTCCGGGAACAGGGTATTGAAGGTTTCACGCTCCAGGACATCGTCTGCGGAGGAGAAGGCTCCTTTCATTTCATTGTATACCACACCGTTGTAGGTCAGCGGGCCGTCTTCGCTTTCCAGATGGTAGCTCCAGCCTTCCTGACGGAAGATTTCGTCGTGTTTGTAAATGTTCGGATAGAATACGGCGTCCATGTAGACGTGCATCAGGTTCTGGAAGTCGGCGTCGTTGGTGCTGGCTACCGGGTACATGGTTTTGTCCGGGTAGGTCATGGCATTTAAGAAGGTGTTCAGGGATCCTTTGACGAGTTCTACGAAGGGATCCTTTAACGGGAATTCGCGGGATCCGCAGAGGACGCTGTGCTCGAGGATGTGGGCTACGCCGGTGCTGTCGGCCGGAGGGGTACGGAACGCAATGTTGAAGACTTTGTTGTCATCTTCGGTTTCGAGAAGGAGCACGCGGGCACCGCTCTTGTTGTGGCGGAGGAGGTAGCCGTGTGCATGGATATCGTCAATCTGCTGTTCCTGCAGCAGGGTATAGGCTTTGCAATGTTCTGCGTTCATTTTTGTATATCCTTTCTTGTTTTTCTTTATTATTTCCGGTTTTATGCAGTCAAAAACGGACCGCAGTGCCCGTTTGCTGGGATTTTCTGCGGCCCTGTCGGTTTTATTCTTCGTTGTCGGTTTCTGCTGCGGTGTTCTCTGTCTCGTCGACGTGTTCTTTTACTTCGTCGTTTGCAGCGTTGTTCTGTGCATTTTTCTGTGCCTGTGCTGCAGCGGCCTGTGCCATCATCGCCTCAAGGTTTGGTCGGACGCTCTGTGCCTGGGCTCCCATGATTCTCTGGAGCTGTTCTCTGGTCAACAGAAGGTTGAAGCCGGACGGGTTGATGACGAAGCCTTTGGCCTGTTTCATCAGGTACGGCAGAAGGTGCTGGAACGGGATGGCTGCCAGACGGAGTTTTGCCTGCGGATCCGGACGGAATTTCTGGAATTCACCGATATCGGAAAACAGCGGCTGGAAGATGTCTTCGTTCTGGTTTTTGATGTACGGGATGCGCACGTCTGGTCCCGGGTTGGCCGGATCGAATTCGCCCTGTACCTGGGAGATGTCGATGGCAAGGATGAATTTGCTTCGCATCAGGTTGACAAGCATTTCTTCTTCGAGTTCACGCAGGTGCTGCATGCGCTCGGCATCGTCTCTTCTCTGGTTTGGTTTTCTGAGTTCCTGCAGAAAGTATACGACAGTGAGCTGTACGCCCGGGTTCAGAACCGGGAGGTGCTGTTTGTTCATTTTCTCCATGTCTGGTTTCGGGAAGATCTGCTCGAGCTCGATGCGGCGGGTCTGGTCGCCTTCGTGGAAGATGACCATATTGACGCCTTCGGCGTAGAGGCCCATATAGAAGTTCGGCATCTGCTTGCGCAGGACTTTTACGGTGAGCAGCGGGGTGTTCTTTTCTACATAGGATTTTGCAAACTCCTTGGCTGCTTCTTCTTCGGTAAACATGTATACCTGATCATCAAAGGTTTCCGGATCGCACTCTACGTATGGGAGTTTTGTGATCTGGGAAAAGGTCACATAGATGATTTCCATGCTCTGGAATTTCTTCATGGTGAAGCTGTTGTCTACTGTCATTTGTGGTTGAGTCCTTTCTTCGCTCTTAGAGGACGGTTTATCCTCAAAATATCTATGTGACATTATATCATACTTTTGATGGGTTGCCAAAGGTTTATTGCTTCAGCTCGCCATTTTTGCGTTCGGATAGATTTTTTCCATCCGGCTGTCCGGAAAACGTTCATCAATGAGCTGCTCTATGGCGTTTATTGCTGGCTCGTTGTGGGCACGCTGGTCGTAGCGGGTGAGGGCCAGGGTGGAGACGAGGATGTTGGCGAGCATGAAGATGATCAGTATCCAGGTAATGATGGGGCCCTGTTTCAGGGGGATTTTTTCGATCCATTTGGAGAACAGGGGGTAGAGTTTTTTCAGCCATACGACGGCGGCGATTCCCCAGAAGAAGCAGTACAGGAGGTTGATGCGGCCGCCGAGGTTGAAGGGAATGTCGCTGTAGTCCCAGAAAACTTTTCCGAAGACGATTTCGGTGAAAACGCTGCAGAGGTATTCGTAGGCGCCGCCGAGGAAGGTTCCGAAGGCGAATAAAAAGCCATCGGAGCGGTTTCTGTAATTATAGAGGAACCAGGTGGCGAGGGCGATGGCGAGGCCCCAGACGATGCTGAACGGGCCCCAGACAAGGCTGCTGCGGCTCATCCAGACACCGGCGGTGATGCGGCAGAAGATGGTTTCTACGATATCACCTAAGAAGGCGCCGATGATGAACAGCAGGATGATTTTGTAGAAACTGCAGCCCTCGGCGAAGACTTCGGATTTTTCTTTCTGTTTCGGTATGGGCTGTACCGATGGGTAGGCGCGCTCGACACGAGCTTCCAGGTAGCGGTACAGGCGGACGGAAAGCCGTTTGGTGAAGGCGTCGATCTGGTCGTTCATGGCGGCGATGCGCGGCATCTTTTTGGTGATGTGGCGCAGGACGGCGTAAGAACCGATGGCATCGACGACGAGGACTCCGAACAGGATCCACAGGGTGATGTGCATTACGCCGTTTGGGGCAAGATGGAGGAGGGTAAGGCCAAGGATGTTGCCGAATTTCAGGGCAAGGACACCAAGGATTCCCCAGAGAACGGAATACTGGAGGCAGATGTAGCCATCCATGTTCCATTTTTTGTTGGAATAATCCCACCATTTGCCGTGGCCGATCCGTTCCAGGACGTGGCCTGCGATCCATTCGGCGGCGGTGGCGATGATCATACAGCCGAGAAACAGAAAGACCGGGCTGGACTGCAGTTCGTACAGGTAGCGGGTCATGAAAACAGCCGTGATTCCGTAGATGGCACACAGCGGGCCATTCAGAAAGCCTCTGTTTACCATGTGTTTTTTCCGAACAGCCGCCACTGTCGTTTCCAGAAGCCATCCAAGAAAGGCATAAAGGAAGAACAGCCCGAGGTAGTCGTAGATTGTGTAGTTCATCAAAATCTCCTTTTCTTTGTTCATATCGGGCTTGTAACCCCGTTTTTATGACATTATAGCATAGAACATGCAAAAGCAGAACCTTTTCAATGGAAAAAGGAAAAGTTCACAAAAAGAAAGCCACACCCTTTTGGGGCATGGCCTCTTTCTTTTCTCAGGCGGCGGCAATACGTACCGCCTGAGCGTTTATGTTACAGGTTCGGAGTAATCTGAACGAAAGAATTACTCTTCTGAGCCGTACAGTTTTACGAGTTTGTTCAGGTAAGTGTAACGGTCTTTTGCTTCCTGCTCGTTCTTGCCGAACAGTCTTTCTGCTTTCGCCGGGTTTGCACGTTTCAGAGAGTTGTAACGTACCTCGCCGTTCAGGAATTCCTGATAATCTCCTGACGGAGCCTTGGAATCCAGTGTGAATGCGCTCTTGCCTTCTGCAGCGAGTGCCGGGTTGAAGCGGAAGCAATGCCAGTATCCGGTCTGAACAGCGAGCTGCTCCTCGGTCTGTGCTTTGCTCATACCTTTCTTGATACCATGGTTGATACATGGAGCGTAAGCGATAATGAGGGACGGTCCCGGATATGCCTCTGCCTCTGCGATTGCTTTGACTGCCTGATTGTAATCAGCGCCCATAGCGATCTGTGCTACGTATACATAGCCATAGCTCATTGCGATGCTTGCCATATCTTTCTTCTTGGTTTCTTTACCGCCTGCTGCGAACTGTGCAACTGCACCGGTCGGAGTAGCTTTGGAGGACTGTCCGCCTGTGTTGGAGTAAACCTCGGTATCGAATACCATTACGTTGATATCTTTTCCGCTGGCAAGTACGTGGTCTACGCCGCCGAATCCGATATCGTAAGCCCATCCGTCACCACCGAAGATCCACTGGGATTTCTTAGCGAGGAAGTCTTTGTTCTTAACGATGTCTCTGCAGGTATCGCAGTCAGCGTCTTTGATTGCTTCTACAAGTTTCTCGGTTGCAGTTCCGTTGGTAGCGCCGCAGTCAAAGGTATCCAGATACTCTTTGCATGCTGCTTTTACTTCTTCCGGAGCTTTCTCGGAGTTCATAACATCCTCAACTTTGGCTTTCAGGCCGCCGCGGATTGCTTTCTGAGCGAGAAGCATACCATAACCGAACTCTGCGTTGTCCTCGAACAGGGAGTTGGACCATGCCGGGCCCTGTCCTTTCTCGTTTACAGTGTAAGGAGTGGACGGTGAGGAGTTACCCCAGATAGAGGAGCATCCTGTTGCGTTTGCGATGTACATTCTGTCACCGAACAGCTGGGTGATCAGTTTTGCGTAAGGAGTCTCGCCGCAGCCTGCGCATGCGCCGGAGAACTCAAGCAGCGGTTTCTTGAACTGGCTGCCCTTTACGGTATTCTCTTTGAATTTTGCTACAACGTCTGTCTTCTCTGGAAGAGCTGCTGCATAATCGAAGTATTTCTGCTCTGCTTCGTGTGCTGCAAGGCTTTCCATAGCCAGTGCTTTCACACCCTTCTTGCCCGGGCATACGTTTGCACAGGAACCACATCCGGTACAGTCAAGCTGGGAAATAGCCATTGTGAAGGTGTAGTCCGGCATACCGGTCATCGGCATGGTCTGGATGCCTTCCGGAGCTGCTGCTGCTTCTTCTGCGGTCATGGCAACCGGACGGATAACAGCGTGCGGGCAGACAAAGGAACATCTGTTACACTGGATACAGTTTTCCGGATTCCATACAGGTACGTTTACGGCGATACCACGTTTCTCGTATGCGGATGTGCCGGACGGAGTTGTTCCGTCTACGTAGTCTGCAAATGCGGATACAGGCAGGTTGTTTCCTTCCTGGGAAGTTACTTTTGCCTGGATGGTATTTACGAATTTAACAGCGTCAGCGCGGCCGCTCTCTGCATGAGTTGTGGTCAGACCTTCATCTTCTGCATTTTTCCAGCTTTCCGGAACTGCAACTTCTTTGATCTGTTTTGCACCCTCATCGATTGCTGCCCAGTTCTTTGCTACGACATCATCACCTTTACGGCCATATGTAGCTTTTGCTGCTGCTTTCATGAGTTCGATGGCTTTTTCTTCCGGAATGATCTTCGCAAGCTTGAAGAATGCAGACTGAAGAATGGTGTTGATACGGGTCGGTCCCATGCCGGTCTCGATACCGATCTTAACGCCGTCGATCACATAGAATTTGATGTTATGGTTTGCGATGAATGCTTTTACCTGACCTGGCAGATGCTCTTCCAGTCCTGCTTCATCCCATGGACAGTTCAGAAGGAAGGTTCCTCCGTCTACCAGCTCCTCTACCATGTGATATTTGTTCACATAGGAAGGATTATGACATGCAACAAAGTTTGCTTTGTGGATCAGGTAGGTGGATTTGATCGGTTTCTTTCCGAAACGCAGGTGAGACATCGTTACACCGCCGGACTTCTTGGAGTCATAATCGAAGTAAGCCTGAGCGTACATGTCTGTGTTATCACCGATGATCTTGATGGAGTTCTTGTTAGCACCTACAGTACCATCAGCTCCAAGTCCCCAGAACTTGCAGTTTGTTGTTCCCTCTGGTGTTGTAACAAGTGGTGCGCCTGTCTCAAGAGAAAGGTTTGTAACATCATCAACGATACCGATTGTGAATTTCTCTTTCTCAGTGTTCTCATATACTGCTACGATCTGTGCAGGTGTTGTATCTTTGGAACCAAGTCCGTAACGTCCTGTAAAGATCTTAACATCGCTGAACTTGCTGTCGCGAAGAGCTGCAACAACATCAAGATACAGAGGCTCGCCAAGAGCTCCTGGCTCTTTTGTTCTGTCAAGAACAGAGATCTGCTTAACTGTATCCGGGATTGCATCGATAAGAGCCTGTGCACAGAATGGTCTGTAAAGACGAACTTTAACAACACCGACTTTCTTGCCAGCTGCCATAAGGTAATCGATGGTCTCCTCGATGGTATCGTTTACGGAACCCATAGCTACGATGATGTGCTCAGCGTCAGCAGCTCCGTAGTAGTTGAACAGTTTGTAGTCTGTTCCGATCTTCTCGTTAACTTTGTCCATGTACTCCTGAACAACTGCCGGAAGAGCGTCATAATATGGATTACATGCCTCTCTTGCCTGGAAGAAGATATCCGGGTTCTGAGCGGAACCTCTCTGACATGGATGGTTCGGGTTCAGAGCACGGTTACGGAACTCTGCGATTGCGTCCATATCTGCCATATCTTTCAGATCTTCATAGTCCCATGTCTCGATCTTCTGGATCTCATGAGATGTACGGAATCCATCGAAGAAGTTGATGAATGGAACTTTTCCTTTGATTGCTGCAAGATGAGCAACCGGTGTAAGGTCCATAACCTCCTGTACAGAAGACTCACAAAGCATTGCACATCCAGTCTGACGACAGGCCATAACGTCGGAATGGTCACCGAAAATACAAAGTGCGTGGGAAGCAAGTGCACGGGCAGATACGTTGATAACTCCCGGAAGCTGCTCACCAGCGATCTTGTAAAGGTTCGGGATCATAAGCAGAAGACCCTGGGAAGCTGTGTAGGTTGTAGTCAGGGCACCTGCTGCCAGAGAACCGTGAACGGCACCTGCTGCACCTGCCTCAGACTGCATCTCTGTAACCTGTACTTCCTGTCCAAAGATGTTCTTTCTTCCCTGAGTTGCCCACTCGTCTGTAGCCTCAGCCATTACAGATGAAGGGGTAATCGGGTAAATAGCAGCTACATCAGAAAAAGCGTATGATGCATGAGCGGCTGCATGGTTACCATCCATGGTTTTCATCTTTCTTGCCATTGTTTTTTCCTCCTTAAAGGTTTGTTAAAAAATATATTATTTAGGCTTATGAAGGCCTAAAATTCCATTGGTTATTATATCATAGATTCCCAGTTATGTCCATTTTCTTTCATTGTTTTTTGTATATTATCCTGTACAAACGCCGTTATCTTTTTCACAAATAAAAAAGAGCTGTTCGGAATTTTCCCTCTCCAAACTGCTCTCCTTATCATCTCATACGCTTATCCCAACTCACATCCGGGAATCACTTCTCCTCTTTTCCGAAAAGATCCTTCATGGATTTCCGACGGAGCATTGTCCACAGCTGATCCTGGATCTCCTGAAGCTCATCATGTGCATGGCAGGGAACTCCGTCCTGTCCGTTCCTTGGACACTGATATGTGCCGTTCAGGCACTCAATGATGGACATATCCGGATCGATCGCACTGTATATCTCATATAATGACAGTTCTTCCGGATCTCTCTTCAGCGCGTAACCGCCATGAACTCCGCGGTATCCTTCCACGAGCCCTGCATTCTGAAGCTTCTTCAGTATCTTGTATGCAAAGGGTGCTGTGATCGATTCCCTCTCACAGATCTCGCTGACGCTCAAACGCGGTTCCCACATCAATGCGCGGATAACCCGCATCGCATAATCGCTTTCTCTGGTGATAAACATTTTTAACCTCTCTTCTGTTCAACTAAGCTGCTGATTTATGATAGTTTCCGCATTCCATCCGATCTGCCACGTTCCTGGGTGTTTCTGATGTGCCAGAGAGCCGGATATCCATATCCCCGGAATACTTCATTACCACATACGACAGTATAACCCATTTTTTTATATAATAAAAGGTTATTATTTTCCTGTGATTCATAGTAATCCCCTGTTTTTCCTTTATTTAGCCGAAAAAAGGAAAATACAGCTTGCAAATTTTTCAGTTTACGGTACAATAGGAAACGATTGTAATGCTTTCGTATGTAATTGAAACGATATTTATTTAATGAAAAAAGAGGTATGATATGATTTCAGCAAATAACATCACACTGCGCGTTGGAAAAAAAGCGCTGTTTGAAGACGTTAACATCAAATTTACAGAGGGTAACTGTTATGGATTGATCGGCGCCAACGGCGCAGGAAAATCTACATTCCTCAAAATCCTTTCCGGTCAGCTCGAGCCTACCAAGGGCGACATTGTGATCACCCCCGGTCAGAGACTTTCTTTCCTGCAGCAGGATCACTTCAAATATGATGCTTATCCGGTTCTGGATACTGTCATCATGGGTAATGAAAGACTCTATCAGATCATGAAAGAGAAAGAAGCCATTTACGCAAAAGAAGATTTCACAGATGAGGACGGCATCCGTGCCAGCGAGCTTGAGGGTGAGTTTGCAGAAATGAACGGATGGGAAGCAGAGTCCGATGCTGCTACTCTTCTCAACGGTCTCGGCGTCGACACCGAGTTCCACTATACACAGATGGCAGACCTTACCGGTAGTATGAAGGTCAAGGTTCTTCTTGCACAGGCTCTTTTCGGAAATCCTGATATCCTTCTTCTTGATGAGCCGACCAACCACCTGGATCTTCCTGCTATCGAATGGCTGGAGGAGTTCCTGATCAATTTTGACAATACAGTTATCGTAGTATCCCATGACCGTTATTTCCTGAACAAGGTCTGCACACATACTGCTGATATCGATTATGGCAAGATCCAGCTTTATGCCGGAAACTACGACTTCTGGTTTGAATCCAGCCAGCTTCTGATCAAGCAGATGAAAGAGGCCAACAAAAAGAAAGAGGAGAAGATCAAAGAGCTCCAGGAGTTCATCTCCCGTTTCAGCGCCAATGCTTCCAAATCCAAGCAGGCGACTTCCAGAAAGCGTGCCCTGGAAAAGATCCAGCTGGATGACATGCGTCCTTCCAGCCGTAAATATCCATACATCGACTTCCGCCCGAACCGTGAGATCGGAAACGAGGTCCTCATGGTGGAAAATCTGTCCAAGACCATTGATGGAGTAAAGGTTCTGGACAACATTTCCTTCACTCTTGGTCGTGAAGATAAGGTTGCCTTTGTGGGCGCCAACGAGCAGGCCATCACAACCTTCTTCAAGATCCTTACAGGTGAAATGGAGCCGGATGAAGGAAATTACAAATGGGGCGTTACCACTTCCCAGGCATATTTCCCGAAGGATAACACACAGGAATTCGATAACGACCTTACTATCACAGACTGGCTGACACAGTACTCCGAGATCAAGGACGCAACCTACGTCCGTGGATTCCTTGGCCGTATGCTTTTCCCTGGTGAGGATGGTGTAAAACGTGTCCGTGTTCTTTCCGGTGGTGAAAAAGTTCGCTGTCTTCTTTCCAAGATGATGATCTCCGGTGCCAATATCCTGATCCTGGATGAGCCAACCAACCATCTGGATATGGAGTCTATCACAGCACTGAACAACGGACTGATCAAATTCCCGGGAGTGATCCTTTTCACCTCACACGATCACCAGTTTGTACAGACAACTGCAAACCGTATCATGGAGATCCTTCCTAACGGCAAGCTGGTAGACAAGATCACCACTTACGACGAGTATCTTGCCAGCGACGAAATGGCCAAGAAGCGTCACGTATTCCAGGTTAACGAAGAGGACGCACAGGATAACTAAATCCCTTGCTTCTGTAACAAAAAATCTCCCCTGCTTCCACCTTTACCGGCAGTCAGGGGAGTTTTTTTATCTGTTTTATATGCGCTTACTCCATGGTGATCGGAGCAAGCTTGCCCTGTGTTACATCCAGAAGATCTTTAAGCGGTACCTTCAGGGTAAGGCCTACTCTTCCACCACTTACATAGATCTCATTAAAGTTTTCGGCAGACTGGTCAAACACCACCGGATAATTTTTTTTCATTCCAAGAGGGCTGCAGCCTCCGCGGATATAGCCCGTGATCTTTGTAAGATCCTTTACATGGATCATATCTACTGTTTTTTCGCCTACAGACTTTGCGGCTGCCTTACGGTCCACTTCTTTCTCGATCGGAACTACAAACACATAGTAGCCGCCGCTTTTCCCTTCCATGACCAGGGTCTTAAAGGATTGATCATGAGGGGCTCCTGTGATGTCTGCACAGTGGATCCCATCTATGAACTCTCCACAGTCATATGCGATCGCTTCATATTTTACTTTTTTTCGATCCAGCATTCTCATCGCGTTTGTTTTGGCTTCTTTTCCCATTTCTGTCACTCCTCGGATTTTTCTCAGTTGTCTTTCCACTCATCAAGCTCATCCAGATCCTCATCATTCATCAGATCCGGAGCATCCCTGTAATTTCCATATTCTTCCTGCTCATCAAAATCCGCCATATTTTCAATATCCATCCGACGTCTTTTCTGCTGCAGTTTTTCAAAATCTTCATAGCTGTCCCTGTTTTCCGACTCATCAAAACGATCATAGTCTTCATGATCCTCCGGATCTGCATAGCGGGATCTGCTTCCCGTTCCTGCATTCCTTCGTTCCCTGGTGCTGCTGCTCTGGCTGTATCTGCGGCCTCTTCTGTCATCCGAAGCATAATTTCTGTCGGAGGTTCTGTTTCTGCCGGAGGTTCCGGAAGTGCTTCTTCTTTCAGTGGAACTGCCTTTGCTGTTTCTTTCGCTTCCGGATCTTTTTCGGCTGTCTGCATAATTTCTTTCTCGTCTGTCAGAGTTGCGTCCTTCTCTGTCAGATGGTCTGCGGGAACGTCTTTCACCCCGGCTTTCCCGGTCACCGTTTGCCCGGTTTTCGTATGTATATCTGTGATCGTCCCTGTTACGGTCAGAGGTGTATTCACGGCTGTTTCCTCTACGATCCCTTCCTGCCGGCTTCCTGGTCTCCTCCGGCAGAGTTCCATCGTCGTCATCCTCTTCTTCGTCATCTTCCTCATCGTATCGGTCTTTGTTGATGGCGAACTGGATCAGCATACCAAGGATCGCAATTCCCGCTGCCATACCGACACCATATGGAAACTGCGCCAGCCCTGCGATCTTTGCAATGGATAATCCTGCCAGAACACCACCCAGTATACTGGTTCCGACAATGATCACTCCTTTCGCATAACGCATAGCAAGTATTCCCAGTCCCACGCCGATAAGGATGCACAGGAAAAAGGAAAAAGAACTGGTCGGATGGATCAGATAGATACTCAATGTTATTCCGATACCAAATCCCAGTACAAAGATTCCTGCCCTGTAGATCAGAAACGAAACAACAGCCAGTACGATCCCCAGTCCCGCCATGGCACCTGCGATCACCATTTTATCCTGAACACCGGACATATAGGTTACACCAAAGCCGGCGCCTGCTCCGATGATAAATCCAAAGATCATCATCCAGAACCGGAGGATACGATATCCCAGGATACAGTTCAAAAGCCCGAAAACGCAGAGCACTCCATATACGATCACCATCAGCTGGCTGATCTGTTCCATACCTCCTGCTCTCTGCAGTATGTCAAATCCTCTTGACAACATATCCATATTCATAACTTACTCCTCTCTTTCCAAAACCTCCGGAAATCTTCCCGAAGATGTTTCAGAAAATAAAATATATGGTATAAAAATTATCCATCACTCCATAATGATACTCCACCTGACCAAGTCCGTGAAGTTTCATATAATACTGTGCCACATTCTGTACCACACCATCATCCAGCAGTTCCTGACAGGCTTCGGAAAAAGCCTCCTGACTGCCAAACTTGAAACGCACTACAGCCGCACCATTATCCAGTCTCATCTTACAATAATCATATATGTCCTGCCAGCTGTAATCTTCAAAGTACCCCTGGTTCAGCACATAAAAATCCAGATCCTTCGCAGTACATGCCGGAACTGTCAGTTCTTCCGATGGTGTATAGGTTTTTTCATATTCTTCCGGGAAAGGGCAGAGATAATCGTAAATGATCGTCTTATGTTCTTCCAGCTGTGCGGCATCTCCATTTAAAAAATCCGGCTGATCCCCATTGGTAGCATCTACATAATAATACTCCTGGCCTATTTTTACAATATCCCATGCATGACCCTCTGTACTTCCTTTTGTGCTTCCGTCCACATAAATACAGGGAATATCCAGCCTTTCCAGAAGATACTGGACAGCTCCTGCATATCCGGCACAGACTGCGGATTTTTTCCAGAAAACACCTGCTATGCTCTGATCATCCTCCCCGGTCTGATACTGGGCATGGTCAATAACATACGTATAAACAATGCGTACCTTCTCGTAGTCACCGGCATCCTCCGGGATCAGGGCTCTGACCTCCTGAAAGCTCTGCTCCATCGCCGTCTGTATCTCATCGATCTCGCCGTCTGTATAAGTATAGCCCGGAGTAAAAACGCAGTAATCACTGTCTGAATACGTAGTTTTGTAGATTTTTTCACGATTGTGGACCCAGAATATCTCCGGGTGGTCTTTCAATACTGCATGATAGCTTCTGTCAATACTGTCATCATCGGAGATCGTCAGATAAAACTCCTTTTCCCGGGCACGGATTCCTTTCAGCAGCTCCCGATATACTCTCTGCTCTTCTTCCGTAAGCTGTTTGAAATAATATTCCTGATGCCCTTCTTCGCTCTGGGCAACCTCCATCTGACGCAGTTCCTCTACTTCCTTTGGTTCGCCTGAAATAATGCTCTTTGCTATGGAGCGGATCTGATCCAGTGCCTCTGCCGAAGCGCTAAAGGGCTGAAGGATCACTGCGGCTGTAAGCACTGCGGCTGCCATGGGGCAGAAATTTCTTTTTTTCATAATATCATGTCCTATGTCTGAAGCAGCGATTGTAAGAAAGGGCAGCCTCCCGTGGGAGACTGCCCTTATCTTCAATCGCTGTCCCTTAGTTTTCCATTTCCAGTGTTTCTACATCATCATCAAATGTATCCACTGCATCGTCCATGGTCTCCTGATCCAGAGTCAGCGTCTCAACTTCATCTTCTTCCTCATCCTCCTGCAAAGCCTTATTCTTAAAATCTGCAAGAAGGTCACTGGAAACAGTATCACCGGATGCCAGTGCATCCTTCAGTGCATCAGATCTAACCACATCCGTGAGGAGCTTTTCTGCACTCTCCTCTGTCAGAACATCATTCTCTGTAGCTGTGGTCTCATTTTCCTCCGCCGTTGTATCCTGATAGAAGGATGGCTTTCTGATATAACGGAAGCTTGCACTGTATGCCTCACCAACCGTTACACCATTCTTGCTTGAGGAACAATGTACTGCGATCCAGTCGCCGGAATCCGTCTTTCCGCACAGGATACCAACGTGGTTGTTGCTTCCTGCTTCCGGTCCTCTCTGGAATACCAGATCTCCTGGCTGTGCATCTGCTTCGCTGACAACACCGGCCTTCTCCCACTGGTCAGAGGTTCCGTCTCCAACTGCTGCCTGCATTCCCTGATCCTTATATCCATTGATCACTGCCCAGGTAACAAAGCCGCTGCAGTCCAGACCATATGCACGGAGCGTACCGGAGCTTCTGCTGCCGTCTGCTGATACCTTCTCAACGGAGCCCCAGCTTGGATCTTCTCCAATCACCGTAGATTTGCCGCCCCAGAAATATCCGACCTTGCCAACCAGTGAATACGCTGCGGTGATAACATCTACACGATCCTCAGAAACATTGTCTCCCACGCTTTCACGGACAAAGCCTTTGGATGCGGTAACTACCGCACAGAGAAGCTTACAGTCTGTTTCCACATATTTCTTAAGGACGCTTCTGTCTTCCTTTGCAATATTGTTCTTCTTGATGTAGTAGTTGATCTTACGATTTCCGTAGGATATCTTGGTAATATCCTGCTTGTCCCTGACGATGGGGTTCATCTCCGCAAAGATCCTTGCCAGATCATCCTTGCAGGATGCATCCAATGTAAATGACGTTGCTCCTGCTTTGCTCTTTTCGTAAATATAAACAGCAAGGATATCCTGCCAGTTTCTTACCAGAAGTGTATTCTCCGTATCGGTAAGCTTGTTCTTCTCTTTATATTCTCTTTCGATCTCTTCCATTACAGAAGCAAAATCATCAGAGAAGGACAGATGATAATTGCTCTTAAGACTATCCAGATAAAAATCCTTGCCCGCATGGAGATTGGATACCATATTTGTCACATAAACAGGATCTCCGATCTGTGTTGCTGTGGCGTTATTTCCATCTGTGATCTCTGTATTCTTGTTATCTTCCGTGCTGCTATCATCTTTTTTGTTGCCTTTTTTGTTATCACTGTCGTTCTTGTCGACAGCTGCAAGCTTGGCTTCTGCCTCAGTCAGGATCTTATAATTCGTAACCTTGGCCTTTTCTGTATTAGACAGTGCCTCATAAGCTGCACGTACGCTATCTATCTCCGCTTTATCTGCTGCTGTGATCGTTCTGCCTGCCAGTGCTTTGATCTTCCGGATCACCGCTTGTACCTTTGCAGAGTCATCCCTGGCCGGTGTTTCCGTCGGTGCAGGTGTTGCGGTTGGCTCCGGCGTTGCCGTTGGTGCAGGTGTCGCTGTCGGTTCCGGTGTTGCCGTTGGTGCAGGTGTCGCTGTCGGCTCCGGTGTTCCCGTCGGCGCAGGTGTTGCAGTTGGCTCCGGTGTTTCCGTCGGCGCAGGTGTCGGTGTATCTGTTGGCTCCGGCGCTGTAGTTGGTTCCGGGTCAGGTGCAGCAGTTATTTCCGGTTCCGGTGCAGCTGTCGGCTCCGGTTCTGCCGGAACTTCTGGTTCCGGTTCACTTACCTCACTCCCGTCTCCTGAAACACCTTCCTCAGCAACAACATTATCTGCTTCCTCGGCGGCTTTTACTCCGGTTGGAACTGCCAGTACCATAGCTGATAACATCGTGATGCAAAAAAACTTATTCAGGTACTTGTTCTTCATATTTATTAAGATGCTCCCTTCTTTCCTTGAACATCCCTTTACTTCCCCTATAATAAAGGTCTGCCTTAAACCGTTTGATAACTTAAAGTTTAATTCAATTTATTTTAGCATACGAAAATCGTGAAATCAACTGTTCTGGTAGGATATCTCCTTCAATTCATCTATTTTTCACTTTTTATTCACATTATTGTAAGATTTTTTAGAGTTTACCATAACGTAAAAAAGCCACAGTGCTCTCACACACTGCAGCTTTTTATATACTGTCAGACAGTCACTGCCGGCTGTCCGCCCATATGAAACTGTTTTCTGACACAGAGCTGAAAAATCCCCTGTACAACCTGATAGCACACCCGAAGGATAAAACGGATGTCATCGGCAATGCACCGCGGGCTTTCCAGATAATATGCATGACGCTCACGGATATATTCCACAAGTTCCTCAAAGCTTTCAAACTGCTTCGCTTCTTCCAGCTGGCTGTCTGCTGCGCCGCTGAGGATACATTCTCTCAGGCGGTTTTTCAGCTCAGCTTCATAAGAATTATGTGCTGCAAGATTTCCTTTGTATGTTTTGTTATGAGGAAAAGTAAAATAATCAGCCATATAATGCATGACCTCACCGAATCTTCTCCAGTATACTCTGGCATTCTCTTCCTCCGGGTTCTTCTCGACAAGCGCCCTCATCTTATTCTGGAGGTAATCGAATGTTCCGAAAAACTCATGTCTGGTGGTGAGAAACGATGGTTTCAGATCAGGCATGATATTGCCCAGGCAAAACGCTTTTCTGTGCTGCTGGAGACTGTACACCTCAGACATCTGGTCAGCCAGGTATCTGCCTAACAGTATATGTGATTTTTTACGCAATTTTTTCCCTCTTCCTTCTTTCCTGATCCAGATCCTGACCGGTCAACAGTAATTTGGTTCCGCCCGGTCCTCTTCTGGGATCCATAAATCATCCGTTTACCGGAACCAACTTTACTATAGCACTGTTTTTTCAAATAATCAAATAAAGATTATGTAAATTTTAATCCAGATCAAAAAGCTGCCGCTGCTTCAGATCAATAGATGCCCAGACGGTACTTGTCTTCGATTCTCCGCAAAGATAAACCGTGCTGGAAACCTGAGCAGCATATATAATTCACTTTTTGTTCCAATCCCTCCGTCAAGTCCAACACTGTTGTGCGCAGCTTCAACCAGGGTCTTTGCCCTATCTTCAGTAACTCCTCTGCCACGCATCTTTTTATCATGCCAGATCTTTCGGATCCCATTTACTCCAAGCGCGATCACATCTTTTGGCAATGGTGCTTTTTCAAGCACTGCCAGGCCGCTTATTGCATCAAATCGTGTGTATAATCCCAGATATTCCGGGAAATGTATTGCAAGCCATCTCTGAATCCTGTTTGCAGATATGTTGTGCTGCTTCATGATCCCGTCACGGCTGTATACCAGGTCTCTTATCAGAACTGCAATCTTTTTATTCTCAGTCTTAAGTGTCTCTGCCCAAAGGCTGAAAGAATTGAACCCTTCCAGATCGTTATGAAAAGAAAAAATACGTTTTGTAAGTTCGCGTCCTCTGTTATCAAAAGCTCTTGCATAATGTATCTGGCTTCCTATATCAACTCCGACAACCATTGTTGAATCTGTTACTTGCTCAATCTTTTCATTCTGTGTATAATTCATTTGGAACCTCCAGTGCTTGATTGTTTTGTTTACATCCGCCAAGATGCAACTCAATCATACCTTGAGGTTCTTTTTTATTCAATTGGCGCTTTTAATGAATTCCATATACCTCTTTATTATATTTTTCAATCTCGTCATCAATAATTGAATCTACATGAGGGAACAGACAACCGGGACCTCCATAGGTAATACATGGAATGAAATGTCCATGTGGTGCATACTCCTCACATGCTCTTCTGACCTCCTTACGGATCTCTTCTTCTGTGGAATCCACACGGTCTACGATCGAAGCATCGATTCCGCCCATAAGTGTCATTCTTCCGTTCAGCTGTTTCTGGAGCTTCGGAATATCATTCTGCGGAAGTGTTCCCTGCCAGATGTCAATCCCAAGATCAACCATATCCTCTATGATCGGTTCCATGAAGGAATCTGCGTGATGCATGATGATCACTCCATGGTCTTTCATATATTTATAGGATCTTTCATACTGTGGTTTGATAAATTCTCTCCATGTGTCCGGACTGATGAACAGGGACTGCTTGGAACCCCAGTCATCATGGGAAAGGATGATATCCGGGTGGAGATTATCAACGATCAGCTTTGTAAGCTGGAAACGGTACTCCCCAATGGCATTGCAGAGATCCATCATATCCTCCGGCTCAAGAAGGAAGTTCACCAGCATATCCTCAAATCCCATCAGGAAGTGAAGCCTCTCAAAAACACCTGTAGGCATAAATGCCATGAAAAGGCTTCCTGAATCCTTTATCTCCTGTGCCTTCTGTTTAAATGGTTCCCATAAAGCCGGATCCGAGCACTGACCGACAATATCCGGGATCACCAGCTGCTCTTTCCATTCTGTGATATCATCAATGACCTTGTTGTCCTCTGTTACATGTGGCATTGCAGCCAGCTGTTCCTGAGGCCAGAGGATCTCAGTTCCGAAAAGATCCTTCATAGGCTCCATACCACGGTGACGGTTTCCACGCACATAATTATTTGCCGGGTTCGGCGGGTAAAAGGTCGCACCCTCATACTGTCTCAGAAGTCGTTCCGGCCTGCCGTCCTTTTTTATCGTTTCAAGTAAAATCTCCGATGCTTTCAACATAATGCTTCCTCCTTTATTATCCTGTGATCTTTCAAAATACCCGATCACTTATCTTTATGATCTTGCGTCAATCTCAGCCTGATACTGAAGAACCTTTTCCTTTGTGATCTTAAATCCAAACACGAGAAGCAGAAGACCTGCCAGACAGAAAATAGCCGGAACAAGTGCAAAGGAAATCGTCATTCCCTGACGAGCCGTCCCCTCAAGAACAACTCCAGATTTCCAGCCTACCGCCACAAGACAGGCGCTGAGGATCGTTCCTCTTAAGAATACGGCAATCTTCAGCGGAAGATTCTGTAATCCCATGATCCATCCGGATGCATCTTTTCCGCTCTTCCATGTTGCATACACTACAGTGTCCGCATAAAGTGCAGGTGAAGCTGCAAAAGCCATACCATAGAAGAACTGGGCAAGTGTCATAAGGGCGATCACTGTCATTGCATTTCCATAGAAAATATATACAAGGAACAGTGATACTGCCATTCCTGCATAAGCAATGATCATAGTTGTACGGGACGATATTGCTTTTGCAATGTATCTCATGGAAAAAGCTCCGATGATGGCACCGATAGCAACACAGAGAAGATAAGTGGTCATCAGTCCCGGATTTCCCATTGCATCCCTGAAATAGTAAATAGCAGATGCTGCTGTTACAAATTTCACACACCATTTTGCAAGGTCTGCCAGCATCAGGACCATAAGAGGTGGATTCTGAAACAGGGAAGCAAACATCTCTCTGATCGTGATCTTTGTTTTGTCATTTTTCTTTCCTGCTGTTTCCGTTTCAATCTCTTCATAGCCTTCCGTCATCTTGAAATGGGCAAAATAGGTTACGACCATCAGAATACCCAGGCAGAAAGCTGCTGCTGCAAATTTATTTTTCTCACCGACATATCCGGCAAGAAGTGTTGCAAATGGAAGACCCATATAGGAAAACAACAGACCGCCTATGTTATTCCAGGTTGCCCTGGAGGATGCAAGCGTTGCTTTGTCTTCCGGTGTTTTACCAACAACACTGATCAGGGTTGCGTTGGCAACATAGCTGAAATTCCATGCCACATGAGATGCGATGGATGCGGCAATGATCACCACTGCCGAAAGCCATTCATTATCACTGACACGTATGAACATGAATGCGTACAGAAACGGCACCATCCACGGAACCATGATCAGCCAGGAACGATAACGCCCCCATTTCTTTGCTTTTGTGCCATTGATGATTCCTCCGTAAAGCCAGGACAGACATGCATCAACAATGGTAAATACGGAATTGATCACACCAGCTACACCAGCTGCAAAGCCTGCCAGATCCGTCAGAAATGTCATAAAGTAAAATGTCTCGATATTACTCATAAGAACAAATCCGGCATCACCAACACCAAAGAAATATTTCAGGGCATTTGTAAGACCCTTTTTCTGTTTCGGATCTTGTTTCGGTATTTCATTTTTACTCATTTTCTTTCCCCCTTCGCTGTTTTTTGTGGGGCCGGCCATTTCCACAACTTCACGTTACCTTTGATGATTACAGTATAGTTGTTTTTTTCTTGTTCGTAAATCCGCACACTTCTTCATTCTTTCTCCAATGCTTCATACTTTTTGTACAGTTATTATTGTAAATATGCACAAATAATTCCCTCTCTGTTTTCTTTTTATTTTCCGTCTAATATGTTATAATTTCCTATAAATACAAGGCTTTTATGAATTGGAGGAAATATTTTGAACAAAAGAGAGCATTTCGTGAATAGCCCGCATACAGGCTTCCATCTTAATCTCCAGATCATTGCTGACGATTTTGCGGAGAAAAAAGAGGATGTTTCCATCCTCTGCCGTGAAGACCCCCTGACGCTGGATGGTCTTCGCATATATCAGGCAGGAGCCCTGCTAAAGCCATGCTACCTTTATCTTGTCTTCGGCAATTCTCTTTCCGAAAGCTTCCTGCGATACCAGAACATCGCATTTGTAGTGGTGGGCTCCGGTGATCTTTCCTGCTTTTCCGAAAGCTGCAGGATCCTTCACATTAAGGGAACCCTTTCTTTTTCTGAGGTCTTCAACCAAATACAGCAGACCTTTGACAGATATTCTGACTGGGACAGTAAACTCCAGCTTGCACTTGGAAGTATCGATCCGCTGAATGAGATGCTGGAAGCCAGTCTGGATATATTTCATAATCCGGTTTTTGCCCACGACACCAACTTTTATATCCTTTCTTCTCCCCGGCACGTAACCGGTATGTCCGAATGGGTCCATGACCAGCGTACAGGTAGACTCATCGCACCTTTAAGCCTGATTCAGGATTTCAAGCTTGATGCCGAATACCAGCGCACACTTATCACCCACGGCGCCAATATTTATTCCGAAGAGCTCCGCGGTTACCGTATCCTCTACATGAATCTCTGGGTCAGCGGCAATTATCAGGGCAGGCTTTGTGTAGATGAGCTCCAGACGGAGATACAGCCCGGACATTTTTCTGCTCTTGAGTATCTTGGCTCCTTTATCGAGCTATGCATCCGTCGGCACAATCTGTTCCAAATCTCAATGGGAAATGACTCCCGGCAGTTCTTCACGGAGTATCTTTCCGGAAAGCTCACAGAACTACAGGCAGTTACCGATCAGATCCAGTATCTGAACTGGAATCGCCATGACCGGTATCTTGTACTTCGTCTGGAAACCCAGCAGCAGGATGACCGTATGCACTCTTCCATCGCCACACTGGGACACATTGAAGCCCAGATCCCGGAAGGTCTGGCTTTTACCTATCAGCAGGGAATCGTTGTGATCGTTAATCTGTCCTTTAAGCACTCTGTATCTTCCGATGTTATCAGTTCACTTGCGATCATCCTGCGCGAAGGGCTTTTTAAAATGGGAGTAAGCTCTGAATTTCGTGATTTTCTCCTGATCCCTCAGGGATATATTCAGGCTGTTTCCGCCTTGCGCCTGGGCAAAAAAAGTCAGAGCATGGCCTGGTGCTATCATTTTGATGCTTATCTTCTGGAATATATGCTTTCCCAGATCAGCCATCAGATCAGTCCCGAGCTTCTGGTCTCTTCACGGCTGGATGCACTGCAGAATTATGACCGAAAAAACAATACTGAGCTGTATCACACACTCAAGGTCTATCTGGAGCATGAACGCAATTCTCTTCAGACAGCCCGTGAGCTTTTTATACATAGAAGTTCCCTGACCTACCGTCTGGAGCGCATCCAGAAACTCACAAAGGTTGATCTGGATAATCCGAAAGACCGGCTTCTTCTGCAGCTCTGCTTTCTTCTGCAGGAAAAGGACCAGACTGTCACCTGACAACCTGGTCCTTTTTTCTGCTTATATCTGTAAAAACTCCAATCCGAAATAATGTTCCATCCATAGCCTGATGGTTTCTTCCGAATCGCTTATTTTCGTTTCAATGGATCCATCTTCCTTCTGGATTGTAAGAACATCCCCGGTCAGCGCAACACTTCCTTCCGGTCTGCAGATGCTCACCACTCTTTTTCTGGTAATTAATACATCTGGAGATTTTGCACAATAGAAATTCAGCAGTTCAAAATCTGCTTCTACTGTAGGAGTCTGTGAAAATCTGAGTATTGGCAGATATTTTTCTTCTTTCCTTCGTTCAACAAGTATCTCTCCGTTTGTATTTCCCGGCTTCATGTTAACACGGTACCATCCGTTTTTTTCTCTGTGGATACCATCCTTCATAAGAACCGGCTTCTTGGGTCCGGGACCTCCGTATCCTACATCACAGTAATAGCTTCCTTCCTCAAAAATAACAAGGGTTGCCCGGTGCAGGACCGGCGGAAGCTCTTCCCGGTTCCACAATATCCTTACCGCCACAGGGATCACACGGAAATCCAAAGCTTTCAGAAGCTCATAAAACAATTTATTCAGCTCAAAGCAATATCCGCCTCGTTTTCTGACAATGATCTTCTCATAAATATCTTCCGACCTCAGAGAAGGAATCCTTCCCTCGTCAAAAACTTCCAGATTTTCAAAGGGAATACTGCAAAGATGAAGGTCCATTATCTTTTCCAGACATTTTTTATCTGTTCTTAATTCACCCTCATATCCGATCCTGTTCAGATATGCCTCCCGTTCTCTGTCATTCATTTTTTCACTCCTGTTCTATTCAAGAAGATAACAGCTGGTATAGGCGATCGTACAGGGACCATAATAGTATTCCAGACCATTTGCCTGGCATACCTGTGTTACCAGCATTCCATAGGCTTCCATCGAAGAAAATGCCTGTTCGGGGAAACGGCATGGAGCATCCGGATATGTACACGTTTTACATTTTGTACAGCACCCGGCCCCTATGGGGAGCATGCCCGGCCATCTTTCTCTGAGCATTTTTTCAAATTCATAAAAATTCTGTTTATGAACCGCTTCGGTCTCCATCATCGTCTCTCCGTCCAAAGGATCCTCCAGTTTCCCCACTGTCTGGACAATAATGCCTTCCCTGTACTTTTCTATCTTTTTTCTGCATACTTCAAGATCTCCGCATCCGGGAGGACAGCTCCAGCGTTTTGCATACATATGGCAGGTATTATTTTTGCACATTTCCCTTACCTCCGGCATAAGCTGGATCGAATCGCTCTTCAGAAGTGCTACATAAGAAAATCCTGCCTTTTTTCCCATCTCTTCCAGTTCTTTTATATTAAGCATATCCATTCTCCTCGCATTACGGAAAGCATAAGCCATCCACAAAACAGTCCTGGAACTCCGGCGAAGCTGCCAGCTCCACAAAATCCATATTTTTGACAGTCCGATCCATTTCTTTTCTTTCCTCTTCATTCAGAAGCGCGATCCTTGCACCTTCGCCTGCCGCATTTCCCACCGGCTGTATCCTGGGCAGCAGTCCGGCCGGGAACATCCCGATCGCTGCCGCACTTTCCGGATTCATGTAATTGCCGAATGCACCGGCAAGATAGACCCGTTTAATATCCTTTTCTGTGATCTCCAGTCTTTTCATAAGAAGAAAGATTCCCGCTGCGATAGCCGCTTTTGCCAGCTGTACCTCTCCGATATCCTTCTGTGTCAGATAAACGCCCCTGTCATTTCCCGACTTTTCCGGAGGTACCAGCACAAACACTCCCGCCTTTTCCTGGCCGCTTTCCAGATGACCACTTTCATCAATAAAGCCAGCCAGGTACAGCTGTGCCACAAGATCGATCAGACCTGAACCGCATAAGCCTGCCGGAGCCTTATTTCCTATAGTCGTGTATTCCCATTTTCCATTTTTGTATACTACATGATCTACTGCTCCTGCTCCTCCACGCATCCCGCACTCGATCTTTGCACCTTCAAATGCCGGACCGGCAGCTGTTGAACAACAGGCTAATCTCGTTTTATTTCCAAGGACCATCTCCCCGTTCGTTCCAATATCGATCATAAGGCTGATCTCGTTCTGCTGATCCTGTCTGAGCGTCAAAATGCAGCCACAGGTATCTGCCCCTACATACCCGGCTATATCAGGCAGCATAAGCAGCTGCCCCTTTCTGTGGATATGGAGCCCATATTGCTCTGCATTCAGTGTAAGCCCCTGACTGATCGCCGGATTATACGGTGCATGGACCAGCGATGCCGGAGAAATCCCAAGAAAAAGATGATGCATGCAGGTATTTCCTACCACAGATACCTGACAGATATCTAATGTGCTTCTTCCTGCTTCCTCTGCCAGTTCCTGGAGCATTTCATCAACCGCATTCCGTATGCAGCCGGTCAGCTGCTCTACGCCATGCTCCAGAGCATGATCCGCCCGCATGATCACATCTGCTCCATACTGAGTCTGTGGGTTCATTCTACTCTTGAGAGCCAGCTGCTTCCCGGTCAATGCATCCATAAGATAGCCGACCACCGTCGTTGTACCTATATCAAAAGCCGCAAAACAGATTTTTTTCTCTTCTCTGCTGATATCCAGGATCTTATTTCCTGCACAGATCACATACCATTCTTCTGCTTCTTTTCTGCAGCCATAAAGCTTCGATGCAATTTCAGTATCAGGCAGAACAGGTTTTTCCACATCCAGCTGTTCTGTCAGCCGCTCCCATTCAGAGCGGTTGTCTCCTGTCTCCGGTTTCTTAAGAATCACTTTTTTCTGTTTCAGATCAGGCCTGAACGCAACCGGTCTCTGCATTCCTTCTGTAAGGATCTCCTCTTCCTGACATCCGGACAATGTATCTACTTCAAGGTCACTGTGGATTTCCGTCTGACATGCAAGCACCATGTGATCTTCTATTTTAACACGACATTTCCCGCACTTTCCCCGGCCTCCGCAAGGTGCATCAGGAACCAGCTTTGCTTTTCTTTCCGCCTCAAGGATCCTGGTACCCGGTTCCACCAGGATCTCCTTTTCCTCCCTAATAAATTTTATTCGGTACATTTTTATCCCTCCGATGGTCACTGTAAAGCAAAAGCCGCTCTGCCGTCTATGCCATGCACAGACAATACAGAGCGGCCTATTTTATTTTCCCTTATGCTGCCAAAGCTTTTGCAAGAACTGCTGCGCTTGCTGCATCTTCTGAATATCCATCTGCGCCGATCTCATCTGCAAACTCCTTCGTGATCGGTGCTCCTCCAACCATGATCTTAACATTGCTTCTGAAATCTTCCGCATTAAGTGCTGCAACTGTATCCTTCAGAGCCGGCATTGTAGTTGTGAGCAGCGCTGAAAGTGCAATTACCTTAACATCCGGATTTTCTTTGTAACATTCAATAACCTTCGATGCAGGTACATCAACACCGAGATCAATAACTTCAAAGCCGGCACTTTCGATCATCATTGCAACAAGATTCTTTCCGATATCATGAAGATCTCCTGCTACAGTAGCGATGATAAGTTTTCCCATACTTCCTGTAGCGCCGGATGCAAGATGTGGTTTCAGAACCTCAACACCCTTTTTCATTGCACGGGCTGCTACCAGCATTTCCGGAACAAAGATTTCTCCGTTCTTAAATCTTTCACCTACAACAGCCATTGCATCGATCATGCTGTTAAGAATCTCTGTTGCCTCACAGCCTTCATCAAGAGCTGACTGTACAGCTGCACCTACAAGTTTTGCTTTTCCTTTTTCTACCAATTCTGCTACTTCTGTGATTTTTGACATAATCAAACACCTCCGCTTTTTATTTTCTATCCGCATTCCGCATATGCGTTTTATTTATTTTTTTACAGGTCCGATCAGACCTTCTCTGTATGCTCCGATGTATTCCATACAGTAATCATCCAGACCAAGCAATGCCTCTGTTGCATATACAAGTCCAAGCATATCTCTGTTTGTAGGATCCATGATCGCACTGTCAAGGCCGGCATTCATTGCAAGTACCACAAATCCGAAATTGATAAGCTTACGTACCGGCAGATTGAAGGAAATGTTACTGATCGCCGCTGTAATGTGGATCATCGGATACTGTTTACGGACACTTGAAATTACTTCCACATTCATCGCAATACCATCTTCAGATGTACAGAGCATCTCAACCAATGGATCAATATGGATACGATCCGGTGAAATTCCGTACTCTTTCGCTTTTGCCATGATCTTGTCAAATACCTTCAGCCTGTCTTCCGCACTTTTGGGGATACCTGTATCATCGCTTAAAAGTGCGATAACCTGCCACCCTTTGTTTTCAGGCTGTGCCATGAGAGGAAAAATCTTATCGATCTTATCCCCTTCACCGGATACAGAGTTAAATATACCCGGTTTTCTGCAGAATTTGTAAGCTTCTGTAAGAACATCTGCGCTGGGACTGTCTACGGAAATCGGAAGATCTGTCACTTCCTGAATACAGTCGATCATCCATTTCAAGGTTTCTACTTCTTCTGCTTCCGGAACAGACGCGCAACAATCGATATAGCTTGCTCCTGAGTTTGCCTGAGCAAGTGCCCGCTGCTTGATGAATTCTGCATCTCTGTTTGAGATCGCCTCCGCCACAGAGGGGATGGATCCATTGATTTTTTCACCTATGATTATCATATTATTTATCCTCCCGTTAACATATTCTGGCCTGCATCAAGAATTGTTACTGTTCATTCCATTCTCAGTAACACGCTTCGCAGAATATTACCAATAAACAGTAACCAGGAATTCTTATTTCAGTTCCATGTCTTTTATATAATGATTGTATCAAAATAAATGCAAAAAACCAGCCGCATTTCATACCATAAACATTGCATTTATTCCTACATTTTGTAGGAATGTTTTTTAGGAAAGACCTTCGTAAGCAGCAATCTAAAATAAGCCCATAAATCATAGCCTTGTCTACGATTTATGAGCTTATGCTAACACTTATTTCATATTCCTTAAATTTCCCTGAAATCCGGTGTCCCGTACAGGTCATACGGAGTACTCTGGTATACGTAATAATTCAACCAGTTCGTATACAGGTTGTTGGCATGGGCCCTCCAGGTGAGGAGTGGTTTGTTGTTTGGATCGTCATCTTTGTAATAGTTCTTCGGGATTTCAATAGGCAGACCCTTGGCAAGGTCTCTTTTATATTCGCCATCCAAAGTCACGCGGTCGTATTCCGGATGTCCCATAACAAAGATTTTACGTCCTCCCTCTGCCATTGCAAGGAACAGACCAGCCTCTTCGCTTTCCGCCAGGACCGTAAGGTCTTTGCATGCATGGATATCTGCAATAGGAACTTCTGTGTGTCTGGAATGCGGCGCAAGAAATACATCATCAAAGCCCCGGACCAGCGGGATCTTACGGTTCAGTACCCTGTGCTGGAAAAGTCCGAACATTTTCTTATCCAGAGGTTTTTTCTCCAGGCCATAAAAATGATAAAGACTGGCCTGCGCTGCCCAACAGAGAAAGATCGTGGAAGTCACATGCTTCTCAGTCCAATCCATGATCTCAGTCAGCTCATTCCAGTAATCCACTTCCTCAAAAGGCATCTGCTCCACCGGTGCTCCTGTGATGATCATTCCATCAAATTTACGTTTCTTTATATCGGTGAATGTTTCATAAAACTTGTTCAGATGGCTGAGAGATGTATTCTTGGCTTCATGGCTCTCCACAGCCATAAATGTCACATCCACCTGCAGCGGTGTATTGGAAAGAGAACGCAGAAGCTGCAGCTCTGTTTCTTCTTTCAGCGGCATCAGATTCAGGATCAGAATATGGATCGGACGGATATCCTGGTGCATGGCACGTTTTTCGTCCATTACAAATATATTTTCTCTCTCCAGGATCTCCTTTACCGGAAGATCCCCCTGTGTTTTGATCGGCATTGTTTGCCCTCCTTATATATAAAGCGTCTCTTATAAAGGAGCCGCTCGGCTTTTTTCTTCAGATAAAAAGTATCTCCAGTCTGTACGGCCTTTACTGCACTCCGGCAAGTTTCCGAAAATCTTCTTCTGAAAGGATCGGAATCCCCAGTTCTCTTGCCTTTTTGTTTTTGGATGAATTGGACTGGATGTCGTTATTGATCAGATAATTGGTCTTTTTGGTAACTGAACCGGTAACCTTGCCTCCCAGGGATTCGATCAGCTCTTTGGCCTCACTTCGATTTCCAAAGTGCACCAGACTTCCTGTGATCACAAAATTCATTCCTTCAAAGATCTGTTCCTGTTTGGGACTGTCCTCCTGAATATGAAGAAATCTCATCAGATGATCCAGGCGGCGATTATTATCCTCATCTCTAAAATAAGCTACCAGATTTCCGGCAATGACCGGCCCGATGGTATCAATATCACTGACCTCTTCCAGACTGGCATGACGTATCCTGTCCAGATCATTGTCAAAATGACGGCAGATCACCTTTGCATTAGCCAAACCGATATTTGCGATCCCAAGACTGTAGATCACCCTTGGAAGTGTAGTCTCTTTCGCCCGTTCCAGACTTTCCATAAGATTATCATAGGATTTCTGCCCAAAGCCTTCCATTTCCACGATCTCATCTTTATACCGGCTGATCTCAAAAATATCGCCAAAGTCATGGATAAATCCCCTGGCAATAAATTTCTCCAGTGTTGCCTCGGAAAGTCCGTCGATATTCATGGCATCCCTGCTTGTAAAAAGCCCAAAGGATTTGATCTTCTTGGCCGGGCACCCCGGATTGACGCAGAAAAGACATTCCACATCGTTTTCTTTCTTCACTACCGTTTCCTGTCCGCAGGCCGGACAGGTATGCGGGATCGGTGCATTACCGCTTCCGGTCAGATTTTCCGCAATCTGAGGAATGATCATATTTGCTTTGTATACACGAATGGTATCTCCGATCCCCAGCTTCAGTTCCTTCATTATACTGATGTTATGCACACTGGCCCTGCTCACTGTGGTTCCTTCCAGTTCCACCGGCTCAAAAATTGCTACCGGATTGATCAGTCCGGTCCTGGACGGGCTCCACTCAATCTCCAGAAGTCTCGTATCACGCATCTCATCGGCCCATTTAAATGCCATGGCGTTCCTTGGAAACTTGGCCGTAGTTCCCAGAGATTCTCCGTAAGCAATATCATCATACAATGCCACAAGCCCATCTGACGGAAAATCATTGGTCGTAACTGCTTCCGCAAAGTAATCCATCGCTTCATCCAGAGTTTCCGCTGTGACTTTTCGATATTCCACAACCTCAAAGCCCTGTTCATTCAGCCACCGAAACTGCACCTCCCTGGAATTCCGGAAATCCACGCCTTCCGCACTCACTAAAGAAAAAGCATAAAACCGTACGTTTCTCTTCGCTGTAATTTCGTTATTCAGCTGGCGGACAGAACCACTGCAGAGATTTCTGGGATTTTTGTATTTGGCATCTGCATCTCCGATGGTTTCGTTGATCTTTTCAAAATCCGAATAGGTAATGATGGCTTCTCCGCGAAGTACCAGTCTCCCTTTAAAAGAAATTTTCAGAGGTATGTTCTTAAATACTCTGGCATTATTGGTAATAACCTCTCCCACAATACCATTTCCTCTGGTAACTGCCTTTATAAGCTCTCCGTTTTCATAGGTAAGCACGATCGTTAAGCCATCCAGCTTCCAGGATAAAAGTGTAGGATGTTCCCCGATAAACTCTCTCAAAGCTTCTCTCTCTTTGGTCTTATCCAGAGACAGCATCGGTCTCTCATGTTCTTCCTTGGGGAGCTGCTCCACTGCCTCATATCCTACATTAACGGTTGGACTGTCTGCCAGAACGATCCCTGTTTCTTTCTCCAGTGCGCTCAGAGTGTCGTACAGGGCGTCGTACTCCACGTTGGACATGATCTCCCTGTCTTCCTGATAATAGGCCCTGGACGCTTCCCGGAGCTTTTCTCCCAGCTCTTTCATTTTTTTTATGGATGATTCGTTCATGGCTTCCTCCCGTCCTTTTTTCTGATTTTTCGGAGGAAAGCATCTCCTCCAGTTCTTTTCGTTCTTCCGGTCGGATCTCACGATATTTCCCCTCTTCCAGGCCATCAATATACAGATTCATGATCCGAACACGTTTAAGTGTTACGACTTTATATCCGAAATATTCACACATACGACGGATCTGGCGGTTCAGACCCTGGGTAAGGATGATACGAAAACTGTTTTTCCCTGTTTTTGTAACCTTGCAGGGACGTGTGACCGTATCAAGGATCGGCACTCCGCCGCCCATACCACGGATAAATTCTTCTGTCACCGGTTTATTCACGGTCACCTGATATTCCTTTTCATGGTAGTTCCCCGCCTTCATGATACGGTTCACCAGATCTCCTTCATTGGTAAGGAGAAGCAGTCCTTCGGAATCTTTATCCAGCCGTCCTATGGGATAGATCCGCACCGGATAATCCAGATATTCTGTTACTGTTACCTCTTTCCGCTGCTGCTTGGTACTGCAGACAATCCCTTTTGGTTTATGAAAAAGAAGCAGGATCTTTTTTTCCTGTTTTTTTACAGGCTTTCCGTCAATACAGATCTCCGCATCCGGAAGGATCTTCATTCCTGTGGAAACCAGTTCTCCATTAGCAGTAACTCTCCTCGCTTCTGTCAGTCGGTCTGCCTCTCTTCTTGAGCAGACTCCTATATCGCTTAAATATTTATTGATTCTGATTTTTTCGTCCATTGTTCTATTATATATTTTTTCCCACGTGTTCGCAACCGGTTATTTTTCTTGTATTTTCTTTCTCATTATTGTATGATAAACAGAAATATACTTAAATATCAGGAGGAAAAACATGTCAGAGCATACTCCACGTATGAACCGGCTGCTGATCTTTGTCGCTGTTTTCCTGTGTCTGATCTGCGGTATTCTCTTTACCCAGTCATCGGCCGGTCCTTTTGAAAGCAGCAGTACTTCCGTAGTTTCCATAAATACCAGCGATATTTCGGCCATTGAACCAAGTTCAGATCGCGATCACCATACAGATGCATCGATATCTTCCGGCGCTCCCTCACCTTCAGCCACACCGTCTCCTGTTCCCACAGAGATTCCCGAAACAGAAAAGGGTTCGCCGGAGGCAGAAAACGGAGTCTGGACACCGGATGGCACCAACTGGAAATTTATGGTTGACGGAACCGCCTATACCGGATGGCTTACCGACACAGATGGTCATCGATATTATTTCAATAAGGACGGAATCATGCAGACCGGCTGGATCACCCTAGGCAAAAAACGTTATTATCTGGACGAAGACGGAATCATGCAGACCGGAACCATCACCGTAAATGGAAAAAAATACACATTGGCAGCAGACGGTTCACTCAAAAAATGATCTTTCGTTATATCAGAGCAACAAAAATGCAGGTTCTTCCGGAACCTGCATTTTATTAACCCTTATTATTCTAACAGACCACTATAGACATAACCGGTCTGTCCATCATAATCAACCTGTATCCAGTCGCCTTCCTGCCCTTTCTTTTCAACTTCCGTTCCTGCAGAAAAACCACCGATAACCTCACCCTCTGAATCTGCGGAAGCACGAACATTACAATCCTCTGTAACTGTAAGCATTGTTCCTGCATCTGCGGAAGCACTGGCATCTTCACCAAGGCCCTGAAGAAATTCTGCCAGAGAGGGATCACTCTCCTGCGCAGCTTCATAGTCCGTCTTTACCTTTGTGATAAGCTCCTGCACATCCTTCTCAGATTCCAGTTTTTTCACATAAGCACTGATATCTGCATCGTCATCAGCACCACCTTTGATCTTCAGATTGCCGTCACTGCCCGTCTCCACATAAAACTGGCTCAGTGCCGGAACCGGAGTCTCAATTCCAGTACAGATATAATTAAAGACTACATAAACGACATACGAATCGTCCGTCAGTCCCTTCTTAGCGTAAACATTCTGTACCTCATACCCATCAATATAATCCCTTGAATTAATCTGCGACTCGTCAGCCGGCGTAAATCCGTCCTCAATCGTCTTAAGTGTTGCAATGTCTTTTTCCCCAAAAGCTTTATAATAGCTCTGAATCAGCTCGGTTACTTCCGTGCTGGCTTTTTCCATGGTTGTCTCCGCATCCGTATCTGCCGCGGAACTGGCGTCTTTCTTCTCGTCTGTCTCCCCATCATTTGCCGGAGAAGAAGGATCATTTTCCTGGTTACTTTGGGCTGTTGTCTGATCTTTATTGGAATTCCCCTTCTTACCTCCAACACAGGCGCGGACGCCAAAGATCAGAACAAGCACGATCACCAGAATGGCTCCGCCTAACATAAAATAGCGAAGGTTATCTGATAACCATTCTCTGAAATCATCCAAGTTCTTGTCCTCCTTATCATAACAACACGCCGGAACAATTCCCACTGTTCCGGGTAACACACCTGAAGGGAATCGAACCCCCGCACATGGTACCGGAAACCACTGCTCTATCCACTGAGCTACAGGTGCATAATGAAAAACATAACTTCTAAATTCAGGTATGAAATTATCAAAGTAGGTTTACACTGTTTATGATTTTAACACAAATCCATGAAATTGTAAAGATTTTTTTAAACAGTACATATTCATCACACATTTTATGGTTGCTGTTCACTCCGTTCTCCGTATCGTTTTACGCACTTTAGTCATTTTTCCAGGCCAGAAGGGCGAACACATTCACCCTTCAAACCTGTATACCACATATTTTTCTGTCTGTGCAATAGGGGTACATCCTGCCTGACGGATATAGTCATGATTTGTAAGATCTACCGGAAGAACGAGATAATCGGTTTCCGTTCTTTTCAATACCTGCCGGAACTTATCGATCCCTACATTCATCTGATAACTGATCACATCCATGATCACTTTCTGGATCTGGTAGGCCTTGCTGTTTTCGTAGTTTCCTACCACAGTACTTCCTGCACGATACAGGATAAAATTACGATCCAGAACAAGGATCAGTGACGGATCATACTGTCTAGCCACCAGATTCAGCTCATTGTCAAAAACAACCTTGGGTTGTTCTTTATCGCAGTCCTGATGGATCACATCGCATACTGAGCGCAGCTCATTCGGGACTTTATAGATGTTTTCCGCCATCACATAATCTTTTGCAATGCCGGGAACAGGTGTCCCCGTAGTGACGATCACTGCCGCAAGGATCAGCGCTGTTACAGCCTTCAGCCATCGAAACCTTACCGCTTCTACGATCCGTACAGCATAATAGGCAGCACCCGGGATCACCGGAAGGATCCAGATAAAACGATAATATTCACTTTCAAAATGTACCTTTGGTATCACATATTTTACAAGAACCGGATTATATACCGTAAGTGCCAGAAAGACTAGATAATACAGGAACACTCTGGATTCTTTTCTCCTGCGGTAAAAAATATCCCAGAGTATACCTGCCAGAAAAAATACAGGCAGCAGACAGCCACTCCAGTAATTTTCCATACAGATCTGCACAAAACGCAGTCCCAGTTCTTCGATCGTTACTCCCGCCATTTTCTTCTCCTATCCATAGTATCTTCCCAGTTTCCTATGATGCCGGAAATGCGATCCATCCAAGCTTCGCCGAAAAATAAACCAGGGCATACAAAAATCCCGGCAGCATACAAAGCGCATAGGGAATCGCGTAGGAAATCTTTTTCTTCAGCACCATCACCGGAAGGATCGCCGTACTGACTACTGCAGGATAAATAAGGGAGGATCCTGAAAACGTCAACGCACTGACTGCAGCAATGAAAAGCAGCACCCAGCTCTCTTTATTTCTGCCATCTTTGTTGAGCCAGAGCCGTATACTTACCAGAAGCGCTGCCGGAATGGAAATATTTGCCAGCAGGGCCTTCCCTTCATAAACCCGCATAAACGCAAAGGTTCCTGTTGTATAGATAGAAAAAGAAAACAATTGCATCAGACACACAAAAAGAACCATCAGGTCTGCTTTTTTTTCATCTCCACGAAAAAAGCTTTTTCCGATCTGGTAGATCAGAAGATTGATCATCAGCATGTTGATCACAGACATCACGACCTTGGACTGAACGATCGGGTGGATGCCCAGAAGGACACACCACACCGCATTGTTCATCGGATATGCAGAAAGATCATAGCGGAGATTAAAATTTCTCTGGATAACACCGGTAAGCGGACTGTATCGGGCAAGAGTGTCTGTATACACGGAAGTGCTTACTGAACCAATATAATGTGTTGCATCTGCAGTAACGTCCTGATATGCAGCCACCAGAAAACACTGCAGGATCACTGCCGCAGCGGTCAAAAGCAGCAGCAGTGAATGCTTCCGAAATGTTTCTCCTATCCGGTCCAGCTGTCCCTTCCAAAGTTTATGCGCAAACAGACATGCTGCCAGTACACAAGCTGCCATGATCACCATCCACAGATGCGAAAAGGTACTCAGTTTTACCCATTTCAGTGTCATAGGAACTGCAAGTATCTCAAAAACCGCAAAATACAGAAGATATCCCAAGACCAGTTCCATGGTTACTTCCGCCTTCATTTTCAGTATCCGTGTCAGCAGACTTCCTGCACAGAAAAATACCAGCAGCTCCAGGATTAGTCCGGCAATTGCCAGTATCAGCTCCTGCATTTCACACCTTCTCTCCGGCTTCTCTGGCAAGGATTCCCATTGCAACCTTCTCCGGAGTGATCGGGAGCTCTCTGACACGTACACCTGTTGCATTATAAACCGCATTAGCAATAGCCGGACAAGGTGTATCGATCACAAGCTCACCAATGGATTTTGCACCGAAAGGACCTGTCTTCTCGTAGCTGCTCTCAAACTCGATCCGCACCTTCGGAATATCCATACGGTTGGGGATCTTATACTGCATAAAAGAATTGTTACGGATCTTTCCCTTATCTGTATACTGTACATCCTCATACAGAACCATTCCGATTCCCTGACCGATACCGCCTTCTGCCTGCACTCTGGCAAGATTTGGATTGATCGGAGTTCCACAGTCGATCACGCCCACATAATCAATGACATCGATCTGTCCGGTCTCTTTATCGACCTCCACTTCAGCGGCACCTACCATAAACGGTGGCGGAGAGATCGGAGAAGAATATTCTTTTACAACCTGAAGCTCACTGCAGACTCCACAGGTCGCTTTTCCTGCGATCTGCTGCAGCGTTACCTCTTTTCCGTCTTCTGTGCGGACTTTTTCTCCGTCAAAATCAGAATCCTCTGCAGATACTCCAAGCATCTGTGCGCCAAAAGCGTGGATTCTCTTTCTGAGTTCTCCGCAGGCCTGGATCACGGCATTTCCGGTTGCATAGGTTGTGGAAGATGCATAAGAACCGGAATCATAGGGAGAAATATCTGTATCCACACTGAATACCACGATATTTTTCATATCTGTATCCAGACAGTCTGCTGCCATCTGAGCAAGAATGGTATCACAGCCGGTTCCCATATCAGAACATCCAAGTGCCAGGGTATAGGAACCATCCTCATTTAATTTAATGTCTGCTCCGCCGACATCGATCCCTGCAATTGATGAGCCCTGCATGGCCATAGCGATACCGACACCCCGTACTTTGCCGTTACCCATATCACGGAACGGATATTTCTCATCCCATCCGATCATTTCCTTTGCACGGGCAAGGCATTTATCCATGGTACAACTGCCGTTGATCGGTACATCCGGATATCCTGGAAGTGCCTCTCCCTCCATAGGCATGTTCAGCTCACGGAATTTTACTGGATCCATCCCCATCTTATGAGCCAGCTCATCTGCTGCAGACTCCACAGCAAAAATACCCTGTGTGGCACCATAGCCACGATAAGCGCCAGCTGCCTGCATATTGGTGTAAACAACATCATAGGCAAAACGGTAGGCTTCCGTATGACGATACAGCGCAATGGATTTATGGCCTGAAAGTCCTACGGTTGTAGGCCCATGCTCTCCATAGGCACCGGTGTTGGAAAGAGTATAAAGATCGATTGCCTTTACAATACCGTTTTCGTCCGCACCCATACGGATATGGACTTCCATCTCATGACGCGGAGAAGACGCGATCATGGATTCCTTTCTGGAAAAAACGATCTTGGACGGACGCCCGGTAACCCATGTTACCAGTGCCGGAAAAACCTCACTGACAGAAGACTGTTTTGCACCAAAACCCCCGCCGATACGAGGCTTGATCACACGAACTTTGGAAGACGGAATGTTCAGCGCATTTCCTACGATCCTTCGGATATGGAACGGGATCTGGGTGGAAGAAACCACCGTCAGTCTCTGAAAATGGTCCATATAACAGTAGGTACGGAAGGTCTCCATCATGGTCTGCTGGTTTGCCTTTGTGTGGTAAACCTGATCTACTGTATACGCACATTTTTCCAGCATGGCATCCACATCACCCACTTCTTCTACATTGGAGGAACAGAGATTACGCTTATTATCTCCGCCGGCCGGGATCGGCATATACCAGTCATCCTCCGGGTGCACCAGAATGGGATTATCCTTGGCTGTGTGGATATCCAGAACTGCTTCCTCCACACGATATTTTACCTTAATGCGTTTCAAGGCTTTATCTACTGCCTCTTCTGTCTCACCGGCTACGATGGCAACCGGATCCCCTACAAAACGCACATGCTTATCTATGATATAGCGATCCCATGGACTGATCTCCGGCGCTGTCTGCCCGGCCAGGGTAAATCTTTTGTGGGAAACATCCTCATAGGTCAGAACACAGGCAATCCCCTCGATCTTCTTTGCAGCATCTGTCTTGATCTCTTCCACCCAGGCATTGGCATGAGGACTTCTTAAGATCTTGACGATCAGGCAGTCAGAAGGTGCGAGATCATCGGTATAGACCGGTTTTCCGGTTACCAGCGACATTGCATCTGTTTTTGGCACCGGCTTGTTTACGTATTTCATTTTCCTTCCTCCTGTCCTTTTTTATAGTCGAGAAATTTCAGGATACTTCTGGTCTGTCCCACAAATCCCGAGCAACGGCACAGATTTCCGGAAAGATACTCCAGGATATCCTCTTCTGTGGGATCTTCCAGTTCCTTTAACATGGCAAATACATTCATGATAAATCCCGGATTGCAGAAGCCACACTGCTCTGCTCCCTCATTTGCCATAAAAGCGCCGAATTCCTTTGCTTCCTCCTGCATTCCCTCCAGAGTCACGATCCGTTTCCCGTCTGCGCGGGCAGCCAGCATGGAGCAGGACAGTACCGGACGTTCATCCATCAGCACAGTACAGAGACCACAGTTTGCAGTCTCACAGCCACGTTTTACGCTGTAACAGCTGTTTTTCCGCAGGAAATCCAGAAGCAGTTCATCCGGACGTACCTCTGCCTGCCGTTTTACACCATTCAGCCAGAAAGTGATATTCATTCTGCTCTCCCTCCGATCTCTTCCCAGGCTCTTCTTGTAAGGACTTTCACAAGAAGACTTCTGTATTCTTTTGAAGCACGCATGTTCTTGTCTGTAGAAACATGTTCCGCTGCATATGCGGCAAAAGATGCTGCTGCATCCTTTTTCTGCTGTGCATTCATCTGTACAAAATCTTTTAAGATTTCCTCTTCATCTTCCACGATCATTGCTTTTCCGGGTCTGGCCCCAATGACAGTTCTTGCTTTTCCGCCAATAAGAGCGGCCGCACAGGTGAGCACAGGAAAATCTGTGGAATTGTTCCGCTGACTTAAGTACACACTGTTCAGCGGCTGTTTTTTTACAATGATATTTACCAGGATATCGTTATCCTTTTCCATGGATGCAAACTGTGCCAGCGGAATGGTTCCGCCATTGTACAGCTCCACCCAGGTATCCAGTGCCAGAAACATGGTCAGTACATCGGAAAATCCGAATCTTCCGAAAATACTTCCGCCCACTGTGGCACAGTTTCGAAACTGCACACCCACAATGTGCCGTACACTTTCACGGATAGCACTGTTTGTATAGGCATTCAGCTCTTTGTGGGTTTCCAGCGCATGAAGTGGTGTCATACAGCCGATCACAAATGCTTCTTCTGTTTCTGTAATAGTATCCAGCCCAAGACCTGACAGATCAATGGCTGTCATGATGTTCCGGTTTCCCATTTTCAGCCAGACCATACCGCCCAGCACACAGGCTGTTCTTTTCTGGTTCAGTTCATATGCCTGTTCAAGGCTTTCTGCCTTTACGTAATTCTTTATCTTCAGCATACTTTATTCCCTTCTGAATTCTCATTCTCTTTCTTTACGGCTGTTTTTTCAGCCGAACATTTATTTTAACAGACTGTCAGCTAAATAGCTATTGTTTTTTTCTCTGCTGTTCTGACGCCGCATTAGACAGCGGTCTCCAGAACGATAAACTGATACGGTTTCAAAATGATCTCTTTTTCTGTGATCTCCACAGCTTTCTGATTATTCAGAAGCACCTCTTTTACTTCTCCCGGCAAAGATACCTTCTGTGACTGTGCCTGCATATTTCCCAGGATCAGAAGATTTTTCTCACCGTTTCTTGTATATGCGATCAGATTCTTCTGTTCTTCCTGATATGGAGCGAATGTTCCGTATACAAGCGTTTCTTTATATTCCGGAGCTTTTCTCAGTGCAGTCAGCTTTTTGTAGAAAGAAAGGAGGGAATCACTGTCCGTTAACTGGGACTTTACATTGATCTCCTTATAATTGGGATTGACCCCAAGCCACGGCTCTCCTTCTGAAAATCCCGCATTTTTCTCTGCGCTCCACTGTACCGGAGTTCTGGCATTGTCTCTGGAAAATGCGGAAGCAGCATCAAGCGCTTCTTTTTCACTGCATCCGGCACGGAGCGCTACCTGGTATTCATCGATGGTACTGATGTCATCGATCTGATCCATAGAAGTAAACTCCATATTTTCCATACCGATCTCCTGACCCTGATAAATAAACGGAATTCCCTTCAGCAGAAAATAAACACCTGCCAGGAGCTTCCTTGAATCCGGACAGCGGTCTTCCGGAGAAATATAGTGACAGACACCTCTTGGCTCATCATGATTCTCAATAATGTTGGAGATCATGCCGGTATCCCCAATCTTTTTCTGCGTATGGAAAATACACTTCTTGTACTCTTCCGGAGTCAGGTACGGTTTGGATGCATACCAGCCATCCTCGCTCTTTCCGTAACAGGTTTCTTCAAAATCAAACATGGATGAAAAATATCCGTTTTCTCCGATAAAATCTTTGATCTCATCTTCCTTTTCATTGAAGACCTCTCCTACAGTAAAAGCATCATAGGGATGAAAGCACTTCTCAGCCATCTCTCCCAGAAATTCTCCAATCCCTTCTGCCTCCTCCAGCATCCTCCCGACGCTGCAGAGCCCATCTGCACGATCGGCAGGATAATCGGAAAACGGAAGCTTCTTCTTGATATTGATAATGGCATCAATACGGAATCCGCCAAGCCCTTTTTCCATCCACCAGCGGATGTTTTTGTAGACTTCCTCTCTTACTTCAGGATTCTCCCAGTTGAGATCCGGCTGCTTCTTGTGGAATACATGGAGATACTGTTTATCCGGATGTCCCGGAAGCTCTTCCCATACCGGACCACCGAAATAGCTTCTCCAGTTGCAGGGAGCTTTATCATCCTTTTTGTCCCGGATATAAAAGAAATTTCCATACTTTCCGTCCGGATCCTTAATGGCCTGCTGAAACCACTCATGCTCATCGGAGCAGTGATTTACCACCAGATCCATAAGGATGTACATTTCTCTTTTTTTTGCTTCTGCGATCAGACGATCCATATCCTCCATGGTCCCAAACCTCGGATCAATCGCATAATAATCTGCAATGTCATATCCCTGGTCTGCAAGGGGAGATTTATAGATTGGGGAAAGCCAGAGGATATCTGCTCCCAGTTCCTTAAGATAATCAAGCTTGCTGATGATTCCTGGGATGTCTCCGATTCCGTCTCCGTTGGAATCATAAAAGCTCTTGGGGTATATCTGATATACCACTTTGTCATGCCACCATTTTCGTTTCATCGTAATTCCTCCTATGCCTGTTTGATCATGCAGTACTGCTTCAGATCAAATCCTTTTTTCTGTACAATGCCGTATAATTTAAATCCGAATTTCTCATACATGGAAACATTTGCCGGATTATGGGTTTCCAGAGAGATCATCAGCTTATGCCTGTCCGCATAATCGATCACCTCATCCATCAGCTTTTCAGCAAGACCGTGATGCTGCATCTTCGGCGCCACTGCCAGATAGATCACATGAAGCCTTTCTGCTGTATGAAGCTGGGAAGTCCAGCTGGAATTCAGATAGTCTTTTCCCTGGATGAATTTCCGCAGGGTCGCAAGACTTGGATCCTCTTTGATCAGATAGCCATCTGTTTTCAGAAGGGCAAAAAAATCCACCATCAGATTATGTAAGGCTGCTTCATGCTCCGTTCCGTCGGATACTACCAGGATACTGTTCAGCTCACTGCTGTCTGCATAGATCTCGCAGGTCTCAAAAAACTCCGTAAGATCACAGGTAAAAAGCTCCGGCATCAGCCGTTCTCTGGTATCCCTGTCCGGGATCAGTGCATGATACAGAGGATCCTCCGAAAAACATACGGTCAATATCCGGATCAGCTTATCCAGATCTTCTTCTTTCACTCGGTATAAATTATGGCTTTCCATTCTTTCCTCCAGGTATGGTTTTATTCTGTTCCTTTTTCAAACATATCACTGACCTCGCAGATCAGATTCCTGAGCTTTTCCGCTGCACGGATCAGATATTCAATATCATCCGCATAATAACGCTTCTGTCTTTCCCAGGCTTCCTTGAGGCTCTGCTTTTCCGCCTCCAGACTGTCACCCGGCTTCTTTTCCTTCAGCCTTTCCACAAGATCATAAAGGTTCTCATGATGGATGATCCTGCCCTTTCCCCACATCAGGCGATCCGGGGACTGCTTCAAGATATATTCCGTAAAATGATAAAAGACTTCCCGCTCAAACTGAAAGGCATAACAGTTGTTGTCAATACTGTAAAAAGCCTCCAGCGCAGGGGCGATCTCTCCTTTTTCCAGATATCCCATCGCTTTCTTCAGTGCATAAAGATTGTTCTGCACTGCCTGCTGCGGAAAGATCACATTGTCATCCCAGTCCAGACGTACCAGATAATCCTGGGATTTCCGGAATACACCGAGAAGCTTTTCGGTAATGGCATCGGCTTTTTTCCAGTCACGTTTTTCTTCCGGAAGGCTGTTGAAGTGCCGTACCTGCTCTGCAAGGATGGCAGCTGCTTTTTTTGCCTCTTCTGTTTTTTTCAGAAGGAGTGTACTGTCGGCGCCGGTCTGCATACACAGATCCGTATCCAGGGTCTTAATACTTTGGTCCAGTACCCGCCCGAAATCCATTGGCGGCAGAGCAAGGCCGTCAATAGCCAGAAGAAGTTTCAGATAAAATTCATGATGGAATCTGTATACCTCTTCCTCATAAACATCCTGGTTATCGTATTGGGAATGATAATAATTTTCCATAAACGGGCCACCGCTGAAATCATTGACCATGGACGGGATCCCGGAAATAGCCATGGTAAAATCATCAGACCAGGTTTCAATGGGATACAACGTGGTCATGCCCTCCGGGTAAATCCCCTCCGGCATCTGCACAGCATCCACGAAGCTGCGCACAAAATCCGCATACTCATAGGTACATCGTACTGCATCTCTGGTACTGTGTGCATGAGCCGGAAGCTCAAAATTCAGATCTGCGATCACGTGCCCCTGCCACTCCGGTCTCGCTTCAAATACCTGGCGGTAAGCACCTGTGGACCAGTCATATTTTGTGTCGGAAATCCCCCATTCTTCTGCTGCAAGAGCACATACCACAATAGTATGGCGAGGTTTATAGCCACCACGGAGCAGCGCCCTGGCAATTCCAATGATCATGGCCACTGCCGCATTATCGTCCTGAAATCCCTCAAAATAAGAATCATAGTGAGCACTTAACAGGATCATGGAATCCGAATCGGTTCCCGGGATTTTGCCAACGATATTGTAGGTATACTGGTCTCTGATCACCTCTGTGTCCGCATCAAATTCCACGGAAAGCTCCGGAACACGATTCCCATTCTCATTTTTTTCCTCCATCAGCCGACGGATCATAAGAAAGTCTGCCCGTGACATGGAAAATGCAGGCGCACAGGAAGGTCCTGCGATATCCTGTGCATTCAAAGCCGTATCATCGATCTGTGCGTATCCTCTGCTCTGTACGGCGATCAGAGCTGCTGCACCCTTCAGGTGTGCCTGATACACCGGGTAGTTGATCCACCATTCTTCTCTCTGATTGATCTCGATAAGAACCAGCTTTCCTTTCACATCGATATCCTTATATTCGTCAGCTGTACCCTTTCCAAGATATACAAGATCAAACCTCTGAAAGCCATTGGTCTTAAAATCCGTCTGATATGCGCCAAGCTGGATCTCCCGGCAGGTTCCCTCTCTGTCATGGCAGCGCATCACAGCTTTTTTAAATTCCCATGCATCCACACGGATCTTGTCTTTATCTACCTGTGTGAGACCGGCTTTTTTCATTTCTTCCAAAAGCATTTCTCCGGTTTTTCGCTCTGCCAGGGAGCCTGCTGTACGGTATCCCAGAACCGGATTTGTTTTTTCCTGTTCCATGCGCCTGGCCAGATCATAAGATTCTTTTATATTCAGGCATGAAACACATTTCTCCACGATGTTCAAATTTACTGTCATCCCTTTCTCGGCAGTTCCCTGCCGGCAGTTCCGTCCTCCCGGCAGAGATATTCCTCTAACTGTTATAGATTATACCTTATCAATGTGCGGATTTCCAGATAAAAAAACGCGATTTGTTCTGATCATCAGAGACATGGTGTTGGTGACACCGGACATGGCTTCCATGATCTCTGACTGATCCACAATGGAAAAAGCGTCTTCGTCCTGCTCAAAGCGTTCCATCAGGAGCTCTGTAAGCGCATTTTCTGCCAGGTCCAGATTACCGGTACCCACACTCGTCTTGGAAAGGTTCCCTTTTTTCGCCTCCGCCGATTGCGTTTTCGCTGCTGTTTTCTGCGCCAGCTTCGTATGCGCCACTTTAAAATATCCCACAGTTCCCGCATCTGCCACGCAGACAGCCGCCACCGGGATGATCACCATAAGCCTTTTACGCCGTCGTTTCATTTTCCTTAACCTCCAAATATGCTGTGTATGTTCTCTCTGTTTTAAAAATATTTTAAAAAAAATGTGTAAAGTCTTTGTGTAATCTGTGAAAACCCGGTGAAAAAAGGTATGATATTTTTCATATGCAAATACAAATAATTAATTATATTTTCTGTCTGTTGCCATTATTTTTTGTATATATTAAATATTATTTTAAAAATTATATATTATTTTCTGGTATTTTTTACCGAAATATGTTATAAAAGAAATAAGAAAAACTACCGGAAATCAGATATTCCTGCTTCCGGTCCGAGATAAAGGAGGTATCTTTATGGCAAAACGTATTATCACCATCAATCGTATGTTTGGAAGCAACGGACGCCTTATAGGCAAGACTCTGGCTGAAAACCTGGACATCGGTTTTTATGATAAAGAACTGATCGACATGGCTGCCAAGAAAAACAATATCCCCTTCGACACCCTGGCAAAGGTAGACGAGAAAAAAGCCAGTCAGTGGGTATTTCCCGTTGACAGTGAGTTGCAGTTTACAGATAATTTCTCTTTTGTACCAATGAACGATGTGCTCTATGATCTCCAGAGAAAGATCATCCTGTCTCTTCCGCAGAGAGAGGACTGCGTAATTGTCGGCCGCTGTGCGACCAATATCCTGAAGGATAAATCACTTAAACTTTTTATCCATGCACCTTTTGAGGAAAGAGTTCAGAATGTGATACGCCGTACCGGCAGAGAAGAAGCCAGCGCACGGAAGCTGGTCAAAAAAATGGATAAAGAGAGAAAGGCTTACTATGAATACTTTACAGACAGCAAATGGCTGGATATGACACAGTATGATCTCTGTATTGACAGCAGCCGGTTTTCTATGGGGCAGATTATTGAGATTGTAAAGAGATGTCTTTAGGATTCTTTTTTTCTGAAAATTTTTTCTGAAAAATGTTTTTACGCTTTGGAAGCGTAAGTGAAACCGCAAGGGAGGGGAAGCACTCGTAGTTGCGAAAGGCCGTTTCCCCTCCCCTGCACCCCTTCCCTCAGGCCCCGCTATGAACCGTACGTTTTGATTATGTTACGTTGTTGACAGGGTGATGGATTCTGCGTTTGTTTAAAACGCCAGGCTGTGCCGATCTCATCGGCATAACACCTTTCAACAAGAAGACGTATCCTTCCCACCATTCCAACACATTGAGCAACACCAAAATATTTATTGACCAGACGCTATTCTTCCCACACCTCCAACTGCGGACGCTCAACTCATCAAAACGTAAGGACAGGACACCACGCGTCCGCTTCTACCTCTCCGGCTGAAACGTCAGCCGGGGAAGTGACAGTCCTCCGGGCTGCTACGGAGAAGGGGTGATGATGGTTAGGTTGCGGGAGACGGCGTTATTGCGGAAGGGCCCAGCTGTTTGAGCCGAAGGCGAGTTCTGGACCCTTCCGCAATGGTTTTAGCCGGCTCACGGAACCTTAGCAGCATCCCCCGACGGAGTCCGGCCCGGAGGACTGTCACTTCCCCGGCGTCCGTTCACCAATATACTCTTTCAAAAACTCATATATATCCCCCTCCAACGGCGGACACCCCTCCACATAATTCTGAAACTTACAGGTACAGTGTCCCACACCAAGCACTCCCGTCTTACCACGATACCCCTGTCCGATGCAGATCTTTTCATCCAGCTTCTCAAAAAGCCCCTCTTCCTTCAGCATCTCCAATGCCGGGATCAGATACCCGTAGCAGGCACTGCAGGATTCCACTTCCTCTACGGCATCCGCAAGCTCCACAACCTTTCTGGATATCGGCATCCTCTGATCCGCACCATCCTCCAGAAATCTGACATCTGCTTTGGAAATATCTGAGCAGCCCACGCCAAGCTCACCTGCCAGCTTCACATAAGGAACCTCAGCTACCTCATAATGCATCATCTGACACACATATGCATCCACAAGAACCGGATCACAGGCAGCCATCACCCGGTTCATCACAACAGGATTTCCGCCATCCTCAAAATCCAGATCCCCGCAGATATTATCCACAACAATAAAGTCCTGCTGTATCCCCATATTCAGATGAGCAATGGGTTTATGAAGCCCCAGAGAATGAAACCGTCTCTTTTCCTTATTTGGGATCAACCCCTTCATATTCTTAAGGGCACAGGTGATCTTTGTCTGACAATGGCCTTTCAAAACCGGCACATTGATCAGAAAATCAATCTCCTTTACCCGCTCACAGACATTCAGCTCCATTCCACCGCAGTCCACAGAAATCCCCTTATCCTTCTGCATATCCCAGAACGGCACCTGATACTCTTCCTCAAGCCTGTCAAAGCCACAGGTCTCAAAAGCCTCCCTTGTCTTATCTCCTACCCAGGATCCCTCCAGCATCACCATATCCCGGAAGCCATGCTCCTTCAGATACTCGATAATTCCTGCAACCACTTCCGGATGAGTCGTTGCACCCCAGGAAGCCTCTGAAGGAGAAACCAGATTCGGCTTGATCCCGATCTTTTTCTTTCTGTCCCCGATATGAGACTGAAGATCCGCTTTTTCCAGAAGCTCCTTTGTCATTCTTTTATATTCCGTACCACTGGTAATAAAAATCTGATTTTTATCCATAATTATCAAAATTCCTTTCTTTCTGCAATGTGAATGTTGATCCAGATCCACACCAAAGCCCTGCAAAGCTTTTATCATCAGATGAGCCAGACAAAACAGCCGACAAATACAGCAGTCATCACATGCATCACAATCATAAAAAATACCCTCTCTACCGGTTTCCCGGTAAAAAGGATATTTTATCCGACACAGCAGTCTCGTATTATCTTTCGATCTTTGCCCCGTTCCACCATGGGAATTCTCGGTTCAGCCATTTTCCTGCAAGCTCACTCCATGGTTCACAGGCTCTTGCGATTCCTCTGCCGTTTTCGTTGGCAGTCAGCTCATTTGCCAGGCCGATCCCATGGGGTCCCTGCGGAAAAACATGATACTCCACTGGAATGCCCTTTTTATAGAGTGCCTGAACAAAGAGAAGTGTATTATCCAGCAGCACCGTCTGATCCTCAAAGGTATGCCAGATAAAGGTTCTGGGTGTATCTTCCGTAACCTGAAATTCCAGAGACATCCGATCTTTCAGCTCCTCATAACGATCTCCCAGAAGATTTCGGAAGCTTTCTTCATGACCAGCTACCCCTGAAGTGATCACCGGATAATTCAGGATCATGCCATTGGGACGGATCCTCTCGTTTTCCATTCCCGTGATCCCAGCAAGCTCCTCCGTATTCCAGAATACTCCCAGAGAAGCTGCCAGATGGCCACCTGCCGAAAAACCGGACACAATGATCTTATTCTTTTCAATATGCCACTTATCGCTGTTCTCTCTGAGAAGAGCTACTGTTTTTGCCAGCTGACGGAGGGCCACCGGATATCTGGCAGGTGCCACACTGTAACGAAGCACCACTGCGTGATAGCCCATTCCCATAAACCGGACAGCAATGGCTTCTGCCTCTCTGTCTGAAGTCATGCCATAAGCTCCGCCCGGACAGATCACTATGACCGGACGCTTCTGCCCCGGATAGAGTTCTTCCGACTCCTGCCAGAAATAGGTCTCTATCCATGCCTCATTATAGTCCTTTGTTTTTTCTTCGATCACAATTCTTTCGTTGATCATTCCGACTTTCCCTTCTTCATTTCATTGCTTCTCTGATCGCTGCAAGAAGTTCATCGTACTCTTCGTAAGCAGGAATTTCCGGATGATCTGCACGGATCTGTTCTGTACTGCGGAAGAGGAAGCCTGCTTTGCTTGCCTGGATCATTCCGAGATCATTGTAGGAATCTCCGCTTGCGATAGTCTCAAATCCCATGGACTGCAGTGCCTTCACAGTTGTCAGCTTGGATTTCTCACAGCGCATCTTAAAGCCTGTGATCTCTCCGTTCTCTGCTACTTCCAGGGAATTACAGAAAAGTGTCGGCCGTCCAAGCTTCTCCATCAGCGGAGTTGCAAACTGTGTAAAGGTATCACTGATCAGTATCACCTGGGAAAAAGATCTCAGCTCATCCAGAAATTCCTTTGCTCCCGGAAGGGGATCGATCTTTGCAATAGTCTCCTGGATCTCTTTCAGTCCCAGACCATGTTCTTTCAAAATTCCAAGTCTCCAGTTCATCAGCTTATCATAATCCGGCTCATCACGGGTTGTTCTCTTGAGCTCCGGGATTCCGCTTGCCTCTGCAAATGCGATCCAGATCTCCGGTACCAGTACACCTTCTACGTCCAGACATGTAATATACATCTTTCATATCCTCCTCTTGATCCAACTTACCGTTGATATTTCACAGAGTCTGACTCCTTCCGGCTGTCAGAACTCTTTAATCTTTTAGCGCTTTACCCTGATATTACCATATGCTCTCAAGGTCTGTAAACAGTTTTATTTTTTCTTCTTTTCCGATTCATAGATCTTCAGCTCTTTCAGTGCTTTTTCCCCAAGAGGATACAGCATGAAAATATTAAAGATCGTCATCAGGCCGATTCCTACATCTCCCAGATCCCATACAAACGTGTAAGCCGCGATCCCACCGATAAACAGCATCACCAGTGCCAGCACCTTATATCCTGTCTGTGAACCCCAGTTATCACCAAAAAGATAAGCCACATTGCCTCTTGCATAAAACAGGATTCCCAGAAATGTGGAAAAGCTGAACATAAACAGTGTTGCAGCAATAAAGATCACTCCAAACTGTCCCATATGATAATGCATGGCAGTCTGAAGAAGTTCCATTCCGGAAAGCCCCTGTACCAGATCTTCCGGGGCCAGAAGCATGATCATAGCTGTACAGCTGCAGATCACGATCGTATCCACAAATACACCCAGGGCCTGGACAAATCCGGCTTTTACCGGACTGTCACATTCTGCTGCCGCTGCTGCACAGGGAGCGGAGCCGCTTCCCGCCTCATTGGAAAAAAGGCCTCTTTTTACTCCGTTCATCAGCACGACGCCAAATCCGCCGGCAACAGCCTGACGAAATCCGAAAGCTTCTTCAAAAATCCGTTTAAATACTCCCGGCATACTTCCGAGATTTGTAAATATAATAAACAGCGTGATCACAAAATAAAGCACTGCCATCACCGGCACCAGAAGATCCAGAACTTTAACCGTTGCATTCTTCCGAAGCACGATCACAGCTGCGATCACTACCAGCACGATGGTAGTATACAGCGGCGGAATATCAAAAGCATTTTTGAAAGACGCCGTGACGGAATTGCTGATAACCTGACTGATTCCACACCAGCAGATCAGGCCGGAAATGGCAAACAGAACGGAAAGCAGAACCTTTTTTCGTTTTCTGCCCTGTTTTTCTTCCCAGTAGCGATGGATATAGTAGGCAGGACCGCCCCTGTAGCCACCATAAAGAGGATCCTTTTCTTTATAGAGCTGTGCCAGGGTTGCTTCGATAAAAGCAGTGGAGGAACCGATCAGCGCCGTGATCCACATCCAGAATACCGCTCCTGCACCTCCTGCCGAGATCGCAGCTACCACACCGACCAGGTTTCCCATTCCCACACGGGTAGCTGTAGACACGATCAGCGTCTGAAATGCTGAAAGATTATTTTTGTCACTTTTCTTTTCCGACAGGGCTCGTACCATATCCGGAAAAAGACGGATCGGCAGAAGCTTTGTCCTGATGGTAAAATAGATACCGGTCGGAATCAGAAGCAGGATCAGAAGTGAGATTCCCAGCGTACTTCCTCCCGGAAGCGGGATCTTTATCAGATCTCCCCACAGAAATGTATAGACCTTTTCGATCATTGTTACTATCATGTTACTGTTTCCTTTCCCCAATCACCCCATGTGATCGTTTTGTTCTCTTTTTTCTGCCCGTTGTTTGTATTTATTTCTGCAACGTTTTAAACGGGCAAAGCGTGTCTTTCATTATAATAGCTTTCTGTTTGTATGTAAAGAAAAATCCCGAATCTTTCGATCCGGAATTTTTTTGTATTGGTAACTTTTCTGTTATTCGACAGATTTCTGATATCTGTCTGTTTTTATAAGCATAGCTGCATTTTACTCTCAGCCAGCCAGGTGGAACATCTCGATCAGGAATATCCAGCTCATTCCATAGTATGTTATCACGGCTACAAGGTCATTCATCGTAGTGATCAGAGGACCTGAGGCTACTGCCGGGTCCACACCAACCTTTTTGAAAAACAGCGGTATGCAGGTTCCTACTGCACTGGATACCAGCATGGCCACCAACAGGGATAATCCGATACAGCCGGATACCGCATAGGCAAATACGAGTGTTTTTCCTTTGAATAAGAAAATATACAATCCGATCAGTACAAAAGACAGAATACCGAGCAGACCACCGTTGCAAAGACCGATCCGCATTTCCTTCAGCACAAGCTCTGCTTTCTGTCTGCCCGTCAGCGTCTCATCCATCAGTACACGGATGGTTACAGCCAGGGACTGGGTTCCAACATTTCCTGCCATATCCAGGATCAGAGACTGAAAGCACATGATGATCGGCAGACAGGTAACTACTTTTTCAAACATTCCCACAACAGAAGATACCACCATACCAAGGCCCAGAAGAACGATCAGCCAGGGCATTCTTTTTTTCATGCTTTCAAAAAGAGGTTCTTTCAGATCTTCCTCTGCAGTCAGACCGGCCAGCTTTGCATAATCCTCTCCCATCTCATCGTCTACCAGATCGATGATCCCTGCGGATGTGATCACTCCAAGGAAACGATTGTCATCGTCCAGTACAGGAATGGAATCTTCAGAATAATCCTTCAGCCGTTCCATACAGTCGTCGATCTGCTCAGTACCATACACATATGGATAGGAAGTTACGATCAGCTCTTCCATAGGGTGGTCCTGTCTTGCTGTGATCAGGTCCTTCAGATCCAGCGCTCCATAAAACTCCCCTCTGTCCGTCACTGCAAAGATCGTAGAAATATTATCATTATCTGCCGCCTGGGAAACCAGCTCACTCATAGCCTGCTTTACGGTCAGGTTTTCACGGATCACAATGCAGTTCGTTGTCATTCTGCTTCCGATCTCATCCTCATCAAAGGAGCGGATCATTTCGATATCTTTCCGCACCTGTTCATCCAGAAGCTGGATCAGAAGCTTGCGTTTTTCTTTATCGATCTGCTTTAAAACATCTGCCAGGGCATCGGTTTCCATTTTGGAAAGAATGGCTGCCGCTTTTTTTACATCCATCTCTTCCAGATATTGTACAGTTTCTTCTTCCTCCAGATATTCAAAAACATCTGCCAGCATACCGCTTTCCAGGATACGGTATAGTCTGCTGCGCTCCGCAGTGCTTAATTCTCTTAATACTTCCGCCAGATCGTTTTCGTGGAAATCCTGCAGCTTTTCACTTAAAACTGCCGGAGAAACACTGCTTCGGATCAGACTCAAAATATCTTTTGAAAAATCCTGATTTCTTTTTGTCATTTTCTCATCCTCCTCACATAGTTTCGCACAAAACACGCACACCAAAAACAGACATGTTAAAGCATGTCTATGTGCTGTTTGATTTTCGATTGTGTTTCCTTGGGATTTGAGTATAAAGCGAAATGAATTTATACATGATCGCCTTACTGTAAGATTCTCAGAATGAGAAGAATGAAAAAGATATCTATTATAATCCTGCTGAAATTATAATGTAATAATACCGTACAGATTCTGATGACACCGATACATCCTGTCAAATATATCCTTCTGATATATAGATATAATATTCCCACAGATATTCCGTACACTTAAAACAGAATGGAACAGTCTCATCTCGCTCTGTTCTTTCCATCTTTCACTCTGAGAGCTACAACTTCGCCCATGAGAATCACAACTGTCCATTCTGTTCACCTGCCTTTTTTTCTTAATTTTTTTTATCAACCCGGCCATTATAACGTTCCCGGCCGGGTTTTGTCAACCGGATTTATGGTTAAATTTATTGTAAATCCGGGTAAATTTTTATGCTTCACAGAGGAGGATGTTTATGCAGCAGCATTTGCGTTGATCGTATCAATGACTTTTTTTATTCCAAGCCAAACACCCATATCTGTAAAGATTTCCGAAATGCTCCCACGATCCGTAAACGGAGATTCCAGCAAAACAGAAAGATCCTTCATCATTCCATTATGAACAATATACTCAATGATCTGATTTACAAAATAAATCTGCCTGCTGTCCAGATTTACATCCTCAAGATACTTTGAAAAAGCTTCCTTTGCTGCATTCATATCAAGACCTACCATTTCTCTGACAAATTCTCCCAATGGCTTTCTGCCAAATTCTGCTTCATAATCCTCTTTTGTACCAAGCTCTCTCCAGAGAATTTTTTCCAGTTCATCTACATCTTTTTCTGTAAGTGGCTGATTCTTTTTCAGCTTTGATATCACATAATTATCCTGATGCTGTCGGACATAATATTCTACTCGTACCTTATAATTTTCCAGATCATTGTTTTCCAATTCTGCTTCTTTCCATTCCGTTGAAAGAATTTCGTCTGTAAAATTGGTCATATATTTATTCCTGCTCTTATCCGGAATATACTTCATAAGATCTCTCAGATTTTTCCTGATATTTTCAAATTCATCAATTCCTGCATTTTCCACATAATCTGTATGCAAAATCTGATCGATCAGCTCTGTCTGTGCCTGAATCTCCGGTATATTTGCCACTCCGGCAATTCCGGAAACCTTTTTTAAAAGATCTTTTCGCGCACTTGTATATTTCTTTCCAACCAGAGATGCAAGTTCTATTCCATACATAAGTGCATCAAAACGTACTGCTGTTACTTCATCACTTTCAGGCAAAATCAAGGGTGCAACCTCTTCCCGTACAAGTAAAGTATCTTCATAAGTAAGCATCTGATAGTTCGACTCTTCTGAATATAATTCTACATATTTCAAATGTTGGCGAACTGTAAAACTATCTCTTGGGAGCTCTTTTACTTTTTCAGTCATGTGCTTTACAAGTGCAGTCCTGTACGCAGTTAATTTATCTGTCTGATATTTAATATCCTGAAGCTTGTACGAAATCTCAAACTGAAGATTAAAAACTGCACTTTGCAACGCCATCAGATTTGCGCTTGCTTTTCCTTTATTCATTCGGAAAAACTCAAAATTTCCACAAAAATCAAAAATGTAAAACTTTTTCTTATCTTCCCCATCCAACAATCCCGGGCATAGTCTTGTTCCTCGTCCGATCATCTGCCAGAATTTTGCTTTACTCATAACTTTCTTAAAGAATACAAGATTAAGAACTTCAGGTACATCAATTCCGGTATCTAACATATCTACAGAAATTGCGATCTGCGGTAGTTTTTTCGGATCTGAAAACTCATCAATTGCACTCTGTGCATATTTCATTCTGTTATCGATCACCATAGCATAATTCTTTAAATGCGGATATTCCTTATTAAAAATCTCAAGGATCTTTTCCGCATGATCATGATTTTTCGCAAAAATAATTGTTTTTCCAATCTTCTGTCCGTATTCAATTTTAATTCCATCTCTCATCAGGACATGAAGAATTTTTTTAATGGTATCTTCGTTAAAAATCCAGGTATTCAATGCAGCCGAATTTATCGCTTCCGGAAGCTTTCCATTTTCGTCTTCAAAAGTATTTTCATAGATTTCTTTATCTGCTTCTGAAAGTTCATCATATACAATTCCCTGATCAATAAATTTCACCCTGGATTCCACCGAAAGATAATCAACCAGATATCCATCCTTAACCGCCTGCGCCAGATCATATCCATAAGTGGGATCTCCGTTTGCCAGTTCAAACACTTCATATGTATTTTTGTCAATCTCATCTTTCGGTGTTGCGGTAAGTCCTACAAGCAGTGCATCAAAATATGTAAAAATATCTTTATACTTATTATAAATAGATCTGTGCGCTTCATCACAAATGATCAGATCAAAATGACCACAGGTAAAAACTTTTCCTTCTTTATCATTTATCACATCAATACAATTTATCATGGTCTGATATGTGGAGAAAACACATCGTGACATACAATTATTCTTTTCTTCAACCAGATTTGTACAGGAAAAATCCTGCATCCAGTTTACAAAATTTCTTTTCGCCTGCGTTACCAATGAATTTCTGTCCGCCAGAAAAAGGATATTCTTTACCCAGCCCGCATCAACCAGTACCTTGCACAAAGCCATTACTGTTCTGGTTTTTCCGGAACCTGTGGCCATAACCAGCAGTGCTTTTCTCCGATTCTTTTCATCAAAGCTCTGGCATACTGCTTTTATCGCGGCTTCCTGATAATAGCGTCCTGCAATTTTTTTATCTACAGAAATATCCTGCAGACTTGTCCGCATACTCAAAAGATTAAACCATTTCTCCAGATCCCGTTTGGAATAAATAACCGAACATTTTCTTTCCGGATATTGTCCGTCTATGATCCGGGTTTCAAAACCATTGGTAAGGAAAATTACTGGGCGTCGTTCATATTTCTTTTCCAGCAGATCTGCGTAAAGTTTCGCTTGCTGCCTGCCCTCGGCAATATCCTTGCAGGTACGTTTTGCTTCTATAATTGCCAGAGGTTTATTCATATCATCATAGAGAACATAATCAATACGTCCAATCCCTGATTTATTCGGCATTCCTGTCACAGTCATCTCATTTAACCAGTCTTTTCCCTGTGTCCATCCTGCATCAATGAGCATGGAATCTATGTAAAGTTTTCTGGTTTCATATTCAGACAGATCCAGAGGTTTCGGAACATATGTCTGCTGCTGTTTCTCGTGGCGTGCGGACAGTTCCTCCCTGAGAAAAGTATTTTCTGCCATCAGTTTTTGTAGATCCAGTTCCTGCTGGGCAGTTTTTTTCTGTTCTTTCAGAAGTGTTTCCTTTGTTTTTCTGGCTGTTTCCCTGGATGCCTTTGCCTTCTCAATTCTGCCATCAATAATCGACTTGTCAAATGGATGCTCCTGATAATTTTCTCCATAACAATATGCGACGTAATCTAAAAAAATTGACAGATTTTCAAGGCAGAGCATCGCTGCATCTCTGCCAGGTTTTTTATTGCTATGTGCCACACTGTTTCCACATCTGCGGATATAATCCATCCGTTTCCAAAGATCCGGTCCCACTAACTGTCTGAATTCCTCTGTATTCATCAAAGTATGAAGATTATCCTGGTACGGAATCTGCAAACTGTTTTCCACAGAATACAACCATTTTACAGCAAATTCCATCGCCCGGCGGCTGTTAAGAATACTCGCATCCGGATCTGCTAATATGATCTTCTCCGCAGAGATGGCAACATTCGCAAATGCAGAGAATTTTGATTCATTTTTTAAATAATCAAAGTTTGTTACCATTGTGAAACCTCCCTCTTTTACTTTCACTTTACATTGCTAATAAATTCATTACCAAATTAACCATAATATCTTTTTCTTTTGGATCTGACTCTGCAATCATCAATGTAATTGCTACTAATGCACCATCACTTATCCTTTTCTGTCCATCTTTGTAAAGTATATCATTGCGAGCTAAAAATTCCAAAAATAACGATGCAGCAATTCTCTTACATCCATCAGCATAAGGATGATCTTTTATCATAAAATACAAAAGATTAGCAGCTTTCTCTTCTAAAGAAGGATAAACCTCTCCTCCGAAAACATTTTGGTAAATTGCTGCAAGAATCCCTTCAACTTTTCCCGTTTCTTTTTCAACACCAAAGACATCCGAATGAAATGAATCTTCCATTGCATTCACCATATTTCTGCAATCCTCGTATGTAATTCTGTATATAGCTTTATTTCCTGCAGGCTTTTTAATCGACTGATGATCATACTGGTCTAATAACATCAAGGCATTTGTATATAAATCAACAGCTTTTAGCACCTCTGATTCATCTATTTCCAAAGTACATGCAAGCATTTTGGTTTGAATATTTACTGTTCTCTGTAAGGCTTCTAATCTTTTTTCATTGATCGCATAGCCTTGTAAGATATACTGTTTCAGGACATTATTTGCCCATTTTCTAAATTCCACACCTCGGTTAGATTTGACTCTATAGCCTATAGAAATAATCATATCTAAATTATAATGTTCTACTTGGTACACCTTTCCATCTGAAGCAGTTGTCGCAAAATTTGCGACAACTGAATTATCCAGTTCTTCTTTTAATGCATTATTAATATGTTTACCAATTGTCTTTACGTCTCTTCCAAATAATTTAGCTAACTGATTCCTATTAAGCCATACGGTATTATTTTTGACAGACACAGTTAATTTTATTTCCTTATCAGCAGTTTCAAATAAGATTATTTCATTTTGCATATTTAACCCCCTTCCGAAAACATACCATTGTAAATTTCATACCCCTCGCAGTAAGCAATTTCTCTCATGTATCTTCATAAAACATTTCTTTTGCTTTATTTCACTTTCTCGATTGTGTCGTGACATATATAATTCCATTTTCTATAAAAGCTGGTTGATAAATTTTGATTTGTCGGTCTGAGCGACGAAGGCGGCAAACTGTTCTTGAACCTCTATTGGTGGTAGAGGCAGTACAAATCCTTCCACCTGGCTCTTATTAACCTTAGGTAAATTAGTTCGATTGCTAAAAGCCAATATATAATCTAAAAAATATTGACTTCTTAATGTATATCCAAAGTATTCTCTATTGCAAATCCCTTCTTTTACCAATATTGGATAGGCATCTGCCGAACAGAGTCCATCAAAATCTGGCATAGCTACCTTATTAAGATTTGGTCTGATCTTGCTGTAAATGATATGCTCTGGTGTAAATAAATATTTTCCGCTTATAATTCCATCCTCAGCAATTGTCCTGTAACCAATCAATCTTCCTGTTTCTTTCTCAATACTATCAATACCGATATGAGGATAATCTTCATAACCTTCAAAATCATGCACCATATTTGTATCAATATCAGCACAGTCCTTGAACCCAACAATTTGCCATCCTTTACTGTTAGTTTTCAAGTCACCAAACAGTTCGACAAATCGGGCTTTGATAAGGTCATCTAAAGCAGATATTTCTTTATTCCTTTGCTGAATAATCTGTGTAAGTTTATCCAAAACATCGACAATTTCACACTGTCTATCAATATCAGTTTCAATATTTACAGTAAACTCTCCAAACTGACTCTTATTTATTATCGGAACAACAGGAGCATTTGCTACGGCAACAAGTCTTGGCTTATTGAACAACAAATTATATGCCAAATATTTGGGTTGTACCCTATCATTTGGAATAATTGCATTTATCTGCTGATTAAATGCATATTCTCCATCTGAAGCAATTCCAATTTTCCCAATACTACCAATACAAGTAATAAAGATTGAGTTTTTACCAACAACTCTTGCCTTTTTTCTTGCATTTTCAGATATATATTCATTTGAATCCACAATCTCGTTAATGCCATCATCTGCAATAATATCTGGCTTTATAAAGCAAATATCTTCTGAACTCCAAAACGCTTCAGTCTTTTTACTTGGTGTATTACCTGTGATAATTTCACCAAGTTCTTTCATCATTACTTCCATCTACATCATCCCTACAAACCCGAATTTTCGAATCTGCCATCCTTTCTTCTATAATCCCAACAACCGCTCCAACTCATCCATTTCTTTTCCGATCTCCAGATCCAGCTCCCGGATATTGGCCATGATTTCTGATGTTGGCGGATATTCCACCGGGGTGTATTCAATTTCTTTGTATTTATTGATACTGAGATCATAATCATTTTCCACAATATCTTTTTTCGGTACCATAAATGACTGGTCTGTTCGTTTCCGTTCTGCTTCTTTATCAAGGTTTTTGAAACGCTCTATAATATCCGGAATGTCATTCTCTGTGACCGGAGTACGTTTATCGTCCAGACTGAATCCGTCTGCTTTCATATCGTAGAACCATGCCTGATCGGTTCCACCGTGTTCTGTTTTTGTAAAAATAAGGATCGCTGTGGATACTCCTGCATAGGGTTTAAATACACCGGAAGGCATGGATATTACAGCTTCCAGTCTCTGATTCTCAACGATTTCTTTTCGGATGGATTTATGTGCCCGTGATGATCCGAAAAGTACACCATCTGGTACAATACAAGCGCATCTTCCTCCAATTTTCATAATTCTCAGGAACAAAGCAAGAAATAAAAGTTCCGTTTTCTTTGTCTTGCAAACTTTAAGAATATCTCCGGAAACAGATTCTGCATCCAGGCTTCCTTTAAAAGGAGGATTTGCCAGCACAAGGGAATACTGATCTTTATCTGCATTCTGATCAGATAAGCTGTCCCGATACTCAATATAAGGATTTTCTATTCCGTGAGTCATCATATTCATTGCTCCAATACGAAGCATGGTACGGTCCATATCGTACCCATGGAACATATGATTCATGTAATGATCTTTTTTCTGCTTATCATAAAAAATTTCTTCTTTTCTTTTTTCTTTCAGATATTCTCCTGCTGCAACCAGAAAACCCGAAGTTCCACATGCCGGATCACAGATAACTTCATCGCTGGACGGATCCATCATTTCAACCATCATCCGGATAATATGTCTTGGTGTACGGAACTGTCCATTCCGTCCGGACTGAGCTATTTTTGAAAGAAGATATTCATATACATCTCCTCTGACATCTGCTGTCTGGATTTCACTCATAAGTTTGTAAATTTCATCCAGAGAATCCACCACTTTGGATAAAAGGAGTGGTGTCGGAAGCTTAAATATCGCATCGTCCATATATTTGGAATATGCACTGTTTTTATCATTATGAAGATTTTTTATAAACGGAAATACCCATTCCTGCATGATCATATACATTCTGTCTGCCGGAAAATCATGGAATACGGACCATTTCAGCTGACTTCCGTCAATTGTTCTCTCACCTATTTTTACTTCTCCGGAAAAAATACTTTGAAATGACAATCCAAGCATTGCACTTTCTCTTGCACGCATATTATCGGAATCATCCAGATCATGAATAAACATCAGGTATGTAATCTGTTCGATTACTTCCAGTGGATTGACAAGTCCTCCTGCCGCAAATATATCCCATAAACCATCTATTTTATTTTTTAATTCACCAGTGATCATTTTTTATCTCCCATCTATCGCTCATTATTCCAGGTATATTTCGTATACCTTCCGCCGCCGATTTTTAAAATTTTTTCTGCTGTCAGTAATTCTGCCAGTGTTCTCTGTATCGTTACCACACTGATATCCGGACATTTTTCTGCGATTTCCTTTTTTGTAATTGTACCCAGAGTATTTTTAATAATCTCTTCTATTCGCTCCGGTTTTGATATATTCTGCGTCATCAGCAATTTTATTCTTGAAGAAAACTCTCTGTATGCTCCTACGATAACACCAAGCATATATTTTACAAATGGTATATAATCATTCTTATTCTCATACCAGCTCTCAGAACTTTCCCTTAAACATTCATAGTATAATTCCTTTGAATTTTCTATCATTCTCTCGATACTGATATATTTTCCCACAATATAGCCGGATCTGTACAAAAGTAACAGTGTAAGTAAACGGCTCATTCTTCCATTGCCGTCATTAAACGGATGTATGCATAGGAAATCCAGAATAAACATTGGAATCAAAAGAAGTGGATCTATTTCTCCTGTTGCCATTGCCTCTTCAAATGCTCTGCATAGTTCTTCCATTGCTTCCGGTGTTTCCCAGGCCGGTACTGGTTTAAACCGTATTTTTTTTATTCCCTGAGAATCTTCTTCCTCAATGACATTATCTGCAGTTTTATATTTCCCTCCAATATTGTAACTTTCAAATTTATACAACTCTCTGTGAAGCTGTAAAATAATCGCAGACTTTGGTGGGATATGGTCATGGCTTTCATGAATTGTATTCAATACATCTCTGTATCCGGCAATTTCCTGTTCATTTCTTGTCCTTGGCCTTGTTTTGTCTTTTACCAATTCCCGCAATCTGATGTCTGATGTATAAATACCTTCTATTTTGTTGGAACTTTCCGTACTTTGAATTTTAGCGATTTCAACTAATTGTGTAAGAGTATCTGCTTTGGCCTCAATAAAAAGAGTTTGTTCTCCTTTAAATTCATGTATCTGTGTCAGATAAGATACAATTTCAGGAGTCAACAGATTTTTCCACTTTTCCTGATAATCAAACCGTCTCATATATTTTCCATCACCTTCTTTGTCACTCTTTTTTCGATTTTATTTACTTCAAGTATATAAATCAATTTTCTCATTGTCAACTTCAATTTAATCATTTTATCAATAATGATCAAATTAAAATCAAAATATTAAAATTAAAAAGCCCAACAATAAATACTTCTGCACGGATCTTCAGCATTTACTGTCGGACTTTTATCCTTTTTATTCCTTTTTGAAATATATCACAATATCATATTGTAGAGCAAAAGATTATTCTGCGTGGTCTTTCAGGTACTCTGCACGTCCCTCTTCGTAGAGGTTATTTCCCTCGCTGTCAATGATGACTACAAGCGGCATGTCTTCCACATAAAGCTTGCGGAGTGCTTCTGCTCCGAGGTCTTCGTATGCGATAAGCTCTGCTTTTTTGATGCATTTTGCAAGAAGTGCTCCTGCACCGCCGATGGCTCCGAAATATACGCCGTCATATTTTTTCATTGCATCTACGACTTCCGGAAGGCGGGCACCTTTTCCGATCATTCCTCTGGCGCCTACGGACATCATGGTCGGTGCATAGGCATCCATACGGCCGCTGGTTGTAGGGCCTGCGGAACCGATGACTTCGCCTGGTTTTGCAGGAGTCGGACCTACATAGTAAATGGTAGCGTCTGTAGGGTCAAAAGGAATCTTTTCTCCTTTTGCAAGGGCCTCGCACATTCTCTTATGACCTGCGTCACGGGATGTATAAATGGTTCCTGTCAGTAAAACCTGGTCGCCTGCATGGAGAGTTCTTGCCAGCTCTCTTGTCAGAGGCAGTGTGATCTTTCTTCTTTCCATATTAAAGCACCTCCGTTTTATGACGTGTCACATGGCAGTTGATGTTAACTGCACATGGCATACCTGCGATATGAGTAGGCATAGTCTCAATGTTCAGACCGATAGCTGTTGTCTTTCCGCCAAAGCCCTGGGGACCGATGCCAAGCTTGTTGATCTTCTCCAGCATCTCTTTCTCAAGATCTGCATAATAAGGATCCGGGTTCTCTGTATTCAGAGGACGCATCAGCGCTTTCTTTGCAAGAAGTGCACATTTGTCAAAAGTTCCTCCGATACCAACACCAACTACCATAGGCGGGCATGGGTTCGGACCTGCCGTTTCTACAACTTCAAGAATGAAATCCTTGATTCCCTGAAGGCCTGCAGATGGTTTGAACATACGGATCTGGCTCATGTTCTCGCTTCCGAAGCCCTTTGGTCCTACTGTTACTTTCACCTGATCTCCGGGAACGATCTCTGTATAGATCATAGCTGGTGTATTGTCACCTGTGTTTCCACGGCGTACCGGATCCTTGACAACGGATTTTCTCAGGTAACCTTTGTCGTATCCGCGGCGTACACCTTCATTGACGGCATCATTTAAATCTCCGCCTGTAAAGTGGACATCCTGGCCAATTTCAAGGAATACGCATGCCATTCCGGTATCCTGACAGATCGGAACATTCTCACTGTCCGCAATATCAAAATTCTCGATAATGTTATCAAGGACACCTTTTGCGATCTCGCCGTCCTCGCAGGCGCGGCAGGTTTTGATAGCATCCTTCACATCTTCCGGGAGATGTTCATTGGCTTCGATACAGAGTTTTTCGATGACTTCTGTAAGTCTGCTTACTTCGATTTCTCTCATAATAGACCCCTTTCGCTTATCTCATATGTTTTCTACTATAATAGCACATTTTCAGCGTTCGTGACGAGCATATTCAGGCAAAAGCATAGGAGATACTTCTCCTGTGTCGATTCCTGCGTTTTTCAATTCCTCTTCATATTTTTTGATATGATCCAGGTTCATGGTGCCAAGCTCTACCTCTTTGCATTTGGCAGCTGCTTTTTTACCTGCATTTCGTCCGAATACAATTACATCAAGAAGAGAGTTGCCCATCAGTCGGTTTCTTCCGTGGATTCCGCCTGCCGCCTCTCCTGCAACCAGAAGGTTCGGGATTTCTTTTGTAAAGCCGTCTCCGTTGATCTCAAGACCACCGTTCTGATAATGAAGGGTCGGATAGATCACGATCGGAACTTTTCTCATATCAATACCGTAGTTCATATACATACGGAACATGGCAGGGATCCTCTTTTCGATAGTTCCCTCACCTCCCAGGATCTCGATCATCGGAGTATCCAGCCATACACCCTTTCGTCCGCCTGGAACTTCAACGCCACGGCCTTCCTCACACTCTCGGATAACACCGGAAGCATTTACATCACGGGTTTCCAGCGGATGAATATAAGCTTCTCCGTTTGCATTTACAAGCTGTGCACCAACGGAACGAACCTTCTCTGTTACCAGGGCACCAAGGATCTGTGATGGATAAATCGCACCTGTTGGATGATACTGGATAGAATCTTGATAAAGAAGGGAAGCGCCTGCTCTGTATCCAAGCACAAGTCCGTCAGCAGTTGCTCCGTAATGGTTGGATGTTGGGAATCCCTGGTAATGCATTCTTCCTGCACCACCGGTTGCAATTACAACTGTTTTTGCTCTTGCAACGGAATAGTCTCCGGTTTCCATGTTGAGAAGAACTGCACCAGCAGTCTGACCTTTTTCATCCTTCAGAAGTTCTACAGCGGAGGTAAATTCCACTACCGGGATCTTAAGATTTAAGACCTCATCACGGATAGTACGCATGATCTCTGATCCGGAATAATCCTTTGCAGCATGCATTCTCTTTCTGGAGGTACCGCCGCCATGTGTAGTGACCATGGTTCCGTCTTCTGCTTTATCAAACTCAACACCAAGGTCGTTGAGCCATTTGATCGCATCCGGTGCTTCCATTACCAGTCTTTTTACAAGCTCCGGTTTTGCTGCAAAATGTCCGCCTCCAAAGCAGTCCAGATAATGCTGTACCGGGGAATCATTTTCTTTATCTGCTGCCTGAATCCCGCCTTCTGCCATCATGGTGTTGGCATCACCGATACGGAGCTTTGTAACGATCATAACGTTGGCACCTGCGTTGTGGGCCTCGATGGCACAGGAAGAGCCTGCTCCGCCACCGCCGATGATCAGTACATCTACATCATAATCGATTTTTGTAAGATCGATTTTTTCGTTGAGCAGACGGCTTTCTGAATGGAGCATTTTTGTCAGTTCCAGTGGTGCTTTCTGTCCCTTGTTCGGTCCTACCTTGATCTCTGCAAATGCATCCGGGTTATAGTCCGGATGGAATTTTTTGAGAAGAGCATCTTTCTCATCTGCACTCAGACGTCTTGGCTCTGTTGCCATACGCTCCGCTCTTGTAGCCTCTACCTTTTTGATGGATTCCATCATATTTTCTGGATATGGTGCATACATGTTTTACGCCCTCCTACTTCTCGATTTCTCTGCTGTTGTAAAGTTCCTGCATTTCTGTGATCGGCTTCTGCATGATCTTCTCGATCATATCGTCAAATTTGCCCTCGTGGATCTCTTCCACACGTTTCTCCAGATGCTCGCTTTTCGGCGCAATATATTTTCCGGTGAGACGTCTTGCCAGAAGGCCTACCATCGGATGGGAAATTCCTGCCGGACATCTTACGGAACAGCAGCCGCAGCTTACACAGTCAAAGGATTCCTCTGCACATTTTTCAAGTTCGCCTCTCTGAGCATATGCAATATACTGCATGACATTTAAGTCCTGTGTACAGGCCTTTGTGCAGGCATTGCATCCGATGCAGCTGTAGATCTCCGGATAAAGCTCCATCATTACCTGCTGGTTCGGCTTAAGATCTTCTATATTATAAAGTCTCTTGTCTGTAGGGAAGAACGGGATACTTGCCACATACATTCCCTCCTGCACCTGTGTCTGACAGGCGAGACAGGTTTTCAGCTCATTCTGTCCCTTGATCCTGTAGATGGTCGCACAGGCACCGCAGAATCCGTGTCTGCAGCCGCATCCTCTTTTTAATGTATAACCGGCATATTCCATAGCTGTCATAATGGTCAGATCACCGGGAACGCTGTATTTTTTACCGAAAAAATATACGTTTACCATATTATTTTCCATGTTGGTGTCCTTTCTTTTATCCAAATCGTACGCCATGTGGAACAGCCATCTCACACGTGCCCGTCGCAACGCTCTGCTGAACTAAGTACTAACTGCGACTAAGGAGTTCAGGAGAGCCTTCACTCCTAAGTCTTCGTAAGTACTGGATTTCAGCGCCGCTAAAACCGCTCCTAAAATGGGCATCTTAGCGAGATGGCTGTTCCACATGGCTGTGTACTGGCTATAACCAGCGCATATATTTGAAAGTTTCTTAAGGTGCAATCTATAACTTAGTACTCATTAGGTAATTCATCAACCTCATCACATCGGAATACCGGGCCGTCTTTGCAGACGTATTTGTCTCCGATGTTGCAGCGGCCGCATTTTCCGACACCGCATTTCATACGAAGCTCCAGTGTGGTATATACCTGATCTCTGGAGAATCCCAGCTCTTCCAGTCCTGCCAGAACGAATTTGATCATGATCGGCGGGCCGCAGACCAGAGCGGTCTTATTGGTATCAAAACCAATCTCCTTCAGATAATTCGGAACAAATCCTACATGACCGTCCCAGCCTTCCTGCTCGCGGTCAATGGTAAGATATACATTTACACCTTCTGTTTTCATCCATACTTCCTGGATTTCCTTAAGCTGCACCAGATCATCTGCGGAACGGGAACCATAGAGAATATCTACTGTTCCGTAATCCTCACGGTTATCCAGCACATAATTGATCACGGAACGAAGAGGTGCCAGACCGATTCCACCTGCGATGAACAGGAGATTTTTTCCCTTTAACTTATCTTCCACCGGAAAATGATTTCCGTATGGTCCGCGGACTGCGATCTCATCTCCAACCTGAAGGCTGTGGAGATGATCAGTAAGAGATCCGCATTTTTTGATGCTGAATTCCTGATAATCCTTTACAGTCGGAGAAGAAGTAATGGAAAACATACCTTCACTGACGCCTGGTGCACAGACCATGGCACACTGTCCTGGCATATGCTCGAAAAGCTTTCCACCCTCCGGAGCTTCCACACGGAAGGTTTTTACATCCGGTGTCTCCTGACGGATATCTGTGATCACGCCAACCTTGGGGATCAGCGTATCCAGTGTATAATTTTTATGACAGGTACATTCACTCATTCTTTTCACCTCCCTGTTTTTCAAAGGCCTTGATGACTTTTACGATATTTAAAGATTCCGGACATTTCTCCACGCAGCGGCCGCAGCCAACACAGGAGAACATGCCGTCATTATTTAACGGATAATAAACAAGCTTATGCATAAATCTCTGACGGAATCTCTGCATCTGGCTGGTACGGTTGTTTCCGTGAGCCATCATGGTAAAATCAGAGTACATGCAGGAATCCCAGCAGCGGTAACGGTGAACACCGTGCCCTGTGTCGTAATCCTTAATGTCATAGCACTGACAGGTCGGACATACGAAGGTACAGGTTCCGCAGGCAAGACAAGGCTTGTACAGTTTCTCCCATACAGGAGAATTGAAACGGTCCATGTATTCTTCCTGCGCCCATCCTTCCAGTGAAAGATGTGTATATGGAAGAAGCTCGATAATGTCACGGATCGCCTTCTTTTCCCCTTCTACCTTTGTCTCATCAGCGTCTGCCAAAAGCTCCTTCACAGCTTCTGTCAGAGCATTTCCTTTTTCTGTGAGAGGCTTCCAGAAAAGTTCTCCCTCGATGATCCAGGCTGCAACATCTGCTTCCGGATCTGCGGCATCAATGCCAAATACTTTACAGAAGCAGCTTTCCTCCGGTTCATGACAGGCAAGAGCTACGATAGTTCCATGTTCTCTTCTTGCCTGGTAAAAAGTATCCACCGGATCCCCAAGAAACACCTTGTCGAGGACCTTCACGCCCTGTACATCACAGGCTCTCATTCCGAATACAACAAAATTCTGGTCTTTCAGCGCCTGAGGCTCAATGCTGATATTTTTTCCGTCCTTTTTACAGGTATAGAGATTTTCACTCTGCGGAAAGAAAGCATCCTTCGGTGATTTCACGGTTTTCAGTGTTTCAAGGGAAACTTCTGCATCCTCGCTCCATGCCTTGAAGTTCACCTGTTCACTTACCTTTACCGGTAAATATAATTCCTGGTCTGCGGCAATTTTCCGGAATAATGCCGGCAGATTTTCTACTGCGATCTTATACATACATTATCCCCTTTCTGCCACGATCCCTGGCTCTACATCCTCAAAGGTAAAGCTGGTAAGCGGACCCTTTGACTCCGCATCCTCGCCTGCCTGGTACTCACCGTAAAATTTATCAATATCCTTGATAAACTTACGGTTAAACAGATGAAGGGGAATTCCCTGCGGGCAGACTCTGCTGCACTCGCCACAGTCCGTACATCTTCCGGCTACATGGAAGGCACGGATCACATGGAACATCTTTTCCTCAAAGGAATCCACATTTGCCTTCTGGGCGCTGTCGAACTTGTTGCTGTCAAAAACGCATTTGCGGCAGCTGCAGGCCGGACATACATTACGGCAGGCATTACAGCGGATACATTTACTCAGCTCGCTCTGCCAGAATGCAAATTTTTCTTCCGGACTCATTGCCTCGATCCGCTCAACTTCTGCGAAACGGTCAGCGTCCTTTGTCTCCTTTGACTCACCAATCAGTTCATCGTAAATTTTATGCTCTTTTCCTTTACATACATGGCAGCGTTCCAGCATGGCATCTTTGTATGCACAGGTTTTTTCTCCGTAAACAGTATCCACAGTCAATGTCTCTGCATCTCCGGTAATCTCTGTTCCGGAAATTCCCCGGATACCCTTGATCCCCATTTTGCGGATCTTTTCAATATCCAGCTTTCCTTTACAGCCAACACCTACGATATAGGCTTTTTCTCTGTCTACACGATGCTCTTTCAAAAGCTGGTTAAAGCTATATGTATCGCAGGGCTTCAGACAGACCATGGTTTTTCCTTCCAGCTTGGAAGCTTCGATCATATATTTGCTTAAATTGGCACCGCAGAATCCATCATAGACAAAATCCTCCAGAGATTCCGGTGTTTCAAAATAGGCTGGTTCCGGATTAAAGGCAAGATCTCCGGCTTTCCACCCAAGAACCCGGACTACCGTGCCATCTGCAAGCAGTTCTTTTGCACGTTTTATCAGCTCCTGCATCTTATATCCTCCAATCTCACGTTTTTACCAAGTGAATGGATCTTCTCAACAAACTCATTCATAGTCTGTGAAAATTTCACGCCTTCTGCGGCAGATACCCATTCCACACGTGTTCTTCCGTTTTCCACCCCAATATAATCCAGCATTGAAAACAGAAGTGTCATACGTCTTCTTGCATAATAGTTTCCGGTACTGTAATGGCAATCTCCCGGATGACATCCGCACATGATCACACCATCGGCTCCTTTTTCAAAGGCACGGAGGATGAACATGGGATTGACACGGCAGGAACATGGAACACGGATGATCTTTACATCCGCCGGATAGCTCAAACGGCTGCTTCCGGCAAGGTCTGCTCCGGCGTAGCTGCACCAGTTACAGCAGAATGCCACGATCTTTGGTCTGAATTCTTCCTTTGTTTCTATCGACATATTGCATCCACCTCCGCGATAATCTGTCTGTTGGAGAAGCCCTGAAGGTCCATGGCTCCTGACGGGCAGGCTACTGTGCAGGCACCGCAGCCCTGGCAAAGTGCTGTATTGACAACCGCAACTCTTCTTGTCTCACGGATACCGTGATCGTTGACCTGTTTCTCCTCATAGGAAATCGCTCCGTAAGGACATACATTTGCACAGGTAGAGCATCCGTTACAGAGAAGCTCGTCGGATCTTGCCGTACATGGATTGGTTGTCAGCTTGTCCTTTGCAAGAAGCCCTATGGCCTTTACAGCCGCAGCTCCTGCCTGGGCAACTGTCTCCGGGATATCCTTTGGTCCCTGGCATACACCGGAAAGGAAAATTCCTGCTGTCGGTGATTCTACAGGACGAAGCTTTGCATGAGCTTCTGTAAGGAAATTGTTGGTGTCAATACTTGCAGTAAGCATAGTAGCAATCTTACGTACATCCGGATTCGGCTCAATGGCTGTTGCAAGAACTACCATATCTGCTTTCTTGAAGATCTGCTTATTATCAAGAAGATCCGAGCCCTGAACAAGAAGTGTTCCATCCGGCTGCGGAATTACTTTTCCTACCTGACCTTTGATGTAGTTTACGCTATACTGCTCAACTGCTCTTCTGTAAAACTCATCGAAGTTTTTACCAGGTGTACGGACATCAATATAAAATACCGTCACATTGGTATCCGGATATTTATCACGGATCAGCATGGCATGCTTAGCTGTGTACATACAGCAGATCTTGGAACAGTATGGCTTTCCACGGTCATCGGAGCAACGGCTTCCAACACACTGGATAAATACGATCTCCTTCGGTGCTTTTCCATCGGAAAGGCGCTCAAGATGTCCTTTTGTAGGTCCTGCAGCATTCATGATACGCTCCAGTTCCAGGGAAGTGATCACGTCTTTACTCTGGCTGTATGCGTATTCATCATACCGGTCGAGTTTGATGGTATCAAATCCTGTTGCCACTACGATAGCTCCGTATTTCTGTGTCACGATCTCGTCCTGCTGATCATAATCAACAGCTCCTGCCTGACATACCTTGGAACAGACACCGCATTTACCGGTCTTGAATTTCAGGCAATGCTCCCGGTCGATTACCGGAACATTTGGGATTGCCTGGGCAAACGGCGTGTAGATGGCTGTCCGGTTGTTCAGGCCTCTGTTGAATTCGTTAGGGATTTTTTTGGACGGACATTTCTCCTGACAGACACCGCAGCCTGTACATTTGTCCATGTTGACACTGCGTGCTTTTTTGCGGATATCAACAGTAAAATCTCCTACGAAACCGGAAACCTTTTCCACCTCACTGTATGTATAGATATTGATCTTTTCGTGGGCTGCAGCCTCCACCATTTTCGGGGTAAGGATACATGCGGAACAGTCCAGAGTAGGGAAGGTTTTGTCAAGCTGTGACATTCTTCCGCCGATACTTGGCGTTTTTTCCACGATATCAACTTCATAGCCTGCGTCAGCAATATCAAGAGCTGTCTGGATTCCGGCGATACCGCCTCCGATGATCAGTGCTCTCTTTGTAACGCGGCTTTCTCCCGGCTGAAGAGGAGCATTTAAATTGACTTTTGCTACTGCTGCTCTTGCAAGGATCACGGCCTTCTCCGTAGCCTCCTGCATATCCTTGTGGATCCAGGAACAGTGCTCACGGATGTTTGCGATCTCCACCATGTATGGATTCAGGCCTGCTTTTTCCGCTGCTTTGCGGAAAGTTGCCTCATGCATACGCGGGGAGCAGGAACAGACAACCACACCTGTGAGATTTTTTTCACGGATGGCTTCCTGAATTCTGGACTGACCTGCCTCGGAACACATATACTGGTAATCCTCGGCGTGTACAACACCCGGCTCTTTCGCTATGACTTCCACAACTTTTTTTACGTCTACCGTAGCGGCAATATTACTTCCGCAGTGACAGACAAATACACCGATTCTCTGCACGTTCTCACCTCCTGTATCTTCTGAATGCACTTACCAGCAGCTGCTGAGGAAGATCCGGATCAAGAAGTTCCGGGATCTCATCTGGTGAAAGATAGTTGCCACCTTTTTCCCGGACAACAAGCTGTCTTGCCCCGTCAATGATCTTTCCGGGTTTTACGTCTCTCGGACAGCGCTCCACACAGGCAAAACAGGAAAGGCATTTCCAAAGGGATGCTGAATTTACAAGTGCTTCGATATTTTCATTGATCACATAGGATACAAACTGATGAGGTTTGATATCCATCTCGTCAAAAGAAGGGCAGGTTGCGGAACATTTGCCGCATTTCATGCATTTTAAAGGATTGGTTCCACTGATCTCCTTTATTTTTTCCGCAGCAGAATGGTTATCTCTCATTTTGCCACCTCCTCTTTGACGCCAAGGGCTTCTGCCAGAAGCTCTGTAAAATAGTAAACCGGCAGTCTGTTTCCGGCATTTTTATTCAGATTATATTTGCACAGTGGACAGGCAGTGATCAGCATATCTGCGCCAAATCCGGCTGCACTTTCTTCGATCTTTTCACACATATTCTGTGACATTTCTTTTTCTTTCAGGGATATATATCCTCCACAGCATTCATTTCTGTAAGGATAGATCACAGGCTCAGCGCCAAGGGCACGGATAAAATCCTCCATGATACTTGGATTTTCCGGATCATCAAATGCCATGATCTTTCCAGGTCTCAGAAGCAGACATCCGTAATAGGCTCCGATCTTCTTTCCGGTAAGAGGATTTACTACTTTTTCTTTCAGTTTATCAAAACCGACTCTGTCCCGGAGAACCTCCAGATAATGGAGAACGGTTGTCTCTCCTTCATAAGGAGCTTCCAGCTGCATATAATTGTTGGCTCTGGTCCGGATATCTTCCACATTTTTCATATCATCATTGACACGCTTGATCACATGATGACAGGCTGAACAGATCGTCACCAGATCCTGGCCTTTTTCTTTTGCCTGGTTTAACGCACGGACGGAAGAAAGCTTTGTGGCGATCTCGTCTGTGCCAAGCGGATAAACACCACCACAACACTGCCAGTCCTCGATCTCCTCAAGCTCAAACCCAAGGGCTGCGGCACTGGCTCTGGCATACTCATCCAGATCTTTGGCCTTTGTTCTCAGGGTGCAACCCGGATAATAACTGTACTTCATACCTTTCATTATCCTTTCTTAGTCTAAAATCTGACGTTTATAGTAGATATTCTTGTTCATATATTGTCTTTTTTTTAACGATACATGAATAAAAAAATGAAATCTCAACTAACACTTATTTGAGTTTTTTTATCAATTTGCACCCAAATAAAAGAGAAAAACACTCTTCCTCCGCAATTAAGAAGTGTATTAGCTCGATTTCCGAAATCATCATATCACGTTATTTCTGTTTCGACAAGACTTTTTCAATATTTTTTGTGTTTTTTTTAACGTACTTTTGAAAAACCTTATCATTTACTATCCTGCTTCCATAATAATTTTCATTTTCAGACATAAAAAAAGCTCCGGATCTCTCCGAGGCTTTTTTGCTCATATCAGTAAATAATAATCGGATAACCTGCATCAATAGTGTTATAAATCAGTGCTGCCTGATCCTTAGGCAGATTGATGCAGCCGTGGCTTCCGTTAGTTTTATAACGGTTCCCGCCAAAGGATGACTGCCAGGACGCATCATGAAGTCCCTGTCCGTAGACAAAAGGCATCCAGTAATTAACCTTTACATCGTAACCATATTCATTGCTGGTAAGGTTAAAGGGACTCGCCTTGTAGGCGATCGGCCATGCACCACGATATGTTTCACGCCCCTTCACCGGCTTACCGCTGACAATATCTGTTTCCGTCACAAGGCATCCGTCCTTATACAGCCACAAATGCTGTGCATCCAGACTGACCTCTATGTAACTGCCTGCCAGATCGTCTGTTCCGTTTCTCTGGTATCCTTTTTTGCTGTAAACAGGCTCTCTTGTTACAGCAGTACCACTTTTCAGGTCTTCCAGAAGCTGAGCATACTCTCCGTCCTGATCGATCCGGTATCCGTACTCATTTCCCTCAATAGTCACATCCGTTCCCGCAGATGTATGAAAGATGCGGGGAACATAAATGGTATTGTATTTGTTGGCGAGCTCACTGATGTAGGCTTTAATGGCTTCTTCATCTAAAGTCAGCGTCTCCCCCTCAGCCTTCAGCCAGGATGTGATCGTATCGGAATCCAGAACAGCCATTTCACTTCCGAATGTATAAGTTACTGTACTGCTGCGGTATTTCTTCAGCTGGCTGTTCAGATCTGTAATCTTATTTTTCATATCCTCTGTTACAGTGACCGTCGGGCTTACATACACATGCTTGTTGATCGGTACTGTGATGGTATCCCCAAGCATAGCCGTATCAAATGCTGCGTTCAGATTTGTGTCCACGGTAGTCTCCAGCTTATCCGGATCGATCTCCGTCCCCTGTACCTGTTTCACAAGGGTGAATTCTTTTTTCTCCTTATCGTACTGAATGGCTGCATCAACAGAAGCTTTTCTTTCTTCCGTACCGAAATTTGAAAGATCAAGAGCCTGCTTTTCCTGCTCCTCATCTTCCTCGATCTGACATTCCGGTTCTATATTTTCTTCCTTTGGAAAAAGCTTCCGGCTCTCTTCCCGCTGTTTCTGAATTTCTGTAAGCTTACTCAGAAGGGCTTCTTCATTGAGACTGTAGCCCAGCTCTTTCAAAGTTGTACTGTAAACTTCCTGATCATTTTCCTGAAAGGATACCGGACGATCTGCAAATTCCGCAGTGATCTTTTCTTCTGCCTGCTTTGCATCCAGTCCGGAAACATCCACTCCCCATATGGAAATCTTCCGTCCCAGCGTATTGTGATCTGCCAAGTATGTATAGACAAATAACCCTGCCACTGCCAGGATCGTTACGCCAATGCAGATTCCAAGTATGATCTTCAGTGTCTTTTTACTGATGGTTGATCTTTTCTCCATACCCTTATCCCTCGAGTCTTATGTAATATATGTTATGTTGTCACACTGGCTGTTATTATAATACAATAAATCCCATTTTCTGTAAAAATGACTTATCCCGGATCCTTCTGATCCGGTAAAAAAAGACAGACTGACGCCTCTGCGAAAATCTGTCTTTCTCATACGTTTCTTTATCTGTTTCTGGCAACAGTATTTCTCTCAGGATCTTCTGCTTCTTATTCCGGCATTACGATCTTGCCTGCAACGGCACAGGCTGCTGCTGTTTTCGGAGATGCCAGATAGATCTGAACCTTGGAAGTTCCCATACGTCCCAGGAAATTACGATTGTTGGTTGCCACGACCTTTTCACCGTCTGTCAGGATTCCGCCGGTCCTTCCGCAGCAAAGTCCGCAGCCCGGATGTGTAATGATAGCCCCTGCTTCCGCAAGAGTATCCAGAATGCCAAGCTCAATAGCCTGACGGTAAATTTTGCGGCTGGCAGGAGTCACGACCAGCTTTACAAAGTCTGCAACCTTTTTGCCCTTCAGCACCTCTGCTGCCGCCATAAGATCCTCCAGACGTCCGTTGGTACAGGAACCGATGAATACCTGGTCGATGGTCTCACCCTGAAGCTCACTGACATCACGGATCTTGTCCACCTGAGACGGACATGCCATTACCGGCACAAAATCCTCTGCTTTATAACTTATGGTCTTCATGTAGACAGCATCCTCATCTCCCACAAGACTCTTCTGATAATCATCAAGCTCTACGTTGCAGTAAGCAGCTGTCTTCTCATCCGGTGTGAAAAGTGCACATTTCGCACCGGCCTCAATTGCCATATTCGCCATAGTCATACGGCTTGCCACAGACATATTTTCAATGGTGCTTCCGCAAAATTCCAGAGCACGGTAAGTAGCTCCATCTGCACGAAGGTCACCGATCAGGCGGAGGATGATATCCTTGGACATGACATTCTCCGGAAGTTCTCCATCGATCACAACCTTTATGGTTTCCGGAACCTTGATCCACATGGTTCCTGTTCCCAGGATGCTGGCCATCTCTGTGTAACCGATGCCGGAAGAAAACGCACCGACACATCCATAAGTCGTGGTATGGCTGTCTGTGCCAAATACAATATTACCGGGTTTAACATAACCTGCCTCAGTCATAAGCTGATGACAGATACCGTCACTTCTGTGTACGTTTTTCATGCCATATTTAGCTGCAAAAGCATCTCCCACATGGAAATGTCTGGTATCATCCTGCTGACTTGCCGGTACAAGATGGTCATAGATCAGAACAACCTTGTCCGGATCCCACAGCTTCTGAAAGCCCATCTCCTCAAATTTTTCCGCTACAAACGGAATAAAGATATCATGGATCATCACTCTGTCCACATTGACCGTCACGATATCGCCAGGCTTTACTGCTTTGCCTGTGTTATGTCTGATAATTTTCTCAATGATCGTCTCACCCATTATTTCTCTCCTTTCCGTCTTAGTCCAGACCGTTCAGTTTGCGCATGGCTTTTACAAGTCCGCCAGCCTGAATAATATCCATCAGATTCTCCGGAAGAGAAGCAATCGGGTACTGTTTTCCGTTATGGTCTACATGCTCGTTCATCACAACTGTAACTTCATCTCCCTCTTTCACATTGTCGTGAAGATCCGGCTGTTCGATAAGAAGAAGGCCGTTGTTGATGGAGTTGCGGAAAAAGATCCGTGCAAAAGATTTCGCAATAACACACTGTACGCCCAGTGCTTTAATGATCTCCGGTGCCTGCTCTCTGGAGGAACCGCAGCCGAAGTTCTTTCCTGCTACAATAATGTCACCTTTCTGGATCTGTCCTGCCAGCTCCGGGCGAAGGGGACTGAATCCGTACTGTTTCATATCGTCAATGGTTTTCAGCGCCAGATACTCGGTCGGAATGATGATATCGGTGTCAATATCATCGCCCAGTACCCACACTTTTCCTGTAAATGCTTCCATATGTATATTCTCCTGTTTATTCCTGAATATCTTTTCTGAGGTTTTTATACTCTGTCTGCAGTTGCGATCTCACCTGCAATGGCAGATGCGGTAACCGTTGCCGCAGATCCCAGATAAACCTTGGAGCTCGGATGTCCGGCACGTCCCTTGAAGTTACGTGTTCCGGTGCTGATAAGAACCTCGTTCTCACCGATCACACCCTGGCAGCTTCCCCAGCATACACTGCAGTTCGGGTTCATCACAATAGCGCCTGCTTCCATGAAGATATCAATCAGGCCTTCTTTTAATGCCTGGCGGTAGATGGTCTGGCTTGCAGGAACGACCAGGAAACGAACGCCTTCTGCAACTTTTTTGCCTTTGATCACCTCTGCGCCTACACGGAGGTCTTCAATACGGCCGTTATTGCAGGAGCCAAGGAACGCTTCGTTGATCTTGATGCCGCAGGTTTCCTCAGCCGGAACCACATTGTCAACAAAGTCTGGCTTCGCTACAACCGGACGGACTTTTGAAAGATCAAAGGTATACTCTCTTGCGTAAACGGCATCCGGATCGCTGTGATATACCGCTTTTGGCTCACGTCCATGCTCTTTCAGATATTCCAAAGCTTTATCATCAGCCTCAAAGATACCTGTCTTCGCACCAGCCTCAACAGCCATGTTGCAAAGTGCCATACGGTCGCTGATGCTTAATGTTCTGGCGCCCTCACCGGTAAACTCCATTGCCTGATAGTTGCAGCCGTTTGCCCCGATCTCGCCGATAATGGTAAGGATCAGATCTCTTGCGTAAACGCCCTCAGGAAGCTTCCCTGTCAGGTTAAATTTTACGGTTTCCGGAACCATGACCCAGGAAGTTCCGGTTACCATTCCGTAAAGGAAATCTGTACATCCTACACCGGTACCGAAAGCACCAAGTGCTCCGTAGGAACAGGTATGGCTGTCAGCACCGAAGATCAACTGTCCCGGACGGACATAATTTTCGATCATGATCTGGTGGCAGACACCCTTTCCTTCCCAGAAATCAATATTATTTTCTCTTGCAAAATCTCTCATCTTTTTCTGGGATGCCGCTGTTTTCGGGCTGTCAGACGGTACGTTATGGTCTACGATAAATACCAGCTTCTTTGTATCTGCAATATGAGGATTTTTTAATTTATTGTTGTACATATCAACAGTCAGATGTGTGGTTCCGTCATTACTCATCAGATGATCCAGTGAAACTGTATAGATATCTCCGGGTTTTACACTGTCCACTCCAGCCGCTGCCGCGATGATTTTTTCTGCGATCGTCATTCCCATCTCTTATTCCTCCTCACGGTTCAGAGAAGCGATAAGGCCGCCCTGATTCAGTATATTCTGCATGTATTCCGGCAGTTTTGTGCAGGAATAAGTCTTACCATTGGCAACAGCAGTTCCCTCGGACATATGAAGCTCCAGGGTATCTCCTGTCTTCACAGCATCCGGAAGATCCTTACAGACAATTGCCGGAAGTCCGATATTAATGGCATTGCGGAAAAAAATACGGGCAAAAGATTTCGCAATAACTGCCTTTACTCCAAGTGCCTTAAGAACACCCGGTGCCTGCTCTCTGGAGGATCCGCATCCGAAGTTCTCTCCTCCAACTACAAAATCTCCCGGTTTAACCTTTTTGGAAAAATCCGGATCCAGTGATTCAAATGTGTGGCCCTTCATTTCATCCAGATTCGGCAGAAGCAGATACTGGGATGCAATGATCTGATCGGTATCAAGGTCATTATGAAATTTAAAAATTGTTCCCTTATCCATAAAACAAGTTCCTTTCTGATTGTTATCCATTTCCGGGTTAACATTCCTCTGTTACCCTTTTCGTCCTATATTCTAACACAAAACGTCATATAATTAAAATGTATATTTTTAATACTTAATATAACTTCAAGTTATAAAGTCATTTTCCTGTGATCAGCGCAAAATATCCCCACTCCCACAGAAGTTCTTCAAAACTGTTCTCAAGATATTCCCGGATATCTTCTTCCTCATATCCGGTCATTCTGGAGATCACCACCATATAATCCCGGAGTGTTTCGTAGGGAAGTGCTCCCCGTCCCTCTTTCTGCCACCGGAGAAAAACAGCCTGGCGAATGGTGGCATATTCCATACCGATCCACTGCATATGAACCAGGGCATCTTCCAGATCTCCTTCTGATGTCAGAAGATCCGAATATACTTCGTTGGTAAGAAAGCTTCGGAGAAGATTTTCATATGCACGAAGTTCCCGGTAAAAATCCTCCCAGGCTTCCGTCATTTCCTCTTCCTCATACTCTTCCGATAATTCCTCCGCCAACTCCGTCACCGGCTCCAGATACTTCCGGTAAAGTCCTTCTTTCCAGTAATTTACAGCCAGATCCTGCAAAAGTTCATTGCATTCGTCCATAGTATCCAGAACAGGCAGGTCTATCTCGCTGATAGCTCTTTCTAGCTGGTGAATTGTCTTCTCTGAAAAATAATCTTCCACAAGCTCTGTGGTAAGCGGCATGTTCCGGTGAAGTTCCTTCAGAACATAAAAACTTTCAAGAAGGATTTCCTCCGGTGTTTTTTCAGGATCCATTATAAGATCCATAACCTTCCGGCGCACAAGAAAAAGCGGCTGTTCCTTTTCTTTTGGAGTTTCCGGAAAAGCGATTCTTTTCTTCTCCTTCCAGATGTCCAGGACAGCCGGGCAACAGGGCATCATGGTCGCTTCCTTATGATCCTGAAATTCATGGATCTCCCTTGGAAAAATCTGGCAGGTCTCTGAAAGCATCGAATCCCCATAAGCACTTACCAGATAGCACAGTCTGTTCTTTGCAAGAAAAGGACAGTCGTGCTCTTCCGTCATCTTCATGATCCGGCTGCCGTCCTTTTTCATGGTATAGGCCTGCAGGCAGCTTCTGTGTCCGGGCACCTCTGACGGCGGCTGGATGGTTTTCCAGTTTCTGTAGGTTTCATCATCTATGTTGATCTTCCATTCCCTGCAGCAGCTGATGGTACATTTGTCTGCAATACAGGTAAATTCGTCGTAATAATCAGGTTTTAATAATTCCATGTTTCCTCCATATTCTTTATTTTCCAGCTCCAATGTCTCCTGTTTGCAAAATGGACATGAGTTGACCTGTTTTATTTTCCCCGTAAACACAGAAAAGCGGAATTCTATCCGCTTTTTCTGATATTCTGTGTATTCGTTTTTATTCTGCAGTCTCTCCCAGAAGCTGCCTGTGAACTTTCCGCCTTACAAACCAGAAACAGGTCACCTGCATGATGATCGTAAGGATCCAGGATGCCGGATAAGAAATAAACAGTACTTTCAGTGATCTGTGAGCCGGGAAAATTCCGAAAATCCACACAATTCGAAGGCCGACCGTTCCGATAATAGACAGGATCATGGGGACACCGGAGCGTCCCATTCCGCGCAGTGCTCCCGGAAACAGATCCATCTGTCCGCAGAGGAAATAGGTAACTGTGGTATAGGCAAGAATCTCCATTCCGCATTGGATAACCTTAGGGTCTTCCGTATAGATCTTCAGAAGCTGCGGACCGAAAAAGTATGCACCACAGCCCATGGCAAAGGATACGACAAAGGACAGGATCATACAGTCAACAAGCACCCGGTCCATACGTTTCGGTTTTCGCACACCATAATTCTGACTGGTAAAGCTCATGCAGGCCTGGGTAACCGAATTCACGGACACATACAGAAATCCAAAAATATTATTGGCTGCTGTATATCCTGCCATAGCAATGGAACCAAAGGAGTTTACAGAAGACTGAAGAAGTACATTGGAAAAATTGATCACTGTACTCTGGATCCCGGCAGGCAGTCCCACCTGGAAGATCTGCTTCAGGTACTCTCCCTTTATGGACAGTTTTGAAAAACGCAGCTGATAGCTTCCCTCTGTCTGATACAGACACCGAAGGACAAGAATGCAGGAGATCAGCTGAGAGATCACCGTTCCGATTCCCACACCGGCCACGCTTAAATGACACACGATCACGAAAAACAGATTCAAAAGCGCATTGGCACAGCCGGAAATGATCAGAAAGACCAGCGGCCGCTTGGTATCTCCCACAGCACGCAGGATCGCCGCACCATAGTTATACAGCATAAAAAACGGCATTCCCAGGAAATAAATACGCATATAAAGAGTAGAAAGATCGATCACATCGTCCGGTGTATCCATCAGTTCCAGGCAGATTCTGGCAAAGATCACTCCCAGAACTGCCATGATGATCCCGCTGATCAGAGCCAGCAGGATCGATGTATGTACTGTTTCTGACATTTCTTCATCCTTACCGGCAGCATAAAATCTGGCTGCCAGCACATTGGCACCAAGAGAAATCCCGATAAAAAGGTTGGTAAACACATTGATCAGTGCGGTAGTGGAGCCTACTGCCGCCAGCGCCTCACTTCCGCTGAAACGTCCCACTACCACGATATCCACTGCATTGAACATCAGCTGCAGGATACCGGACAGCATCAGCGGCAGTGAAAACGAAATCAGCTTGTCCATGATCGACCCATTACACATATCGATCTCATACTTGTTTTTTTTCACGATTTCATCCCCCATGTTCATACTTACATAAGAATATTATAGCACCTTTCATCGGAAAGCTACAATGAAATATTTTTATGGAGAATATGCAGCGGCTGCATAAAATACGCAGCCGCACAGTAACGTGTGTTTATCATTTCACTATCTTTCCAGGAGTCCTGCATCACGAAGGTTTGCAAGAAGTGCATTAAAATCCTCCACAATATCATCTACCGTTGTTGCATTTCCAACAGCAGCTGCCGGGGTTACTGTTCCGGCAGGGCCGGTGGCTCCTGTTGCTCCTGTTGGACCTGTTGGACCTGCTGGACCCGTGGCTCCGATCGCACCAGCCGGACCTGTTACCCCCGTCGTTCCCGCTGGACCCGTGGCTCCTGTTGCTCCTGTCGCTCCCGTTGCTCCCGTCGGACCTGTTACTCCTGCAGGACCGGTGGCTCCTGTTGCTCCCGTCGGACCGATGACTCCCGCTGGACCCGTTGCTCCAGCCGGGCCCGTGGCTCCCGTATATCCCTGTATTCCCGGTTCCCCCTGCGGTCCCTGAGGACCCATAGGACCCGGAACTCCCGGACAGCCTCTGGGACCGGTTGGTCCTGTAGGTCCCACAGGGCCTGGGCAGCCTCTTGCTCCACATCTGTCACATCCACAGGAACTATGATTTCCATAACAGGACATACAGGACAAATCCTCATGACTGTCCTGCTGCATTTCCATTTCCTTACGTTTTCGATGCCTGAACAGCATTCTTCGATCACCTCATAGGAAAATAACTTTCCCTACAGTATATGACAACAGCTTTTACCTGTGCATAGGATCCCCGCAAGCCTGTACCCTGCCAGGAAAATATAATAAATATGTCTTTCATTTTATGACAGACCATATTTTTCCCGGAAATATTTCTGGTCATACAATACTCCCGGATCTTCCGGCTTCAGTTCCATCGCTTTCTTATGAAAAAAGAATGCCTGCTCCGGGCATCCCATTTTATCATAACAAACGCAAAGCTGCATATATGGCACAAATCCATGACACTCAGCCATAAAAAATCCACCCTTTTTCTTATCTGAAGGCACAGTGAGCGCCTGCCCGTACCAGTAGCCAGCCTGTCTGGGAAGCTCTCTTTCCAGAAAAATCTTTCCGACCTCACAACAGATTTCCGCCCTCGGCACATCCATAGTCAGGCTGTACAGAAAAGCTTCCAGTGCGTACTTTTTTTCTCCCATTTTCCGGTAACACTGTCCAAGTACAAAACAGGCATCGATCTTATTTTCCAGCCATCCGGGCGGATTTTTCAGGAACTCCACCAACACAGCCTCTGTCTCCGGATAACGCTGATGATAATACAGTTCTCTCCCATAATAAAGCTGATGTCTGGGTTCCAGCGTTTCTCCTCCTGCCAGCATTTTTTCATAAATGCGAAGATTACGGTCCGGATCACCTTTTCCACATTTCCGGTGCCGGATCACCACATCTGAATAAATGATATTTCCCTCCGGAATCACAGTTTCATGAACTGCCCCATTCCATCTGAAATTTCTGGATGTTTTCATTATCCGCTCCCGAAAATAAGAAAATGTTGTTCTCCCGCTCTGGTCAAACCCTGCCGCATATTCCATCATTACAACATCTGTTCCGGGATCCAGAGTTTCTTTAAGACTCTTCAGTTTTTCCAGATTTTCTTCATCCAGGACATCATCCGCATCCAGCCACATCCAGTAATCGGTGCGGACTTTTTCCAGAAGAAAATTACGCGGAGCAGAAAAATCATCACACCAGGGAAAATCAAACACCTGCGACGTATACTGCTCCGCGATCTCTTTTGTTCTGTCTGAAGAACCGGTATCTGCGATCAGGATCGCATCCATCACCTGAGAAACCGGCTTTAAAATTCTCTCAAGAACTGCTTCTTCATTTTTTACGATCATACATAGACTGAGGGAAATCATATTTCAGGATCCTTCGGATTTTTATAATATTTATGCCGTTCCCGTCAGTCCTATGCCTTCTGTCAGTGTACAGCTTCTGCTTTCGGATAAAGCTGAGCTCATCCTCATATCACCAACTGTGGTATATCCTCTATATGTTCTGCAAGACGATCTGCTCCGTTCAGCTCCCCGCTCTCACCATATCCATACAGGCATCCTATAAATGGGCTTTTGCAGGCTCTGGCACATTCCAGATCCTGCCTCCTGTCTCCGACCACCAGATAAGGGCCTGTATATTCCCGGATGATTTCCTGCACAATTTCTGTCTTTGGACGGAATCCATACGATTCGCAGTCATAAAAATGATCGAACCATCGTTCCATCCCAAATTCCTTCCAGTGCGCCTCACGATAGGAAGCTTTACAGTTACTTAAGATCACAAGATGATATCCCCGGTTCTTCAAGGCTGTAAGCATCTCCTCTGCTCCCGGATACCACACTGCCTTATGCTTCCTGATCTGTCTGACCATCAGTTCTCCTACCATCCTGCTCGCCTGCTCTTTATAGCTCTGATCCAGCTCCGGCAAAAATGTATTCCACATCTCCTTACTGTTAAATCCCAGCCAGCCGGCAATTTCCGCCGAGCCTATCTCCCGTTCTTCTGCAGCCTTCTGTTCTGTCAGCCACTGATAGGTTTCACGAAATGCCGGTTCATAGATTCCAATGGTATGATGGATCGTTCCATCATAATCGAATATGATTGTTTTTGTCATCATTTATTTCCCTATCTATTAGAGCTGCTTCATCAGATTGACCATCTCGATCGCAGATAACGCACAATCATAGCCTTTATTACCTGCTTTGCTTCCTGCTCGCGCAATAGCCTGCTCGATATTCTCAGTCGTGATCACTCCGAATAAGACCGGGATCCCTGTTGCAAGTTCAACCTGTGCGATCCCCTTGGCAGATTCATTGCACACCAGATCATAATGTGAAGTATCTCCACGAATGACAGCTCCCACGCAGATAACTGCATCATATTTTCCTGACTGTGCCATTTTCTGTGCTGTAAGCGGGATCTCAAATGCTCCCGGCACCCATGCTGCAGTAATATTCTCTTCTTCTACTCCATGTCTTACCAGTCCGTCGACTGCCCCTCCCAATAATTTATTCACAATGATCTCATTGAATCTCGCTGCCACGATACCAACCTTCATTCCCTCCGGTGCTACTACTTTTCCTTCTACTAAATTGATCTGTCTCATTTTTTCTTCCTCCTGCTATTTGCTGTTTTTTATAAATTTATTTCCTTAAAAATATGACCCATCTTTTCCTGCTTCGTTTTCATATACTTCCGGTCATATTTTTGTACCGGAATCTCCAATGGTACTCTCTCATTGATCTTCAGCCCGAATTCGCCAAGCCCATAGACTTTATCCGGGTTATTGGTCAGTAATCTTAATGATTTCACACCAAGGTCTGACAGTATCTGTGCCCCAACCCAGTACTCTCTGAGATCCGGTGCAAACCCTAACTTCACATTAGCCTCCACGGTATCATATCCCTGTTCCTGAAGCGCATAGGCTTTGATCTTATTGATCAGTCCGATTCCTCTGCCTTCCTGTCTCATATACAGAATGATCCCTCTGCCTTCCGCCTCTACCTGGCGCATCGCTGTCTGCAGCTGCAGGCCGCAGTCACATCTGAGCGATCCGAATGCATCTCCTGTCAGGCACTCCGAATGTACACGGCAAAGCACATCCTCACCATCTCCTAGATCACCTTTTACCAGTGCCAGATGATGCTCTCCTGTAATGTCATTGATATAGCCATACATTTTAAAATCACCGTACTGCGTTGGGAGGTTTGCAGCTGCTTCCTCCTTTACATGCTTTTCATGTATTCTTATATAATCCTGCAGATCACGAATCGTAATAAATGTAAGGTTATGCTCTTTTGCCATTTCCCATAGCTGTGATGTAC